>Ga0268299_1000035_pt1 | contig 532086 bp, 472 predicted proteins | sample NOBtaG_FD_193484 | JGI IMG/M metagenome (GOLD analysis project Ga0268299, IMG submission 193484) | Activated sludge microbial communities from bioreactor in Nijmegen, Gelderland, Netherland - NOB reactor | ecosystem: Engineered > Bioreactor > Aerobic > Activated sludge | place: Netherlands... | reverse complement strand
GCCCCTGTATAGTTTACCGTATTGCCGGCTGCCGTGGCTGTCATGTTGGTGATGCCCGAGGTGCCCCCGATGTTCAATGTAGCGCCAGCACCCTGGCTGATCCGGCCTGTGCCACTCAAAGCAGTATTCACTGTTAAGGTATTCGTGTTGGTTAGCACTACTGCTGCGCCTGTTACCGTTACACTCGGAATGGAGAACGTGCCCGTTAAAACCTGTGAATTTGTGTTGAACGTATGAACGCCCGTGCCCGCAGTAAACGTACCGTTGTTGGAAATTCCACCCCTAAAGACAATTGGTTCATTAACTGCTTCATTCCATACCCCGCCACTATTAATGGTTACCTCTCCAGAAAATGTCTTAGTTCCAGCTGTGGATCCGATTGTTAGACTACCGTTTACAGTGGTTTCATCTGAAACTACAATTGTATTATTTATATTCAAAATTCCACCATTATCAACGGTAATGGTTGCGCACGCTGCCGGTGCCGTAATCGTAATTGTATAGGTATTCCCGATATTAACAATATCTCCGGCCACCGGAACAGATGCAGCGGGTGCTCCCCCATACCCAACGGTTGACCAGGTTGATGTAACATTCCAGTTGGTTGAAGCCCTCGAATAGTAGGTGGTTTGGGCTATCGCACTAACGGCTGTTACCAAAAGTACTATTATCAGAACTATTGATCTGCCAAAGGCAACTGATTTACGAACCATAGGACAAGATTTGACTTTAAAATTAAATTCCTTCCTTAAACCTCTTGTTACTTACTTCAACTTTGCCAGTAATCCTGCCTGAATTGGACAGACCAACCTACATAGATTTAGGCAATATTCTCGTATCTACTAAAAACTCCACAATTTAAATAAACTTTTGATAAGAATAGGTAACCTGCATTATTTAGAAAACGTGAAGAAATTACATGGCATCGACCAATTAAGAGCGTGCGTGACATGTGGAACAACAATCGATTAAGATTACGTTATAAATTATATCGTAAATGACTATTAATCAGCTATATAAAAAGATCCTATCAAATTCCTATTCTCTTAAACCCTGGCAGGCACCAAGGTAAACCGGTTTTAAATCAACTTAATCAACGATGCCACACATTGGTCTGAGCCCTGACCGCTGGGCAAGCAAATGACTTGCCGAAACAGACTTTCGGCTTTTTTTGAATTCATGACCGGGAAGGCCGACAGATGTTTCATAGTGTGAAGCGGGTTCCACCCTCTCCGAACTTCAAATCCACTCTTCACCAGTTCGTTACAGAGTTTGCGGGGATTTGGTATGTCAAACCGGAATGCTGACAACCACCGACTTGCCCCATCACCTGAAATAGGTTGTGCCCAACTGATGGCGGGCATGTGTTTAAAAGCCTGGCAATATGCTGAGAAAGTTTCCTGACGGTTTGCGACAAGCTGATCTGCTTTAGGAAGTTGCACCAAACCATAGGCTGCCACCAATGGACTCATCCGGTAATTGTAACCAACCTCTTCAAACAGGTAATGAGATTTGGGCAACCTGGCCTGAGACGATAATAGTCGGGCTCGTTTTTCCCATTTGGAATTTGACGTGGTGAGCAAGCCACCTCCAAAGGCAGTAACGGTTTTGTTGCTGTTGAATGAAAAGACACCTATATCCCCAACGGTGCCGCACGGTCTTCCTTGTATCGAAGCACCCCAGGCTTCGGCCGCATCTTCGATCACCGGCACTTTGTATGCTTTTGCCAGCCGCATGATCTTCGCCATGTCTGCCGGCACTCCATAGTTGTGAACTACTATGATGGCTTTGATACGTTTTGATCGGGCGTTAAATTTTCTCAAAGCTTGTTCGAGTAATTCAGGACAAAGATTCCAGGTGGTTTCCTCACTGTCAATCCACACCGGTTTTGCGCCTACATACAGGACTGGATTTACCGAAGCCACATAGGAGAAAGTAGGAACAACCACCATATCACCGGGGCCAATGCCGAGCGCAGCCAAGGCAAGGTGGAGAGCAGCAGTGCCGGAGGATACGGCCACTACCGGTCTGTCAAGAAGTTGTGACGAAGCCAGCTTTTCAAAATCAAGTACAATTTCTTCATGGTTGCGGTGCTGGAATTTTAGCAAGACCTCGTGCAGGCCGTGTGCATCAATTTGATTATAGGATAATGGATGTTTATACACGTCTACCCGTTGTTACTTTCTGATAATAAAATCCAAGGATCAAGATAACCATCAGCAAGGGATTTACAATGATGCGATGAATCTGAGATAATAAAGGGGAAGAAATTTCTGAGGCTCCTTCAAGGTTTAATTTGATGACAAAATAGATTGGCAGAACAACCAACAACTCAATCAGAAAGACCCAAAAAGCTGCAGTTAGATATTTAATTTCTCCGAAGAGACTCCAGATCAACAGCATGCACGCACTGTCGTTGATGATTAGCCGGATTGTACGATTAACGATAAACACTGTGTAGGGATGACTGATGGACAGACTCTCGGGTAGCATGGTATTTACTATCCCCGCGTAGCTTACTCTTTGAAACACGTAGACCAAGAGCAAAATCAGCACGGCCATGCACACACCCGCGTACCGCTTCATGACTTTCGGCTTTTAATCATTCCTTTTAGTGAAACACCGCTTACCTTTTCAATCCACCACCACCAGAGGATAAACACAATCAGGTAGATGACTGCTGTAAATAAATATTTATGAATGTAATAGAAATATTGTCGCCAGTATTCGGCCACATAGTATAAAAATACAACGCGCGCCAGGTTAGCGATATAGATTAGTACAAGGCCCAGTGGAAGAAACCAGGCTAACTTTTTCGGATCTCCTTTAAAGGCAAATAAAAACGCAACGAAGACAATCATCACGTTGATGCTGTTGCAGCCTTCGAAAACACCCAGTGCAATTCGCCCCTCTTTTATGATCGACACCGTAGGGGTGTCTGCTCTGGGTAACGTTTGCGTTTGTTCTCCGAAGAGATTCAGGATGAATGATGTTTGTTTCGTTATCAACACCGTTGCAGCATCCGCATGTTGACCGTAAGAAGAAATCCAAACACCGTAAATGATATTCAGTCCCAAGTAAAGTCCGAGGAAGACCGCGAGAAACCGGAAGGCGGGTTTAAATTCTTTCATATCATTGTCTTATACGGGCGGGCACGCCCATGACGGTAGTTTGCGGAGGCACATTCCTTGTGACAATAGACCCGGCTCCGATTCTTGCACCATCCCCAATGTGAATGTGCTGCAACACCGAGGCCCCGGTGCCAATCAACACTGACTTTTCAATTTGAACAAATCCGGAGATATGGACACCTGGCATGATGGATGAATAACTTCCCACATTTACATCATGACCAATGGTAGAGTTTAAGTTGACCAACACATGATCCCCTATCCGGATATCAATCGTTAAATGACAGCCGGCCGTAATCATCGATCCGGCACCCACCTGAACCTGGAGCCCGATGGTTGCAGCCGGATGGATCAACATTGGGTAGCTGATGTGATGGTTCCTTATCTTACTAACGAGATCAGATTTTGTTATTGGATCCCCGATTGCAATCACGACATTCAGCGGGTAGTCAACTATATTTAACGCTGAAACTTTACCCAACACTACATGGCCTGCTATTTTCTTACCAACCGGATGCGCATCATCATAAAAACCAACCACATTCCAGATTAATTCCTTTTGGTTGATTTGATGAATCAATACGGCAATCTCTTTCCCTAATCCACCTGCGCCAACAATGGCAATATTTCTTAGACTCATATTGAAAAATGGAAAGTTAGAGGTTAGAAGTGGAAAGTTAAAAGTGGAAAGTGGAAAGTGGAAAGTTAAAAGTTAAAAGTAGAAAGTTGAAAGCTGGTTACTGGTCGCTGGTTACTGGTTGCTGGCTTAACCGGTAAATTTTCCTTCGTTCAGCGAACTATCTTGTTTGAAGGATAGTACCAATAGAAATGTCTTGAATAAGATCGACAGATCAAGCCAAAAAGAGCAGCGGTTGATGTACTCGAAATCGAATTTGAATTTCTCAGGCCATGAAAGATTATTCTTGCCGCTTACCTGCGCTAACCCCGTGATGCCGGGGAGTACCTGGTGACGTTTGTTTTGTTCGGCCGAAAATAAGTTCGCATATTCTACCGGCAGGGGTCGCGGACCAACCCATGACATTTCACCGCGCAAGACATTCCAGAGTTGAGGAAGTTCATCAAGGTTTGCTACGCGTAATAAGTTGCCCCATGGAAACCTGCGCGCAGTTAGCGATAGAGTTGTATCGGTTGAGAGCGTGCGGAACTTGTGCATGATGAAGTGCTTTCCGTTTTTGCCGATGCGGGGTTGCGAAAAGAGAATTGGGAATTGACCTTGGATCACATAGCCGAGTAAAATCACGAACGCCAATAAAAACAAAGGGAGCCCGAATAGAAAAATCAGAAGGTAGTCAAACACCGGCTTCAACGATTTGTATTTCATTCGGGATAAAGGTAGGAAGTTTAACGTGTAAAGCGGAAAGCAAAATACTGAAAAGCTTAATGCGAAAAGTGAAAAGCTTAAGGACCAAAGTCTAAAACGAAAAACGAATAACCATAACTATTAAATGCTATTGAAACAATCGCTTCAGGTTTGGATGATTGTAAAAGCAGACTGAGCGAACGATGAATCTCCATGACCAAAGATGTTATAGGGACTTCGGATTGGGGGATCCTTTCCGCCAAAGGGCGGACGGGCTGCACCCAACCATAACCCACCCCTGTTCAGGATTGGGTATATTTTATTTGCCAGTGCGAAACTAAACTTCTAAACAAACAAGCTTCAGGCTATTTCCAAAAAACTCATACTGAAGACCCAGGAAAGACACAAGGAAGACCTAGGGAAGACCTAAGGAAGATACAGGAATTTCCCAGTGGAAAGATTAGATCAAAACCTTAAAGCGAAAAGCTTCGGAATGATTAAGAGTGGAATAGCTGTGCTATTCTGGCAATAATCAACTAAAAAGGATTAGTCGGCAAAAGAACGACCCATCGGCACGGCACTGTATCTCTTGTGCAACGAACTCGTTCTTGTTTGTAGCTGATCGGCAAGGCGAATCAACCAGCGAGTGATGAATCTCCTTGATCAAGATGTTCTAGGGACTTCAGATTGGGGATCCTTCGCACCCAACCATAACGCTACCCCTGCTCAGGATTAGGTTATTTTTTTTTAGTAGTTTCAACACCTACCCCAAATAAACTGTAACCCATTCTAAGCGGATCGGCCCGAAGTATGTACTTACCTAAAGATGGAAACCAGAGTGCGGAGGATAATTACGAGATCGCCCCAGAAGGATTGTGATTGAAGGTACTTTAAATTCAGGGCGAGTTTGACGGGCATGATTTCGCGGATGTAGAAATCGATGGGATCGGGTTTGTCGGCCAGCATTTCGTTTTCGTTCCGGAACTCGATCGAGGCATAGTCGGTGATGCCGGGTTTGATGGTTAATACCTGTTGTTGCTCCGGGGTGTACATATCCACGAATTTCCTGACCTCCGGGCGCGGGCCTACCAGGCTCATGGTGCCTGCCAATACATTGAATAGCTGAGGCAACTCATCCAGTTTGAATTTCCGTAAGAAATATCCCACCCGGGTAATGCGCGGATCGCGTTGACCAACGGTGATGGCATTACCACGATCAGCTCCGGTATACATGGTGCGAAACTTGAAGAGTTTAAACAGCCGGCCGCGCAGCCCTACCCGATCTTGTAAGTATAATACCGGACCGTTGGAATCGAGTTTGATGATGATCGTGATAAGGATGAAAAAGGGAAAAAGAAGTAAGATGCCCAAGGCTGCGGTGAATAAATCAAAAAGTCGTTTGGACATTGGGTGTTATTGCAGAAGCATTTGAAGTGGAAAGTTAAAAGTTAAAAGTGGAAAGTGGAAAGTTAAAAGTTAAAAGCGGAACTCAGCTTTTATCATCATCCGAAAAACTGAAGAAAGGTCTCATCAGCCATATCAATTATCAAGGATACACCGCGGGTGGATCCTTCGCTCATCGCGTAAATCTATCTGGCTCAGGATTCGGTAATCTTTTTTAGTTTACGTTGAAAGCTAATGGTAAGCAGCTACTACCTCGTTTACAATGTCATTAATCTTGCAAAATCCAGTTCGGGATAGATTGGAAGAGAGATTTCGCGGGGATAGGAGTAATTTTCGCCTCACCCCTGTCTTCACTCTAGTTCCGGCAGGCAGGCTCTCCAAAGGAGAGCGAGAAATAGTTTCAGTGTCGCGAAGCGATCCGCGTTTGTTTGATAGTGACAATTACATGAGCCTGCGATGGGCTTCCACTACTGACTTAACAATGTATTCAATTTTCGTAGAGTCGAGTTCGGGATAAATAGGAAGGGAAATTTCGCGCGCATAGGAATCATGTGCTACCGGGTAGTCGGTCATCGTATAGCCGCGGTCGCGAAAGACGGTGAATGGATTAGAAACAATAAACACAAAAATTATTACATCATAGGTGGAAAAATTATTAGGAAGCGAATTAGCAAATCTGTCTATTCATTGCTCCACGGCCGCATGATGGATTTCGGACTGCCGTCCTTCCGCACCCTCATCCAGCCGCACCACCTGCGAAAGTACGAAGGTCCTTCATCCATCACTGGAAGTTTTAATGAATGAGGTGATAAGCGTTGACTACAGCATTGACAATAAATTCAATTTTGGTAGAGTCCAGTTCGGGATAAATAGGAAGGGAGATTTCGCGGGCATAGGAATCGTAGGCTACGGGGTAGTCGGACATAACGTAGCCGCGCTCGCGAAAGACGGTGAGTAAAGGTAATGGTTGAAAATGAACGTTGACCGAGACCCCGGTAGCGGTGATATGGTCGATCATCTGATCGCGTTGGGATTCCGTGATACCGTTGATGCGCAGCGCAAACAAATGGTAAGATGATTTTTTTTCTTCTGTGTTCTGAGGCGGGAGCTGGGACCACTCATATTTGGAAAATAATGCAACGTATTCATTAAATACCCGCCTGCGTTCCGGTAGAATGACTGTTTGATACTTTCTCAGCTGTGCCAGCCCAATCGCAGCACATACATCGGGCATGTTCATCTTAAAGCCCGGATATACGATGTCATACTTCCATCCTGCCCCCTGGGTTTTGGCCAGTGCATCTTTTGTCTGGCCGTTGAGCGACCAAAGTTTCAGTGTTTTATATATCGCTGCATTATCAAACCCATGTGGAAGATTCACGCACATTGCTCCCCCTTCGGCTGTCGTAACATTTTTTACTGCATGGAAAGAAAAGACAGTGAAGTCGGCCCCGTGGCCCATTTGTTTACCCTCATACATTGCGCCTATGGAATGGGCGGCATCAGCAAGAATCATAATGCGGCCTAGTTGTTGCTGGTTGCTGGTTGCTGGTTTGAATCGGCTCTTTACCTCAGGCTCATTGACGATTTCATTAATTTGATTGTAATCACACGGCCAGCCGGCAATATCCACCGGCATGATCACTTTTGTGTTGGCGGTAATCTTCGTTCGAAGCTGAGCCGCATCTATGTTGAAGTCGGGGCCACCGTCTACCAGCACGGGTTTGGCACCTAGGTGCATCACCACCAGTGCCGTAGCCGCATAGGTATAAGCAGGTATGATTACTTCATCGCCCCGGGTTACTCCATACCAATGCAAGAGCAACATCAACCCGGAGGTTGCCGAATTGCAACATGCTACATTTGGTACTCCCGTTTGTTCAGCCACCATTTTTTCTAATGCCAACACTTTAGGGCCCGAGGTAATCCAGCCACTATCGAGTGTGTCGAGCACTTCGCGTTTTACGTCATCATCTATGTAGGGTGGAGAGAAGGGGATTTTCACAATAATAATTTTTCAAAAATAAGAATAATGCTCAGCTCAAACGCTTTTCCATTGTGGTTGAATTGCCTTCAACCCGAGTAGTTAACCAGCCGTTCCTTAGATAAGACTTAATAGCCAGTTTATTATCCGTTCTTACCGTCAGCATCATTTTACGAAAACCAAGATTTATGGTAATCTTTTCAAACTCCCTCAGCAACATTGAGCCATAGCCTTGGCCCTGCACTTTAGGGTGAACTCCAATGACAATCAATCCCGTATGCGGTTCAGGCAATTCACTTATTGTTGGTACTCGTGCATCTTCTATACCAATCAATTTTTTTATTCGGCTATGCACATTCCGTCCGGCCAATCTATACTTGGCCAAAAACTCAGGATGTAAGAAAAGCCAGGGTCTTTTAAGAAATGTTTTCACTGCAAGATTGTAACTATGTTGAATCATGCTGCTGGCCGAACCCGCCCGAGCAGTGCCATCAAATTTTAATCCCCCACAATACCCTATAATCTGATTATCCTCTTCCACCATAAAAATAAAAGCTCGCTTATCCACCAAGTACCACTCTAACATTTTTTCTACATACCGCTGGCCCATCGCTGATGATAAAGTCTTTGGAAAAGCGGCACGATGGCATTTTGCAAGGCGTGGGAGGTCTTGATGAGTTGCTATTTGAAGTTTATACTTTTGACTCATATTTCCTGGCCTTATCCTTTTGCCCCCGCAGCAAAGAAATGGGTTAACAATTTTAAGTGTATCTGCTCTCGATCAAAATTCTCTTTGACATACTCTTGACCTTGCGTACCCAATCTGGCTGCAAACAGCCGGTCATTAAATAATACTCTAATTTGTTTTATCAATTCTGTATCATTTTCAGGTTCAAAGTAAAGTCCAGCTTTTCCTTCTTCAATAAATAATTCCCGGGCTTCGCCATCCACACCTAATAAAATAGGCTTTGCCAGCGCCAAAGGTTCGAATAATTTCGAAGGAATTGCTCCTTTGAATAATTCCAGTTTCTTTAGAGGAACCAAATACGCATCACAGGTTTTAATCAGTGATGGGATTTTGCTTTTCTGCATATTGGGTTGAAAGATCACCTTTAAAAGTTGTTTATCCCTTGCTATGGCTTTTAACCTTTCCTTTTCAGGACCATCTCCTACTATAAGAAATCGAATAGGAAATTCCTGCAGCGATTCCGCTGCTTTCAGAATTACATCCAGGCCCTGTGCATGACCAATAATACCAGCATACAAGAGCACAAAATCATCCGCAGCAATCTCCAACTCCTGCCGCCAGTGAAAAGCTTCCTGTTCGCCTTCAAAAAATTCAATATCGACACCATTAGGAAACCATACTACTTTCTTCTTTGGAAAACGCTGCTGGATGTTGCGGACAATACCTTTCGTTTGTCCAGAAATTAAAAAAGCGTTCTTGTAAATCCAGGATTCCAAACGATACGCCAACCTTATTAAAAAACGATTACTAATGATATTTAACTTCTCTGCTGACTCTGGCCACAAATCTGAAACATTAAAGACCAACTTGCTTCCTTTCAATTTGGCGATGATTACCCCAGTAATTCCTAAAAATAATGGTGGCGATTCGCATATAATAAACTCCGCTTTTGGCAACTGTAACATTTTAAAAAATGAAGTGATGACAAACGAAAAGTAATTGAGCAAACGCGACAAAACTCCCCGAGATGCGCTTACAAAAATCCAGGTGCGATGAATAGGAATGGAATCAATGGCTTCGAGTTTAGAAAAACGACCTTTGTAGTCAAGAAAGATTTCATTTTTAGGGTAATTCGGCAGGGCCGTTACTATCGTTACATGATAACCGGTTTTCTTTAAATATTTAGCCAGGCTATGTAGCCGATTTTGTGGAGCGCCCGTTTCGGGCGGATAATATTGAGTAAGTATGATGAAACTAGACATGCAGGCATGAATTTCTTTTTACATGAGAGATGACGGCTTGAAATTTCCCATTTCTATTTCTTGGTATTGAATCCACAACATGTACTGCAACATGCACGTCACCCAACTGACTTACCATACGTTTTTTGATTATCGAAACCTCTTCCTCAGTCCATTTGCCGTTGGTTACAACTTTGATTTCAAAACGTGTTACTTCCCATTGGATAATCTGTGCTTCAATCAAGTTTAATAAATCGATGAAGATACCGTGAAAACGAACCATCTCACGACCATCCTTGCCAACCACCGTATCTTCAACTCTACCAATTATTTCTTCAATTATTGGCATGTTGCGACCACAGGAACAAGGCCTAGTTCCTAACCGCATCAGATCACCAATTCGATACCGGATTAAAGGTTGGTCGAAATTCACGAGGCCCGTACAAACCACTTCACCAACTTCACCTGGTTTAACAGGCAGACCTTTCTCATCTAAAATTTCAACTATGCCGAGATCAGGGCTGATGTGAAGTGAGCCGTGTTCACACTCTGAAACCAATCCACAAGCTTCCAGTCCGCTCCAGCTATCATAGGATTTGCAATGGTAAACCTTTAGAAATGTTCGCCTCATTTCGGGTGTTAGCTTTTCGCTAGAGGTAATTACCGCTTTAAGTGGAGGAGCTTCTAAATTGATTTCATCAAAAAAACGCGCCAGGAAATAATTACTCATTGCATAACCCGTCATGTATTCAATATGATGCTTTTTGATGCCATTCAAATAGTCATTAGCATTTGACGCAGAAATGTGATAAGCTGAAAAGTACACCTGCTTTTCAAAATAATTGTATCTGTAGAAAGGAGGGTTTGCTAACCCTTCAGGAACCACTCTCCTTCCGCCAATCATCCCGCGTGAAGAAAAGCGATCGATACCGGCCCAATGGCGAATGCGGGCTTCAAACCCAGCGCTCCATCGCTGATGCATCGGGTGCGAAAATAAAATCTGGGTGGGTGTTCCTGTGCTTCCACTGCTGGCAAAAAATTCGCCTCCTTTTTCTAATCGGGAAGATAACAAGGTTGTTTTGCCATAGGAACGCAAATCATTTTTTTCCAAAAAGGGAATGCGCGTTAGATCCGATGAATCTAACTTTTGCAGATCAGCCAGCGCAAGGCCAGCCAGCTTGAAAGAGGCATTATAATACGGTACTGTTTCAAAAGCATGCACCAAAATTTTTCGTAATTGTATAGTGGTGTAATCGTGCCATTGTTCAATTGTATTTTCTTCACGCTCCTTAAATTCGATTACCTCTTTAGAAAATACACCTCCGAACCTTCGCTTACGCCACTTTAATCCATACATCGACACAGCGATGTTTTGTGCAAAGACGGGAGCCTTACTATATAATAACGAACTTATTGAGGGCATCTATTTCTTCATCAATTCAAGCCAGTGATTTTTGATTTTGTGCCACGAAAAATCCTCTGCTCGCTCTCGTGCGTTAGTTGAAAGACGAGTACCGAGATTAGTATCAGTTAAAATGCGTTTAACTTGAACCGTCATCTTATCAATATCACCAAGATCACACAGCAGAATATTCGCTTCGTCTGTCCAAAGATATGGTATCTCACCTACACTAAAAGATACAATCGGCACTCCACAACTAGCTGCTTCCATCACCGACCCACCAAAACTTTCGTAGGAAGTGGTGTTTATGTACACCGCGTGCGACTGGTAATACTCGTACAATTTATCGTTACTCACCGGGCCCGGCATTACAACCCGATGGCTGACATTTAACTGATTGGTTAGTTGTTCGGTAGCTTTCCTCATTCCCTTATCTGGTCCGATCATTGTTAAAGTTGCTTCAGGAAATTCCTCCAAGACTTTCTGAAGTACTAACACTGCTATTTTCGGATTATAAATTTCGGTGAATGCCCGCACCCATAATATGCTAAATGGCTTTATCTCCTTTCGCAGATATGGAAAGTTGGCTAGCACTACCGGGTTGGGAGAATACGTTATCTGAAAATTCCTTTGTTCAAAAAACAACTTAAGGTAATTGGAGGGAGTTTGAACATATGCATTTTGAAAGAGTTTTTTAAATGCTATTTCTCTGCGATGATAATATTCATGTAAGGCACCGCCATGAAGTGTAAGAATTATTTTCTTGGAACGCATTTTTCCTATCCTTGCCGTAATTCTGGCAAAAAAGAAAGATTTACCGCTAAAAACATCTATATGTAATAAAGAGTATTTTTTAAAAGCAGTGTGATATATAATTTGAGCAAGACGAACAACTCTGTTTTCAGCATGTGAAGCCTTATACACCGTTAGACCTTCGTTTTCTAGTTCGTTTGCAATAAACTCTGATACCGAATGCGAACCGCGTGATCTGAATAAAAAATTACCAATAAAGAGTACACTGTTCATTCAACTTGACTTCAAAGCAAAACTATCAATCTTTACAACTTACTGAGCTATTTTTTTTATTTCTCTTGCAGGAACTCCACCTACTATTTGAAAGCACCCCACATCAGTGTTTACTAAACTATTTGCAGCTACTAGAGCAGCCTTTCCAATTATAACATTCATTAAAATAATTGAATGCGCGCCAATCCAACAGCCAGATTCAAACTTAATTTTTCCAATTTTTGGAGGACCAAATCTATATGACTCACCTAACATAGTATGATTTGCATCTGCAATAACGCAATAGGGCCCAAACATAACCTCATTGTCAATGACTATCTCATCGGCACCCAAAAACCAACATCCATATGCAATGTAAACATCTCTGCCAATCTTAATATTTGATGGATTATAAAATGAAAGATTTCTCCCTAATCTCAGATTAGGTCCGCATTGTTTAAAGAAAAAAGAAGCCAGCCAGCCACGTAGTCGGAGAAAAATCACATTATCCGGCAGCCAATTGGTAAAAAATAAAACAAAATGCAAAGGTAAATTATACCTAAGTAGAATAAGATTCATATTCATACAAAATTAACCAGCCATTAATCATCTCGACCTGACTAGAATTCTTACTTATTAACCCTAATTATTCAAACTAAGAAGATAAAGCAATTTCGAAAATTGCCAATTTCATGTTATTCAGCTCTCTTACTATTTAAATATGACACTAATTGATTACACATCTTTCTTCCCTGTATCTCCAGAGTCACATCGCTTACTATTTCCCTTCCATTTTGTATTAGTTGTTGCCGTAGAAATGGTGTATTGATTAGCATTTTAACCTTGGCTACAATATCATCTGAATTTCTTTGTTCTACCAGTAAAACATTGTGCTGATCTCTTAAGAAATGTGGTATCGAGCCTACCGGTGTGGAAATCACTGGCACAGAGTGTGCAAGCGCCTCCCAAATAGTTCTTGGAAATCCTTCAGCAACCTGGGATGCTACGATAAAGATATCAGCATTTCTATAAAAGGAAAACAACTCATGACCAACGCTTTTCTTTCCATGAAAGACTATCTTTTCCTCAATTCCATATTTTCTTGACATTTTTCTAATGGTATCAGGTGTCAGATTTTTATGGTCAGCCCAACCCACAATATTAAGACAACAATCAATCTTTTCCTTGTTATTTAAAATACCCACGGCCTCAACAATTTCCAAAATTCCCTTGGCGCTATCTATTCTGCCCGTAAAAAGAATTTGAATCGGTTTTCCAAGACACGTATCATCCTTAATAAAGAAATCAGATCTTTTAAGTGTTGTTGTAAAGATGAGAGCGGCATGCTCGGTTATTCTTTTGTATTTATTGTATACTATAAAACTATTTGCAAATACAAATGCTGCCTTGGCGTAATGCCGCTGGCGAGTTTCGTTCCATAGAATATAACGCTTTAACAATCCCTTTCTCCACGCAGGTTGTTTTATATGATCAATATGATCCGTCATTTCACCCACTACCAGATAGGCAAAAGGTATCACATTTTTAATATCCTTTGAAATCAACGGTAACAATGGTGTAGGTGCACGAATAAGCATAATATCCAGATCCGTTAATCTTCTATTGATTTTATATCTCACCAACGGACTTAGGATAAGTCTTATGGGAATGGAATAGTGTTTTATCAACGATACAAGCTCAATATTAGAAGACTGAATTGCATAGTCCAACCCGCCTGACTCACCTTTCGTTGGTTTGAACAGAAATAGAATAATGCTTTCACAAAATGGTGCAAGGCTATCCAGGAAAAGCCCCTGTAATGATAAGGTATAGATTCTACCGCTTCTTATTTCCGCGGGTATATGATAATGGAATCCTAGTCTCATTTTGGTCGCTGAAATTTTACTATCAGACGTTGAAGAGGAAGATATATTTCATCACGTAATTGTCGCACGACCCCGGGGTTAGTCGTTCTAATTTTGCCCGAACCACCTTTTGTTAATATCGCATAATAGCTATTAATATGGCTAATTTTTAATTCACGGTATTGTTCAAGGAATTGTGGCTCAATTGTCTTACCAAGTTGAACGAACAAGGCATCGTATCCTTTTTCTATTGCAAACTTTGTAAGAGCAGTTTTACCCTGGTCTATTCCATTCTTGAAATAAGAACCAAAGTAAATCGCAAATATTCCGTTGTCCTCAAGAAAGTGATCCAGTTTTTCCATAATGAATGGAATTTCTTCCAAGCCTCCTTTTGCAAGATCCAAGAACCATGGATTTGCCAGTATTAAGTCAAACTTTCTATCCAGCTTTTCATAAAGATCTGAATGCAAAACCTCAAGCCTGTTCTCAAGTCCGTTCAATTTTGCAGATAATGCTGTAAATAATACTGCTCGGGAATTAATGTCCACACCTGTAAGTTTCGTAGCAAGATTTTCAAGACAAATTAGTTGAATACCTGTTCCACACCCCAACTCCAATGCATTCTTGAATCTGTGTTGGCTGAGAAATTTCTGGTTGTATTTAACAAATTTGACAGAGTCGGCTCCCACATGAACCCTCAACTCAGGCCTTTTCGGATCATACTCATGGAATTGGTAAGAATCATGCACATCCCTAATAATTAAGTAATCCATAATTGGCAAGACACTGAAACCAAGTACTAATTTCTGAGCACTTTGAATCAACAGTCCATTTTCAAATGCATCGCTTACCCAAGTTTCTCCGAAATATTTCACAATGCTAACTTTATCAAAAGCTTTATTGAGAAAACAGAAATTGAAAAAGAAATCTAATTCCGGATACTTACCAAAGACTCTAGATAAGTAAACTTTAGGATTTATTGAATAATAAAACATCAAATGGTCCTTCCCATAGAGAAAATTAAAAAGATTATTACCCTCCTTAAAAATACCAAAAAAGCTTTTTCGTGTTGGTATATACTGAAGCTGGGCATAGTTGTATTGCTTTAGAATCTTAAAAAGTTCAGCAATTACCTGTTCATTCAATTGCATCTTATTTCATTAATGCGCGCTGCATATTATGATAAATCTTACCCCTAAAGTCAATTAAATCATCTCCTGGATAAATACCAATACGGGGCATAAAATATGGGTCGATGTTTTCATGGCAGGCCCCCTGCACCAAAGAAAATGCACTATTATAAAACTTGCTTACCTCAAGAAAGACCTTCTCCCCAATAATTTCCCTGGATCCATAAGGATAACACAATGCATTGACATCCCTTTTTGTTATCTTCTCCAAGGTTAACTTTGATCTTTCAAATTCATCAATAATTTCTTCTTGTGTACATAATCCCAAACTTTCATGATTAAAGGTGTGAGACTGGAAGCTAAATAACCTATCCAAAGCAAGAACCTTTACTTCTTCTTCTCCAAGAATTTTGTCCATCTCTACGATAATATCGTCTTCTGAGACATTGTTTTCTGCAAACCACTGTTTAACCAATGCATCGAGTTCATCAATTTTAAATTTGGCCGAATCAAAATATTCAAACACGTGATTCTTAATCTTTTCCGCATTGCTTTCTGTTATTCTCATACTATTCCCCTGCAAAACAAATTCAGAACGTCCTGCGAGGAACCTCTGAACCTTTGTCCCTGGAAGGGCTTGATCATTCAGGCAAAATCTCACTGGTAGAAAAAATGTTATAGGAACACCATGTTTTCTGCAAACCGGCACAGCTTTTTGTATATCCCTTCGTATACAATCATCCAACGTAACCGCGCAGTACCCCCCCTTCTGATTGTTGCGAACACGAATAACAAACGTGGAGAGATCGACTATCTCAAATTTCTTCTTTAATTCCTTAAGTTGTGCTTCAAATTCATGAGTATCAATCTGATGATAACACAATACAAATGGTTTCATCAGTCTAGGAAAAACATGCATTATCTTATTTACTAACAATAATTCACGCAGACGGAAATAAAGTTTTTTCATGATTAACTAAAGACAATGTAACTATTTCTTGAGATGGGGAGATTTGAGAATAAAGTTCCCTAAAGATAAATAATCAAGGCGACCATCATCAAATGTTTTAACAGCATCAAAAGGAGAACAAATAATAGGTTCTTCATGCATGTTAAAACTTGTGTTTACCAGGCTTGGAACTCCTGTAAGCTTATAATAATGCTCAAGTATCTTATACATTGATGGATTATTTTGTTTTGTAATTATCTGTGGTCTCGCGGTTCCATCAACATGCACAGCCGCAGGAGATTTTTCCTTCATTTCTTCCGTACACTCCGTGGTAATTGTCATAAATTCAGCCGTGTACGAAAGCTTATTACCATTTTTATACATTTTATCAACCATATAATCCAGCGTTACAGGAGCAAAAGGCATAAACTCTGTACGATTTAGCCTTTTGTTCAACCATTTATTAACATCGCTCTTTTGTGTTGGCGCGAGGATAGTTCGATTACACAAAGCTCTAGGACCATACTCCATCCTACCATCAAATCTACCAACCACAAACCCCTGCGCCAACAATTCTGCAATTCTGTTTTCTGGTTCAAATTCCTTACTGTAATGGAAATCAAACTTCATGATCGCGTCTAACATCTCTGTTTCCGTGAACTCCGGCCCTAAGAAAACATTCTCCAACTTAAATGGCCTAAACGGTTTCTCCTCATGAGCCATCAAAAGTGCAGCGCCTGTTCCAATGCCACAGTCTGACATTCCTGGATGTACAAATACTTCCTCCACTCCCTCTATCTCCATGATCCGCTGATTCATTTTGACATTTGCCGCAACACCCCCTGCCAGGCAAACCCTTTTCAGCTGGTACTTTTTGAGATTTTGTTTAATCATGTGAACCACCACAGTCTCTAATACTTTTTGAAAAGCTGCTGCAAGATCTTCAGGTTTGCCCATTTTAAATATTTTCTTGTATTTCGAAGGGTCAAGTGCATTTAAGTACATAAATGAATCTTCTGTCAAACGAAAATCTTCCATTATAGTCTCATAAAAAACCTCAGGGTTGCCATACGCTGCAAGACCAAGTACTTTTCCTTCATGTCGATTCGGTATAAATCCTAAAGCTTTTGTAACCTTAGCATACATTAAACCCAGAGACTGCGGACTAGGAATATACCTCACAAGCTTCAAGTCTTCCTTTTCGCCAATATATATGGAGCCCGCACTACCTGAGCCATAACCGTCAATTGAAACCACTAGGGCACTATCAAAACCTGATGTATACCAAGCACTAGCAATGTGGCATAATTGATGATGGAAGTATTTTACCGGCCCTTTATAACCAATCTTCTCTAGTCCGTCACAAAATGATTTATGTGACTTTTCAAAATCTCTTGGATTGATTATTAATCCACGCCTTAACAGGTTTAATGAATGAAGTAATCCTGACCACCATGACTTGCCATGCTTAAAGCTTTGTAAAACACTAAGCCAACCCGACTTCATATACATCTTTCTTTCTACCCGGGGCTCAAACCATCCGTACCCCACCGCATCTACATCCTTAATTGAGATATTTAGCATATTTAGACCATTCTCGATTGCCTTGAATGGAAATCCGTCCTGTTGCTTTTTACGTGTATACCTTTCTTCCTGAGCTGCAAAAACTATTTTTCCATTTTTAACAAATGTGGCAGTAACATCAGAATCAGGTGAAGAAATTCCTAAATAAATAGACATAGATCTCTGGGATAAATAACTTAATTAAAACAAATTATAATATGGTGCCACAATTCAGTCCCTCTCAACTTTTTATACTCAAAGACATCCACCGGTAAGTACAAGAGATGTCCGTCCATACAAAGGCATTTACTAGTAAAAAAAATGATTCACTTCTTATTAGCATTGCTTACCTGACTATTATATACGCACACCAATCCAATCATAAACCAGGCAAATACATTCAGTATACCTGAAATAAAATACATGTGGATCAACATACTTGAATAACCTACAAGAATTGCCAATCCAATTGCATTTCGAGATTTACCGATAAAATTTCTATAAAGTTTAACTAAAGGTATAGTTAATAATGCTATGAAGGGTATAAACCCCAACAACCCAGTTTCCACCAAAATACTTAGATAAGAATTATGAGCACTTGCTGTTTGAAAAAATTTATCATTATGAGCAATCAGTTCTCCACCCTCAAAGTTATAGTCTATCTTGGCGGTAGTTGCTGAAAAACTGTTCAGTCCTATACCCGAAATTGGGTTGTTTGTGTAAAGTGCCAGTCCCTTGTGCAATATGGCAACTCTGGTCAGGTACGAAAAATCCGTCTGAAGAAATTTATCATTATTGTATATTAAATTATACGTGCGACTATTTAACTTTTTAATCGCGTTATCAAATCCAACTCCAAATACTACCAGGGTTCCAATCAACAAAGGACCCGTTAGCCATAGGAGCAGATTGAAGCGGGAATAATACATTGCCATTATAAAAAAACCTAAGGTAACTAATACCGAACCTGTGCGTGATCCTGATAAAAATGCAAGCACTGAAAATGATAAACCGACTATCCAAAAAATAATCACACCATAGCGAGCCCTAACATACGTCAATGCGAGGGGGACAAAACTTAAGAGTAAAAAAGATAATATATTCTGCTGCAGCCCTTTCAGAATCGGCAAATTCCGCAATGCATACAGGAAGGGAATAAAAAAATAAGTTAACGAGATTATTAATCCCCAAAATAGTGCTTTCCGGATTATATATATTGAAATATTATTCGCATGTCTGCGCATAAAAATGATGAGCACTCCCCAATAAATATAGTTTGGCAATACCAGTAACCCGCGTTCAATCCGCAGAAAGCCCTGTTTCATTGACCATATATCAAACAAGGAAATAGTTGCTCCAAGAATAAAAAGCAATGCTAATTTTGCCTCCACCGGTTTCAGTGAAAGATTAAATCTGAATTTTTCCCGATAGGACTGATAAAGGAAATAAAAAATATAAATGGAAAAATTAAAGAAAATTACAATCGCTGGAAAAGCCATGAAAAAAGAATACCAATACAATAATCGGTCTCGGTTTACTTCACTAATTCTATCGCGTGGTGATTGCACTAGTAGTTGGTTCTTATCATCTTAACTATATAAGTTCCTATAGGGCCTAAGAATAACAGCAACCGCAGCCCCCAGGTAATGTAACTTCTGCGCATTAATTGCGGATACGTACTCCACCCAAAATAATAAATACGGGCAGCCTGTACCCGGTCGCCCTGCCACAAATACCTGAAGGTGTATTTCTGTATTATATTTTTTACATACGAGGCCTTTACATCCTTGGCCGTAAGATTCGCTTTGGCCGCAAACGCCTCGTCAATTTCAAAACTGCTGCGATACTCATCCACAAAGAATTTTAAGGCTCCACTATTACTTTGCAAGGCTGTCTGATTTTGATTATGCCACCGATAACTAAACAAAGGTTTTTCAATAAAATAGACCCAATCCACAACCGTCAGGAGTTTCCAATGAAACCACTTGTCGGGATTCATCAACCGACTTCCCCCATACCCACCCACATGTTCAAGGTCGGTTCTTTTGTAGCATGCCGATGCAAAATTAAAATAGCCATAAAAAGATGTCAAGCAGCGTTTCAGCATCTCAGGCGCTGCCACTTTGTAAATAGGGCAAGCAAATGCAGCACTTAGCTCTGGATCCAGATCGGTGTCTTTCCAAACTTTACTACGCTTGCCATCGTAACCCAGTATCTCTCCCTTGCTATCTACCCGGTTGCATGCAGAACAAAAGACAAAACGCTGTTCTTTTAATTGATTAATAAACCTTGCATAGAAATCCAAGGCACCCCCATTCATTAAATCATCGGACGACAAAAGAATACAATGTTCCTTATTGGCCATCCGACTTACTACCTCCAGATTGCCAGCAAAACCAACATTAACCGGATTAACCGTAACCCTAATCCGGGTGTCATTAAAGGACCTCGCTACTTCAACTGAATCATCGGTACTCTGATTATCAGCAATGCAGATTTCAAAATCATTGTAACTTTGACTCAGGACACTCCGGATGGTATGCTCCAGATACAATGCATAATTGTAGTTCGGCACACAGATGCTAAAACCAGGATGCATGTTCACTAGACCTTTGTTTTAGTTTCCAAATAAATTTCAAATCGTTGCTTCGCCTCGGGTGTTCCCAAATCCCACATTTCGTCAGCCAACGATAAGCGTATTTTTTTTCCCGCGTTAAGATACCTGTTATAAAGTGGCATTACGTAAAACTCGCCTTTTGTACGTTCTCCAGAATTAATCATGCTGTTAGCTTCAATTAAGAAATGGGCTGAATCGTTGAAATAATACAAACCGGTACTGGCATGATTTGAAATTCGAACCTTCTCCGTTACCTCCGTAACAAAACCTTGGTCATCAGCCTTTGCAAAACTCCAACGATCTCCGGGCAAATCTGCAACTGAAATTATTCCCTCGCAACGATCCTTATTCATCAAAATATCTGTATTTAATTCGCTCACTACGTAGCTATCGGAAGCCGCAATTAATAACCCTTGTCCGGGCTCAAAATGCCTGGCAGCGCACAATACAGTACATAACTGACCTTCAGTAACATCGTCTATCAATACAAGCTCAAACGCATCCGTAATTTGATTTCGGATAAGGTTTGATAAATCATATTTTTCCTGATGTTCACGCAATGCAATGAAGATGGCCTTCGAATAATTGAGATTTTTCAACGATTGAAATGCATACCACAGCATCGGTTTCCCCTTAATTTCAATCAATGGTTTGGGGGTAGCGTACCCTTGGTCTGCATAACGCGTTCCCCTGCCCGCCATCGGTATCACTACAATCATTTTTCCTTTGCTATTTCGTTTAACATTGACTCCGTAATTTCATCCCATTGAACAAACCGAAAGGATCGATCATCTATGTAAATTTCGGCATTGGGTTTGCCAAAATAGATTTCGTCATAGGGGATATTGTATTTGCTTAGCCAATCGAGCGTTACTTTCCCTATATTCTTCATCACTTTGCCCAGATTGCTCTGCTGGGTAGCCATATTTCTGGCCGTTTGAATAATAATATAATGGCCGGCCGCTCTAAGTTCATTCATTTTTTCGAGTGCACCCGGCATGGGTTGGAGATCTTCATACCGCTGATTGGATTTCCGGATTGGGCAAATGGTGCCATCCAAATCAATTACTATTCTCATACCAAAACTTCATTTAATAATTCGACACCTTTTAAGTACATAACTTTTTGACGATTAGGATGATCGGCATGCAACGGCACCATAGAAATAAATAGCAAGGCTTCGATAAGTTTAATCTCGTCCAGTAAATACCCAATCGATTGAATTTTCAGATCAAAATAGTTAAGTAATTCTGGTTGGAAATCAGTAGTAAGGATTTTGAAATTAAACCCCGATTCACTCAGTTGAAATGAGAACAAATCGGCTGTTATAAAATCATAAAGACCTTCTACGCTGTGACGAAGTTTGGCCATATCATAGCGCGGGTCACCGTAAATCCCCGGAGCACCAAAACTTCCACGCGGATCAATTACCTTAACCAGCAGATTATTCACATCAAAAAGAATATTTGAAAAGCAGAAGTCACCGTGAATGATACATCCTACCTGATTGATCTGCATGTTTTTTACCCTGGCTTTTAAGGAAGGCAGGAGTGTGAAAAAATTCCTAACCTCCTTACCATTTACTACAAGTCGCTGCCTTTGTAATAGATCTTGCCAGAATTCATCCTGAAGCTGACCCAGGCGATCTTCGGTCTTTGTAATATACATGAATTCTAATGTGCCCTGATCCAGCGTTGCCTCATAGTCCTTAAAAAGAAGATGAGTCGCAAGCAGTTTGTCAATCACCGAAATCCAGATATCAATATTCAGGTCGCTATATAAAAACAGTTCGGCCAGATTCGGATATCCATAATACTCCTGTACAATCTCCACCTCACCACTTACCTCATCGTGTTCAAAAAAACGGGGACAGAGAATTCTTAGTTTTTCAGGTAATGCACGAAACCAATCAAGTTCATTTTTTAGTTTATCGTTCCATTTACTGCGTTTTATCAATACTCCTAACAAACCATCAATTTCAATAGAGTTAAAATGCCGGCTTTGAAACATCTGCATTTTCGAGGCAACAAAATTCTCCAGGTTCCCGAAATCAAACCAACGATCGACATTCGTTGCTTCTATAGGGCTGACACTGCCATATAATTTCAATACGCTACTTAGCTCTTTGTTCTTTTCAAGCCTTGATTCGTCTACGCTTTTACGCAATAGGCTTAAATCAGCAAATCGATAATACCCTACGAGTGCTTTGGATTCATCTATTTGCGCTGGCGGTTTATCAAAAAATTCCGTTACATACTGTTGCCTATTTACCTTGATCATGCACCATTTCCTGTGATCCGGGACCTCTGAAACATAAACCATATTGCCCGCATCCTGAAAGTCATCGCGGATAAGCGTGTCTCCTAACAGCAGATGCACCGGGCCTTTTGTAACCAGGGTAAGTCCTGTGTGAAGGCTATCCACAATCGTACAATTTTCGGCAACAAATGCAAACTCTATTGTAATCCGATCCTGGTAGGCCCATTTTAGGAAATCAAGTAATCGTTTGTTTTTTAACTGAAGGGCAACAATTGCATGCTTAAATCCTTTTTGAATAAGGTCATCGATAATCCAGCCAATGATAGGCTTGCCATGAACAGGAATCATAGCATTGGTTGTATTGGTTGCAATGGGCAAGTTTGCATAATTAATACCACCCCCACATAAAATAATTGCGTTACCCTTTTTCAAACAACCTGAGGTTTAGGGTTTAATAAATTTTTATAAATCGCAACAACTCGTTGCGCATTTTTAATCGGATCGAAGTTTTCACGACTGTAATCAATAGCGTGGAGCGATAACTTTTTGCGTAATTCTGTATTACTTAAAAGGGCGGATATACTCGTTGCCATTTGAGTAAGACTTTTTGCCCGCACTAGTATCCCCGTATCAGGTGTTACCACTTTTGTTTTACCGCTGTGCCCGTAATAACTAACTACGGGAACCCCCACAGACTGTGCCTCTAATGGTTGTCGACCCAACACACCCAAATGTGAAGTTACCACCAACAAATCCATAGCAGCTATAAAACGAAGCGGATCGTTGGTATATCCAGGGGTTATTAAGTGATCTTTCAACTTGTCTTTCAAATGGTTATAGGTTTCCCAAGCAGGTTTCTCACTCCTTAGCCTATCAAAAAGTCCATAATTTACGGCTTTTGTAGCAGGTAAATTACCCAACATTATAAATTTAAGAGGCATTCGTGGGTTCGATTCAAGAAGACGGGCGGCAACTTCCATGAAGTCCCAGGCTCCGCGAATTCCACTAAAAATACCGACATATCCAATTAGTAAAACATCCGGGCCCAGGCCCAAAGAAGCACGGGTAGTTGATCTGTTGTTAACAGCATGATCGGCCAGTTTACTGTCTACCGAATTATAAATAATCTCCAGATTAGGGGCGGTTTCGAATTCATCGATTTCATCTTCCGAGATTCCAATCAAATAACTTGCGTAGTGCTGTATGATTTTAGCAGAAAGAAATCTAAATAAAGGAAAATTGCAGGTGTAATATGAACTACGTAGATGTTGAACGATTGGGATATTCAGCGACCGCAACGAAAGACCCGCATTTAATGCAGCCTTATCATTGATATGAATGATGTCTGGATTTAATTCAGAGACAAAGTCATAGACCGCTTTGTTTTTGACCAGCGCTTTAAAGTTTTTTAAAGCACCCCGTTGATACCACCTGGGACCCGGTGTAGTCCAGAACCCTTGCATGGGAATAACATGGACAGGAATTCCCAGACTTTCGAAAAAAGCTTTTGCCGGACCATCGCCCGACAATATCAAGACAGGATCGACCACGGTACTCCTAAGACCCATCAACAAATTGAAAAGGCTGATGGCTGAGCCCGTAATCAGGCCATCCTGATGAATGTAAAGAACTTTAATTCTGGTTTCTTGAAGCATACCAGGATTCGAGGACTAGTACGAGCCATATCTGGCTCCAATTTAACGTACCCGCTTTGTATTTACTTAACAAACCAGCCAATTCCTTTTTTTCAATTAACGTTGATGAGCCTGACAACGTATCGTTCAATATTTCGCTAAGATCACTCCTTAACCAATTATCAATCGGAATTTTAAATCCGCGTTTAGAGCGACTCAGAAAGTTTTCAGGAAGTTCCATTTTAAATGCATTGTACAATAATGATTTCACTTTTGCCTGTTCATAGCTAATATCCCCTTCGTACTTCTGACCCCGCTTAACAGTAAAAGAGGAGACCTTTAATTTTTCAGGAAGGTAAAATACATACTCCCATAAACGGACATCCAAAAATGGAACGCGCACTTCCAGTGAGTGGATCATGGAAAGCGCATCTGAATCACGCAGCAAGCGACCTCCCATAAATAATTTCATATGAAGCCGTGCAACACGCTGAAGCTTTTGATTGTAATTTTTTTCATCCCAAAACTGCATGCTATGTACAACAGAAGATTTCGGGTTGGGTACATACTGTAATAACTTGTTGACCTGATCGGCTCCATTAATCATTCCCCAACTGGCATACTGATGTAACAGCGATGATCTGATATAGAGGGCGAGAATCCGGGAGGAAACTTGCTTGGGGAATTTATTCCAAATGCCCGCTGATATTGCCAACACATTTCTGATAGCCGCTCTCTGATGTTTGTTAACAATTTGTCTGTCGATCGAGTATCCTGAAAAAATCTCATCACTTCCCAAACCAGAAAGTGCCACCGTTACATTTTTTTTGGCGTGCTCAGAAACAAGGTAGGTATTCAGGCCATCAATAGAAGGCTGATCAAGGCCAGAAATAAAGTGATCATACTTATCTTTAACATCTCTTCCCGTAACGGTAATGTGGTGATGTTTTGTTTGAAAATGGCGGGCAGAAAAAAGTGCATCCTGACTTTCATCGAGGGTAATACCAGCACCATCAAACCCAATCGAAAACGTGCTAAGGTCCTGTATTCCCTGATTGCGGAGCGCTGCTACCATTACGGAAGAATCCAATCCTCCGCTTAGAAATACCCCAATGGGAACATCGCTGATCATTTGTTCTTTTACGGAGGCCATTACAATTTCTCTCACAGACTCAACCACTTCTTGCTCAGACTCAGGAAGTATGTCTTGACGTGGTTCCAAGTCCCAATACTTAACCTTGACTAAATTTACTTCATCCCAAATCAAATAATGTCCAGGTTCAAGGGCATTAATATTCTCGTAAATTGTTTGGGGTGGAATAACATAACCCTGCACTAAAAATTGATGCAGGCTATCGCGACTGAGGGTAGCCAGATTTTTATTTAGCGCTAAAAACTCACGAAGTTCAGAAGCAAAAATTAATGTATTGTTCTGCCGGGTATAGTACACTGGTTTAATACCAAACTGATCGCGGGCTATAATCAATTTTTTGCTTTGCCTATCCCAGATGGCCAGCGCAAACATACCCCGTAACAAAGCGAAGGCCGCTACACCTTTTTCATTAAATAATTCAACAATCACTTCTGTATCCGAACCCGATCGGAAAACAATGCCGTTTTGTTCCAATAACTTCCGAAGTTCCTTAAAGTTATACACCTCACCATTATAAACGATGATGTAACGTCCATTGTGTGAGGTCATCGGTTGATGTGCCTTCATGGATAAATCCAGGATTGCCAGGCGATTCATCCCCAGAGAAATTCCATCGTCATGAAACTGCCCCGTGTCGTCCGGGCCACGATGGCGGATACTACTGAGCATCCTGCGCATTCCATCTTCATCGCGCCTTCCAACTATTCCTGCTATTCCGCACATTACAAAAACTTCCCCTCACTTTTTAATTCCTTAAATCGCTCAATGTTCCGATACTTAATAATTTTAGCTGGATTTCCACCAACAATTGCAAAATCCGGAACATCTTTTGTCACAACAGCTCCAGCACCAACAATAACTCCTTCACCTATCGTTACACCGGGGCATATGATTACTCCATGACCAAGCCATACAAAGTCCTTAATAGTAACCTTTTTGCGAATTCGCTTCTTATCATAAGGAATGCATTCAGCATCATCATAATTATGGTTCATTGTAAGGATTGTTATTTGCTCACCGGAATGAAAATATCGGCCAATACTCACCTCACCATCTCCTAAAATAGTCATTCCGTTAATACTAACATGATCAGCCAGGGTTACACCTTTGTGAAATCCACTTACAGGTCCATCAACATGCAAATTATCACCTACAGAAATGGATGATAGTCTGATATACTGTTCGCGTAAACGATTCCAGTTTAGTCTCTTTTGCATCTTTTGCTGAAACTTGTAAAACCGATATAAAATCATATTCAATTCGCTTCAAATACAACTACCAATTTGCCTTGCTATAATCAGATATTCCAAATCGTTGGTCGAACCTGGGTATTTAATATAATCATTAAATAATTCAGTCAATCTTAGTCTCTGGGCGTTTAATACCGCACTCAATCTCACCTCGGTAACTTCACTATCTATATCCATGCTCTTAACATCAAAAAGTTCTTCATATAGTTTATTGCCCTGGCTAATTTGTGGTGGCAAGGTGCGCTCTGATTTAATCAACAAAATTGGCTTTTTTAAGAACAAAGATGAAAGGATTGCCGAGCTATTAAAAAAAATCCCAAACTCTGCCTTCGATAGTATTTCTATTGTTTGATTCCAATAAACCTCGAATCCAGCAAAGTATTTATCCATAATTTTCATGTCGGCAATTGGATGAAGGCAAACCACCACCTTCCATCCAGTTGTTTTGGATACAGCATTCAAAAATTTACACAAAGAAAAATAATAATCATCGGCATCGATCTTTAATTCCTTCAACTCGGGATGGAAGGGATAGTATTGATCCATATAAGCAATAAATTTTTCGGGCGCTGGTTGCGATTGCCTCAACCGCAGGAAATGATCATAATCTTTGAAATGGGTGAATATGACATCTTGAGCTTTATAATTAAAATTGATACTACCCAAATCAAACCGGGTACCGGCAAATACTTTTACCGGATTAGGTATTCCAATGTTCAGGAGACGATCCACCGGGAGTTGATGGCGGATAACACTTAAGATTTTACGTCTCCTGGATTTTATCCGATCATAAATTAATCCTTTAAACCTGGGGTTGTCAACGAAGGGATGAGTCTTATTTCTTCGCACAAAGAATGGAAAGCTGAATTTTTTAAGTCCAAGAAAAACTATTCGACTCCACCACCTGATTTTTCCTGAAAACAAGAATGCAACCGGGATTGCTTCTGATTTAAGGCGGCTCAATCCTTTGAATAAATCCTCCTTACTTTTAATGTAATAGATGTCAAAATTCTGCTCATCAATGAATCGAAAATCCTTTTTATTGATTTTCCATGTAGCATTCAATCCACGGATATCCCAAAATTCCACCTTAAAATTCTCCTTTAATACAACGATGTTTTCATTGTCAAGTGTTTTGGTTGGCGACTGCAATTCATCGATTACCAAAATAATTTTTTTATTTATTTCCATGACCCTCTACTCCTGAATGTCGCTCAATTGGAGCGGAGTGCCTCGGACAACATCTTTATTGATTCTCTTACCAAGAATACCGGTGAAATATTTGGGGTGCAGGCCATACCCAGGTCTTATCGATCGGATATGTTCTTCGGTAATCAACTCCCCGGCCAGAATGTCTTTCACGATGTAAAGCGATCTTGAATAATCCCTGCCACTAATTTGTTTGGGGGTTAACTTGTAATCAACCTCACCAATTGCAATTTCTGCCTCACGCACTGCTTTCACCATGGCTGCAAATTCGGATTCATTCATGGAAAAGGAAGCATCTGGCCCACCAATTGACCTGTCCAAAATAAAATGCTTCTCAATGATTCTGGCACCGAAACAGGTTGCCACCACAGGCACGGTATTACCGATTGTGTGATCGGAAAGTCCCGTAATTACTCCGTATCGTACAGCCAGATCTTTGATCATCACCATGTTCGCTTCTTCAATCGGTGCCGGATAACTGGAAGTACATTTTAAGAGTGCAATCTGATCATTTCCCTTTCCTTTGCACGCTTCAATCGCCAGTTGAATATCGTCCTCATTAGCGATTCCTGTTGAAATTATGATGGGTTTTCCCTTTGAAGCCACATACTCTATCAACGGAATATCGGTTATCTCAAATGAGGCAATTTTATAAGCCGGTGTTTGTAACGCCTCCAATAAATCAACGGCTGTTTTATCAAACGGAGATGAAAAACAAATCAATCCTTCAGCAGCAGCCGCTTTGAACAAAGCTTCATGCCATTCCCAGGGAGTATAAGCTTCCTTATAAAGGTCATATAAATTCCTGCCTTCCCAAATTGTTCCTTTCACCATAAAATCAGGTTTCCTGGAATCGAGGGTAATGGTATCGGGCGTATACGTTTGTAGCTTGATGCAATCTGCACCCGCTCTCCTTGCTGCTTTTATCGTTTCAATTGCGGTTTCCAGACTTCCTCCATGGTTGGCCGATAATTCTGCGATAATAAACACTTTGCTATGACTATTAATAACAAAATTTCCAATGGTAATTTCTCCCTTCATACTTTACAATGCTTTAACAATATACTCCTGAAATCCCTTATAAAATTTACTACCCTGAGGAGGTTCGAGATAAGAAGCTATCTGCATTCCCAAGGCATCTTCAATTGACCATAGAAGATCTTCAAAACCCAATAAATGTCTAAATAGTACTGTACTTGAAAATCGTGCGTTGATTTCAAAAATCGTAGGAACCCCATGAAACATGCGAAGTTGTACATTAATGCTGCCTGTCAATTTTAACAATAAAGCTAATCTCTCTAAAAGTGATTCAATAGCACTATTTTTTTCCACAATCCCAAAACTTGAATATCCCCCTGTAAGTTTTCGTTTGAATATTATCGTCCTTACAAGCCCAGCCTTGCTTCGGTACACACCACAGGTAAATTCCAGATCTGGCGCATCAAGGTATTCCTGACAAACTGCATCTTTCTGAACTTTTGACATCAACAAAAAAGTATCGCTATCCTTTACAATATAAACAGTTTTACTGCCTGCACCCCGTCTTGCCTTCACTACGCATGGAAAAACGGGGGTTTTCACATCTTCAAGCAAAACTGTCTTGGGAAATGGAAGGTCGTTCTCTTCCAGAAATTTTGCAGTTTTGAATTTGTCCAATCCTATTTCAATAGAAAGATTATTCGGCTTTATAACAATACAATTAATTCCCATATACTTGTTTGTTAACAAATATTCCAACTCAAATTCAGTGGATGGTATAATAATATCAATTTTTTGTTGTTGCACTACTTTCGCAACACTTTCACCATATGAAGCCGCTGACACTCTTTCCACGATAAAGCACTCGTCAAAAATAAAATGGCCGGCATGGTCATTATGAATGTCACACCCAATAACCTTACCTGCTTTCGTATAGGTTTTTAAAATTTTCCCCATACTTTGGGCAATATCACCACCACATCCGGTTACAAGTATATTGTACAATTTCATTTGGATCTGTTTCGATTTAGAATATCCCGCAAGTATGGAACATCCGGATCTGTCTTTTCAACAAGATCCAGAATTGCTCTCGTGTCGTAGAGCGTATGTTTTTCCGTATACACGCGATTATTTAAATTCAATAATCCCCAGTCCGCCATACCGCCACAAACCCTGGATTGACCTACGGATCCAGGATTAATAATTATGGAATGCTTCGCCTTGTAGATAAACGGATAATGGGTATGCCCCAGGAACACAAAATCAAAATCTGCTGAATCACACTTGTCAAGTAAGTCGGGCGTTGCATCCGGATAAATATATTCATCCGTTTTCCATGGAGAACCATGACTGATCAATATATTAACACCTTTCATAAACAGCTTTTCAGTTCGCTTATGACTTCTTATGAATTCTACTCTTTCAGATGAAAGCGTCTTTACTGCGATTTCAAGTGCACTTCCATATTTCCTTTTACTATAGTCATGATTAATTTTTTGATCAATTAATCCTAAAAGCATGTCCTCATGGTTACCCCGAATTATGTCTTTACTCCAGGTATCCAACAAATCATAAACTCCCACTGCATCATAATAATAGCCAACCTGATCACCTAAAAGAAGTAAATGATCAACCCCAAGCTTCTTTGTCTCATCCAGTACCATTTTTAATGCAGCACTGTTGCCATGAATATCAGATAAAATAGCAACTAACACATCATGTATTTTTTGAGAAACATCCGTGTAACAAAGAATCTACAAATTTACCTTTGATAAGATTATGATTTCTTAACCTTCCTTCAAGAACAAACCCGTTTTCCTCCAAGGTCTGAATGATCTGCGGTCTAATATCAAAAGCTTCCGTTGTGATTTTATTAAACTGTAATTTATCAAATGCAAGAATTTTGATTACAGTCAGAAAAATTGAATACTCGCGATGGAGTAGTTCCCTATTTTCATTTCTCTTAGTTTCAAGCAAAAAGGAAACTTCACCTCGTTTATCAATCCAATTGATATGAACTAACCCCCCGTATCCAATAAGTTGATTATTTTTTAAGTAGCTAACAAGTACTTGATTTGGGTGGAGCATATTACGCTCTTTATTCACCACGCTTTCAAAGTAACGTGATTGCATTTCCTCGGTTAACGGTTCCTGTTGCCGGAGAATGTCCATTTGTTCATTACGCCATTGCATAATCAGAAACTTATCCTGATCTCGTATAGGTATAATTTTATAATCACCTTCTATCAACTCACTATTAAAGACCCGATAACTCATTTAAGCGACTCCATTCTGATTGACGAAAAAACCCGTTAACGCACGACCCAATCCCAAATCCATTAATGCTTTATACAGGTTGATCGTACCTTCAACAGAAACTGAATTGGTCAAATTTTCAAATCTCAATCTGGACAAATAGCAAGATTTTCCTTTTGTTTTATCTCTATTGTAATTGGTATTTGGATTTAATAGATAAAGATCAATTGGAAAATCACCCATAAAAAAAACGGGGTTAAGGTTAGCCTCTTTAGCTAATTCAATCAATCCTTCTTTATTAAAGTAAGAAAGATGGTCGGGATATGCAACCCAGTATTCATTATCAATATGACCATTTTCAAGTAGATATTTTTGCAAAACTGAAAAGTCATTTGGCACTTCAACCATCAAAATTCCATCTGGCTTCATTATATTTTTACACTTATAAAGAAGGTCCAAGGGATCTACCACATGTTCAAGTACATTATCCAGCCAAACTATATCAAATTGTTTTCCCTGACTTATCAAGTTATCTACATTTTTGTATACATCTCCTACTAAAACAGAGTTCAAGTAATCGGAATTAAATTTCTCAACCCCATAGGAGCTGTAGTCAAGACCCATGGACTCAATGTTTAATTGATTAAAATACCGAAGTACCCAACCTTCTCCACATCCAATATCAATTACATTAATACCTGGCTGGACTTTTTTAAATTTTGAAATAACATGAACTTTTTCATTAATCTTATTTAAGAAAAAAGTTATCTCTTCATCTGAATAATTTAACTCATAGCTACCTTGGGCACTTTGATAATATTTTTTATTGTAATATTCTTCTAATTCTTTGGTATTAGGTTTTTCAATTACAGAGTAAAATCCAAATTTATTCTTTTCGACAATTTTTGACATGACTAAATTAGGTTAAGGGTGATCTAAACGTTGAAATACTAATTGATTTATTACTAACTCACTTGGGTTGCAAGGATTTTAGCGGCTTTACAAAGATCATTTTGCTCCAATAGCTTTAGAGCCGCTTCAACTTCTTCAGAGGTTGAAGCAAATTGTTTCTTTTGTCTATTCCCATCATTGACACTAAATATCCATTTCTTTTCTGATTTTATTTTACTAATTAGATTCATATCAGGAAGCTCACCCTCATTTAATAAAGTGAAAATTAAGGATAGCGTTGCAAAGTCTGAAGGATAATCTATCGTAAGTCTGACACCTTCCAGGTTCTCATCAGGCAACAATCGAATTTCTTCTTTCTTAAAATCAGCATGATTTCGAATATAATGTGTTACATGTTCCCGATCTACATCCGTTAAACTCCTTTCCTCTAAAGACATAAGCGGCTTGGCTGAAATGACTTCAAAATTCATACCTAACGGGAGTCCACTGGTGTGGGTATAGTCATTTTGATTTTGGATGTGGTGCGCAATGGCATAGTCGAGCCATGTTGAATCAACAATCGGATTGTCGCCTGTTAACCTGACAACAACATCAAATCCATTTTGCCTAATGACCTGAGTAAACCGACTTAAAACATCTGTTTCACTGCCACGAAAAAACATCACTGAATTCGCAGCACAGAATGGCCCAAGCAAGTCATTTTCTTTGTTATTTGAGGATGCCAATACAACCTCATGAATCATTTTGGATTTTAATGCTCCCTGAAAAATCCACCATAACAATGGTTTACCTGTGGGATATGGTAGTGGCATAAGTATTTTATCAGGCAGACGCACTGATTTCATACGAGCCTGAATAATGGCTCCAACCTTCAATTTACCTGACTGTCCAGCCACCATCTACTACTATATTTTGCCCGGTAATATAATTCGCTGCATCTGATGCTAAAAAGACAAATGCGCCCGCGAGATCTTTTGGTTTGCCAATCCTTCCCAAGAGGGTCTTTTTCTCAAGTTTATCAATAAATTTCCTGTCTTGCTGAACGGTTTCTGAGGGGAAAGCGCCTGGTGTTACTGAATTTACCTGGATTCCATATTTACCAAGGTAACTGGCAAAGTAACGCGTGAGTTGGAGCACACCCGCTTTAGCTGCTCCATAATGTGGTGGGTTCAGGAATTCTGTAGCGTCATCATAGATCGCAAAATCCGGGGCTACCATTCCATACATCGATGAAACATTAATTATCTTTCCATGCTTTTGTTCCTTCATATAAGGAATGATGGTTCGAATGCATCTGAAAACACTTCCCAATACTCCGTCCACTCCAATACTCCAATCCTGATCACTTAATTCTTCAGGAAGTTGGCCTCTGGAGTAAGCAGCATTATTTACCAATACATCAATTCTTCCCTCTTGTTTCCAAACACTATTAAAAGCCGTTCTGATACTCTCCGAGTCTGAAATATCACCTGATACAAATGTGGCCTTATCAGACAGCAAACTCATGTTCTTTTGAAATTTTTCAGGATCGCGCCCCATCACATAGACCTTCGCTCCATGGGCAACAAGCCCCAACACGATTGCTTTCCCTAAGTGACCGTACCCACCTGTTACAATCATGACTTTGTTTGTAACTTCAAGCCTATACATGGATTCTATGGCTTTCATCACTTCGGCCAATTAAAGGGTAACAGAATCTCGTCACTAATATTTTCAAATGGACTCCAGTTCATAAGAGGTGCCGATAAAATACTTTTTATGTTTTGACCTAACTGGTTGGCATCATTTACACCCATAATTACCTGATCAATCATGGGATTATTGGTACAAAAATACAAAAGGGCTCCTGATAATTCTTCTACCGAAGCAAATCTACCCCTGATCTCCATCAGATTTTTTCTGACCGGGTCAAAATAGGAAGAAAGTTCTTTAGGATCCACTAATAAAAGTCCTTGCAAAAAAGAGGAACGGGTGTGAATCTCTACATTATTATTTTTTAAGATCCCAAACCAAGGTTCAAATCGCCTGTCAAATACATTGTATGGAACCTGAACCAGATCTGGTATCATCTCCCGGGAAAGCAGATTTTTTAATTGCTCTGGAGAGTATAAGGAATATCCAATTTTAGAAACAAGGCCGGTTGCCTTGAGATTTTTCAATTCAATCCACTCCAACTTATTCTCCAATAATGAATCTGCCGAATGTGCCAGGTAGCCATAAAGGCTACCCACCTGCAATCGATTAAGACTCTTCTGCAGGTAGTCAGCAATTTTTAAACCTGCTTCGGGCACAGGATACTTGGAAATTATTTTAAACTGCGAATTCAACCCAGTGTTCCCTAACACTTCTTCACTTGTGCCATACATGAAGGCCGTATCAAGAACGTTTAATCCAAAGACTAAAGAAGACTTTAGAATAGTTACAACCTCCTGTTGTGTTGTTTGACCTGCTGAATTGCTGATACCGTAGTTTAACCCAAACTGAACAGTACCCAATGCCAGTTTGCCCACTGTATATGAAGGCGCATGGTCATTCATTTAAAAACTGCATAACTTTTTGAATTACAAAATCCTGTTCCTGATCGGATAGGGTTGGATACATTGGCAAACTGAGGCAACCTTCGTAATAATTTTCGGCATCGGGAAAATCACCCTGCTTCCATCCAAACTGGGCATAATACGGCATGCGATGGACCGGTATATAATGAACCTGTGCGAAGATAAAATTAGCACGAAGAAAATTGTAAAGGCCAAGGCGATTTTGCACCTCAATTACATAAAGATGATAAGCATGACCTTCTACCAAGCCGGTTTGACGGATTATTTTAGGATGCTGGAGTTGGGCTGCATACCTGGAAGCAATTATTTTTCTTCTTTCTATACCATCATGTGCACGTTGAAGTTGTGACAAACCAAGAGCTGCCTGAAAATCTGTTAATCTATAATTAAAACCAAGTTCTTGCATTTCCATGTACCAACCAGGATAGCTATTATTTGTTAGTTGCTTGCTGTTGGTTTCTGCACCCCTGGAATTTCCTATTGCAAAATTCACGTCATTACTAAACAAAGTTGAATCACGGGTTATCCCATGAGTTCGCAATAAAAGCAGTTTATTATATAATTGCTCATTGTTGGTAGTAATCATACCACCTTCACCACAGGCAATGTGCTTTACCGGGTGAAATGAGAAAATAGCCAAATCGGCTAATTTACCATTGCCACAATTCTGTTGCTGTCCTTTCCTGTCAGTAAAATAACCACCCGGTGCATGACAGGCATCTTCAATAATCCACAAGTTGTTTTCATCCGCTACCGTCCTGAACGCCTCCAGGTCAACGGCTCGTCCTGCAAAGTCGACCGGAATAATACCTGCATATGTTCCTCGAGGCGAAGATTGAATTAACTCCCTTACTTTATTAATATCGAGCAAGTATGTCACTGGATCAATATCAGCAAACACCACTTCACCACCACAATAACGGACACAGTTTGCCGATGCGGCAAAAGTTATTGGAGTCGTTATTACTTTTTGCCCGGGCTTTAAATTAATTGCAAGGGCACACAGATGCAACGCAGCCGTGCCATTTGCTACTGCCACTGCATATGAACTGCCTACATAGTTTGCAAACGCATCTTCAAACGCTTTGATCTTTGGGCCCTGAGTAAGAAAATCAGATTTCAACGTTTCCGTTACCTGATCAATATCCTCCTGCGTGATGTTTTGCCGGCCGTATGAAATTGGACGTTGTGTCATATTATAAACTCTGGGTCAACATGCTTTTTGATAAGCGTTCTCAGGCTCTCAACAGATTCCCATTCTGCATTCTCTCCAGAATTATATTTGAATCCATACGGAACTTTAACCGCTGAGAAAATTTTTACAAATTCTTCCACTTTCCAGCGGTGGGTTGCCGGGAGTATAGTGTAGTATTTACCCAGATCATATGTATAAAAAGAATCGGAAGACGTAATCATCTCCTCATGTATTTTTTCCCCAGGCCTGATTCCTACAATTGGTTTTTCGCATTCAGGGCCGATAGCCTCCGCTACATCCAGAATGCGATAAGACGGAATTTTTGGAACGAAAATTTCTCCCCCCCAGGCATTAACCAGGGCATAGAGTACCATTTCCACTCCTTCCTGCAATGAAATATTGAATCGGGTCATCTCGGGATCTGTAATTGGCAATTTACCCTCCTTCCGTTTCATTAGAAAAAAGGGTATTACTGAACCATTCGAACCCATCACATTTCCATAGCGGACCACGGAAAATTTTATCGGGTTCCAACCCACAATATTATTTGCAGCAACAAATAATTTATCTGCCGCCAATTTAGTTGCTCCATACAAGTTAACCGGAGCAGCTGCTTTATCCGTGGACAGTGCAACTACCCGCTCTACTCCCGTATCCATGGAGGCATTAATGATATTTTCTGCACCCAGTATGTTTGTTTTAACACATTCCATGGGATTATACTCAGCAATGGGTACATGCTTCATGGCTGCTGCATGAATAACATAATTAACATCCTTAAAGGCCCGCTTCACTCTTTCAAAATCCCTAACATCACCAATAAAGTAACGCAACTGTGGATATTTGCTGGTTGGATACTTTAAACTCATCTGGTATTGCTTTTGCTCATCTCTCGAAAAAATGATGAGTTTTTTCACAACAGGCAGGTTGTTAATGATGTATTCAGTCAATGCTTGTCCGAGCGAACCTGTACCCCCTGTTATTAATATACTTTTATCCTTAAAGGCTTCTGTATTCATTCGCTATCAATAAAATTATAAAGTCTGTAATTGTACCATCCTTGCAAATATACTGTCACTTTCTTTCATCAGCACTTGAAAAGGTCCTTGCTGGATTATTTTTCCTTTATCCATGACAATAATGTTATCGGCATGTTTAACGGTTGAAAGTCTATGAGCAATGATAACTACCGTAATATGTCCCTTCAAAGACAATATGCTGTCTTGAATGGATCGCTCCGATTCGCTATCCAAGGCACTTGTGGCTTCGTCCAGGATAAGGAGTTCCGGATTTTTAAATAATTCACGGGCAATGGCTACCCGTTGCCTTTGGCCGCCCGACAATCGGGCACCTCTATCGCCTACCCCGGTCTGATAACCCATCGGTAGCTCCGAAATGAAATCATGACAACACGCCATTTTTGCCGCCTGATGAATTTTCTCTCTCATCCCGGGTTCATCATAGGAACAAGACCATAACGTAATATTATTTGCTAATGAATCATCAAACAGAATTACATCCTGGGTTACAAAGCCCACTTTAGTTCGCCATGTATCTATTTGCAAATCCTTCAGATTCGTTCCATCTATTGTAATCGACCCTTGCGTTGGTTTCTGAAGCCCCGTAATCAAATCAGTTACCGTTGTTTTTCCGGCACCTGATGCGCCTACGATGGCAATCATCTCGTTTTTATTAATCGTTAAGGAGAAATTCTCAATGACTGTCTTTTCAGGATAAGAAAATCCAACCCTATCAAAAATAATGGAACGCTGAAATACATCTAAACCGATCACGCCATTCTGTTCCTGATTCTCGTGGGTCTTCTTCAATTCTTCCACTACAGAGGTTATACCACCCGAAAGATTCAATACAAACTGCCATTCCTTTTGTGTTACCAGAAAATTGGAAAGGGCTCGATTAAAAAGGTATATACTCAATATCATTGTAGCTAACGTCTTGTCGAGAATTTCAATCTGAACAAACACCAATATGACTATCAATAAAATAGTGATAGGTTCATACGAAGCCTCAAAGAAAGCCCGCACGCGTTCTGCCTTCAATCGCTGGTGCTTTATTTTATCTGTTACACTATAAACTTTACCCTCTAAACTTTTATAAGAAAAGGTAGATTTCAAATATTTGAAGCCTTGTAAGGATTGTATAAACAAGTTACTGAGAACACCTTCATCGGTGGCCGTTTTAATAGATTGACTTTTAACGATGGCGTTGAATCCTTTAAACAATACGCTGAGCAGCAACCCTGCAAGCAATGCGAGCAGGGAAAATTTCCAATCGATAAAAAATGAGAAGAGTACGTAAGAAACAGCAGCAATTAGCTTGGCATAAAATAAAGTGATGTACGCAAATCCAGATATGAATTGATTTACCTGCGGGTTAATTACGTTGATAAAATAACCGGTATTACCCGATAAGTAATATCGATAGTTCATTTTCAGATAGCTACTAAAAAGTTTCAATCGAACCTGTTGAGACAAATTAGCAATAAGTCCAGCTCGCACCAGGCCACTTGCCGCGCCAACCAAAAACTTTACCAGGTAAATACAAAGAATAAAAAGGAGGATGTATGCTAACTCTATTGGGATTTGCAGAAAAGTTAGCAGTTGAAAGGCAAAATTTTCATTCATGGCAGGATCCACCTCTAACGCAGTATCATTCACCAATGCCAGCAATGGAACAATCATGGTGATACCGATGCCGTCCAGGAATGCGGGTAATAATGCGATTAGTAGAAATGCATAGAAGCGCAATCCCGTTTCGCGGTAATAAACTTTTGTAAAAAAAGGTAAGTCTTTAAAGCTGAAATTCAAGTTAAATGTTTTCTTATAGTGTTAAGAATAATTTGAGAAGGTGAATCCTCCCCTCTATGAAAAAAATCACAAACATACTTCGTTTGAAGCCTAATTCGTTCCTCCCTAAATGCTGAATCCGAAAGAAGGCTGGAAATGTTAGTATCTAATTCTTCAAAAGAAGTGCAATGTAACGTAATCCCTTCTCTTATGAATTCTAATTCAGAATATTCATTCATAAGATCTACGGTAAGAACTGGTTTTTCCCTAAGCATAGCATCAATGCTTGATGCGGATGAACCCGTAATTAAAATATCAGTATAACTTATCCATTTATCAATCTGATAGTTAAGATTCTGGTCACCCTTAGCAAAAACTCTCACATTTGGTTCTTTGAGCAATTCCCGATAATTGTTCATAGAATCCTTGGCATGGAGCTTAACTATGAAACCAACGTTTTGCTTTTTTCTAACTACAAGCCGAATACAGTTAATTATTTTTTTGTGGTGTACTTCACTCGTGATATGGCCAGGTCCTGAAAACGCAATTAAAATTCTTGGGCCTTTAAAAAATCCTTCAACAACGTTTTGAAGTCTGGAGTCAAAATAATAATCCTTATTCTTGAGTTTCATCTCTAAAAATGGAGAGCCTGAAATAATTGCACGAGCATCTTGTTTACCCTCATTCACAAACCTCAGAAATTCCTTTTTACCCCAACAAAAATAATAATCAACTAACGTCTTTGGCAACTTAGTATTTAACTCTGTAAGTCCATGCGATATACATACAGTAGTAATTCCTAGTTGTTTACAACACACTACCAATAATCTTCCTTCCATGGTAAGATCATTACCAACGAAGACAATACCAGGCCGAATTGTACTTAATAAATAATGAAAAGATTTACCTAACTTAACAATCCTCTCACATTCATATTCCACCTCAGCGGCACTCAACTTTACACCATATTTTAATTCGCTAAACTCACTAATCGTTTGCTTTATCAATATCCTATCTGTAATAAATGGGTTAACATAAATTGTAGAGGCTGTTGGATCTACCTTTCTTAGAATTTTTATAAATGGATATTTAGTGGTATAGAATTGGGGATTTAACCCATTTTCTTTTAAGGTTAGAAAAACTTGTTCCTGTTGTTGCACATGGGTAATGTCAGTAGAAAATATAACTACTTTTACTCCTGGCTTACTCTTTTGATAGAAATATTGAAAAAGGTGAACAACGAAATTTCTCCATAAATAGTTAACCACTCCCGATATCAAACTTCCGTTCCATCTTGTCACACTTTGCGTATGACGATCTTTTAGGGAGAATGATAATACATCAACAAACATATTAGCCTCTATCGTTCCTTGGCCACTCACGCGTGTGTCACAGTTTTAGAATTTGATATTCCGTTCATTAACTATTTATTACCCTCCCCCATGCATTCTAAACAAATCAACAATTATTGAAATTCCTCAGGTTTCATTTTTCGAATGACAAGTAAAATTTTTCCGCTAACGTCATTGAATTTACGCAACTAAGCAGGTCGTGTTTACAACTATTGGACTCTATCGCCCGAATAAACGATACTGCCTGATTATAAAAACCAGCCTTATAAGTTTTATCTATTTCGTCAGGAATTAAATCAGTAGGAGATGAATTTCCATCCGTATATACCCGACATGTTTCTAGCGGTGCAAACTCATATCGTTTATTTATGCTATGCATGACTAAACGCCATGGCACCGCATTGCCCCAGGTACTTGTAAACCCAACCACAACCCCCTTCTTCGATAGGCCTCCTAAAACCATACTCCATAAATAATCGGCCTGTTTTCGAACAAACACATTAGAGTCTTCGATACTTCCGCTTATCCAAGAAATCAGGTCTAATCCATGAATGGTATTACCGAATAAGATTTTACCAAGTTGTTCATCACTATAACCTTTACTAGTTCGTAAACGGTGTGGATTTTCGGACCACTCAAGATTTACTAACTGTAGGGCTTGTGCGCCTCCCATATCATACAAGGCCTTCTCAAAGACAGAATAATGCCTACGATTGAAAGCCACTTGCACTATTGTTTTATAGTATTGCTGTAGTTTAATTAGGTGATTTAGCTCCTCCATACTGGTGCCCGCTGGTTTTTCAACCAGCAAAGGAATCTTGTAGGGAATCAATTCCCTGGTAACTTCATAAATCTTATCAAATGGCACACAGTTGATTATGGCATCCGGACTTTCTCTTTCCACCATCTCACAGTAATTGAAATACGTGCGAGGTATCTGACCTTCTGTACGGGCCAACTGATTCCCTCTCTCACTCCTGTTGCACGAAGCAATAACATCACATTGCAAAGCTCGAAAGACCTCCAGATGTTTGCGAGCAATGTTTCCATATCCGATCAATGCTATTTTCATGCAATTATGTTACTGGCAAAAAACGCGCTTCCATATTATGATCCGTGATGGGTAGCTTAATAGGCATATGATTATCTTCACTAGACATGTAGGCAGCCAGTAGAACTTCAAAAGAAAGTACCCCCCATCGCACATCAGCCTCCAACGAAGATTCAAAAACTAATTCATTAATTACTTCATTCATTAATTTGATCGTATTATGACTCACGGGTTGGTCGTGTGGATTTACTACCCGAACAAATCCACGCAAGGGAGGTGCTTCACTGTAAACCCACTCCAACAAATTAAATTTTTCATCTACCCGAATTCGCGCTTTCGTAAAGTTGATCTCTACGCTCATAGGGCCAATTCCATCTTCGATCTGGCTAATAATTGCCTTTGCTCCGTTTTTATAAGAAATAACAACCAATCCTCCAGGATCAATAAATTGCTCACCCCGTGGATTCTTTCCAAGCGGTGAATCTACCCATCCGGTTACCGTATCAATTGTATCGTTAATCAGATTCGTAGCCAAATCAAATGAATGAACACCCAAACAACCTAACCCAATGCCTGGTCTTTGAATATAAATGCTCCTTATCTTTCCTAACATACCTTCCTTTATACTCCTTTTAATCCATTGGTATGTGGTGTCATACCTAAGACCATGATCCACAGCAATTCTAACATCATGCAAGGCTGATAATGCTTGCAGAGACCGAGCGTCTTTAAGAGTTGTTGCTATTGGTTTTGTAACTAAGATGTATTTAACACCCTTTTCAATGGCTTCAAAAGCTATAGGAGCATGTGACGGGCCGTTGGTTGCAATTAGCAAAACACTGATTTGAAATGACCAGATTTCGCTAATATCCTTACATTTTGCCGTTTCCTTTGGAATACTTTGGGAATTGAGCTTTGAAGAATCCTTATCAACCACTGCCACCAACCACAGTCTTTCATCATTCAGAACACATTGAACAAACCTCATACCGTGTGGTCCTAGTCCAATAATTGCGACTTTAATTTTCATTTTTACTATTGATCAAAAATTCTGCAAACCTAAAATCAATCATCTCATTGATATCCACCGATGTTTCAGCAGTCATAATATACGCCAGGCTTTTTTCGCCAATCACATCGTGTCTGGATTCGAGGTCGCGCCTCCAGGTGGCATAGACAGCACAATTACGAACATACACATCAGGAAGTTCCTTGGCAGAAAATCTTCCCCTTTCATCTTCAAGAAATGGAAGTAACACATTCCCCTGCAGCACCTTCATCTTAACAGGATGTATCATATGTTCTATTTTCACCACACTTACAGCCGAATCGGCCTCCGGATGATTGAGCAAGAGCTTTATTGTGCTATCAATATCAGCAGAAGTACGAAGGGGTGAACTTGGCTGCAGAATTACTACCATCGTATAAGGCGCTTCACTGGCATTCTCCAACCTGACAAGGGCATGTCTTACGTAATCAATTGCCGGTGATTCGTCCGCTGCAAATTCAGGGGGTCTTTTAACGGGCGTAACTCCTTTAATTTCTCTCGCTACGCGCAGGATTTCATCGGAGTCAGAACTAAGCACTATATCAGTAATCAGCGTTGAGCCCAAGGCATGTTCAATTGCCAACTGAGTCAAGGAGGTGCCTGCAAAAGATCGAATATTTTTATTGGGTACTCGTTTCGAACCCGCACGAGCTGGTATAATTGCCAAGATTTTCATGTCAGATGCTTCCATTGAGCTTTGCTTTAAGCTTTTCAACCATAAACAATTCCGTTTTCTCAAACGACTCAACCGTATTGCCGCCTAGGTGCGGGGTGATGAGCAGGTTTTGATGTGTGCTGGCATACGTCAACAGCGGGTTATTCTTAACGGAATACTCATTCTCTATCACATCGAGTGCCGCACCTGCCAATCGCTTATTATTCAATGCATCAAGTAAATCCTGGCTATGCACTATACTTCCGCGTGCTGTATTTATCAAAATCGCAGTAGGTTTCATTAATGCAAGCAAAGTCTTATCAATAAAGTAATGGGTATCGGATTGATAGGACAAATGGATAGAGAGAATATCCGCAATACTAACCAACTCCTTTATCGTCCGAGCAGGGGTACAAATAGCATGATCAAATTCACGTTTATCAAATCCGAAAACTTCAGCTCCCAACGCTTTGAAATAACCAGCCACGATACTGCCCAATCGCCCAACACCAACAATGCCTACTTTTTTGTTTAGAATTTCAGTTCCTTTAAACTGATCCCGCTCCCACTCTCCTTTAGCAGTACTCAGCACAGCTTGCGGAATATTACGCATCAGCGACAGTGTAAGTCCAAGTGTTAGTTCAGCCGTTGCGCGTACAGATTGCAAAAAAGTAACTTCACCTTTTAAGCTTAAAACTTCAATACCAGCCTTGGCACAAGCTTCCAAATCTATATGATCTAAGCCTGTTACAGGGCAGACAATTATTTTACATCGGGTATCTTCAGAGAAAACATCAGCGGTAACTTTGAAGCCCAATCGAAACCAGAAAATATCACAATTTTGCAGGGATTTTTTAAGTAACTGCGATGATATTGGTTCTTCTCTTACTGTAGTAAAGGATCGTAACTGAACCAATGCCTCGCTCGAAAAGTCTTTTGTTTCCGCTATATGAACAACTGCATTTTTCATTATTGAATCTCTTGCAATGGATTTTTTCCTCCGGGGGCATCATTCGTATCAACCCTTTTGAGAAAAAAACGAGTGTTTAAATCTACGTCTGAATTTATGCCACGGATCATCGTCAGTGCAAATTTGATTTCTGTGCCTGTAAACTGATCCGCTACCAGTCGATTTACAGCTGCCTTACTACCATAGGGATAGGAGAAAGAATAAATCTTTGTTTTAGTAAGTTCTTCTAAAAATGAAACCGAATGATGAATGTCATTATGAATTTCTAAAGGTGGCAATGTTGAAAGGGGTCTGTGATTTGTGCCGTGCGAGCCCAACATTCCTAACTTACCTAATTTTTTAATCTCTGCTGTTGGCATATATAGATTTTTTGTAAACCCAGCTTCATCACCTACTAATTGGGAAAATATCCGATTCACCAGAATAGTTGACTCATCCTGATCAAGCATAAAGTTGAGATAATATTTAATTGCACCCGCCAGTTCAGTGTCATACTTATATTGAACACGTACAGATTCAGGATTTATGAAGGTAGATTCTATTGGAGATTCACATTTTATCATTTCATAAAATTCCATTTCCGAAAGCACCGATCGAATGTAATGAAGTTTATGAACCGTTAAGGTAGTGTTCATAAGATAAGGTGCTACCGGTACATAAAAGATTGCAGGGATACCTTTGGCCTGCAAAATCTCTAATGCTACTCGTTGTTCTGCAAGGCCATCATCAAATGTTATCAGACATAGATTCTTTTCAGCGAATCCATTCTGCAGGCCTTTTATAACATCTTCCTGAGAGCAAAAGGTAAATAATCTACTTAAGGTATCCAATTGCTTCTCAAATTCGGTTGGGGTTACTGGGTAAATTCCATCTGGAGGTATTTGCTCGCGTATGTAATGGAAATTAACAATTAAGAGTCTGAAGCCACTCACTGAACATCCGTTTGAAATTGAAGCCCGTCAGCTCCTTTAAGCACCCTTTTCTTGGCAAGGTCTAACTTACCCTGAGGAGTAGCCAAACGATCTCCTGGCTTAATTTGATCGAGTATTGAAAATCCTGCAGCAGATATCTCGGTTATAATTAATTCTCCGCCTTCGACCGCAACTGTTAACCAATTTTGATTATTTCTGATCACTATTCCATATTGAAACGGATGGTAATTATTTCCGGGCTGATAAAAGACATTTTTAATAGATACCTGTCTTGAACGCCATGTTGTAATAGCGCCCGCATAGGGATCATCAAAGGCGGATATGAATAATTCCACATCACTACCCTTCCAATCCCAATTGATCCATCCATTTAAGTCCGACTTTAACCGAGGCCAATAGGTGGAGAGATATTCAGGTTGATGGTGGCCTCTCAAATCTTCAGCGCCTTTAACTATACTGGAGACAAACTCCCTTAGAAAGATTTTATTATGGATTTCATATGATTCCATATAATCAATTGGCTTCCTACAAGATGCCGGATACAAAAATTCACGATACTTAATTACATCACCCTGGTCCGGTGCAAGCGAAATGTGATGGATTAGACAAACCCCAACGCGAACCTTATTTAAGACATACCAGGAAAACAAATTGCCACCCCGAAACAAAGGCAAGTGAGACCCATGAAGATTCAGCATACGCTCCTTTGGAAAGGAATTCAAAAAGGATCTCGAAAATATCCAAGGGGCCCCTACTGAAATACCAAGATCCTGTGGGAACCACGCGTGTTGAATTTCTTTCAACGTATCCGCTATTACTAATTTTTGCTCATAAAATTGATCGTTGCGTGGATTGAACTTAGCCAGTTGGGCAGAATTTGTAATGATGAGATATGGGTGATTATTTTCCTCCAACCACGAAAGTGAAGGCAATAAAATCTTAGATAACCCAAAAAAAACGACCCGATCCACGATCATATTATGTTATATCCCATCCCAGGTTTTTTATTTCACCCAACCTTGTCTTAAAGTTATCCTTCATATAGCGACCCAAAAAGACATCAGTAATTTTACCTCCCAGTGATAATTTAAACTGGGTAATCCCGGACTTTTGTCCTGTTAAGTCAACACCGCCCATATCTACTGTTTTATATCCATTTGCAATACCAAATTTACAAATTTCAACAACTATTCTCTTGGCTGCACCTCCATAGATGGTATTGTTTAGAGATTCGGTCAATGTGGAACGTTTGCTTGAATAAATCCTACCCACCCGCAATCGCGATCCATGTGCGTAACAACACATCCCTGAGATTAAGGCGCCTTGGAAGGAGGCCGTAAAAAGTATGCTGTTCATTAATTCATTAGGTGGAATCGGGAACCAGCCCCGATCCTTTTCGCACTGAGCATAGAAATTATAATAACTATCAAAATCATTATTGCCCGTAAAGAAGTTCAGGTCGTTGTTTCGCTCCGTTCTTCGATATTCATTTCTGCTCGTTGAACTGAATCCACTAATTACGGATTCGATTCCTTCTGTTAAATCCAGGATACTCGATTTCTTTGGCTGAATGACATAATCGGAATCATCAAATTGTCCCATAGAAACGATAAATGAATAATCAAAATTGGCTTTCAATGATGAGGTTACATCCGGAGAAACGGACTCGAGAATTATCCGATGGTAGGTAAGATCTAGTACCTGAGCTGTGAGCATGCTACTCCATTCAATAAGATAGTATTTTTTCTATTCCCAATTCCACCACACATAATGTATCGGCAATTTGCTTTCCTGAATTTCCTTCACCATAGGTTGTGTTGGAGCTGTAGTGGCCGTGTTCAATCTGTTGCTTAATTGCCATTTTGATTGCTTCTTTATTGTAATCCACATCAATCACATTACCTCCCTGTTCTCTTCCTACCTGACGGTTTCCAATGTTAACAGCCGGAATTCCAAGGAAAGAACATTCTCTAACCCCAACAGAAGAATTTCCTACAATCCCAAGACTGTTCTTCAGCAACTTTAGAAAGTCGATCGGTTCCATATTTTTGAAGAAATGAATATTGACCGCCTTCTCCGATTGAAATTCTCTAAACGCACGAATTCCTTTTGATGTACCATCGGCACCAGCATCAACATTTGGCCAAAACCAAAGTGTCGGCAATCCCACTTCACCTATCGCCTCCAAGGTTTGTTCTATATGTTGGCGCGATTCAGAATATCTCGTTGTTACCGGATGTTGCATCACCACAATATAACCCTTGGAAAGATCATGAACATTGCCAACACCGCCATATTTTTTGTAAGGATCAAAATCCAAGGCTGAAGAATTTAAAACCTCTTGCGCGATATCAATGGAGGGGCATCCTGTCACAATAACTTTAGCGGGGTCTTCGCCCAATTTAATAACACGATCTCTTGCCTTGATGGTGGAAACTAAATGAATGTCCGCCAGTTTCGTAATTGCATGCCTTACTTTTTCGTCAATATTTCCTGTCACCTCCCCACCCTGAATATGAGCTAATGGAATATTCATATATGCCGCGGATATGGCGGTTGCCATCGTCTCAAACCGATCTGCTACGGTAACTACAATGTCTGGTTTAAGATTATCAAATACGGTTGACAATTCTAAAATTCCCAGACCTGTTGTTTTTGCAGCCGCGGTTAGATTTTCACCTTCTAAAACATTAAATACTTTTGCTGCAATTTTAAATCCATCGTTTTCGATGTAGTTGACCGCAGACCCGTATCGGTCTAATAACGCTGATGCCGCCACAACCAATTGTAATTCTAACCCAACATGGTTCTGGATTGCAGCTAAAGCCGTTTTAATCCTACTGTAGCTCGGTCTTGCTGTAACAACTACACAAATCTTTCTCTTCTTCATAGGAGATCACTAAGGTTAATAAACGTATGAGCTCTTATGTCCTTATTTACTTTTCTTCCAATGATTGATTGAAATAAAGACGCAGGGATGCCTTTATCTGCCGGTTTTTTACTTTCCAGATCGGTCAATTTAATCTCTTCCCCACGGTTCATGTTGCGGTTTATCGATAGCGCCTTGCCAAATATTTTTTTGGTATCGCTGTAAAGTGACTCGTCATCTTTCATTATAGGGTTTGTGAGAGCGCATTCAATTTCGCGAACCCCTTTTACCAGTTGGGTGATCTGGTTGATGGTAATTGATGCCTGAGCATCCGGTCCAAACATGCGCTTATCAAATACGGCATGAAACTCAAGAATTCTGGCTCCTAGTGTGGCTGCAGCAAGACAGGCATAAATATCACCTGAATGATCCGAGAATCCAATCGGCAGATTAAACTTCATCTCCAATTCGCGCATTATATGTAATCCCCATTGCTCGGGTTTTGTTGGATATGCTGTTGTGCATTGTAGTATGGAAAGAGGGATCATAAAAGGCTTCAAGAAATTCACTGAATTCCTGAGCTCCTCAAATGAACTCATACCAGAAGAAATTATGATGGGTTTTCCAGTGGTTGCGACACGATGTAGAAGTAATAAATTGTTTACTTCACCAGAACCAATTTTGTATCTTTTTACACCAATCCTTTCCAACAAATCAACTGCCGCTATTGAAAAGGGGCTCGATAAAAATTCAATGCCTACATCTTCACAATGCTTTTTAAGTCCGGCCCATTGCTCACCCGAGAACTCCATGCGCTTCCAATACTCAAACCGAGAATTGTCTTCATATGAAAACTTAATCCGGAAAGGCTCGAACTCGCTGCTTTCAGAAGATGCAATGTGTGTTTGAAATTTGATTGCATCAACACCTGTATTTGCCAAGGCATCAATATAACTATGGGCTATTCCCAGACTTCCGTCATGTGCCTGAGCCACTTCCGCTACCATGAATATTTTTTCTGACTTTAAATCCACAATCATAAATTGAGATTCGAACAATTCACCAATGATAACCTCTTAAGACAATTAATCTTCGTAATAAGAATCTCCCTTGTCTTTCTTAGACCCATAGGAATAGCCATAATGAAAGCTGTAATCATAGTTCTGACCGTACCCATAACCGAGGCCTGACTTATAAATATCATTCAATAGGATGCTTATGTTCTTTATTTTACCAGACTTGTAGTAATCATCAATGCTTCGAACAAACTCTTTAGGTGAGTAATTTTGGCGCATTACAAATACGGTGTGATCTACAAACTTTGACATTACAAATGCATCGGTAACCAGGGCTAGTGGGGGAGTATCAATCAACACGAACTCATAAACTTCTAAGGCTTTTTTTATAAACTCCTCGAACTTATTGGTTAATAACAACTCCGAAGGGTTTGGTGGAACGGGGCCTCCGCTAACCAGAAATAGATTATCAATATCAGTTGTTTGTATTACTTCTTCAAATGTTGAAATCCCTGAAAGATAGGTACTCAAACCTTGATCATTATTCCTTTTAAAATCCTGAAAGATCCTAGGCCGTCTCATATCTGCTCCGACAATCAATGTTTTCTTGCCGGACAAGGCAAATACAGTGGCCAGGTTTATAGTAGTAAATGTTTTACCTTCTCCGCTTATTGAGCTACTCACCATGAATACCTTTTTGGTCTGGTTACCCGTGAAAAAGTTTAAATTTGAACGGAGTGCGCGGAAAGACTCAGCCAAGCCAGACTTAGGTTTTTCCTTAACCGTCAGGTTGATACCAGAGGTATTATGACCCACCCCACCTACAAAAGGAATGGATGTAACCTTATCAATATCCTCTTTAGATTGTACCTTATTGTTTATTAGTTCAAATAGAATGAAAATGATAATAGGAACGACTAACCCCATGAAAGCGGCAATCATGTAGTTTTGGGTTGCATTAGGAGAAATAATTGCACCTCGCATCGGTGGGTTAATTGGAATAATATCAGACGTGTTAGATGCTTCTGAAATACTTGCCTCTGAAAGCTTCTGCATCAGAAAAACATACAAGTTTTCTAACAAAGAGTAATTGCGTTGCACCGCAATCAATTGACGCTCAGAGGATGGTAATAATTCCAACTGCCTTTCTATAACCTGAAATTGTTTAGCTAAGAAATCAGTCTTGATCTTATCCGTAGACTTCAACGTTTTCAGGCCTTCTTTCACATCCTCTTTTATCTCCCGAATCTGCTGCATTTTGGAAGTTATCAATGGATTGCTTCCCTTCTCACTATTCAGGTATAGTTTCATTTCCAACTGCAAATCAATGATCCGTGTTATTAATGACGCGATCACCGGATCTGTTAATCCAACTGAGGAGGGCAAGATAATCTGGTCAAGGTTGGACTCATCTTTATCCAGGTAGTCATCCAGGTAGTCATAATAATTTTTACGGATCATCAACTCTGATCGCTGCAATTCGAATACCTCCACTTTTGCAAATAGTCGTTGAGCCTCAACACTCATATCCTTAACCCGACCACTATTCCCCAAACGTTCCAATTGAAATTCCACTGTCCGAAGGGAATCTTTTATACTTAAAAGCTGAGACCGGATAAAAGTAATTGTACGTTTTGCAGTTACATTTTTCTTATCCAGGTCAAACTGACCATATGATGTAACCAAACCATTTAAAAAATCCATTTCCTTTTCCCAATTCGTGCCGTTGATGCTTAGATTAATTACTCCAGCCCCTTCTTCTGCCCATTCTACATTTAACCTGGAAATGTAGGTCCCCGCCAATGAACGAATGTCGTTAATGAATAATTTGAAGGGAACATCCAAGAACGATTCTATATTTCGCTTTGGTACTTTAGTAATGCAGAGTGAGAACCCCTGAAATTCAATTGAATCCCCCAATACAAAAAGTGTTTCATCCTGTCCATCCGCATAGGTCCCTAACGAATACTGAGTTTCACTTTTTAATTTGAATATTAGGGAGCCACGCTTGCCTGACACCGGATTACACCATCGCGCTTTTACAGGTATGTAACTATAGGCATCCGTTTTCATAAAATAACCTTCCCTAACAAAGGCTACATCAAAATTCAGATCCCGGAGAACTTTTTCAATCAATGGATAAGACTTGATTATATAAGGCTCATTTAAATAATTTCTGTATGGATCGATTAATGCATTTTTGTATAACAATTCTGCCCCACCGGCTTCCTGTGTTTCTCGAATCAAGATTGATGTTTTGACTGGATACACACGTTCACTATAGCGTGTTTGATAAAAAGCAACCGTCAGCGTTAAGGCCAGAGATATTATTAATACGTACCAAAAGCGAAAAGCCCGGGCAATTACACGCTTGAAATCCAAGGAAAACCCACCAGTTTGATTTTTTTCTTCCTGTTCAAAAGTCTCAGTCATCTTAGTTCGTGCTGGAGTTAATAAGTGTTATGGTTATTAAGAGCAATGAAAGGGAAGATATAATAAGTGATAGATTCTTGCCAAAATAGGTCTGATATGGTCGCTGCCGCAATGCAGGTACAATGAGTATATCGTTCTGGTAAACAAAGTATTCAGGAGAATTAATGAAATTTTCATCCAGCAAATTCAGGTACCGTACTTGTGCCTTTCCATCAATCTGACGAATAAGTTTAACATTTTTTTTGTCTGCCAAATCTGTTAAACCACCAGCTAACCCAATGGCCTCAATATAATTAACCCTATTAGTATTAAGAATTACAGTTCCTTCTCGCCTAGCCTCCCCTAACACTGTAAACCTAAAGTTAATCAAACGAACTTTAACTACTGGCGACTCAAGATACTGATCTGCTAATTGCTGGAGTTTTGTCTGCGCTTCATAGACTGTTAAACCTGCCACCTTTACTTTGCCGACTACAGGATAAATGATTTCACCGCTCGGATCAACCAATTCGCCAATCATAATTGCGTTGCCCGGAGTAAGCTGCATTTGTTGAGCCAAAATATTTCTATTAAAAATGTCGTACTCCTGTGGGGTAAGACTTGTAAACTGAACTGAGATATTATCCTCTGGTTGGATCTTATATTCATAATCCACCAAATCATATTCCCGTACAATGGTATCCTTTGGCAGATCATTTACGTTCACATCATCCTTTTGAAGATACATGTACTTCTTGTTCGTCACGCAGGAGCTTAAAAGAACAATTGAGCCTACTATCAGCAGGAGGGATCTAATCATGGGTGTCTTTGCTAAAAATCAGGCACAAATATAGGAATATGCGGTAGATAGTGGGAATTGGGAGTTGGGCATTGGGAAATTGGGTATTGGGCATTGCGAAATTGGGTATTAGGAAATTGGGGATTGGGAATTTTGGTATCTGGGAAGTGGGCGGTAAGCACTAAGCAGACAGTAGGCAGTGTGCAATTGGCAGTAGGCAAAAGAAGGATTTGAAGATTGAAACTTTGCATCTCTGCGGCTTTGCGGTTAGGATTTTTAACCCCCTAAGGCACTGAGGGTTGAATAAAATTAAACTCTTTTCACGTCCAGAGGATATAATGCCTTTGGCTCTTCCACTACATCAATAAAAAGTTCATCGAGATCAATCTCCAATCCCGGCAATACCTGGCTGGTTGCTATATCCCCTTTGGTGAGCGGCTTTGAGGGTTGGTAGCCAGCTTCTGTTAGGGTAAAAATAATAAGTGAACGATCCAGCGGTTGAACAATCCAATATTCTTTCACACCTGCCTGTTCATAGATTCCATATTTCTCGTGAAGATCTTTCTTCACAGAGGATTTGGATATCACCTCTACCACTAAGTCGGGTGCGCCCGTGCAGCCTTCTTTTGTTATTTTTGATGCATCGCACACCACCGTTATATCAGGTTGTACGACTGTATTTTTAACTCCTGATGTATCGGGTAACAATACATCGAAAGGGGCCGTAAAAACTTTGCAGGGTTTGTTTCTTATAAACTGATAAATACCCGAACTAATAGCTACTGTAATATGCTGATGTTGGCTAGACGGTGCCGGTGACATTTTAAAAATTTTGCCCATTATCAGTTCTACCCGATCGGTAAACTGCCAGGTGAGATAATCGGCATAGGTATACCTTTTTGTTAAATCCAATTGACCTATGTCGGTGATGGGCTTCATGTAAACGTGAACTTATTTTGTGGTGATAACAAAGATAAGGAATGAATTAGGAATTAGGTATTGGGAATTGGGTGTTGGGAATTGGGTGTTGAGTGTTGAGGAGAAAGGAGTTGGCAGTAGGCAGTGGGCTGTAGGCAAAGGGTTAGGTTGAGGATTTGAAAATGAAAGGAATTTGTAGATTGAAATGATTTAACCGCAGACGTTAGGTATTGGCGAATTAGTAATTGAGAAGTCGGCAGTAGGCAAAAGAAGAATTTGAAGATAGAAACTTTGCGTCTCCTGCGACTTTGCGGTTAGGATTTTTCACCACTAAGGCGTAAGGGGGGAATTAGGAATTAGGAATTAGGTTAAGATCCCAGAACTTTTTGATAGTCGTTAAAAACTGTTTCATCTCCCCCAGCGGCACCATATTCGGTCCATCGCTCAAGGCTTTTTCCGGGTGCGGATGCGTTTCAATAAAAAATCCATCAATGCCTACGGCTGCGGCTGCTTTTGCGAGGTAAGGTGCAAACTGGCGGTCGCCCCCACTCTTGCCACCCAAACCACCCGGACGTTGGATACTATGCGTTACATCAAACACCACGGGTGCATACTGGCGCATGATGGGCAGTGACCGCATGTCCACCACCAGGTTATGATAGCCAAAACTGGAACCACGTTCGGTTAAGAATACATTTTTGTTGCCTTCGCCCCGCACTTTGTCGAGGGCATATTGCATGTCTTCAGGCGCCATGAACTGACCCTTCTTCACCTTCACAGGCTTGCCGGTTTTAGCGGCCGCAATTAATAAATCTGTCTGCCGACATAAGAAGGCCGGTATCTGCAATACATCCACTACTGCAGCTACTTCGGCACATTGATAGGACTCGTGTACATCCGTTACCACAGGCACTTTCAAATCATTGCGCACCATGGCAAGAATTTCAAGACCCATGTCCATAGATGGGCCGCGGTAAGAACCCGATGAAGTGCGATTGGCTTTATCAAAAGAAGCTTTGAATACGTAATCAATACCTAACTCGGCACAGATCTTCTTCACCGCAGAGCCGGTCTCCATACAGATGTCGTAACTCTCAGCCGCACAAGGTCCTGCGAATAGAACCATGCGGTTGCCACCTAGAGTGATTTTATCTGTGATTGAAACTTTGTCTTTGTATAGCTCCACGGGAAATTAGGTATTAGGAATTAGGAATTGGGAATTGGGAATTGGGTATTGGGCATTAGGTACTGGGTATTGGGTTGGGTTAGGGTTTCAGGATTTTGTCGAGTACTCCTTTGGAAGCTAATATTAGATCACTGACTTCGCGTGCCACACCTTCGCCTCCTTTTGATTTTGTGATTACATCCACCCTGGTTTTTATATACTCCATACCATCGGCCGGGCACGCAGAGAGACCGCAATTTTGTAATACTTTCAAGTCGTTGATATCATCCCCAATATAAGCCACTTGTTTCTTCTTGAGTTTGTGAAACTGAACCAGTTTTTCAAAGACGGCATATTTGTCCATGATACCCTGGTGACAAAAATCCAGTTTCAGTTCCGCTGCGCGGTTGCTCACAATCTTTGATTCGCGGCCTGTGATGATGCCCACAATAATCCCGGCCTTTTTTAAATGACTGATGATATACCCATCCTTCACATTAAATTGTTTGATCTCACGGCCGGTGTCGTCATAGATAATACCCCCGTTGGTGAGCACGCCATCCACATCAAAAAAAATGGCCTTGATCTGGGCCGCTTTCTTAATTTGGTCTTTCGTGTACTTGCTGAGTACTTCTTTTACGGGCATTTGCTGCGAAAATTCTCAATAAAAGGCTAAAATTAGGGAAAAATAATGGATAATTGATAGTGGATAATGGACAATTGAAAATGGTTAAGGGAAAGTAGAAAGCTTAAAGCGAAAAGCTAAAAGCTAGATAGCCTAAAGTGGAAAGTCTAAAGTTAAAGTTTAAAGTATGAAGGTTGTTAAGGTTGGTTTGTCGTTGGTCATTACGGTGGCGTTGATTTATTTTTTGAACCGGAGTTGGAATTTTGGCACGCCTATTCCGCCTCTGGGAAAATTTCTGGATCCCTTTGGGGGATTCTGGCAGAATGCAGAAGTGAAGGAAAGAGAAAATGAAACTCTTTTGCTGGAAGGACTAACCGATGAAGTAATTATCCATTATGATAGTCTCTTGATTCCTCATGTGTTTGCCAAGAACGATGAAGACCTTTACCTGGCACAGGGTTTCATCACAGCCCAAAACAGATTGTGGCAAATGGAGTTTCAAACCCACGCAGCCGCTGGACGGATCTCTGAAATCATTGGGGCTGCTGCATTGGATTATGACCGTACCCAGCGCAGGCGCGGAATGGTGTTTGCTGCCGAAAATGCGTTGAAATCTATGGAAGGTGATCCCGTTGCCAAAGCGATGGTGGATAGTTATACCCGGGGCATCAATCAATATATTGAATCGTTGAGTTACAAAGACCTGCCACTGGAATACAAGCTTCTTAATTATAGTCCGGAACCCTGGACCAACCTGAAGTGCGGACTCTTGTTAAAAAACATGGCACTTACCCTTAACATTGGTGACAAAGATTTAGAGATGACCAATGCGTTAAAGCTTTTTGGTAAAGACATCGTTGAACTGTTGTGGCCCGATGATGAAATGATGGGCGATCCCATTGTTGACAATACCGGCAACTGGAAGTTTGAACCCGTGACGTTAGATAGTTTGCCACTTGCCTTGCCCGATGAATTGATCACTATTACACCGCTGGAAAAACCATCCAAAGATGTGGGTAGTAATAACTGGGCGGTGAGTGGAAGTAAAACGCATACAGGCTCTCCTATTCTTTGCAACGATCCCCATCTCAATTTGACTTTGCCATCAATCTGGTATGTAATTCATTTGCAGGCCCCGGGAGTAAATGTGATGGGTGCTTCCTTGCCGGGATCACCCGCTGTGATCAGCGGCTTTAATGATTCTATAGCCTGGGGTGTAACGAATGCGCAACGCGATTTGGTGGATTGGTTTAAGATTGAATTCAAAGACCAGAACAAAAGTGAATACCTCAGTGACGGCCAATGGAAAGCAGCTCGTAAAGTGATTGAAAAATTTTCCATTAAAGGAGCCGATCCATTTTATGATACAATCACCTATACGCATCACGGTCCGGTAACGTTTGATGAAAGTTTCCATGGCGATAGTGAATTGAAGTCGTATGCATTCCGGTGGATTGCCCATGATCCTTCGGAAGAAATCCTTACGTTTTATAAACTCAATCGCGGAAAAAATCATGATGATTATATGGAGGCGTTGAATCATTATGCATCCCCTGCTCAAAACTTTGTGTTTGCCAGCACGAGTGGCGACATCGCCATGCGCATCCAGGGAAAATTTCCGGTGCGCAGAAAATTTGAAGGTAAGTATGTGTTGGATGGCACAAAGACCGCTAACGAGTGGCAAGCGTTTATACCAAATGATCAGAACGTGATGTATAAAAATCCGGTGCGCGGATTTGTGAGTTCGGCCAATCAATATCCTGCCGATGCCACGTATCCTTATTATATCACTGCTACCAGTTATGAAGCGTATCGCAACCGGAGAATCAACAAACTCTTAACCGAGATGAGTGACATTACGCCCCGCGATATGATGGAGATGCAACTGGATCATTACAATCTGAAAGCGGCTGAAAGTCTGCCCGCGTTTTTAAGTTATGTAGATACAACTACGTTCTCTCAACCACAACGAAATGCCTACCGGATACTGAGTGCCTGGGATTATGAAAATTCTATTGAATCCGAAGCTGCCTCCTACTATGAAGCCTGGTGGGATTCGCTTTTTCCACTCGTGTGGGATGAAATCAAAAATTCAAAAATCGCCTTGGACTACCCTACCGCTTACCAGACCATTAAACTACTAAAAGAAAAACCAGATCTTTCTTTTTTTGATGTTGTGGAAACTCCTGAAATAGAAACTGCGCGCGACATTGTTCATCAGGCCTTTATTAAAGGCGTAGAAAAAATTGAAACCTGGAAGGCAGAAAAAAAGAAAGAACCGCATTGGGCTGATTACAAAGACACCTTTATTGCCCATCTTCTACAAGGCTTGCCTGCCTTCAGCTATCATGTTGAGCATGGCGGCAATCATGATATCGTCAATGCATCCAACGGAAGAAGTGGCCCCAGTTGGCGCATGGTTGTGAGTTTAGAGAAAACAAAAGTGCGGGCCTGGGGAGTTTATCCTGGTGGACAATCCGGTAATCCGGGGAGTCCGTATTATAACAGTATGCTTAGTACCTGGGCAACGGGAGAACATTATCCATTTCAATTTGAACCCGAAGCGAACAAAATAAAAACTGTGATTTCTTCCATCACCCTAAAACCAGCCACCAAATGAAATTCGTTATACAACTTCTGGGTACGATTGTAGTTTGTTTTATTCTGCAATCTTTTTTGCCGTGGTGGACGATGGCTGTAGGCGCGTTTACGGTTGCCTACCTGGTTGGCAATAAAGGATTGTTGGCTTTTGTTGCCGGCTTTGTTGCCGTAGCCATATTGTGGTTGGGGATGGCATTTTATATCGATGCACTCACCCACTCTATCCTTACAGAAAAAATTAATCGATTACTTCCGCTCAATGCCTTTGTTGCCACATTGATTGTCGGTGGACTGGTTGGTGGCTTTGCTTCGCTGACAGGTTCTCTGATCAGAGATCGGAGATAATGAAATTAATCCGGTGACGTTTGTGCCTCTTCCTGACTAGCGTATTCTTCTTCGGGATCAGGCAAAATTTTAAGTACTGAACGTTGCAAAGAAATTTGTGAAGAAGCAGAATACAACCCCATTCCCGGACCTGAATAGGTGTAGTCCATCAGCGTAAGTTTAACCGCACCATCAATTGATAATTCAATGTAGTGCCCGTGCCGGATAAGCCGGAACTCAAACGAGCGCTTGACTGGGAAAATGCCCGATTGAATATTATTGAAAATAAAATTTTGCTTATTGTTTAATGCATTAAATCCCCACGCACGAATTTGCACAATGCCGTTTACCACATCGAATGAAATAAAGTATCCATTGCCATCGATGTCCATATCCGATACCAGTCCTAGTTTGCCCATGCCTTCAACCGTCAGTAACCCTTCCCAAATAAATCCTTGTGAAGGCCGTTGGAAGAAAAATATTTCATAGCCGCTTCGCGAACCCATCAACCATTTATCCGCTTCCCACTGAGCATGAGCGGTTGTGTTAAAAAACAATTGACTAACGGGTCCAATTTCGTGTTGCTGAATTGTCTTCCGTACCATCTTATCCCACCGGTAATAACTCTTTAGTACAAGCTTGCCCTTATCGTCAGTGGCTAATTCTTTAGGTGGTGGCAATACACGCAGCGCGTCAATTTTTCCATAGGCATAGAAAAAATTAAAGACTAATACATGTTCACCGTCTTGTTCCGTTCGGGCAGCATAATTTCCCTGCGGTAATAAAACATCATCATGAAATGAGTGATACTCACCAAAAAAATCTGGCGCAAACCAATAACGCACCTTGATATCTTCGCGAATGGAACCGAGAATGTAATACCGGTCATTCAGTTTAAACACACAGGGACATTCAATATCATCATACACCATGGGATACAAGAGTGGTGGAAGTCGCTCCACCACATCGTTGGTGATTTTGACAAGACCAACACATCCTCTTCGACTGACAGGGCCTTGCACGGTGCGTGCGCAGATCAGCAGATACACATCATCTTTATATTCAAAGCGAAACGGATCTCGGAAGCTTAACCATTTTCGGGGATTGGAATTACTGGCTTCGTAGAATACTCCTTTTGGTTCAATCGGGTAATTATCCTTCTTGATTTTTTTCCAGGTTATCAAGTCATCGGATATGGCAAGACCCACTTTGGAAATAACACCGCGATCTTTACGTTGCAGACCGGTGTAATACATTTCGAATGTACCTTTCACTTCGCACACATGCATGGTCCATAACATGTCGTCATCCCACTCACCCGGGTGGCCAACAAACAATGCATTATTCACACGCCTCCATGAAATACCATCGCGCGATACAGCATGTGCGATGTAATCGTGATTGGGAATAATAAGGTGAAACAAGTGATAAACACCCTTGTGAATGATTACTGTTATATCACCAATCTCCCAATCACTAAAACCCGATCCTGAATACATAGGCCCATTAAGTCGTTACAGAGTGAATGAATTGGTTAATTTTACAAATATCCTGTGAGTTAACGAAATGACATATTATGGAAGGATATTATATTATCTTATTCAGTCCGCATGGACTTATCCGGTATCCACATCCTGAAATAGGCCGCGATAAAGATACAGGCGGGCAGGTTAAATACGTATTAGAATTATTAGAAACTCTCTCGCAGCATCCGCAGGTGCGAAAGGTTGATCTGTTTACGCGCAAGATTGCAGACAAACGTGTTTCCATTTCCTATGAACAAGAAAGTGATGTAGTCAACGACAAAGCCTGCATCGTTCGAATTCCCTGTGGTGGCAATCTCTATCGTCAAAAGGAACAATTGTGGGATTATCTCGATGAGTTTGTGGATAAAACCATTCGCTTTATTGAGCGGCAGGATGATTTTCCGGATGTGGTTCACGGCCACTATGCCGATGGCAATTACCTGGCCAGCCAATTGAGCGAAGTATTTGGAATTCCTTTTCTGGCCACTGGTCATTCGCTGGGGCGCAACAAACAAGCTCTACTTTTAAATCAAGGAGTTTCGCTTGATAAGATCAATGAAAAATTCATGATGAACAAACGGATTGCGGTTGAAGAAAAGGTACTCGCAACGGCCGATGCCATCATCGTAAGCACACGACATGAGATTGATACACAGTATAGTTTATATGAAGCAACCGATGCGGGTAACTTCAACGTTATTCCGCCAGGGGTAAATACAGAGTTATTTTATCCGTTCTACCGGCAAGATATGCCCGCATTTAAAATGACTGTTGAGCAAGAGCAAGCCTTGTATCGGGTGAACTCAGAGATAGAGCGGTTTCTGTTCAATCCACAAAAACCATTGATCCTTTCTATTGGCCGGGCTGACAAGCGGAAAAATTTCGAAACCATCATCCAGGCATATGGACAGGACAAGGAACTACAGGCGATGGCCAACCTGGCCATTTTTGCCGGAGTAAGAAAAGATATTACGCAGATGCCAACCGAAGAGCAAGAACTTCTTACCAACCTGTTATTGCTCCTCGATAAATTCGATTTGTATGGCAAGATGGCCATTCCTAAAAAGAACGACCCCAATCGCGAGGTTCCTGAAATATACCGCGTAGCGGCCCGAAAAAAGGGAGTGTTTGTTAATGCTACGCCCGGTGAAAACTTTGGGTTAACCTTAGTTGAGGCAGCCGCCTGTGGTTTGCCGGTCATTGCATCGCCCACCGGTGGACCTAAAGAAATTCTTAACCATTGTAAAAACGGATTGCTGGTTGATGTGGAGGATCCGGCAGCCATTGCCGATGCATTGAAAAAAATAATTTCTGATCAGGCTGTCTGGGAAAAATACTCGGCTCGTGGAATACAAAATGCTAACCAGTTGTATTCGTGGACTACGCATGCCAATCATTACATGGAGGTTGTTCATGAGCTATTCTCACGCAAGAACACCGAACAGCAAGCATTTACAAAAAAAACAGCCTATGGTAAACGACTTGTTAAAGCTGAGACTTTTGTAATCTCTGATCTGGATGGAACGTTGGTGAATGGCAACGATGTAAACGGCCTTGCCGATTTGAAAGCCTGGATAGAAAACAATAACCAACAGATCGTATTTGGCATGGCCACCGGAAGAAATAAAGAAATAACGCGCCAGGCTTTGCTTGACTATGATTTACCCACTCCGGAGATTATAATTTGTTCAGCCGGGTCGGAGATTTATTATACCGATAAATTTATTCCTGATAATGGCTGGGAAAGTCATATTGACTTTCAATGGAAAAAGCAAGAATTGCAGGAATCCCTTACGAAATTTCCAGGCATTCGTTTGCAAGAGCCGGATGCCCAATGGCGATTTAAGCTAAGCTATTACGTAGACAATACATTTAGCAAAGATGATTTAGCTAATCTTCATAAATTTTTAGATGACAGAAAACTGCGGGCAAAAATACTGCTCACAGAAAACCGCTATCTCGATTTGCTGCCTTTTAGGGCAAGCAAAGGCAGTGCGGTGCGGTACCTTAGCTACAAGTGGAAAATGCCATTGGAAAATATCATTACTGCCGGCAATAGTGGTAACGATCTGGATATGCTAAAAGGAAAAAGCCGTGGTATTGTAGTGGCCAACTACAGTCCTGAATTAGCAGAATTGAAAAAGATTAAATCAATCTATTTTTCAGAAACACCTCTGTCTAAAGGAGTTCTGGAGGGGATTAAGTTCCATACCTCAACCAAATAAATGGAACTCTCAAAATAAGGACTAGGCGATCTAAAAAAAGCCTTTCAGATTTCTCTAAAAGGCTTTTAGTCGGGGCGGCCAGATTCGAACTGACGATCTCTTGGTCCCAAACCAAGCGCGATACCGGGCTACGCTACGCCCCGAACTATTTAATGAGGCGCGAAGATATAAAAACATCTTCAACAACCAACTTTTGTGATCCCAGCTGGAGTCGAACCAGCAACCTGCTGCTTAGAAGGCAGCTGCTCTATCCAGTTGAGCTATGAGACCGGGAATCTTAAAGAGCGGAGGGGGGGGGATTCGAACCCCCGGTACGGTTTAACCCGTACGACAGTTTAGCAAACTGCTGGTTTAAGCCTCTCACCCACCTCTCCAAGACAAAATAAAGGACCTACTATAACTTTTACTCCAAATCAAAAAACTACCCGTACTTATAGTTTATCCGCCAACGGGCGGATGGTTTAAGCCTCTCACCCACCTCCTTTATCCTATCTCCTGTTTTGACAGGAATGATTATTCCGTTAAAAAAGGATTGCAAATATAATGGCAGAAAGATAGTAATCCGCCTCCTTTTACCTTTTTTTTGCCTGTTCAATCTATTGATCATGACACTTGAAATTCACGCAGACTATACTACATTAAGTAAAGCTACCTCAAATCTTATTATAGATTATGTCAGAAGGAAACCTTCTGCGCTCATTTGTTTAGCCTCCGGACACACGCCTATTGGAGTATTTGAAGAACTAAAAAAAGCGGTGCAATCAAAAGAAGTTGATTTAACTGCCTGCACGTTTTTAATTCTGGATGAGTGGCTCCACATTAAACCCACCGATCCGGGCTCGTGCCTTTCCATGTTGCAGAAAGATTGTTTCGTTCACCTCAGCATCCGGGATCATCAGATTGAATTCTTTGATGTCGGAGCGAAGGATATGCAGCAGGAATGTGATCGTATCAATACGCTGATTGAATCGCATGGGGGGTTGGACATTATGCTGGTGGGTGTGGGCACTAATGGCCACATCGGCATGAATGAACCCGGCACTTCATTTGACTCATATGCGCATGTCAGTGAACTAGCCGAAGAAACAAAGACTGTAGGTCAAAAATATTTTCAACAAGCCACTTCCCTATCGCAAGGAATTACCCTGGGACTTAAGCATCTACGTGAAAGCAAGTTGCCCATTGTGATGGCCAGTGGTGAGAAGAAAGCCGCTATCATAGCGAAGGGTCTTCAAGGTAAATCTACCGAAGAAATTCCATTGAGTGTCGTGCATCTTATCCCGCAAGGTTTTGTGATGCTGGATGAGGAAGCTGCTCGGTTATTAAAGAGATGAGTAGTGGGTATAATATGATAGTAGGCAGTGGGCAGTAGGCAAAATGCAATGAGGTATTAGGAATTGGGAATTGGGTATTAGGAGTTTAAAAGTAGACAGTGGGCGGTAGGCAAAATGCAATGAGGAATTGGGTATTAGGAATTAGGTATCGGGAGTTGGGAAAAGTAGGCAGTTGGCAGAGAGCAGTAAGCAAAATGGAAATCAGGAATTGAGATTAAGGAATTAAGAATTAGGAATTGAGACTAAGGAATTAAGAATTAAGCGTAGTTGCTTGTGACCGATCGAGGGCAAAACAGGCAGCACCAATAGCTCCGGCATATTCGTTGAAGTGCGCTTTTACAATGGGGGTTGCGTTGCCATCCGGCCGCCATTCATATTGATCCATAAATATTGATAACGGCTTGAACAGCGCATCTCCAGCCTGTGCAATACCACCACCCAACACAATTTTTTCAGGTGCCAATACATTGATTAACGAGCATACCGCTACCGCTAATTTTTTGACGGAGCGCACCCAAACTTCTTTCGCATAGGCATCTCCCGCCTCGTAAGCAGCCACCAACTCGCGTGTTGATTGAAACTTGTTATTACTTCTCCGCGGCACCGTTTCATTTCCCATGGCGTCTTCCAGCGTACCAGGTACCTGCAAAAAACCAATCTCCCCGCTGTCGGAATTCAAGGAGATATCACCCATGCTGCCAGCCCGTTGCAATCTACCCTGATACAATTTTCCATCTATCAGAATTGCACCCCCTACTCCCGTGCCGAGGGTTAACATAAATACATTTTTGTGCCCTTTAGCCACTCCAAAATTTACTTCAGCGAGGAGGGCTGCATGGGCATCGTTGAGAACATGCACCGGCTCACTCAAAAAATCGCTCCAATTAAATCGTTCCAGTCCGGGTAACCGGCCGGGCATGTAGTTGATCTGGCGGTTGTTATCATCCGGCAAACCCGGGGCTGCCAATCCCGTGCAGAACACGGGTGCTGTGTCGAGTTGTTTAACTTCCCTAACTGCTTTCCTCACGGCTTGTTGCCAATCACCTTCCATTATCGGGTTTGCCTTGCTGACCAGCAATGTGCCTTGCGCGGTGATCTTTACAACTTTTACATTCGTGCCACCCAAATCAATTCCAATTGCGTTCATACCCGTTATCGTTACCTTTCGCAAGGTATAGGCAACACCTTACATTATAAATCGTTTTATAACTTTGCGCTACTTTTTCTATGACGATGTTTCGGGATTTTGGATGGGTTGAGGGTTTATTTATTGTACTGTTCCTCGTTGCCTATGGTTTATACCTGGTTCGTATTATCCGAATCAGCAGGTCGTTGCATACACCTTACTCTACTGTTTTCATTAAACTAGCCCTGAGGAGCATCATTCTGGGTCTGCTTATTGTTTCTATTCTCGGGCCCACCTTTGGGGACTCGAAACGGGAAATTAAATCGGTGGGTAAGGACATTATGTTTTGCGTGGATCTTTCCAAGTCGATGGATGCGTTTGATGTGCAACCCACGCGCCTGGAAAAGATAAAATTTGAAATGAAGAAGATCGTGGCTGCTTTTAATTCAGACCGGCTTGGCGTGATCATCTTTTCATCGGAGTCGTTTATGCAATGTCCGCTTACTTACGATCAGAATGCCCTGAATTTATTTATTGAAACGATGAATACGAATCTGGTGCCAGCCAGTGGTACTGATTTTGGTCCGCCAATTAAAATGGCGCTATCAAAATTGGAGGATCAAGAGACCCCCAGTAATCAACAAAAATCGAAAGTAATAGTGCTGATCAGTGATGGTGAAGATTTTGGTGAAGAAACTGATGAGATAGCCAAAGAAGTAGAAGATCAGGACATCCGTTTGTTTACGTTGGGTGTTGGCACGGAAGCAGGCAGTCAGATAACCACGCCACGCGGAGGATTTAAGTCGGACCCACAAGGTAATATTGTTGTCACCAAGCTGAATCCCGCTTCCTTAAAAAATCTAGCAAGCAAAACCGATGGCCAGTATTTTGAAATCAATGAATCGCGCAATGATGTTAATAAACTCATTAACGCCATCAATAAGATTGAGGGGCAGGTGCGCGATGCACGTCTGGTAGATGTCTCTGCGAATCGCTATTTTTACTTTTTGATGGCCGCCTTGGTTTTGTTGGTGCTGGATGTGTTGGTGAGTGTAAGGACGGTAAGGATTTAATTTTAGGCATTGGGAATTAGGTATTAGGTGGTCAGTAATCAGTAAATCAATTTGGGTAGATTAGTCAGAATAAATCAGTAGCCAGAAACCAGTAACAGGATTTAGACTAAAAAGAAAATGAAAGTTGTGATTTTGATTTTAATGGTATTGTTAATTGATCCGGGTAAGATCGGAAAAATCAATTCACTGAAGTCGGAAGCTAAAGATGCCTATAAGAAAGGTGACTTCAAGACAGCTATTTCCAAATATCGATACCTGGTTGATTCGCTTAATGTGAATGAGGATGAGGTGAAGCTGAACCTAGCCAACGCCTATTTTGAGGCAAACGACACCACTTATACCGCCAACAGCTATCAACCCTTAACACAAAGCACCAACCCACGAATTCGCTCGGTTGCCCATCAGCAATTAGGCGTTTTATCAAACCGGGATAATAAATACGAAGAAGCACTCGCTAACTTCAAGCAAGCATTGAAAGCAGATCCTACCAATGACGATGCCCGGTACAATTATGAAATGGTAAAAAAGAAATTAGAAGAGCAGAAGAAAAAAGAGGAAGAACAGAAGAAAAACGATCCTAATCAGGAAGAAAAAAACAAGGATCAGCAAGATCAAAATAAAGAACAGAACAAGGATCAGAAACAAGATCAGAAAGAAAAGCAGGATCAGCAAGAGAAAGAAAAGCAAGACGAACAGAATAAAGAACAAAAAGAGCAGCAAGAGAAAGAGGAAAAAGAAAAGAAAGAACAGCAACAAAAGGATCAAAAAGAGCAAGAGCAGAAAGACAGCAAAGAGAAAAAAGATCTTCCACCTTCTGTATCTGAAAAACTGAAGCAAATGGAAATGAGCGAAGAAAAAGCTCAAATGATTTTAGAAGCGATGAAGAATCAGGAGATTCAGTATCTGCAACAAAATAAACGCAAGGCTACGAAGCCCAAGGATAAGGGTAAACCGGATTGGTAAGGAAGATGAAAGTTGAAAGCTTAGAGCTTAAAGTGGAAAGCTTAAAGCGGAAAGTTTAAAAGCGGAAAGCTTAAAGTAAAATTCTGCCTCTGCTGAAGCTTTGGCAGATGAACTCAAAGTCGAAAGTCCAAGGTTAACAGTTGACTGTGGTCTGTAGATTGATAATTAATTATAAAAGTTATGAAAGAAGTCTATATCGTTTCTGCTGTTCGCACACCCATTGGAAGTTTTGGTGGAACCCTCGCAGGTTTATCGGCCACACATCTTGGTGCCCTTGCAGTAAAGGGTGCGATCGATAAAATCGGCCTGGATCCAAAACAAGTTCAGGAAGTATTTTTTGGAAATGTAATTTCTTCCGGACTGGGGCAAGCACCTGCCACACAAGTAGCGGTGGGTGCCGGGCTGGGTTATAACATCCCGTGTACATTGGTAAATAAAGTTTGTGCCTCAGGTATGAAAGCCATCATGGTGGGAGCGCAATCTATTATGCTGGGCCATAATGATGTTGTGGTTGCAGCCGGTGCCGAGAGCATGAGTAATATCCCCTACTACCTCACGAAAGCCCGCTATGGGTATAAATATGGGAACGGAGAATTATTGGATGGCCTCACCTACGATGGTCTCACCGATGTTTATAATAAATGTGCCATGGGTGTGTGTGCAGATAACACCGCCAAAGAAATGAATATCAGCAGGCAGGATCAGGATGCCTATGCCATCAGTTCGTATAAGCGCGCAGCGGCCGCATGGGCTGCCGGAAAATTCAAGGATGAAGTAATCCCTGTTGAGATTACCGGACGCAAGGGTGAGGTGACACTCTTTGCGGAAGACGAAGAATATAAGAATGTAAACTTTGATAAGATTCCTGGATTAAAACCCGTGTTCACCAAAGAAGGAACCGCTACAGCCGCCAACTCATCTACCATCAACGATGGGGCTGCTGCTTTGATCCTGATGAGTAAAGAGAAAGCAAAAGAATTGGGCATTACTCCTATTGCAAAAATCCGGGGCTTTGCGGATGCCGCTCAGGATCCGATGTGGTTTACAACAACACCTTCGCTGGCAATCCCCAAGGCCATGAAATTGGCAGGAGTTGACAAAAAAGATGTTGGATTTTATGAAATCAATGAAGCGTTCTCTGCCGTTGCCTTAGCTAATAATATTAAACTGGAACTCGATCCCACGAAAGTGAATGTCAACGGAGGTGCGGTGGCGCTGGGTCATCCGCTGGGAGCTTCGGGTGCGCGTATTACCATTACGCTTGCCCACATACTCAGGCAAAACAATGCTTCCATTGGTGTGGCCGGTATTTGTAATGGTGGCGGTGGGGCTTCCGCCATTGTAATTGAAAAGTTATAATACAACATACCTTAAAGTTGATCGTTCTAAAAATTCTATCAGAATAACTTCGTGATCATCTTTCTATTGACAAAATCCTTGAGCCGCACTATTTTTATTATCATGGGTTGCATACCGGGTGCCTATAACAGAGCAGTCGGACAGCGTGCCGCGAGCCTTGTCAGCGGCTGGACCTTTTAGTATAAACAAAACTTCAGCATGAATCGAGTTGCACTTTTTATTTGTCTTTTAGCCAGTCTGGAGGTTGGGGCCCAAAAAGTTGTAAAGACCTGGTACGATCCCATGCAGATGCAGGTGGAAGAAGAGTACACTGTGGCTTCGGCCGATGGACAAACCATGGAAGGAAAATATCGCAGGTATTTTTCAACCGGCAAGATTGCTATTGAGGGAAATTTTAAAAACGGAGTTCGGTGGGGCACCTTTTATGAATATCATCCTAACGGAACCCTGATCCGAAAAATAGATTATGAAGATGGATTGCGACATGGTTCGGTGGAAGTGTATGATGAACAAGGCCGATCGATTCAACAGGCATTTTATCAGAATAACAAACTGGTGGATAGTATTAAATCCTTCTACCCTACCGGCATTATCAAACAAGAAGGAAATTTTGTAAAAGGAAAGCCCGATGGACTGGTAAAAGAATATTATCCTTCCGGTAAACTTCAAAAAGAAATCACGTATAAAAACCAACGGCCGAACGGAATTACAAAAACATTTTATGAAAGTGGCGTACTGGAAAGTGAAGCCAACTATAGCGATGGATTTATTTCAGGGTTTTATAAACTCTACTATCCTAATTCGCAACTCGAATTGGTATATACTATTAAGGCCGGAGAAAAAGTAGGCGACTTTTTACATTACGATCAGGAAGGTCATAAACTTTTGGAGGGCCACTTTATGAATGCCCGCTTGCATGGTGATAACATTGGTTATTATCCGGATGGCACATTGCGTCACAAATATCAATTTAAGGAAGGCGGTAAATTCGGTACCAATCTTGATTATTATCCGAATGGAAAAATCAGAGCCAAAGAACAGTTCGCGTTTAATGGCAAAGACAGTAAACTAACGGAATACTCCCTTGAAGAAAAGGTTGTGTTTGAAAAATCATTCAGAGAAGGCAAGCCCCACGGCACCTGGCTTTTTTATGGTGCGGATGGTAAGACCTTAACCTTGAAAGAGATGTATGAAGCAGGCCAACTGCACGGCCTTCGAACCTCGTATCATGCCAATGGCGAAAAGTCAACGGAGGAAACGTGGAAGTTTAATCTGATAACCGGATCCGTTAAGAATTTTTATGAGGATGGAAAACTACTGTCCGAGTGCGCCTATCGTGCCAGCCGCCAACATGGTTTGTATACCCAATACTACCCCTCCGGAAAAGTAAAAGAGCAAGGTGAATATGTGGCCAATAAAAAACACAAGGAATGGAAAGAGTTTGATGAGTTGGGCACCGTAACCAAAACGCTGGTGTTCAGAGCTGGTATTTTGATAGAGGAGAAATAAGGCAGAATAGTTTTGAGGTAGCTGCTTCCTTTAACTATTTTGCGTCATCCCTTAAAAGTCCATGAACGCTATCAAAGAAACCCACTTTCACTTTAAATCACAGACCGGATTTTACCGGGGCAAAGTTCGCGATGTTTATTATTTTGGCGATACCATGGCGATGGTTGCTACGGATCGTATTTCGGCCTTTGATGTGGTGTTGCCCAAAGCTATTCCCGATAAGGGACGCGTGTTAAATCAAATTGCCGCCCGCAATCTCGAAGCGACCAAAACCCTGGTACCCAATTGGGTGATTCAAACACCAGATCCCAATGTTACGATTGGATTTAAGTGTGAACCCTTTGCTGTAGAAATGGTAGTGCGCGGCTACCTGGCGGGTCATGCGGCTCGTGAATACAAACTCGGTAAAAGAACTTTGTGCGGGGTATCCCTTCCTGAAGGCTTGAAAGAAAATGATAAACTCCCCACTCCTATTATTACACCCACCACCAAAGCGAGTGTGGGTCATGACGAAGATATTTCGCGTGAAGAAATTCTGAGTCGGGGCATTGTGAGTGAAGCAGACTATAAACAACTTGAAGATTACACCTATAAACTTTATCAAAAGGGGACTGAAATGGCTGCGGCCCGCGGGTTGATCCTGGTGGATACCAAATATGAATTTGGAAAACACAATGGCACCATTTACCTAATTGATGAAGTCCATACCCCAGACTCTTCCCGCTACTTTTACAAGGAGGGATATGAAGACCGGCAACAAAAAGGAGAACCACAAAAACAACTCTCTAAAGAATTTGTAAGGCAGTGGTTAATCGAAAACGGATTTCAGGGAAAAGACGGACAAAAGGTTCCGGAAATGACGGATGAAATCGTGCGCTCTATTTCCGAACGTTACCAGGAGTTATATCAGCAAATGACGGGTGAAACCCTCGCACCAGTTAATTATGAAACCCTGGCTGAACGAATTGAGCAGAGTATCGTTAATTACATAAATTAACTTAATTTTAGGCCGCTAAAGAACCTTTATGAAGTATTCTATCGACAAACAAGAGAAATACACCCTGTTACGCCTCAATGAAGAGAAACTTGATTCCAACATTGCCCCGCAATTAAAATCAGAAATGGTTACGCTGCATGCAGAAGGGATTCGCAATGTAATTCTGGACCTCTCGGAAGTAAAGTATACCGATTCCTCCGGCTTAAGCGCCCTCCTTGTTGGTAATAGGATACTACAGGAAGACAACGGAATTTTTATTCTTACCCGTTTGTCGGATCACACCTTGAAACTCATCAAAATCTCGCAACTGGATAGCGTGTTACATATTCTGCCAACGGTAGAAGAAGGCATCGATGCCGTATTTATGCACGAGATTGAAAAAGACATGAAAGACGAAGATTAATCTTCTGCCTTACCCCTGCCTACCGAAAGAACTTTCGTTCTGCAGGCAGGCTAAATGAGGCTGTCTCAATAGTCAATTAAAATTTCATTCCGGCCATTTGAGCCGGAATCCCAATCTATCTCTAAAATCTGAGATCGCTGGTCAAGGCCCGCGATGACCGGACGACTTTTGAGACAGCCTCACTTCCAGCCTGATTTCAAGGCTTTTTTTGTTTTAGGGTAAAAATAATTCTTCGTTACTTGTTCGTTCGTCCAAGAGCTAACGGGTCGAGTAAACATATAAATAAATACCAACGTTGAGTATCAAACTAACCATATTAGGATCCAGCGGTGCTTTGCCAGCCTATGGTCGGTTTCCTACTTCGCAGTACCTGGTTATTCAAAACCGGCACTTTCTCATTGACTGTGGTGAAGGCGTGCAGATGCAATTGATGCGCTACCAGATTCCATTCCATAAGATTGATCATATATTCGTCAGTCATTTGCATGGCGATCATTACCTGGGCCTGTTGGGGCTTTTGTTTTCCATGCATCTGCAACGGAGGGCAAACGACCTTCATATTTATAGTCCGAAAGGATTGGATGAAATCATTTTACTGCACCTGAAATATTCCAGATCTGTGTTGCATTATGAAATTCATTTTCACTCCTATCAACCGGATGAAGTCATGCAACTTCATGAAGACGCGGTGCTTACAGTTGAAACAATTCCGCTTATTCATAAGATACCCTGTGCTGGGTTTTTATTTCGGGAAAAAGTAAAACCAGTAAAGCTCAACAAAGAAAAAATTTTTCCGGGCCTGCTCTTGCAGCATATCGCTACCTTAAAAACAGGTGCCGATGTTTACAATGAAGCGGGTGAACTGCTCTACAAGAACCTTGACTATACGTTACCTCCGGCTCCCTCCTATTCCTATGCGTTTTGTTCTGATACTGCTTTGAACGAAAAAATGGTTGAACAAATTCGCGGAATAAACCTTTTATATCATGAAGCTACTTTTATGGAAGAAGAAAAAGATAAGGCTCATGAAACCAAACACAGTACAGCCCGGGAGGCTGCCTGGATAGCCCAACGTTGTGAGGCACAACAACTACTGATCGGCCATTTCTCAGCTCGCTATAAAGAACTGGAGCCCCTGCTTAACGAAGCAAGAGAAATTTTTCCGAATACCCAATTAGCTATGGAAGGAACCACCTTTGAATTTCCCTATGAGCCAGCTACTTGAACAAAAGAAAAATAGATTATTCATTGCGCTGGCAGGCATCTTTTTAACCAATGCCATCCTTGCCGAAATAATAGGCGTGAAGATTTTTTCCGGAGAATCTACACTCGGTTTTCAACCGGCCGGGATCAATATTATGGGGTTTGTGATGGATTTTAACCTGACGGCAGGCGCGATCATCTGGCCCATTGTGTTCATCACCTCCGATTTGATCAATGAATATTTTGGCAAGCCTGGGGTGAAACGAATCAGTTACCTCGCAGCCTTCTTCATTGCCTATTCATTCATCGTTATTTTCATGACTATTCAACTACCGCCTGCCCAATGGTGGTTGGATGCCAACAGCCAGGATGGCGCGGGTAATTACTTTGATATGGACTTTGCCTTCAATAAAATTCTTGGTCAAGGACAGCGTATTATCATTGGCTCGCTGGCAGCTTTTCTTTTAGGTCAGTTGGTAGACGTATTTGTGTTTCAAAAACTCCGAAAACTTACAGGTCAAAAAATGTTATGGCTCCGGGCTACCGGCTCTACACTCGTATCGCAATTACTGGATAGCTTTGTGGTGCTGTTTATTGCTTTCTATGGGATCTTTTCCAATCAGCAAATAATTGCCATCGGCTTAACCAATTACATCTATAAATTTTCGGTTGCGATTTTGCTTACTCCGCTCATTTACCTCGGCCATTATCTCATCGACCGCTATCTTGGCAAAGAGAATGCAGAAAAAATTTCCGCTGAAGCTGCGGCTGGAAGTCAATCATTTCTTTGACCTTACAACATCCAACATAATTCCGGTTGCTATGGCTGCATTCAATGATTCGGCTTTACCATATCGGGGAATGGTTATTTTTTGTGTTACAATTTTTTCAATAGCAGGTGAAATTCCATTGGCCTCATTGCCAATAACCATCAATCCGCCTCCATTGAATTTCATTTGATGGATATTGGTGCCATCCAGAAAGGCTCCATAAATGGGCTTGCGGGCGGCTACCAGATAAGGAACGAGGTCTGTATAATAGATCTTTACCCGGCAAAACGAACCCATTGTGGCGCTTAACACTTTTGGGTTGTAAAAATCAGCGGTCTGATCTGAAGCAATAATGTGCGTGACCCCATACCAATCGGCCGTGCGGATGATAGTACCCAGATTGCCGGGATCCCGAATATCATCCAATACCAGCGCGTATTCATTTTCGGTCAATGAAAAACCAACATTAGGTTTCATGCGGGCCAATGCCAGCGCACCATCATTGGTTTGAAAACTACCCGCAGCAGCCAGTTCCTCTGCTGAGGCTGAAACTATTTCTATTTTGGGATTCAATCTATGTTCATTTTGTTCAAGAAAGCGATCTGAGCCGGCCAACCAGATCACATCAAAGTCAGATCCGAGTAACTCCTGCACACTTTTGGTACCTTCTATCACAAAGCATTGCTCCTGTTTTCGGTATTTTTTTACTTGCAAGGCATTGATTTGCTTAATTTTGGCTTTAGAGATCATAGTGACTAGACTAAAACGACTTGTATTTATTTTTCTTCCCTGGCTACTGAGTGGTTGTCTCGGTACCCGCTATCTCCAAGAAAATCAAAAGTTATTGTACCGCCAAACGATTGAGGCTCCAAAAGGATTTAATAAAGAAGGAATCTCTGACTTATACGTAAAAAAAGTAAACCGAAGATTACTCGGGTTACCCATCAACTCACTTGTGTGGATGCATCATGAGGGCGAAATCCGGTACGATCAACAAAAGTTTATTGATAAGAAAACAAAGACAGAGGCCAAGTTCGATAAAAAAATTGCTGCTACTAAAAGTCAAAAGAAAATCACCTCGTACCAATATCGCAAGCAACGTAAGGTTGAGTCTTTGAATGGCAAAATTGAAAATGGCAATCTCTTTATGCAATGGGGTGAACCGGCTGCTGTGTTTGATACCGCAAGTTTAGTGGCCACACAAGAAAAAATCAGCGACTTTCTTTTTAACCGCGGATATTTTCGGAACACCGTAAGCTATCGAACTCATGAATATAAAAAGCGGGTAAGTGCCACGTATCTTATTGAACCCGGTCGCCCTTATTTATATGACACCATTTTTTATCAGATTCAAGATCCAAAAATTGATTCTATTATTCAGTCTACGCAACAAAAAAGTCTGATTCAGAAAAATAATCGGTATGATCAGAATATTTTAAATAAAGAACGCGAGCGTATTGATCTGCAATTAAAAGATCTGGGCTACTATGATTTCACTCGTCAGTATGTAAGTTTTGCCGTAGATACCGCTTACCGGGATGACTATCAGGTGGCTTTGCAAGTTGAAATTAAGAATCCTTCTCAGCGTGATGCCCACAAAATATTTTATGTGGACTCCATCACGTTCAGGACAGACGCAGCCATCAGCACGAACGATACCTTGAAACGACAGTCGGTAGAGAAATATGGTATCACCTTCAATTATTTCAAAAGCGAATACAGTAAAAAAATTCTGGCACAACGTGTTTTTATTCATCGGGACAGTCTGTATAGCCGAAGCGATACCTTTGACAGTCAACGCCAATTAGCCAATCTCGATATCTTCAAATTCATTAATGTTAATTATGATTCATCCGGAGGGAAATTTATTGGCAACATCTTCTGCAGTCCACTGGATCGTTACTCCTGGTCGAATGAAGCCGGGCTCACGATGACGCAAGGTTTTCCAGGCCCCTATATTAGCACAAACCTGAAGAAGAGAAATCTTTTTGGCGGACTGGAGATTGCAGAAATCAGCGGTCGCTTTGGCTTTGAAGGTGTAGCCTCGGCCACGGACCAAACCAATTTTTATAAAAGTACAGAAGCCAGTGTGAGTGGAAGTATCACCTTTCCGCAGTTTCTTTTTCCCTTCAAGGAAAAGACCGCCTTTAAACTGGCACATTATAATCCGCGCACCCGGTTGCTGGCAGGTTATACTTACACCAACCGACCCGAGTACACCCGGAGTCTTGTCAACTTGTCGGACACCTATACGTGGCAAAACAAACAAACCACACAATACTCTTTCACACTGATTAACTTAAACGTTATTCAATCTACGCTTGACAGCGCGTTTAATGCATTGCTTACCGATTTGCAGGAGAATCAGGGCAACAATCTTAAAAACTCTTTCAACCCATCATTTGTAAGCAGCATGATCTTCTCGGTAACGTGGAATCCGAACAACTACGGCAACACAGAAAAGAGTTCTTATTTTTTACGGATGCAAGCTGAGTCGGGTGGTACACTGTTTAATTTTGCAGAGCCCGGCTACATTACAGATCGTGGGCTGGAACTCTATCAATATGTGCGATTCAGTTTAGATGCGCGCAGGAGTAAAGTTCTGAATAAGAATACCATACTTGCTTATCGAATCAATACCGGGTTGGGATATGCCTATAGTTCCAATGAAGTATTGCCTTATGAGAAATATTTTTTTGCCGGTGGGAGTAATAGTGTGCGCGCGTGGTTGCCACGAAGACTTGGCATTGGAACCTTGCCCCCTAACCTGGCGGAAGATCCTGCCAAGGATGGTTTGTTTGATTATAGTTTTGAAAAGCCGGGAGAAATTTTGGTGGAAGGTAGTGTAGAGCTTAGAAAAAAATTATTTGGATTTGTGAATGGTGCTGTATTTGTGGATGCCGGCAACGTATGGTCTTTTCGTCCTATTCAGATTTCTCAGGAAGGCCCTACCCGAGCACCGTGGACGGGCACTTCTACCTTTAGTAAAGAATTCTACAAGCAATTAGGTATTGGTACAGGCTTCGGACTTCGTTTTGATTTTTCCTTTCTCGTGTTGCGTTTTGATGTGGGGATGAAAGTTTACGATCCGGGCCGCGAAGCAGGAGATCGCTTTGTGCTTCGCGATACGAAATTTTTTAAGCCCTTTGGGATCGATAAGGAGCCTGTGATTTTTAATGTTGGGATTGGATATCCGTTCTGATATTTTGATATTCGAAGCGGATGCCTGAAACTTATTACGTGAAAATAAAACCGATAATCTTTACTTCCCTTTTGGTTCTTTGCGAACTGGTTTCCTATGCGCAAAAATTCTCGTGGGGCATAAAGTCAGGAGGTACCTTATCCATCAACTCCTTTGTTGATCAGGTTGACCGGGATGAATTCTCCAGCGATGCGAAGTTTGGGTTTTTAGCTGCCGGGTTGATTAATTTTCCGTTGAAGAAAAACTACTCCCTGCAAAGCGAACTCGGATTTTCACAACGAGGCCGCAATACTAAGTTCAACTATGATAGCTCTGTCAATACGTCTTCTTATCAATACCTTGAGATGGGGTTTTTAGGTCGAAAATCTTTTCCTGTGAAATGGGGTAAACATATCCCCGGAAACTGGTTTTTGAGTGCCGGTCCACGTATTAGTCATTGGCTAAGCGGAAAAGGAAATGTAACCGGTGTGCAACCCTTTGATTATCGTGTTGTGTTTGGTCCGCTGAGTGAGGTTCCTCTTGTTGAACCTGATAAAATGTATTTGAAAAACACCAACCGATGGCTCTTTGCACTGGATATAGGGATTGGAATCGATGCACCCGTTCTCAAAACCCACGACATTCTTGTTGAGTTGCGATACTCCTATGGGTTTATTCCCTATGGCGCGAGAAATAGCGCTTACAATTCTACTCCTGGTTTCAGAGACAGTCTGGAATCTACCGAACAAGTGCTATCCTTATCAGTGGGTTATACCTTTACCCACGATTTGAAAGAAAAGAAGAAAGGGAAGAGCACCAAACAGGATAGAAAAAAACTGAAGCCCAGAAAGGAAATTGATTCTATGATTAAAAATTAAAATCGTAGAAGTTTGTCTAGCTCAGCATTTACCTTTTCGGGATCTGGTAACACCATCTTTTCGAGATCAACATTGAGTGGAATAGCCGGCAGGTTTGCAGCTCCTACTGTCCACACCGGGGCATCCAGAAATTGAAAACATGATTGTGAAATTCTTCCTGCCAGCGATTCGGCAAATGAATTCAGTAAAGGTTCTTCCGTTAATACCATCGCCCGGCCATGTTTTTTTACAGCCTCCACAATCATCGGCCAGTCAATTGGATTGAGTGTACGCAGATCTACAATTTCAATGTGGCCCTTGAAACTTTTTGATGCTTCCAGTGCCCAATACACTCCCATACCATAGGTAATGATTACGGCAGATTCCCCCGCAGCAATTTTTTCTGCATCGGCTACTTTTACTACCCTTCCTTTCCCGAATGGAAGCACATAGTCGGCATCCGGCTCAATGGTCTTCGCTTCGTTTGTACCGGGGACTTTACTCCAATAAAGACCTTTGTGTTCCAGCATGATCACCGGATTGGGATCGTAGTAAGCTGCTTTCATCAGGCCCTTCATATCAGCCGCATTCGAAGGATATACAACTTTAATTCCCCGAATGGTGAGGAGTGTAGATTCAATACTTCCCGAATGATACGGTCCACCACCACCATACGCTCCGATGGGTACACGAATCAAGGACTGAATCGGAAATTGTCCTTTCGATAAATAACAACTCTTGGATAATTCTTCCACCAGTTGATTCATCGCAGGCCAGATATAATCTGCGAATTGAATTTCTACGATAGGCCTGGCCCCTACTGCCGACATACCCGCTGTGGATCCCACGATATAAGCTTCCTGAATAGGCGTATTAAAAACGCGATGATCACCATATTTTTGTGCCAGCGTTGCTGCTTCCCGAAAAACACCGCCCAATCGGCCACCTACATCCTGACCATAAAACAAAGCCTCAGGATGCTGTTTTAAAATTTCATCCACTGCATGCAGTGCCGCATCTACCATCAACACCTTTTCACCTTTCTTTGGTGAACGAACGCCTTTCTCTTCTGTGATCGAAGTTGGCGCAAACTCGTGTGAAGCAAAATCCAGCACGTCCGGATCGGGTGACGCCAGGGCGCGCTCATAGTCTGCTTGTACTTTCTTTATTGCGCGCGCTTTGATTTTCTCTAACTCATTTTCTGTAGCACCCATGTTGAGCAACTCCTTTTCTAAAACCATCAGTGGATCCCGCTTCTGATGCTCTTCTAAATTTGCGCCCCGATACCACTCCCTGCGAACTCCGGAAGTATGATGCCCGAGTAACGGACACGTTGCATGCACCAGGATAGGCGCTCTGTTTGTGCGTACAAAATCAATCGCTTCTGTGAGCGCTTCATAGCTCCTGATAAAATCGGAGCCATCCACGCGCCTGCGCTCCATTCCTTTAAAGCCCGCAGCATATTCATAGGCATCCATTGCTCGCATCTCCACTCCCGAAGCAGAGATGCCCCAATCATTGTCCTGCACCAAATACAGAATGGGAAGTTTTTTCAATACCGCCATTTGAAAAGCTTCTGCTACTTCGCCTTCGGTAACAGATCCATCACCGAGCGAACACAACACGATTGGTTTTTGACTAGACTTATTCAACTGTTGTGATTCCAGATAAGCAATGCCATGTGCCATGCCCGTGGCAGGAATTGCCTGCATACCTGTTGCTGAACTTTGATGGGGTATGGTGGGAAATCCTTTTCGCTTTAAGGAGGGATGGCCGTAGTAGGTGCGACCACCGGAAAAAGGGTCGTCCCGTTTGGCCATCAACTGAAGCATTAATTCATACGGTTCGAGGCCCATGCCCAGCAGCAGGGATTCATCGCGGTAGTATAAGGACGCATAGTCATATTCTTTTAATTTTAACCCGGCCGCCAATTGAATGGCTTCGTGGCCGCGCGAAGTACTGTGCACATATTTACTGCACACTTCACGATTCTCTTCGTAGGTATCAGCCATCGCCTTTGCGGTCAGCATCAGCTCATAGGCCTTGAACAACAGACTGTGTTCTACAACTTCCGATTCCTTTCTTTTTGTCACACCCTCACCTATCATTATCAATTCATTTTGAACCGAAACAAAGATAAATATTTTAAGCTCTAGATCAGTCAGGCCGGAAGACCGGAAACTTTTAGATTTGGAGTGGAGGTTAGTGTGGTTCGGTGAACATCGACCACGTGCGGATAGGTTTTGAAGAGGATTGAAGAATGTTGGTTCGTGCGGACACGAACCAAGGCGGGAGGGCGGATGAATAGTATGAGTATTAAACATTATGAATCTATCCTAACATAAGCGAAGGATCCGCTACTAAAGGGGAGATCCTTCGCTTAGTGAGGTGTTTTTAATTTAGTGCAAAAATCACTGAAACTTTTGATTGGACAACCCAGACCTGATTCGCAACGCTCAGGATTGCTTACTAACTTTTTTCTACCCTTTCAAAACTTTCTTTTCAAGATTGATAAAAATCATACTGACAGATGGATAAATATCATGGATTTCGGGAAAATGATTACAGTACATTTACATACCTATTAAAAAAGGGGGTTATATGAAACTGATGAAAAAATCCAATTTCCCATCGTTGCTGAATGAACGGTGGATGACCGACTTCTTTGATACGGATCGTTTCTTCTTCGACAGTGACTTGTTGAAGCCAACATCCGTGCCCATGCTGCCACCTGTAAACATTATTGAAGCTGAGAAAGAATTTGTGGTTGAAATGGCTGCTCCCGGAATGGACAAAAAAGATTTTGTGATTGCTGTAGAAAACGGAGTGCTGAATATTTCGGCAGAACACAAAGTTGAACAGGAAGAAAAAGAAAAAGATTTCACCCGCAGGGAGTTCAACTATCAGACTTTCACAAGATCGTTTACACTTCCTGAAAATGTAAGTGATGAGAAAATTGTTGCTAACTATGACAATGGAATTCTGAAGTTACAACTTGGTAAAAAAGTAATTACCAAAGTGCCACCCAGAAAGGAAATTGCAGTTCATTAGTATAGTGGCAACCAAAAAGACAACCAACGAAGCACTCGATCTTTGAGGCTCTAAAAGAACCTGCCTGTTTACAGCGTGACGGGTGACCTTCTCGGGGGTTGTTGAAACAGAAAGACTTCAGTTCCTGCTGAGGTCTTTCTTCATTAAAAGCTTTGGATTAATTCAAACGCACTTTTCAGTTTACGAATTAATTGTGCTGATTCGTCAAAGTCCAACGTTTGCTGGCCGTCACTAAAAGCCTCTTCCGGCCGTTGATGAGTTTCATAAATAATACCATCGGCTCCAGCCATCAACGCTGCGAGGGCGATCGGTTCTACATAGTCGCGGATGCCAATACCATGAGATGGATCAGCCACTACCGGTAAATGCGATTTCTCCTTCAGGATGGGGATCGCGTTGATATCCATCGTGTTTCTACTCGCCTTCTCATAGGTGCGAATTCCGCGCTCACACAGGATTAATTTTTCATTACCCCCTGCGAACACATACTCTGCGGAAGAAAGCAACTCTTCGATAGTGCCTGAGATGCCGCGCTTAATCATCACCGGTTTATCTACTTTGCCCAACTCATCCAGCAAATTAAAATTCTGCGTGTTTCTTGCACCTACCTGAAATACATCTACATAGGGATACATCGCTTCAATCTGACTCACCTGCATCACTTCGCTGATAATTTTTATACCCGCAGCTCTTGCCCGTGCATGCCACATTTTCAATCCTTCAATACCCAACCCCCGAAAAGCATAGGGCGAACTGCGTGGTTTAAACACACCCCCGCGCATGATGCGCACACCATTAGTCTGCAGGTGATTAATCGTAAGATCTACTTGTTGCTCGTTCTCTATAGAACACGGGCCGGCCATGATGGATAAATTACCGTTGCCGATGAACACTCCCTCGCACAGATCAATAGCCGTGGGTTCTACTTTCCATTTGCGCGATACCAATTTGTAATCATCCGAAACCCGGTGGATGTCTGCGATTCCTTTCATGTATCCCACCTGCCGGAGATCGAAGTCTTTCTTTCCAATGCCCACCAGGTAGGAACCACGTTGCGTAGTAACCTCTGTGGTTTTATAGCCCAGTGAATTCACTTTGGTTATGATGGCTTGTTTGTCTTCTGATTTTATGGAAGGTTGTAATTGAATAATCATATGTTTTTTGTTTTCAGGGGTCTGACCGCTCTAAGCGGTCTGACCCCTTACTACTATTTTAGCGTTTGAACAAATTGATGAATGTCTGTTTTCAGGTCTTTACTGTTTTTCAGGCAGGTAATAAATGAACTTCCAACAATGGCACCTGCCCCATGTTCACAGGCCTGCGTATAGGTTGTGTGATTGGAGATTCCGAAGCCAATCAGAAATGGATGTTTGAGATTCATACCCTGCAACTTCTTAAAATAGAGTTGTTGCTCCGCGCTAAATTCATTTTTAGCGCCCGTTGTACTGGATGAAGAAACGGCATAGATGAATCCGGTACTCAACGAATCTATCTGTCGGATGCGGGCCTCTGAAGTTGTGGGTGAAATCAGAAATGAAAAACTCAGGTGTAAGGAATCGGTTAGTTCCTTATAATGCTTCACATATTCATCTAACGGCAGGTCAGGAAGAATAAGACCATCTACGCCTGCCTTTGAAGCTTCCTTACAAAACCTTTCAATACCGTATTGCATGACCGGATTCAGATAACCCATCAAAACAATAGGCATTTTACCCTGCGGACGAAGTTCCCGGATTTGATTTAACAAAAGTCCCACGTTCATACCCTGATCCAGCGCGATTTTATTACTCTCCTGAATCGTGGGGCCATCGGCTATAGGATCTGAAAAGGGAATACCAATTTCGATCATATCCACACCGGCTGCTTCCAGTTGCACGGCAATAGTGGCCGTGTCATTCTGCCTGGGGAAACCTGCTGTATAAAATACAGATAGAATATCTTTCTTTTTTACAGCGAATAATTCAGTAATTCTATTTTCCATATTAATGTGAATAACCTTTAAAATTTTTCTCGCCTGCTTTAATGGCGAGGGGTAGTACATTTTGAGCAGGTGGTAACGGGCATGTAGCAAACGGAGTGAAGGCACACGGTGGATTATAGGATTTATTAAAATCGAGAACCGTGTGCCCGTCTTTGTCGGGAATTTTTACATAGAGGTACCGACCAGATGGATAAGTTTCATCTTCGTTTGTCTGATCTCCGAAAATTATAAACAGTTCATCTTTGCCGCCCTCCAGCGCATCTAACCGATACTCTTCACCCTCAATCTCAAACACCAGTGTGGCCGGAGAAAGTTGTGCGGTTGTCTGACCCAACACATTGGTAATATCAATGTACTTAGGTACAGGCGACACTTCCATGGTAGCTTTTACCCTCCAGGATGCGTCTACTTCATATCGTTCAATGCCCGTGAACTCTGAGATACTCTTACTTTTCAAGTCCCGAAGCCGCAGCCCAACCTGATCATCGCGTTTAATTACGAACCATTGTAAATCACCGTGGGTAATAGTTGCATTCTTTGCTGAGTCTGGATGAAAGATAATTTCGCTTTGAATCTCATTTCCGTTCCTTAGAACTTTTACATCAGCCGTTACATTCATCTGAACAACACCATTCTTTACCTGAAAGAATCCAGCGTTGGCAGCAATCTTATCTTGGGGAAAAACAAGGTCATTGGATTCGGCACTCCCAAAAGTATTAAGCCCTTCCTTTAACCAAAACAATCCTGCGAGGTTCAACCAGCCGTTTTCCCCTTTCAATTCTTCAATTCTATGCTGATGCCATTGATCGATTTCTTGCAGGTACGCAACCACATCAACTTCCTGCTCCTTTTTGACCACATTGCAGCTTGCGAGGAGCAGTAACAGAGATGCTATTTCAGAATTGATTTTCATTTTAGTACTTATTATAACTTTATTAAGTTGGGTTGACCAAAAGTCAAGTATAATCGAAGTGTCATTCCAGGCTTGACCCGGAATCCCGTGTTGTTTGCACTTCATGGGATCGCGGCTCAAGGCCGCGATGACAGATTGACTTTTTGGTCAGCCCCATCGCCTTACCTTCAATATTTACCCCAGCGGATATAGGTTTCCAAATCTTTATCACCTCGTCCCGATAAATTAATCACTACTACATCCTCCGCGCTCAATTCAATTTTATCCAAAGCGGCAATGGCATGTGCGGTCTCAATCGCAGGAATAATTCCTTCCAACCGACTCAACTCTATGCCTGCATTCATGGCTTCGTCATCCGTAGCACTTACAAACTGAACGCGGCCCACATCAAACAAATGTGCGTGCAGTGGCCCAATGCCTGGATAATCTAACCCTGCGGAAATAGAATACGGTTCTACTACCTGTCCATCTTCCGTTTGCATTAACAATGTTTTGCTGCCGTGCAGCACGCCAGGTTTCCCCAACGCTGTAGTCGCTGCCGACTCTCCGCTATCCACGCCTTTGCCGGCTGCCTCCACTCCTATTAGTTGCACATGTTCATCATTTAGGAAATGATAGAATGCACCCGCAGCATTGCTGCCCCCGCCCACACATGCAAACACATAATCAGGATATGGATTTCCGATTTCTACCTGCAATTGTTTTTTGATTTCTTCACTTATCACCGATTGAAACCGCGCCACCATGTCGGGATAGGGATGTGGCCCCACCACCGACCCAATTATATAATGGGTATCGGTAGGATGATTTATCCAATGGCGCATTGCTTCATTGGTAGCATCTTTTAAGGTCATGTTGCCCGATAAAGCCGGAACTACTTTCGTTCCGAGAATGCGCATTCGTTCTACATTGGGACGCTGGCGATCCATATCGAGATTACCCATGTACACGATACATTCCATGCCCATCAACGCACATACGGTAGCCGTGGCTACACCATGCTGACCCGCACCGGTTTCGGCAATAATTTTTTTCTTACCCAATCGCTTGGCTACTAATATCTGGCCGATGGTATTGTTTATTTTGTGAGCTCCGGTATGACATAAGTCTTCACGTTTTAAATAAATGGTTGCCCGATATTTTTCCGACAACCTTTTTGCATGGTATAAGGGAGTTGGCCGGCCCACATAGTTTTTAAGCAGGTCATTAAATTCGGATTGAAACTCAGGCTCCTGCATAATTTTTAAATAATTGTCCTTGAGTTGTTCAATGTTTGGATATAACATTTCCGGAATGTAGGCCCCTCCAAACTGTCCGTAATAACCTCTTTCGTCCACCTCAAATTTCATAGTCGTAGTTTGTTTATTATTGCCGATACTTTTTCCACATCTTTCATGGCTGGAGCCTGCTCCACACCACTATTTAGATCCACTGCATACATGTTTAAATTTTTCAACTGCAGCACCTCTTCTATAGAAGACAGATCAATTCCGCCACTTAAGAAAAATGGAATGGATTGATCATAGTGTGTCAATAGATTCCAATTAAATCGCTGCGCGTTGCCACCAAAGTTTTTTCCTTTGGTGTCAAACAGAAAATACTCCGCAACTTCATCAAATTGTCTAGTGCTCGAAAAATCAAACTCGTCATCCACCCGAAATACTTTAATAACGGAAATGCCTTCGTGATTTAATTCTTTACAAAATTCAACTGACTCATCACCATGAAGCTGCACTAGATCCAACGCATGTTGTCTGACTTTATCAATGACAACGGTTAGGGATTCATTGACGAATACTCCCACCCTGCTTACCGTTGCCGGGAAATAGTTTGGGATCGTAAAATCCTCACCTACATACCGGGGCGAGTTTTTATAAAAGATAAAACCCATATAATCCGGCAGCAAGGCACCCACGTCTTGTATGTTCAGACTATCCCGCATTCCACACACCTTTATCTTGATATCCCTCACGGTATTATTTTAATGTTTCTGCTTTTCTTAATTCCGCAACAAACTCCCGACAGGCTTTTTCAGGCCGACTGTGTTGCATAAAATTCTGGCCCATTAAAAATCCCTCAAAGCCATACTTCTTTAATTCAATAATCGTTGCTACGTTTTCAATACCACTTTCGGAAACCTTTACAACTTCATCAGGAATTTTATCGGCCAGCTTTTTAGATAATTCAATATCTGTGACAAAAGTTTTTAAGTCGCGGTTATTTACACCGATCAGATCAACGGCTGTCCCGAGGTTATCCTGAAGTTCTTTTTCATTATGTACTTCCAATAAGATTTCCAGGTTCAGGGATTTGGCTACACCTGCCATTGTTTTAATCTCGGTTGGTTTCAATGCAGCTGCGATCAGCAATATAGCATCGGCTCCTATCGATTTTGCTTCAATGATCTGGTATTCATCTACCACAAAATCTTTTCGCAGGATCGGGCAAAAGTTAAACTTGCGGGCAATCATTAAATCTTCGTTGCTGCCACCAAAGAATTTAGTATCCGTGAGAATTGACAACGCAGAAGCACCCGCCTGCATATACCCAATCGAGGTGCGTTCTACAGAGACATGGGGATTGATTAAGCCCTTCGAGGGCGACTTTCTTTTTATCTCAGCAATGATCCCGGATTTGTCGGGGCGTTGAACATATTTTTTCAATGACACCACCGGAGATTGAAAAAAAATACTTTGCTCCAAAAGTTTTGTTGGATACAACGACTTGCGGTCCGCTACTTCCTTGTATTTATACGCAATTATTTCGTCCAGAATATTCATTTCACTTTTGCATTAATTTTTTGAATGCCAACAGGGCCTTTCCTGATTGGAGTGCGTCCGTAGCTTTATTAACAGCTGCTGCAAGTCCGGCTGCCCTATTCACACAATACAATGCCATCGCAGCATTGGCGATCACGGCTGAATTCTGGGCCCCGGTTCCTCTCCCTTCCAGAATGCTGACAAAAAGCGCTGCTGATTGTTCTACCGTAGCGCCTCCTTTTATTTGGTCATATTTCACCAACGGCAAACCGAGGTCGGAAGGTTCAGCCAACCGTTCGCCTTCGTTGGAGAAAAATTTAAATGGACTGGTCAATGACACTTCATCATAACCATCCAGGGAATGGAGAATCAAAAAGTCTTTGTCTGTATTCTGATAGAGGTAGGCATACTGACGTGCCAACTCTAAACTAAAAACGCCCACTAACTGCCGGGTAGGAAAAGCCGGATTTACCATAGGCCCCAGCATATTGAAAAAAGTTTTCACCCCTAACTCTTTGCGAATGGGTGCTACGTTTTTCATAGCCGGATGAAACAAAGGTGCATGCATAAAACAAATGTTGGCCTGATCGAGGCTCCGTTTCAATTCATCCATATTATTGGTGAATTGATAGCCAAAATATTCCAGTAGGTTTGATGAACCACACGCAGATGAAACTCCATAATTACCATGCTTGGCTACGGGTTGCCCGGCAGCGGCCACCACAAAAGAAGATAACGTTGAAAGATTGATTGTGTTTTTTCCATCTCCGCCCGTGCCGCACACATCCATCACCGGTTGATCGAACCGTGCCGGTACACATAACTCCAACATGGCATCGCGAAAGCCCTGCAACTCATCTACAGTAATACTACGCATCATATACACCGTCATAAATGCAGCCGTCTGGCTCAGGTTGAATTTGGCCGAAGCCAGATCGACCAACACCTGACGGGCCGTCTCTTTGGTGAGCGAGCGATGTTCTATTAATTCAGTTAAGATTTGTTTCATGTGGAGATCGAAGTTCGAGGTTTGAGCTTAGAAGTTGGAAATAGGAGGTTAGAAGATTAATAATATTAATTTTTTAGCCAGTTTTTAATCATGGTTGGGCCTTCGGGTGTCATGATTGATTCAGGATGAAACTGCAGACCCCGCACATCATAAAGAACATGCCGCAATCCCATTATCAATCCTTCCTCATTTACGGCCGTTACTTTTAAATCCGAGGTTATACTTTCTGGCTTCACCGCCCAAGAATGATAATGAGTAGCCTGAAATTTTTGAGATACCCCTTGAAACAAATATTCCTGCTGATCTACTACCTCTCCGGTGGAGGTAACCCCATGCAACACATTGGGAATATTAAATAATTGCGCGCCATAGACTTCGGCAATTCCCTGATGGCCGAGACAAATCCCGAGGATACTTTTTGTGGGACCATATTCACGAACCAACGCTTTCATGATACCAGCCTCATCCGGAATGCCCGGGCCCGGTGAAATAAGAATTTTATCATACTGCTTTACTGCCTCTAATTCAATTTTATCATTGCGATAAATATCCAATGAGTATCCATTCTCGCGAATGATGTGGACAAGATTGTAGGTAAAGGAATCGTAATTATCTAATACTAAAATTTTTATCATATTTTTTCGGCTAACACCACTGCTTTGCGCAAGGCTTCCAATTTATTATTTACTTCCTGCAATTCACTTTCTGATTTTGATTTTGAAACAACTCCTGCACCCGCCTGATAGGTGAGTTTATTGTCTTTGCTTAAAAACGTACGAATCATGATGGCATGGTTAAACGAATTGTCAAACCCCAGAAAACCAATGGCGCCACCATAAAATCCACGGTTCACATTTTCATATTGATTAATCAGTTTCATCGCCATGTGTTTGGGTGCCCCGGACAACGTGCCGGCCGGAAAGGTATCCGCAGCCATTTGAATTACAGAAGCATGAGGCTTTAAGGCACCCGTCACTTTCGATACGAGATGGATAACATGCGAGTAGTATTGAATTTCCTTGAATACTTCCACCTCCACATGATCAGCATTTCGACTCATATCATTGCGGGCCAGATCCACCAGCATAATGTGCTCAGCATTTTCTTTTTCATCGGCTGAAAGTTTCTCTGCCAGCAAGGCATCTTCCTGATCGTTGCCTGACCTGCGAAACGTTCCGGCTATTGGAAAAATATGTGCTTTTCCATCTTTGATTTGTATCTGTGCTTCCGGGGAAGAACCAAACAGTTTAAAGTTTCCGTAATCAAAAAAGAACAGATACGGAGACGGGTTAATGGATCGTAACGCTCTGTAGACATTGAACTCATCGCCCCGAAAGCCCGTTGTAAATCTTCGTGAAAGCACAATCTGAAACACATCGCCTCTATAACAATGTTGTTTACCCTTATCAATTATTTCCAAAAACTGTTCATCTGTATAGTTCGATTGCTCGGCCCCGGTTTGAGTAAATTGGAATGTTGTAATCCGGTTATTAAAAATCAGTTGTTCTATTCTTGCCAACGAATTCTCTGACCCTGCATCAGCCAGTTGATGTTCGAACAGGGTCATCTCATTAAAGAAATGATCCACCACGATGACATAACGATACAATGAATACATCATATCCGGAAGATCATCCACTTTTTGAATCTCCACGTCTTCGAAATAACGCACTGCATCGTAGGCCATGTAACCAAATAATCCGTCATGTGGATATTTTGAGGTAACTGATGAATCTGGCAAAAAAGAATTCTTGAATTGATCCAAAAGCTTTGCAACCTGTCCTGATTCCGTAAGCACAATCTTTTCAACTTCCCGCTGCGGGTAGCGGATCTCCGCTTGCCCGGCAATAACACGAAACGTAGCTATTAGATCGCAACAAATAAAGGACAAGCTGTTTTCATTGCCATGATAGTCCGAACTCTCGAGCAGAATACTTCCGGCAAAAACATCACGCAACTTCAGGTAAATGTTAACCGGAGTTATTGTGTCGGCCAGCAGGCGCTTGGAGTATGTTTTTAATTTTAAGTTCATTTTAACTTTTACTCTTTTTAGTTCCATCCGATGTAGCTGACAAAAAAGTCAATCTGTCATCGTCAAGCCTCAGGCCTGACGATCCCGCGGAGTACACACAATTCGGGATTCCGGGTCAAGCCTGCCTTTGCCGAAGCGGCTGCGCGCAGGCAGGCCCGGAATGACACCTCGCTTGATATTTTGACTTTTTGATCAGCTTCACAACTTTATTTAAAACAGCCTACAAATAAGAAGGCCCACTGTGAACAGCGGGCCTTCGGCATATAAATTTTTCATAGCTGGGCTGCTCACCAATCGAGATTCGATTTGTGCCACCACCAAGCCATATGTATTGAACTCATCATATTATGCTTCTGCCTTTTTACGGGTAGCTACCTTTTTAGGTTTTGGCTCAGCCGTTGTTGCTGCGGCTGGTTTTTTGGATGCCACACGCTTCAGACGGGCTTTGATTTTAGTTCTGTTTCTTGAAACTCCAAAAGAGCCTATTGTGCGCTTTCCTTTTTTCGTTTTTTTATCACCTCTTCCCATGGAATAATTAAAATTATGGGGCAAGTATACCAAAGGGATTACTTTTCACCAAATGTTGCCCATTCTTTTATGAAATCAAGGGTTAATAAGACCTTATGCTTCTAATTAAACCGTATGTTTTGGCTTTGGTTGACAAACAAAAATTCAGATAGATCTGTTAATATTTAACCGTAAAGACCTGCCTGCTCCGCCCCTAGCGGATTCGGCAGGCCAGGCGCTAAGGTGTTAATCGTAAGTGTAATTATAAACAGGACTATATGGCTGCAGAAATGATTGAAGTACTTCGGAAAACTGCCCGCAAAATAGAGAATAGTTCATCTTATCAATGGGGTCATATGGGGCTTTGCAATTGCGGCTTTCTGGCACAAGAGATTACATCGCTTAGTAAAGAAGAAATTCATCGCAGAGCTATGCAGCGATATGGCGATTGGTCGGAACAGCTCAACGACTACTGCCCTACCAGTGGCTTGCCGATGGATGATCTGATTTCGGAACTCATCGCGTTTGGTTTTACACGCACCGAATTGGCGCATCTGGAAAAACTATCGGACCCCACTGTGCTGCGCCAATTGCCGATTGCTAAACGCAACCTGCATCACAATATCAAAGCCGATGTTGTGCTATACCTGAATACGTGGGCGCAGGCGCTGGAGGATAGTTATCTTCCCATGATCTCGATTCAGGATCTGGCCGTTCCGGAATTTCAGGGAAGTTTATAAAGGATACAGTCTTTCGGCTCATTGTTCTGGTTGGGAAAGCGAAACCACTTTTTCAAGTAAGCCTCCTCCACAAGACCTGCTTTCTTTAGTACACTTGCCGATGCCAGATTATCGGCATCAATGAAAGAGCCAATTCGAAAAATTTCAGGATGCGATTTGAGTAAAGACACGAGTTTGCCTGCAGCCTCGGTGGCGTAACCCTGCTGCCAATGCAAGGGTCCGAGGATATATCCTATCTGTGTTTTGCCTTCATCATTTAAAAATCCACAACCACCCATTAAGCGACCACTCATCTTTAAGCGAATGGCATACGAAAAGTCAATGCCACGTTTCCACCCCGCAATGGTTCTTGCTAAATATTCGCGGGTATCCCGCATGGATTGATGTGTTGGCCAGGTTACATATCGGGTACTTTCCGGCTTGCTCGCATAGGTATAAAAGATTTCTTCTGCATCTTCGTAGCGAAATCGGGTTAAGAAAAGTCGGTCGGTTTCTAACGTTTCAGGAAATACCATCTATGGGAAAAGAAAACAATATCGTTCATCAATATTTCAAAAAAGAACTGGAAGGATCAAAAATTTTAGTGAAGGTAAATCCTATTCACCTAAAAGGGACAGAACTTCAGGTGGATGGGGATAGTGTGCATGCACGCGATCTTGATTTTGATTCAGAAATATTTGAGGATCTGAAAGCGGATGGTTTCGTTGAGGTGAATGCGCTGGAATTTAATCTTTATTTGTCGGGTCTGGCTTAGCAATGCCACAAAGGCACGAAGACACGAAGTTAATTTACTAGAGCGTCAGCCCAAAAGATAAAGATTATCTAACCCTGCTTCAAGAATTTTTCGGCCACAAAGGCACCAAGACACTAAGTATCATTAATGCAGTAAAAATCTTAGAATTAAGATTTACGTTTAACCGGATCAACAATTTTCTTACCTTTGCCCCGGCAAATCGGCACGACCAGCTCCTGCTGAACTCCCCCAGGATCGGAAGGTAGCAAGGGTAGGCAGTTGTAGCGGTGCGATGTTCGGTTTGCCACTTTTTTATTCAACCTTCTCGGGCCAACTGCGGGAAGGTTTTTTAGTTTTTTGGGTTAATTTTGCATTTAATAACAACCACGCTATGAAATTCTTTGTCGATACAGCCAATCTGAATGAAATAAAAGAAGCCTATGACTTAGGTGTTTTGGACGGAGTTACCACCAATCCATCGCTCATGGCCAAAGAAGGAATTGCCGGCAAGGATAAAATACTCGCCCATTACAAGGCGATCTGCCAGATTGTTGATAACAATGTAAGTGCCGAAGTAATTTCCACCGACTTTGAGGGTATAATCCGTGAGGGTAAAGAGTTGGCAAAAATCGATGATAAGATTGTGGTTAAAGTACCCATGATTAAAGACGGCATTAAAGCTATTAAGAAGTTTACCAGCGAAGGAATTCGTACCAACTGCACCCTGGTGTTTTCAGCAGGTCAGGGAATTTTAGCCGCGAAGGCAGGAGCCAGTTACCTCTCACCCTTTATTGGCCGGCTTGATGACATTTCGCAAGATGGTCTTGAACTGATTGCACAGATCAGACTCATTTATGATAATTATGGTTTTGGAACTGAAATTCTTGCTGCCAGTGTCCGGCACTCTATGCACCTGATTAAATGCGCTGAGATCGGAGCTGATGTGGTTACCTGTCCACTCAATGTAATAACTGGGTTATTGAAACATCCGCTAACTGATAGTGGGCTGGAGAAATTTCTGGCGGATCATAAGAAAGCGAATGGGTAAATAAGAATTAAGAATTAAGAATTAAGAATTAAGAATTAAGAATTAAGAATTAAGAATTGAGAATTAGGAATTAGGAATTAGCATGTTTTCATCCGATCCGGTAGTACGTGTAAAAGAGGCCAGCATTTTTCAGGACCACAATACAGTGCTGAATGAAATCAGTTTTGATATCGAGAAAGGTGAATTCACCTTTTTGGTTGGCCGAACCGGTTCGGGCAAATCTTCTTTACTGAAAACACTCTATGCCGACTTACCGCTTCGCTTAGGCGATATCAGCGTAGCAGGAATTAATATCCGCGAAATCAAAAGTCACCAGGTGCCCCTGCTCAGAAGAAAAATTGGCATCATCTTTCAGGACTTTCAACTCTTTCCCGATCGCACGGTGGGTGAAAACCTGAACTTCGTCATGAAGGCCACGGGCTGGAAGGATGGTGCAAAAATGAAGAACCGGCTGGCAGAGGTATTAATGCAAGTTGGTCTGGGGTCGGTGGAAAAAAAGATGCCCCACCAACTTTCGGGTGGTGAACAACAACGGGTAGTGATTGCACGGGCCCTGATTAATGAACCCCTGATTTTAATTGCCGATGAACCCACGGGAAATCTTGATCCGGAAGTCTCTAACGGCATTCTAAAAATTTTCCAACAAATCAACAAGAGCGGTACCGCTGTACTGATGGCTACTCACAGTTATGGGCTTATCAAACGATTTCCGGCCCGGGTGTTAAAATGCGAGCATGGCAAAGTGCTGGATAGTGCTAAAGAATCATTTGAGCTGCAGCGTGAAGAGGATTATTAGTGTTTAGATAGATTCGTCTTCCTGCTGTTCTTTTCCTTTTTCAAATTCTTCGAGATCCTTTATCTGCTGATTGAGCAAATCAATACGCACCAATAAATTTAAGATCAGCGCATCCTTTACTTTTTCGGAAGGTTGGGTTTTCATCTGCTCGCGCAAAACCTGATACATGGCTTCCAGTTTTTCCAGATCCTGTGCAAATTTTTCGTCATTACTAAAATCCTGAATATCACTGATCAATTCTACCTTCTCTGCAATCTGTTCAACATAAAAACTCTCGAGGTCAGAAAACTCACCTTGCAAGCGAGCAGATTCGCGTGTTGGAACATTCAGGGTGCGGGTAGAAAAAAAATAAACAGAGAGGCCCAGGAATAACATAGCCGCTACACGCCACACCATCACACTGTTCCATAGGGATACTCTTTTACCGGTAAGGCCAGCATTGATCCGGTTCCAAACCTGTTCCGAGGGCTCACGATTATCCAACTCCGAACGGTTCTTATCAATGAATTCTATGAGATGATCTTTCATTTTTCTCCTTCCAAAAGTTCCTTTAATTTTTTCTTGGCCCTGTTAAACTGCGACTTTGACGTTGATTCTGTTATTCCCAAAATCTCAGCAATTTCGCCATGATCATATCCCTCTACAAGATACAACGAAAGTACGGAACGATATCCATCCGGCAAGGCTTCGATGGCAGCCCTTACTTTCTCCACCGTAAATGGAAACCCTTCCAATTCATCCACAACCTCCTCTTCCCGTACATCCCACCTTTCATCATCCGGCATCCGTTCCGGTTTCTTTTTGTTGAGGTAATTGATGGCCTTATTAATAACAATCCGCTTCAGCCAGGCTCCAAACGTAGAATCACCCCGATACCGCTCCAGATTATTAAATGCACTGATAAATGCATCCTGTAACACATCTTCCGCTTCCTCCGAATTGTTTACAATCCGATACCCAACATTGTACATACTTCTACTGTAAAGCCTATATAGCTTATAATAAGCATCCCGATCACCTTGCCGGCAACGGTCAATAAGATCATGATGGATATGTACTACCGGGGCCTCCAAGCCAAATCAGCTACGTTCAAAGACCCCGCTACCCATGAAAGGTTGCATCCCTATTTTATTTTGGCCAGATTTTCCTTGGCCATCACGAAATCCGGAGCTATTGCCAAGGCTTCTCCAAATAGTTTTTTGGCGGCCTCTTTATCCCCCAGGTGTTCTTGTACCGCCAGGCCCTTCAGGTTAAGTACAGAAACCTTCATGGCATATTCCTTCGGTTTATTGGCCGCATCATTAAATACGACCGTGACGGTATCCACTTCTTTGTTTGCAAGCAGGATATCGATAGACGCCAGGCATTCGGCATAACGTTTTAAATCAAATTGCAGGAATGCCATTTTATACAAGGTGTTGATATTGTTCGTGAGTAAGTATAAGCTCTCAAAATTCTGCAATGAGCGATCCGGCACCCCCATCATCTCAAAACCCACAGCCGCGATTTCAAGTGCACCTACATTTTTAGGATTGCGGGCCAACAACTGCTGCGATACCAACACCGAAGAAGCATACTTCTGATTTTCATAATAATAGTAAGCCAGGTTGAAGATCAGCGAATCATTTTGCGGGTTTTCGATGATCAGATCATATAACGCATCCTTGGCCACATCGTAATCACCCCATTGAAGGGCGGTGAGATATTTCTTGTAGAAATGTTCGGTTAACGGATTGATTATCGCTTTTTCAGTTTGCTCGGGTTGTGGCTTTGTTTGCGTTTGTGTTTTGGCCGGGTCTGTTTTTGCAGGTTGCTTTTGTGTTTGCGAAAACGCTGCAGATGCACTGAGGCTAAATGCTAAAATAATTACAATCTTTTTCATCATGACGGGTTTACTTCGTGGTTTACTAATCCTTTTCTATTGGCAATTTGTAATAACAATTCATAGGCCTCCTGGCGATCGTTGCGGATAATACCCTCCAGAATAGCTTCTTTTATTTCTTCTTTTATTTCTCCAATTACCGGGCCAGGGGGAATGTTATAGAGTCTGATGATTTCATCGCCTGTAATGGGTGGCTGGAAGTTCCGAACCTGATCACGAGCTTCGAGGTCAATCATTTTCTTTTCAACCTCTTCAAAGTTGCGCAAGTATCTTGCTACCTTTTCATTATTCTTCGAGGTGATGTCCGCCCTGCAAAGTTTCATCAACGCTTCCACTTCGTCTCCGGCTTCAAACAACAATCTTCGAATTGCTGAGTCGGAGACTTCCTTTACGAGGGCAATGGGTCGCAAGTGTAGTCGCACCAGTTTCTGTACGACCAACATTTTTTCATTCATCGGCAACTTAAGCCTGCGAAAAATACCCGGCACCATGCGTGCGCCTTTGTCTTCATGGCCATGAAAGGTCCACCCTACTTCTTTATCAAATCGTTTGGTAGCCGGCTTGGCAATGTCGTGCAGAATGGCACCCCAGCGCAACCATAGATCATCCGACACTTTTGATACATTATCAAGGACCTGCAGCGTATGATAAAAATTATCTTTGTGTGCCTTGTTATCCTGATACTCTACGCCCTGCAAGGCGACCAGTTCAGGAAAAAATTGTTTTAACAAACCACTTTGAAAAAGTAATTTGAATCCATACGAGGGCACGGGTGACAAAATAATTTTATTCAACTCCACGATAACCCTTTCCATCGAAACAATAGAAAGTCGTCCCACATTTTTACTGATTGCCGCATAGGTATCCGCATCAATATCAAAATTGAGTTGTGCCGCGAAACGAATCGCACGCATCATCCGTAAGGGATCATCCGAAAAGGTGATGGCCGGATCGTGTGGAGTCTTCAGTAACTTTTCTTTCAGATGCCGGACACCGTTAAAAGGATCTATCAGTTCGCCCCACGTGTCAGCCCGTAAACTAATGGCCATCGCGTTGATGGTAAAATCCCTGCGTTGCTGATCTTCTTCCAGCGTTCCATCTTCTACCATTGGCTTTCGCGAATCTTCGCGATAGGATTCTTTGCGGGCGCCAACAAATTCCAACTCGCGATCCTCCACTTTGATCATCGCGGTGCCAAAATTTTTAAATATCGTAACAGGAACTCCGCCTAATTCCTTCGCGACTTGTTCAGCTAAGCGAATGCCACTGCCGAGACACACAAAATCCAGGTCTTTGTTAGGACGATCCAGCATCAAATCACGCACGTAGCCCCCGACTACAAAAGCGGGAATATCAAGGCGGGAAGCTGCTGTTGCCACCGTCTTAAATATGTAGTCTTTTGCCAAATGTTCCTTAAAATTCATTGTAATGCCTCAAAATGAGGTTCAAAGGTAAGAAGTAAAATCAGGAATAATAGACTGAAGAAATGGTAAGTAAGAGGCGTCTGACCGCATGTAAGTTTTCAGGTTGACCAAAAAGTCAAATATCAATCGAAGTTGTCATTCCGTACGTGACCTAGAATCCTGAATTGTTCGCACTTCGCGGGATCGCGGCTTCCAGCCTAAGGCTGGACGATGACAGCTGACTTTTTGGTCAGACAAAAACTGACAGGCAAAAAGGTGAATTCGACAAAAGGCTGGTGGTCTGACGCCTGGATAAAGGCTACTTTTTTATGAAGGTCGGGCAGGGAATAAACTTCTCCTTTTTCTTTGTTTTGGATTGCATCTGGATACCCAGTTTGTATTTAAGTGCGACTTCATGCGTGCCGCCTGAGATGGGGCCTAATTCTGACACCGTAAAATCATAACTATAGGCAACTTCCATCTTCTCAAATTGAAAGCCGAGCACCACCACCACTGCATCCTGACTGATGTTGTCTTTTACATTCTGCTGGATCGGTATGCCCCGATACCAAAGGCCGATCATGACGGGATCATAGAGAAAATGCAAACCCAAATCCAGCTGATCGAACTGACCTTGCCTCTTATACACAAAGGAAGGCGACAATACGGAAATGTTTTCCTTTTTAAATGGTCCAACATATAGCGGAATCCGAACCCCACCATGAAAACTTGTTTTGATTGGAATCACCGATTCCTGATCCAACAGAGAACGATTCGGTGTATTTAAATGACTAGCCGAAAAACCAAACCAGAAATTTTTGTTGTAGGCTAACACGCCCGAGTTAAAATCAAAATAACTGGACGTTCCCAAATTAAAAATAGCAGGATCGTCACTGGGCACATTGCCATCCGAATCGAACTGTAACTGATCGCCAAAGATTAATTTATTTAAGTCAATAGAGCGAAAGGCATAGCCGAAATTTAATCCTGCTGAGACCACCCATTTGCTGGAGATATTCCATTTATAGGAATACAAAAAATTAAACTGCGAAGATTTCATACCGGCCGTACCGGCCTGATCTACCGTAGCTAAAAAACCAATACCACTATTGTAGTTGTATAAATTATAATCGTAGGAAAATGCATAGGTAACAAAACCACGGGCCGCGTTAGGCCATTGGTTGCGATAGTTGGCGATGAACCGATGGTCCTGGGTAGTTCCGGTAAAGGCAGGATTGAGGTATAACGGTGCAGCATAATACTGCGAGAATTGCGGATCTTGCGCTTTAAGTCCCACCACGATAATCGTTACAAACAAACAAGTAAATAGTCTTTTCATCGAATCAGATTTACATCGCCCACCCGAACCACGCGTTCACCATCTGCATAGGAAGCCGCCAACTTATAGATGTATACATCCTGCTGACACAATTTACCGTTGTAGGTTCCATCCCAGCCAAATTCCGGATCACGGCTTTCAAACAGAAGTTCGCCCCACCGATTAAAGATCAACAACTCAAACTCCACTACTCCGCGGGTTATCGGAAGAAAAATATCATTCTTACCATCGCTGATTCCACCACTTCCCCCCGTTGCCGAAAGGTTGGGAGAGAATGCGTTGGGTATCAACACCTGACCACCCTTTTGAACTTTCACAGTGTTTTCCTGAATGGTTGTATCCGCACAATCAAACTGATTAAAGGCTATCAGTCTGATGGTAAAAAAACCTTCTTCTGTGTATTGATGCTCCGGTTCAAAACCAGATGTTATCGTACCATCACCAAAGTCCCACTCAAAACGGGTTGCATCAAAACTCCGGTTGTCTGTATATAAAATTCCACCTGGTATGTACACGAGCTTAGGTTTTATTTCAAAGGCAGCATTGGGTCTTGGGAATACTTCTATAATGGCCTGTTTTGATTCTGTTACGGTTTGCCCTGTGATGTTGGATGCTGAAAGGGATACTGAATATTTTCCTGGTTGATAATAGGTATGAACCGGATTGATCATTTGTGATGTGGATTGATCACCGAAGTCCCATTGGTAGGTGCCGGGGTCTGCAAACTGAGAAAGATTAGTAAAATTAACTGTTAGTGGAACACAGCCCGATGCCGGGTCGTAGGCAAAGTCTACGCTCGGTGGGATGGCTAAAATTTCTACCTGTTGTGCCTGCGTTTCAATACACACATTGTTGCTTACGGTTAGTCGAATGGTAAACACGCCATAGGTTCCATACGTGTGTGTATTTACGGCCGGGTCGGAAGATGTAAAACCGTCACCAAAATCCCAGCGATAGGTCCAGGGTCCGGGAGTAGTTGTGTTGGTTATTGTAACTGTGGATGAAGGCAATGTTTGAGAAACTGGTGTGGCCGTGAATGCCGCGTTGATATCATCGCGTTTGGGAATTGTTAGGGATGAATTCGTAACTACACTTGGGCAGTTGGCAAAATTTCTTGTATCCAATGCGAACTGTACCGATATATCGGCTGCAGCCGAAGAGGGTCTGTTGAACACGTGCTCCAACTGATCGATAGCTGAGGTGATGTCCACGGTTGGAATTCCATTTTCTGCAATAACCCAATGATAGGAAGGTAATCCTTTTTGAATTGCTTCCAGTTTTACTCGCATCACATTGCAATCAAACTGAATCGTGTCGATTGTGAATAAAGAAACGGGCACGGGACTTATCCGGATGGTGCGCGTAGAGTCGCCAAAACATCCGGAGGCCAATGTGGTAATCAGCATGATATTAAAATCCTTTAGTGCCTGTGTGTTGTTGACAAACTGATAACCAAAGGCAGGTGTAGTACCCGTACTGATTTCGTCAATCACTCCGGCCGTATCGCTTATCCGCCAACGATATTCGAGTGGGTTTCGTGATTGGGTTTCACTATCCACTGTAAAGTTTACGGTTTGCGGTGAGCAGTTATCATTAAAAGGTGAATAATTGGTGGAGATAAAACCGGATCGCGTGCCGGGAAAAACCGTGATGGTAACCGGAGGCGAAATAGTTTCACAAAGATTTGCCGTAACTGCCCGTAGCCGTACATCAAATAATTTATTGATCGTACCAAAATTTTCAAAATCGTAAATAAACGTTGCCGTGAATGCCGGATCAGCGGGCAGCTGTGTTGCTATCGGCAAAAATCCCAACCCCTGGCCTTCATCCGCTTCCCATACAAAACGTTCCACGACATCCGGCTGAGCCGTTACTGCGGTGTTGGTAAATGTAACTTTAAGAACGCTGCATCCCGAAGTAACATCGGGAATAAAACTAGCGAGTGGTAACGGATCAACGATAACGGGTACTACAAGAATATCAGAACACCCACCCTGCCCTGCTGTTGAACGCAAGGCCACCTGATACGTTCCAGCCACACCCAGGGAGCGGGTGAAAGAAGTTTGATTATCAAAGGCCGGATCTTTATTGAATGTGACACCATCATAGTTGAAATCCCATTCATGTAGTACAATGGTTTCACCATTGATGGGTTGCAACGTTGAACTCTCTACAAAGGAAGTAACTTGGCCTGCGCAAACACGCGTTGCTGTAAACACCGGAACCGGTTTTTCAAAAACCCGAATCTGAACTTCATCTACGGTTTCGCAGGAAGTAACATTATCACGAATGATCAATCGAACTCTATAAATGCCCCGATTCGTAAAATTCTGATCGAAGGGTCCGAGTGCCACTGGCGAAAATACTCCTGAAGCAGGCTCTTGCCGAATGAGGGTATTTGTTTCATCAAAAAACTCCCAACGCCATTGAGTGGTAGCGGTGGCCGAACCTACTGATACGTCATTGAAACGCGCCTGAAATGTGGTGAAGGGTGTAGCAGCATTTTGACAGAAGTCGGGCGTAATCGGATTGTTCAGCAGATCGGTCACTTGAATCTGTGCAATCAGTGAAGGGGATATGGTTATTAATTTTTCTATGATCGCCACACAATTTCCTGCGGCATTCTGATCGCGCACGGATAGCCGAATTAATTTTTGTCCTGATGTTGGATAAGCAAAGGTTGGATTTGCATTGGTAGACGATGACAACGGTGCTCCCGCTCCGGTTACATTGTCATAAAACTGCCACGTGTGTGCAAAAGAAGCTCCGGCAATGCCTGGCGTTTCGTTATCAAAATAAATATTGTCACCAACACAAAATACACTTTGCACGGTGCCCCCTGCTCCACCGAGACGCGTTAAAAAATCAGGTTGCGGAGCCGGCACAATCACGATGCGTGCCGTTGTTATTTGTGGGGCGTTATCTCCGTTCACCAGATTGCCTGAGACTGGATTGAATGGATTGCTATCCGCGAGATTATTATCATACGCATTACATTGATTCCAATTCTTTAGCGTGATCACAAACTCTCGTCCCAAATCAGCTGGTGTTGTTACTGGCACATTGATAGGTAAACTAATCTGACCCGGAGCCAAGACTGGATAAATAGGATTTCGTGCAGGTGCTGCATCAAGATAAGGAAAGCCACCAGGCATAAGTGAATTAACCTGCACTCCTGGAATCTGATTTGCCAGCGGACCTGTTCCATACAACCACTGGATCCATCGAGGTTCGTTATTTTCGCGCGTTGCCCGCGGAAAACAATTCCAATCACTATCATCTGTAAACAGCACATCTGCGGCATACCCCTGGCACACGCGAAAAACATTGGGGTTGATAGAAATCACATCGTTCGTCCATACAATTACCTGGGTATTGATGGGTACAACGCTGCCGCGCGGGTTGCAGGCGTTGGAAGCATCAATCACCAAATCATATCCGCAATCAATGGATGTATTTGGGTACGTATGGCCAATGGTTACCCCCGTAGGTCCTATTTGGGTAAACGTCTCTTCCGGAGTTCCATCACCCCAGTTGATAAAGTATTGTGTACCAGGGACGGATGAGAGGTATAGTGTTTGAATGTTTACCGTAAAAGGGGCACACCCCCGGCTACTTGTAAGAAAGGCAAAGCCCGGCTCCATGATACCTCCGCACTGGGCATTGGCACTCATATTGAAAACGTAGCTAAGTATAAAGGCTGCTAATAAAAAAAATCTGTTCTGCACCATGCTTTAGTCGATTCAGGAATCGGTAAAGCCTCTTATAGACATTCTTAATCACATGGACAGGGTGCAAAAGATCAACCTCAGCGACCGATAACCGATTCAGGCGATTAGCTTCCGGATTATGGGGTTAGGAAGTAGTTACCCGTTAAGGAAAGTAGGCAGTTGGCAATGGGCGAGTTAAGGTTATTTTTTTGGTGACCATTAGGGATTAGGTATGGCGGCAATTGTAGTAGGTAGCAAGGCGAGTAGGCAGGTGGTATTGGGTATTGGGTATTGGGTATTGGGTATTGGGAAGCAGGCAGTAGGTAACAGCAGTTGACAATGGGCAATTAACAATAGGCAATGGGCAAACAGCCGTTGACAATGGGCAATAGAAATTAACACTAGGCAATAAGCAAGTGGCACTGAAAGACTCTCGTGGCAGGTTATTGTTGGGTATTGAGTATTGGGTGCCAGTAGGCTTCGAGGACCTCAGCCTGACATGCTGTTAGTTCCAGAAACTCTTCTTGGTATTGAAGGTTGGGCAAGGAATAAGTCGGTTCCGTTTTTTTACGCCTTTATGAAGTGGCTTGGCAACAAATTCGTAGACGATTGCAATTTCGTGTGCGCCACCCGAACTTGTTGATAATTCAGAGATGGAGAAATCATAACTATACCCAACCGTGAGCGTCTTCAGGTACATACCCAATGAGAGAATCAATGCATCCTGATTTACCGTGCCTATATAATTTGTTTCAAAGGGCTTACCGCGATACCAAACACCTATAGAGATTGGATCTATGTGATAGTTCAAACCAAAATCCAATTGGCTTACGGGGCCTTGTCTGCGATAAATAAAAGAAGGCGTAAGGTAGGATGCGCGGTCTTGCTCACGTGGCCCCGAGGTTAATGTCAATCGGGCCCCACCGTGAATGGTCGTCTTCATTGGCAACCGGCTAACATCGTTTAGGATTGATAAGTTGGGGGTGTTCATGTGAGCAAAGGCCGCCCCTAACCATAAACTCCTGCTATAGAATAAAAAGCCAGAACCAAAATCAAAGTATTGCTGATTGCCCAGCTTTTGTAAATCCGGATCCAGTGAGATTCCATCAAACTCAAGACCATCACCCAGACTTAACTTACTTCTATCCAATCCATTTATACCATAGCCAAAGTACAATCCCGGAGAAAAAACTATTTTATCGTTCAAGCGAACTTTGTAACTATAATTCAACCCGACAGTCGTTGTTCTCCAGCCTGCAGAGCCCATTTTGTCAGTGGTCGCTAATATGCCAAATCCACTGCGCAGTTCATCAACAAAAATATCGTAACTGGCGGAGTACGTTGCAAACGCCTGCGGCAGGTTTGGCCATTGAATCCGATGATTTATCGCAACCCGCTGTTGTGGTGTGATGCCGGTAAAGCCCGGATTTAAATAAAGCGGAGCCATGTAGTATTGAGAGAACTGGGGATCCTGCGCTTGCGCTGTTATCCCCATTGCGATACTGACAAGTATGAATAAAATTTTCTTCATGCTCTTATAAAATTACGCAATTACCGGATCATCGTTACGTCACCAATTTGGGTAGATCGCTGCCCATCGGATAACCGGATCGTGAGTTTATACACATACACACCCATCGGCATTAATTTTCCATTTACGTCATACCCATCCCAGCCAATGTTTGAGCTGTTGCTTTCGAAAATCAGATTACCCCACCGATCGAAGATCTGCATATTAAATTCTTCGGCACCTTTTACAATCGGCAAAAATACATCATTGAATGTACCGTTACCACCTGTACCCGGACCCACATTACCGCCTGACGGTCCATTCGGATTTGGTGTAAATGCATTTGGCACCTTAGTTACACCACCTTGTTTAGCAGTAACTTTACGCACAAGCGTATCAGTACATACCAATCCCTGGCCGTGATCGTTACGGGCAATCAATTGTACATCATAGGCACCTTCTACTTTGTAAATATAGATCGGCTCTACATCCACGGAAGTTCCACCATCACCGAAGTCCCACTGATAATCTGTTGCACCGGTGCTAAAGTTAAACGTGGTTAATTCCGTGTCAGGTACATATACAATCGTAGGACGTAAGTCGAACGATGCCACCGGATTATCAAACACTTCAAAATTATCTTGTTGTGTATTGGCCACCTGACCTGTTAACGAATTGGAGGTAGTCAGGAATATTGAATAAACTCCCGGGTTCGTTATCCGGAATACCGGGAGAACCGCATTCGAAGTCGCTGCAATCCGACCGTTACTATCCACCACACGCCATTCCATAACATCCCCTGTTGATGTGTTTGATGTTACTGTGAAATCAGAAGGGAAACAAGCACGTTGCGGATCTGCCACGAAAGCCGCTACCAATGGCAACAACGGAATGTTGATGGTTTTGCTGAATGTGTTTTCGCAGCTCAATCCTGCTGTTTCCGCATCGATGTTAACCACCTTCAACGAAATATCGCGTGGACCTGGCGTACTATAATTAACTGAGAACGGACCGGCACCAGTGGCCGTACCTGGTGTTGCATTCAATCCGAAGTTCCATTCGTAGCGGAATTGTGCAGCATCCACTGGTACTGAAGTATTCGTGAATGTTACGGTTGAGTTTCCTCCTATATATGGTGGAATCGTACCCTCATCAAACCCGGCCGTGATCGCGCGATACACCGTGATTGGCATCACAACATCCGCAGCCGGACAGTTTCCATTATTCGCCTGATACACCACCTCATAAATGATCGGATTGCTGGTTGAGGTGTTGGTGAAATTGTAATTCACCGTAGGTGTTGTGCGAATATCTATTTCCGTTGCGGTGCCCTGCACACGATAGAACCAACGATGCGTTGTGGCTCCAAAACTCTGGTTAAAGAATTGGATATTTTCACCGCTACAGATTTCCGATCGATCCGGGAAAGCATTGGTAATGATCGATGGGAAGATTGTAACATTTTGGGTGGTTGCTTTAAAGCAACCGGGGAATGGAGCCGGCAATTGTGTTCTCAGCGTTACCTTATAGGTTATCGAAGCATTTGGATTCGGGTTGCTGAATGTATGCGTGATTGTATTGTTTGGAATCGTTGTGGCTGCCAAAAAGATTTCATCCGGAGAGCCGTCAAACCATTGCCATGTGTACTCGGTTCCAGCTACCTGATTAAACTGGAAGGTTGCAGTGTACGGTCCGCAGGCTGAGGCTGGTGGAACAATACTAAAGTTAGCATCCGTTTCTCCCACCGTTACGGTTACCGATTGTCCGGCAGGAATAAATGTACAATTCAGTGCATCTCTTACAGAAACCAATGTGTAGGTAGTGGTGACTGCCGGAGTAACCTGAATCACTTTAAAGTTACCGGCATTATTTACCGTGATATCGGATGTACCATCATTATACACTAACTGGAATGGTGCTTGTCCATCCAACTGGATAATCAGGAACTCGGAGCTGCCTTTACAGATACTGGAACTTGCATTCACAAACAGCGCATCGATCTGAGGTGCCACCGTAACGATCATAATCTTCTGATCACCGGGACATCCACCAGGACCTGTTGGTGTGATGGTATACGTTAAACTAGCTTGTGAACCTGTAGTATTCGTAAGTAGTTGATTGATTGTGTTCCCCGAACCAATCAACGGAACCCCTAACCCGCTTGGGTCATCTACCGTCCAATCAAATGTGGTACCGGCTACTGTGCTGGTAAGCGGAACGTTTAAGTTATTGCCATGACATACGGTAACATTCAATGGTAAGCCCACAAACTTAGGTTTAGGATTTACCACTGCCGATATTATTATCGGAGTACCATCACAATTATTAACCCTTGGAGTTACTGTGTACGTAACTGTTTCAGGAATATTTCCATTATTAAATAGGGTCTGGAAGATCAGGTTACCAGCACCATTGCTGGCACCTGTTACAGTAGGAGGTGCAGACACGGTCCAGATTGCTATTGTATTGGCTACATCCGGAGTGAGGGTGATGTTAATAAAATCACCGCTACAAATATCCGGTTGTGCACTTGCTATAATAGTCGGTCTTGGATTCACGGTAATCGTGATCACTACATTATCACCCACACAGCCTAATCCACCAATGATTTTAGGTTGAAATGTGTAGGTTACTGTTTGCGATGTGACTGTTGGATTATCCAATACATCTGCCAGTGATGATCCCGGAGTAAATAAGGTTCCGATGGCCGACATTCCGGTTACACCTCCAGAGGCTACCGCTGTAATTAATTCGAAGCGAACATTGCCTGCTGAAGGTACTGTGTTGCTGTTCAATGTTATTGAGGTTGCTACACCTTCACACACTGTTTGAACAGCCGGAGAAGCTATTAATTTTGGTTTCGGATCAACCGTTACCACCACGGTTACCGCAGGTGGTAAGCTGGAACAACCGGCACCATTTTTAGCGCCATTGGCAACTGCAGTTATTGAATAGGTTACTGTTGCCGGGTTATCCGAATTATTTACGAGCGCGTCTTCAATCTTATAATTCTCTGGTAAGTTGTTGAGAGCAGGAACAAAGCCACTGATCAAACCACCTACGGAGGAAACCGCTGTGTAGTTAAACGTTACTACCCCTGACGTTGGATTAGTTGGTGAAATCAGATCGATGTCTGTTTGATCATTGCTACAAATGTTGGGTGCGTTATTTACCGGAGTAGCCACCACTTCAGGTTCGATGGTAAGAATAATATTCCGCACAGGACCTAAACATGCTGCACCCGACACCGCCTGCACACCATATGTTACGGTGAGCGGATCATTGGTTTGATTTCTAAACTGGTCGGCCTGGATGTCATTCGCTGTAACACCATTGCGCGGCACTACTGCACTACCCGCAGTACGAACAAGTCCTGCCTGCACAGTGATCGAAACAATGTTGTAGGAAGCTGCCGCGGTACTCAATGGCGAAACTTCCGTTGCGAAAACAATACCTGCCAGATCATCGGAGCAAACGGTTCTGTTCAGATTGTCTTCCACAGCCGGTGCCGGGTTTACTGTAAAGACTACGGTCTGGTCCTGGCCACGACAGCCCAATGCAATCGGCACGACTGTATAGGTTACGATCAGTGGACCATTGGTTGTATTCGTAAAGGTGTCGTTCGATAAGAAGTCGGATTGACCTCCCGGTAAATTTGCAGGATACGTTCCAAGGCCTGCATTGGTTCCACCCGCTACCAGAGCCGGAGCCTTGACAATATTCTTTAATTCAAATTCAGTAGTTACTGCTGATCCGGGAGCCGGACCTACTACAATACCGGAAGGCACATCGCTACATAAGTTCGCGGTGCCCGGTGATAAAATAGGTTCGGGGTTAATGGTCAGGTCAATAAACTCTGATTGACCTTCACAGAGTGCCGGGCTGATTCCGAGAATTTCGTACGTAACTATTACCGCAGCTGCTGTGTTGTTCGTGAATTTATCGTTACGGATCAGGTTGATGTTACCCGTAGTACCCACTGCCACGTTTAATGGATCTGCTGTTACCGTGCCCGGGATTGTAACACCCACCAACCGATATGCGTTAGCGGCTACCGAAGTTCCGTTAGTACTAAGTATGATTCCAGAAATCTCACGGCTACAAACTGTATTATCCAAAGCAGGATTCACAACAGGTTCGGGATTGATTGTTAGTTCAACAATTTTAGGATCCCCAACGCAACCATTGGTTCCATGCGGTGTAATTGTATACGTAACCTTCAATGGAATAGCCGTCACGTTTTGGAAGGCATCATTCACGAGTGCATTCGCTGCCAAGGCAAGACCGGTAGTGGGTACACCTGTAAGACCTGTATCTACTACTGCCGTTACATCGTAGTTGGCTGCACCGATGGAAAGTCCATCGGTATCCAACAACGTGTTATAGATTTCGCCACTACAAACAATCGCATTCAGGTTGGTGGCAACCACTGGCTCGGGTTGAACCGGCACCGTGATTGTGAATGGATCGCCTACGCACGTACCGGCTGTAGGAGTTACTACATACGTTGCATTGAGCACCGCACTGCCTTTATTCGTTAATGAACCACTTATCAAACCTGTACCAGCGGCTGGAGGTGCTGCGCCTCCAACAGAAAGTCCGGGCTGATAGGTTGCCGTCCATGTGAACGTACCGATTACTCCGTTTGTAATATCGTTTTGCGGATTAAAGTTAAATGGCACATCTGAACAAACATCTGCCTTGGTAACATCCGCACCTACCGGCTTCGAACTAATGGTTACAGCATACGTGAATGGCGTGCCCGGACAATTATTTGCCGAACTGATTGGGGTGATTGTATATGTTATTGTAACATCCACACCTGTTGAGTTTACATAAGCATCCGTGATCGGAAGATTGGTTGCTACTACCCTGTCCGCAGCCGGTGGCACATTGATTGCATCCGAAGAAGCTACCGTATAGGTAAATACACTGGGTACTCCATTGCCCAACGTGTTGATATTTTGAGTCTGGATGTTATAATTTAATGATGTACTACACACCGGATCGACCACATTGGCACCCACCGGTTCCGGATGAACAATTACCCTGAATGTAAACACGGAGCCTTCGCAATCATTGGCGACACTCACCGGGGTTACCGTATAGGTAATCTCCACATCGGCATTGGTGGTGTTGGTATAGACATCTGCAATGACAGCCGTAGATGCCGTATTGCGGTTAGGACCGGGAGGGACAGCCAATGCGTTATTAGAGGCCACCGTATACCGGAACTTACTTATTACACCATTCCCTGTGCCTACTGTATTAATTACATTCTGCAGGTCGAAATTTACCGGATCATCACTACACCGCTGAATGGTTGTATTCGGACCCAATGGTTCGGGGTGGATGGTGATCACTACATCGAATGGCGTACCCTGGCAATTACCTGTTGTACTAAATGGTGTTATAGAATACGTAATGAATACATCGTTGCTGGTCGTGTTTGTGTACGTATCGGTAATTGCAGCATTGCTGGCCACTGGTCTGTTTTTACCCGCGGCTGAAACATTACCCGGATCGGAGGACACTACGGTATAGGTATACTGGCTTGCTACCGAGTTTCCTAACAAGTTTATATTTCTGGTTTGTATGTTATAGGCAATCGCCTCATCACTACATACGGCATCCGTATCCGCCAAGCCAATGGGTTCTGGTCTTACCGTTACTGAAATGGTAAACGGATCGCCCACACAACCATCCGCACTGGTTGCTGTGACGGTGTAAACAACTACCTGATTTGATCCGGTAACATTGGTGAGTATATCGTTGATCATTGAGGTATTCGCTGCGACCAGCGTTTCTCCGGTAACACTTGGATTATCCACAGCCAACCAACTGTATGTTGTGCCGGCTACCAGGTTGTTACCCCCCGATCCGGTATTGGCAATATTGGCAGTAATGTCATAGTTCACATTCGCATTGCTGCAGACCACCGGTGCATTGTCGTTGAAACCTTTCGGTTCCGGACGAACTGTAACTGAGACTGTAAACGGATCGCCCACACAACCCAATGAGCTGGTAGGAATTACTGTATACACCACTACCTGATTGGCGTTGGTTATGTTATTCAGGATGTCGGTGATGATACCGCCTGCCTGCAATGTTGTGCTTTCTCCTGCTACACTTGCATTTGCTGCGGCTATCCAGGTATAGGTAGTGCCAGCAATCAGGTTATTGCCACCGGACCCGGTGTCGGCAATGTTTGCCAGCAAGGCATAGCCTACGGTGCCATCACTACAAATAATCGTTGAAGCATCATTGAAGCCGCGTGGCTCCGGACGCACTGTAATCGAAACTGTGAACGGATCACCCACACAGCCATTGTTACTGGTAGCAGTTACCGTATACACCACCACCTGGTCAACGTTAGTGATGTTATTCAATACATCGGTAATCGTTGAAGAAGTGCCTGGGATAACCGTTGTTTCTCCGGTTACGCTGGCATTATCGGCAGCAATCCAACTGTAGGTTGTTCCGATCAATAAGTTATTTCCACCCGATCCAGTGTTTCCAATGTTGGCGGTAAGGTCATAGTTTACATTCGCGTCACTGCAAATGGTTTTGGTGTCATCAAAACCTCGTGGTTCCGGACGCACCGTAATGGATACAATAAATGGATTACCATCACAGCCATCCGCACTCGTTGGTGTGATTGTATATACAACCACCTGATTAACATTTGTGATGTTATTCAGTACGTCATTGATTGTGCTTCCCGCCTGCGCAACCGTGCTTTCCCCGGTAATGTTTCCATTGGCTGCTGCCAACCAACTGTAGGTTGTGCCGGCTATCAGATTATTTCCGCCCGATCCTGTGTTGGCAATGTTGGCGTTAAGATCATAGTTTACCGTAGCATCGCTGCAAATCACCGGAGACGGATCATTAAATCCGCGAGGCTCCGGATTGACTGTAACAGAAACTGTAAACGGATTACCTACACAACCATTGGCACTGGTAGGGGTTACCGTATACACTACTACCTGGTTTGATGTTGTTACGTTATTAATGATATCTGTAATCGAAGTTGTCGTACCACTGCCTTCGCCCGTTACAAATGCATTGGGTGCTGCAATCCAGCTATAGGTAGTGCCCGTTACCAGGTTGTTGCCACCTGCCCCTGTATTGGCAATGTTCGCTACGAGGTCGTAGTTAATTGCTACATCACTACACGCCACGGGTGAAGGATCATTGAAGCCGCGCGGTTCTGGTCTTACGGTGACTGATACAATAAACGGATCCCCCACACAACCATTAGCTGAAGTTGGTGTAATTGTATAAACTACCTGTTCGGCATTCAGCGAAACATTGTTTAAAACATTGTTGATAGTATTGCCCGTCTGTGCGGTAGTGCTCTCGCCCGTTACGTTAGGATTATCGGCTGCTATCCAGCTATAGGTAGTACCTACTACCAGACCATTTCCGCCAAGGCCAACATTTGCGATGTTAGCCACCAGATCATAGTTGACATTTGCATCACTACAGATCAATGGACTTGGATCATCAAAGCCTTTGGGTTCCGGGCGGACGGTGACCGAAACCGTAAAAGGATTACCGACACAACCATCGGCACTGGTTGGAGTAACGGTATACGTTACTATCTGATTTGCACTGCTGATATTGTTCAGGGCATCGGTAATGACTGGACCTGCCTGTGCGACAGCGCTCTCACCCGTAACAAACAGATTGTTCGCTGCGATCCAACTGTAGGTAGTGCCCGTGATCAGGTTATTACCACCCGACCCCGTATTCGCCACGTTGGCGCTAAGATCGTAGTTCACAATGGCATCACTACAAATAATTGGCGTGTTATCATTGAAGCCTTGTGGTTCGGGACGAACCGTAACTGAAACCGTGAATGGATTACCCACACACCCCAACGCGCTGGTTGGTGTTACCGTGTATACCACTACCTGATCGGCATTGGTTATGTTGTTCAACGCATCTGTGATTGTTCCACCCACCTGAGCTGATGTACTTTCGCCACCCACGAGAGGATTCGTTGCTGCGACCCAACTATAGGTTGTGCCTGCAATCAGGTTGTTACCACCGGCACCCGTGTTGGCTATGTTCGATAATAACGCATAGCCTACCACGCCATCGCTACAAATAATTGTTGACGGATCGTTGAAGCCCTGCGGCTCCGGACGCACGGTGATCGAAACCAGGAATGGCGCACCCACGCAACCGTTTACACTGGTTGGCGTGACCGTGTAAACCACCACTTCATTGGCATTCGTTACGTTGGTTACCACATCGTTGATTACCGGTCCAGCCTTGGCAACCAAACTCTCCCCTGTTACATTTAAGTTGTCGGCTGCAATCCAACTATAGGTAGTGCCTACGGCCAGGTTGTTGCCACCGGATGCGGTGTTGGTGATATTGGAAACCAGATCGTAGCTCATCGCTACATCACTGCACACTACCGGAGTATTATCATCGAAGCCGCGGGGCTCGGGCCTCACATTCACTGAAACAGTAAATGGATTGCCGACACAACCATCGGCACTAGTGGGTGTGATTGTATACACTACCACTTCATTGCCATTGGTGCTGTTGATTAGTAAGTCAGTAATGATGGGTCCGGCCTGCGCCAAGGTACTTTCGCCAGATACGTTTCCATTGCTGGCCGCAATCCAAGAGTAGGTTGTTCCGACCGTCAGGTTATTTCCACCCGATAGGGTATTAGCCACATTGTTACTTAAATTATAATTAACCACCGCATTGCTACACACTATCGGAGTGTTATCATTAAATCCACGCGGTTCTGGTTGTACTGTTACTGACACCGTGAATGTATTACCTACGCAACCACCATTGGTTGGTGTCACGGTATAGACTACTACCTGATTGGCATTGGTTACGTTGTTTAAGATATCGGTGATGGTGGCCCCCGCCTGTGGCAAGACACTTTCACCGCCTACATTTACGTTATTGGCGGCCACCCAACTATAGGTGGTTCCGGCCGTCAGGTTATTTCCACCGGCTCCGGTATTCGCAATGTTAGCGGAGAGATTATAGGCTACTGCTATGTCGCTACATACCGTAGCTACATCGTTAAATCCTTTGGGCTCCGGACGAACGGTGACAGAAACGGTAAACGGATTTCCAATACAACCATCACCGCTGGTGGGTGTAACTGTGTACACCACCATTTCATTTGCATTGGTGATGTTATTTACTACATCGGTGATCGTGCTACCGGTTTGTGCGCTCGTGCTCTCGCCTACTACATTCAGGTTATCGGCAGCGATCCAGCTATAGGTGGTTCCAATTGCGAGGTTATTACCACCGGCACCCGTGTTGGCAATATTTGCCGGCAAGCTATAATTTATAGCAGCATCACTACAAACAACTGGACTGTTGTCATCAAAACCACGGGGTTCAGGTCTTACCGTGACCGTAATCGTGAACGCATTTCCAACACAGCCATTGGCACTGGTTGGTGTTACGGTATAAACTACTGTCTGGTTGGAGTTCGTAATGTTATTCAGAACATCATTGATCACGGGACCTGCCTGTGCTACCGTGCTCTCACCACTCACCGTTGCCGTTGCGGCTGCCACCCAGCTATAGGTAGTGCCGGTGATCAGGTTATTACCACCCAATCCGGTATTGGCAATGTTGGCACTCAGGTCATAGGCCAGGGCCACATCGCTACACACTACCGGAGTGGGATCATTATGACCTACGGGTTCGGGTTGCACGGTTACTGAAACCGTAAATGGATTGCCAACGCATCCATTCGCACTGGTTGGTGTTACCGTGTAAACCACAACCTGATTTGCGTTGGTGATGTTATTCAGCGCATCGGTAATGGTATTGCCTGCCTGTGTGGTTGTGCTCTCCCCTGTTACGCTGCCGTTTGGTGCCGCTACCCAACTATAGGATGTACCTGCAGTTAAATTATTTCCACCAGCGCCCGTGTTGGCGATGTTTGCGCTGAGTGAATAATTGACTGATTGATCACTGCAAATAGTTGCAACATCATTAAAACCTTGTGGCTCCGGACGTACGGTTACCGACACTGTAAATGGATCGCCCACACAGCCATCGGCACTGGTGGCCGTTACCGTATAGGTTACCACCTGGTTGGCATTGGTGATATTGTTTAATACGTTGTTGATTATTGAGCCCACGCCATTGTTTTCACCACTCACATCCGGATTTGGTGTTGCTGTCCATGCATAGGTGGTTCCGCTGATCAAACCATTACCGCCCAAGCCCGTGTTGAGGATGTTGGCCTCGAGATTATAATTGACATTGGCATCACTGCAGATCAGTGGCGTTGGATCGTTGAAGCCTTTAGGCTCCGGGCGAACCGTAACGGATACTGTGAATGGCGCCCCGGCACAACCCAATGCGCTCGTTGGTGTAACTGTATAGACGACAACGTGACTGTTGTTTGTTATATTATTAATTACATCGGTGATCACTGCACCCGCTTGCGGTACTGTGCTTTCGCCTGTGACATTTGGATTTGACGCGGCCACCCAACTATAGGTAGTTCCGGCTGTCAGGTTGTTTCCGCCCGCACCGGTATTGGCGATGTTGGCCCCCAGATTATAATTGATATTGGCATCACTACAGATTAATGGACTTGCGTCATTAAAGCCAACCGGTTCGGGTTGAACCGTAATATCAATCAAAAAGAATACTCCGGCACATCCGGCTCCGCTTGTTGGGGTTGCGGTATAGCGAACTACCTGATTGCTATTAGTAAAATTGCGAAGAACATCGGTAATAGTTTTACCCGTTTGAGGCGCTGTACTTTCGCCTGAAACACTGCCATTGGCGGTAGCCACCCAGCTATAGGTTGTTCCGGCAATCAGATTATTTCCAAGTGTTGCAATGTTTGCTTCGAGGTCGTAGCCGGCAGGAAGGCCGCTGCATACTATGGGGGTGTTATCGTTAGCCCCCACGGGTTGCGGATTAACCGTGATGGCGATGATCTCGGGTACACCCACACAGGACGCACCGCTTGTTGGCGTAATTACATAATTGACTACGATTGGTGCGTTGGTAAGATTCACCAGTACATCATTGATGTGGATGGTACCGGCCACGCCCATCGGGATATTAACTCCACCGGTGGCAGGACCACCGCCATCGGGATCGGGCCAGTTGAACAAGGTACCTGCCGGCAGGTTTCCGGGGCTCAGTAAAATTTCTTTTGCTACCGCGTTCGCACTACAGATAGTTTTCGTTTGACCCGGAGCAATTACCGGTTGCGGGTTTACAGTGACGGTAAAGTTTTGCGGTGTACCCGGGCAATTATCGGGTCCGGGGCCCACCGGGGTAATGCGATACGTAACCGAGGCATTTACCCCGGAGGAGTTTGATAAGGTTTGGTTAATCGCCAGCACTCCATTGGCAAGATCACCAAAGATGGCACCTATCACAGAACCTGTGATGTTGATTACTTCCCAGTTGTAGGTGGTACCCACAATATTGGAGGTAAGTGTATGTGCTATTGACATATCAGTTCCGCTGCAGACCGTGCGGGAACTAAGCGAAGTAATCGTAGGCCGGTTGACAACCGTTACCGGGAATGGAGCGGCTGGTGGAGAAGTACAACCAATACCACTGGCATGGGTAACATTCACGTTCCCGCTGAAGGTACTCATCTGGACCGTGATCGTGCTACCCGTAACAGGTAGTGATGTAATGGTTGCACCAGCCGGCAATGACCAGCTATAGGTACCCGCCACCGGATTTGTTACCGAGAACACTATTCCATTGTCATTGGAACAGACCGAGCTGGGACCAGAAATGATAGGCTGTGGTGGAGATCCTTCTACAATGATTCTGGTGTTAATCGTATTTCCATCGCACAGCGCGGTGCCCAATGTTTCCTTTACAGAAATCGGAACTCCAGTAGGATATAAGGTACCTACATCCGGAATTGGATTGGGGAAACGCAAAATTATGAAGAAACCGGTCGTGCCCGTGAGCAATTCAAATTCACCGGGATACGATACCGGAGGAACAGTCCATGTATATGTAGCACCCGGATTTAGACCCGGATTGATTTGCAATAAGACGAGGTTATTGCTTGCACAGACTGTATAGGAGGCGCCTAAAACCTGACCAATACCATCTGAAATCTGGTTGTCGTTGGGGCGAGCCTGATAATCTAAATTAAGTGTCGCTGCCCGGAAACATTGCGGTGTTGCCGGAGTGGTATCGATTACTTTTGCATGTAGCGTAACATCGGCATTGATGGTGTAATTCTGCTCGGCCCCCACGGCAACGCCCGGAGGAATCAGGAAACCCGGTGCCAGACTGGCATCGGTATACCATTCCACATCGCGGTTAACCATGGAGCCGCCTGCGATCGCGGTTTCGAAATTCTGGAGGTTAATACCAGAAGCTAAGAGCGAACCAGGTGGAACATCTTCACAAACCTGCGCACTTTGGTTGCTAACGATTGGCAACGTGCGGACAGTGAATGTGATGGTACCATCCGAAATACAACCTGTTACCGTATTACGAACGCGGGTAAATCGCACCATCGCATTTGTTACCGTTATAGGAGCCAGGATTTCATTGGTACCCGCGGTACGATCCGCTGCTGACGGATAATATTGAACTACCGTGTTGGCCGGGGCACCACCCATTACCGCAGCACTAAATGTGGTAAGGTTTACATTGGCTGTTGAGGCGCCTAAAAACACATCTTCGCATAAGATGGGTGTAAGGTTATTAACAACCGGTCTGGGATTGACGGTTAGGATTACATCATCTGTAGTTGGTGCGCACACACCGAGTGCACTCGTGGCTGTCCATCTTAATGTTGTAACAATAGGTGCACCACCCGGAACATCCTGTGGTAAGCCTGTCACTGTAGATGTTGGACTGTTGGGACTAGTAATTACAATGGTACCCACAGGTCCTACTACAGACCATGTTCCGGTGCCACCATTATTGACTGCAGTCGCGGCCAACGTTGTGTTGGTATTACATAACAAGGGTTGATCGGGACCCGCTGCGGCATTGGCAGGAATTAAATCCCTTGTATGAAGGACCGGCAGCGAAGCCGTGCTTAAACAATTTGTTGGTGCCACATCATCGCGGGTGAAGGCATGATAGGTTGCGGTTAAGTTACTGGCTGGGGTAAATGAATTTCCCCGTGTTCCTCCGGTAGTTCCGACAGCTGCAGTAAATGTTGGGGCTGCTGTTGAAGACCATACGATGGTAAACCCAACCGGAGGCGCTGCTACGCCAATGGGGGCACCGGTTGCATCTGTACTACAAGCAATGCCTGGTACTGCCCCGGTAGGCGCTGGGGGTCGGGGATTGATAATAAGTGTTGGGCCATTTATCGGAACTGCTCCGGCACAAAGTGTAACCGTATTTTGGATGGCTGTAATTACAACCTGGTATCCTTGCGGATCATTTGGCACAGCGCCAAATTGAGCATACGTTGGCGCGAGGTTTATAACTCCTGCTGCAGAGGAGTTACCCGTGAAATTTATTGAGCCAGGTAAAAAGGTATTGGTGCTGACCCTTCTTAGTCGGTAAGTAATTGCATAATTCTGAACAGCGTCCGGTAATAAGTTTAAAATAGCATCTGGCGGGTTCGTTCCGCCACCATCATCACAAACTGCGGCCTGCGCTGTAAATGTTTCTACTGAAGGAGGTGGAGTTGCCTGAACAGTTACCGTAGCAGGACCACCTAATGACGTTCCCGAACAAGAATTGGCATCCGTAAGAGATGTCATGGTATAAGCGGTGTTTACTCCTGGGAGTGGCGCAACTATTGAATACGTTGGATCAGGGTGACCAACAACAACGATCGGAGCTCCTGGTACGACAGTAATCGTAAAGTTATAGGGGGCGGTACCTGTAAAGGTCCAAACTATGTCTGATGCTGGTGTGGGAATTGGAACCCCACAAACAGAACCACCACCGGCAACCGTGGCTGTCGGAAGAGGATTAACAAGAACAGTTACAGGATCTGAAAGTGGACTTACACAATTTGTAGGTGCTATACCCCTTGCCTCCACCGTGTAGTCTCCACTTTGTGCGGCTGCATTTAAGACAATATTGTTTGCTGTTGTACCCGTAAAAACACCATTTCTGTACCAACGATAGGAGGCGGCCAAGCCACCTACATTACTAGCGGTAAGCGTTACACTACCTCCTGCACAAAACGTTGTTGGTCCGGAAGGCGTAATGGTAGGTTTTGGTGGGATTGGGTTGACAATGATAGTCGCTATTGGGCTATTAATAGGGGCACATGTGCCATTTTGTATTACAGCACGATACCTATAAGTTGTTTGAACACCAGCCACCAAAGGAACTGCAGGTGTTATTGGATTAGCAATTCCGAGTGTTCCATCAGCCACAAAACCTCCTGCATTAATTGCACGTTCCCAACCTTGAATCGTTCCCCGGCCTGGCGTCCATGTTATGTTTGCCACTGGATCACCCTCGCAAATAGTTTGCGATGCAGGACCAATTGTACCTGTCTGAGAGGGTCCAAATATTGTTACTGAAACTTCTCTAAAGTTGGATGGACAGGTTAATCCTGCGGAATAAATGCTTCTAACTCTTATCTTCCTAATTCTGGTTGTATAGGCGCCAGGTGAAGGAAAATTCACCAAAGCGGTGCGTCCATCTGCCTGTGGAGTTATAAGTACGTCTGTTCCGGGAACAGCCACATCTAAATTGTCAGTAGCTACCCATTCATATTGTGTAGCGCCCCCTATTGTTTGTGAAGGTGACGTTGCTGCAAATTGATAGGTGACATTTAGATCACCTTGACAAACTTGCGTTGATGATGTTGTAAAAGCCGCTGGCGTTGGCAGTGGACTTTCTTTGACTGTAATGGTTGTGCGAACCGGATCACTAAAACATTGAACAGTACCCGTGGTAGGTCTTTGATACTGAGCCCAAACTGCGTATACTCCAGGGGTACCACCATTAGGTACAGGTGTAATTCCAGCTGTCGAAGCCGGTAATGTGGTCGAATTTGCTCCGGTTGTTGCCACTAAGGCTCCGATAACACCCGCATTATCATCATACCATCGAACAGAAGTACTCGCTCCAGCATAAGCTATTTGAAAATTCCCAAGCGCGCTACCTTGACAAATAGTTCTGGGAACAGCGGTTGGGATTGGTGGTTCTTGCACCAAAATGATTTCGGAAAAAGTAGTAATTGGGTCTGCATCCCCGTTGATTAAGTCAGCCGTTGTAGGAGACAATCCCGTGGCCGGAAATTCTGGACCTGTAATATCATTATCATATGGATTACATATGTTCCACATTCTGAGGGTAACCCTAAATCTGTTATCAGGGCCAAATACATTCGTGTTTAAAACATTAATGTTAAATGAGGGTGGTAATGCCGTTGTTTCATCAACCGTTGCCGGAAGCATTACTATCGGGCCCCTATAAGCCGATGCAAAAGTTGTAATTGTACCACCACCGGGAAAGAAAGGGTTTGCACCCACAGGGAAGTTAGGCGTACCAGCAGGGATTACTACCTGTACTTTATCCATGAAATCACCAGCTGCGAAGTTGGTACCATATTCATATTGATACCAGCGTTGATAAATATTTTTCTTCTCAGTCTCTTCAGGCGCAACGCAGTTAATGATACTCGTGTTGGTGAAATTTACTGTCGCGGTGCTACCCTCACAAACTTCAATTCCAGTTGGCAGTGGAGGTGAAATACCTATTTGGCCTAGGTTTGTATTGGCGAGATCATCAAAAACTTCAAAAACTTGATCCTGAAAAACTGCTCCACAAACTCCGAGGTCGTTGTACAGTACTAAGCCACGGGCATTATATGCACAAATTGTTCCATTGTCAGGGTATATGTTTGTGGCTGTTCCATTCCAAACTTGTAACGATCGATTTAATTCCAAAGGATTTGCAATTGTTGGCACTGCATCAGTTGTTGGGCCGCCAAAACCACTCGCTTCAAAAAGGAAGAAATATCTAAATCTAAGAAGATAAGGATCCCCGTAAGGAATACCCGTATATGACATATTAAACGTGACATTTCTTGGGCCACAAAGAGTAGCTGATGAGCCTATCTGATTACTACCTGGCGATGTAGCAGTACATGATGTATTTGCGGTTGTAACTGACCCAGAAATAATCGGAGAAAAATTAGTGCCACCTGCATCTCGTGCAACAATCCTATAATGATAGGTGGTTCCAAATGTTAATCCGGTAAATCTTGATCCCGCATAAGGGGTACCGGTAAAAGAAGGGAATACTGGCACATTTAAGGCTGTGAATTGTTGCTGCTGTGAGGTTAATCCAACAGGTGAAATGCCTGGTACCTCCGTTACAATCTGAGCGCCCGCAGTAATGGCATGGGTACGAATTGTGGCTGCAGTTAATGCACCAGGGTCTGCAGTATATAGTGCTACATAAAAATCACCTGGTTCATTAATCGCTGCTCGAATCCATATAGAAGTTCTACTGGCACCGACAAATAATGAGCCTGCTGTAAAATTGATTGCAGGTGAGAATGGCATACATTCTTCATACTCCTCAATAGTTAGTGATTTGGGTATTTCCAATTCACTTTTATCTGCATTTTTAGTTTCCTTTCCTCCTGGAGCAGCAAAAACAGTTGGACCGAGTATAAAAAGTAGGGAGAAGATTAAAGCAAATAGTCTGTTCGGTCTTCGGCTCATGTGAAAACTAAGAAGTTCAAAGTTTATATTCTGGTAACTTGAAAATTGTAACCTTTTAAAATTAATACACGTAGTTTCAAACTTATTGATAAAATCGTCAAAAACGAAATATCCTACGGTTGCGGTGAAGATTTACCCAAGATGAAGCTGTTGTTTGAGGGAGACTGAGATGGGTTTTAAAGGAGCGGTTAGACCGCTGCGCCTGCGTGGAGGTTAGTAGTCGGACTCCATATAAACACCATGTTCGGTATAACGGGATCGCGGCTATCAGTCCGCGATGACAATGAAATGGAAGAAAGAGGTAGGATCACTCCATCTGGACGCAGGTTAGCAGGCAGGCTGCATATAATTACCATGTTCTGTAGAATGGGATCGCGGCTCTCGGGCCGCGATGACAACGAAATGAATGAAAGAGGTAGGACCATTCCTCCCGAGCTGCAGTCAGGGGCCGGACTCATATAAATACCATATTCTGTAGAACGGGATCGCGGCTATCAGTCCGCGATGACAATGAAATGGAAGAAAGAGGTAGGATCACTCCTTCTGGACGCAGGTTAGCAGGCAGGCTGCATATAATCACCATGTTCTGTAGAATGGGATCGCGGCTCTCGGGCCGCGATGACATCGAAATTAAAGGGATCCAAGGACCATTCCAGCCTTTTATATAAAGCGGTCGGACCGCTTATCTCGAGCGAAATTAAGCGGTCAGACCGCAACGTATAGCGGGCGGACCGCGACCATCTTCCTCAATTCTTTTATAAATCTGAAACCTCAGGGTTTGAGGGCGAGGGCAAATACTTACCTTTGCGACTTAATTTTTAAGGGTCCTCACTATGCCATCAACTACGTTAAGGCTTCGTTGATTAAAAGCTATAGGAGGCAGGTCGCATTTATGTCAACAGCTAAATATATCTTCGTTACCGGTGGTGTTACCTCTTCGTTGGGTAAGGGCATTATTTCCGCTTCGCTCGGTAAGTTGTTACAGGCCAGGGGCTTTTCGGTCACTATCCAAAAGTTTGATCCTTATATTAACATCGACCCGGGCACATTGAATCCTTACGAACATGGCGAGTGTTATGTAACCGATGACGGGGCTGAAACTGACCTCGATCTCGGACACTATGAGCGCTTTCTCAACGTGCCCACTTCGCAGGCCAATAATATTACCACAGGTCGCATTTATAATAATGTCATCACCAAAGAACGGAAAGGCGAATACCTCGGAAAAACCGTGCAAGTCGTGCCGCACATTACCGATGAGATTAAGCGCAACATCTTTCTGTTGGGCGAGAGCGGCAAGTATGACTTTATCATCACCGAGATCGGTGGCTCGGTGGGTGATATTGAGTCCTTACCCTTTGTAGAAGCCGTGCGCCAGGTGCGATGGGATCTCGGTTCCAATAATGCGCTGGTGATTCACTTAACCCTGATCCCCTATTTAAGTGCAGCTAAGGAACTCAAGACCAAGCCTACACAACACTCGGTCAAAGAACTTCTCTCCTACGGCATTCAGCCTGATATACTGGTTTGCCGCACAGAACATCCGCTTTCCATGGAGATCCGGAAAAAGCTGGCACTGTTCTGCAACGTAAACCTGAACTCGGTTATTGAAGCCATTGATGCCGATACGATCTATGACGTGCCCATGCTGATGCGCAAAGAAAAGCTGGACGAACGGGTAATGTCTAAATTGAAGGTGACGCCCAAGCACGAGCCTGACCTTGAACAGTGGAAAATATTTTTAGGAAAACTCAAGAACCCGATCAATGAAGTTACCATTGGCCTCGTGGGCAAATATGTTTCGTTACCGGATGCCTATAAATCCATTGCCGAAGCCTTTATTCATGCCGGGGCACAAAATGATTGCAAGGTTAATTTGAAATGGATTTCCTCGGAAGACATTCATAAAGATACAGTAGCAAATATGCTGGGTGCACTCGATGGTGTACTCGTGGCTCCTGGTTTTGGAGAGCGCGGTCTGGAAGGAAAAATTCAGGCGATTCAATATGTGCGCGAAAACAAGATCCCATTCCTGGGAATTTGTTTGGGGATGCAGTGTGCCGTAGTAGAATTTGCCCGGCATGTGTTACACCTGACCGATGCAAGCACCACAGAGCTGAATCCTAAAACCAAACACCCCGTTATTGATATGATGGAGGAACAAAAGAAAATTACCAACAAGGGAGGCACGATGCGGTTGGGAGCGTACACGTGCAAAATCAAAAAAGGTACGAGAGCTTTTCAGATCTATGGTGACAGTACTATTCAGGAGCGCCATCGACACCGGTTTGAATTCAACAATAAATATCTTGATCAACTGGAAGAGGCGGGGTTGAAGGCCTCGGGTACCAACCCTGAAACGGGACTGGTTGAAATCGTAGAACTGAAAGATCACCCCTGGTATGTTGGTGTGCAGTTTCATCCGGAATTGAAGAGCACGGTACTCAATCCACATCCCTTGTTTGTGAAGTTTGTAGAAGCTGCGATGAATAGCAGAAAGCTTAAAGCTTAAAGCTGAAAGTTTATAGTTAAAAGCGAAAAGCAGAAAAGCTTAAAGTGAAGCGAAGTCAATAGGAATTAGGAATTAGGAACTAGGAACTAGGAACTAGGAATAAAGAACAATCATGGATAGAAATTCGGCTATAGGACTTACACTCATTGCGGTATTGCTGTTGGTTTATTTTAATTTTCTGGCGCCTAACCCAGCGCCACCGGAAGCAGCGCCAGCCCAGGTTACCAACCCGGTGACCCAGACGGATAGTCTGTCGACAACAGCCAATCGTAAGCCCGACAGCCTTGTGTTTCAAAACTATGGCAGTCTTGCCGCGTTGCTTGCCGGCAATGAAGAACTAACCACTGTTGAAAATGCAGATCTGAAAATTCAACTCTCGAACCAGGGGCGCATTCGCGAAGTAGAACTCAAGAAATTTAAGACCTATTCACAAACTCCGCTCTTTCTAGCACAAGGAGAAAACAACAGGTTTTCGTTGCTTGCCACCTACGAAGGAAAAGAAGTTGATCTTTATAACTTATATTATTCGGCAGCTACTTCAAAGAAACAAGACACTACGCTGATCACCTTTACAGCGAAGATCAGTGAATCCGGTTTTGTAAAACATATTTATGCGATCCCTCCATCCGGGTATCAGATCGGGTATCAGATTCAAACGTCTGGTATTACCCTGGGCGGTAAAAATCTCACCTATCGTTGGCACGATGCCATTCCTTTACAAGAGAAAGCTATTGCAGATAGTCGTACGAAAACCACCATTAACTACTATGATGTCAATGGAGATTTCGACAATCTGTCACAAACGTCTAATGATCTTGAAACCGAAACGCTGGCAACGCCACTCAAGTGGGTTTCTATCCGGCAGAAGTTTTTTATCTCAGCGATTATTGCCAAAAATTCTTTTTCGGGTGGTGATGTAAAAATATTCGCAAATGTGAATGATCCCGTTACAGTGAAAGAAGCCGACCTGGAACTTTTTATTCCAATTGAAGATGTATCATCCAAAAAAGCGACATTCCATTACTACTTCGGGCCCAATGATTATGAAATCCTTCCTGATGTAACTGAGGGCTTCTCGCGAAACCTGGATCTGGGTTGGCCTCCGATGCTGTGGATCAACAAATTTGTAATTATCCCGATTTTCAAGTTCCTGGAGAATTACATCGTCAACTACGGACTTATCATCGTGCTGCTGGTGTTGTTTGTGAAAATCATTCTGTTGCCCCTCTCCTACAAGTCGTATCTGGGTATGGCTAAAATGAAATTGCTGAAACCGGAACTGGATCTGATCAAAGAAAAGAATGGCGATAACATGGCCCAGAATCAGCAGGACCAGATGAAGTTATATCAGCAAGCGGGGGTTAATCCATTCAGCGGGTGTATTCCTTTGTTGCTGCAGATGCCGATTTTATTTGCCATGTTTTATTTCTTTCCGGTATCCATAGAATTAAGACAGAAAGCATTTTTATGGGCTGAGGATCTTTCCACGTATGATTCCATTGTCATGTTACCTTTCGAGATACCTTTCTATGGGAGTCACGTGAGTTTATTTGTGTTGTTGATGACAGCCTCCACGCTGATTTATACCTGGCAAAATAATCAATTGACCTCTGTGCAAGGTCCGATGAAATCCATGGGCTATGTGATGCCGGTGATTTTCATGTTCGTGTTGAATACGTTCTCTGCGGGTTTAAGTTTTTACTATTTTGTATCCAACCTAGTAACGTTTGCCCAGCAAGCGATCATCAAACGGTTTGTGGATGAAGATAAGATTAAAGCGGTGATGGACGACCATAAAAAGAAGATGCTGGCCGGTGGTGGCACAGGCAAGAAGTCGAGCTTTATGAGCAAACTTGAGCAGGCGATGAAGGCAAGTGAAGAGGCGCGGAAGTCGGGGAAGAAGAAGTAAAAAGCTTAAAGTGAAAAGTAGAAAGCTTAAAGTAGAAAGCTATAAGCTGAAAGGGGAAAAGTTGAAAGGACGCCTTCGCTGGTAGCCGGGCCGAATAAACCGGCAAGTAAAAAAGATGTAACTAGCTGGCAGGCAGCACACATTGGCTAATTGGCACATTCGCCTATATTTGTAGCCCCGATTGAAGTCGGGGTTATTTTTTTAACTGAACAACCACAGAAACCTGACGATGGGTAAAATAATCGCTATTGCGAATCAAAAAGGAGGCGTAGGTAAAACTACGACAGCGATCAATCTGGCGGCCAGCCTGGCGGTACTGGAGTGTAAAACCCTGCTGGTCGATGCCGATCCACAGGCCAACTCAACTTCCGGGTTGGGTATCAATCCCAAAGAAGTAAAAAAAGGAATTTATGAGTGTATGGTGGACGGAGTTAATCCGGTTGATGCCATTGTAAAAAATGAACTGAAATTTTTAGACATCCTTCCCTCACATATTGATTTGGTGGGTGCTGAAGTGGAGATGGTGAACATTGAACATCGCGAAGAAAAAATGAAGGCCGCGCTTGCCAAGGTGAAAGACCTTTATGATTTTATCATCATCGACTGCTCGCCATCGCTGGGTTTAATCACCATTAATTCATTAACGGCTGCAGACTCCGTGATGATTCCTGTTCAATGTGAATATTTTGCCCTGGAAGGTTTAGGCAAACTTCTCAACACCATAAAGATTATTCAAACAAGGTTGAATCCCAATCTCGAGATTGAAGGCATTCTGCTTACACTTTATGATTCGCGCACTTCGCTGGGCAACCAGGTGGTGGAGGAAGTACGCACACACTTCAAGAGCATCGCTTTTAAAACAATTATTCCACGCAATGTAAAACTCAGTGAGTCGCCCAGTTTTGGATTGCCTGTTATTGTGCATGATGCCGAGAGCAAAGGAGCCATCAGTTACCTGAACCTGGCGCATGAAATTCTGGACAAAAACGGAATCATCAAATGAGTAAAAAGAAAGCATTGGGCCGGGGATTGAGTGCCTTGTTGGGCGATACACCCGATGAGCAAAAGTTGGACGTGGATGTAACCACGCCTGTGGGTTCGCACAAAACGACCAATGATTCTATTAACGAAATTCCTTTTTCAGAAATAGAAACCAATCCATTTCAACCCCGTCAGCATTTTGATAAAGAAGCGTTGAATGAATTGGCTGAATCGATAAAAGTGCACGGTATCATTCAACCTATTACGGTACGGAAACTTGCACGCAATCAATATCAACTAATTTCCGGTGAGCGCAGATTTCAGGCTTCGAAGTTAGCCGGGCTTGCCAGCGTGCCAGCTTATGTGCGCACCGCCAACGACCAGCAAATGCTGGAGATGGCTTTGATTGAAAACATTCAGCGCGAAAATCTTAACCCGATAGAGATCTCATTGAGTTATCAGCGCCTGATCAGTGAATGTAACCTCAAGCAAGAAGAATTGGGCGACCGTGTAGGAAAAAACAGGTCTACCATCACGAATTATCTACGATTGTTAAAACTTCCTCCCGATATTCAGATTGCGGTGCGGGATAACCGAATCTCCATGGGGCATGCGCGTGCCATTATCAACGTAGAAAATCCGGATTCACAACTTTACATTTTTAAGAAAATACTAAGCGAAGATCTTTCGGTTAGAAAAGTTGAGGACTTGGCCCGACAACTATTGGCCGGTAGTAAAGATGCTTCAGCAACTTCACCCACATCACCCGCCAAAGAAATCAGTCAATTGCAATCTAAGTTGTCTTCTCACTTTGGCACGAAAGTTAGTGTAAAGAGTGACGGTAAGAAGGGAGACATCCGCATTCCTTTTTTATCCGTAGAAGACCTTAATCGTATTCTGGAGATCTTAAAAATCTAACATGCGTGGAGTCCTGCTGGGCATTCTTCTGTTCTCGATTCATTTCTGCAGCGCGCAAGAAATAACCAACGACACTATACCCCGCGGCAATTTAGCCGATACACTTTCGCAAGACTCACGGCCTGTGGAACCCATTGAATCCTATGCAAAAAGATACGATCCGCGCAAAGCGATGCTTTACGCTGCGGTGATGCCGGGTGCAGGACAGTTTTATAATAAGAAATACTGGAAAATGCCCCTTGTCTATGGTGGGTTTGCAGCGTTCCTTTATGGAATTAATTTTTATCAGACTGATTACCTTCTTTATAGAGAAGAACTTTTTGGTATGATCAATGATCCGGGCACTGGCGGGTTAAGTCCAAGTGAGCTAACCGAAGATCAACTGCGCACCCTTGTTGACCGAACCAGACGCGAACGGGATTTTCTGATTATCCTTACGGGATTTTTTTATATCCTGCAGATGGTGGATGCTCATGTTGATGCACACTTAAAGGAATTTGATTTGAATCCGAAGTTGCAGGTGCGGATTGAGCCGATGATGGAAAATGATTTACTTGTTGGGAGGAATACTGGGGTGGCGTTGAGGATTAGGTTTTAAATTTAGTAGGCAGTTGGCAGTGAGCAGTAGGCAAAGCGGAATTAAGAATTAAGATTAGGTATTAGGTAATGGGTATTGGGTATTGGGTATTGGGTATTGGGTATTGGGTATTGGGTATTGGGTATTGGGTATTGGGTATTGGGAGATTAGGAATTGGGAGTTGGGAATTGAGAGTTTAAGAGTAAGCAGCAGGTAGTGAGCAGTAGGCAAAGGGGAATTAGGAATTGGGAATTGGGAATTTAGTTATGAGGATATTATTAATTGGGTATGGAAAGATGGGTAAAACCATTGAGGCGATAGCACTCAAGCATGGGCATGAGATTGCCGGACGGATCGATGTGGGCGAGCGTCTTGCTGACTTTAGGCAACATGCTGATGTGGCCATTGAATTTACCCAACCCGAAGCTGTTGTGAGCAACCTTAAAACTTGTATCGACAAAGGAATTCCTGTGGTGTGTGGCACCACCGGTTGGGTGCAACACCAGCAAGAGGTTGAAGAATATTGCCGGGCGAAAAACGGAACGCTTTTATACTCATCGAATTTCAGTCTGGGTGTGAATATTTTTTTTAAGCTGAATGAATACCTCGCCCGCATCATGGACCGGTATCCGCAATACAACGTGAGTATAGATGAAACACATCATACACAAAAGAAGGATGCCCCGAGTGGAACAGCCATTACGTTAGCACAAGGTGTGATAAACCATCTCGAAAGAAAAAAGGATTGGGTATTGGGTGCCAACGAAAAGCCCGATGCCCTCGTTATTAACTCTTTCCGGGTTGACCCGGCACCCGGAACACATGTTGTGAAATACAAATCAGCTATTGATGACATTGAAATCACACATACAGCCCATTCCCGCGAAGGGTTTGCGCTTGGTGCCGTGCTGGTAGCCGAGTGGCTGGCCGGAAAGAAAGGGATTTATACCATGGATGATTTCCTGAGGTTGTAGCCTGTGCTACCTGAAAAATCATTTTATTTGCCAGATTTTAAAAATTAAGACAACGATGAACTGGAAGTTTTGGGAGAAAAAAACAAAAAAAGAAGAACAAAAACCGAAGTCGGCCCTACGCGAATGGTGGGATGCGGTTCTTTTTGCGGTGGTAGCAGCAACCTTGATCCGCTGGCTGATTATGGAAGCCTATACGATCCCCACTCCTTCCATGGAAAATTCCATGTTGGTAGGTGATTTCCTGTTTGTGAGCAAATTCCATTACGGAACTCGTACTCCAAGAACCCCGCTTCAACTTCCCCTTACGCACCAAAAAATCTGGTTTACCAATATTCCTTCTTATGTTGATTGGATTCAATTGCCGACTTTCCGTTTGCCGGGAATCAGCGAAGTGAAACGGGAGGATGTGGTGGTCTTTAATGTGCCGCGTATTGAAGAGAACAATTACATGATGCCGAAGAGTCAGTGGATTGATTATCCGGTTGATCTGAAAACCAATTACATTAAACGCTGCGTTGCCGTTTCGGGTGATGTGTTTGAAATCAAAGACAAACAAATCATTGTGAACGGACAACCTTCGCCCAATCCGCCCGAGATGCAATTCAGTTATCTGGTTACCGCTAAGGATGAAATCAATGAACGCAATCTTGAAAATCTAGGCATTGATCCTGATGATTATTCCTTTATGGGGCGGCCTGAAAATGACAAGGCCGTGTATCAAATGTTTATCACGAAAGAAAAAGCTGATAAACTAAAAGCCTTACCCTATGTATCTTCGGTAGCCGAAGATTACCGGACCCACGAAGGTCCGGATGCACGAATTTTTCCGGGCACCAAATACACTCCGTGGAATGGTGATAACTATGGTCCGCTGGTGATCCCTAAAGAAGGTATGAAGATCGCGATCAATGATTCAACATTAACTACCTACGGACGCGTGATAAAAGATTATGATCTTAATAAGGATGTAAAGATAGAAGGTGATAAACTTTTTATTGATGGCAAAGAAGTTACTGAATACACCTTTCATCAGAACTATTATTTTATGATGGGTGACAACCGCCACAACTCACTTGACTCACGCTATTGGGGTTTTGTGCCTGAAGACCACATTGTCGGGAAAGGATTTTTCATCTGGCTTTCTATTGATAAGCATGGAAGCTTTTTGAATAAAATTCGATGGAGCAGATTTTTTAAGCTAATTAAATAGTTTCTCGTTGCTAGTTTCTGGTTGCTTGCTTTCTCTACCAGAAACTAGTAACAAGAAACAAGTAACGAATTCACCAATTAATTTCTGTAAGTCCCTTACTCTTCAGGTACTCGTTGGTTTTGCTGAAGTGTTTATTGCCAAAGAATCCGCGATCGGCTGAGAACGGAGATGGATGTGCAGACATTAACACCAGATGACGCGATCGGTCAATGATCTCTCCTTTCTTTTGTGCGTATGCGCCCCAAAGAAGAAACACCACGTTATTTTTCTTATCTGAAATTTCTTTGATCACGGCATCGGTAAATTGTTCCCAACCCTTGTTCTGATGAGAGCCTGGTGATGATGCACGCACTGTTAAGGTTGCGTTTAATAGCAAGACACCCTGATCAGCCCAACGCTGCAAGTCGCCACTTTTAGGAAATGGTTTACCCAAATCACTCTGAATTTCTTTAAAAATGTTTTTTAAAGACGGGGGCATCACCACGCCTTCACGTACAGAAAAACACAACCCGTTGGCCTGGCCCGGCCCATGATAGGGATCCTGACCCAGAATAACGACCTTAACTGTATCGAAATCTGCACAATCGAAGGCGTGAAAGATTTCTTTTCCAGGCGGAAATACCGTTTGTGACTGGTATTCCTGCTTAACAAAGTCGATTAATTGAGTGAAATAAGGCTTCCCGAACTCAGATTTGAGTCTTTCTTTCCAGGAAGGTGCAATTTTAACGTCTGAGACCATGGATTATAATTCGGTGAAGGATTTACATTGTCTGGATGAAAAATAGAAAAAAATGATATTTTTGACCGGATGATTGCAGAAATAACACAAGGTGTAAAGGTAAGTGTGGAAACGGAGTATCAACCTTCCTACTCGAGTCCAAGCCAGTATCACTATGTGTTTACCTATCGGATCACCATAGAAAACAAGAGTGAATTCACCATTCAACTGTTGCGCAGACATTGGCATATTTTTGATGCCGGGTTCCAATCGCGTGAAGTAGAAGGAGAAGGTGTGGTAGGTCAGCAACCTGTTTTAGAGCCAGGCCAAAGTCATCAGTATGTTTCAGGCTGTAACCTCAAGTCAGGCATTGGCAAAATGGTGGGCACCTATCAGATGGAACGCATTGTTGACGGTGTAAAGTTTGAGGTGGTGGTTCCGGAATTTACCATGGTTGCACCGCTTCGCCTAAATTAATTTAATTTCCATCGGCTAACCAAAGACTTCCGCAAGCTAATCTCCCAACCGGAAATTATTTACTTTTCATTTTTGAAATTATTGTGTCAGCGCTCTTTCAGATCAAGTCTTATTTCCGGCACTGGCTTCACACCGTGGATGAACATTCCATTCACTCACCTTTCTTCTTTGATTTTTATGAAAAGGTGATTAAGCATAAAACCGCACAGGCTGACTTTTCCGCGATTGAAGCGGTGAGAAAGAAGTTACTGACCAGTACGATGGAGATTGAAATGAACGATCTCGGTGCACCCTCCAGGCATTTCAAGAATGAAAAAAGAACCTTGTCGAAAATAGCAGCAACCAGTCTTAGCCCCCAGCCCTGGTGCGAATTGCTTTATCGCATTATACACTATCTCAACGCTACCTCCATTCTGGAATTAGGCACCTCGGCAGGCATCACTACCCTCTACCTGGCAAAGCAGGCTAATGCACAGGTTGTAACCTTTGAAGGAAACGCAGCCATGATCAACATTGCGCTCACTAATTTTGAATATTTTACTACTCCCAACATACGATTAATTCAAGGAAATCTGGATAGTACACTTTCAGACTATTTGCAAAGCCCGGCCAAGTTACATTTTGTGTTGATGGATGCGAACCATCGTTATGAACCCACCCTGCGCTATTTTTCGATGCTCAGTAAGCGCATTTCTGAAAAAGGTGTCATTGTACTTGACGATATTCATCATTCTGAAGAAATGACCCGCGCGTGGCAGGAACTACGACAGCATCAGCTAGTTTATGCTAGCGTTGATTTATTCCGCTGTGGCATTTTATTCTTTGATCCGGCACTTCACCGACAACATTACACCTGGACCTTGTAATGCGTTGGTAATGCCTTCAATAAAAACTATTTTTACCGGCTGAAACAAGAACTCTCATGGCACTACCTACTACACCCGAAACCAACAAAACTCCGGAGCCAAAAAAATCCAATAACAAGGCTGGCCTAATTATCGGTATCCTTTTGGTAATTGTTGTTGTGCAGAGTATTAAAATCTACCTGGACTATCAGGACAAGGTAGAAGTTAAGCAAGTGTTGGCTACTACCGAAGAAGATCTTGCCTCCACCATGCAACGATTGAATGATGTGAATCTGGAATTGGAGCAGAAAATTAATGAGATCGCCAAGTTGGGGGGTGATGTAACGGAACTGGAAAAAGCCAAGGCAGAAGTGATGGCTGAATTAAAACGGAGCAACACCCGTAATTCAAAAGCCATTAAGGCATTGAAAGACCGTCTGTCGGGTTATGAAGAATTGCTCAAAATTAAAGATGATGAAATTGATAAATTAAAATCGGTCAATAAAGAATTGTTTAGTGAAAACCGAACCCTGAAGACAAAGCAAAATGTGTTGAGCGATTCTTTAAACGTGCTCGCTAAAAACAAAGAAGAACTTGCTACCAAGGTGGCCCTTGCTTCACAACTGAAAGCTGAGAATATTTCTCTTGTCTCGGTTAATTCCAAAGGCCGTGAAAAAGAACCACCCTTCCGGAAGAAACAACTGGAGAAAATAAAAATTGAATTCACCATTGCAGACAACAAGGTGGCACCCATTGAAGGCAAAAAAATCATGATTCGGGTTATTGATGAAAACGGTCAGCCCATTTTTGATACCACCAAAGGTTCGGGCACCTTTATGGTCAATGGAAAGGAAGAGTTTTATACAGCTGCCCAGGAAATTCTTTTTGACAACACTGGTCAAAAGTTAATTTTCACCTACGACAAAGGGTCGGAATATATAGCGGGTACCTATGAAGTTGAAATTTATACCGATGGCTATCTGATGGGCACAACAAAGTTTGACGTAAAATAAATTATATACGTTTCGACAAGCTCAACGTGACACAGTTTTAGAGATGCTCTTAATCCTTCACACTATTGAGAGACAACAGTTTTAGAATCCAATTCGGTAGTGGCTTAGCCGGATCACGTTTGCGTAAATTCAAATAAAGTCCTGCTTTCTCAACGATTGGTATTTTGTGAGTTTCTACCAACTCAACCAGGGTACCATCCGGGTCTTCGCAGTAGGCAAAATGACCTGCTGCTTTACCCATGTCGAATGAATTTCGGCTATCCACGGTAAATTCAAATCCAGTCTGTTTACATTTCTCTGCCAGGGCATCCATGTTTGAAACGTCAAAACATACATGAATATATCCTTTGTCGCCCCACCACCGGTCTTGAAAGATCTTTTCAGGATGTCGTCCTTCTACCTGCACCAGTTCAATTTCATGCTGACCCAGCAGGCGGCCAAATGCTCCTTTTCTGGCAGCGGATGATCGCAGTAAGATACGTCTGAATGAATTTTCCCCGCCCGGTACTTTTGCCAAATCTTCAAACTTTTGGGTCTGATCGAATACAACCTCTTTGAAGCCCAGGATATCGCGATACAATACCAATGCCTTATCAATGTTGGTAACACCAATTACACATCCGGCCACGCCCCCCAGATTTTTTTTTGTTCCTTTCTGAAACCAGCTTGTTGATTCAATCACTTCAATCAGGTTAGCATACGGATCCAGCAGGTAAAAATGTAATCGTCCATCTGGCCCTTTGCCGGGCTCAGTTATGATGGCAGCACCCTGCGCGAGCAATTTTTTATGTGCATCGGCTACAGAATGTGCTTTAATTTTTACAGCTGTTACTCCGGTATCCCCCAGAAGAATGTTGCCCGAATCTTTCGGTGTGCGACTGGTGTATTGCCATATCTCCAGACCAGCACCACCGGCCAGGTTCATTGCCAAAATCGCGTATCGGTCGTGCGCATGGTCGCCCGTGTAGCGAGCCATGAGTGATGCTGTGGCATGATCTCTGAAAATCGGGATGTTCATACCAAACGATTTACGATACCAGGCCCAGGCCTTGTCTGCATCCTCCACGCCTAATCCTATCTGTTGGATTCCACTAATGTGATAACTCATTCCGTCTGATTAACATGTTATAAACTCTCTTCATCTGTTGCGGGTGTTGCTTTAAAAAGAACATCATGAAGACGGTTAGATTGGCCACTTGAACACGCAACCAACTATTTCCTTCATACTTTCTGGCCGACACAATTACATCTTTAGAAATAATTCTGAAGGTGTGTTTTTTTCGAAGTCGCATTATAAAATCATAGTCCTCCATGATTGTGTAATACTCATCAAAACCAGACAATTCTTCAAATACCGATTTTGTGACAAAAAGAGTTTGATCACCTCCCCGGCACATGATCCCACGAAAGCGCGTAAAATAAGCGTTTATCTTTAAAATCCTTTTATCCGAATCAAACAAATATCGGTAACAGCCCGCCTGAAAATTAAAAAGGAGTGACTCGCGGATATCTTCAACAAAGGTAAGCGGGAGTTTTATATCAGCATGTACAAAATACAAGACCGAACCCCGGGCCTTGCGGGCACCCAGATTCATCTGGGCGGCACGAGTCCTGACAGCCGATGTTAAAACCTGTGCTCCGGCACGCGTTGCCTCGCTTATAGTCTCGTCCGTGCTGGCACCATCTACCACAATAATATCCCGTACTGCATCTCCGCCATGTTGGTGTATGAACCGTATGAGCGAAAAAATCCGATTCGCTTCGTTGACGGCTGGAATTATTACACTTATTGAGACATCAGCAGGATTCATTCTGGCATAAAAATAGTTGTCAGAACCAAGACAAAGGAAGGATTTCACAACTATGTAGGATAGCAAAAACCTACCTTCGTATCAGAAATTTTGGATCGACCATGAAAAAAGTATTCATCATCTTACTCTCTATTCTCTCCTACACCACGTTTGCACAGGATAAACCATCGAACGCAGCCTTTGATGCATTATTGAAAAAGTATGTTTCGGCCCGTGGCGTTGTGAACTACAAAGGATTTCAAAGCGACACCGTGGCCCTCAATGGATATCTTAATCAACTGAGTCAACATCCACCCAATGAGAAAACATGGACGAAAGAAGAACAGATGGCGTATTGGATTAATGCCTACAATGCTTTTACTATAAAACTGATTACACGCTACTATCCTCTTAAGAGTATTAAAGATATTGGTAGTAGTATTCAGATTCCTTTCGTGAATACTCCGTGGGACATCAAGTTTATTACCATCGGCAAAGAAAAGATGGATCTTAATAATATTGAACACGGAAAACTTCGCAAGCAGTTTGACGACCCACGCATCCACATGGCTTTGGTGTGTGCCAGCAAATCGTGCCCGATTTTGCTCAACGAGGCGTACGAGGCGAAAAAGCTGGATGAGCAACTTTCGCGACAAAGCAAGGCCTTTCTTGCCGATCCATACCGGAATAAAGTTTCGCCAGATAAACCCCAATTGAACATGATTTTTAAGTGGTATGGGATGGATTTTAATACAAAAGGCAGCTCAGTTCGGGACTTTGTTAACCGGCATTCAACCGTTAAAATCAAGCCTGACGCTAAAATTTCGCATCTGGACTACGATTGGGCCCTGAATGATCAGTAAATCTGGAGATTAGCCGCCTTATTTTTAAAGGATATTTGGCCAAATTAGTCGGTTTGCCTACTTTTGCAGTCCATTTTAAAACAACTAAGTTAAATCATGAAAAACTACGAGACGGTATTCATTTTAAATCCCGTTTTGTCTGATGACCAGGCAAAGGATACTGTCGAGAAATTCGTGAAGGTGCTCACTAAAGCTAAAGCCGAAGTGATCAACGTAGAAAAGTGGGGACTGAAAAGAATGGCTTACCCTATTCAAAACAAGTCTACCGGCTTCTATAACCTTATCGAATTTGCGACAACTTCTTCTGACCTTGTTAACACACTGGAAACAGAATTCAGACGAGACGAATCCGTAATGCGCTTTTTAACAACGGTGCTTGATAAGCATGCGATTGTTTATAATGCCCGCAGACGCAAAGGAGAATTCAACAGAAACAAAAAACAAACAACCACAAGAAAGGAGGACGTTGCAGCATGACCTTGATGAACGAACCTATCAAACGCGCAGAGATTAAACCTAAATACTGCCGCTTCAAGAAAAACGGAATCAAGTATATTGATTACAAGGATCCTGATTTCTTGTTAAAGTTTATAAACGAGCAGGGAAAAATTCTTCCCCGCAGATTAACCGGCAACAGCTGGAAGTTTCAGAACAAAGTGGCTCAGGCCGTTAAACGCGCCCGTCACATTGCTATCCTTCCTTACCTGGCCGATTCATTAAAATAACCTAACCTGAAGCGCCATGGAAGTAATATTAAAACAAGATGTAACAGGACTCGGTTATAAAAACGATACTGTAAAAGTAAAGCCAGGCTACGGAAGAAATTATTTGATTCCTACCGGAGCGGCTATCATCGCCAACGATTCGAATAAGCGATTGATTGCTGAGAACATTCGTCAGGCTGCGCACAAAGCTGCCAAATTGAAGCAAGATGCTGAGGCATTGGCTGCTAAAATTGGTGAGCTGGTAGTTGAGATTGGAACCAAAGCCGGAGAATCCGGTAAAATTTTTGGTGCCGTTACTGCTGTTCAAGTCTCTGAGATTCTGAAGACAAAAGGCTTTGAAGTGGATCGCAAGAAAGTTCACTTTAAAGAACAACCAAAGCAATTAGGAACTTACACGGTTACGTTGGATCTTCACAAAGAAGTGAAGCATGTCATCACCGTAAATGTTGTAGCTGAGTAAAATTGAAGCTAAGTAGAACTAAAAGCCCTGATCGAAAGATCGGGGTTTTTTATTTTGAGTTCAATTCGTATGGAAACGTGATCTAAAACTTAAAGTAAAACTCACCCACTATATTTGAGCTGTCCCAGGTGTTTTGTTTGTTATCTGATAACCTGAGAACATTTAATCTAACCTCTTTGAAAACTTGCTCAATGGTACGACCGGGTTTTTGAAGTGCTTTCAATACTTCCTGGGTATAGAGACCATTTCTTCCAGTGCCGTCAATGGCTACAGAACCTGGGGCAGTGGCATAGGCTATAAAGGAGCCGCGAGCCTTTTGCATCTCTGCTAACCCTTGCTGTCCCAGAGATCGTGTCAGTGAAGGAAATGGATTGTTTCTACACGCATCCAGGATAACGATATTCAACCGGGTATTTGATTGCTCCATATTCGATAACACCATTCGTTGAACAGGGAAACAATACCTCCAGATGTCGTCCTCATATTCAATCTTCGCATCGACCGGTACAATGTAATTTTCTTCTTCCAGGCGCACTCCATGTCCCGCGAAGTAAAAGAGCCCTACCGTTTTATCGCGATCTCCCGCATCCAATTTCTCTTTGAACTTTAATAAGCTCGCCCGAATCTGACCGTATGTTGCATTGGTTAAGAGTTGAACCTCAAAATTAGATTTCTCTAACTCTGCAGCCATGTCCGTTGCATCGTTTACCGGATTTCTTAATTCACCAATTTCTCTGGAGTATTGTGAATTACCAATGACCAGGGCATAGCGTTTCTCATCTTTAAATAACTCTGCCAGTTGGTTATTCACCTGACCTGGTTCTGGAATTGAAATTACCCGTTGAGCATTCTGTTGGGCTTTTAGGGTCGCCAACTCATCCTTATCAAATTTTTCAAGCTCCTTTCTAATGGTCTCATTTCCGGGTTGTATTTCATATGCCTTTTGCAAGTCATTAAACGCAAGCAACTTGTTTTCTAATTTCTGATAGATCAGACTTCTTTCATACAGACGCTTAATCTGGTTTTCCTTGCTATCCTTTAACTCCCTGTTGGCATTTTCATAAGCATCAACAGCTTCGTAGTAATAACCAAGCTTTTCATTGCTCAAGGCAAGAAACCAAAAAATATTTCCCTTGTTAGGATGATTAAGAAGAATAGCTTCTTGAAAATCGCTGACTGCATTTTTATGATTCTCCGTTTTAAAATACGAGAGTCCCCGCAAATAATAAACTTCAACATCGAGGTTTTTTTCGCGGGTTGGCTTATTTAAAAATTCAGTGAAACTGGTAATAGCTTGATCGAATTTTCCAGCCTTGTAGCTTTCAAAACCCTTTTCATAAAGTTTATATTGAGCCGATGCAACGGATAAATGTATCGTCAGCGCTATAGCAAGAAGGCTCTTTGCACTCCAATTTCTCATACTCAATTAAAAGTAATAAGAGACACCCACAGCCAGGTTAATTGTTGAAAAGCCTTCTTTTACAAAGGGATAATCCTTGTTGTTATACCCACGCTCACGCGAGGCAGGAAATGCGTTTGTTTTTATGTGAGTTATGGGCAAGGTGAACTTTAACGCTGACTGCATATAGATTTTGATGTTGGACTTCAACGAATAGTCAATCCCTACACCCAAGCCTACACCACCGGAAATCTCGGTAGTAGATGCCCAATGTCCGCGTCCTGATGATTGAGAATTAAAGTTCCCCAATAATTCTCCATCTCCACTCCAATTTACATTATTATAGGGAAGAATCATAGGATTTGTATCGGAGTAATATATACGTGTTAAAGCGCTCACTTCAGATCTACCCGAAACAAGTAGGAAGGGCTTAACGATGCCATAGGCAGAAAGCTTTCTTGCCTCACTGAATGGGATGAATTCCAGTTTAAAATCAAGACCCACTGATAAGAAATTAAGATTACCCCCTTTAAGCGTATCCACATAAACTTCATACCCACCATCTTCGATAAATGCGTTATTGCCAATTGCATCTGCATTTTTAAAGGAATCGGAAAGTGATTGATCGAAATTGAATTTGGTATAGCCAATTGAAGCCCCTATTGAAGTAATCCGGTTCAATCTTTTTAAGAACCCAACTTCCAGATTTAGTCCGCCACTATAGTCAGACTTGTTGTTGAATCTAAAGGAGGGACCAACCAGTAAATAGATGCTATTTCCGTTTACTATACGTTCTTTTTTGGTAAGCGTGCCTTCCTCCTGGGCCCAGGAAGCCTGCAAAAACAGCGCTATGAATACTAATGAAAGAACGATTGAATTTTTCATAAGCAGTCGCTGAAAATTAGAATGTAAATACTAAGATAAGAAAAAGCCAACCACACCCAAATCAGGTTAGGCCTACCTAAGTGTTCTCATGCTTCAATTTGAGCTACTAACTCCTTGTACCAAACCTCTCCATATTTACGAATTAACGGCTCTTTCAGAAACTTGTAAACGGGTACACCCAAGGCCTGGCCTAGCTGGCAAGCAGCCGAACAAATATCCCATTTGTGGTAATTGACAGCCTCGAAACCTTTTTTGTTGGTTGTGATGCGTATAGGATAGAGATGACACGAGATTGGCTTCCGGAATCCAATCTTACCATCCAGGTAGGCTTGTTCGATGCCACATTTCAATACCCCTTGTTTGTCATACAAGGCATACGCGCACTCTTTACCACCAATGGTAGGTGTTGAGTAATCCCCATCTTCATCCAGAATGTAAGGGCCTTGTTCCTTAATCGCCTTCGCGCCTTCTTTTGTGATGTAGGGTCGAACTTCTTTTTGAATTGACTTCATGATTTCCAATTCACCTTCTTCGAGCGGGGCCCCCAGATCACCTTCTACACAACAGGCACCTTTGCATTTTTCGAGATTGCACACAAACTCCACTTCTTTAATATCATCTGACACCAATATCTCACCAACCTTCATCATTGCTTGTTTATTTTAAAATCCAATTTAGCGCTTTGACTTAATCCTTTTCGCTTTTGATAAAATTCTTTACTGGCAATGTAACAATGTCTTTCTGCTTCTGCATGCACTGCACCCTGCTTATCCTTCCATTGAATTTTAAAAATATGAACTACATGTCCATGCTCCGCCACCCGGTGTTTGATATCAGTCAGATTTTCTTCGGTAATCAACAAGCGGGCATACAGGGTGGATTTGGCTGGCTTCTTAAACTGAATAGTTGCTGACTTATCCCAAACTACATACGATGATCCCAGAATCCTCAGCAACATCACCATATAAAAAGGATCGGATGCCGAAAACATGCTGCCACCAAAGATGGTACCTACATAATTGTAAGTCCACACATTAAGCCGAAGCCGTAAATGAACCTCCTTATTATCGGCTGACCAAAAGAGAATTTTTCCACCCGTACCGAAATACATCGGGTACCCATTCATAAGGGTACGAAACCACCATGTCTTCCACGATTGTTTCTTATCGGTTTTTAAAAATTCAGGTTTCATCAACAACTATTGAAACAATTCAAACTGCGTGTGGCGGGTAGCATCCACATCTTGTTGTATCGCTTTGGTAGAAACTTGTTTGGAAAAGAACCCGATCTGATAGGCCGGTAATTCCATCAACCCTGAGTCGGCTTTGTGTGTAGATAGTGAAAGATTGTAGCCCAACGATAACATATTGGTTTGATACAACTGAATCATTCGTTTATAGAATTGGGCGTTGCTCTCCAGTTCTTTCCCCAAGCGTTTCAAATCTTCGGAGCCGTTTAGAAATTTTCCGAGCTTTTCGCGGTTCTCTTTCAAGTAGAAACGGTGATTAAGCCGGTCATTCAGCGCAAAGGAAAACGGTATTAAAAAATTAAAACCCTGCTCCGCCAACTGGGTTACCGTTTCAAAATGAAGATCGAAAGAGAAGGAATCGCACAAGCAAAAAACAGCCACTTTGTAATTTCCTTTGCTGCGCGGGACGTAATGAGCAAATTTCTTAACGAGTTCTTCTGGTTTACCATCCAATAATACTACGTTTTTTCCACGGAAGTATTTATTAACCCGAATCTTCAGAATGCGCAATTGTTCTTCCTCCTTGTCGCAGAAAATAAACTTGGTAATCGGTACCTCCAGCGATAAGGCCATGAGCGATGAAGAAGCGAATAGTTCTTTTCTGGCACCCAAAGAATAGATACCGTTTCCGGCAAATAAATCAATAAACACCAACTCATCCACTTTGCCCGCCACGGTGCCTGCAAAGGAGTTCAGGTATTGTTGAATGATTGAGATTTTTCCCTTGATCCAGGGCTCGGCTGCCGTAACAGGGAATCCATCATCGGGAAAACTAAATAAAGGAGAGGAAGCCGGATTCACCTGATCTGTTTTTTAAAAGTACTTGTGAATTCTGAAAAAATGATGATTTCTCTGTGAAGTTTTTTTTACTGGATTTTGAAAGAATTTATAACTCTATCTAAATCAACTATCTCAATAGGTTTTATAAACGAATTATTGAAGCCCTTTTAAATATTCATTTACCTATAGTGGTTCCTACATCCCTTTAGCTGCTCACCGAAGTGATTTTTGTTTCTGAAACTACGGAGCACACAGTATATTGCGGGGATTTATGAGTGACTTTTTACAGGGCCTGAACGAACCGCAGCGGGAAGGCGTAATCAATACAGAGGGGGCGTGCATGATTATCGCGGGGGCGGGCTCAGGAAAAACGCGGGTCCTCACCTTTCGGATTGCACACCTTATACAAAATCAGCAGGTCGATCCCTTCAACATAATGGCCCTTACCTTCACCAACAAGGCGGCCAAAGAAATGCGCGACCGGATTGAAAAAATGGTGGGTGGCGATGCGCGAAATTTGTGGATGGGCACCTTTCACTCGGTGTTTGCCAGGATCCTGCGGGCTGAAGCGCATCATCTTGGATATCCCAATAATTTTACGATCTATGATACGGATGACTCCAAGTCGTTGCTCCGAAGTGTGATTAAAGAAATGGGATTGGATGATACCCAATACAAAGTAAACACCGTTTACAATCGCATCTCATCAGCCAAAAACCGGTTGGTTTCGTGGCAGGAATACCTGAGCAACCCGATCCTGATGGCGGATGATGCAGCCAACATGCGGCCGGAGATCGGGAATATTTTTAAAGCCTATGCCCTGCGCTGCTTTAAGTCGGGCGCAATGGATTTTGATGACCTGCTCTTTAACACCGACAAACTTTTTAAGGAACATCTGCAGGTGTTGAATAAATACCAACATCGCTTTCAATATGTGCTGGTCGATGAGTTTCAGGATACCAACCTGTGTCAATACTTTATTATCCGAAAACTTGCTGCCGTAACGCAAAACATTTGTGTGGTGGGCGATGACGCGCAAAGTATTTACGCTTTCCGCGGAGCGGATATTACCAATATTCTCAACTTTGAGAAGGACTATCCTGACTTACGGATCATCAAGCTGGAGCAAAACTACCGATCCACGCAAACGATCGTAGAAGCCGCTAATTCCGTGATCGCTAAAAATAAAGCCCAGCTACCCAAAAAAGTCTGGACGAGTAATGAAGAAGGAAATCTGATCGAGTTGATCAAAGCTGTTTCTGACAACGAAGAAGGCAAGCTGATTGCCACCTCCATCTTTGAAGAAAAGATGCAACATCAATACAAGTTCAGCGACTTTGTTGTTTTGTATCGCACCAATAGTCAGTCGCGTGCCATAGAAGAAGCCCTGAGACGGATGAACATCAAATACAAAGTAGTTGGGGGGCTCTCCTTCTATCAGCGTAAGGAAATCAAAGACATGCTGGCGTATCTTCGTTATTCTCTTAATCAACAAGACGAAGCTTCCTTCCGGAGAATCATCAACCTGCCTAAACGCGGAATTGGCGATACGACTATCGACAAGATTGTAGTTGCCGCCAACGACCACACAATGTCCATCTGGGATGTGCTACAAAATGCATCGTCATTTTTAGGTGGCAGTGCGGTAGGCCGCATTGATGATTTTGTAACCAAGATCAAACGCTTTGGTGTTGAAATCCAAAACAAAGATGCCTATGAGGCGGCAGCCGAGATTGCCAAATCATCGGGCTTATTAAAAGAACTTTACGAAGACAAAACGGTTGAAGGTCTGAGCCGCTATGAAAACGTGCAGGAATTGCTCAACGCCATCAAAGAATATGTAGACGATCCGGAGAAAGAAGATAAAAGCCTGGGCGCCTTTCTGCAGGAAGTTTCTTTATTAACTGGTCAGGATGAAGACAAGGATCAGGATCCTGATAAAGTTACGTTGATGACCATTCACATGGCGAAAGGTCTTGAGTTTAAGAATGTTTACATCGTAGGCATGGAAGAAGATCTTTTTCCATCGCAGCTGATGTTGAGCAGTCGATCGGAACTGGAAGAAGAACGCAGACTTTTTTATGTTGCGATTACACGTGCACAAAAAAAATTGTTTCTCTCCTATGCATTAACCCGCTATCGCTTCGGGCGATTAAAAAATTGTGAACCGAGTCGTTTCCTGGATGATATCCAAGGAAGCTACATTAAAGTGAGTACGAAGTTCGGTGGTGTTGAGTCGATGGCGCCCAACCCAAACTTTGCGAAAAGTTTTGTTAGTGGCATGAAGAAAACGGTGAGTACGAAGCCAGTTCCCAAAGCAACAGCGTATAAACCTTCAGCAGATTTTTCACCCAGCGATACAAAAGGGTTAAAAGAAGGAATGAAAGTAGAGCATCCAAAATTCGGGTTCGGAACCGTACTTAAAATGGAAGAAGTTGGATCAGAACGCAAAGCCAAGATCAATTTCGCTGATTTTGGGGAGAAGACGTTATTGCTTAGTTTTGCTAAATTGAAAATACACGAAAATTGACATGATCGGAGAATACAATACCTCCCGTGAGGCCATAATCCTTAAAGAATACGGAAGAAACGTTCAAAAACTGGTGAATTACATTCGCACCATTCCCGATAAGGAAAAGCGCACCCAAATGGCCACTACATTGATTGAACTAATCAAGCAACTGGCACCCGTAGCCAAAGAAGCACAGGAGAATCCACAGCGCATGTGGGATGATCTTTACATCATGGCTGATTTTAATCTCGATGTAAACAATCCTTTCACTACTCCGGATCGCACCATTCTTTTCAAGAAGCCGCGTAAGATGGAGTATCCTAAAAACGATGTCCGTTATCGTCACTATGGTAAGAACATTGAAAAGCTGGTGAAAGAGGCCATGAAAAAAGAAGATCCCAAAGAGCGCGAAGAAGCCGCTATCTACATTGGTAAGTTGATGAAAACTTTCTTTGGCGCCTGGAATAAAGAAACGCTTGATGATTCGGTGATTGTAAAAGATATCGCTATTCTTTCGCAAGGAAAGTTAACCTTGAGTCTGGATAAAGTGCGGGAAGAAAATCTCTTTGAGAAACTATACCGCGAACAACGCAACAAGCCCGCCCGCCCGCAAGGAAGTGAACGCGGTGATAACAGAAATCAACGGAGCAATCGTCCGTTTAAAAAGAACCGTCACAATCCACATCGCAGAAGAGATCAATGAGTTCATTTAAGATCAAGGGCGGTCTTCGGCTGAAGGGAGAAATCACTCCACAAGGAGCCAAGAACGAAGCCCTTCAGGTAATTTGTGCGCCTTTACTTACAGCAGAACCCGTAACCATTCACAACATCCCAGACATTCTGGATGTAAACAAATTGATTGAGTTAGTGGGAGACTTAGGGTGCACCGTTGAGAAGCTGGGTAAAGGCTCGTTTCGATTTACTGCTTCAAAAATCAATACCGAATTTTTACAAACCGACACCTATCGCAAAAAAGCATCTGCCTTGCGGGGATCGGTGATGTTGCTAGGGCCTATCCTGGCTCGCTTTGGTGGCGCCAATATTCCTAAGCCTGGTGGCGATAAAATCGGAAGACGAAGACTGGATACACACTTCATCGGATTTCAAAATCTAGGCGCGAAGTTCAACTTCAATTCGCAAGACGGGTTATATCATATTGATGCAACGCACCTGAAAGGTTGCTACATGCTTTTGGATGAAGCTTCCGTTACCGGCACTGCCAACATTGTAATGGCCGCTGTGCTCGCCCAAGGAACCACCACTATCTATAATGCAGCGTGCGAACCCTATTTGCAACAACTTTGCTCCATGCTCAATCGCATGGGTGCGAAGATCAGTGGCATCGGATCCAATTTGCTGGTGATCGAAGGCGTGGAAAAACTAGGGGGCACGGAACATACCTTGCTACCGGACATGATTGAGATTGGTAGTTTTATCGGACTGGCCGCCATGACTCAATCGGAGATCACGATCAAGAATTGTCGGATTGATATGTTAGGCATTATTCCTGAGATTTTCAGAAGACTGGGAATTAAAATGGAATTCCGTGGCGATGATATTTATGTTCCCGCACAGGAGCATCACGAGATTGAAACCTTTATTGATGGATCTATTCTTACTGTTGCCGATGCACCGTGGCCAGGGTTTACCCCTGATTTGTTAAGCATTGTCTTAGTGGTTGCTACGCAAGCCAAAGGTTCGGTTCTTATTCATCAAAAGATGTTTGAGAGTCGCTTGTTTTTTGTAGACAAATTGATTGACATGGGTGCGCAGATTATTCTTTGTGATCCGCATCGCGCTAATGTGATCGGCCTCGATCGCAAACAATCATTACGTGGAGTTAAAATGGCATCTCCCGATATCCGTGCCGGTGTTGCTTTATTGATCGCTGCACTTAGTGCCCAAGGCGAAAGTGAAATTTCAAATATTGATCAGATCGATCGCGGGTATCAGGACATTGAAAACCGGTTGAAAAAATTAGGTGCGCAGATCGAGCGCATTCAATAACAGCTTTCCTGTTTAGAATTTCTCAATTTATAAATAATAAGATTACAGGGATTACGTTTTGAGCTAAACAAAACCTACAACCCTATGCGAGTCCTTCCCTTAGCACTCTTTGTGTTGCTATCTATATCGGCACTATGTCAGGATCAACCCTCCCTTCCGTTGCCCCGCGCGCTTTTTAAAGTTGCCCCACAAAATTTTGCGGTGAATTCCTTAAAGATAGGCACTGAAATTTTTAACAAGAGCCGGACAAAAAGTTATAGTCTGTTTGTGTATGGTCGGTTTGACGGTAATAATTCCAACGAACCTTATTATTACGGAGACGATTATTATAAGGGATTAGGCGGTGAGTTTCAGTATCGCAAGTATATCAGCCAACTGCAAAATTACACAACCCGGAAAGGCAGAACTTTTCTGCAGGGCATTTATGTAAGTGGATATCTACAAGGTGCGTCTTATAAAAATGAAGGAGAATTTATCTACTACTCATATGATCCTTCCACGGGTCAGCAAAATAATTACCAGGTAACTATGGAAGAATCTGTTGGCAATTGGGGCACTGGTTTTACGATTGGCGTTCACCGAACACTTTGGAATGTGCTTTTCATTGACGCCTATATTGGTGGTGGAATTCAATGGTCGGATGTAATCCGGACGAGTGACTCAAACCTAAGCAACTATAACTACTCTTCGTATTCGGGAATAACCGATCCTGCCTACCAGGGAATTATGCCCAAGTTTGGATTGCAACTTGGTGTTGCTTTATAAATCGATCCTCAACCCTACAGGACAATGGTCGGATCCATGATACTCATTGTAGATCATGGAGTCTTTCACTACAGGAAGAATTTTTTCAGGCACAAGAAAGTGATCAATGCGCCAGCCCACATTTTTTTCGCGACCGCTTGTTACAAAATTCCAGTATGAATATTTGATCGTGTCAGGATAGAAATGACGGAACGTATCCACATAACCGGCATTCATTAAGTTATCAAATCCATCAATCTCTTGCTGTGTGTAGCCAGCCGACTTATTATAATTGGCTTTGGGATGTGCAAGGTCAATAGGCTTGTGCGCTACATTAAAATCTCCGCATACAATCACCGGCTTCCTGCGATTCAGCCATAAAATATATTCGCGAAACGCTGTATCCCAGGTTTGCCGATACGGTAGCCGCGCCAGGCCTTCCCCTGAGTTAGGTGTATAAACGGTAACAAAAAAATATGTTGGAAACTCGGCCGCAATCACTCTTCCTTCCTGATCGTGTTCATCAATACCCATGTCGTAAGTAACATCCAACGGTTCTGATTTCGACAGGATAGCGGTACCCGAATAACCTTTGCGTGCTTTGGATGAATTGGCATACACTTTATACTCCGGCAAAAGTTCCAGCGCAGTTAGCACTTCCTCTTTTGCCGCTTTCGTTTCCTGTAAGCCCATGATATCCGGAGCCATCGTCCGCACATTGGCCACAAACTCTTTTTTAATAATGGCGCGAATGCCGTTTACGTTCCAGGAGACAAGGTGCATTGAAAGTGAATTACGAATACAGAATTAAGAATTATCATTAAACAGAAGGCTTCAGACCTATTGGTTGCTTAGTATTAATTAGTTGCTCGTTACTAGTTGCTGGCTGCTGGTTAGGCCGCATGCCAGTTACCAGTAACCAGTAACTTTTAAAAGTGGTATCTCACAAACGCTTCAATAGCTTCGTACTCCGCTAAGCCCAATAAGTTATACGCTTCGGCTGTCGCGTGGTTACGATCTTCCGCCCGCACCCAGAACTCACGCTTGTCACTGCCTGGAAATACCGCACTATCTTTTTGCGATTGATGTTTAAACACGGCTCTGCGTTTGCGCATCAGTTCATCCGGACTCAACGGTACAGCCATTTCAATCTGATCGATATCCCACTCCTGCCAGGCACCTCGATACAGCCATACATAACAATCTTTTATGTAATCTTTATGTTTGAGTTTATCGATGGCCTGATAAATAGCCGACAAACAAACGCGGTGTGTGCCGTGCGGATCCGACAAATCACCCGCTGCATAAATCTGATGGGGCTTCACCTGCTCTATCAAATCCACAATGATTTGTATATCCTTCTCAGACAATGGTTTTTTCTTTACCGTTCCCGTTTCATAGAACGGCATGTCTAAAAAGTGCGCCTGCGTATCCGGAATGCCTGTGTAACGACAGCCTGCTTTTGCTTCGCCTCTGCGAATCATGCCTTTGATCTTCATCACTTCTGGACTGTCCACCTCACCCGGTTTTTTATTTCGGATGTCACTTACAATCTTCTCATAGAATTTTTCACCATCACTTTTGCTTAAACCGAACGAATGATTGAAGTCACGAACAAAATCTGCAAACCGCACAGCATCGTCATCAAATACGGCAATGTTACCAGAAGTCTGGTACGCCACATGCACTTCATGACCCTGATCGACAAGGCGAATGAACGTTCCACCCATAGAAATCACATCATCATCGGGGTGCGGACTGAAAATGATAACCCGTTTTGGAAATGGGGTAGCCCGTTCCGGGCGATGTGAATCATCCGCATTGGGTTTACCACCCGGCCAGCCTGTAATGGTATGTTGCAGCGTATTGAAGATTTTTATATTGACCTGGTATGCAGAACCAAATTCGGTAATGATATCCCCCATGCCATATTCCATGTAATCATGGTTGGTCAGTTTGAGTACTGGTTTCTTTAATTGCAAGCACAACCAAACGACTGCCTTTTGAATTAGCTTTTCATTCCAGTCACAAGAATCTACCAACCACGGAGTTTGTATGCGCGTAAGTTTTGACGATGCTGCTTCATCCAGAATTACTTCTGTATTCTCATGCTTTTGCAGGAACGTGGAAGGAATCTGATCCGTCACCGGACCTTCTACAGCTTTTTGAATGATGGGCGCTTTGCCTTCGCCCCAGGCCATCATGATGATGCGTTTGGATTTCATAATGGAACCCACCCCCATCGTAATCGCTTTGCGCGGAACGTTTTCTTCACCAAAGAAATCACTGGCTGCATCAATACGTGTTACCTGATCGAGTGTGATCATCCGGGTGGGAGTTTTTTCGGAGGAGCCCGGTTCGTTAAAACCAATGTGACCCGTGCGCCCTACGCCCAGTATCTGAAGGTCAATCCCGCCCAGCGCATCAATTTTTGCATCGTAACTCTTACAATACTCAGCTACCTTTTCTTTGGCCAGTGTGCCATCGGGAATGTTGATGTTTTCTTTAGGAATATCAATCCCGTTGAAAAGATGTTCGTTCATAAACCGAACATAACTCTGGAGCGAGCCGGGCTGCATCGGATAATATTCGTCCAGGTTGAATGTGATTACATTTTTGAAACTCAAGCCTTTCTTGTGCAGGTTAATTAACTCAGCATACATCCGGGTGGGTGTTGAACCCGTTGCCAACCCCAAAACACAAGGCTTCCCTTCCGCCTGTTTTTTCCGGATCAAATCGGCAATTTCGTTGGCAACGAAAATGGAAGCTTGTTCAGACGAGTTAAAAATTCGGGTTGGGATTTTTTCAGATACAGATAATTGACTCATAACGTTAGAGGTAGGTAGAACTCAAAAATAAGTACTGTTTAAAGATCATTCCAATTCCGGTTCGGTTTAATTTTTAAGATGCTCCGTGACCGCTTTCTTCACCGAACCATGCTGAAGCAGAAGTTTGCGGGCTTGTTCATAGTCTGCAATACCGGCATTCTCCATCACCATTTTTACGCCTCTATCAACCAATTTATCATTGGTTAGCTGCATGTTCACCATTTTGTTGTCCTCTACCCTACCCAACCGGATCATTAGTGACGTTGAAATCATATTCAACACCAGCTTTTGTGCTGTGCCGCTCTTCATACGCGTGCTGCCAGTTACAAACTCAGGTCCCACAATTACCTCAATGGGATAATCAGCCGCCTGGCTGATGGGGGCATGGGGGTTACAGGATATACTTCCCGTTAAAATTCCTTTTTCCCGACACTTCCTCAATGCGCCCAGAACATACGGAGTCTTTCCACTGGCGGCAATCCCGATCACAAAATCTGTTTCGCACACATGATGATTCTCCAAATCTGTCCATCCCCGTTCCGGGCTATCTTCGGCAAATTCAACCGCACGCGTGATCGCCTTCTCACCACCAGCGATAATCCCAATCACCAATCCATAAGGAACACCGTAGGTAGGTGGACATTCACTGGCATCGACAACACCCAACCGGCCACTGGTGCCGGCCCCGATATAAAATAGTCGGCCACCGGCAAGCATTTTATCTGCAGCCGCCAGAATGAGCGCTTCAATTTGAGGCATTGACTTTTCAATCGAGAGTGGAACCAACTGGTCTTCTTTGTTGATATTCCTGAGCAATTCGTTTACAGACATCTTTTCCAGATGGCGATAGTGGGAAGGGTGTTCTGTAATGTTGATAAACTTTGAACTCATGGATTCTTACCGTCAATTTAAGATTCTTTTACTTCTAATTATTAGCCTGAATGCACATTTCATTTGCTCAGTTTGGAAAAGAAATTTTGCCCATTGATACCGTGGGCACTTTAGATCGTGAACCAAAGTTTACTTTCCCTCCAGCCAGGGTCTCGTTGGCAAGCACGGCAAACAACACCGCTTCTTTGGCATCGCCATCAATTCCTAATTCCGACATCTTATGAAAGGAAACCAAAGGCAGTAATTGCTGAATCCATTGCATCATCAGTGGATTGTGTGCTCCACCTCCACTCACATACAACTTATAAGTACTTTTCTTCCTGATTACTTTGCGCAAGGCATCTGCGATAGTCTCCGCGCTGAAGCGGGTTAAGGTGGCTAATAGATCTTCCAACGAAATGGTTTCCGTGTTGCTGTTTTTCTGCGCTCGCGTTACATAATCCAGATTAAACAACTCGGGGCCAATTGTTTTAGGAAACGATTTTGAAAAGAAAGGATTTACCTTTAAGGCTTTTAATAACCCGGGGTGATACGTTCCCTTTTTGGCTAGCAAAGCATCTTTATCAAAATAAACATTCGGAAGATGTTTTCGAATCACCTGATCGATTAATGTGTTGGCAGGTCCGGTATCTGTAACAAACACTTCGGATGCTTTGCCTGATGCCGGCAAGTAAGTAAAGTTACCAATGCCACCTGCATTCAGCATGATGCGGTCTTCACCCTTTTTTGAGAACAACAGATAATCTCCATAAACAGCTAAAGGCGCACCTTCGCCACCCGCTGCAAGGTGTTTTTGCCTGAAGTCACTGATCGTAATAATTCCACATTTCTTAGCCAGGTGATCGCCATCTCCAATCTGCAAAGTTGAATTCTGTTTCGCCTGCGGATATAAAAACCGAGGCGAATGAAAAACGGTCTGACCATGCGAAGCGACTATATCAATTTGAGTTGACTTATACTTCCATCTACGCAACGACTTCAACACGAGATTACCATGCAACTGACCCATAAACGCATTGAGCTCGCAAAGTTGCTGAAAGTCAACCTGCTCTTTGGCAAATACACTTAGTACCCGTGCTTTTACAGTACTTGTATAAGGCCAGGTGTAAAATTTTTCTACCTTGATTTCAGTCGATTGGCCCGATCCTGAAACTTTACACAACGCTACATCCAGACCATCCAGCGAGGTACCCGACATCAAGCCAATGATAAGCCGTGTTTTTTTAGAGGCTATTCGGTGCAAAGCACCAATATTTCTGTTCATATTTTCTGTGCAAAGTAGACTGGCCCCTCAGAACCTGCTATCTTTCAACTTCAATTGAATTCTTAAAAATATTCAAATTCCCGATGTCTCATTCGTTTCGTACTGAAATAAATTGTTCGCCCGCCAAACCCATAGATTTGCATCACAAGGTAGCTACGCTGGGGTCTTGTTTTGCAGATCAGTTTGGGCATTGGATGAAGACCAACAAATTTGAAGTGCTCGCTAATCCTTTTGGCACTACGTACAACCCGATTTCTATCCACCAGCTACTACTTTCATCGTTAGAAAATGAACTGAACGAATCGCTATTTATTGAACGGGATGGAAGGTGGTTTCATCATCACTACCATTCAGCCTGGACAGCACCCACGAAGGAGCAACTTGTTCTGGCAATTCGACAGCAGCAACAATTAGTCGCGAAGTTTATACACCATACCGATGTTCTGATACTCACCTATGGTACTGCCTGGGTATATCGTTTACAAGAAACCAATTCACTCGTTGCTAATTGTCATAAAGTTCCGGCCAACGTGTTTACAAAAAAATTATTGGACGAAAATGAAATCCTTGCCTCCTTTGAGGAACTCTATAAAAAGCTGAACGCAATAAATCCGAGGATAAGAATTATCGTAACGGTTAGTCCGGTGCGACATCTTAAAGACACCCTGGAGCTTAACAGTGTAAGCAAAGGGTTATTAAGAATGCTGTGCCATACTCTTACTCAGCGCTATGATTCTGTTGAGTATTTTCCGGCCTATGAAATCATGATGGATGATTTACGGGACTATCGGTTTTATGAACGGGATATGATTCATCCCTCTGCGGAAGCACGCGATTATATCAATCAAAAATTTAGTGATCGCTACTTTACACCGGAAACGAAACAACTTATCAATTCGCTCAATGAAATCCAGAAAGCGCTGGCACATCGTCCCTTTCAAATTGCTGCACCCGCCCATCAGAAATTTTTAAAAGAAACACTTCATAAACTGGAATCGATGAAGAGTATAGTTTCGGTAGAAGAAGAAATCAAATTTGTTCAATCACATCTTAGCCATGCCTAACCGACTTATTCATTCTACATCACCCTATCTTTTGCAACATGCTCACAACCCTGTAGATTGGTATGAATGGGGAAATGAAGCATTAGATAAAGCGATTAAAGAAGACAAACCTATTTTAGTAAGCATTGGCTACTCTGCTTGTCATTGGTGTCATGTGATGGAGCATGAGTCATTTGAGAATCCGGACATCGCGGAAATTATGAATGAGTTTTTTGTATGCATTAAAGTCGATCGTGAAGAGCGACCGGATATCGACCATGTATACATGGTAGCTGTGCAGGCCATGCAGCAAAACGGAGGCTGGCCTCTGAATGTATTTCTAACACCCAACCAACAACCTTTTTTCGGGGGGACTTATTTCCCGGCTAAGAATTGGTCACTCCTGTTGCGTCAGATTAACCACGCGTTTCGCGAGAAGCGCACCGAGATTAATCAATCAGCCGAATCACTCAGCGAACATCTGCAAAAAAGCGATCTGCATCGCTTTGCCAACGAGGGTGCAGATTCCTTTAAGCGCGAAAGTCTGGATAACATGTTTCAGATATTATCGAAGCGATTTGATAATACCTGGGGGGGTATTGAGAAAGCACCCAAGTTTGTGATGCCTTCGATCTGGCTTTTTTTGCTGCGCTATTATGCGGCCAGTAAAGATGAGCAGGCGTTGCACATGGTTTCACATACCTTGAGACAACTGGCCTTTGGAGGAATCTATGATCAATTAGGGGGCGGCTTTTCAAGATATTCAGTGGATGCGGAATGGTTTGCGCCCCATTTTGAAAAAATGCTTTATGATAATGCCCAACTGCTAACGCTTTACGCGGAAGCCTATTCGATTACAAAAGATAATTTATTCCGGGAGGTTGTATTTCAAACGGTCGAATGGTTGAAGCGTGAAATGACGCATCCGGGTGGTGGATTCTATTCTGCGCTGGATGCCGACAGTGAAGGCGTTGAAGGAAAGTTTTATACGTGGACAGAAAAAGAAATCAACGATGTTTTAGGAGCCGATTCAGATTTACTCATGAAACACTATCAGTGTACATCCGGTGGTAACTGGGAAGAAGGTCGGAATATCTTTCGCAGAGATCGTAATACTGAAAACACAGCCGAATCGGAAGAGATAAAAAACCTGAAACTAAAACTATTGCAGGCTCGGAATAAACGAATTCGTCCAGGGTTAGATGACAAAATTCTTACCGGCTGGAATGCGATGACCATACAAGGTCTGATTGACGCTTATAAAGCCTTTCAGGAACCTGAGCTTCTTACGCTTGCACTGAATGCAATTTCTTTCCTGGAAAATCATTTGATTGAAGATGGAAAAGTTTTCCGCGCTTTCAAAAACAAACACTCGGAGACAGAAGGCTTTCTCGAAGACTATGCTTTCCTGATTAGGGCTTACACATCCTTGTATCAAGTTACCTTCAACGAAGGGTGGTTGCATAAGGCAAGCACATGGTGCGAATATGTGCAACATAATTTTTATGATAGCCATGAAGGATATTTTTTTATCTCATCCGGCTCCGCGGAAGCGCTTATTGCCCGAAAGAAAGAGATTTTTGATAATGTGATCCCCGGCTCAAACTCGGTGATGGCGCGTAACCTGTTTACATTAGGCTTGTTGATCGATCGCGAAGACTGGAAAGACTTAGGCCGGGAAATGGTTTCAAAACTCTATGGCATGGTTGAATCAGAACCCAGTTACCTATGTCATTGGGGAGTTTTGCTCACGGAAATGATTCACGGCATGAGTGAAGTAGTGATTTCTGGCAATGAAGCACTTGCTTTCAGACATGAATTAGATCAGTATTTTTTGCCTTTCACTATTACTGTTGGAAGCCAATCCAAAAGTGAGTTGCCTCTTTTACAGGGACGCGAGCCGAAAGACAATCAAACTCTTATTTATGTATGTTATATCAAAACCTGCCAGTTACCGGTCAAAACCGTAAAAGATGCACTTGAACAATTAATGTGATCTCATTACCTTTGGATATCCAATTATTCATGAGTACCACCGAACTTCAATCACAATTACACAAAGTAATTGATCAGGTAACCGATCAGGAGATTCTTAAAGCCGTACATACATTACTAACTTCACAACTTAACGTATACGCACACACTGCGAATGGAAAAGCAATAACCAAAGAGGAACTAGACCTTTTGTTAGCTGCCGCTGAAGAAGAAATACGGGAAGGAAAAACGACAACTGCACACGACCTAAAAAATGAAATTAAGTCGTGGAGAAAGAAATAATCTGGACTGACCAGGCCAAAACCGATCTTCAAAACATCTACTTTTTCAATGCACTTATCGTAAATGAAGAAAAATCATTTAAGCTGATAGAGACCATCATAAAAAAAACTGATAAGCTATCCAGAAGCATATCTGCTGGTGTGCGGTATATAAGTGATCTTAACCCATCGATAGATTATCAAAAACTGATTTACAAACAGTATGTAATCATTTTTAAACCAGAAGGCAAAAACGTATTCATAATGAAAGTTTTTGACTCCCGTCAAAATCCTAAGAAATTAAAAATTTAGACTATGAAATTCGTTCATTTAGTTTGGACAGTAATCTTGTTTTTTTCCTGCGCACAGAAAGAAACAACACCACCTGCTCCCATGCAAGCAGTACCCGCACCCAATCAACTGGCCTGGCACGAGATGGAACTCAACGCCTTTGTACATTTCACTACCAACACCTTTACAGGAAAAGAGTGGGGGTATGGCGATGAAAGCCCCGATATTTTTAATCCCACAAACTACGATGCCGATCAATGGGTGCGCACCTTTAAAGAAACTGGTTTCAAAGGTGTGATTCTTACGTGTAAACATCACGATGGATTCTGTTTGTGGCCCAGCGAGTATACCAAACATTCTGTGAAAAGCAGTCCCTGGAAAAATGGTGAAGGTGATGTAGTGCGCGATGTGGCCGATGCCTGTAAGAAGTATGGATTGAAGTTTGGCGTTTATCTCTCACCGTGGGATCGCAACCATGCAGAATATGGAACACCCGCCTATGTGGATTATTACCGCAATCAATTAAGAGAACTTTTTACCAACTACGGACCCGTATTTGAAATGTGGTTTGATGGCGCGAATGGTGGTGATGGATATTATGGCGGCAAACGCGAGAAGCGAAGTATCCAAGGCTCGACTTATTACGATTGGCCAACTACCTTACAATATGTGCGCGACATGGAACCCAACATACTTTTCTTTAGCGATGCCGGACCAGGTGTGCGTTGGGTGGGCAACGAACGCGGTGTAGCCGGAGAAACAAACTGGAATACCATTTCACCGGATACATTATTTGCCGGCAAGGCAGGTATCGAAAAACTTTTGAATGAAGGTGCTGAAAACGGAACGCGATGGATTCCGGCTGAAGTAGATGTTTCTATTCGCAAGGGCTGGTTCTATCATGCCGAAGAAGATTCGTTGGTTAAAACACCGGAACAACTATTTGATATTTATCTCACGTCCGTGGGCCGGGGCTCTACCCTGCTGCTCAATATTCCGCCCGACAGGCGTGGGCTGTTACATGAAAACGATGTGGCTGCGCTGAAAGGTTTTAGAGAATTGCTGGATACAGAATTTAAAACCAATCTCGCGTTCAATAAACCGGTGTACACTGACCAGGTTCGTGGTGAGGCTGAACAGTTTGCGGGTAAAAACATGACCGATGGAATGAAAGATACCTATTGGTCAGTGGATGATTCGGTGACAACGGCCAGTTTTGAAATTGACTTGCAAGGCACCCACACAATCAAATACCTGATGTTGCAGGAATACATAACACTGGGGCAGCGTATCAAGTCATTCACGGTAGAATTGAAACAGGATGACGAATGGAAACCTGTGGCATCGGCAACTACCATCGGTTACAAACGAATTTTGAAAATTGACCCCACAGAAGCACAGGCAATACGAATCAACATAAAAGAATCAAAAGCCTGCCCGGTGATTTCGAATGTTGAAGTTTATTGATTGATCTTTTTAGGAAACCTGAGGCTAGCCAAATTATACAGTCGGTGTGAGCTTGTCGAAGACTATTCTTTTAAATAGGTTTCGACAAGCTGCCAATGACATCTTTTAATTTTTCACTACAATCTATCAAAAAAGTTTATTACCTCAATCTCCGCAACACTCTGCGCCTCCGCGGTTGCTTTTCTTACCGCAAAGATCGCAGAGAAAAAGACGCAAAGTTTCGCAGAGTTTCTATGTCCTTTACAACAGGTATGGCCACAGCTATGGATTACTTAACCTGACAATGACCCTCATTTTGTAAAAACCCAGATCCATTTTACTTCATAAGCAATTTACCCTGTTCCATTTTCTTAGAAGATTGATAGCGGTAGAGGTACAATCTATCTGTACCCGTTGGCGACCAGTCGCATGAGTATGAATTTCCCTTCTGCACAGGGCCTCTGAATATAACCGAAGTTCTTCTCCCCAATACATCCAGAATCTCCACTTGCACGTAATCATCTTCATTCGAAGTCCATTCAAAATTCACCCGGTCGGTGAATGGATTGGGATATGCATTCACCTGAAGTTCTGTAATCATACTATCATCCAACGATTCAACTTCAGTCTTCTCTGGTGTTTCTTCATTCTCGTCAGATTGCTGGGTAGTGGAAGAATTGGATGCCGTGGCAACCGTGGTTGAGTCGAGTGCAATTTCTTTGGTAATGGTGTTGGTCGTGTCACTTGCACAAGGATCGTCCGCTAACGGATCGCCTCCACCGGTATTATCCCTTTCTATACAGCCTGTTGATGAAATAGTATACGTGCATGATTTCGAGCAGCCATCTTTGGTAATGATTAATGTAAAGGTTGCTGAAGACCCGGCATTGCCTGCAGTATAAACAACAGCTGAGGAGGCGCTACCAGCTGTGATTTCCCAACTGTGATCCGCACTCGATACGGTCCAATGATAAGTGGTTGCATATTCCATGGAGGTGGTGAGTATGTTACCGGCTGATTTACACACCACTTCCTTAGTGGGTTGATTGATCAGGCAACTCCAGCTGACAGAAACCTGATTAACCACCACTTCCTTTGTAACACTGCAACCATTCGCATCGGTAATTTTCACCGTATAGGTTCCTGACTGTAATCCGGATACATCCTGCGTTGTAGCACCGCCAGACCATTCATAGGTGTACGGAGACATTCCACCACTTACGGAAAGGTCGATCGTAAACGCATCTTCACTCCCGCACTGCGTGTTGCTTACCTCACTTGTTGCACTGATGGCTACCAAGGTGGGCATCAGAAAAACCATGGTAACACTGCAACCACTGGCATCGGTAATGTTGACAGAATAGGTTCCAGGGCCAACACCTGTTTGTGAATTGCCGGTATCTCCAGTGTTCCACGAATACGTATAAGGAGAAACACCATCCACAGGGTTCACTGTGATCGAGCCAAGATCGCCTGCGCATTTCGGTTGAACTACTTCGCTGGTAACCGTGAAGGTTTTTTTAAATACACTTATGTTAATCGAAGAAGAACAGCCACTGGCATCTGTAACGGTCACTTTGTAAAGACCAGACTTCAATCCTATGCGATCTTCCGTAGTTATACCATCCTGCCAAAGATACGTATAGGGTGCAGTGCCTCCGGTTACGGTAAGATCTATTGCGCCTGAGCCATCGTCTGCACAACGGGTCGGAGATACTACATACTTCAATGCCAGGGTATTATTAATCCGAAGTGCATACTGCATATTCAAGGAGCAACCCGAGGCATCTGTTATTTTAACTGTATACGTGCCGGGAATACCATTCGACAGATCCTGTGTGGTAGCGCCCGTACTCCACAAATATGTATAGGGTACTACACCCCCAGCGGGTGTAATATCAATGATACCATTGCTTTGACCACAAGCTGGATGGGTGAAGCTTACACCCACCGTAATGGACGTGCTGTTTTCTAGTGTGAATGTTTTTTGTGCGGAACAACCGGCACTATCCGAAACAACAACGGTGTACGATCCGCTTCCCAAATTAACAAGGTCTTGTTGAGTAGTCCCGTTGCTCCACGAAAATGTATAAGCACCACTTCCACCTGCTACAAGTAAGCTAATAGCACCATTGGTTGAGCCACTACATGTGGGATGTATGAGTGTTTCCGAGATTGCAATGGCTTCTGCAGCAATGATACTCTCTGCCAATGTCATTGTGTTGTCTTTGGCATCTGTTACTGTAACTGAATAATTGCCGGCTGTTAAATTTTGTATAGTTGCTGAAGTTTCGCCAGTCGACCAGGCATATGTGTAAGGCTCTTGTCCGTCTGTTATCACAACCTGCAATTGTCCATTGCTACTGCCTGCACAACTGACATTGGTTTTTTGCAACCTGGCAATAAGTGTAGAGCATGTACCAACAGAATCCGGAGGATTGTCACCATCATCATCGGTACCATCACCACCAGAATCTCCGTCATTACCATCTCCATCACCAGATCCATCATCCTCTGATCCTCCCCCATTGTCATTGCCTGAATCCTGTAACGTGTCGTAATCGATGCACTGGCCGGCCTTATACGAAACAACACCTAACATTTTCTCACACGATGCATCCCCGCACCAGGTAAACTTAATGGTGAAACTATCGGCACCTTTTTCTCCAAAACCATTGATGTCATCAATCTTAAGTCCATACACACCCGTAGTGGGATCTTTGCCGAATACTTGTTTCCAGTTTTCCGAATTGCTGATATTCTTTACTTCGCCACAAGGAATGCCTATCGAGAAATGTGATAGTCCGAAGCTGCGTGTGCCATCGTAGGATACTTTAATCTCATATTCCACGCACGTGTCAGTCACTTCCTTTTTGTTTACGATGGATGTTGAGAAGCTATTACCCTCGCACGTAGGTTGTTGATCAGAGCCACCCCCATTCGAACCATCGTTGTCACCATTATCGCCATCTTCATCCTGATCATCTTTATCCTTACCATCCTTATCCTTGCCGTTACAATTTTTGCCGCCATCCTTATCCTTGCTATGATCATGTGAAGGGTTGTCACAGCTTTTATCTTTACCGTTTCCCTTTCCGTCACCGTCCTTATCACCTTTATCCTTACTGTTGCAATTTTTGCCGCCATCCTTATCCTTACTATGATCATGAGAAGGATTTTTGCAACCCTTGCCTTTGTTTTTATCCTTTCCCCCGTTTCCGTTTAAACCGCCCCCTTCGCCTATACCCGCTATGCTGCTGTAACCGGACAAAACTTCTGCGTTGAGATCTGCATTTACAAAACCATAAGTATTGTAAATACCTGAACAATAAAGCCATCCTGCCAACAAGATTATTACGTAACTCTTTTTCATAGTCTGCTGTGTTGACCCCTTGATCACCGGTCAGAGCCCCCTAACTCATGATTTCGCCAGCAGGAGTAACTTCAGCCGACAAACGACCCATAATAAAAGTTAAGTGGGAATTACTTTTTAAAGGCATGAAAACACATCTTGCATTAACCTCCTGAATGTTACAGCATACTTACATTGCTCAGGTGACATTTATCCAACCTAGCTTTGGTGCTGGTGGATTAATCACAACTGGCGCATTCCCAGTCGGTATCCAAATCAATAACGGTAACAATGGAAAGATGGCGTTGTTTGGGTGCTACAATGATACGCAGATGCTGTCGACCTTTGGTGGTGTAGCCCTCCAATGCATAGGTGGGACCTTTTGGATCATTCAAATCACTCTTGTTGTAATTCACCTCCGCCTTGCGCACAATTTCTTTTACTTCTTTTTGCGTAATATGCCTGCACGCCATGCGACAACGGGCATGTTTGGTGAAAAAATATGTAGCCTCCGGATCGCGAAAAATATCCAGGTTGTTTTTGCTGTTACCTGCGTTTTCCTTTTGGTTGTTGGTTACCGACTTTGATTCCGGGGATTGTTCCTGATCTCGACAATGCTTCACAAGCAACGCCAGGATAAAAAATACCAGCAGGAGAAGATAAGGAATAGCTTTTTTCATTGCATTGAAATTCCGTATTGGTTGAGATCGTACATGTCGCGAAGACAAATAACGATGAAAAAGCTAATCATGCAAAAGGCTGGTAAACACTATGACGAAAAAAGACTTTACCAATGCGATGCGGTAATCCGTTGTGAAGGCAGGGATTAAAAAGTCAGGCCACGATTGGGACATTATAGTAATAAAACCACCGGGATTCTACCCGTGCAAGCACCAAAAACAAACAGAATATAAAACGCCTGTTCGATGACCATTACCATAAAACGGTTATTTTTAAAGGATCAAGAAGTCATCCTGATAACGGGTTGACGGCAATTGTAAAAAGTATTATAAGTAAATAAAAATTAAGACAAATCAGACTTATGAACCAAAAGGAACTATCTCAATTAACCGACAAAGAATTGCGGGAAGCAGCAAAAAACAACAAACCATCACCCATCATAGATGCATTTTTTATCGGTTTTTTAGTCGGAATAATCATCTATGGTGCTGCCGCAAACGCTTGGGGGTTTATTATCTTACTTCCATTGTTTCTGATTTATTTATTATTGAAGAAACCAAAAAGATATGAAGCACTGAAAAAAGAATTGGAAAAACGAAACTTACAAATTGAATAAATAATAAAATAACAGCCACCCACTTTTCAAACATGCAACCGTAATAAATACTAAACTTTGAATTATCAGGGCCTGATAAAGAGTAAACCAAACTCGCCTTTTGGATACGAAATCTTGAATAACCTTCAGGATCCTCACTCTTTTTATCTGAACAAAGAAGAACCCAACAAAAGTTGCCTGCTTGCGTTGCGCAGTATTATTCTTGATCAGGACAAAGAGATTACGGAAACCCAGAAGTGGGGCATGCCCTGCTTCTGTTATAAGAAAAAGGTATTCTGTTATTTATGGACTGATAAAAAGACCAACACACCCTACCTACTTATGGTGGAAGGTAAACACCTCAACCACCCCGCGTTGAAACAAGGTGACCGAAGACGAATGAAAATCTTAAACGTTAATCCCAACAAAGATTTGCCTAAAAAGAAAATTGCCGGAATTTTAAAAAAAGCGTTAGACTTGTACAGAACGGGTGTAATAAAAATCAAAGAGTGACCTTCAGATAGACCCTATGGCTAACTTTAGATTGACAAAAACTTTGACCTGCATCTGATGAACATTTATACTTTGTTATCCATCACAAGCAAAACACAAAATCGTTCGATACTCGCACCTAATTTATAACAAGCAAGATACCCTTGAGAATCATGCCTAAAAAAAATGTGGTAGCTATTTCCGGAAGCACAAGGAAAAATTCAATGAATCATAGCTTAATAAAGGCTATTATTGAATTATCAGAAACAAATCTTAACATACTTGTATTTGATGGCATTGGAAACCTCCCCCAGTTTAACCCCGACCATGATGGCGACACTGTTGCCTTGGAAGTTTCTGACTTCAGACAACAATTAAACAATGCAGAGGGAATAATTATTTGCACTCCGGAATATGCACATGGAGTACCGGGGTCGTTGAAAAATGCGATTGATTGGACTATTTCTTCCTCCTCCTTTCCTCATAAACCAACCATGTTGATTACTGCTTCAACGGGTGGCTTCTATGGACACAAAGCCTTAATGGAAACCTTGAAGGCAATAGAAGCAAAGAATATAGAAAACTTGCAACTAGTTATTCCATTTGTCAAGACAAAAGTTAATGAGGAAAATAAAATTACGGATGAGAAAACGCTTGCTGAGGTGAGAAAACTTATCTTTGATTTTATTGAGACAATAAACAATAAATAAGCTGGCTGAGATTAACTTTTGCATGCGAAAAATTCAGGAATGAGATCGAAAAGAAACTCAGGGGTTCAAGAACTTCAAAAAACACGCAAACTAAAATTTACTCCAAATAATTGATTTATATGTTTTCAATTGAACAAATTGAAGAAGCCCACAGCAAAGTTAAATCAGGGGCCGATTTCCCTGGCTACATCCAGGATTTAAAAGTATTGGGAGTAACTAATTATGAAACATTTGTTACAGACGGTCGCACAACCTATTATGGAGTAAACGATTTAAATATTGAATCACCGGCAAAGCACAAAGGTCTTCATGTTGCAGACGTTTCAAACGAAACTCAATTCCGGTCAGACTTAAAAGCACACCAACAAGGAAAAACTGACTACGCTACGTTTTGTAATGACTGTGCCCGATCAGGAATTGAAAAGTGGGAGGTACGTATCGACCAAATGATCTGCATCTATTATGATATGTCAGGAAAGAAAATCTTGATTGAAGTAATTCCTCACAGAGATTAATACAAACGTTATCCACTTAACCATGGCTAATGGTGCCGCGAATAAATAAAGAAATTACCCATAACAGGACAACGAGGTAACTAAGCATCGGCTTCTTCGAAAGGCCGACACCCACTGTAAGCACGATGAATATAAGTCGCATAACGGTAGCATATTGAGATTCTTCCAGTTCATAGATAAAATGACTTCCTATCAGTAAAGCAAACAGGCTATAAAACAAAGGCATCCGTTTCACAAAGTACTCCTGTGTATTGGTGCCCGGATCCGGGGTAAATACCTGCGCAGCCATATAAAATAAGAAAGGAGAAACCAGGTATGACAAATAACTCAAATAGGTTTGATTCTGAAACTCCTCTATGAGTTGAATATAAATAAAGACATTATAGACAGCCACTTCCGTTATTACCACCGATAGCAGCGTGTAGGGTAAGTATATTTCTCTAAGGTCAAAATGCCTTTTCCAGTCCGACATCAACGTGGTGAGTCCTAATCCATATATCAACAAGGGTATAAAAGCGAGGTATTGGGTTGCGTCCATATTCAATAAAATTTTGCTTCTATCAAAATCACTGCACACGCTGTTAGTGCCAGAACATGCGGACAGAAAAATACAAAATTGGATTGATTTAGAAGATTGCATATTTTTTTTGAAACACATAGGAAGATTGCTTCCTGAATAAATCTGGCCCCAAAATGGAATCATTTTATCTGTTCGTTAGCACATCGCTTCAGCGTTAATCATTTATTCAAAATCACGTCCCATGAAAACATCAGCACACATAACATCGATTAGTTTTGCTTTCATCCTATTTCTTTCAGGCTGCGCCATGAATCCGGTAACCGGACGGAAACAGTTTGTGATGATGAGCGAAAGTCAGGAAATTGGTATGGGCAAAGAATCGGATCCGCAGATTGTAGCATTCTTTGGATCGTACGAAGATCCGCGTTTACAAAAATTCATCAACGAAAAAGGTCAGGAAATGGTCAAGGTCTCGCACCGATCCAAACTCGCCTATGAATTTAAAATTGTTGATTCACCGGTGATCAATGCTTTTGCGGTGCCTGGAGGCTATGTATACTTTACCCGGGGCATCATGGCACACTTTAATAATGAGGCAGAGTTTGCCGGAGTATTAGGACATGAAATCGGTCATATCACGGCCAGGCATTCGGTGATCCAACAAAGAAATGCCATGCTGGGCCAATTAGGAATAATTGCCGGAGTGATGTTGGTGCCGGAGCTTTCTCAGTTTGTTGAACCTCTGTCTGCCGGTATGCAGTTGGCGATGATGAGTTTTGGAAGAGATGCTGAGCGCCAATCTGATAAACTAGGTGTGGAATATTCTTCCCGCATTGGGTATGATGCTTCCGAAATGGCTGGCTTTTTTGAAACTCTGGAACGGCAGGACAAGGTTGGAGGTGGGGAGAAAATTCCGGAATTCTTATCCACCCATCCCTCTCCGGAAGAGCGAAACATTACTGTAGCAAAACTTGCGGGGGAATGGAAAACGAAATTAAAATTGGCGAATCCAAAAATTAATAGAGAAAGCTATTTGAAACTTATTGACGGCTTGGTTTTAGGCGAAGATCCCAAACAGGGATTCGTTGAAAATAATTTTTTCTATCATCCCGTCATGAAATTTCAATTTTCAATACCGGGTGGTTGGAAACTTCAAAATACTCCGCAACAAGTACAAATGGCACCAGAAAATGGAGAAGCCTTACTGATGCTTACCCTTGCCGGAAAAGGTGCGCTAGATGAGACGGCCAATCAGATGCTTCAGCAATATCAACTTACTTTGGTCGAGTCAAAAAAAGAAACTATCAATGGTTTGAATTCGATCCTGATCATAGCAGATCAGAAACAAGAAAAGGGTACGATCCGCGTGCTCTTTGCGCTGATTGAATATGAGGGAAACAACTATAGCTTGATGGGAATTTCAGAACTCTCAAAATTCGTAAATTATCAATCCGCATTTCTTTCTACTATCAGAGACTTCAAAAAACTAACTGATTCAGAAAAAATAAACAGGAAACCCGAAGTTGTCCGGATAAAAACGGTGCCACAATCCATGACTGCTCAAGCTGCATTTCAAAATTTCAAAATGCCGGCAAGTCGATATGAAGAATTGGCTATACTAAATGGAATGTTGTTGACTGATAAGCTTAGCAAGGGGTCGCTGATTAAAGTAGTTGAAAAATAATTTTCTTAACCGCGAGAGGTAAAAGCCTTTGTGAGTCTTAGTGCCTTGGTGGCTTCGTGATTCCATATCTTCCGAACCACAAAGACTCGAAGCCACAAAGGAACACGAAGGAGTAAAATCTACCGAATCATAAAAAGCGCATCGAAATAATTCTTAGTGCCTTTGTGACTTAGTGGCAAATATTTTTGAACCATAAAGACTCAAAGCCACAAAGAAACACGAATGGAGTAAGTCTAACTTATCACAAACGATCTCATCGACACGGAACCCATATCTGTCTTCTCGTTAAAGAACGAAACTTCTTCATTCTTTTCTTGCTGGGCTATGGAATAAATCAATGGCAGATAATGATCGTGGGTAGGCACGGACATACGTGCAGCATTTCCCAGTTTATCATAGTGAATAACCCCTTCATGATTTCTATCCACCAGGAATGATTTGATGCTTTGATCAAATTCCGTGGCCCAATCATAAGTCTGACCAGAAAAATTCAACAGTCGCAGGTTATGAACAATATTACCACTACCAATAATCATTACTCCTTTCTTGCGCAGCTCACGCAGTTCGCGGGCCAGGTCATAATGATATTGCATGGTTTTGTAATAGTCGAGGCTCAATTGATAGACCGGTATATCGGCTTTTGGATACATGGGCAATAAAAAACTCCATGTGCCATGATCCAGCCCCCATTCAAAATCAGATTGTATTGCAGTTTTGCCTACCATCTTTTTAGTTAGCTCTGCAAAATCTGGCGCTCCCGGTGCCGGATACTGCGCATCGAACAATGCTTGCGGAAATCCTCCGAAGTCGTGAATGGTCTTCGGTCGCTCCATGGCAGTTACACGAGTCTCACGGGTAAGCCAATGCGCTGAGATCGTGAGGATAGCCTTGGGCTTAGGGAGTTGTTTGCCTAACTCCGCCCACGAGCGGTTATACTCATTTTGATCTATGGCATTCATCGGACTACCATGACCTATAAATAATGCCGGCATAATTTGTTCTGATGGCGTTAAGTCGTCCATCGAATTCATAAAAGAACTAAGTGTGCTCATCGTACTGATTCCTAAAAGTGAATGTGAAAGAAAATCTCTGCGGTGCATGTATGTGCAAAATAACAGACTGAGCTGAAATTTAATTCCGGAGACTGAGATAAAGGATACGATCTTAATCCAGGTTAAGTTAAGACTAACCGCGGAGGCGCAGAGACGCTAAGAAAAAGGACAAAAGACTTTGCGCCTTTGCGTCTCAGCGGTTAATTACAGTACCAAATCACTTAACTTAGCGGCCACACCATGACACCTGAAGGCGATCTGTTTAACCCCATCGACAAAGAAACTTTCTTTGCTGAGATCGTTTTGCCCGTGCCCATTCCAAAATTCTTTACTTATCGGGTACCGGCCACACTTAACGAATTAGTAAAGAAAGGTCAAAGGGTAATCGTTCCTTTTGGACAAAAGAAAATCTTAACCGGCATCATTGCCAGCCTGCACCAACAACCACCCAAAGATTACGAAGCCAAATACATTCTTGATGTGCTGGATGTCAGTGAAGTAATCTATGAACAACAGTTTCAACTTTATCAATGGATAGCCGATTATTATATGTGCACGATGGGCGAAGTTGTGCAGGCTGCGCTTCCCTCCGGGCTTAAACTCTCCAGCGAATCAATGGTTCAACTTCGGCCCGGCTTTGATCTTGAAGAAACAGACTTTGACTTTTCTGAAAAAGAACGGCTGTTGTTAAACCGGCTAACAACTGACACCCTCAACTATACCGATGCTGCCCGGTTGTTAGGCACCAAGTCGATTTATCATATTCTTAAATCGCTGGCGTCTAAAGAAGCGATTATTCTCTTTGAAGAAGTAAAAGAAAAATTCAAACCTAAAACAGAGAAACACATCCGCATTCATGCACAGTTTGTGGATAAGAAAAATCTCGAAACACTTTTTGAAAAGCTTGCCGCTAAACCCAAACAGGAAAGTGTACTACTCAAATACCTGCAGGAAGTGCCCGTCTTTTCACATCCTGAATTAAATCTGCAAGGCATTGGCAAATCAAATCTATTGGATCATGAGATTTCAGAATCATCGGTCAACACCTTGATAAAAAAACAGATCCTGGAAGAGTTTGAAGTAATCGTGCCCCGTTTTGGTTTTCCGGATAATGCGCAGGAACATCCTGTACTGCTTAGCGAACAGCAAGAGAACGCACGCAATGAAATCTTAACCAGCTTTGAAAAACAAAACACCACCTTGTTACATGGCGTAACAGGTAGTGGCAAAACAGAAATTTACATCGATCTGATTCGAAAAGCCATGGAAGGTGGTTCGCAGGTATTGTATTTATTACCTGAAATAGCGTTGACAACACAAATTGTATTACGCCTGAAAAAAATGTTTGGTTCTGAGATGGGCGTGTATCACTCCAAGTTTTCAGACAATGAACGGGTAGAAGTATGGAATGGTGTGCTAACCGGAAAATTCAGATTTATCATCGGTGTGCGTTCTGCGATCTTTCTTCCGTTCGATCACCTGAGTCTGATTATCGTAGATGAAGAGCATGATTCGTCTTACAAACAACACGACCCGGCACCGCGCTACCATGCCCGGGATGTAGCACTCGTAATGGCGCAACATCATCACGCAAAAGTTTTGTTGGGTAGCGCTACGCCCTCTGCGGAATCGTACCACCATGCCATTACGGAACGTTATGGCCTGGTCTCACTGATCCAGCGCTTTGGCGAAGCACAACTGCCTGAAATCATTTTTTCGGATTTGTCAATTGAGAAGAAACGCAAAACTAATAAGGGCGAATTCTCCTCCCGTCTATTAAAAGAAATCAAGGAGGTACTTGACAAAAAAGAGCAAGTCATTCTCTTTCAAAATCGCAGAGGTTATTCGCCCCTGGTGCAATGTGAAGATTGCAGTTGGGTGCCGAAATGCATTAACTGTGCCGTAAGCCTCACGTATCATCAGTATCGACACGCCTTGATTTGTCATTACTGCGGCTATCGCGAAGAGTTGCCAAATCAATGCCCAACTTGCACGTCAAAAAGAATTCTTACGCTTGGTTATGGTACTGAGAAACTGGAAGAAGAATTAAAGTTATTCTTTCCTGAAGCCAAAATCCAACGCATGGATCTTGATACCACCCGTTCACGCACTGGGTACGAAACCATTATTGGCGACTTTGAACGTGGTGAGACCGATATTCTGGTAGGAACTCAAATGGTAACGAAAGGCCTGGACTTTGATCGAGTAAGTCTGGTGGGTGTTTTTGATACCGATCGCATGATGCACTTTCCGGATTTTCGGTCCTTCGAAAGAGCCTTTCAATTGATCACGCAGGTAAGTGGCCGGGCCGGGCGAAGAGAAAAACGAGGTACGGTGGTGTTGCAAACCTCCAGCCCGGAGCATCCTTTATTTAAGTATGTTATTGAAAATAACGTTGTTGGATTCCTGCAGGATCAGCTGCATGATCGCCATGAACATTTTTACCCGCCTTTCACTCGATTGATTGAAGTCACGATAAAACATACCGACAAAAAAATCGCCCATGCCGTTGCCGATTCATTTGTACATCAACTAACAGCAACATTAAAAGGCATTCGCATTCTGGGCCCTGGTGAGGCGATGATTTCAAAAATCAGAAACGAATATCTGATGACTGTTTTGCTGAAGATCAGGCGCGATCAGGGTAAACTTCATGAAATCAAAACCCTTCTAGCCCACACTGCTTCAGATTTACAAGAGATTAAAGAATATCGAAACACAAAAATTGTATTTGATGTCGATCCGGTTTAACCTAAAATACCCCATTCTTCATTCAGTACCGATATCGCTGAATGTGCCGTGAGATCAAACTGACAAGGAACCACAGAAACGTAATTATTGGCAATCGCCCACTCATCGTTGTCTTCGCCCTTATCAAAATTCACAAAATTACCCGTCATCCAAAAATAACTTCTTCCATTGGGATCATAACGCTGCACAAAATCCTCCACCCATTTGGCATTGGCTTGCCGACACACCCGAATTCCCTTCATAGGTTCATTTCGCTTAGGCGGAATATTTACATTGAGGGCAACTCCCTTCGGTAAGCCCTTCTCTAAAACCTGCTGCGCAATTTTCTTCACCACATCATGCGTATGTGAGAAGTCTGCTTTGTGGCTATAATCGCACAAGGAGAATCCTATAGCAGGAGTACCTTCAATGGCCCCTTCAATAGCTGCCGACATCGTGCCCGAATACAACACGCTGATGGAGGTATTGCTACCATGATTGATTCCACTCACTACCAGGTCGGGCTGGCGGTTATCCTTGCACACAAAATGACGAGCCATCTTTACACAATCAGCAGGCGTACCAGAACATTCGTAAGCCTTTACATCTTCGAAGATAAATGATTCAGTAAGTCGCAAGGTATCCCCTACCGTAATGGCGTGCCCCATCCCCGATTGAGGGCTGTCTGGTGCAACCACCAATACATCTCCCAGTTCTTTCATCACATTTACTAAATTAAGGATGCCACGGGCAGTAATGCCATCGTCATTAGAAACTAATATTAAAGGTTTTGCCATAGATCAAAATTGGAAACTAATTTTTCTTAAACAGGGAATTGTAATAGGCGATCACTTGACTTAATTCATATTTTTCGTCCAGATCCAGGCGGTTAGACTTTGCATATCGCTCTACCTCATCAGCTTTGGTTGGCATAAATGTATACCAGTCATTTTTCTTACCGCGAAATTCTACGATATCACCGTTCTCTTTCAACATAAAATATTTATAGACCAACACCAGGCGGGTGATGGTGCCATAATAATAAAAAGGCGATGATGTGGTTCTGTATTCAAGTGCCTCACGACAAAGTACGGTTAGTTTTCCCTCCTCCAGAAGTTCAAAAAATACAGGTGCTTTGTATTGACCCGTCTTGGCATAGGGAAGTGAATAGAAAACCCTGTAGCGCTTTACAGTCTCATCAAATATTTCAAAGTAGAGAACTTTCCGTGGGGTAAAACTTTCTAGTTTTTTGTTATCGTTGATCTGTAAGATGTCGGTTTGTAAATCATATTTTATCGTTCCACGCAATGTATCGCCCGTATCAAGAACGGCTTTGCCCACATGCCATACTTCATAAGCATATTGCTGAGCCGCCAGCGGCAGTACCGTGATCCATAAAATAAAAAAAACCAACCCTCTCATTTTTGTTTTAAAATTGAATGCCCCATTTTATCGCGTTTGGTCTGCAGATATTTCTCATTGTGAAGATTGGGTGTAATCTCGATGGGAATATTATCTACAATTTCAAGGCCATACCCCATCAGCCCCACTCTTTTTTTAGGATTATTGGTTATCAATTTAATTTTTGAAATACCGAGGTCACTTAAAATCTGGGCACCGATTCCGTAATCGCGGTTATCCATATCAAACCCAAGTTGCAGGTTGGCTTCTACTGTATCCAATCCTTCTTCCTGAAGTTTGTAGGCTTTCAATTTGTTCAACAACCCAATGCCTCGGCCTTCCTGTTTCATATAAAGTACTACCCCTTTTCCTTCACGCTCTACCATGGCCATCGCATTGTGTAACTGCGTTCCACAATCACATCGGCACGAGCCAAAAATATCCCCGGTTACACAGGAAGAGTGTACACGAACCATCACGGGTTCATCCTTCTCCCACGTGCCCTTTACTAACGCCATATGAACCTCAGTAGTATTTATCTGTTCATAAGCCACTAACTTAAAATCACCATATTCTGTAGGCATGTTCACCTGCACGTGTTTGCGAATCTGCGACTCAACTTTCATCCGGTAGGCAATCAGGTCTTTGATTGTCACCAATTTCAATTTGAACCGATCTGCAACTTTTCGCAAATCAGATAATCGTGCCATCGACCCATCTTCATTCATGATTTCTACCAATACTCCTGCCGGTCGAAAACCAGCCAGGCGCGCAAAATCAATGGCTGCTTCGGTATGACCCGATCGTCTTAACACACCTTCCTTTTTTGCTTTGAGTGGAAATATGTGCCCGGGTTTACCGAGTTCTTCAGGTTTAGTTTCCGGATCGACCAATGCCTTGATGGTTTTGAAGCGATCGTGGGCGGAAATTCCTGTTGTGCAGCCATGGCCAATCAAATCCACGGACACTGTAAACGGAGTTTCAAAGGCGGCCGTATTCTTTCCTACCATTAGCTCAAGACCCAATTCTTCGCAACGGTCTTCCATGATAGGCGCGCAGATAAGCCCACGGCCATGGGTGGCCATAAAGTTTACAATTTCAGGGGTTATTGATTCTGCAGCACAAACAAAGTCGCCTTCATTCTCGCGGTCTTCATCATCCACCACAATAATTACTTTGCCATGCTTTATTTCTTCAATGGCATCTTCAATCGAATCAATTTTTATTTTATCACTCATTTTACTTTTAGTTCAATTCATTAAACAATAATAGGCCGCTTCCTGTTCCTAACGGGCTATTACAATACCTAGTAGTTTGGCCAATTCCTGTTCGGCTTCTTTCAAGCCGGTTTGTGCTACCAACACTTCTTCCAGTTCTTCCCAGCTGCCACCCTTCTCAGCCTGTTTTACTTTTTGCAGATTTTCTTCCATCATTTTCTGCACCACCCTGAACTTTAATCGCAGCACATTAGAGAGTGCCAATTGATTTATCATTTCTTCATCGCGGGGAATAAATATCTTGTATTTATCACCCCAATGCGTACTAAGATCGTAACGCACGGTGATCAGATCGGTAACCGCGCGCTTTACATCTTCACTGCCATGTTGTAAAAAATGTTGACTATCCGGGACAGCTCCCTGGCTTATCCCTTTTTTAAACTCATCATAGATTTGCCGGTAGACCGGATTTGTCATGGTTACATCATCCAACTCACGGGCAAAAAAATCGGAGAGCGTATTATCATCCACCATTTTATCCGCAAAGTTCAAGAGCAAGCGAATGGTTTCTCGCTCCTGCAAATCCACCATACCCTGGGCATCAATCTTTACCGGAGCGATAATCTCCTGCACCATGTCCCCTGTTAGCGGTGGCTCCTGCTGATTGTTGAACCGATCTTTTTCCGTTTTTCTACGGTCGTTGATCAGTACCTTATTCAGTTCAGAAAGCAATACTGATTCCTGAATTTTAAGTAACGTACTGGTCTCCTGAATATACACCGACCGCTTGACAGGATCCGGGATCTGTGCAATGCTGGTAACAATTTCTTTGATCGACTCTGCCTTCTTGATCGGATCGCCCGATGCCTGCGCTGCAAAGAGTCCGGCCTTAAACGAAACAAAATCCTGCGTGTGTTCTTTTAAAAATTTTTGAAACTCCGTAGTGCCTACCTTACGGGAATAACTGTCCGGGTCTTCGCCATCCGGGAATAACACCACCCGCACATTAAGGCCACCTTTCAGAATCATATCGATTCCGCGCAAAGCGGCTTTGATTCCGGCCGCATCGCCATCGAAAAGCACCGTGATGTTCTCGGTAAATCTTCGGATGAGTTTTATTTGATTCTCCGTAAGTGCCGTGCCCGAAGATGCAACCACATTTTGCACATCCGCCTGATGAAGCGAGATTACATCGGTGTACCCTTCCACCAGGTAGCATACATCGTGCTGACGGATTGCATTCTTTCCCTGATACAAACCATAGAGCACATCGCTCTTATGATAAATCTCGGTCTCGGGTGAGTTAATGTATTTGGGCTGGTTTTTATCCTTGCCCAACATACGGGCACCAAACGCAATTACTTTTCCGGAGATGTTGTGAACCGGAAAAATGACCCTTCCGCGAAAGCGATCGTACGTGCTGCCATCATCTTTCTTTACGATTAACCCTGTCTTTTCCAGCAACTCTTTGTTATAGCCCTTAGCAAGTGCTTCGTTACTGAAATTCTCCCACCCTTCCAGCGCATAACCAAGTTCAAACTTCTCGATGGTGCGATCATTAAAACCGCGTTCGCGGAAATAACTTAGTCCAATGCTTATTCCCTCTTCGCTGCTGGTTATTTGCTGGCGATAATAATCCTTCGCGAAGTTCATGAGAATATAAAGTCCTTCGCGCTCGCTCAGGGCCGCCTTGTTTTCGTCTGACTGGCGGTCTTCCTTGATTTCTACTCCGTACTTTTTGGCCAGATACCGGAGAGACTCTGCATAACTCATCTTCTCATGCTCCATCACAAACGTGATGGCATCGCCACCCTTGCCGCTGCTAAAGTCTTTGAAAATACCCTTGGCGGGAACAACAAAAAAAGAGGCGGTCTTTTCGTTGGAAAACGGACTCAGTGCCTTGTAATTCTGTCCTGATTTTTTTAGCGACACAAAATCGCTGATAACATCCACGATATCGAGGCGGTTTCTAATTTCTTCTATGGTATCGCGGGAAATCAATTGGGGTAAAAGACTAGGATGTTTTGGGACCTCAAAGATACTCTTTCCCTCTAAAAATACCCGACCGGGAAACTCTCCCCGCTGAGTTTTGTTTTAGCATAAACGCACTCTAAATTGCGCTACAAATTCAATCTATAACTCAATCATTATCAATGCCCTTCACCCAAACTGATATTATCAACGCGCTCGCTACGGTTCAGGATCCAGACCTCAAAAAAGACCTGATTACGCTTAACATGGTTAAAGACATCCAGTTAGCTGATAAAAAAGTGAGTTTTACTGTGGTGTTAACCACGCCAGCGTGTCCGTTAAAAGAAAAGATCCGGCAGGATTGTGAAGAAGCCGTTGCACTTGTAGTGGGCGATGAATATACCATTGACATTAAAATGTCCTCTTCGGTAACGAGCATGCGCAGCAATACACCCGTCCTTCCGGACGTTAAAAACATTATCGCCATTGCATCAGGCAAAGGGGGAGTCGGTAAATCAACCGTAACCACGAATCTCGCAGTCGCCCTGGCACAAGCCGGTGCAAAGGTTGGGTTGATTGATGCTGATATTTATGGCCCATCTATTCCTGTGATGTTCAACTGCGAGCGCGAACAACCCGAGGTAAAAGTGATTGAAGGAAAAAGCTATATCGTTCCGCTTGAACAATATGGTGTGAAGCTAATCTCGATTGGATTTCTTACTCCTGCCGACAGTGCTGTTGTGTGGCGCGGCCCCATGGCCTCGGCAGCATTAAAACAATTCATTGGTGATGCACTCTGGGGTGATCTGGATTATTTGTTGATCGACATGCCTCCGGGCACAAGTGATATTCATCTCACGTTGGTGCAAACAGTGCCTGTTACGGGAGCAATCATTGTAACAACACCCCAGAAGGTTGCCCTGGCCGATGCGAACAAGGGCCTGGCTATGTTCAAACAACCACAAATTAACGTACCCATTCTGGGGATCGTTGAAAATATGGCGTATTTCACTCCGGAAGAACTTCCCAACAATAAGTATTATATCTTTGGTAAGGATGGTGGCCGAAATCTGGCTGAAAAATATGATGTTCCCTTGCTGGGTCAGATTCCTTTAGTGCAAAGTATCCGCGAAAGTGGCGATAGTGGATTGCCGGCCGTCATGAAAGAAGGCGTTACTGCCACAGCCTTTCGTGATCTGGCCGAAAGTCTTGCGCGACAAGTTGCTATAAGAAATGCTAAATTTGAATCTACCAAACCTGTGGTGTTAAACGCTTAACCAACTAAACCTGTGAAAACCCAAGAGATTATCCATCGCGTAGAAACTGCCCTTGACAGTATTCGTCCTTACCTCGAGGCGGATGGTGGAAATGTGCGTGTTCTAGATATGAGTCCGGATAATAATCTCCGACTTGAGTTCGTTGGTGCTTGTGGCAATTGCCCCATGTCTACCATGACCTTTAAAGCAGGTGTTGAAGAGGCTATTAAACGGGCTGTGCCGGAAATTAATACTATTGAAGTAGTGAATCTGGCAACCGTTTAGGGTTACATCGGGATTACATTTTACATTTAACTGAAACCAAATCAGCCTCTGACAAGAATCGGAGAAAAGGAACCTGTTAACGCTATGAGACTACAGATAATTTTTATTTCTGCGCTTCTCATAGTCACAAGTATTAGCGTGCGTGCCCAAGAGCGGTGTGCTACTGTGCAGGTTGAAGAACTGCGCCACCAAAAAAATCCCCGCCTTGAAAATGATCAACAGTTTGAAAACTGGCTGCAGCAGAAAATAGCGCAACGACCGATGCAAATGCAACGCGCACAGGGAACACAAAATGTTACGTATTCAATTCCCGTAGTGGTGCATGTGATTCACAATGGAGAACCCATTGGCACGGGTTTAAATATTTCAGATGCCCAGATTATTTCGCAAATCAATGTGATGAACAAAGATTTTCAACGATTGAACCTGGACGCAACGAATACACCCGCTGAGTTTGCGGCAGTAGCAGGAAGTCTTGATATCGAATTTGTGTTAGCTAAGCAAGATCCTTATGGAGCAGAGACCAACGGCATTCAACGGGTGCAGGGAACGCAGTCTGTTTGGTCTGTTAATGAAAATGCAACCTTCAAGGCGCTTAGTTACTGGCCTGCAGAAGACTATATGAATATCTGGGTGATTAATCTGCAGGCACCCTTTGTCGGTTTCGCTCAACTTCCTGTATCCAATCTTCCCGGATTAGAAGATTCTCCGGATGACCGACTTACTGATGGAATCATCATTGATTATACAGCGTTCGGTTCCATTGATGATGGAAATTTCAATCTTGATCCGGATTTTAACAAGGGCCGAACAGCTACTCACGAAGCCGGACATTTCTTTGGGCTCCGTCATATCTGGGGTGATGATGGCAGCTCATGCAGCGGCACCGATTATGTAGACGATACTCCCAATCAGGCTGGTCCCTACGATGGACAATGCCCTACCCACCCCCAGGTATCATGCAGTACAAATGATATGTTTCAAAACTTTATGGATTATACCGATGATACCTGTATGAATCTTTTTACCGAAGGACAGGTAGCCCGTTTGATTGTAGTCCTTGAAAACAGTCCCCGGAGATTCAGTTTGCTAAATTCGGATGGTGATGAAATCCCTCCTCCTCTGGCCCTGGACCTAGCCTTGCGGGAGATTATTTCGCCTGCGTCAACAACTTGTGGCGGATCCATCAATCCCATGGTGGAAATACAAAATCTGGGAACAACTACGGCAACTTCAGCAAGAATTCAATTGAAAGTTAATGGCGTAATTACCGAAACCAAGGATGTAACTTTATCGCTAGCCAATCAAGCCATCACAACAGTTGCATTTCAAACAGTGCTGCAAACTTCGGGCACATTACAATATCAATTTGAAGTTTTACTCGTTAATGGCTCTGCTGATGAACGTGCAACTAATAATCTTCTCAGTGTAAGTTCCACTGTTCCGGCAACGGCTTCATTACCCATCATCGAAAGCTTTACTTCTTTTCCTACAAGCTGGAGTCGGTACAATCCAGACAACAGTATCAAATGGGAGATCAAAACTATTTCAGGCTATGGAAATGCGCTGTATGTAAATTGTTATAATTACGAAAATGAAGGTGCCATCGACAGAGTGATAACGCCTATTATTGATCTTACCAATGAAACAGCCGCGATCCTAAAGTTTGATCGCGCCCATGCTATCTATAGTACATCCAACCAGGAACGACTACGAGTCCTGGTATCCACGCTTTGCGATTTTACTTCACCAACAATCGAAGTTTTTAATAAGGCCGGAAGTGAATTAGCGACCGCTCCGCAAACCACCAGTCAGTTTGTACCAACATCCGCACAATGGCAAACAGAAAGTATTTCGTTGACTCAATTCGCAGGCTCTAAAATCCAACTAGCTTTTGAAGTGGTGAATGGTTGGGGCAACGATGTGTTTCTTGACAATATAATTGTGCTGACAGATGAGCTTGTTGATCTCGCTGTTGTGGCCGTGGAAAGTCCGGGACCTGTTACCTGTGTAACTAATCCCGCTCCTGTTATCCGCGTAAAAAATCTCGGAAGTACTACCATCACCTCATTTGTCATACAAGCCGTTGTCAATAATCAAAGTCAGGCACCTCAAACTATTTCGGGTATCTCGCTGGCCGCAGGCGGTGAACAAACTTTTACACTCAATCCACTTCCGCTAACGATCGGAAACAACAACATAAGAATCACTGCGAGCGAGCCCAGTGGATTGCCCGATGCCAACACCAGCAACAACTCTATAACAATCAAACGAATTGTAAATACGTATGCGGATGGCATCCCGTTACGAGAAAACTTCAATGAAGATTTTCTTGAGCAATGGCCTATCCTCAGCCAGAATAATGAAGGTACCTGGATTCCCTTCGCCACCAATGAAGGTTTTTCTGTGGCTTACAATTCTTATCTCAATACCAACAAAGGCGATGAGTCGTGGCTGGTGAGCCCTGTGCTTGATTTCTCAAACACTTCGAAGGCAAGTTTATTCTTTGATGTGAGCTATGCGCAATCCACACTGGGCAATGAGCGCTTGCGTATTCTTTATTCCGAAGATTGCGGTCAATCGTATCAATCTGTATTGTATGACCAGGCGGGATCATCCCTGGCTACAGCCACCTCCAATTCGCCCTGGATTCCATCGCAGGAGTCGGACTGGCGCAGGGAGTTTATTAACTTAAACAACCTTGCTGGTAAAGATCAATTGCGGTTGGCTTTCGTTGCCACCAACGACAATGGTAACAATCTGTTTGTTGATAACGTAGAATTTTTTATTTATGATGATCCCTTTCCGGTTTCAATCAATGATTACTACGCTGTTTATGGAGGTTCCTCAGAAATAAAAGTCACATTTAATCTGGAGGAAAAACAACCCGTATTACTGGCCATCTACAATATGCAAGGCCAGGAAATTCTTCAAAACCAACTCCCGGAAACATTAAACCAGACCTATACCTTTGATCTTGGACTTCAAGGAACAGGTATCTACATCGTTAAAGTACAGATTGGCTATAGGGTTGGAGCAACCAAAGTATTTATAAACGGCAAGTGATAATCCCGACTATCGGAAATAACGTGATTTTGCTAAGTTAGATGATGGAAATCCAGTAAAACGTGGGCATCTTTGGGTTTTGATTTGTACGAATGAATAAAAAGAAAATTGCAATTCTCTATGGTGGCCGCTCGGTAGAACACGGTGTTTCTATCAATTCGGCACGCAACATTTTTCAATACATTGATCAAGCCCGCTTTGAACCCATTCCTATCGGCATTTCACTTTCAGGGATCTGGTATAAAACCGATACAGTCAGCAAAGACATTGAAACAGGCGAAGAACTTTCTATTCAACTCAATCCTTCGTCACCACAATTCACAACTAAGTCCGGAAAAACATTTACTGTTGATCTGGTATTTCCGGTTTTGCATGGCACCGATGGTGAAGATGGCAGTATTCAAGGCTTGCTGAAAGCATTGGACATACCCATGATTGGCACCGGTGTAGCGGGTTCGGCCATGTCGATGAGTAAACTTGTTGCCAAACGTTTGCTCAAAGAAGCAGGATTGCCAATCAATAAATTTCTTTACTCCTACTTTTCAGATAAAAAGCAATTTTCATTTGACGAGATTGTGGCACAAATCGGTTTGCCTTTTATGGTGAAGGCGGCCAGTCTAGGATCTTCAGTCGGTGTTTCGAAAGTAAAATCAAATGCAGATTTTGAAAAGGCATTGGCCGACTCTTATCGTTATGACGATTGTGTATTGTTCGAAGAATTTATTGAAGGTCGCGAAATAGAATGTGCTATCCTGGGGAATGATCCCGTGCTCGCCTCCATGCCTGGTGAGATTATCATCAGCAGCAACTACGAATTTTACACCTTTGATGCCAAGTATGTGGATGGTGAAGCGGTGTCGATTCAAGTGCCCGCCAAATTAGAGAGTTCCATTGCAGAAAAGATTCGTGAAGTTTCCATAAAAGCTTATCAGGCTTTGGGTTGTGAGGATTTTTCTCGGGTGGATTTATTCCTTACAAAAAAGGGAGATGTCTTTGTCAATGAAATCAATACCATTCCGGGCTTTACCAACTCCAGTATGTTTCCGATGATGTGGCAAGAACGTGGGATTTCGTTTACTGATTTAATATCACGCCTGGCCGATCTGGCCGAAGAACGATATAAAAAATCCAGGCGTGTTGATCGCAACTATCAATCAGCCTTAAATTTTTAAGAGATGAAGTTAGGTAGACTATTTAAAAGCAGTTCCCTTGGAAGTTTGTTTCTCAGTGTGGGTGTTACAGTAGGTAGTATTCTACTGTTGGCCATCCTTTATTTTTATATTTATCTTCCTGCAGTTACCAACCATGGCGAATCCATAACCGTTCCTGATCTCACAGGTATGGGCATAGAGGAATTGGAAACCTTTCTTGCCGACCATGAATTACGCTATACTGTAAATGATTCAGCTTACTCAGCTGAGCATCCACCCTTAGCGGTATTGCGTCAGTTTCCGCAGGCCGGATCGCACGTAAAGATTAATCGGGTGATCTATGTTTCGCTGAATCGGGTTACCCCACCCACCCTTCCTATGCCCGAGCTGGTTGACAGATCGCTGGTAAATGCCGAAGTTGTACTGAAAAGTATTGAATTAAAACGTGGTCGGATTTTATACGTGCCCAGTCCGTTCCGAAATCTGGTTAAAGAAATGCGATACGAAGGAAGCGAAATCAAGGCCGGAACCCGAATCACGAAGGGAGCTGTAATTGATTTGGTGGTTGGTGATGGCAATGGCCCGGCTGATTTTACCATTGGTAATTTAACGGGTGATTCTTTCGAAACTGCGAAATTCAAATTAATGGGCTGGAATCTCCACCTCGGCAACGTGCAAATCCCGGAAGGCGTTGATACTACCGGTATAGAACCATTCGTTTATAAGCAGTCACCTGTAAGAGGAGATTCCGTTCGCGTTGGCGATCCGGTGGATTTGTGGATTGGCCCCAAGGGATATAGCGAACCGGATGATGAAGATGAAACCGAAGGTGATTCGGAAACAGAAGACGAGGATAACCAATAAACCAACTTTGTGAGTCGGGTAGCTTGCACATTTTTATTTACGCTATTCACATATACTGGTATTTGCCAACTCATTGTTGTACCCATTCCAAAAGAACAAACAGAAAAAAAATCTTCTTCAGCGCGCACCCAAGATATTACCCCGATTACACTTCCTTTCTGGGATGATTTTTCAAGTATACGAAACGGTTATGCCGATCCGGCCAAGTGGGAATTTGGAAACTCCGTGTGGATCAACGAAGGCATGGGCATCAATCCACCTTCGTTGAATGTTGCCACCTTTGACGGCATCGATTCACTTGGCAAACCGTACAGTGTGAATGATGTATTGGCTAAAGGGTTTGCTGATAAACTCGTATCGGCACCGATACGAATGGACTTACCCACCACCTCCGAGCGATTAGGAATTTCTCTTACTTTCTTTTATCAGTTTCAGGGTAATGGCGAAGCCCCCGATGCAGGTGATATACTTTCTCTTTCATTCAAAAATGATCAGGGATTATGGGAAGTAATCTGGTCGAAAGAAAATGATGGCACGCTGGTGAAAGAAAACTTCGTTCCGGTAACAATCCCCATCACAGCTACTAAATTCTTTCACGAAAATTTTCAATTCAGATTTCAAAATTTTGCCAGGCTCTCCGGACCTTATGACACCTGGAACGTAGACTATATCTACATCGGTAATGGGAAGGCTCAAACCAGTCCGGTGTTTCCGTTGTTTCCTGACCGCACCATAACTCAACCGCTTACTTCAATTTTTCCTGAGTATCGGGCCTTGCCGATCAAACATTTTTTTTCAAATACCCTGGAAAATTTAATCCAGCCATCCATCACGATAAATAATCTACGACAAGATCAGTTGGCTGGCAACGGGCAACCGGTAAGCTACAGTTCGTCAGCAAAAATAAATATGGTTAAAGAAGAGGAAACGCCTGTTGTGCTCAATCCAGTGCTTGACAATAACTTTAATATCGGAAGTGAATTAGTGTTTAATCAGCAACGCGAAGTCACCCTTCAAACCATACCCGATCCGGCAACCTTCGACTCAACAGCCGATTCAATCCACATTAAATTGAATGTTGAGTTTGATACCGGAGATGATAAAATCAAAACACCCACCGAGGGCGATTACGATTTTACTGTCTTCAACCCATTAGCCTTTAAAACCAACGATAGCCTTAGTGCGAGCTATATACTCTCCGATTTTTATGCCTACGATGATGGCACCGCAGAATATGGTGCAGGACTCAATCAACCAGGCGCACAACTTGCTTACCGGTTTGATATGAAAACCGATGAACAGGACACCATCGTTGCTGTTGATATGTATTTTCCCCGGTTTGGTGACGACTCCAATCAGATTATCCAATTTCAAATCCTGAAAGATCTTACCAACAATGTCTTTGATATTTTGTATCAGGGTAATTTCCCCATACAGCGCAATACTCAAAACAAATTCTGGCGCATCCCCATTGTGGATTTACCCCCCGGGGTAAAAGACAAATTTTATATTGGATGGAAACAAACCTCCTCCGCTGTTATTGCTGTAGGTCTTGATAAAAATACCGACTCTGGCGATAAAATTTATACGAACATTAACGGAGCCTGGGAACAAAATACGACCCTTAAAGGAAGCCTCATGATCAGGCCAGTGTTTGGACGAGGAAAGGGAGGAGTGATCTCTCAAGTTGATAAAAATTCATTGCTATCGGTCTATCCAGTACCCAATCAAGGAACCTTTTATGCTTCAGGTCACTTTGAGGAACTCGTTCTTATCGATATCGCTGGAAGAAAAGTTGCCATTGACCTGGAGAAGGAAAACGAGCAAACCAAAATTACCATCATCAACCCCACCGCAGGTTTATTTATTCTGCGCACGTTTCAAAATAATCACTGGACAAGCACAAAGATCGTAGTTCAATAAGGGTTAAGAGAAAATCCTTAGCAAACAGGTTAAGTTCCCTGTATCTCTCCAGCCCCAACTATTTCTACTATCTCTAAGGGGTTCGGTGCAAAACACAAGATAAAAATCAATAGTGCGAGCCAGCCTAAAATTACCCGGCCTTGACTCAAGGGTTCTTCGTTCTCGGACGGTGGATGTTGGATTCCTACAAACCGACCAATAATAAAGGCGAATAACAACCAACCGGAGTAACCACGCACGTCCGGCAGTACCGATACAATAAGATATTGAACGGCAAACAATGCCAGGGCATACATCCATGTATCACGAGTAGATAATCCCAAGCCACGCATGCACATGTATAGAAATCCTATAAACAAGGGAATTTTATACCATAAGATCTCGGTGCCATCTTTTGGATGAACAAAACCAAGTCCGGCATAGAATAAAAAGCCGATGAATATAATTGTGGCAATTCTTTTATGCCAGGTATGACCGATCAATCCATATAGCACATGACCTCCATCTAATTGGCCAATAGGTAAGAGATTAATACTGGTGAACACAAGGGACAAAAAGCCGGCAAACAAAAATGGATAGTGAATGATTTCATGAATATTAGGAACCCGGGCTGGATCGGCTATGAACTTTTCAAAAAATACGAATAGCAGGTTTTTACCGAGATAAACATTTAAAGATCCTTCAGGTAAAAAGCCTGGTGCGTAAACATAGTTTGCATAATCCAGACCGAATTGTTCATACTCTGGGTGGATGGTAAAAATGTATTCAGGCGGTGGCAAATGGGTGAATCCATAAAACAAAAACCCGAGTGACACAACAAATCCTGCCAGCGGTCCCGCAATGCCAATATCAAAATTTTCCCGGGTAGAGTTTACACGTTGCTTCAAACGAATCAAAGCCCCTAACGTACCAAACATCAGCGGAATGGGTGGCAAAGGAATGAAGTATGGAAGTGACGTACGAACTTTGTTATAGATCGCAGTAAAGTAGTGGCCAAACTCATGGGCCGTGAGGATGGACAAGAAACATATGGCATATGGAAGCCCTGAATAAAAGTCCTGCCATGTATACCCACTCATCAATACCGATTTTCCGTGTGTCCATTCAGCACCAGCCAATGTGGTGGTGATGAAGGTGACAATGAACAGCGAAGTGTGAATGAGATACGTCTTAAGTTTTGGATTCATGGAAAGAGTGAAAATATCTGGTCCGGATGCTCTACATGAAACGTTTGAATGCCGGCCTTGTTTGCACCTGCCAGATTATCTTTATTATCATCTAAAAAAATTGTTTCCTGTGGCAACATCAAGTGTTGCCCCAGCACATGTTGGTAAATCGCGACATCGGGTTTGCTCATCTTCAAAAGATGCGAGTAATAAGCATCGTGAAAATAATGATCTATGGCAGGCTTCCCGGTTAGCTGTTCCACAATTCCGTTGAAACGTTGTAAATGAATGTTATTGGTATTGCTGAGCAGATAAATATGATAACGCGATTTAAGTCGTTCCAATAGCTGAATTCGAGACAGGGGAATATCCAACAGCATTGCATTCCAGGCCTCATCTAGCTGGGAGTCTGACACAGTCAGGTTAAGCGACTCGCGAAGATGCACACGAAATTCATGGTCGGTAATCAAACCCCTTTCAAAATCATGAAAATAAGCCCCGTGATGTACGCGGGTTTTGATTTCTTCGATGGGCAATCCACTAAGGTTGGCAAAGGCCTGGTGGGTTTTATCTACGGAGAGGTTGATAATTACTCCGCCCAAGTCGAAAATGATGTTTTTGATTGCTGAAAGCTCCAAAATCTGTTTCTATTTACATTCAAAGATGTAAAAATGCTTTTCCATTTACATTGATGTATTCAAAAAAGGTCAGCGATTTATAAGGAGGGAATCGCTGACTGTTCATGACAAAAAACTTGTGCATAAAAAAAGGAATTACAATCGTAATTCCTTGATTATCAGAAGTGGGCCCAGCTGGGCACGATCCAGCGACCCCTTGATTATGAGTCAAGTGCTCTAACCAGCTGAGCTATGGGCCCCTTTAGTATAAATGGGACTGCAATTTTAAGGATTCAATTAGCAATAACCAAGTATATAAGTTCTGGCCCAGCAAAGTCATTATCCTCCATCTTTTAAATATTTCTTTCCATCTTGAGTTCTATATGGCAAAGACCTTTCTAAAAGCGGAATGGAGAAAATTAGTGATGGCGAACTATGCCATAGATCCCAAAATTCTTACTCCCTATCTTCCACCGAAAACCGAGCTTGATTTGTGGAACGGTACCTGTTATGTAAGTCTGGTAGGCTTTATGTTTTTGAACACCCAAGTGAAAGGGTTTTCAATTCCTTTCCATATCAATTTTGAAGAAGTAAACTTGCGGTTTTATGTACGCTACGAGCAAGAAAATGAATGGAGACGAGGCGTTGTGTTTATCAAAGAAATTGTTCCTAAGCCTGCCCTCTCATTTATAGCCAACATACTTTATAACGAACATTACGAAACATTACCGATGAATCATTCCTGGAAACAGGAAAACGACTTACTTCATGTAGAGTACCGCTGGAAAAATAAAAACTGGAATTCAATTTCAGTAACCACAGGTACTGAAATCATCCCAATCGTTATTGGTAGCGAAGAAGAATTTATAACGGAACACTATTGGGGGTATACAAAAATAAATGAATTTAAAACGGCCGAGTATGGAGTGGAACATCCGCGGTGGGGTACTTATAAAACTTTAAGTTTCAAAATCGATGTCGACTTTGCCGATGTATACGGAAATGAGTTTGGTGAATTACGGTCCTCCCTGCCTGTTTCTGTCTTTCTGGCAGAAGGCTCGGATATCTTAGTTAAGGCAGGTAGAAAAATTTAAGTTCTATGAATCTCAAGAAGGATGAAGGGAGCCTATTGTAAAAATTGCCCACGATACTAATTACTATTAATTTGAATCAATCAAAATTCAATCCCAATGAATTCGATAAAAACTAACTTCATCATTTGCACTTTCCTGATCTCCACAACTGCTTTTGCACAAACACCCAAGCGCCAATTTGAACCCGTCAGTTTTTCGCAGGTGACAATCACCGATTCCTTCTGGAAACCTACACTTGATAAAGTAGCTACTACCACATTGCAGGCATGTGTCTATCAAACGGAAGTAAAGACTCCGCGCATTCGAAATTTTGAAAAGGTAGCCCGTGGTAAAAATGAAAAACATGAAGGTATTTTCTATGATGATTCGGATGTATTCAAAGCCCTTGAAGCCATTGCCTATTCCTTAAAAAATCATCCCAATCCTGAGCTTGAAAAGAAAGCTGACGAATGGATCGATAAAATTGCGGCCGCCCAACTCGAAGACGGATACATCAACACGTACTACGCACTTGGCCGGTTAAACGAACGCTGGACGGACATGAGTATGCACGAAGACTACAATGGTGGCCATCTCATTGAAGCCGCTGTAGCCTATTATCAGGTAACAGGAAAACGGAAATTGTTAGATGTTGCTATTAAGTTTGCTGATCATTTTAATTCGTTGTTTGGTCCTGATAAAAAGCATTGGGTAACCGGCCATCAGGAACTGGAACTCGCCTTGGTAAAACTTTACAACACCACCCAGAACAAAAAATATTTAACCCTTGCCTATTGGTTGTTGGAAGAACGTGGTCATAAGTATGCCAAGGGGTATACCTGGACAGAATGGAAAGACACAGCCTATGCACAAGATGTTGTACCGGTACGTGAACAAAAAGAAATTACTGGTCATGCGGTGCGCGCGATGTATTTATACATAGGCGCTGCCGATGTTGCTGCCCTGACTGGCGATGAAGGATACATGAAAGCCATGCAAACCGTATGGGAAGATGTTGTACATCGCAACATGTATATCACCGGAGGCATTGGATCTTCTGGAAGCAATGAAGGCTTTAGCAACGATTATGATCTGCCCAATGAGCAAGCCTATTGCGAAACCTGTGCCTCGGTTGGCATGGTGTTCTGGAATCAGCGGATGAATCTGCTCACTGGTAATAGTAAATTTATCGATGTGCTGGAGCGCAGTTTATACAATGGCGCCCGCGATGGGCTGTCTTTACAAGGCGACCGATTCTTTTATGGAAACCCATTGGCTTCGGATGGAAGACATTATCGAAGAGAATGGTTTGGTACAGCTTGTTGTCCGGCAAATATTGCCCGCCTTGTATCATCGTTGGGTGATTACATTTATGGATTCTCTGACAAAGGAATTTGGGTTAATCTCTTTATAGGCAGCAACACAATCGCCCAGGTTGGCAAAACGTCCGTACCCATCAGCATGGAAACCAACTATCCATGGGATGGTAACATTAAGCTTACTGTGCAACCGAAAACAAAAACAAAATTCAAACTGCATGTGCGGATACCCGGTTGGGCGCAGGGCGAAGCCGTGCCCGGAGATTTGTTTGTATTTGAAGATAAAACAAAATCCAGTTTTACTTTATCGGTAAATGGAAAAGCAACTGACTACAAAATAGAAAATGGCTATGCCATTGTTGAAAGAGATTGGAAAAAAGGCGATCAGGTAGAATTGGTTCTTCCGATGGAAGTGAAACGAATTGTTTCGCGACCTGAAGTAAAACAAGACGAAGGCCGTGTAGCCTTGCAACGCGGTCCTTTGGTCTATTGTGTAGAGGGTGCCGACAATGGAGGTCAGGCCTGGAACCTCATCATACCAGATCATGCAACCTTTCATACAGAATTTCAGAAAGATGTGTTGGAAGGAATTACTACCATTCAGTTCGAAGCACCCACTGTACAAATTACTAACGATGGACAATCGGTTAAAACGGAGATAAGAAAAATCACGGCTATCCCCTATTATGCCTGGTGCAATCGCGGACAAAATTCCATGCAGGTTTGGCTACCCAGAAAAATTCAGGATGTGAAAGTGAATCGGTAAGTCACATCACTACAGCCTAAAATTTCAGCTCGCTCAACTTAATGGTTCTATTGATTCTTTCGTTGCCAGCAACATCATGAATTTGCATGGTGATTTCAGGATCATCTAGGTCCCAGTTAATTTTAAGTAATCCAAAATGATTTTCCATGATGGGACCATTAATTCTATTGTCGTTGGGAGTGGCAAAGCCCCAGGTAGATGTAATGCCACTGGCCGTTACATCATAGAGTGGATATAAACCAGGTTCTACAAGCTTCGAAACTTCGGCATAATGAACATCTCCGGAAAGAAACATGACTCCCTCCGCTTTTGACTTCTTTATTAATTCCAACATTCGTTTTTGTTCATGCGGAAAATTTGCCCACGCCTCGTAACCATTATGTGTTATACTGAATTGTGAACTCGATGCGATGATGCGCAAATCGGCTCGTTCCTTTAATTGAACCTCAAGCCATTGCCATTGGGCTTCACCCATCATGGTAGAGTCTTCAGTAGTATACGGTGAGTAATCTAATTGATAGTCAAAGCGTGAATCGGATTTCCGATTTCCATTGTAAGGCAAAAGTTTATCACGAAACGTTCTTAAGTCAAGAAAGATTATCTGTATCCGTCTTCCCGCTTCGCCAAAATAAGCTGAATGATAAATTCCTTCATGATCGTTCAAGGTAGTATCACCCTGATTGCCAAAAAAATCAAGAAATATTTTTTTTGATTCTTCTCTATAGGGATAATGTCTTCCCGAATCGTTCCAGCCATAATCATGGTCATCCCAAACAGCATAAATAGGAACTGTCCCTTTTAATTTTTTAAATTCTGGTTTATTGGCCAGCACGTTATAGTTCATCCTTAAGGTATCCATGCTGTATGTATCGCTATAAATATTGTCACCGAGATAAATGAATATATCTGGGTTTTTGCCCAAGGCTTGTTCCAAAACAGGTTGAGGTTTCCATTGTTCTGCGCACGAGCCAAATGCAATAACTTCTATAGCCGGGAGAGAAGCTGTTCCTGAAGACTGTTGCATTTTTGAACAAGCATTTAGCAGAAGCAGGACAGCCACCAGCAAAACAAAATATGATTTCATGACATAACTGTTATGTGAGCGAAAATATAGCATCCCTATTGTTAAATCAAATTAGTTAAGTATTCTTACATTATAGAATCAGGAAATTAATAACCTTGTCTATGGTGCATACCCTGAATGATAATTCTAAAATAACAAATTGGCTGGCGCGCACTAATGGGCTTGGGTTTTCTTTATATGTTTCCATCACTGCGTTTTGTTTATACACTTGCATTTTTGCATTACGTAAAACATTTGGGGTTGCCACCTATGAAAACATGAGCTTATGGGGGGCAGACTATAAAGTCTGGATGGTCATTTTTCAGGTGGTTGGTTATATGCTCTCCAAATTCATTGGAATCAAAGTAGTCTCTGAATTAGGAGCCCATTCGCGTGCCAAAGGAATTCTATTAATGGTGACCATCGCCAGTTTATCATGGCTTTTTTTTGCAATCACCCCTTCTCCCTACAATCTGATTTTTTTGTTCTTGAATGGACTACCATTAGGTATGGTTTGGGGAATGGTGTTTGGTTACCTTGAAGGAAGACGACTGACCGAAGTCCTGGGAGCAAGTTTGTCTGTTAGTTTCATTTTTTCTGCTGGCTTTGCCAAAACAATCGGTGGTTTTATAATGAGAGACTGGGGAACTTCCGAATTCTGGATGCCATTTGTAGCTTCTTGTCTTTTCTTTATACCGTTGGTTATTTTTTTGTGGCTGCTGGATAAAATTCCACCTCCAACAACCGAAGATGAAATATTACGGACCAAAAGAAGTCCCATGACGGGCAAAGAAAGAGTCCGATATACCCTCACTTTCGCACCAGGTTTAGTGTTGTTAATATTAACCTATATGCTGCTTACTGCTTATAGAGATTTTAGAGATAATTTTTCTGCTGAAATCTGGCAATCTCTGGGCTATGGCGACAAGCCGGGTATCTTTGCATTTACGGAATCAATTGTTGCAATTTCAGTACTTGTGGTGATCGGGAGTCTGATGATTATCAAAAATAATTTTAAGGCAATGATAATTAATCATGTTATTGTGTTTATCGGCATGGTAACCGTGGGTGCCAGCACACTGGCCTACGAACAACAATGGATCGACCCGCCCACCTGGATGATTCTGGTGGGGATGGGATTGTACTTTGGTTACATTCAATTCAACAGCATTTTCTTTGATCGCCTGATCGCTACATTCAGGTATGTAAGTACGGTAGGGTTTCTTATATATCTGGCCGACTCGTTTGGTTATCTTGGAAGTGTGGGGGTGTTGCTCTTCAAGGAGTTTGGAGATACCCAGCTTGGATGGCTTGATTTTTTTATCTCAGCAGGCTATATTCTTTCAATTGCCGGGTCTATACTGATTTTATTGTCATTAGCATATTTCATCGTTAAATACAAAAGTTGGATAATTCCTGACCAGAGAAAAGAATCCCCTATAGGTCAGACTTAATGTCGATCAGTTTGGCCAGATCGTCTAATCCTTGTGAGGTAAGCGGCTTGGAGATAAAACTGATTACGTTCTCAAACGAACGGGCCCGCTCACGGTCGGCCTGGCTGTTCGAGCTCGTCAGGATCACAACTTTCATGGCATCAAAAACGCCCCTGGAAGTTTGCCGAACTTGTTCCAAAAACTCAAAGCCATTGGTAACTGGCATGTTAAGATCAAGGAAAACCAAACCCGGGGTGTCGCTGTGCTGCGTGCCCGTAAGTGCCTCTAATGCCTGCGCGGGTGAGTTAAATGTTACGATATGACTGGCAAACTGCCGTATCTCCAGGAACTTCTTCTGCACAAATAAGTCTACCTCACTATCGTCAATTAAAAAGGCAGTTTGAACCGGGTATTCCTTAACCATTTGGACTTAAACTGAAAATTTGAGAAGAATGTTTGGACTATGTCTGACTTTTACAATTTAAGGCTAAAATAAAAGCCAAACGGTTTCACCGGATTAGAAAAATGTGCTAAAATTGAAGGCTAAACCAAATGCTCATGAAATTTATGCGTCTCAAAACCTATTTATTTGCCTTGTTTGCTGCTGCAAGCCTCTGGTCCTGCGGGGGTGGTTCTTCCGATAAAGAAAACAATTCCAAAGAATTTGATGATGCGGAGGAATCTCTTAAGACTCAAATTGAAGATGTAATCTATAATATCCCCTCGCCTTCTGAAATTCCTTATTTATTACAGGCCACAGGAGCCGAATACAATCAAGCTTTATTAAACGACCGGAATAAGGTCGACCAATACAGCAGCCGCACGGACAAAGCAGCTTTGAACCTGGGTGTTTACGCATCGGATATAGGTTATTTGAGTTCCTATGAAAAAACACAGGAAGCTATCGACTACCTGAGTTCAGCTAAGAAACTAGCAGATAATCTTGGGGTTATCGGGTCTTTTGATATGGATGTACTTCAACGTTTTGAAGATAACATTGCGAATAAAGATTCCCTGGCGAACATCCTGAACACAGCCGTTCAGAGCAGTGAAAAATACCTGAAGGACGAGAGTCGAAACAAGTTAGCCGCTCTCCTGCTTACCGGAAGTTTTGTGGAAGGTCTTTATATCTCAACCGGGCTCATTAAAAGTTATCCTAAGGACCTGTTGCCTGATGACTCACGCAACCTGGTACTTACCCCATTAATGCGGGTTATTCTGCAACAGGAAAAATCAGTTGATGAATTAGCAAAAATGCTTTCAACCATTGATCAGGCAGAACCCATCGGTGGATTAGCCGCTGACCTGGCAGCCCTTCAGGCGAGTTACCGCTCGTTAAACATTGAAGAGCAAATCAAAAATAATCGTTCGGATCTTGTACTGACAGATAAAAATCTGGTTGAGATAACGCAGATTGTTGAAAAGATGAGAAAGTCTATCGTTGAATAACCTCAACAAAAATGTCCTTTGAAAAGGATTAACCCCTGGTTAATCCTTTTTTTATGGCCCAAAAAACCTGATTCTTATTATCTTTAAGAAATCGCAATCCTGACCCATGAGTGAACCTGTATTGAATGCCATTATGAGGCTATTTGCTTTATTGGCAAAAGAAGACCAAATAACGAAACAAGAACGCGAATACATACAGGTGTTCTTATCAGATCATCTCAGTCAAAAGGCGACTGATAATCACATGCTACTCTTTGATGAGTATGCGGTAGAGACCTCCGGAAAATTGAGTGCCGCCCAAGAGAAAGACACTATCATTCAGATCTGTCGGTCCATTAACCAGGAGGTAGATCAGCGACAGAAAGTTGTGATCATGCTGGAACTTATGAGTGTGATCCTTGCTGATGGTTCAATTTCAGAGCGTGAACAAACTTTGGCAGTCCAAATTAGCAATGCCTTAAACATATCTTTGAATGACCTGGATACCATTAAAAAGTATGTGCTCTGTAAACACAGAGACGATGGCACGCACGAAGACATTCTGATTATTGACTCTATACCCTATGCCCCGGAAGTTTGTAAACATTTGCACCGGGAAGATCTGGATGGATTTATTGCCATCCTATTTCTACGGAGTGCGGAGATCTTCTTCTTTAAATATGTGGGGCGCACCGATGTGTTTTTAAACGGAGTCCCTCAGAAATCAGGGAGTATTAATGTGCTGGCCACCGGTAGCGCGTTACGCTGGGAAACCACAGACCCGGTTTATTATGGCGAAATTCTAAGTAACTTCAAAAAGATCCACACCAGTGCCCGTACCAGTTTTGAGGCAAGAAATATTTCTTACCAATTTAAAAATGGAAAACTGGGGTTGCGAGACGTTGACATTGCAGAGGAGTCCGGAAACCTGGTTGCGCTCATGGGTGCCAGTGGTGCCGGCAAGTCTACTCTTCTCCATGTTCTTAACGGCATGGAAGAACCCTCGGAGGGTCAGGTCTTGATTAATGGCATTAATATTTATGAAGAACCTGACAAAATTGAAGGCGTTATCGGCTTCGTGCCACAAGATGATTTACTGATCGAAGACCTGACGGTCTATCAGAATTTATACTTTGCTGCTAAACTTTGCTTTAGTCATCTTCATGAAACAGAGATTGATGCGCTTGTTGTTAGAACATTAAGTGATCTCGGACTAACAGAAACTAAAAATCTTACCGTTGGCTCGCCTTTGCGGAAAACGATCAGTGGCGGACAACGAAAGCGGCTTAATATCGGGCTCGAATTACTGCGGGAACCCGCGGTTCTATTTGTTGATGAACCCACTTCGGGATTGTCTTCCCGGGATTCAGAAAACATCATTGATTTGTTGAAAGAATTATCCTTGAAAGGAAAACTCGTTTTCGCTGTCATACATCAACCTTCTTCCGACATTTTTAAAATGTTTGATAAGCTGGTGATTTTGGATACGGGTGGTTATCAGATTTATTATGGAAATCCTGTGGATGCTATTTCGTATTTTAAACGAAATATCAATCTGGTTAATAGTGAAGAAGGAGAATGTTCAACATGCGGAAACGTAAACCCGGAACAAATTTTCAATATCATCGAGACAAAAGTTATCAATGAGTTTGGCAATTTTACCGATGAACGAAAATTTTCGCCCGAACAATGGAATAAACAATACAAAAATAAAATAAAAGTTACCCCGGTTGTTACGTCTCAGGAGGTACCGCACTCTACACTGCGTATACCTTCCTGGCTGAGACAAATTAAATTATTCGGCCTTCGTGACATACTTGCCAAACTAAGTAACACGCAATATCTATTTATCAATTTACTGGAAGCTCCGCTCCTCGCTTTTATTCTTGCCTTTATCGTACGCTATTATAACACTGACGATCCCTATCAGATCGGGTATGTGTTCAGCAAAAATTTAAATATGCCGGCCTACCTCTTTATGAGTGTGATTGTAGCTTTGTTTATGGGGCTTACCGTAAGTGCTGAAGAAATCATCCGGGATCGTAAAATCTTAAAGCGAGAAAAATTTCTTCATTTAAATCACAGCAGCTACATACTCTCTAAAATTGGAATTCTATTCATGATTTCAGCCATTCAAACTGCGCTATTTGTTATGGTAGGCAATACCATGTTAGAGATAAAAGGAATGTTCTTTATTTATTGGGCCATCTTATTTACTACCTCTTGTTTCGCCAACTTGTTAGGACTCAATATATCATCTGCATTCAATTCAGCGGTAACGATATATATACTCATTCCCATTCTTTTAATTCCCCAATTGATTTTAAGTGGTGTAGTAGTAAAGTTTGACAAACTAAATCCCACCATCGGCAATACAGCTACCGTTCCCTTGGTTGGCGACATTATGGCTTCGCGCTGGGCCTTTGAGGCCAGCATGGTAGCCCAGTACAAAGACAATGAATTTGAAAAACAATTCTATGACTACGATAAAATCATGGCCGATGCTGACTATAAAAAAATATACTTTATACCAGCCCTGGAAACCCGACTTGATTTTGTAAATCTCAATTACAAGAACACGGATCCAGCCATACAAAAAGAAGTTGCCGATGATTTGAATTTGTTAAAAAGAGAAATCGCAGAAGAATTGGAATTTGTTGGTAAGACTGATTTTACACAAATCAATGACTTTACTGCCGAACGTTATGATTCGTCTGTCTATGAGGCCACAACTACTTTTTTAAGTGCCTTAAAAAAGTTTTATATCAACCGGTATAACAAAGCTGATCAGGAAAAGGATAAAATAATCAGCGAACTAACAAACACTTATGAAAAGGAGAAAAAATTCGAAGAATATCGTAACAATTATCAAAATGAATCGATCAGTGAGCTTGTAAAAAACATGGCTGAATCGAACCGCATCATAGAAAAAGACGGAAAACTTATCCAGAAAATTTTCCCTATCTATAAAATACCTGACCCCGAACACCTGGTAGACTTTGATGCGCAGTTTTATATGCCCGCGAAACATTTTCTTAACAAGAACATCGATACGTTCTATTTCAATCTGGGTGTTATCTGGTCGATGACGATCTTGTTAACCCTTACGCTATACTTCGAAATTCTCCGGAAAATTATTGATGGATTAGGCAATATATCAAATCCTATTCCGAAAAGAATGTAACATCATGTTCTTCATTCTTTCCAAAACATTGAATTACCTCACCATGCCGTTGGTGATTATTTGTATCTGTTTCATATTATCCTGGGTACTGAAAAACAAAAAATGGAAAAGCAGGCTGTTTAAATTCAGTTTGATCCTGCTGCTTATTTTTTCCAACGATTTTATTACCAATGAGGTGGTGAAGATGTGGGAGTTACCTGCCACTCCGTTGAAAGACATTAATAAAACATATTCCATTGGAATTCTTCTTACCGGTGTTACCAAAGGCAATATGACCCCGGATGATCGTGTGTATTTTCAGCGGGGCGCTGACCGGGTAACGCATACCTTACAATTATATCGGATGGGAATAGTAAAAACTATTCTGGTTTCTGGTGGCAGTGGGTCGCTGCTTGAACGAAGCAGGCAGGAAGCAGATGAAATTGCGGAGGCCCTTCAATTAATGGGTGTTTCCAAAGAAGACATCCGTATTGAAAATGAATCTCGCAATACACATGAATCTGCAAGAGCCGTAAAAACGATGCTTCTGGATTCGGTTTCGGACAGGGAATGTTTATTAATTACATCCGCTTTTCATATGCGCAGATCACGGGCCTGCTTTAAAAAGGTAGATTGGAATAGCGATACATTCACCACTGATTTTCTACACCACGAAAGAAAATTTACACCCGATGTACTATTTATTCCTAAAGTAGATTCGCTGCTTATCTGGAATATCATGATCCGGGAATGGGTTGGAATGATTGCCTATAAAGTATCCGGATATATTTAGAACCCAACTCAAAATCAGAAGGAATGTCCGAGGCGCCCGAAGCCTAAAAAGTTTCAAAAAATGGCCTCAACCCCGATACATCGGGAGACCGACATCGAAGTTTATTTTTGAGATCGGTTCTGGTTATACTTACATTTACCAATTAACCTGTCACTGCTTGACGGACAAATAAAAATGAATGGCTAAAAACCAGTTGACGCAATCACTCTGGCTGCTTCTGCTGATTATCGGTTGTTTGCTGCTGGGCTCACTCCTTCCTCCATTCTCGATCGGATCATTCTCCATCCGGAGGATTAACCTGCTCGCGGATATTCAGTCGGATCCAGAAACTATCCTTGTAAAAACTTCGGCCTCCGACACACTAGCGCAAGAAACTATAAAGGACACGACCATCGCAGTTACCAAAGTTTCTGATTATGCTATCCAACAACCATTTACCTGCCCACCGGGTATTACCTGCTTCGAAGATTATAGTCCCAACAAAACTGCCACACGAAACTTTTTTCAAGCGCTTCGTAAGGTTAAAAAAGAACCGGTGCGCATAGCCTTTTATGGTGATTCCTTTATTGAAGGCGATGTGCTCTGTGGAAGTTTTCGGGATACATTGCAAAGTATTTATGGTGGTCGGGGTGTTGGGTTTGTGCCTTTGGCTTCCGAAGTCACTCAATATCGGATTTCAATTCAACACACCTATTCGAACTGGAAAACCTTTTCGTTGGTTGGAAAATATAACGATAAGGTACCACCCCTCGGCATTTCAGGGTATGCGTTTGTACCACTTGAAGGTAATGAGGTTAGTTATAAACCCGGCCGAAAGGAGGCTATAAGAAAATTTGATAACATCCGGGTATTCTATCAGAACACGGGATCATCCACAATGAATTATTGGATCAATGATACATCTGCCTTTTCATTACCACTTACTGTATCCAATAGCTTACAGGTAACTGCGCTTCCGGAACAGTCCAGTAAATCTGTAAAACTCCAATTCACCAATCCCGACAGTTTGGTTCTCTATGGCGTTAGCTTTGAAGCTAGTCAGGGGTTATATGTTGACAACTTTGCCATGCGCGGAAATTCGGGCATGAGCCTACAGGCCTTGTCCGCTGAGTTGCTAAAACAATTTAATCAACATCAAGATTACAGTTTAATTCTGTTACAATATGGATTAAACCTGGTTACAGAAACCGATTCGATGGAGTATACCGCTTATAAATCCAAGATGGTGACTGTCATCAAACGACTCACAGATATTTTCCCGAAAAGCAGTATCGTTCTTATCGGCATCAGTGACCGGGCCGGAAATATTAATGGAAAAATTCAAACCATTCCTGCTATCCTCCGGATGCGGGACACCCAGCGGGAAATTGCTCGCAAAAGCCAAATTGCGTTTTGGGATTTATATGCAGCCATGGGCGGAGAAAATACAATGATCAAGTATGTTGCTGCGCAGCCACCCTTAGCTGCCAAGGACTATACGCATCTAAATTTTCGTGGTGGTCAGAAAATTGCTAAAAAGTTAGCGGATGCCTTGCTGTTTGAACGTAATCGTTATGAAAAGAAATCTAATCTTCCTTAGTCTGCTGGTGGGTTACAGCCCATTGGAGGCGCAGGATACAATCCGGTATGTTGTATCCCCGGCATACGACTTTATCAATAAGGAGGCAAATGAAATTCATAACTCTGTGGTACTTGCCCCCTTTTATGAAAAATTATATCAGATGAAGGAAATAAAGAATTCCACGATTAATATTTTACAGATTGGTGATTCTCATGTTCAAGCTGATTTCTTTAGTGGCACTACTCGTTCATTATTTCAACTTGAATTTGGAAATGCAGGCCGGGGCCTGGTATTTCCGGGCCGTGTAGGCCGCACTAATGAATCTCCTACCCTATATTCATCTTCTTCAGGAAATTGGGAGGCTAAGCGAATCATTTATACAAATCAACCTTTGCCTATTGGCATTGGGTCTATGACATTGCAAACCAAAGAAGCGGGGATTTCATTAACCCTTAAAACGAAATCAAATGACTCGCTTAGTTATGCCTTTAATAAAATCACCTTCCTTTATCAAAAAGACTTCACAAGCTATAATCTCATCGTTAAGGATTCTGTAGGTCAACCAATAGCTTATGCAGGATCCTACACCCACGAGGCCAGCAACATTTCACGTATCCAGCTTCCTTACTTAACCCATCAATTGGAATTTCAAACCTATCAAGCTACCGCCTTACAAAACCAATTTACACTCTATGGACTAAATCTTGAAAACGGTAATCCTGGGGTTCTTTTTCATGCTACCGGTGGCAACGGAGCTAAAGCAAAACACTATGTAGAGGCCCAGTACTTTTCAGAACAAACGAAAGAATTATCTCCAGATTTGATAATCATCTCCCTGGGCACCAACGAAGCAATGGACCATCCTTATATCGATCCTAAATTCAGCGAGCACCTGGATACCTTTATTAATCAACTTAGAGAACAAAACCCGTTTACATTATTCCTGCTAACCACACCTCTTGATTTCTATAAAAAGAAAACGAGGCGAAATCCCGGAGTTGAAGTTATACGAGATAAACTGATTGAATACGCCAATCAGCACAACCTTGCCTATTGGGATTTGTATGTGACAGGCGGTGGAAAACATTCCGCGGATGCGTGGAAAAAACATAACCTCATGCAGCATGACGGTATTCATTATACAAAGGCCGGGTACGCGCTACAGGGAAGTCTGTTGTTTGAAGCATTTATAAAAGGATACAACGAGTATGTTCTCTATCGATATCCATAAGCTGCTCAATCAATTTCGTTACAATCCGGAGGAACCACTGATTTTTAACAGTGGATTCTTTCTATTTCTCTTTTTAGGATTTCTGATCATCTATATCTTATTAAGCAAAACTCACCGTCCAAAACTTCTTTTTGTAACGTTGTTTTCGTTGTATTTCTATTACAAATCCAGTGGCGTATACTTTCTATTACTATTAAGCACCACCCTTATTGATTATTCACTCGCTGGTTTAATTTACAAAACACGTTCGCAGTGGAAACGAAGTACTTTGTTAGCGTTGAGTCTGGTCGCTAACCTGGGCGTGTTAGGCTACTTTAAATACGCCAATTTTCTACATGAAATTTTCAGTACGGCAGCAGGAATTAGTTATCAACCTTTTGATATATTTCTACCGGTTGGTATTTCTTTTTTTACTTTTCAATCGCTCAGTTACACGATTGATATCTACCGCAACAAATTAAAACCTGTCAACCACATTTTAGATTACGCATTCTTTGTTTCATTTTTCCCACAACTGGTAGCCGGGCCCATTATACGAGCTGCTGATTTCTTGCCGCAGCTATCGAAACCGACCCTTGTTACTCCGGAGATGTTTGGCCGGGGTATTTATTTAATCTGCACCGGGCTTTTCAAAAAAGCAATCATCTCCAATTATATCAGCTTAAATTTTGTTGATCGGATTTTCGAATCTCCTACCCTGTACACCGGGCTTGAAAATCTTTTTGGTGTGTATGGATATGCCTTACAAATTTATTGCGACTTCTCGGGCTATTCTGATATGGCCATTGGCATTGCGCTACTACTAGGCTTTCACTTCGCAATTAATTTCGATTCTCCGTACCAGTCAAAAAACATAACCGAATTCTGGAGGCGCTGGCACATGTCTTTGTCTTCCTGGTTGAAGGATTACCTATACATCTCATTAGGTGGAAACCGGAAAGGACACATAAGAACCTACTTTAATCTGATGTTAACGATGTTGTTGGGTGGTCTGTGGCATGGAGCGTCATACCGATTTATCGTTTGGGGTGGATTACACGGCCTGGGACTTGCTGTTCATAAACTTTTTACTTCAATCAGGGTTAAAAGTGCAAATCAAAACCCGGCTTTCAAACCATGGGTATCCGTCATCAGCATCTTTATTACATTTCACTTCGTTTGCTTTTGCTGGATATTTTTTCGTGCCTCCACCATGGAAACTGCAGGCCAAATACTCTACCAGATTACTGCCCATTTTAATGCCCAGATTTTCGTTGACTTTGTTTTGGGTTACAAAGGTGTGCTTTTTCTTATGCTGCTCGGTTATGTCCTACATTTTTTACCCACCACCAGTGAACAGAAGGCTGAAGCCTGGGTTACTCAATTACCTTTAGCGGGAAAAGCAACCTTGATTTTAGCCATCATAGTACTTGTGATACAAACAAAATCTGCCGGCATTCAACCCTTTATCTATTTTCAATTTTAAATAGCGGGAATTGGGCAAATAATTTATTTTTTGCATATATTATTTGAGTGATATTGTATCAATGGTAATGGGCAAATCGAAGAAAATGAATTACATAATTAAGGCAAGTTCCTTCGCCCTGATTATTTTTCTTTTTCAAGCTGCCTCTTGCGATAAGGAAGAAACGGAATTTGTAGAGGTGTGGCCCCGAATGCCGATTTCCATCTCTCCAGCAGCAGCAGCAATTAACCTCGGGGATACACTTTGGGTAGATATTAATTTCCCCGACACTGTGGAGGATTATCTAACTAAAAAATATTATAAAATAGTTGATTACGAATTTCATACGAGCCTTATGTTTCTAAAGTTGATTGGGCCTACTGTAAATCAGGGGGTACAACCTGCAGCCGCTGGTAACTTTAATTTCTACTCAAAAATTGGTCAGGTGTATGACATCGGGTCTTTAAGTGGAAAAATTAAATTTTCATACTCTGACTCCCGATATAAATTTAAAGTGGGGTTGCTTGCAAAGCAGAAAGGAGTGTTCAGTTTAATCATGCTCCCAAGGGTAACCGATCATCCACTAACAGGGGTAGTTGATCCTATAAAGGATGGAAAAGACCGAAGCTATTATATAACCCACATTAGTTACATCATTAACAATGGAGAGTTTCATTTTGATCTCTACCAAGCTAATTGTCTTGTTGATCCGGAAATACAAAAACATCCCCAATTTTTTGAATCATTCGCTACCTATACATTTGAGGTTAAATAGTTAAAGATCGTTGTGGGGCTACCCAATATAACCATGGTCGGTGCCTAAATTGTTGGACACTAGTGGTTACCCTTAAGGCTTGAGGAAATAACTTTTATATTTACCTGTATTTTTCTTTATGAAAGCCATACTTCTTTTTGTCTTTCTAATCGCTTCATGCGTAGCCTATGCCCAACCACACAAAGTGTTTATTGAAACAGCTTTGCGTTTTACAGGCGATGCTGAGATGGCATTTATCGGACCTTCCTTTAGCGTAGGGCCGGGTGTTCAGTTAGGTAAACAATTTTCGGTGAGTAGTAACTACACTTTTTTTCGCAGCAGCTATACAGATGACGGCCAAAAGGCAACATTTCAAACAAATACGATTGATCTGATAACTCAATATCAATTTCATCAAATATTTCACCCCAACCTGGGTTTTTATGTGGGTGCGGGCTGCATGGCAAATGCGTAAACAAACCCCCGAAGACATAACTCAACGTTCTTCTTACTGGACGGGCGCCTATACAGTAGGGTATCGGTTTCCGATTAAAATTAATAAGCTTGAGAGAAGCCTTTCTGTAGATGTAAAAGGAATCGGGCCTTACACAGAAAAAGATGATGTAAACCTATACACAGAAGTATTAACTCAATTTATGATTGGCTTAAAGCTTCGCCTCTAAAAAATTAAGATCAATCGATAATCTTCCCGAAATGAATTTAAAATTATTCCCCACCCTACCTGCCCTCGGAATTATCCTCTTAATTTTCAATTCAGAAATATCAGCCCAACCAATAACTAGTAGGGAAAAAATTTCAAAAAATGATAAAATTTACTCAATGGCTTATGATGATACCACGCGTGCCTTGGCTGCATTATTTATTTCAAAGAGGATAAAAATCCATCATGATCAAAAGACTTCCTTCATTCTGCTATCGGCCTCGGGTGCAGCTTTCCTTGTTGGCGGCCTTATGCTTAGTGATGACTTAAGTTCATTGGGAACCACCAGTGCGGCCAACTATGCTGGATATGGTATTATGCTGGTTGGTGCTTTTGGTATCATTGTATCTGCTACCTCAACTGGAATTAATCAGCTCAGACTGAACCCATATACATTAAGAAAATACGAAAGGGTTATGAGGATGTACAAAAACAATGAACCCATACCCGAATTTTATTCAAAAAAAGTAAATCTGATTATACAAAAATATTAATGCCATTTAAGAGGCATCCTCATAAAAATTTAATTTACTTAATCACCTGTACCCAACCCTTGCAGGAAGCTTCGCCCTCCACTTGAATATCATAATAATAAACTCCGGCTTCTACATTGCCTGCATCCCAATCATCCTGATAGTCATCACTTTCAAAAACTTTTGCACCCCATCGGTTATAAATTACTGCGCGTGCAGTCAACGAAGACGCAGACAACTTCTTGCCGCCATATAGAATAACAAATACATTATTCTCCGGAAATTCATCGGGTGTAATCACGTTAGGCACTTTCAATTCATATACCGGCAACTGAACTGCTTCTTCGTAAATACAAGATTCCTTTCTTCCCAATAGTCGCACGTTATAAAGACCATCGGCACCGAAAACATGGGTAGTCACATCCAGATCAGACGTAGTGCCATCACCAAAATCAAAAAAAACCTCTTCTTCGGGATCAGTCAAATTCTGAACCTGGACGGAGGGCCGCGAAAAACAATCATATAATTTGGAGTACTCAAACTGTAAATCAATGCCGGGTACCACAGTAATATTTACCGTATCAATTTTAATACACCCATTTACATCTGCGATCGTCACCCGATAACCATCGTCTTTGATGGGATTCACTAAAGGCGAAGCCTGAGTCGATGTAAATGTTTTATCCCAATTCTGCCATTGATACGTTTGCCCCCCTGTTGCGACTAATCTTGCACCCGCATCAAAGCACATTACCTGATCAGGTCCGGCTAAGCCCGAAGGTTTTGTAACGATAACTGTTGTAAACGTTGAATCTTTACCAACACAAGTTCCGGCATCGAGGGCAAGTAATTTAACGAGGTAGGTACCGGGCTCTTTATAGGAATGCATTATATAAGTAGTATCCTGTCGCACCACCTGACCTCCATCGCCAAAATTCCATTCGTAAAATCTACCGCCAGTACTTTTGTTCTGAAAGACTATCGGATCCGGCATACAAATTTTATTGAGCCCCGGCATATCCAGCTTGACGGAGTTCGTTTGAATACGCGCTTTAAGCGATGACAAGTCAAACTTGAACGCAGCATTGTTACAATTTAAGCTACGGTTTTCCCTGCTCCACGATCCAGTGGTGGTTGGAAAATCATCAAACCCACCACCACACCCTGCGCAAACTGCATGGTAAACAATTCCACCTTTATCGAACCGGCTGGTTCCACCGTCCACATGGGTAGGTGATTGATTACCTCCTAAAAAAGTAGCATATAAAAGTTCGGTTGCATCATCGGTTAAAACAATGAAATAAAAATCAGATCCAGCCGTGGATTTCTGATACGCATCGTCCGTTACGGGCATACCCAACGTGTTGCTATTCCAAAAGCCGCGTGAACTATTGATGGCACCACCCCACCCACTCATATAGATATTATTGCAATCATTCACTAAAAAAGCAGTTGGTGAAATATCCGGGATACCCCTACCGGCTCCAAATACAGTTGAGAACATAATGTTAGTAAGTGAGGCATTAAACTTTTGAATAAACTGTCCACTGTTTGCATTTGAATACACTCCAGCCGATACCGGAAAGCTGCCTTGGGTTTGGCCATAGGCATATACATTATTATCGTTATCCAAATCAATAAAGTATACCTGATTAAAGGCAGATGTTCCGGTAAACGTTGAAGCGAGAAGGGCTGATCCATCTGCTTTAATTTTAGCGATCCATCCGTCTACTGATCCCCCATGGATTGCCTGATAAACATCGGATGTAGTCGGGAAATCAACACTGGCACTTCCACCCGCAACCAAAATATCCCCTTCAGTATTTATTTTAATGGTATGCGAGGCATCGGGCGAACTACCTCCTAAAAAAGTACCCCAGAGAATCTCTGTAAGATCTGACTTGAGATACAGGATGAGGGCATCGGTTCCACCCGCGTTAAAAGTAAGATCAAATCCATTCACTACCGGGAAATCAGTGGAAGATGTTACGGAACTGATGTAGATGTTTCCTACAGCATCGGTGATAATGTCACCTCGTAGCTCATCACCATAGTTGGCAACCAACGGACTTGATTGAGGATTTAATCCATCATTATCAGAACCTCCCAAATAGGTGCTCGATAATAATTGACTACCATCCATTTTGATTCTGGCAACAAACAAATCTGAGCCATTGAAATACGGAATTACATTGGATTCAAAAGTACCACCATTGAATGTGTTATCAATAGCTCCCGTGGTTGTAGGAAAATTTGTAGAACTGGTTGTTCCTAAAACCAACAATTCTTTTTGCGAATTCATCACCAAACTATGGGGCGATTCACTATTACTACCTCCCAGGTAAGATGCGTATAACAGCTTTTGTCCGGCTGAATCGTACTTTAAAATGGCAACATCATAGGCGCCACCATAACTAAGTTGAAATGCGCCTGTTGTGGCCGGAAAAAATCCATTCAAATGATGATTTGTCACACCCGAAGAATACAAAGTTCCGCCTTCGCCAGGGGTAGCCGTGCTTCCCCAATTATCGGCCGTGGATCCCGAATAAGTTGAAAAGATCAGGAGCGGATCAATTACCAACGGAAGACACGTATCATAAGCTTCAGGAAAGTAAAAACTTACCTCATTGTCCTGTAACAGGTAATTGCATTTGATATAAATTTTTTCTCCGTTAATAATCTGATAAGCCACTGGTTTTTTCTCGTAGAAGATAAACTTAGAAGCAGTAACAACCAGATCACCACGCTCCATAGTAACCTGATCGGCACCTGTGTACTTAAATTTAATCTGTGTTGGATCTGCTCCGGCAGCCAGATTAAAGTCATATTTAATATTACTACCCTTCGAATAAACTTTTAAGTCTATTCCATTATAGTAGTCGGCATAGAGTACACCTTCATAAGCAGCAACCTTCGAACTCCATGTGGATGGATCAGATCCTATGAAATAATTGTAGTATTCAGGCAATTTATTGATAGGCAAAGGAACCGATGACTTATTTGACCCAACAAATGAAACCTGAACCCGATGTGCCTGAATTTTTAAATTTGTATCAATTGAAATTTCATTGTCAGGATAATGACCATGTTCATGAAATTCATCAAACTTTTGCTGATCGATAAATGCATATGCAAATCCCCCAGGCAATAACTGCATGTTGCCGCCCGGAATTTTTGCTGTGAACTGAATTTCTTCCGGCCATTGACATTTGTTTTCAATAAATTTTATTGATGGTGGTCCTGACCAGGCAACAATGCCGATGCAAATAAAGAAATTGGTTAAAATGCTTTTAGATGCTGCCCGAAAATTCATACGCTAAGTTAACCTTCCTTGCGCAAAACTTGCAAGGGTGGCGTTGAGATGACTTCCCTCGAATTCCACCAGCCTATTAAAACGGTAAGTATTATAACCCCAATAGAAATTATTGCTAATTCAAGCACATTCACCGAAAATTGAACTTCGAAGAAAAATTTAGTTAACAACCAGCCCCCACCCAACGAAAGTACCATACCCGTTAGGGCTGAAAAAATACCCACATATCCATACTCGATCAAGGTAATTTTCATGATCTGTCCCGTGCGTGCACCAATGGTTCTTAGCAGCACATTCTCTTTGATGCGAGCGAACTTACTGTTCATTACAGCTCCTGCCAAAACCACTAACCCAGTTACAATGCTAAACAAGGCAAGAAAACGGACCACCAATCCAACTTTGCTAAAGAGCTCATCCACTGTGCTGAGGATTAAACGCAAATCAATTAATGAAACATTGGGGAATCCAAAAACCAATTCTTGCTGAAACTGTACAACCTCTGCCGGGTTATCCACCCGGGTTGAAGCAACCCAGATCTGGGGTGCATTTTCCAATACCCCCGATGGGAATACAAAAATAAAATTAGGCGGATCGTTTGGCCAATCTACTTTTCGAATGCCTGCGATAAAGGTTTTTATAGGTACTCCCTGAACATCAAACACGAGTGAATCGCCAATACCCACATGCAACGTTTCGTGCATGCCTTCTGAAATAGTAACCCACACCGAATCTTTGGTATTTTTTTTCATCGAATGAATCTCACCTTTGATCAACTCTTCAGATGCATGTAAACTGTCCCGATACGTTACCCGGTATTCGCGGGTCATGGCCCAATTAGGAATTCTTAATGAATCCTTTCGATCCAAGGCCTTATTGACAGAGTCCCGCTTTTTTAGTTCTTCAATTGACTGACCCCTGATTTCACTTAGCCGGCACGTAACAATCGGCACCACCTGATTGACCGGAAGATTATGTTTCTTAATCAAGTTGACAACATCATCTTTTTGTGAGGATTGAATATCAAACAAAATAGTATTCGACTGATTTTCATTTCCTTTAAACTCCACCTGGTTCAGCAAACTGCTTTGGATAATGTTAAGCGTGGCAATAATAAATGCACCCAGCCCGATGGTTACCAGCAATACCTGTGTCTGGTTGTTAGGCCTGAATAAATTGGATAATGCATGTCGAAAAATAAAGGTGCTGTTTTTTGGGAAATACTTTCGTACAAGGAATAACAAACCCATTGCGACCAACATTAAACTGCCTAAGGCCAAAGCTAATCCAATCGAGAATAGACCACCCGCCATAAAACTTTGGGTTTGATACGATGCTGCCAGAACCGGAAATAAAATAATAAGAAAGATGGCTATCCATTTTGTTTTCGAGAAGGTACGTGACGGTGTAAAATCAGCCCTTAACACCGATAACGGTGGAACAAACCGCACGGCCACCAACGGTAGAATGGAAAACAGAATAGAAACTACTGTGCCCACCAGAATGCCTTCCGCAAAAGCGCGCCAGGAGATGCCAAATTGAATTTCAACCGGGAAATAATCTCCAAACGCAATGGGTAATAGTTGCTGAATGCCCACCCCCACCGATGCTCCGATCAGGCTACCCACTAATCCCAATATAAAAATCTGAATAAAATAAATATTAAAGGCCTGCCAGCCAGAGGAGCCTACGCAACGTAATACAGCAACTTCATCGCGCTTTTCTCGTGCATAAATATGAACGGAACTAGCCACCCCAATGCAACCCAATATCAATGCTACAAATGCCAACAGAGAAAAAAAACGGTATACCGAACGAAATCCATCGCCTAGATCATCCTTTCGCTCTTCGATGGTATCATACGAGTAGCCAAGTTTTTCATTCAAAGGTTTTATCGTATTTATTACTGTCTCTGTATCCGCATCTGAAACTGTCTTGATAAATAGATTATAATTAATCCGGCTTCCGAATTGAACCAATCCGGTTGAATCGAGTGCGGACAAAGAAATATAAACGGCCGGTGCAAGTGTTGCCGTAAGCGCCCCACCTCCGGGAAATTTTTCAACTACCCCGGCTACTTTAAAATTCCGGGTACCAATCTTGATTGTGTCTTCTGAACTTACCTGGTACTGCCTTGCCAAAGATTCATCGAGCATCGCATATTCCCCTGTCTTCACTAGTTCATAGGCGTTCGAAGGTTGAGTGATTAATTCTCCATAGAATGGAAAGTCGCCTTCCAAGGCGGTAAGTTTTATCAATCGACTTTGCCGGGTGTTCATAAACATCACCATCGAAGCCATGTCAGCATCATTGGCAAATTCGCGTTTGGCAGTGTCCAGATTTTTTACATATTCCCTATCAAAAGGTTTGTTACTTTTTATTACCAGGTCGGCACCCAGCAACTCTTTTGCATTTCTATCCAACTCATCCTGCATGGCATAATTGAGTGACCCAATCGCCACCACGGCTGCAATACCGGTGATCAAGGAGGCTACGAATAGAAAGAGTCGCGAAAAATTATGACGACCATCGCGCCACGCCATGGCCCATACCCATCGATCGCGAAAAATAGAACGAATCGCGCGCTTAATTTTTATACTATAATCGATCATGCAAGATTCAGAATACGTTCGTTCACCAACTTACCACCTTTCATCTGAAGAATGCGCTCTGTCTTTTCGGCCAGTTCCAGATTGTGAGTTACTAAGATCAAAGTCGTTTTCTCTTCGCGGTTCATACCAAATAACAAGTCTGTAATCTGTTGCGCATTTTCTTCATCCAGGTTCCCTGTGGGCTCATCGGCAAATAAAATACGGGGCGAGGTGATAAATGCGCGCGCCATGGCTACCCGCTGTTGTTCACCTCCTGAAAGCTGGGAAGGATAATGACTGAATCGTTCGCTCAACCCTACCCGTGCTAAAAGATCTTTTGCCTTTTGAGCCACATTTTTTTCTCCTCTGAGTTCCAACGGCACCATTACATTTTCCAATGCTGTAAGTGTAGGCAGGAGTTGAAAATTCTGAAATACAAAGCCAACGAATTGGTTGCGGATGTAGGCCCGGTCATCTTCATTCATTTTGTTTAATTTAAAGCCCATGAGTGAGATAGATCCTGACGAAGGAACATCTAATCCTGCGCATAGACCCAGCAACGTGGTCTTACCACTTCCGGAAGGACCAATGATGGAGAGGCTTGTGCCTTGTTTGGCCTCGAAGGAGACATGATCAAGCACCATTAAATCTTTTTCGGCTGATTTATAAATCTTGGTTAGACCCTCGGATAGCAATACGGTTTCTGGCATGATATTTAAGTTAACAGATCAGGAATTAAATCGTTTATTGTTTAAAATTGTTTCAAGGAAGATATCAACCTGTGGTAATAATATGTTAGTCGGTAAAAAAGCGTTGTTTATTGTATTCTTTTGGGTCTTGCCCGCATTCCAAACCTCTAAAGTAATTCTTTTTTTTGGTGACAGCCTGACAGCCGGGTATGGTCTTTCCACCGAAGAAGCCTTTCCGGCCCTGCTTGAGAAGGAACTCAATAAAAGCGACAAAAAAGTTAAGATCGTTAATGCCGGTCTCAGCGGAGAGACATCCGCAGGTGGTCTGAGTCGCATCGATTGGATCCTGCGGCAGCCATTGGATATTTTTGTACTGGAATTGGGTGCCAATGATGGTTTGCGTGGACTGCCTATTGACCAAACCAAAAAAAACCTGCAAAGTATAATTGATAAAGTGAAGGCAAAGAATCCAACCTGCAAAATTGTGTTGGCGGGTATGATGGTTCCGCCCAACATGGGCAAAGCATACACGGATGAGTTCAAAAACATTTATCCGGAATTGGCCCGTAAAAACAATGCTACGTTAATTCCATTTATTTTAGATGGTGTAGCGGGTATTGAAAAATTAAATCAGGCTGACGGCATCCACCCTACACCCGAAGGTCATAAGATTATTGCAGGCAATCTTAAGAAGGTCTTTGAGAAGCTGATTTAGCGGTGTAACGAAATTAACCGCCAAGGCGCAAAGGCGCTAATAATCTTTTGTAGATTGATTTAATATTTGATGTGGAATAAAATAAGCAGTATCCGTTCGACAATAAAGTCAGATGGCTTTTAGTAATTCTTAGCGCCTTTCCGTCTCCGCGGTTATAAAAAAACTCTATTCCAACCCTTTACTGATTACTTCCACCCACTGTGTATACATTTTTCCAGAAGGATGCAGACCATCAGCTGCTACCAAAGTTGGATCCTCCAAACCTTTTCTTGAAATATCGGTGATATTGAAATATCGGATTTTATACCTTTCAGTAATTCGTTTATTGATTTTATTAAACTCATCCAACTGGACGGTAATTATTTCTTGCTTCGATTTTCCGAAAGGAGTAAATCCATAATCAGGAATAGAAACCACAAACACATTCTTGTTTTTTCCCTTTGCCAGTTGAATGGCTGTTTTGAGCAAGTCTTCAAACTCAATTTCGTATTGGGCACTTGACTTTCCCTGATATTGATTGTTAACACCAATTAAAAGGGAGACCAGATCGTATTCATTTTTGAGATTAGCTGAGATGATTGCGCTTTTCAGATCATCCGTGCGCCAACCGGTGGTGGCAATAATTTTAGGGCGATCAATTTTAAGCATATCCGCAAGCTGATTGGGCCAGCGTTCCTCTTCAGCTACACTTTCCCCAATGGTATAAGAATCGCCTAAGGCTAGATACTTAGTTTTGTTTTGTGAAAACACACTCATATTTATTACAAGACATAACCCCGTAATCGTGAGAAAACGACTCATCTAATTTTTAACAAAGGTTATATTATATACAGCATTAATGCCATCGTCCACAAGGTTCATTCTAATTTTAAGCGATGTGTCAGTCAACTCCACTACAGTAGCGGGATACGTTAAAAAAGCAAATAGAATATTATAGGAATAAGTCAGGTTATCAGGCAAAACAATGATCATTTTGCCATCAGTAGTGAACGTCCAGACACCTGACTCAATAATCGTAGGGTCAATTGAATCACATTTAGTGGCTCCTTCTGTTGCTTCATAATCCTGCGCATCGTTGTTCCTGAATGTATAGATATTATCTAAAAAACATGGATCAAAAGCAAAATTTTGTATAGGATCGGTTCCTTCCTGATAGTTAATATCCGTCACCTTCCAACTTTTACTGCTGCCTTTTTCTCCGGCTAAGAGAACGGCCTGCACTTCGGATTGCAGAGGCTCAGGATCATCCTCACCACATGAAATGATTACCAAAGAAAGTGTCATTAAAGCGAGTGTGTAAGTAAGTTTCATTTTCATAAATTTATTTCAACTAAAGTTGGTAATATTATTCCAATAAAAGAAGTCATGAAATTACAGGTTGCAACTTGTTTATTGCTACTGGCTCTTATGCCATGTTTTACCGCATTTGGCCAATCGCTTACCTTGCAGGATTGTCAAGTAGAAGTAAAATCTTCCTTTCGAGGATTATCAGTTGCTGATGATAACACAGTTTGGGTGAGCGGAAGTACCGGCTGGATTGGCAAAAGTACGGACGGAGCAAAGCAATGGGAGTTCAAACAAGTTTCAGGCTTTGAAAAACTAGATTTCCGTTCTTTGTATGCCTTCGATTCACAAAATGCTATCATCGCCAATGCTGGCTCGCCCGCTCACATTCTTAAAACAACCGATGGAGGCAACACCTGGCAGATCGTTTATCAAAACCATCATCCTGATGCCTTCTTGGATGGCATTGATTTCTGGAACGATCGTGAAGGCATGATCTATGGAGATCCGATTCAAGGCCGTATGTTTTTATTGATCACATTAGATGGCGGCAAAACCTGGAACGAATTACCTGAAGCACAACGGCCGAGATTAATTGAAGGTGAAGCTTCCTTTGCAGCAAGCGGCACTGGCATTCGCTGTTATGGAAAATCGAAAGTCATTATTTCTACAGGTGGAAAATCTTCGCGGCTTTTCGTATCAAACAACAAAGGCGAGTTGTGGAAGGCGCTGACGCCTCCGGTAATTCAAGGTAAAAGCAGTACAGGAATTTTTTCTGTCGCCTTTCGGGATAAAAAAGGTATCGTGGTAGGTGGAGATTACCTGCAGGATTCCTTAACAGTTAAACACGTGTTGCTTACCCGTGATGCAGGTAAAACATGGCAACCACCTGCTACAACCACCCGTGGGTACCGCGAGTGTGTGGAATACATTGCGAATAAAATATTGATTGCAACCGGACCGTCTGGCATGGATGTATCGTACAACGAAGGCAGGGACTGGCAACCCCTCTCCGATGAACAGGGATTTCATGTAGTACGAAAAGCACGCCAGGGCAAATTGGTGGTGGTGGCGGGGAATGGAAAGATCAGTTGGCTTCACTCAGATAAGTGAAATATGTTAGTTATAAGTGGAGTTCAAAAATATCATGCACTTTCATAACTTATTTGGCGAGATAACAATGCGGTAGGAAGGTCTGCCGCGGGTTCATGAATAATAAGGAATAAAACCAGTTCTCCTTGTTTCAATATTACCAATCATCTGTCCGGAACGGAACCAGTGGGTAACCATAAGCGCCCACAACATTGCCAAGCAGAAAATTCTTAAAGCAATATCGTACAGCAACGGGTTGAGCGACCTTCTCACTTGTTATCGTTATCCCCCTCCTATACGGTGGGCCGCCTGGAGGGAGAGCAGCTGGTACTGCGTTAGCCGGATAGAACACACGATCGCTTCCAGCTATTTCAAAACCATAGGCATCTCCACCTCCAATAACACTCGCTCTGGTGTCCTTTCCATCTTTGTCAGCAAAAGAAAGAGTGACTTTATTTCCATCAATAGTCATTGATTTGTACTGTGGCCCGATGACGGTTATTACGTCCCCGAATCCGTACGTTTCACGCAGCGCCCAATAGCTAAGTCGCTTGGCAACATCCAGCTTATTGGTTGGATGGATTTCATTGCGATCGGACGGAGAAACGAGATCATTTTGTGACACCATTCCCACATGGTTAAGTCTCTGCATCACATTCTTTTGTTGTTCACGAAGCAATGCCGCATGAATTTGAGCTTCCGTTAAATCAAGTCGATTTTCTAAATAATTATAGGGTGCAATTTCGACATAATAAAAAGGCATCTTGTCATTGTTCCATCGAGTGCGCCATAGATTGATCATGGCAACCATCTTGTCACCATAGGTAGCATACCGGGGAACATTCGATTCTCCCTGATACCAAAGCGCGCCACGAATGGAGTAGTTGACAATTGGGGTGATCATGCCGTTATAAAGCGAAATAGGTTTATTAAAGACCGGGTATTTCTCGTCATAAAGTAATTTCAAATCAACATCGGTAAATGCCTTTTGCGATTCAGCATCCATCCACGCTTCTATGGCAGTGCCACCCCAGCTGGTGTTGATGATTCCAACAGGAACATTCAAAATTTTCCGAAGCTGTAATGCATAGTAGTATCCAATAGCGCTGAACGACTTTACAGAAGATGGTGAGGATACTTGCCACGTTCCCGTGCAATCGTCCAATGGCTCTATAGAGCTTTTCTTTGGAACTGTAAAAAGTCGGATATGAGGGTGCATACCCCCTTCTGCAATCGTCTGGGTTGCATCAGGGATGCCGGAACCAAGTCCTGTAAATGACATCTCCATGTTCGACTGGCCGGAAACAAGCCACACTTCTCCTATCAGAATATTGCTAATTGTAATCGCCTCTTCGTCACTCACAGTAATGTTGTTGGAAGCAAACGATGCAGCAGGGGTTGTTATGATTACCTCCCATTTACCTTGCTGATCAGCTTTCACGCTCTTCTTTTGTCCCCATGATGCCTCTATTTTCACGATAGCATTCGGAGTACTCCAGCCCCAAATTTTTACATTGCTTTGTTGCTGCAATACCATATTGTCGCCCACAATTGCTGGAAGTTTTATTTTGGCAATCGTATTACCAAATGCAGCAACCAGAAAAATTAATATCAGATAACTCTTCTTCATATTGTGGACAAAGCTTCTCAGAAGTTACATAAAATGACTTGTTCTCAGGCCTACTTCTTTCGCCAGAGTGTTGGCAAAAACCGATAATACAACAGGTGCCGCCAAGTGATAAAATCATGTGCTCCATCACTCCCGATATAATATTCATGTTTAACATTTCTCTTTTCCAGCTCCTGATGAAAAAGAACATGTCTTGAAGTGGGTGTAGTTTCATTCGTACCCGCTCCCACAAACAAGTAGTCGATTTTATCATTGAGTTTAGGATCTTCAAATACTCCGGGATTCAGATCCATGGATTCGGCAGCACTCAGAATTCCGATGGAGCCAAACACATTCAAGTTGTTCAATCCAACAATCTGAGCATGCCTACCCCCCATGGACAGACCGGAAATTGCACGGTTATGCTTGTCGGCCTTCACACTATAGCTTTTCTCTACAAAAGGAATTACCTCTTTTAGCATTTCGTTGTTGAAAACAGAAAACGTTTTCTCGGTATGTTTCGGATCCATCCTATGTACAACCTGATTGTTTGGCATTGCGATGATCATGGGTAGTGCTTTACCTTCTGCAATAAGATTATCCAGAATAAAATTAACACGACCAATCAAACTCCAGGTAGAAGCCACTTCACCCGAACCTCCAACCAAATAAAGAACCGGATATTTCTTTTTTGTATCATATCCAGGTGGTGTGTATACATAAATTTCGCGCTCACCTGCCGTCACATCGGAATGATAAATATGACGACTTACTATTCCGTGAGGAACATTTTTGGCATCATAAAATGCAGGACCATCCCCATGAACAACCAGAATACTAAAACCGGGTTGACTGGCAAATCCTACCAACGTATTTGCGGGGTCTACTATCAGCGCACCATCAACCATGAGTTTATAATAATATATTTCAGGTGTGATAGGCCCCACAGTCAAACTCCAAACTCCATCGCTACCCTTGGTGAATGGAATTGGTTTTGTACTTTTTAATGTACGGAGAAAATCGCCCGCTAAAGAAACTTCTTTAGCGTTAGGTGATTTGAATCTGAACGTGACTGTGTGATCATCATTAACTTCAGGTGAAATGGTATTAGCCATAAACGGTACCAATCCTTCCCTATTCTTTTGTGGTGCCCAATCCAGGTTGATATGAGACTGCTGCGATAAGCACGTTTCTCCAATCGCCATAATGCACACAAGTAGAATAAATGTTTTTATCATATCGTCACCGCTTTACTTTGTATTTATTCCTAACAACCCCTCATATGGCAAAAAAGCCGGTCGAATCTATCATCAATTAAATAAACGTGGCGTAAAATCATTCAAGTAGTTACTCCAGTTTATCCAGGTATGTCCACCCTTTGATTCATTGTAGTGATACTTAAATTTAGTGTCATCCAATTTTTTTCTCAAGTCCTGTACGCCCGCAAATAAAAAATCATCCACACCGCAGGCAACGTAAAAGAGTTTTGCATTGGCTGCCACTACAGGCAGATTTTTATCATAGGCTGCGATTAATCTCTTATTTACATCGCCTAAGTTGTCATGAAGACCTAAACTGAATAATCCAACGTATTTGAAAAGTGTTGGATTATTCATTACCGTAATTTGAGTATGGAGACAACCCATGGATAGTCCTGCGATGGCACGGTTGGCACTGTTGGGAATTACCCGGTACGTATTTTCAATATAAGGGATTACATCTTTCACAAGACTCTCCGGAAATTTTTCAGATGCCATACCACCCATGGCGCCACCACCAGGAGCTTGCGGAACGTCCAACTGCCTATCCGTTATGGCGGCAGTTTGGGTTGCATTGCCATTCGTCATTACCACAATCATGGGTTTGGATTTTCCCTGAGCAATCAGGTTGTCAAGAATGTAATGCGCTCTGCCTATGGATGTCCAGGCATCTTCATCGCCACCCCCACCGTGAAGCAAGTATAACACCGGGTATTTTGTTGTATTCTTTTTATCTTCATAACCGGGCGGTGTATACACATACATTCTGCGGGTTATACCCAGTGTTGGGGAATTGTACCAGGTATGACTTACCGTGCCATGAGGAACATCTTTTATTTCTAAAAAATCAATTGCATCACCGGAAATAAGTAATGTACTGGCATACGTTCTTCCATCACGCATAGATTGTGGGTTACTCGGATCAAGCAAGCCAACTCCATTGACATAGAAACAATATCGGTATAAGGATGGATCCAAAGGATCAACCGTCAATGACCACACGCCAGCATCATCTCTCGTCATTGGCACGCGTTCGTCTGCCTTCATCCAGGTACCGGATAATTCAACAGTCTGTGCTTTGTCAGCAAATATTCGAAAGGCGACCTTCTTGTCATTCATAATTTCAGGAGATACAACGCGTACACTAGGCCGCTGAGGTATTACCTGCGCTTCAGTTTGCAGACCTGAAATAATTAGCAAGCCGAGTATAATAATTCGTACTTGTTGCATCCTTGTTTTGATCGAATACATAGTTGGTTTCATAGGATTAATTAACTTAATGAGTTGTTTAAAATTCGAATCAATTGACAATTCTACCTTCCAGTGTCAAAGGGGGTGCACCTGCAGGTCCGAGGCGCATTCCTTGAATTTCTATTTTAACTTTTATTTCAGAACCATTTTCCTCAAAACGAAAAAGCCAAACTTCGCTGGCGATACTTTCCTCTACGAATTTGGTAGTTAACTCAAGCGTAGTCGCATCAGTCCATGAAAATTTTGATGCAACTTTTACGGGAAGAACCTGTGTTGGTCGCGGAGGACCACTCATCGTGCTTAACTTAGTTTCTCCTGGTTTCCAGTTATTCAATCCGGATGTTATGTCATACTGTTCAGTGCCCCGGTCGATTTGTATCTGAGCCTCGGTATTTTTCAATGCAATATTCAGCGCCTCTACACCTGTATTATTTTTAGTGAATTCGATTTTCTTTCCGGAAATTCTGGATTGTAAGGAAGGTGAACTGAAGGTAGAGGGAGACTTTGATGTAGAAAGAGAGGCTATTCTTTTTGCCAGTTCTTCAGAGGCTCTTTTATCTTCTGGTAGGCGCTTATCACCTATGGCCGGAAGGAGATTGTCCCACACCAGGTTTAGCTCTTCTTGCGTGTTTGCAGCCGTAGCCGTTAGTACGATTACAGCATCTTTTTCCGGCAACACAATAATAAACTGACCTCCCAATCCATCAGCCCGATAGCCATTATTCCGGCATCTCCAAAATTGATACCCATAACCCTGTGCCCAGTCATTCAACTCCTTGGGAGATTTATTGCCTGGGTCACTGCTTTCTATTTTGAATGAAGTTGCTTCTGCAACCCATGCTGCCGGCACCAATTGCTTGCCGTTCCATTTACCTTTTTGCAATAACAGCTGACCAAACTTAGCCATGTCCCCGGATTGAATTCGTAATCCGATGGCACCGAAAGTATACCCCTCTGGAGTTTCGTCCCACGTTACATTTCGGATGCCGAGTGGTTCAAACAAACGAGGCTTCAAATAATCAAACAATTTTTCACCGGTCGCTTTTTGAACAATAGCTGACAACATAAAGGTTGCCATGTTATTGTATTTAAACACGGTTCCTGGTTTGTGATCAACCTTTGCAGATAAAAAAGCCTTGGGCCAATCCTTAGCGCTCCTGGCAGTAAACAGTGGGTCAGCTTCCATGCCTGCAGACATCATGAGAAGGTCGCGTACGGTCATCTCCTTCATATACGTACTTACCGTATCAGGAAGTGAGTTGGGAAAAAATGATACAACCTTATCCGTCAACTTTAATTTATTTTCTGCTATGGCGATGCCCACACCGGTGGAAGTGAAACTTTTGCTCACTGAGAACATGACATGCTTTAAATCTTTACCATAGGGGTTCCACCAACCTTCTGAAACAATCTTTCCATGACGAACGATAACGAAACTGTGAATTTCATTCTTTCCGTTTTCCACAGCATCTAAAAAATTTAAGATACCCCGTGAAGAGATTCCTTCGACCTCAGGTGTACTTCTTGGTAGCGATTCTGCGGAACTAATTTTATGCTGAGCATAACTACTTGTTATGATCAGACACATCCAAAGAGTGATTACCAAAGATTTCCGAATAAAGTTTAGTCTTCTCATAGGTCCGTTGTATTTAATGATATAAAACTATGTCACTGCGCTGATTATAATTCTCTAATCCAAATATTACGAAAGCTGATAGGTTCGCTTGGGTCACCGTGTGCTTGTAGTTTGATGGGCGCTGATTCATATTTTTTATAGGCTGGCTTACCAATAAAAACTGTTTCTCCCTTTAGTTCAACATTATTTTGTATCAGCACTCCGTTGAAAAAAACGGTTACCCGGGCAAGGGTTTTAACGGTACCATCTTCATTAAATGTTGGCGCGATCCAGGCTATATCATAGGTGTTCCACTCTCCGGCCTTGCGAGCAGGATTTACGGCTGGTGGAAATTGCTTGTATAAACTTCCGGCACCACCATTTACATAGGTTTTATTTTCGTTGTTATAGGTGTCGAGGATTTGAAGTTCATAACCAGCATCACCGCCTCCCGTTGACGCAAGAAACAAGCCCCCATTTCCCCGGCCTTGTCCTTCTCCACTAATTGTTTCAGGAATAAAATATTCCAAGTGTAACTGATAATTAACAAAAGATCTTTTTGTTTCGATATTATTTCCACGCACAGACTTATTAACTGTAAAAACACCATTTGCAACGGTCCAGTTGGGCGCGGTTTTATCTTTTGTTGAAACCCATTCATCCAGGTTTTGTCCGTCAAATAAAATAATTGCATCCGAAGGAGGTTCGCTAAATGTTTTTGCGGGTGTTACCACTTTCGGAATAGGTTCCCATTGCTCCGTATCTGCCGGATTACCGCGCGGCCGGCCCTGACCGGTTGTAATCTGCCCTTGTTGTTGCGCATAAATGGTTGACAACGTTAGTAATAAAATAACTGTGAGTACGGTGGTGATTTTTCCCTTCATCTCTAATTATAATTAATAACTGGTTTCAATTAAGACATTATCAATTTATCTTTTTTTTATCTTTTTCGATTTAGATGGTTTCAGTGCTTCATCAATTGCATTCTTGGCAAGGGGTGCCATCACTTTATACCCATCCAGATTGGGATGGACGGCATCAAACGTATAGGTTGATTGAAGTCCATTTTTTTCATCTTTCAGGGCAGTCCAATAATCGACATAAGCAAGATTATTTTTTGCCGCGTATTCCTTAATCATCGCATTGAGTTTGATGATTTTTTCGGCAGGCTCTAATCCTGGCTTCCACGAAAAATCGTAGGCTGGTAACACGGAACTCAAAATAACCCGAATATGATTTGCCTCCGCTATTGCCACCATGGAAACTATATTACCAAAAATATGTTCCAACGAAATGGGGCCAGTATTTTCTGCGATATCATTAGTGCCCGCGTTTATGAGGACAACCGGAGGATGAAGGTCCACGACATCTGGACGAAATCGCACCAACATTTGCGATGAAGTTTGACCAGAAATACCCCGATCAACGTAATTGTTGGCCTTCCAGAATGCTGAGTCATACCGCCACCAAAACTCGGTGATTGAATCTCCAATGAATACCGGACCTGATGATTTCGAAGAAGAGATAAGTTTTGCGTTTTGGGTCTCATACTTTTTCAGGTACGCCCAATCTTTTCGCAGACGTTCATCAGCGGCTTTTCTGAATGCCTCCAGTTGCTCAGGTGTAAATTTAGGACGTTGCGATGGCTCTGTTGCAGTAGTTTGAGCGATAAGTATTCCTGGCAAGGAGGCCAGCAAAACGATATACAATAGTTTTCTATAATTCATATTGCCTTTAATGCAGTCGTGATAAAAATAAACTGTTCTTCTTGAATGCTCCGTTATTGAGTTTAAAAGGGGATTGCACTATGTACAATCCCCGATTTAAACAACCGAAAACAACTGACCCTTATTACTACATCTGTTTAAGTTATATCCACCAAAAGCATCTCGATCATTTTATGCCGGTAAAGATTTCCGCGCTTCGCGATCAGGATCATTTTTAACTACTGGCACGTCATCATAGACCATAACCTCCCCTTTTTCGGATGTGTATTTCGGCCACTTTGGTAAACCACTAGCATTAGGACTACCCGTCTTCATGAAGGCAACGAGAGCACCTGCCATTTTTTCGGCCATCTTTCTGGCTCTTCCTCCACCTCCGGTATGTGCGAGGTGTCTGTCTGTATTGTAGAACCAAAAAGCTATGTCCAACGTATGGAACGCCCGAAGTCTGCCATCAAAAATGGTTACCGGATTCCAGCCAAACCAATCGACATAAACATTACTTGTTTGTTTCACCTTTACATCAGCAACCGCCACTGAATTCCTTCTATTACTAATAGCAAGTGATACAATTTCAATCGGCTTTTTGTCCGGGAACGCTTTCTCATAAGCATCATACACAGCCGATGCCTGATCACCCACAAATACTCCGAACCCTCGTAATGATTTCAGTTGTTCTTTCGCTTCCGCTTTTGAAATATTTTCAAGCGATGAATCGAAACTGCTCGGAGATCGTTCATAAAATGTAGATGAAATAATCATCGGAATATCAGCAGATAGCGGTGATCCCTCCGGGAAGAATGGATGCTGCGCCAGGAACTTTCCATCAGCCACCGGACGGAATGATGGAGCCGGTGAACCTGCACCCGGTGGTGTTATCTCTCTCAACTCACGACTTGCATGGTTAGCCAAAGCATAATATTCTTTCCAAGGCATCTCTTGTAGTTTCTCTACGGAAACTCCTGCATGACGTACCACGGCTGCTCCTAATTTTTCTGAATTTGCTTTTTCCTCAGCTTTCTGAGAAGTACCACTTAGCGCTACAGCTTTATGGAATAATCCTTTTGCCGATGGCATTGCCATGAGAGTGCAAACTTTGGCACCTCCGCCAGACTGCCCCATGATCGTTACATTTCCTGGATCACCACCAAAGTTTGCAATATTATCACGCACCCATTCTAATGCAGCAACGGCATCAAGCATGCCTACGTTACCGGAGGCTTCAAATTTCGAACCACCCACTCCGGCAAAATTACTAAAGCCCATAGGGCCCAGCCGGTGGTTGATTGACACGAATACAACATCGCCAAAGCGGGCAAGGTTTTCACCATGATACTCGGGGTGCTCTATGGAATTACCACTGGTAAATCCACCACCGTGCATCCAAAATAACACAGGACGTTTTTTCGAATCCAGATTCGGTGTCCATACATTTAGCTTCAAACAATCTTCACCTATTTCATCATAGTGCCAATCATCTGTAAACGCCAGGTATCGGTTGGCGTAAAAGTTTACCAACAATTGGGGAGCTGACATGCCCCAATAGGTTGCCGGGTAAACGTCATTCCAGGGTGTAGGTTTTTGCGGAGGCATGAAGCGATTCTTTCCAGAGGTATCAGCACCATAGGGGACACCAAGAAAAGAGTAGATATTCTTCATGATAAATCCCCGAACCTTCCCATAGCTTGTATTGGCTACAGCGATATTATCACCTATATATAAAATGGGCTTATCATCGTCCTTTGCATCGAGTGGATTATTTTCAGGAGAAGCGGATAAGGCTAATGGGGATGCCAGACCAAAACCAGCAACGCCAGCCCCGATCTTTTGAATAAAATCTCTTCTTTTTGTTTTCATGCGTATCTGTTAAAGTTTATTTTTTTTAAAATAAAATATTCTACCAGCCATTGTTTTGCTGGTAAAGGCCTAACGACAAGTTTATTTCGTTCTGTGGTATGGGCAGATATTCATCTCTGCCATCTTTAAAGAAAGCATTGTTCAAAAAGCCATGTCGTGTTTTATCTTTGGCAAAGTGCGCATTCATTGTTTCTGACGCGATACCCCAACGCACCAGGTCATAGAAGCGTGGGCTCTCCATTGCAAATTCCATCCTTCTTTCAAATTGCAATGCTTTACGAGCATAGTCTTTGTTAGGGAATGAAGCATAAGGTTGGATTAAATAATTCGAAAAGCCTTGACCTGCCTTGGGTCCACTCGACCAGGTGACCCACGATGTGCTAGCAGCATTACCAGCACGTTGCCGTATTTGGTTAATGAGAGGCAAGGCCACATTTTCCTGATTTAACTCAATAAGTGCCTCCGCTTTCATCAGCAATACATCATCATAGCGCAGGATATCCACATTTACGGACGTGCCGAAAAAGGCACCCACTTTCCTCAAGCAGCTACACGTAGGTAATTGAAGTTCCTTCATCGCACCAAAGTTGCCATATACAGCACTTGCCCGAGCCCAGGAATTCTGAGCCACATAGTTTTGATCATACTTGAAAGGGTGTGTAGGTATTGCAGCAGTATGATCTAATCGAGGGTCGAAAGTATTGGTCTCGAAATCGCTGGGGTTTTTCATTTCAACATCATCAAATGTATCGAACAGTGGAAGTCCATCCGCACCTGTCCTGAATGAATTGATCATATTGGCACTTGGAACGTGAAACCAGCAGCAGCCAAACTTAGGCTCCATGTTGTAATTTAGTCCGTACTCCGTTGCAATCTTTCCATTCGTTGTTCCATCATCCACTGAAAATTGAATCGCAAAAATAGATTCGGGTGTATTCTCATATCCGAATGTAAAATTCTTTCCAAAGTTGTCGTTCAAACTATATACCCCACTATTGATAACAAAATCCGTAAGCGTAACCACTTCCTGGAGTTTCGTAGCATTAATATTTATTACATTATTATTCTCGTCCTGTTCATACGCCTGATACAGTCGAACTTTTGCCAGGTATGCTGCTGCCGCATATTTATTTGCTCTGCCCTTTTGCGCTTGAGTGGTGGGCAGATTATCAAATGCAAATTGAAAATCCAATGCAATTTTATTCCACAGTTCATCATTAGTGTATAGGCGATTGCTAACATTCACCATTTCTTCCTGTGGTATGGTCTCATCGATGTACGGAATATATTTAAAAAGACGCTTCAATCTGAAATGAAAGTGTGCACGCAAAAATCTCATTTCAGCGATTCTCACTGTACGCGTTGGCATTTCTGCATCGGTTAATAGATTCAGTGCCTTCAGTGCATTATTCGCTCTTGACATTTGCGCATACATACCAGACCAGGCAGCCACGAACGTTCCTATGTTGGGATCCAGCAAGTTGAAAGTCTCCAGGTTAGACATGGCTTGGTTATCCCCGGGCCCATTACCTCCCTTATAGGAGTCGTCCGAACGTAAGCTTCCCCATACCCAATCCGTAGAATATGCAGCTGACCAGGTTGTGTTTGCCAACTGTGCATATGCGGATATCACCAATTGATCGGCAATGGTTGCACTACCTGCAAGTTGCTGAGAGGTAACAATTCCTTTGGGAGCAAAATCCAGAAAAGAGTCGGAACATGACACTCCTATAAGCAGGAAGAATGAAAAAAAGAGTTTACTATATTTCATAACTTAAATATTTAAAAGTTTAAAATCTTATATCCATACCCAACGTGTACCGAACAGGTCTTGGGTAAATTGCTCCGGGCGTCTCCGGATCTGCACCTGTAAATGAAGTATCAGAGTTCTTGTTATAAATAAGAAGGAAATTATCAGCGATGCCGTAAAATCTCAATGACTTCATTCTTAAAGATTGTATAACCGACTCAGGCAGTGTATATGACAACTCTACATTTTGGATTTTGAAATACGCACCATTAACACGGTCATAATCAGAAATTCTATTTTCCTGATTGTTATTCACCGTAGAAATAGCTGGAATCTTTGATCCTGTATTCTGTGGGTTCCACGCATTCAATAACCGTGTTCCATGATTTACCGTTACACCGCTTACTCCGAGGAAGTCTGTAAATGATTTGGCATTATCTTGTACAATCACTCCTGATACACCGCGGGTTGTGATTGTAAAGGCAAAATTCTTATACTGAAGTGAACCTCTCAATCCATACGTGAAGGCCGGCAACGTTGTTCCGAGCCAATCCTGATCCAGTGCGTTGATTATACCATCTCCATTTATATCACGATACCGAATTCTTCCCAAGCCTTTACCCGGTTGTGTGGCATGAGCGGTAACTTCTTCTGTTGTTTGAAAAAGGCCATCGGTAACATACCCCAAAATTGAAGTTCTTGACCTTCCGATAATGTTTTTCTCTGCATTGTTTGGATAGGCGGTGATGACAGAGGTAGGTACACTAGTCACTTCGTCCATCGCACGAGCCACGTTAGCACTTATATTGTAGCTTACCGCACCCACATTTCCATTATAACCAAGTACTAACTCGAAGCCTTGGTTCGTCATGGTTGCACCATTGACTGTCTTTAAGGCTCCTTCACCAGCAACACCAATCACAGGAGGGGTTACCAGTATATCTTCGGTAGTGCGAGTGAAGTAATCAAAGGTACCGGTCAGTTTATTTTTAAAGAAACCAAAATCAAATCCAACATTAAATTCTTGTGTAGTCTCCCACTTCAAATCCTGATTGGCCGTTCTGGTTTTTACAAATCCTGATGAAAGTGTTCCGGAATTGGAACCATTAATGTCATACGCGGAACCGGTACTTTGCGTGCCGGCTGGGCCTGCCACTGTACCATAGTTAGCTGCGTAAGTTTCAAAACGTGCATCATCAGTAATCGTAGATTGGTTACCAACAACACCATAACCAGCACGAATCTTAAGATTGGATAAAAATGAGGACGTGTTGCTCATGAAAGACTCTTTTGTAATTACCCAACCCACCGATGCAGCCGGAAAGAATCCAAACTTATTGTTTTCACCGAATTTTGAGGATCCATCATAGCGTAAGGTTACTGAAGCGAGGTAACGGTCATCAAACGCATAACCCACATTTCCGAAGTAGGAGAGCAACTGATTACCTGTAGAAAAACCGCTGTTTGTTACGGTGCCAGTACCTGCATTAATCACATAGTAGTTCACATCTTCATTGGCAAAAATCTGACGGGCTGCACCCAAGCCTACTGTTTCATTTTTAATGGATTCCATACCCGCCAAAAAAGTTGCCCGTGATTTATTCAACGTGAGCTTGTATGTAGCTGTGTTTGACCATGTCCAATTGACATTGTGTAACTGATTAATAGCCATTGAATTTATAAGCCGGTTGGGCAAGGGTTGGGAAAATGCCCTTTCAATATTCAAATTATATTGTTGCGTGTATTCCAGACCAATACTTGATCTGAAAACCAGGTTATCAATCGGCTCTAACTCCGCGAAAAAATTTCCAAAGGTTTGTAATTCATGGTTCTTGTCATCGCTGTTAATATCTGAGATGTGAACCGGGTTATTTCTGTCGGAGAACCCACCCCCAACCGGACCACCGTATGAACCATCAGTCCTGTAAACAGGAATAACAGGCTGTAGAATGGTTGCAAGTTGTATAACAGATGCTCCTCCTAAATCGTTGGGTACCGGAGTTTCGCGTGACTTTGATATGGTAAGATTCTCCCCAATTTTCAGCCTTCCATTGAAGAATTTGGTAGACATATTAACCCGTCCATTAATCCGGTTGAAGTCATTATTAATAACTGTGCCTTCATTTTTATAATAAGAAAGGTTCACTAATACATTAGTATTGCTGGTGCCTGAGGTAAGCGTAAGACTGTTTGAGGATACCAATCCATTTCTATAAACCGCCTTTTGCCAGTCTGTATCACCAGCAGGCGTAAGAGGGTCGCCACCAACAAAAGGGACTACGTTAACGGCATTCAGCACCGGATTAGCATAATCACCATTCCAATCAAATGAATAAATCGGGGTAACCATCGGAACGGATGGACCATCGTTAACCGCACCGCGCCAGTAGGCTTCACCCATTTGCCGGGTATTCATCATATCTATACGTCTTGCATTGACCTGTGTACTAATACTGGTATTGAATGTGAGGCTGGTGGATTCCTTCCCTGATTTTGTAGTAACTATGATTACTCCATTTGCTGCTCTCGATCCATAGATGGAAGCCGTTGAAGCATCCTTTAATACATCCATGGATTCGATAGAGTTAGGGTCGAGGTTCGAGAATACGTTTGGATCTGTTGTAGGCACCCCATCAATAACATAAAGCGGGCTACTATTCGAAAGGGAGTTATTGCCACGAATATTAACCTGTGATGCCCGACCATTGGGAGCACCACTAGTGGTAATGTATAGTCCTGCTACCTGACCTTGCAAAGCCTGCATTAAACTACCACCCGGTATATCTTTCGATTGCCCGAGATCTACGGGTGCCACGGCTCCAGTCAGGTCAGATCGTTTTTGTGTCTGATAACCAGTTACCACAACTTCTGAAAGTGTCTCGACATCAGGATCAAGCAGCACATCAAAATTTGTTTGAGCTCCAATAGTAATTTCCTTTGTGGTATATCCGATAAAAGATAATACCACTACGTCCGATGGGTTTGCCGACAAATTGAATTTTCCCTGATTGTCGGTTGTGGTGCCATTGGTAGTCCCTTTCACAAGGATATTTACACCAGGAAGGGGTTGACCATTTTCGTCTTTTACCACACCAGTAATAACACCGGTCTGGGCATGAGCAAAATTTGGCTGCAAAATCAGTAAACAGAGCAGCATCAGTAACCATCTGAAGCCATGCCTGTCAGTTAGTAAAATCATTCTTTTCATAAAGTAGGGTTTAATGTTTAAAATGGTTTTAGTTTGATTGGAGCTTTCTACAGGTACGAAAGTATTCCTGATGTGGAGAAACAAGTTTCTGCTTAGTATCAACCTTTTTTAAAATCGGATCAAAGTGGAGTGTATGGGGTAAATGTTCACAATCGATTGCAAAATCAAGGGATATGCAACCGTTTTAAATCAATAATTTCCAAAAGAGGTGGGTGTCTTTTTATAAAATTGTACCAAAATTTCACAATCGTCTCAGTAAGCCAAAACCTTTCAAAAAGAGTCCATTTCAAGTTTTTTGATTGAACATGGTGTAAACAATCGAGTAAATCATAAGCTTGATATTTTCCCCTTAAGTTGTTGACGTACACAATAAATTGACAAAACGATTAACATCCGAAGTTTTACAAATCCTTGATTAGGTTTGGAGATTCAATTGGCTACCTGCACAATGAAAGTGCAGAGTAATAGAGCCAACAGGCTGGTTCTTTGATCATTGCTACGATCAGGCTCGCAACAAATACCAATGGTTGGAGTCTTATTAATAAATACTTTTCATCTGCCAGGCGGTTAAGGATTTTAATTCACTCGCCTGACCTTGTGATTTTAGAGAAACACCTAATGCATCGGTTCTGCCCGGGTATACACGGACACCAAGAGCTTGTTTTCCGTTAACAAAAACTTCAACAACACTTTTATCAATGAAGACCCGTAATTTGATTGTCTCACCAGCAGCCATGGCGAATGAAGCAGTCTCAGGTCCACGCGGCCGCGCATCGGGGAGCGTAGAAGAATTGGAGGTCTCTAGTGTAATCAGACTTTGTCGTGGTTGCGGAGTTGGCCCTTGAGGTTGCTGAGTGGTAGTTACAGGTTGGTCCGTGCGCAGCCTGGCCACCTGTCCGAATCGATAATCGCGACCGGGAGTCATACCCCGATCTTTCATGATTACAATGCGGGTGTACTCTTCTTTACCAGGTGAGCGCAGTACATTCAATTCTAATGACGATGATTCTTTTGGATCAATCTCCAGATTGATTTCCATGGCATCTCCTTTAATATTCTTCAATACAACTTCTTTATTTGCAGGAAGCACCATAGATTGGACTGTCTGACTGCTTCCGCGAAGTGATTCGATGTCACCCGCGGGTTCTTGCAGAATTTCATCTTTGCCCGACAAGCTAAGGATTCGTGGCAGAGTCATGATCTGATTCCATTCTCCCGTTGGTTTTCCGGGATTCATATTGAAAATAATGATCACATTCCCTTTTCCGTCTTGAACTGCCGATGGTGCATGAACTCCGGAAGGCCCTGCCGGCCCGAAATTGAATTTGCCTGCACTGGTAACGTTGAACTTATCCCGATCTTTATCATAATCACCCAACAAATACTGACCACCACTCATATGGCTGAAGAAGGGCATGATATAACGATTACCAATAGGCCAAAAGTAGGGGCATGCATAATCGTCTCCAATCAGTGTGAAACGATCGTTAATAACAAACTCATGCATGTATTCCCATGTGATCAAATCTTTGGAACGAAAAAGGCTACTGACCGCAATCGGTTTATCGCCAGGTCCTTTAGGTGCGCGACCTGCCGAGAGCGAATAATATATATCATCTTTTTTCCAGATGGATGGATCAAAGACACTGTATGGCAAAGGAAAACCAGTAGCGCTTCGTATAGGAATTGCTGGAATGCCATTATTTACTTTCTCCCAATTGAGCAACAAGGGGTCGCTGGCAGTAGCTACCATGTTGCCCACCTCCGTACCATGATACATAGCAATCACGCGGTTATCTTCCACTAATGCAGAACCCGAAAAAACCGCTCGTTCAGGACTGGGGTAAATAGCATACGGAAGATCAACCCAATGAATCAAATCTTTGCTGTAGGCATGACCCCAATGCTGTCGTCTGTCTTCGGGTGGATAACCCTGATAAAACATGTGCCAGTTCCCCTGCCAATAACACAAGCCATTAGGATCATTGAGTGTGCTCTCGGGACTTACAAAATGATAGATCGGGCGATAACGATCCGATGATTGTCGTTTTCGCGATTCAGCAAATCGTTTTAAGAGCGGGTTTGATTTGAGTTCTTCTTCCTGCTCTTTTAGTATATTGGAAAATTTGAATTCAGGAACAGCTGATACATACGGAGGTTTATCTGCCTGACTAAACGAGATACTGGTCGTTATGAATAACACTGTGATTGCGGAAACAACAAACTTTACTGCTTTCATATTCCCTGATCGTTTAGTTTTCAAAATCATTAGCCTTCATCATTGAACCTCATAGAGCAATCAACTATTTTTTCCAAATGGAATTAAGCTCATGTACCGCTAATTTTTTGACGATAAATTTCCGTGCGATTGGAGCAGGGCCTCCCGGTCTGCCACTCGCTTTGATTAACGCTTCAATTTTTCCATTCTTAGCACCTTTGAATTCAGTGACATAGTATAACTCCCCATCATTGATGAAAAACTCCAAAATATTCTTATCTACAATGGCTTCAATCTTAAAGATCTCGCTTGCAGAAACATACTTGACGGGCTGAGCCAATGTAGGTGCCGCGAAGGGACCGGCAGGAACGGCCGCGTCTGCAGGTTTTGATACCGGGGCCACCGTTGAAAATTCCCATTCATTGTCGTACCTTAATTCATAGCCAAGAATATTTAATGTGATCGGTGCATCGCCTCGTTGAAACTCCGCAATGATATGCACTGGCACATCGTCTGCAACTTGTATGGTAGCAGGAGCATCACTCGTTATTACTTTATTTTCCAAAACCTGTGTTTTGGCATGCAAGGATTTAATCGCGTCAATGGGAGTCGGGCATAGCGTATAGACACCAAATGATTTTTTCAAGCGTAGTTCTGTAGGAAAAAGTTGTGCCTGATTGAATGGCATCCCGGGATGTGTGATATTTCTACCCCAACCAATTTGAATCCGTTTATTGTTGGGAGCGTTATTAAATGTTTGTGATGCATAAAAATATCCGCCACCGTTTTCATATTGTTTAAAGGGTTGTTCCGTTTTAAAATTCTTGCCGTCAAACTCACCAACAATGTAGCGTCCGAATGCATCATACATAACCCATTTTGATTCTCCGGGAGCGCCTTCAACGGGTAGTTCAAATAATTCAGGGCATTCAAAAAAACCTTCCACACCGGATTGATAGGTCCAGGACTTAAGATCGGTTGAAGTATAAATAGAATGTTGTCTTAGAGAAACCTCTTGATCGAGGCCAATCTTTTTTGGAAAACCGGAAGACCAAACCACAAGCACCCAATGATTGCCCGGAGCATACCAAAAAACTTTAGGGTCTCGGCCATTATGCTTTATCACCGGATTACCTGCATAGTCCTCGAAGGTTCTACCATTATCATAACTTAACTTCAAACATTCGCCCCGGCCGGTGCTTGTATACATAACAATCAATGGATCGATACCATTTTTTCTGAATCCACCTGTGTTATTCGGATCGGTAAAAGCTGAACCGGAAAAAGCTGCATCTCCCCTACCCGGTGGTGTGGTTTCTGTCGTATTCAGGAATGGATAAATTGCCTCCGGAAGTTGTTGCCAGTGAATTAAGTCTTTACTTACCGCATGCCCCCAATGCATGTTTCCCCATTGCCATCCATACGGGTTGTGTTGAAAGTATAAATGGTATTCGTCTTTATCATAAACCAACCCATTGGGATCATTGATCCAGCCACGCTGAGAAGAAAAATGCACTTGTGGTCTACCCTTCTCTGAATACAAAGAATCCTGACCGGGGAATTTTGAATCCGCGAAAATCATATCAAGCCCTTTGGTACTCAACTTGGGCGTTACTGTTTCAACATTACCCGCTGTGGGTGCACCACCGCGAAAACCCATCGGTGCGTTTTCAATTTCAACAGTAACTTTTTTTCCCTGATAAGGAGTTACATCGAAGAACGTCCAGAATGTTGGGTTTCCTTCCGCAAGATTAATGGTAAATTGATCGAGTGTTTTTCCATCCACCTTTACCCTGGCCCGCACCATAGGGCTAGCCGCATTCACTGGTAAGTTGAGATACGTTTGACCTTTTTTGATTTGAATTACCTTGCTCTTCATTTCTGCAGACGCAGCGGCAACCGTAGGATTTTGAGCCATCGCCTGGAATACCAGACTACAACTAAATAGAACGAGGAATAAATTTTTCATGGTATTGAGATTATTTTATTTTAAGGCCAGTAAAATCATCTATTTCAAAGGGTGTAAATCAAATAGTTCATTATACATTTTGTTCCAGTGTCTTGCCTTTCGTTTCAGGCATGACCTTCAATACGAATACAAGTTGAAGTACCATCATTATCGTAAAGATCATAAAGGTATTTCCGCCTCCGATACTTTCTGCGATGTAGGGAAAGCTAAAAGCAATCAAGGCAGCCATCAACCAATGTGTAAAGCTTCCTAGTGCCTGACCACTTGCCCTAACCTCATTTGGAAATATTTCAGATATGAATACCCAGATCACGGCTCCTTGTGAAAAAGCAAAAAATGCGATATAAACGAACAGGCTTACAGGAACTATGTACCCGGTAAAGTCTTCCATATAAAACGATCGGGCCACCAAGGCTAATGTTAAAATGAGACCCATGGATCCAATCAACATTAATTTCTTTCGCCCAAACCGGTCAATAAAGTTTACGGCAAGCAACGTAAAGGCAAAATTGACCAATCCTAAACCAGCGGTGGAAAGAAACGCTGAATCAGTACCTAAGCCGGTCATTGAAAAAATTCGCGGAGCATAATAGATGATTGCATTGATTCCCGAAACCTGATTGAAGACGGCAAACAGGATAGCCAGTGTAACCGGAAAACTATATTTCTTCGAAAACAACTTTTCGCTGTGTTCGGCCAGGCTCTTATTGTGAGCATCCTGAACGGATTGAAGTTCAGCTTGCGCGGTCAGTGGATTGATTTGGTTGAATATGGACTTTGCCTGATCGCTGTCACCTTTCTTCACCACCAACCATCTTGGACTTTCCGGAATAAAAAAGAGAGCCACCAGGAAAAGTATTGATGGAAAAGCCTGTATACCCAACATCCATCGCCAGGCATTTTCCCCGATTCCCTGGAACAAGTAATTGGAGACAAACGCAATTAAAATTCCTAAAACAACATTGAATTGAAACATGGCGACAAGGCGGCCTCTATGACTGGCAGGTGAAATTTCGCTAATGTACATGGGAGCAGTAACCGAAGAACAGCCCACACCGAGTCCACCGATGAAACGAAAAAATAAAAATATATACCAGTTAGTTGCCAGGGCCGAACCGACAGCGGAAGCTAAAAATAATATCGCAATCCAGAATAATGTCTTCTTTCTTCCCCAGGCATCTGAAGGGATGCCCCCCAACATGGCGCCAAACACAGTGCCGATCAACGCGATTGATACCGTAAAGCCATGCTCAAAAACATTGAGGCTCCACAATTTTTGAATACTCTGTTCAGCGCCTGAGATAACGGCTGTGTCAAGTCCAAAAATAAATCCCCCGAATGCTACAATGATCGACCACGTAAAAGCTTTTTTCATGAGTGATATTTTCGCACGAATGTATCGCTCCCATAAAAAAATAGAGTATTTACAGCGTACCAACGTTTTTAAGAATCGAACCAATTTAAAATCCTGCGGTAAAAGATCGCAAACGATTGCAAATCAGCTTGATGTCAAGGAAAATGGTGTGGCCCAATGGTGGTGAACAACCAAGGTACTTTTGATATTGTATCAGATTTTCAATTTTGTGACAATAGGGATGCTAACTTCCATTCTCAAGTTTATAATCCTTGATTCAACAATCGAATTGAGTCATGAAAATAAGGCCTGTAGTAAGCCAGAATCTCAACCCCACCCATTACCAATTCAGATTTTGTTACGATCCATGTTAAGCTTTAAGTAGCCCATCGACCCAAGGAAATTCAGACTCAATTATCTAAGAAATCAGGATGGGTGCTGCAAATGTTGCGCAAAGAATTGGTTTCGTCTCTGGTTTTTTATGCTCCTTGAAGATGCTTTGATAATCATTTGCTCCCGTTGAAGAGTAAATACAATATTGATCAGGCCACGCACCATCATATCATTCTTTACCTGCAAAAGGTGCCACGATACGTTTCCATAAAATTCGGAGTCGAGTTCTTTTCTTGCCAGGTCCAAAAGCTCATTGATCTTTATTCGGTTATATTCCTGGGTGTCCAACGTGGTGGAAATAAAATTGGCAATCCTTTCATACTGAATTTTTACCATCGAGGTTCCTACTTTGTTTGGCTGACTCAAGAGCTCGATTTTATCATGTTTTTTCATAGATCAAATTTGACGTTTAACATTTTCAGTCTACCCTCATCTTAACATCTAATATTTCCAATACCTCAGAAGTATACTGGGGTATGGGGCCAATTTGACTAGCTACATAGGCACCAATCTTGTTAGCCTTGGTAGCTGCCTCTATTACATTACCATGTTTTAGGTATTCATACATAAACGATGCGCTGAACGCGTCTCCCGCACCTACGGCATCCTGCAAGTCAATTTTATGACCCGGCACATGCACAAAGTTATTTTCCTCAAATACATAACAGCCTCGTTCCGCAGCCGTAATGATTATGATCTTTATTGAATAGACCTCTGAAATGATATCACAAAACTGCCTCAGACTAAAAAATAAATCCTCAAACAACACTTCCGATATTTCCGATACTTCTTGAATATTGAGTTTGAGAATATCACAAAGTCGAAGGGAACTCATGATAATCATTTTTGAGTATCCCTCTTTTCTTAGATTGACATCATAGAAGACATGCTTGAATTTATGTGTCGATAAAACTGTCTTTAAGGTATCTGCTGAAACAGGACTTCTTTGTGCCAGCGAACCGAAATAAAATACATCAAACTCCATACAATCAAGTCTGGAACCTAAATCGTTAAATTCGATAAAATCGTAGGCTACCTCTTTTTTAATTATATAATCAGGTTGTCCATTGATTAATGTCACATCAACGCTTCCTGTCTCATGCATTTCATCCTGCTGGATGAGAGAGGTATCAACCCCATAAGAAGCTATTTGGACTAAAGCAATTTCACCATATTCGTCACTTCCAACACGTGAAATGATATATGGCTTAACTCCATACTGAGCCATATGGGCTATAAAATTTAAGGGTGCCCCTCCCAGGTGGGGCTTGCCTTCAATAATGTCCCACAAGATCTCTCCAAATGCCAGTGCTTTCATAGTTTTAATTCCAGAATTGATACTTCCTAAGATTCTTATTTCCGAATTCAACTTGCCTCGCAAAATCTTACCTTACGAATGTATCCCCTTATATAAAAAAAGAGTATTTACAAAGTATCAACCTTTTTAAGAATCGAATCAAAAACTACTTAGAGAGGAAAGCTTGCGAAATAAGCTCTTAAGGAAGAATATATTCTGGCGCCTAAAGGAATATGGGCGCACGAAGATTTAGTAATTGTATCAGAATTTCAATTTTGTGCCAAAAACCTCAGTTCAATTCATTTTGCTTGTTTTGAAATCTTTGGGTGACTTCTGAAACTTGGTTTTAAAAATTGTTGAAAAATACGCAGGGGAAGAAAACCCAACTTCGAATGCAATCTCCGCGATACTCTTTTCAGAATTTATCAACAAATGCTTTGCCTTTTTTAGGCGCACGGAAACTAAATAATCGTTGACGCTAAAGCCCAGCACGGCTTTTACTTTTCTATAAACCTGAATACGCGACATACCCAATTCGTGTGCAATCTCATTGACCGATAAACTAGAATTCGACAAGTGCCTTTCGATGGTCGAAGTGAAATCGTTTATAAATTTCTTATCCAGGCTGCCCGGTGCAATGGTTTGGGTATCTATGTTCAGGTCGTGGCTATAATGATCCTTTAATACCTGGCGGTTTTTGATCAAGGCTTTGATTCTTTCATTTAAATACTCAAAGACAAAAGGTTTTGTTACGTATTCATCGGCACCCGTCTTTATGCCTGTAATTTTTTGCTCGATCGAACCCGCAGCTGTGAGAAGAATAATCGGGATATGCGAAGTGCGCAAGTCCGTTTTCAGGAGTTTTGAAACTTCAAAGCCATCTTTACCGGGGAGCATCACATCACATATAATCAGGTCAGGCACAATTTCGAAGGCGCGTTTTAACCCAGCCGGTCCATCCACTGCTTCATCTATGTTATACTCTGTAATGAGGCTGTTTCTAATAAAGGCCCTCATCTCAAGGTTGTCATCAATCACCAAAAGTGTATGTTCCTTTACTGAATAATCGTAGTTTACTTTATCAAGATTTAAACTAATATCATCCACTAAGACCACTTGATTTGGTGATCTGCTGAATTCAGCACCCGGTGACGCCATCTCATGGGATTCGAGGTGATCTTTTCCCAATGGTAATATGATACAAAACCTCGTGCCTTTTCCTTTTTCACTCGTTAAATGGAGATTGCCATGATGCATATCGATGAACTCTTTGGATAAAGATAACCCGAGCCCGGTACCTCCAAAACTTTCCCCCGTATAGAATCGATCGAATGCACGTTCAACATGCTCTTGAAGCATACCAATTCCATTATCTTCTATAAAGATTGCAACGGTCCGTTCGGAGTCACCGCGCGCAATGGTTATTGTTATTTTACCTTTGTCGTGGGTGAACTTAAATGCATTAGATAATAGATTAAAAATAACCTTATCTAATTTATCGGGATCAAACCAAACCCGCAGTTCGTCATAGGCTGTCTCCAGTTTAAACTCAATTTTTCTTGCCTTTGCCGTTTTGTCAAATGAACTCATGACCTCCTTTAAAAATTCAACGATATCAGCCTCCATGGCCCTGAGTAACATTTTTCTATCTTCAATTTTTCTAAAGTCCATCAATTGATTGACCAGGAGAAGAAGCCGCATCGCATTCTTCTTTATTAGCTTCATATCGTCTTTCAAATACGGCTTCAAATCTTCACATTTCATCATGAGCTCATCGATAGGCCCCATGATGAGTGTTAAAGGAGTTTTGAATTCATGCGAGATATTGGTGAAGAAACTTAATTTCTCTTGTGCCGCCAGTTCTGCTTTTTGAGCCATGTCAGCGATCTTATCCTTTTGTTCAAGGGTTTCTTTTGTTTTGGCTTCCAATCGGAGATTGGCTTCATTTTTTTGTTGCCAGGCAAGAATGGCAGCACCTCCAATGGCAACAACAATAACGAGACCTATTAGCAGGATATAAATAAATCTCCGTTGAGAATAAAATTTGGTGAGTTGTTCATTGATCAAACCCTGCTGACGAACAATATCCCTTTGTTGACTTGAAATTTTATCGGCTTGCAATTTCATAACACGAACATTCTTAGCGTCAATGACAATGCTATGCAAAACGTTCTCCTTCTCGAATGGCTCCTGATGTAAGATGCGGGCAGCAATTCGTATCGCATCTTCACCGCCTGTTGGATATAAAAAGGTGCCGCTTAAAATACCATCATCCACAAATTGAATTCCATTGCCCGGGCCTGGAAGGCCATCAATCCCCACAAACTTGACTGCACTGTTCCTGGAATCTTTTTTAAGAATGGAATATGCACCGTAGGCCATTACATCGTTGTGGGCATAGACCAAATCTACAGCAGGAATAATTTCAATATGTTTGTTGAGTCGTTGTCTTACCGTATCAATTTCCCAGTCTCCGTTAATTTCACTAACGATACTGATGCCCGGAAACTTTGAAATTACTTCCCGGAATCCACGATCTCTTTCAATAGCCGGTGTTGATCCACGAAGGCCCCATATTTCCATTATTTTACCTTGCCCATTAAGAGCTTCGGAGATGTATGTGCCCGCGAGTTTTCCGATTTCATAATTATCGGCACCTACATAGGCTGTATAAAGGCTGGAATTAATTTTCCTATCAACAATGATAACCGGAATTCCCTTTATAAACGCACTTTCTACAATAGGCGTAATCGGATCAGCTTCATTGGGTGAAACAATAAGTAAATCAACATTAGCGTCTATGAGTTCCTGAATATCCTTTACCTGATTGGCATTATCCCCTGCTGCGTCTTTAAATATTAATTCAATGTCCGGATGAAATGCAAGCTCTCCTTGCATGGAAACCAACATCTGTTTACGCCAGGCATCAGCGTGGGTACATTGCGAAAATCCAATTTTGTATTTTTTGTTTGACGAACTAGAATTGCAGGAAGAGAAAACTCCAGCTAACACTACGATGAATAGGAAGATGTGTACTGTACTTTTCATTTCATGCAACTTAAGTACAATTTATGCATTTGAAAATAAATCATTTACAAGAGGTAATTTATTGAACAGAAAGTTGCGGTGATGTGAAGAAAGAAGCATCCCTGCAAGAATTACCTCTGGTTTCATAAGCTAAAAGGAAACCATACTATAATTCATAAGTTAGTATAATTTATAACCAACCTTTCCACTAAGGGTATTTTCCTATAAAGAATGAGGTCATTGCCTGATACAATACTATAAACTTGAATCAATTTTGAATGTCCGTAGGTTACAATCCAACCTTCCTATAACATCAAACTGGTTTTATTACCGCTCATCCTCAATTTTTTCAATTCATCAGGAAGAACTGATTTCTTAAAAATTTGATACTTACGAAAAAGATGAGCTCTGATCAAACATCCATATTGTGCATGGATTGTATGATTTAGTTGAAAGCTATAAACCGTAAACCACGATGAAAACAAACAGACGGAATTTTTTTCAAAAGCTGGCAGTTGGTACTGCTGGCTTTGGCCTTGTACCATCGCTTAGCCTAACATCCTGTTCAACTCCTGACAAGGAGAAGAAAGACGAAGATGGTCAGGTCCTATTTATCGGTGATAACATAGCAATAGCAGACACTACCCATGGAAAAGTTCGGGGATTTATTCATAAGAACATTTATACATTTCTGGGAATACCTTATGGAGCCAATACCTCTGGAAAGAATAGATTCATGCCACCACAAAAACCAGAGCCTTGGAGTGATATTTATCCAGCTGTATATTGGCCCAATGCCGCACCTCAACTGCAAGTAAATTTCTATGGCGACCGCTACCTCGCATTTACCGACAATTGGCATTATGATGAAATTGGAGAGAATTGTCTTGGGTTAAATGTTTGGACTCCGGGATATACAGACAATAAAAAACGGCCGGTTATCGTATGGCTTCATGGCGGTGGATTTACCAGCGGAAATTCTATTGAACATCCTCAATACCATGGAGAAAATCTGAGTCGCAGAGGAGATATTGTCTTTTGTTCTCTGAATCATCGGCTCGGGCCATTGGGTTTTGCAAATTTCGCTGGCCTTGGAGGCGAGCGATTCGCTGCATCAGGAAATGTGGGGATGCTAGATGTTGTTGCAGCGCTGGAGTGGATCCGTGATAACATTTCAAACTTTGGAGGTGACCCCAATAATGTAACCATTATCGGACAATCCGGTGGTGGAAGAAAAGTTTGCATGCTAACCGCTATGCCATCTGCGAAAGGCCTATTCCACAAAGCAGTTTCGTTGAGTGGACAATCTCTCAATGGGGTTAGTAAGGATACATCCGAAAAACTTGGCTCATACATTCTCAAAGAAGCCGGACTGTCAACTTCTCAAATTGATAAACTTCAGGAAATGCCCTGGAAAGATTATTACGCAATTGCCAATCGGGCTAATGCGAAAATGAGGGCTGAAACACCAGGAGCTCAACCGGGTATTATGGGAGGATTTGGTCCTGTGGCGGATGGAATCTACTTGTCTAACGAAACCTTTTATTCCGGTGAGTTATCTTCCGATATACCAATGATTATCAGCAGTACTTTTTATGAAAGATCGCCCAGTAAATTTGACTCTACCCTGGAAGGCATTTCTGTTGACGGTGTTAAAGAGCAATTAAAATCCATCTATGGTGATAAAACAAGTGAAATTGTTGATGCTTATATAAAAGTTTATCCAACCCGGAAACCAGTAGAAATCTGGGGAATGATAAATAATACCTATCGTCAACAGTCGGTGGCTGCCTCCAATGCAAAATCCGCTCAACGGGCACCTGTTTATAACGCCTGGTTTGGATGGAATCCTCCTTTGTTTGACGGAAGATTAAGAGCATTTCATACGATGGATATTGGCTTTTGGTTTTATAATACTGACGTTCATACTTCACACACAGGTGGCGGTTCAAGACCCAGAAATCTGGCCGCGAAAATGTCGGATACGCTGGTTCAGTTTATGAAAACGGGGGATCCCAATGGTGGAGGATTACCTACCTGGCCTAAGTACAATCCAGCAAAAGGAGAAACCATGATTCTGGATGATGTGTGCGAAGTGCAGTATGATCCTGACGGGGAAGCAAGAAAGACTCTGGGATAAAAAAGTAACCTGAATCAACTGGCAACTCTCAAAAAATTATTAACCAGCAGGAAATTGATGTGCGGAGAGAGAGGGATTACTTACGTGATCCCTTCTTGAAGGAGGCGCTAACATCAAATCTCTGCTGGCTCGATGCACTCGCTTCAATTTTTTTACGCTTTTGCTCAGGCAAGCCTGACAAAAGCCAAAACAAAATTGAAAAAGCAGCAAGATTTGATGTGCGGAGAGAGAGGGATTCGAACCCTCGGTACAGTTTCCCGCACAACGGTTTTCGAGACCGTCCCATTCAACCACTCTGGCATCTCTCCGGGGCAAAAATAAAACTCCCGCTTATTAATTAAGCGGGAGTTCTAAAAAGAATCTTAGTAAAACTTTTTATTCGAAACGCAGCGACTCAATAGGGTCAAGTTTAGAGGCCTTATGGGCCGGATAATATCCTGACAGCAGGCCAACAAAAATACAAATCAACATCCCCACCATCATCCAAAGCCAGGGAACAACAAAGGCACTGATTCCAATTGCTCTTGATATCAGGTTACCGACCAGGATACCGAGTATAACCCCACCAATACCTCCTAACAAACAAACTACAATAGCTTCAATCACAAACTGTTGCCGAATGCGCAAGGGGGTTGCACCTAATGCTTTGCGCACACCTACTTCACGGGTGCGTTCAGTAACAGATACCAACATAATATTCATTAGCGCGATGGATGCACCTAACAACGTGATGAACCCAACACCAAATCCGCCCCATCGCAAGCCACTGGTTATACTTTCCATTTCCTGGGCAAGTGTTTCACTTTTTTCGATTTCAAAGGAGTTTGGTTCCTCTACCCGGTCTTGCCGGATTTTTCGCATCAATCCCGTAGCTTCACCCATCGCATAATCTACCTGCTTCATATCCTCAATACCCACAGTAAGTCCATACCTTAACGGTTGACCTTCTGCCATTTGATTCGCCACCAGGATGGGGATGATCACCATGTTATCATAATTGTTATCAGAAAAGTCTCCCTTCTCTTTTAGCAATCCGATTACTTTGAACTGTGTTCCCTTAAAGGAAATTTCTGTATTGACTGGGTTTGGATTCTCCCCATATAACTCCTTCGCCAGCTTATATCCAATCACAGCTACTTTGCTTCCAAATTGTATTTCAAAACGAGAGAAATTCCTTCCTTCCAAAATATTCAATCCTTTAATCGGAACATATTCTTCATTGGCTCCCCGAATGTCCACATTCGGATTGGTCTTTTTAGAACCATGCTTTACTTCGGCCAGGTTGGTAAGGCGTGCCGATAAACTAATCGAAGAAGGCACTGCATATTGATCAATAAATTTCTGCATTTCGTTTAGCGTAAGCCGGGGCCGCACTTTTTCCTTCACCCCATCCTGATTGGTGCCGCGGTTCCATTTTGAATAAATATCGAATGTATTAACACCTAAGGAAGACAGGCTTTCGTTAACAGAATATTCAATTCCATCAATGGCGGTTAAGATGCCTACCAGCGAAGTGATACCAATGGCTACAATGAGGGCCGTTAATACGGAACGCAACATATTCGCCTTTACCGAACGAAGACCCTCTTTAATATTTTCGACTAAATTCATGCTGGAACAGGTTTTTACGTACTAATTTGGAGATTCTATAATAAACTAGCCTTCAAAATTATATCTTTAAACGTTCTAATGTTGAGACTTTTTGCAGATTCTTTTGTTACAAGTTTGCACCAAATGAGTGGTTTAACGATGCGGTTCTTCATTTTGTTTTTGTTTCTAACCCTTTCCGGGTGGGTTTCGGCTAATTCCATATTTATTCCTATGGATGAAAAGCAAACCAATCATCTGAAAGCCTACGGAATTACCTATTGGATATTAAAACATGATATCGAGGTGGATTGGCTTTTGAATTATCGGGGCGGCAGTTTTATGTGTGAATACAACCCTAAAATTCAAAGCGAATTGGTGGTGCGTGGTGTGAGTTTTGAAATTATTTCCGGAGCAAAGGTAAACGAGATTATTTCTGAGATTGCAAGCCCTGCGTTGAACTATGACATCATGAAGCTGGAGAAGTATCCACGCATTGCTGTGTACTCGCCAAAATCAAAACAACCGTGGGATGATGCCGTAACCCTCGTGTTGTCGTATGCCGAAATTCCATACGACATCATCTTTGATGATGAAGTATTGAACGACTTATTACCAAAATATGATTGGCTTCACCTCCACCACGAAGATTTTACTGGGCAGTATGGAAAATTTTATAGCAACTATGCCAACTATCCCTGGTATATCGAACAACAAAAGGAAGCTGAAGAAACAGCCAGACGTTTTGGCTTTCATAAAGTATCACAGGCTAAATTAGCAGTCGTAAAGCGGATTAAAGAGTTTGTTGCCGGAGGTGGATTTATGTTTGCGATGTGCTCGGCAACAGATACCTATGATATAGCCTTATCTGCCGAGGGGGTGGATATTTGTGAACGCATGTATGATGGCGATGCGGCTGATCCGCAAGCTCAGGAAAAGTTGAATTTTGATAACACTTTCGCTTTTACTGACTTCCGTTTATCGCGCGATCCCTATCAATACGAATTCTCAGACATTGATAACAATCTGCCCGATCGTGGCCTTCGACAAGACAATGATTACTTCAGCATTTTTCAGTTTTCTGCCAAGTGGGATCCTATTCCTACTATGCTAACACAAAATCACACCCGGGTTATAAAAGGATTCTATGGCCAAACTACAGGCTTCAAGAAAAAATTAATAAAATCGGATGTAGTAGTGATGGGCGAAACTTCTGAAATTAAAGAAGCCAAGTACCTGCATGGAATTTTTGGTAAAGGATTCTGGACCTTCTATGGCGGCCACGACCCGGAAGACTATCAGCATACCGTGGGAGAAGAACCTACCGATTTAAATTTGCATCCCAATTCACCGGGTTATCGCCTTATTCTAAATAATATCCTTTTTCCAGCTGCAAAGAAAAAGAAGCAAAAAACCTGATGTTAAGATCTTCTAAAAAATCCTTGCCACTGATTGTATTCGTCAGCGCGGCCTTCTTTATGGGTAGTTGTAAAACTACCGTACAAAATCAGCAACAATCTGTGGATGCAAAAGCAATTGCTATAAGTAAGTTGGGTAACTCGATCGAATCATCTACAAGTCCGGACGGGCATTATGCGTTGTTTGTGCAACAACCGAATGATTCGCCCATGAAACAAGCGCTCAAATTTTTGGTTATACAGATTACTACAAATAAGGTGGTCCTGGAAAAAACTTTTATGCCCGGTTATGTAAAGTGGATAGGTGACTCCTCCCTTGAATTACTTGACATGCCTGGTATTGTTCGTGGTGATGAAGACCTGAAAGATTATAAAAAGATAATTGACGTAGCCCACTATAAAAATTAACCTCATGAAGTTTCGCTACCTGCTTGGAATCGTTCTAACTTTTTGCTTTACCATTGTGTGGGTAGTTAACACTCCCCGTCAGGCAACAGAAAAGCAATTTGTCGAGGAAAAATTTAATGGACCTGAGGAATTTGTTTTATTTCATCACGCTATTCGAACACCTGCCGATCGCTCTGCACCAGAATACAAGCCGGGTTTCATCATGCGCGAACTCAATCAGGCTAAATCATATGCTGCGCGGCAACGATCTAATTCGCGCACACAATCAAACGGAGTAATTGAATGGGTGGAACGTGGTCCGGCTAATGTACCCGGCCGCACCCGTGGCTTAATAGTCGATCCGGATGACGCTACAAAAAATACCTGGTTCGCTGCGTCCGCAGGTGGCGGTGTTTGGAAAACAACAACCGGAGGAAATTCATGGACTCTGCTTACACCGGATCTTCCCAATCTGGCCACAACCGTTTTGGCGATGGCCGAATCCAATCACGATATCATTTACATGGGAACCGGTGAGAGTTTCGGGGGCCTTCCCAGTATTCGGGGAAATGGAATGTTCAAGTCGATAAACCGAGGCCAGGCCTGGAACTACCTGCCTTCCACAAGCAATTTTTCAGACATCAACCGACTTATTGTTAATCCGGCAGATGCCAACGTAGTAGTGGCAGCTACATCAACAGGAATTTACAGAACTATTGACGGAGGAGATTCCTGGACCCAGGTATCCAATCTGACTGACATTGAAGATCTACGAATGACGCCCGGAAATTTCAACATACAATATGCAACCCAATTTGGGATCGGAGTACTTAAATCAACTGATGGCGGCATCACCTGGAGCCTTTCCAACACCGGTATGAATCCGTCAGGCAGAATTGAAATAGCAATATCCCCGGTGAACACAAATCGTATTTTTGCTTCTGCACAAGGGACATTAGCTGGTTCACAATCCGATCTTTACATTTCCAATGATGCCGGGGTTAGCTGGTCAGTAGTCAATGTTACTTTCAATAATACTGCTCTTGATTTTTTGGGGGGACAAGGTTGGTATGACAATACCGTTTTATGCGATCCCTTCAATGCCGATATCGTCTACTTTGGCGGAGTAAATCTTTTTCGCGTTCAACTTGAAGCAGGTACCAGCTCAATTAATAATTATAGTGTTGAAGAAAATAACACCACTTTCCTGAGCCTGGTTAATTTTAGTGCAGCCTTCTATGGTGGTCGGCTTGCTATTGGCCCTGCCGCCAATGCATCTGTGGAAGTACGATTTGGTGCCGGCAAAAGCCAAAAAGCACATCGTTTTTTAGTGCCGGAAGGATCCACTTCAGGTGTGCCCGATGTAAGTTATAGTTATGCAGATTATGTAGATGTGCCTTTTGAAGTGTGGGATGTTACCAACAACAAACAACTGATGGTATCCTTCCGCGATCAGGATCGGAATGGCCAATTTAATTTACTGCTTCAAAATACGGATGCCGCAGAAGCAACAGCCCAAAGCCGGGAATACATTTACATTAATAACGTAGACTATAGTGCATCCACTCCTGCTGCAAACATTGCTGTCAATGGAGGACATATAGTTCAACAGATGTATTTCTTTTGGCCGGTATTAGCCGCTGGAAAAAACTGGCCCGCTGACATCACTGAATCGCAACTCAAAATCAACTTTAGCTCTTTACCGAAACAAAACGCATCGACCATCACCGTTTCCGATGCCTACGGCCAGTTTGATAGCAAGAATCGTTTTACACAATTCGGAGTTGATGTTCACCCCGATCATCATAACCTGGTAGCCATACCCATGTCGGCTTCCACCTATCGGATTCTAAACGCCAGTGATGGTGGACTATTTATATCAAACACATCAGCAACACCGGGCATCAATCAGGGAGATTGGTCGATGGTAGGCCTGACTTACAATACAAGTCAGTTTTATGGTGCCGACAAACGACCCGGATTTGAAGAATATTTTGGTGGCATGCAGGATAACGGAACCTGGAAATCACCGGCTAATACAACGGCCAGCAGCGGTACGAATTATCAGTTTAAAATTGGAGGCGATGGATTTGAAGTTGTCTGGCATAAGCTGGATGATAAAAAATTAATCGGTGGTTCGCAGGGAAATAATTTTAGAAAATCGGTTGACGGTGGTAATACCTGGACCAATGCCACAAGTGGATTATCCGGAAATCACCCGTTTGTTTCTAAACTGGCTAATTCAAAAGATGATCCGGATTTACTTTTTACATTATCATCAGCCGGTGTTTTCCGATCTACAAACTTTGGCACCTCCTGGACATTAACTCCTATTACCGAAAATTGGGGCGGTTCTACTTCCATGATGGATGTTGAAGTATCACGAGCCAATGCCAATATCGTTTGGGCCGGAAGTGGCATGGTTAATACAGGCGGTACATTAAGAAACGTCCATGTCTCTACGGATGGTGGCTTAACGTTTAAACCAGCTCCTAACTATACGGATCGCATCATGGGCGGTTTTTCTAAACTTGCTTCTCATCCAAAAGAAGACAGTACGGCCTATGCGTTATTCTCATTTTCGGGTAGACCAAAAATTCTACGCACGCGCGATCTTGGTCAACAGTGGGAGGATATCTCCGGGTTTGGGATGGGCTCAACCAGCACTACCGGTTTTCCTAACGTGGCAGTTTATTGTTTATATGTGCGTCCTGATAATCCAGATATTATTTGGGTTGGCACAGAAATCGGAATTGTAGAATCCCAGGATAATGGCCAAACCTGGACTTTACTAGACGAGTTCCCCAATGTTTCTGTATGGGATTTGAAAGGTCAGGATAATCAGATTGTAATTGCTACACACGGCCGGGGAATCTGGACAGCGCTATTGGAGGAAGATCAATCTGTATTGATTAATCCTACCATCAACAGCGTTGGTACCTCACCACAATCCGATTTAGTGCTTAGCATTACCCTGGACGAAGCATTTGATTCAACACAGGTATTTCTTCAAGGCAACAGGGTAGGCAAGATCAATAAAGTAACACCCGGTAATTATACTGTTGAAATTAAAGGCGCGATAAAAGGAACCGTACAAACAAAACTGATCAGCTATAGAGGTTTAGCACCTTTTCACTCAGAGATTGTTACCGGTTTAAATCTGGTACTTAATCCTTACCAAAAACAATACTTCAATTATTTCATCAATGGAGCAGACTTCAATCTGGAGTCTCTTACGATCCAGCCGTTTGGTAATTCAAATACCAGTCTGCAAACCTTTCATAATTACCTGGCCAGCAAAGATGTGGTTGCAATTCTCAAGCAACCTATTATAGTAAGTAATGAACATCCATTCTTCTTTTATCGTGATGTTGCCATAGTCGAGCCCGGTAGTGCAGGTGCGGCATTTGGTCAATCACAGTTTAAAGATTATGTGGTAGTAGAGGGAACTAAAGATGGTGTAACATGGATACCTATTTCACCAGGCTATGACGCTTCTTTTAATAGCACCTGGCTGAGCACCTACAATGCCAATCAACCCGGCACATTCAATCAGCTGGTTGATCATAATATAGATTTAACATCACAATTTGCTGTTGGCGATACACTGTTGTTCCGGTTTCGACTTTTTTCAGATGATGCTGGGGCTGGTTGGGGTTGGTCTGTGGATGATCTTTATATCCAACAAAAACCAACCGGTGTAAATGAAATACTGACTGCAAGTAATACACTAACTGCATTTCCCAATCCCACAACAGGACCCTTAACAGTTACCTTCATGCTCGCACAAAAGTCATCGGTTGACTTAATCGTTCATGATCTTGCCGGACGAACAGTAAGCAAAAAATCACTGGGACTGAAAGAGGCGGGCTTGCATGAGGAGACGATTACGGTTCAAGGGGCATCAGGAACTTACCTGTTACAACTTCAGACGCCTTCACGAAGAGAAGTTTTGAAAATTATTATGCGGGACTAGTTCAATGAAGTCGATCTCCCCGCAGCTCCAGGTTTTCAAGAATCTCTGCTTCCTGCGAAAGAATTTCCCGCCAGCGGCTTTCTACAATCTCTGCGGGCATGTATTCTTTTGCGAGCCTTAGAAAACATTTATAATGACCCGCTTCTGATACCATCAGTTCGTAATAAAATTTGCTTAACTCGGCATCGCGAATTTCTTTCCACAACAACCTGAACCGCTCACAACTTCTGGCTTCTATCAACGCGTTGAACAAAAGTTTTTCCATCAATTGCTGATCTCTGCTTCCACCCTTTTTTACGATTTTTTGAAGTTGATCTACATATTCATCTTTTCGCTGAAATCCTAAATGAAATCCGCGTTTGGAAAGTTGGTCCAATACGCGCTCAAAATGCCCCCACTCTTCAGCCACAACAGGAGTTAACGCTTCTACCAACTTCACTTTCTCCGGATAGGTAATGATCAGGGATATGCATGCGGATGCAGCCTTTTGCTCACAATAAGCATGATCAACAAGAATGTCTTCAATATTCTTTTCAGCAATATTTATCCAACGTGGATCGGTGGGCAGTTCAAGACCTAAGACATGCTTTTCCATTTAATCAAAAAGAAATAAATCAAAGCCGAAGTCCAATATGTTTCGCTGTCCCGGATAGCCCGGTGTTGGCAAATATCCTGTTTGCCGAATGGCCTGCAGAATATTATGATACTTTACAAAAAATCTTCCGCGTTTAATTTTTCCATTTAAAAAAACATCGACTAAAGGATAGGCTGGGTTCACAAAGTTATCCTGCACATAAAATTGCTGGATGGCCGGATCATACCCCAACGCTGTATAGTCCGACCGCCAATGTGTATCAAAACCAATCTGCACCTGAATGCTTCCTTTAAAGAGCATATTTTCATAGGCTAACTGGGTATTAATAAACCACTCGGGAATTCGGAGTGCCTGATCATCGTTATTCAGTAGCTGGGTATAGAGAACTTGTGGCCGCAGATAGAAATGCCTGAAAAACCGAAGCGACATTCGCACCTCCGGAGTAAAAACCTGCTGATTGCCGGATGACTGTGTTGGAATCACCGTTTGCTCGCCCTGCACGTTGTTACTTTTATAATAGAGGTAGTTGGTTAAGGTTGTGTAGCTGGCTCCGGGAGAAAAAAATAATCTTCCCCACTTCAGTTTTGCAAATGCCGATAGTTGATTATAAAATAAATCTGAAAAATCATTTACCCAGGCGTTATGACTTCCGCGGTAAGCAAAAGGCAAAAAAGATGGCTTGGCCAGGGAACTGACGCCAGTAGCATCTAACCACGGTGTTCGCAAATGTGCCTGCAGTCGGTAGTTGCCATCCAATAAATATTCAGCCTGAGCCGTCAACTCACTGACCGAATCATACCGGAATGCAATCTGTCCTCCCACATAGTTCTCGATGCCATCATTTTTAAACGACAACATAGTTTCATCTACATACCGATTGAACGTGCTGTATTGACGCATTTTATAATAGACACTATAAAACAAAAAGGCTGCGTTTCCTTTAAACCCAATTTCGTTTACAATGCTTTTAAATTCTATTCCATCTTTGACGTTTATGGTATCGATATCCGCATCCGTGTTGGTAAAATCGAAATAAGCATCATAATTTATTTCCTTTGATTTGGTGTCTACAAAATAATTTCGTTGTCGGTTAATATCGAGCTTATGATAAAGTTGAAACGGAGAGGCTAATTGATACTGGTGAAAAATATGAAGCGAATTTCGTAGCTCCTCCGTTTGTGCCGCTAATAAATAGGGTTGTGCGTTCGGATCAAAATATTCACTAAAGACGGTGTCTGGATCCTGAAGTACTCCTCCGTTTTCAAACACTCGGTGTCGGATGCGCCTGTAGCTGCCCATCAATGTGTAGCGGTCGTTCAGCGATTTATAAGAGGAGTGAAAATCATAATAGTGGCTAATCGTTTGCCGATCCCCTTTACCACTGCGTTGAATCTGTTTATCAACCAGAATAGGTCGGTAATTAAAACCAAAATTCCAGTTTGGTTTTATATTCCTGCTAAATTCAATTTGAGTCATGGCTCTCCCATCACCACCCCAAACAAGAAACATGCGCGTAAAAGGAGATTTGGTATCAAAATATTTAGGCTCTTCGGTTTCGTAAAATAAGGCGTATGTGCTAAATCCTGGGTTGGCACCAATGGAAGAAGAGATAACAGGAAAAATAGGATTCAATGCGGTACCTACGTTGCCAAGATCATGATAAAAATTGTTTTGTCGTTGCACATAAGTCCACCGATGAAAATTATTTAACGCTGTGTCGATAGGCTTATAATTTTTCTTGTTCAGAAAAATCTCATTCTCCGTAATCCATTTAGAGGTAGTTGGTCCATAGACGTTTTTGGTGGAATCATCTACTATTTGAGAACCTCGTCCTGTACGGGCGGGTGTTTGCGTTGTTTTTTGCGCAATCCTTTGTCGCGAGGTATCTTGTTGTATGAGAGGTACCCGTTCCCTTTTTGAGGGCAATGGTTTCTCCTGGGCCAGCGCAGTTGCACTTGCCACCAGAAGTAGTGTAAGAACCAGATTACATTTTAAAAACACGCGCAAAAATAGATCAGAATTAGGAAAGAGCATTGGTGTTTTCGGAAGCCATAGTAACTTCTTTTAGCTTTTCATCCACCAAATGAAGGATCATGGCATCAAAATCCGAACCATTTTTGATGAAGGCAGCCTGAATGGGAAGATAAAACCAGCTTTTCCTTTTTACATGCTCAAACAAAGGTTGATGAATAAGCTTTACCATGTCTTTTTCTGTTGTCAAGATGGTATTCGCATTAAAAAAGTCAGCAGTTTGATGTATGTTTTCAATTTGCTCACGTGTGTAGCTATGATGATCCGGAAACCTGAAATGTTTTTTAACCTCATAGTGTTTTGCTGCCTCCTTTTCAAGTGAAGTATTTTTAGCAATCCCCGATACAAGAATCACTTCTTTACCGACCGGATTTGTATGGCCGATTGCAACCGGATTCTGGTATTGCATGCTGGTAAAAAACACCGGTTTATTGCCAGACAACTTGTGTAATTCATGGCGTATTTCACTTTCCTGTTGATCCGTAAGCTCCGGACATTTGGTGACTACTATTGCGTGGGCCCGCTCTGCTCCAACGCGCGCCTCGCGCAGCCGACCCAACGGAAGCAGGAAATCCTTATAAAAAGGTTTTTCAAAATCTGTGACCAAAATAGAAAACTGAGGAACAACAGCCCGATGTTGAAAAGCATCATCCATAAGAATTATTTGAACTTTCGGGCACTCATTCAAAATGGTAGGAATAGCCAGCGCTCTCTCTTCGCCTACGGTGACAATAATTTTATCCCCGAATTTTCTGAGTAGTTGATAGGGCTCATCACCGATTGACAGGGCATCATCATGCTGGGTGGCTATATGAAATCCGGTGGTCTTTCTTCTATAGCCACGACTCAATGTGGCTACTTTATACCGGTCACTTAATAGTCTGATCAAATACTCGATCATAGGAGTTTTGCCGGATCCTCCTACATTGAGATTCCCCACACTGATCACTACTGAATCAAACTGAAATGATCTGCTATGACCAATATCGTAGAGATAATTTCTTAGCCGTGTAGCAAGATTATAAAGCCCGGCAAAAGGCAAAAGAAGGTACTTGAAAAAACCCATAAAGCAGTGCCGTGAATCTTTCGCTATTTTTGATCAAAAGTACATAATCAATGGCTTCCACAACGATAAAAAAAGTAATAGACAGTTTGGAAATTTTAGCACCCCGCGCCTATCAAGAGGAATATGACAACAGTGGTCTGCTAACCGGAAATGCCGCAGACGAAGTAACCGGCATTTTGATAACGCTCGATTGCACGGAAGAGGTAGTTGAAGAAGCAATAACAAAATCCTGCAACCTCATTGTGGCGCATCACCCAATTCTTTTTAAAGGAATTAAACGACTTACCGGTGAAACCTACGTGGAGCGGGTTCTTATAAAAGCAATCCGGAATAACATCGCTATCTATGCCATTCATACCAACCTGGATAATGTTCTCACGGGAGTAAATAAAAAAATAGCCGAAAGAATCGGGTTGAAAAATATCCGCATTCTGGCACCCAAGAAAAATACGCTGATGAAGTTGGTAACCTTCATTCCAAAAGATCATGCCGAGCATGTGACTGCGCGATTGCATGAGGCTGGTGCGGGGCAAATCGGTAATTACAAGAACTGTAGCTTTTCGGTGGTTGGCGAAGGCGCCTTTATGGCCACCGGTTCGGCCACTCCTTTCATCGGTGATCTGAACAAACTTGAGAAAACTGAGGAAGTCCGGGTTGAAGTAATCTTTGCTTCTGCACAACAACATCAGATTCTTCAGGCATTACGCGAAAGTCATCCGTATGAAGAAGTTGCCTATTATATCACTTCGCTTGAAAACGATAATCAGGAAGTAGGAGCCGGGGTGATAGGTGAACTTGAGGTCGGCCATAAATCAACCGATTTCCTGCAACATCTCAAGGCAATCATGAACACGGCCTGTGTGCGGCATACCAAGATCTCCCAAAATCTGATCAGAACTGTGGCAGTTTGCGGAGGAGCCGGAAGTTTTTTGCTAAAGCAGGCCATCGCACAGAAGGCTGATGCCTTTGTCTCGGCAGACTTCAAATACCACGAATTTTTTGATGCCGATGGAAAAATTCTGATTGCCGATATCGGGCATTACGAGAGCGAACAATACACGAAAGACTTGTTGGGTGAGTTTTTACGAGAAAAATTTCCTACTTTTGCAATCGCTTTTTCAAACGTTGTTACAAATCCAATAAGCTACCTGTAAGTAATGGAAAATCAAACAGTTGCACAAAAACTAGAAGCCTTAGTAAAATTACAATCCATAGATTCAAAACTGGACGAACTCAAGAAACTAAGAGGAGACCTACCTGATGAAGTACAAGACCTGGAAGACGAAATGGAGGGTTATCGCACCCGTCACGGTCGTTTTGAGGGCGAATTGAAGGAATTGGAAGATTCAATCAAGAAGAATAAGGAGGGAATTAAAGAGGCAGAAAAACTGATCAAAAAGTATAACGAACAGCAAAAGAACGTTAAGAATAACAGGGAATTTGACGCGATCACGAAAGAAGTGGAACTTCAGGAACTTGAAGTTCAGATTTGCGAAAAACGAATAAAAGAAGCCAAGGATAAGATCGATGCTAAAAAAGCAGAAATCGGGACTATTGAAATCCTGATCAAAGAAAGAGAAGAAGATCTTCAGAATAAGAAAAATGAGTTAGATGGCATCTTAGGCGAAAGTCAGGAAGAGGAGAAAAGACTCATGATCGAACGAGAAAAGGCTACAAAAAAAATAGAGGATAAACTTCTTAAGCATTATAACCGTTTAAGAATTAACTTATCCAATGGATTGGCAGTTGTTAGGGTAGTTCGGGGTGCCGCAGAAGGTTGCAACATCATCATTCCGCCTCAAAAAATTGCCGAGATCCGCGAGAAGAAAAAAATTGTTATTGACGAACACTCTGGAAGAATCTTAGCCGATGTGGATTTGGGTCCTGTAGAAGAGGAAGTAAAACCAAAAAAAGCCGCTCCGGTAAAACGAGCCAAAAAAGTTGAATAAAGAGGAAATCATACGAAACATAAAAAAGGCAGGCATAACATCTTGCCTTTTTTTATTTTCTATTGGTTCTTTCGCTGCAGACATGATCTGGCAATTCGATCCCGAGTTGCAGAAAGCATACTATTGGGTCACCACGTTGCAGCCTGAAAAAGCAAATGAGATCCTTAAGTCGGGTAAGTTCAACAAACTACATCAACTCTATGTCGAAAGTTTAAACGAAACGCTTCACATCCTCATTACTGAAGACCACAAAAGCTTTACAGAGATCGATGAAAAATTTAAAGCGCGCCTAAAATACCTCGAAAGTTTACCGGTAGGTGCTGAATCACTTTTCCTCCAGGCCGAACTTCACCTTCAGCGGGGCTTTTGTTATCTGAACCTTGGGCAAGATCTGAATGCAGTCTTGTCCATCAGAAAGGCTTATCAGTTTACTTCAGAGTGCCTTAAAAAATTCCCTGCCTTCATTCCAATAAAAAAAACAAGTGGCGTAATACAGGTCATGGTGGGTTCCGTCCCGGATAAATATCAGTGGTTTATGAGTTTGCTGGGAATGAAGGGTTCAGTGGCTGCCGGTCAAACGCAATTAGCCGAGCTACGAAATTCCAAATCTTCATTAAGTATGGAGGCTACTATTCTTTTCTTCACTGTAAAAGGATTTATTAACCAGGAATTTTCTGCAGCTGCCGAGGGTATTAATGTTTGTCTTGGCGATCAACCCGACAATCGGTTATTATTATTTATTGGCGTGAATATGCTTATCAAGGATGCCCGGAGTGAAGAGGCACTTGCTCTGATTCATCAGATTGACACTCAAAATCAGGGTTTGCCGATGCACTACATTGACTATTTACGAGGTGAAGTTTTGCTGCAAAAAGGTGAGTACGTTAAATCCATAGAATCCTTCCAGCGTTTTATCAGAAATTATCCCAGCATAAGTTTTAAGAAAGACTCATACTTTAAAATTTCTCTCAACTATTGGTTACTAGGTGACACTAAACAAGCTACCGCCAATTTTGAAAAAGCAAAAGTAACCGGCACGGATAAAGCAGAGCCGGACAAGTATGCTGCCGGGCAATTAGCAGAACCTAATCTTCCCAACAAGAAATTATTAAAAGTGCGGTTCAATACCGATGGTGGGTATTATAAAGAGGCTTTTGCAGTCCTCCAATCAATTACCCCTGCCGACCTTACTACGTCAAAAGAGCAAACAGAATACTACTACCGAAAAGCAAGACTTGCCCATCGCACGGGCGAGATTGCTGCTGCCAAACTTTTCTATCAACAAAGTATTGATATGACTAAAAACAATCCCTGGTACTTTGGGGCTAATTCAGCGCTTCAATTAGGGTATATTGCCAGAGACCAGAAAGATTTTGTAAGTGCAAGAAAGTACTTTGAACAAGCGTTAAAATATCCTAAGCACGAATACAAAAACAGTATTGATAGTAAAGCCCGCACTGAACTTGAATTATTGACCCCCGTTAAAGCGTAGTTGCCTGATGGAGGTTGGATGCCTTGAGTGCCTCAAGTCCATCCAGATGAGCTATGTCATTATACTTTCTTATTGAAAACAACGACCCAGTATATTCCAACAGATACAAGCACAAATTATGATGTTCAAACATATCCATACTTTTGAGCGGATAATTTAACAGGCGGCATAACAAAATTCGTAGGGCCCTTCCATGCATACAAATCAGAACTGTTTGTTCCTGGGTCTGACTTAAGATACGATTCAATGCCACCTCTTGCCGCTTGGTAACATCTTCCGGACTCTCACCACCTTCGATGCGCTCTTGTGTCTTACCCAACTGCCATTGATTCAACATCCAGTGATAATAGGCGTCTTCATTCGGAGTGATTCGCTGGCCTTCTTTTGTCCCCCAACTGATTTCGTTTAACCCTGATAAACTCTCGCTGGCTATACCTAAATCCAAAAAAGACTGAATAGATTCAGTGGTTCTTCTTAGCGATGAAGTATAGATTTTATCAAAGCGAACTTCTTTGTAAGCTTCATAAAATGCCTGAGCCTGAGCCCGGCCATTATCGTTGAGAGAAGAGTCGACACCACTTCCCTGCACAATACCTTGCAGGTTGTAATCTGTCTGCCCGTGCCGGATGATATATATTTTTTTGGTCGTCAATTTCTACCTAATTTCAAGCCGCCTTGCAGGCATGCGGGCGCAAAAATAAGGAATAAGTTTAAACTCATTCAACCAGGTTTTTCATGTCTGTTTTTAAGCCCGGCATTTCACTTGACGATCTGAATAAACTTTCGTTAAACACGATGGTTAGTTACCTGGGCATTGAGTTTACAGAATTGGGCAATGACTACATAACAGCAAAAATGCCTGTCGATCACAGAACCCATCAACCCCTTGGGTTGTTACATGGTGGTGCTTCAGTAACATTGGCAGAAACGTTGGGTAGTGTTGCGGCCACCTGCTGTGTCGACAGAACTACACAATATTGTGTGGGTCTGGAAATTAACGCAAACCATGTTAAGAGCGCAAAAAGCGGTTATGTATATGGCACCACCCGGCCTATCCATATTGGCAAACGCACACAGGTGTGGGAAATAAAGATTGTTAACGAAGCCAGCGAATTAGTTTGCATCAGCAGAATTACGATGGCTGTAATCGATAAGCGGTAGGAATAAAAATGATCTCAACAGAAAGCAAATCAACTGACATTCAAGAAAAGAAGGTTATTCAATATGCCATTGAAAGAGCGTTACATCAAGGACACTCCTTTTCACTCTGGAAAACTCCGGGATACAAGGAAAAATACCTTATCATAAGTCAGCGCGGTGTACATCATCTGGACGAAATAAATCTGGAAGAATCCGAAACAGGATTCGTATTTGCCCCTTTTTTACCCACGAAAAAAAAGATCTTCTTTCCCGCTGATGTATTGTATCGCTTTGAAAATGGCGTTTTAACAATGGGCCCGCCACCAGATTCAACCTATGAACATCCAGTAGCTCGTTTGTCTCAATATTGCAGGTCCTTGATTAGTGTAAGCTCACCCGATTACAAACAATTGGTAGAGTTGGGCCTTCATAAAATCGAATCCGGCAATTTGGAAAAAATTGTACCCTCCCGGTTTAAGGATATTAACCTTCCACAAAATTTCGATCCCCTAAACTCCTTCGATCAGCTTTGTGCGAAACATCCTATGGCCCTGGTCTCTTTGGTGTCATCTCCGGAAACTGGCACCTGGTTGGGTGCTACACCAGAACTTTTGGTAAGCGTTGGTGATAACAAATTCAAAACTGTGGCTTTGGCAGGAACGCTTCCTTACTCACCCGAAATCAATCTAAAATCCGTTGCCTGGACGCAAAAAGAAATTGAAGAGCAAGCCTTAGTTTGCCGTTACATAATCAACTGTTTTAAGAAAATCCGGTTGCGTGAATACGATGAGCATGGACCTAAAACAACAGTAGCCGGCAATGTAATGCATTTAAAAACTGATTATGAAGTGGATATGCTGGCAACCAATTTTCCGCAACTTGGATCCGTGATGCTTAAACTTCTCCATCCTACTTCAGCAGTTTGTGGAATGCCCTTGGAAAACGCGCTTGCTTTTTTGAACGAATATGAAGGCTATGACCGTGAATTTTATAGTGGCTACCTCGGACCTGTTAATGTTAAAAAGGAAAGTAATATCTACGTTAATCTTCGTTGTATGCAATTATTTAAAAACGCTGTAAGGATATATGCGGGTGCAGGAGTAACTGCTGATTCAGTTTCAGACCTGGAATGGAATGAAACCGAAATGAAGATGTTAAATCTTCAATCCATCATCAATCAATAAAAAAATCTTGCGCCATCAACCCATTTATGATATTGCAGAGGTATGTGCCCGTCAGGGGATTCATCAGGCTGTTGTTTGTCCTGGATCGCGCTGTGCGCCACTCACGTTAGCCTTTGCGCGACACGAAGAAATTACCTGCCGTACGTTCAGCGATGAACGAAGTGCTGCTTTTGTAGCATTGGGGATTGCCCAACAAACCAACATGCCTACCGTATTGGTTTGTACGTCCGGCTCCGCAGCCTATAATTTTGCACCCGCAGTTGCAGAGGCATTCTTCCAGGAAATTCCACTGTTAATCTTTACAGCCGACAGACCCAAAGAATGGATTGATCAATTGGACGGACAAACGATTCGCCAGCCTAATATTTATGGAGCTCATGTTAAAAAATCGTTTGAGCTTCCTGCAGATTACAATCATCCGGATTCTGTCTGGTATCTCAACCGTATTGTTAATGAAGCCATTATTGCAGCGCAAGAATATCCAAAGGGTCCTGTTCATATTAACGTACCCCTACGAGAGCCTCTTTATCCTGAGACTAACGAAACCATTACATTCAGCAAAAATTATAAAGTCGTTAGTGTTAGCAAATCAGTTGTTTCATTAAGCAAACGAGATGAAAAAGAATTAACAGAAGCCTTGGCTGGATTTACCAAAGTGCTGCTAGTGGCTGGCCAGCAGGATTATCATGAGGGATTGGCTAAGGTCCTTGAAAAATTTTGCAGAGTAAACAAGACCGCGCTGGTGGGGGATATCATTTCCAATCTTCATGCTGTTAGCAATTCTATTCATTATGCAGATGTGTTTCTTGCCTCCTGTAGTGATTCTGTAAAAATATCGCTCCAACCGGATTTATTAATAACTGTTGGAAAATCGGTGATCTCAAAAAATCTAAAATTTTTTATTAGAAATTATTCACCCCAACAGCATTGGCATATTCAGCCTTCCGGAATAGCAGCCGATACATTTCAATCCCTTACCCGAATTATTCACTGTGACCCGAAAATTTTCTTCGAAAGTCTGAGTTCCACTCCTCAGCTTGGTAAGTTTGAGTTGCAAAAAAAGGATAACTATGCAAAGTTGTGGAAAGCCGAAGAACACCGGACCCAACGATCGTATCAATCTTATTTTTCAACTACTGAGTTTACCGAATTAACATCGCTCAAGGAAATTATACCCGCTTTACCGCAGCGCTGCAATCTGCACCTCGCCAACAGTATGTCAGTTCGATATGCCAACCTGATCGGGATTTCGGAAAAGAATAAAGGCATTCACGTCTTTTCAAACAGAGGCACAAGTGGTATTGATGGGTGCACCAGCACAACCATAGGGCATGCCCTGATCAGCGATGTGCCTAACATTCTATTAACGGGCGATCTTGCATTTTTTTACGATCGCAACGCATTCTGGAATAATTATGCAATTCCAAATTTAAGAGTAATCGTTATCAACAATAAAGGTGGCGTTATCTTCAATCTGATCGATGGCCCGGGAAATATCCCGGAGAAAGAAGAATATTTTATTACCGATCAACATCGTACTGCTGATCACCTGTGTAAAGAGTTTGGGTTTGAATACCTGAAAGTGGATTCACTCAAAAAACTGAAGACCTCCTTAAAAGACTTCTTTACGTTTGATGGAAAAACCAAAATCATGGAAATCATGAGTGATCAGAAGTCAGCAAAAGAATCATTCAATCAATTCAAGAAACATATTAAGCAAGCTTATGAATCTTAAATACAACTGGAAACAAGTGAAGCAGTATGAGGAAATTTTGTTTCACAAATTCGAAGGAATTGCCCGCATCAGTATCAACCGGCCCGAAGTACATAATGCATTTACACCCCGCACCATTCAGGAGATACTGGATGCCATGAATCTTTGTCGGGAGGATATGGAAGTGGGTGTAATCATTTTAACGGGCGAAGGTGGCAAAGCATTTTGCAGCGGTGGTGATCAGAGTGTGCGCGGTCATGGTGGGTATGTGGGTTCAGATACTGTGCCGCGTTTAAATGTGCTCGATTTACAAAAGGTTATTCGATCTATTTCCAAACCGGTGATTGCTGCAGTAGCTGGCTGGGCCATTGGAGGTGGGCATGTGTTGCATGTTGTATGTGATCTTACCATTGCAGCAGAGAATGCTCGTTTCGGACAAACAGGTCCAAAGGTTGGAAGTTTTGATGGTGGATTTGGCGCTTCTTATCTGGCCAGAATTGTCGGTCAAAAAAAAGCCCGTGAAATCTGGTATCTCTGTGACCAGTATGATGCGCAGGAAGCGCTCGACATGGGTCTTGTTAATAAAGTGGTGCCGTTAGATCAATTAGAAGAAACCTATGTAGCCTGGGCAAAAAAAATTCTTCAGAAAAGTCCGTTAGCGATACGCATGTTAAAATGTGCATTCAATGCTGAATTGGACGGTCAGGCAGGGATTCAGGAACTTGCCGGCAATGCAACGCTGCTTTATTATTTAAGTGATGAAGCAAAAGAAGGTAAAAATGCATTTCTGGAAAAGCGAGAGCCAGACTTTTCAAAGTTTCCTAAATTTCCTTAAGGTTGATCCATGAGATCTATAATGTTATGGCTGATACTGGTTATTTCAAATTCTATAGTTATGAGCCAGGCACCTGATAATCCGTGGAGCACTTCTAAACTCACCGCAATTCGATTGGCCCCTCATACGGATTTAAAACTAGAGTTACTATCATTCGCTAAAAAAGCAAAACTAAAGGCAGGGTTTATAATAACGTGTGTTGGAAGTCTGGAACAAGTTAACCTGAGGTTTGCCAATCAAGAAACAGGAACATCGCTCAAAGGTCATTATGAAATCATTTCATTGGTAGGAACATTTTCTGATACTTCAGCGCATCTCCATTTATCAGTAGCTGATAGTATTGGCAAAACGTTTGGCGGACATCTGCTGGATGAATCTTTGATTTACACTACAGCAGAAATTGTGATTGGAGAATTAGCTGATCTGGAGTTTGACCGGGTTGTTGATTCTACCTATGGATATAAAGAGCTTTCTGTAAAGAAGCGAAACATAAAGAAAAACTGATCCGTGCAATCTCCATGGATTATAGTAAACGGAATATCCTACTCGCTCTCTGAAATACAAGAAGGGCAGTTTAAATCAACCCCTGAAAATGTATCGCTGACTTTTTGCCATGATTGGCTGACCGGAAAAAGAGAATTCACATTACAAACTTCCGGATCAACTGGTAAACCGAAAACCATTCATGTTACCCGAAATCAATTAAAAGCAAGCGCAGATCTTACCAACTCCTTTCTTACCCTTCAACGAGGTTATACTTCCTTGATCTGTTTAGACACGCGATACATTGCCGGCATCATGATGCTGGTGCGATCCATGGAAGCAGGTATGAACATGTATATCGTAGAACCCACGGCTAATCCATTTGAAAAAATCGCACCCGGTACTACCATTGATTTTATCGCATTAGTGCCTTATCAATTGGAGACAATTTTACGATCAACAAACAGAAGTGACCTTGATAAGATAAAAATTGCTTTGATTGGAGGAGCTCCCCTATCCCACCCGGTAAAAGCAAAACTACAATTGCTTTCGTGTACGTTTTATGCTACCTATGGCATGACTGAAACCTTATCGCATATCGCCCTGCAAAAGTTGAATGGGGAAAATGCTCAGAATTTTTTTCAAACATTAAATAACATTTCCGTTCAGGTTGATCAACGCGGGTGTTTAATCATAAACGCATCGCATCTCGGCCCGGATTCTATTGTTACCAATGACCTGGTAGAAATGATTTCAGAAAATCAATTTCGCTGGCTGGGCAGGTTTGATAATGTAATTAACAGTGGTGGTGTAAAAGTGATTCCGGAAAAAATCGAATCAGCTATAACACCGCTGATGGCTGAATTGAATTTAGTAAACAGGTTTTTTATTGCGGGGATACCGGATCGAACTCTGGGCGAAATTGTTGTACTTTTTGTTGAAGGTGAAATGCCTGACAAAAACTTAGAGAAAATTCTATTGCAGCGGTTAAAGGAACAATTAGATAAGTATGAAGTACCAAAATCAATCCTATACCTATCAAAATTTATTCAGACGGACACAGGGAAAATCAATAAGCCCAAGACCCTGGAGCTAATTAATGAAAAATAGAAAACCTTGCCCGCCTCTTCCAGTTGTTGGAAGAGATCGGGTTAGGCAAAACCGCTAAGTTTATTTTTTTGATTTCAGTTGAAGAATTTCTTTTTGCAAATCGAGCACTACCCCTGCCAATTGCTCCACGGAAACATCTGCCTTGTCGGCTACATCCGGAAACTGCACACTGATGTAAGCTTTGGCAGCCCACACCTCTAGCACATCGGAGGCGCTGAGTTGATAAGGCGCGTAGTGACGATTGTCGGACACAAGAAAAAGATTTCCGTTTTCCTCCAGGTAGTTGAAAACCCGCTTGTAGACAATGCCTTCCCGCTGGGTCACTAAAACATACGTTTTTCCGCTCTTAATATTTTTCAAGTCATCCACATACTCACCAATTACAATGGTGCCCGGCATCAGGGGTAACATGGAATCCCCACTGACTTCAAAGGCCCGGTAAGTTCCTTGCCGGAGATTCGGTAGACTGAAGTGCGGCAACTCTTTCACATATTCCGTGTCTGCAAAACCATTGAGATAACCTGCAGCCGCTTTGTGCGGAACAAATTCAATATTCTGCTTTTGCGATGAATCCACCGTTACGACCAATACTTCTTTACCCCTCGCATAATCGATGGCAGAAGGTGGAGTTGGTGATTCCATTGAGAAATCTTTTCCGATTAACTGATCAACAGAAATAGAAAACACTTCTGCCATTTTCTGGAGTAGTTCGAGGCGCGGCTCAGCCCTGCCTTCTTCATAAGCTCCTACCAGCGAGCGTTTGACACCCAATTGCTGGGCAAACTGATCTTGCGTAAGCGATAACCGTTTACGCAGTATCCGGATGTTCTCATTTAGCTTAACCATATTTTATTTTTTAAAGATCAAGATCCTACCGGAGTTAACTTGCCGGTTTCCCAATGAAAAAAGATTGCGTTGAAAATAACGCTCAGAATTATTCATGGCCTCCACATGGCGGCTTATTTTGGTAATAATCTCAGTTACTGATGTCTTTGGCTCAGCCAGCAGATAGCCGTAATATCCACCAGGTGTAACATTATCAGTTGAAAAATTAACTTGAAACCGCCCTGAATCGAGTTTTTTGCTTTCAATTTTAAACTTAATGGAGTCCATTGGCTAATAATTTTAGCCAAATAAAGGATTTATCAGTTAAAGTCAAAATTAAAACTAAATATTTTAGTTTAATCTTCAATTTGACCCCAAAAAGACCCTGTGTAGAGGAGGTTATCCTTTTCAACAATCAGGGGCGAGTCAATATTATTGGTATAAATCATACCTGTTCCCAATCCTTGCGGGATCAAAACCGGGTATTGTGCTGTAAACTGAGCTATTGCATTCAACCCGATGTTACTTTCAAGGGCAGAGGTTATCCACCAGCCAATTCCTAATTGTTCAGCGACCTGTATCCATTCGGTACACGAATGAAGCCCGCCATGTAACGTGGGCTTTAATATGATGTAGTGCGGATTAATACGAGCGAGTAATTGTTCTTTGGCTGACCTGTCATGAATGCCTATCAGTTCTTCATCGAGTGCTATCGGAATTGGCGACTGACGGCACAACTCCTGCATCTCTTGCAGCCCGGGCTTAATAGGTTGTTCTATCGAATGAATGTCAAATCGGGCTAGTTCTTTCAACTTATACAAAGCCTCTTCCTTTTTAAATGCTCCGTTAGCATCCAGCCGAATTGTAATTTTATCGCGGAAATATTTTCTGCGGATATATTGAAGCACATCACACTCTTTCTCAAAATCATGGCTGCCTACTTTTAGTTTGAGGCAGGTAAAACCATCCCGGATTTTGATTTCAATTTGCTGAAGCATGAAATCCAGTCCACCCATCCAGATCAAACCGTTTATCGGGATGGGTTGCCCCGCCACAAACTGGTTTTCAAAAATCAGTTTATTCCCACCCTGCATACAATCCAACAAGGCCGTTTCTAGGGCGAAAACCACCGATGAGTTTTGGTTAGCACATTCTTCTCCGATCAGGCTTTTTATAAAATGATGGAGCTCAATTAAGTTTAATGACGCAGAAAATGAAACTGACTTTTGGTTGATCTTGACTATTATGCTTTCCAATTGACTTTCAAATTCGGGTCCGTGCTCTGGATTTAATCCCGGCAACGGACCGCACTCACCTATTCCTACACAATCGGCATTGGCATCATCCCATACTTTAATAAACCATGAGGTCTTTTCTTTCATGGCACCCCGCGAGGTTCTGGCGTTAAATGAAAATTCAAAAACTCGTTTATGCAGGCTGGCTTTTAAAGACATGCTTCGAACTCAAAGGGTTAACAATCAGGCTGTGAAGATCAATATTTAAAACAAACTTTGCACATGGTAATCACCGCGTTGACTTAATACCTTTGGCCAAAATTCCGGTTCTATGGATCAATCCATTCTCATGAAGGATTTTTGGTATGACTTGCCACCCGAACGGATTGCGCAATATCCCCTTGCGGAGCGCGATCAATCGCGGTTATTGGTTTTTAAGAACGGAGTAATTGAACACAAACTGTTCACTCAGGTAACTGAATTTCTTCCCGCACAGAGCACGTTGTTTTTTAACGATACCAGGGTAATCCCCGCGCGTTTGTTCTTTCAAAAAGAGACGGGTGCAATCATTGAAATCTTTTTGCTCAATCCAATTTCACCTTCTTCATTAGTACAGCAGGCCATGGAAACCACCTCTGTTTCACAATGGCAGTGTACGATTGGTAATCTTAAGCGTTGGCCGGAAATGACAGCCCTTACAAACCAGTCTGCTGGCTTAACCATTCAGGCTTCCCTGGTTAATCGCGAACAAGGAATTGTAGAATTTTCATGGCAACCGGATTCAAAGACTTTTGCCGAGGTAATCTCTCAAATCGGAGTTACACCGTTACCACCTTATCTGAATCGTAAGGCAGAGCGGGGTGACCAGGACACCTATCAAACCGTGTATTCTCATCACGAAGGTGCAGTAGCAGCCCCCACTGCGGGATTGCATTTTACCTCCAGGATCCTCGATGAACTGAAATCAAAGGGACATTCCATTGAGTTTCTCACCTTGCATGTAAGTGCGGGAACATTCCAACCCGTGAAGGTTGAAAATGCGGCAGACCACACGATGCACAAAGAGCAAATCATTATCACCAAAAAAAATATTGAAGCTTTGTTGTCCGCCAAATCCATCATGGCGGTTGGAACAACCTCTCTCAGGACCTTAGAAAGCCTTTACTGGTATGGGGTCAAATTAATGCAGCGTACGGATTTGTCATTTCAGATCTTTCAGGAAGACCCCTACCGTTTACCAACCCATTACACGAAACAACAGGCGCTGGAACGGGTATTACAAGTTCTGGAAACAAACGATATTGATCACCTTACCGGTGAAACTTCTATTTTTATCATGCCCGGGTATTCGCTTAAACTGGTTGATGGGATGATTACCAACTTCCACCAGCCCGGCTCAACATTAATACTCTTGGTTGCCGCCTTTGTGGGACCCGATTGGAGAAAAATCTACCAACAGGCACTGGAAAACAACTATCGATTTCTTAGTTATGGGGACAGCTCAATCCTTTTCAGAAATTAGGAAATTCCTGAAGCCATTTGCTTCTCTACTTTAACACAAAAAGTTTACTTTCTGACTCTTAGATAGTAACGATCAACACTGCTTACTATTTGGGGTATTCAGCATATTCAGAAGGTGCTAATTTCGATAAGTGGCTATCCTGTTTTCAGGCATTTTTCAGCAAGTATCTATTAATCAAGCATAAGTATTCATGAAATGAACTCTTAATTGAATAGGATTTTCCGTTGAAATGTGTAAAATTTAAACGCTAAACCCCCTAATATGCTCTCTAGGCTTTGGAATTTATTGGACGTTCAGCCTGAAGAAGAAGGCCCCGTTGGATTATTACTGGCTATCAGCTTTCTCATGGGGTTGTTTCTTGCAACTGTTGCGGTAGCGTCCCAATCCTTGTTTTTAGAGCATTTTGATGAGAAATACCAATTACCTGTAGCCCTGGCCATCTCAGGGGGGCTAGGCGTATTAATCACCATTTTCTATAATTTTTTACAAGGACGGATACCCTTTACTGCCCTTGCCACCGCCAATCTGTTTCTGGTAATCGCATTGACTGCTTTCATTGAATTTGGTGAAAAATATGTTCAGGACACTGATTATCTGTTTTTTTTCGGATTTACCCTGATTCTACCCTTCACCTTTGTTACACAGCTCATTTTCTGGGGTTCCTTTAACCGGATGTTTAATGTGCGCGTGGCTAAGCGCATAATTGGTAGTGTGGATATTGGAACTGACCTGGCAGCTATCCTGGCCTTTTTTACTATTCCGATTTTGCTGAGTTATGGGCTGGAGATTGAATCTCTTTACACCATCGGGCTCGCCAGTATCATAGGCTACCTGATCTTATTCCTAATCCTCTCTCAGCGGTATCTCACCAAAGGAAAAACTGCTATCAAAAGTGAGTCTGAGATTAAGAAGCTTTCCATCGGTCAGTTTCTAAGCCATAAGTACATTTTAACGATGTCCTTGTTCATTATTGTTTCGATGGTGGCGTTGCGTTTCGTTGATTATTCTTTCTTTAACGCTTCTTCCATTCAATTCCCGGAAAGCAAAAGCCTTGCTTCTTTTCTGAGTCTTTTTGAAGCGACAGTCGTTATTTTCAGTTTTCTCTTTACAACGTTTGCCACGGATCGTATTAATCAGGACTATGGATTACGGGTATCCTTACTGATTAATCCACTTTTACTGATCCTTTTCACGGCTTCTGCATTTCTATTGGGATCGTTTTTTGGTTTTGACTTAACAACAGGTGAAGGAAGCAGCATTATCTTCTTCTTTATTGCCGTGGCGATGAGTAAACTATTTATCAACTCACTCCGCGATGCGCTCGATAACCCAACGTTCAAATTCTTTTATGTCCCCATCGATCGTTCAATAAGTATTGATGCCCAAACAAAAATTGAAGGCTTTGTAACTGCCCTGGCCAGCGCAGTAGCCGGGGGGCTAATTGTTCTCGTAAATCAGTTTGAAGTTTTCTCAGTCCTTTCCATTACACTTTTCACCCTTCCCGTATTGGTTATCTGGTATTGGGTATCCAACCGGATGTATCATGGCTATCGCGACACGCTCCAGAGTTCGCTGATCAAGAATAAATCGGCAGTAAAAAAGAATCTTGTAAAAGAATATACGATGGACAGCGTACTTGAAAAAGAGGTGCGCAGTACCACCGAGGAAAAAATTATTTACGGTCTGAAGCTGATGGAGAAACTGGAGCCAGCCCTTTATGAAAGTTCGCTGCTTCAGTTGACAAAAAGTAGTTCTAAAAAGATCTCACAATTTGCCCAAAAGAAAATTCAGGATCTGGGCATCCAATCGGGTGACAATGAAATTCGCGGGCTTGCCACACAGGCAGCCGGCATGGCTGAGGACAGCGACCTGCTCTCTATACCTATAGAGAAACTGATGAAATTGAGTAAGTCGGTAAAACAAGCGGATCGCCTATTGGCTGCTAAACTCATGCGCAAACTCACCAACCAAAAGACCATCTTCATTTTGTTGGAATTGATGCGCGATGCGGATCCGAAAGTAAGGACTGAAGCCTTGTTAACAGCAAGGAAAGTTAAAAGACCCGAAACCTGGAATGTGCTGATTGAATTACTCTCCTCACCTATGTATGCGCACCAGGCTGCATCCGCCTTAAAAGAAGCAGGCGAACCGGTGTTGCCTATTTTAGAGCAGGCATTTCATAAGTCGGGACAGAATGATCTGATCATGCTCAAGCTTATACAAATCATTGGGCACATTCCGGGGAAGGAAAGTTTGCAATTGCTATGGAAAAAAATCGACTACCCGGATAAAAGAATAGTCAAGCAGATTTTATACTCATTGCGGTACATTAATTATCGGGCTACAGGTCGCGAGGCACTGGCTATTAAGGACTTACTCGATACGGAAATGAGTAAAACGCTGTGGAATCTGGCATCCCTGCATGAGCTTCCAGATGAACCACATTATGCTTATTTGAAAGAGGCATTGCGAGAAGAAATCCGGGATAATTACGATCACCTGAGTTTGCTCCTTTCATTAGAATATGATCCGGAATCAGTTCAATTAGTAAAAGAAAATATTGAAATAGGAACACCCGATAGTGTTCAGTATGCCCTTGAGCTTTTAGACCTCTTCATTGATCAGGATCTGAAGCCAAAACTGATTCCTTTATTGGATGATACTTCTACCCCCCAGAAATTAGAGAAACTTCAAACGTTCTTCCCACGGGAAACCTATAATCCGATTCAGGTAATTAATTACATACTGAACCGGGATTTTAATTTCAACAATCGTTGGACGAAGGTGTGCGCTGTTTATGCGACTGCCTATATTCCGAATTTCAGAATCAGTCGTGGGTTAATCAGTCAGATGTTTAACAACGATAAACTTCTGCAGGAAACTACAGCCTGGGTAATCTATAACAAAGATAGGGCTGCCTATCAGGCTATTGCCGAAAGGCTCCCCTACAAAGACAAAAGATTTCTGGATTCATCTATTGAGAACAATCAATTGCTCGATGGCTTGGACGATGGGTTCTTCCTCTTTATAGAGATGATTCTTCACATTAAGAACATTCCTGTCTTTAGACACATTCAGGGAAAGGTGTTGAGTGATCTATCCGATAAAATCATTCCGGTTACGTTAAAACCAAATGAAAAATTTGCGATAACTGATGCACAAGATATGCCCATCCTGATTATGGCACATGGTGAAGCTGTATTAAAAAATCAAGATCAGGAAGTAATGAAAATGAAACCGGGCGATGTCTTTGGAGATTTATTCCAGGAAGGGCCAACCCCGGTAATCACTGAAGCGGTTGCGATCAAAAGATCTGTTATCCTCAAAATTAATCTCGTTGATTTCTATTTCGTTCTGGCCAACCATCATGAATTGGCACAGGGCCTTATCCATAATATTACTGAGAAAGAAACCCAACAACCCGTATAACCTAACTCGCTAAACATGGCCTTTGAAATTGATGTATTAATAACCTTCGCAGAAAAAGATAATGAAGCCGCTCAAAAAAGTGAGCAGGGTTGGGTATCCCAATTCAAAAAGTTTCTGGAGCTGATGCTGCTACAGGTGTTAGGTTCTAAGCCAAACATCATTCTGAAATCTGAATTTGATACTGCTACCGCACCTGCGCTGAATAATGCAGCCATCTTAGTTGCTGTATTATCAAAAGATTTTGTTCAATCCGGCCGCTGCTTAGACAACGTAGAAACTTTTTACAAAGCAACTTCCACTTCTAAAATCAATCGGGTATTCAAAGTCATGAAGGCGCCACTCACGGTGCAAGAGCAGCCTCCGCGTCTGCGCGATCTGATCGGTTACGATATGTATCAGCTCGATACAGAAACAGGATTCGAAAAAGAATATTCCGACTTCTTTAGCCAGGAGGCAGAAAAACAATATTGGATGAAGTTAGTCGATCTGGCTTATGATATTCACGATGCCTTGATGATTCTGAACGAAGGCGATATCAAATCGGAAGTAAAAAATATTTATAAAAGAAAATCAATCTATCTCGCAGAAACCGGCCATGATCTTTCTGTTCAAAGAAATATCATCAAGCGTGAGTTACAACGCCATGGATACATTGTGTTACCAAAAAATACTTTACCAACACGGTTTAATGAAGTAGAGCGCGAAGTAAAAAGAGACCTTGAAGAATGCAGTTTGTCTATTCACCTGATCGGAAGTGCGTATGGGGAAATCCCGGAAGGCGCTGAACGCTCCATTGTGGATATACAAAATAAATTAGCCGCTGAAACCGCACTTGCCAAAAAACAAACTAAACAAGAATTCTCAAGGTTGATCTGGATCTCACAAAACCTGAAAAACGCGAGCGATAAACAAAAATCTTTTATCGATACGATTAAGCGCGACACCGAAGCTCAGGAAGGAGCTGAAATTCTTCAAAATCCACTTGAAGACTTTAAGAATATTATGCGCGAAGAATTACTTGAATCACAAGAGCGCAAAAATGTTGACGAGAGTGGTGGTAAATCCATCTACCTCGTGCATGACAAAATTGACGACAGTGCCGTAAAGCCGTTCCGCGAAGTGATTGAAAAGTCAGGCTTTAAAGTATTGACGCCTGCTTTCGAAGGTGAGTTGTTGGAAGTACGTAAGCATCACATCGAAAATCTTAGAAATTTTGATGGCGCCATCATCTTTAAAGGAAAAGTAAATGATCAGTGGGTGCGCATGAAAGTGCTTGACTTACTGAAAGCCCCGGGCTTTGGAAGAAAGAAACCTATTCAGGGTAAAGCAATTGTGGGTGCCGGTCTGGATAATTTCAAAAATCAAAATATGACCCTCATCTCCGGAGATACCAACCGATCGTTGGAAACATTGAAAAATTTTTTACTAGAAATTAACGCTTAAGTTATGAGCCAGATTGTAGACGAACACGGTACACTAGTCGGGACGAGCAACCCTTTTCCCGGACTACGCCCCTTCAAGATTGAAGAGAGTCACCTGTTCTTTGGCCGCGAAGGCCAGAGTGACGAGGTGCTCCTCAAACTTTCGAAGAGTCGCTTTGTGGGTGTCATTGGTCCTTCCGGTAGTGGTAAGTCTTCGTTTATCTATTGCGGAGTACTTCCCATCTTATACGGTGGTTTCCTAACGGATTCCAGCCCTAACTGGGAAGTAATTGTTACCCGCCCAGGTGCCGGACCTATTGATAACCTTGCGGAGTCTTTATTGAAGACAGTTAAAGATTACAATTTTGCTGATGTTGAAGACAAAAAAATCAAACGTACAATTGTTTCAACCTTATTGCGAAGCAGTTCGTTGGGATTGGTTGAAGCTATTCAACAATCCAGACGAAAGGAGGATATTAACTACCTTATTCTGGTCGATCAGTTTGAAGAACTCTTCCGCTTCAAAGACAGTACCGATCCTAACTCAGTGAATGAGTCACTGGCGTTTATCAACCTCTTGATGGAAGCCGTAAACTATGAAGACTCTCCGATCTATGTAGCAATCACCATGCGGTCTGACTTTATCGGTGATTGCGCACAGTTTCCGGAACTGACCCGCAAAATCAACGACAGTCACTACCTGATTCCGCAGATGACACGCGATCAGAAACGCAGGGCCGTAGAAGGACCTGTGGCTGTGGGCAATGCTAAAATCACTCCGCGGCTTGTGCAACAATTATTAAATGATTTGGGTGATAACCCCGATCAGCTGCCTATTCTGCAACACGCACTCATGCGCACCTGGAGTTACTGGGCCAAGTATAAGGATTATGATGAAGAGCCAGTCGATTTAAAACATTACGAGGCTATTGGAACGATGTCAGAGGCATTGTCGCAACACGCGAACGAAGCCTATGACGAATTGGATGAAGATCAGCAACGCATTTGCGAAATCCTGTTCAAGGCTATCACGGAAAAACGTGGTGAGAACTTTGGTATTCGCAGGCCTACCCGCTTAAATGAAATTGCTTCCATTGCCGATGTATCAGAAGCCGATGTGGTGGCTGTGATTGAAAAATTCCGGGAGCCAGGACGTTCGTTATTAACTCCAGCTTACGGTATTGAGTTGGGTTCAAAGTCCATGATCGATATCTCGCACGAGAGTTTGATGCGGATTTGGGTTCGATTGAAAAACTGGGTGGATGATGAAAGTGAAGCGGTACAAATGTATTTACGTTTGGCCGAAGCCGCCTCACAATATCAGGTAGGCAAAGCCGGTTTGTGGCGCCCACCCGATTTACAACTGGCACTTAACTGGCAGGCTAAACATAAACCCACATTAGTTTGGGGGCAGCGGTACCATCCTGCGTTCGAAAGAACACTGGTCTTTCTTGAGTATTCAAAGAAAGAATTTGATACCGAACAACGAATAAAAGAATTAGAACAAAAACGCAAGCTGCAACGTGCGCGGGTTACTGCCATTGTATTTGGCACACTGGCAGCTATTGCACTCGTAGCCTTTGTGTATGCTTTTGTGCAACAGGCAGAGGCGAAAAAACAGGAACAACGTGCAGTAGAGAATGCTGAGAAGGCACAGAAAAATGCTGAGGAGGCAATACGAGAGCGCGAAGCAGCAGAGTTGGCAAGAGACCAAGCCAAAGAAGCTCAACTCAGGGCAGAAGAGGCTCAAAAGGCTGAGGAGGCTCAAAAGCTAATTGCAGAACAAAGAAGGCAAGAAGCGGAGATTGCAGAGAAACGAGCAAAGGAACAAGAAGCATTAGCAATTCAAAATGCTGATAGAGCAACTCAGGAGGCTGCCCGCGCAGAAAAAAATGCTGCTGAAGCGAATCGACAAAAAGAATCAGCTGAACGAGAGCGATATTTATCACTTGCCAAAGCCATGGCCATCAAATCCAAAGAGTTGGGTAATAGTGTTTCGCTGGAAGCTCTGGTAGCACAACAGGCCTACATCTTTAACAAACGGTATGGTGGCTACCCCTATAACAGCGATGTGTATGGTGGCTTATACACAGCTTTAAAAAATCTTGAACATCCTTTGACCAAAAGCCTCGAAGCACACACAAACGGAGCTGCCCGGGCACTGGAAACTCACGGAAAAGGAAATCACATTTACTCCGGGGGTAGCGATGGTAAAATCATTCGCTGGAACTACGTAAACAATGAGTGGACTGCCGAAGTACTGATTGATGAAACTAAACGGACGGAACCTTATTTAGTCTATTCATTGGACACCAGCCCTGATGGCAACACATTGGTTGCCGGTGGACTCTTCCCAACCAATGCAGAAGCAAATTATGCCGAGCTTTATGATTTGAGAAATTCTTCAAGTGCGCCAAAGAAAATCTATGGCTTTAAGCATGATATTGAAAACATTCACTTCACTCCGGATGGCCTGGGATTTTATGCCCGCGACAATTCCGGTCATAGTATTAAGTTTTCAGATTTAACTTCCGCAAAAGAAGTAATCGCAGTTCAGGAAAAAATTATTTCACTCGACTTGAATGCCCGGGGAACGATACTGGCCGGAGCGGGCGTAGACGGAAATTTATATCTGTGGGATATCGGCAAAAACTTTGCCCTCACAAAGGTGAACGTGGCAAAGAGTTTATCAGCCGTTGCCTTTGCTCCTGACGGCAACCAGGTAGTAACCGGGGATCGTGATGGTGTTTTGCGTATAGTACTTAATAACCAGGTGATTCGTGAACTCTCCGGTCATTCCGGTCAGATTGAAGATATCACGTTTAATCATACTGGTACCTTTATGGCTTCAGCCAGTAAGGATTACACGGTACGAATCTGGAATTTCAGAAACCTGAAAGAGCAACCTATTGTTGTTAGCGATCATGATTGGGTGTGGAGTGTTGCTTTTTCTCCAGACGATTCCCAGATTCTGGCTGGCATACATAGCATTCGCGAAACTGTGAAAGGTATTGACCAGACCATTCATGCTTACCCTACCAACTTTGAGGTGATGGCGGATATCTTATGCGACAAAACGAAACGTAATATGACCAGGGAAGAATGGGAGCAATACGTAGCTGAAGATGTTGCGCATGAAAAAACCTGTGAAAACTATCCACTTATTCAATCCAGCATAGGTGGCGGAAACGCAAATAAAAAACCAGGCAAATAATCTATGAAGAAACTCTACATACTTTTGATTGTCGCTTGTGTTTCAACAAAAGGGTTTACCCAATCATCTTCCTGTGCCCAAACTTTGCGTCTGGCTCAGTCTACCTACGATCAGGGCCGTTTACATGAATTGGAAGGCATCTTAAAAAGCTGTCTTGCTGCTGGTTTTACAAAAGAGGAAAAAGTGGGCGCATTGAAGCTACTCACGTTAGCCTATATCTACCTGGAAGAACCCACCAGGGCGGATGAGACCATGTTATTGTTGTTGCAGACAGATCATTATTTTGAAATCAATCCTGCCGTGGATCCCGCTGAGTTTGTGGCGTTGTACCGTACCTATCGTACGCGCGAAATTTACCGAGTGGGTGCAAAATTAGGTGTTAATGCAACCCGACCCAATGTTGTGGAAACTGTCTCAGCCGTAAAACTGGCACCTGATAGTGAGTATAAGTACAGTATTGCGATTCTATTCGGAGGCGCAGTAGATGTGCCTTTGAATGATAAAATGACACTACACGGTGAGCTACTTTATCTTCAACGTAAGTTTGAACTCGATCTTAAAGTCGAGCGAGGAGTTGACGATACAGGAAAACCATTAATCAATGGATTTGAAGGATTTGAAAAACAAAACTGGTTATCGCTTCCATTGAGTTTCGAATATAAACTAGCCGAAAAAAAATATAACCCTTTTATAAGTGGCGGAGTTTCTATTGATTATCTATTAAGTGCTGAACTTTCAGCACTTAGAACAAAGGATGAAGCAGCATCCGTTCCTGAAACAACATTTGACCTGAACCCACTTCGGGAAAAATTAAATCTAAGTGCCATGATAGGAGCCGGTGTAAAACTTAAAATGGGAGGTGGATACTTTGTTGCAGAGGTAAGATATCTGCATGGACTAACCAATATAAGTTCAGCCGAGACCGCTTTTGGCAACGAACAAGCAACCTGGGATCAAGGCTATGCAGATTCAATTTTTAAAGTATCCACGCTCGCACTCAGCGGTTCCTATGTTATTAATATTTTCAAACCCAGGAAAAAGCAGATAATCAAATGAGAAATTCTATACGCTATATCTTTATCGCTTCTTGGCTGCTGATTACATGCAACAATATAGAAGATGCCGAACCTGCCAATCGAAATACGTTTATATCTCTTTATGAGAAGATGACCAACTATTATAGTAAGGCTCTGGAACCCATCGAAGATGGATATTTAATAGGTGGAGACCTTCAACGATCAGCTGATGTATACGATGGTGTCATTTCAAAAGTAACGAGTCAGGGCCAACTTGTCGCAGAAAGGAATATACCTAACATGGCAATAAACTCAATTAAACAAATTTCTGATGGATACCTTGTATCGGGCTATCGCATAGAAGCCAATGATACCTCACAAAATCTTAATGATCGGGTGATTAAATCGGCTTTATTAGTAAAACTAAACCAAAATCTGGAAATTATAGGTAACCCCCTTATTATTAATGATCCATCACCGGGTTCAGTAACAATTGATTATGAAGGAAATGCCATAGCTGCCTATCCCTCAGACTCTGTAATTTTGGTAGGCACGTATCAATCTGGTACACAACCAGCCCGAACCTTTCTAGCGGGAATAAATACCAATAACCTAACTGTTAAATGGATTGAAAAGTATGCTTTACTGGACCGGAATTTCAAGAACTCAAGTTCTGCTTTTATTAACTCCATGGGTGTGGTGTGGGCCTCCGGATCAACTCGTGAAATTCAGAATTCAGAATTTTCTTTCCTTACTATTCCAGTAGCTGAGCCTAAATCAGTTTTTGTAAATTTTGGTCAGTATGGTGAAAATGATAATCAAAATTATTCGCTCGGCAATATCTGCAAATCCGATTTAGGCTTCGGTGTAGTTGGCACCTATACAGATATTCAGTCAAGGGCACAAAATTTATATTTTGTGCGATTTGATATTGCAGGTAATTTGATTTCAAACAGTGCCGTATTTTTCGATGCCATACTTTCAAGAGATAATACACCACTTTCCGATCAATCAATTTCTTCCACCAATGAGAAAGGCTTTGCCATTGCATCTACCAAGGATGGCGGATATATTTTGGCAGGGAGTATGACAACGACAGCGGCCGGAGGGGTTAATGAAGCCCGGGGCAATGGCGGTGATGATATTTTGTTGATCAGGATGGATCCTTTTGGAACTATACTTTGGAACAAAACCCTCGGTGGCTCAGGTAATGAAGAAGTAAGAGCTATTCATGAAACTGCTGATGGTGGGTTTGCGCTTTGTGGAAATACTTCGTTAAGCAATCTTAATTCGATTTTCTTAATGAAAACAAATTCACGTGGTGAAGTTGATAAATAGAGAAATTATGTACTTAACAATTGGCAAAATCTGAAGACGCAAGTTTATGAATATTATTTACTATAAAAGGCTTTTATTAATAACGGTAGTAATAAGTTCTTCGCTAATACAATCAGTTGCGCAAGCTCCTACAGTCACTACCCCAACCGTAACTTCCATCAGCAATAGCAGCGCTACACTGGGCGGAAATATTACTGCAGGAGCAGGAATTACATCCCGCGGCACACGCTGGAGCATCACTACCCCTGTTGTCTTAGATAACTCCGCTGCTGAGGGTGGAACTGCGTCAGGAGTATTTACTCATAACCGAAGCAGCCTTCCTTCAGGGACCAGAATTTATTATGTAGCGTATGCTACCAACGGAGATGGAACCGGCACCACGCTTGATAATGGTACAATATTTTTCTATACCCATAGTGATGAACCCGCGGACCAACCGGCAGCGTTTACAGCTAACACTGCTTCTGATGTAGCTATCGACCTTACATTCAGTGCTGCGAATACGATTACTAATGCTGCAGGATACATTATATTATTTCGTACGGATGGCGCAAATCCAACATTTACGGGAATCACTGATGGCGTAGCTCCCGGATCGCTGACGTTACCTGGTGGTACCACCTTAGGCCCAATCATCACAGATATCGGTGAATTTTCAGCTCAGCATACAGGACTTACACCTGCCAGTACTTACAATTACCTGATCATTCCTTACAATTATGATGGGAGTAACGCTGGTACATATAATTATGAAACGGATGGTACACCCGTGACAGCGGCATCCGTTACACTTGCCACAGAGCCATTAAATAACCCAACTGGATTTGGAGCCGCAACTCAAAATTCAACTACCATTCGACTTACCTGGACCGGCTCAACAGGCAGCCCCGCACCTACTAACTATTTGATTGTGGCAAGAAAAACAGGTGGAACTTTTGCCACAGTAGTAGATGGCGTTGCGGTGAGTGACGACAATGATTTTTCTGATATCAACACCAATGGAGCAATAAACCGAGCCCATGCTGGTGGTGGCAATACGTATGATTGGACAGGACTCGACCCAGCCAGTTCTTATGAATTTGAAATCTATCCCTATCGAGGGACAACAAGTCAAATTAATTTTAAAACAACCGGAACTTTATCAGCTAGTGCTGCTACTCCTGCACAAGAACCAACCAATCACGTAACCGGATTCTCAGTTACATCAAGAACGAGCAACAGCATTACGCTTGGCTGGACAGGTGCTACAGGAGCAAATCTGCCTTCGAACTATTTGATTATTGCACGCAAAAATAGTGGCGGAGCATTTCCGGGTGTAGCCGATGGCACCCCGGTACCTGATGATTTTGATTTTACAGGAGCCGGTTTAAATGGTGCTGTCAATGTAGTTCATGCAGTTGGGGCTAACACATATACCTGGACAAGCCTTGATCCTCAGACTCGTTACGATTTTGAAATTTATTCCTATAGTGGTTCCGGTGCAGGTATAAATTTCAAAACAGGTGGAGAACCATCTGCCAATGCATATACGTTTGCCTTGGAACCTGTAACACATCCAACGTTTTTTGATGCTGTTGCCACCTCCACAACAAACATTCGGTTAAGCTTCCCCGCAGCATCTGACATCACCAATGCCGATGGGTATATCTTGTTAAGGAGAACAGATAGTACTGATCCTACTGCAACGGGGGTGGATGACGGGATACAGCCCAGTTCCCTTACGTTAACGGCCGGAACAACCCGCATTACTACAATTACAAATGATGCCACAACCTTCTATGATGATAATACAGTATCAGCAGGTAATCAATATAATTACGCAATCATACCCTATAATTATGATGGAAGCAATAATGCTACCTATAACTACCTCATCAGCGGCACCATCCTTACATCCAATGATTTTACCTCAGCAGGTGTAATCGTCACTCAGGGAACAGCCGCTAGCTGCCCAAATAATTTTGTTACACTCAGTAACATAGTTATTGCTGAAAATGGAAAACGGGATTTTCAGGCTGGAGGTACTTTCTTTCTTGAGTTTAGTGATCCGTCTTTTAGTTTTCAACCTGGCCAAGGCACAGTTAGCATCAACCCAGGGCCGGCCGGAAGCGGTAATACTGACATTAGCGCAATTAGTATTGTTGTAAATGCATCGCGTGTAACATTAACGTATACGCTAGATGGAAATAATAATAAGCTGGATGAAATTACTATCAGTGGGTTGCGTGTAAATTATGATGGTTCGCCTCCCACTAGTACAACTATCATTCGGGCAGGTGGAACAGCCGACCAGCGGGGAAATAATTCTAATGGTACTCACGGTACTGCCACTTCGTTAACACTTTCAGGTACACCTGTACTATCGCTCACTACGTTAAATTATTGTCAGAATGAAGTGATTGCACCGATGCCGGTAGTCAATGCACCTAATAACTTAAACGTTCGGTGGTTTCGCGATGCCGCGTTGAGTAATGAAATCGTAGCAATTGCCGGTGTTACCAACCCTTCTGCAGTGCAACTTGAATTCAATACAGCCATATCAGGCACCGTAGTACGATATGTAACTCAAACTCCGGGAGGACAATGCCAAAGCACCCCAGCATCTGTTACATTGAATGTGCAACCAAAGCCTGTGGCTGATCTGGTGATAACCAGTGGTAGCAATTCCTTATGTACTAATTTTTCTAACGGAACACCAGCTTACCAACCAGTTCAATTTACCGCATCTCCATCAGGAGCTACGAATTACAACTTTAGAATAAATGGAATTACCACACAATCCGGTGCTAGTAATATTCTAAATCGAAACTCAAACGATTTTACTACAGGCGATCAGGTAACCGTAATTATTACCGTAGCAGGAGCTTGCCCTTCGACTTCGAATTCAATCGCCATGACAAAGAATTCTGGAGAATCTGCTGTGAGTTTTGTTCTAACTACTCCGCCACCTAATACGCCCAATACAGCCAGCACATTTTCAGATAGTGAACCTCCAGTAGCGTTAACCGGCACACCACCTGGTGGAATCTTTAGTGGTACAGGCATTGTCGGTAATACCTTCAATCCTTCTGGAGTACCAATTGGAGTCTATCCAATCACCTACACCGTAACTACCGCGGGATGCACGGGATCCAGTACGAGAAATTTTGAAGTGTATGATGGTAGTACTGCAATTCTTGGTCTGGAAGAATTTTATTGTAGTACCAGTCCTAATTTTGTGATGGACGCAGCTAATAACAGTATACCAGGCACTACCTTCCTCTATATTTTACCCCTCAATTATTATTTTGGTCCATTCTTGCCAACTTTTTCCGTTCGGTCTGGTAACCTTCAAGAAGTTACAGGACCTAATGAACCTAATTGGTGGCTGGGTTTTGCGGTGACCAGTGGACCATTTTATATAAGTCCAAGTATTATAGCTTCAACCGGAACGAAAACCGTGCAATTCTATGCGGTCTATCGTGATAATGTCACCGCTAGTATTATCACAAGAACTCAAGACGTAACGTTCTATGTTACGCCTCCTGTGCCTCCCGTAACATTATCGACAGGATATTGCCTGGGGGGTCCTAATATTCTCACGAATATAGTTAATGTGACTACTCTAACCGGTGCAACTGTTAATTGGTATACGGATGCAGGACTTACTAACGAGCTGGTTTCTATTGCCGGAGATATCAGCCCAACATTACTTGAATTAGCGGTAAGTGATGCCGGACCAGCAACATTCACACGATATGTTACACAAACACTAAATGGATGTACAAGTTCGGCTCGGACGGTTGTAATCAACGTCTATAATAAACCTGCTCCACCTGTTGCACCCTCTCCTCCGGCAGTATGCTCAGGTACATCATTCAATAATGTTCTTGTAACCGGAACAAACATAAGTTGGTATACTACATTCCCAACTAATCCTGTTACGCCTGTTAACCCTTCCAATGTTACAGCCACTGAACTCGGAGTACCTAATATTAACCTGACAACAAACCCTGTTTCAGTAACACGCTTTGTTACACAAACTATTAATGGATGTCAAAGTGATCCTACTACAGTAACATTCACCGTGAATCCAATTCCTGATGTACCTATTGCACCTTCACCAAGTCCATATTGTATTGGTCAGCCCATTGCAAACCTCAATGCAATTGGAACCTCACTGCGTTGGTATGCTGAAGATAAGGTCACTTTCCTCCCGACCGTAAATCCCGCTTCGCCTACAGCTATCGAACTCCAATTGTCTTCGGTTGATCCTGAAACATTTACACGGTATGTAACTCAAACCGCTGCAGGATGCGAAGGACCACCAACTATAGTAACTGTTCTTGTTCAAGACCTTCCGTCTGTTTCAATCATCGTTACCGGTGGAGGGGACTTAAATGCACTTTGTCAATCAGGAACAATTGTGAATTTACGTGGCTCTCCAGCCGGTGGCTCTTGGAGCGGATCAGCTTCAGGTGCGCTTATTAATACTAACATTGGTGCCGGCACAACCCAACTTAATCCTGCATCCCTTACGCCTGGCTCTAATTTTGTTTTGCGCTATGACTTCACATCGCAATGCGCAAATTTTGTTCAGGAGAATGTTTTGGTATTGCCCAGTGTGCAACCCTCCGTTAGTATAGTTGACAATACTGCCTGCAATGGCTTCTTTGTGGGACTGGAAAACACTTCCACAATTATACCTGCCAATGCCACATCAACTATTGTTGGTTATGCGTGGAGTTTTGGGGATCAAACGGGTATCCTTGATTATGGGTCCGGTGCCATAGCTGATGGTTCACAAGGCGGAACCACTAAAGGAACTTATCAAATTCCGCAACACTTGTTTCCTGCGCAAGGTCAGTTTTTGGTTGAGTATCGAATGAAAACTTCGGATGGTTGTGAAGTGACGTCTACAGAAACAGTACAGATTCGACCAGTTCCACAGATTGATTTTTCATGGAGTAATGTTTGTGTTGGTTCAGCAACTGTATTTACAGCCAATGTTACCAACGGAGTATTTATTCCTCCCGGTAACTTCGACTGGAACTTTGCTAAAAATGGTACCTTAACCGTATCTACTGCAGGAACCGGTAGCATCGCCAATACTACGTATGCAAATCCCGGAAAAGATATTGCCGAACTAATTGTAACCTCAGCATTCAACTGTCGTGACACGATTCAAAAACCAGTCTATATAGTTCCTGTAGCAACACCTCTCAGTGCCACTCAAAATTATACACAGCCATTCGATATTAATAGTGGCCAATGGATTGATGGTGGTGCAAATTCATCGTGGCAATATGGACTACCCGATCCCGCAAATCAACGGATCAAGTCAGATGCTTCTGGATCAGGCAACGCCTGGGTTACCAACTTGACAGGTCAATACAACGCCAATGAACAATCCTGGGTAATGAGTCCATGCTTAAATTTTGCAGGTACTGCCAAACCAGTTATTTCAATGGACATTTTTTCAGATACTCCATTGCGCAGTGATGGCGCTGTCATTCAATATAACACTACGGCAAACATTGAGGATGATGCAAATTGGATCACACTAGGAAACGTTAACTTAGGAGTGAACTGGTACAACTCCACGGGTATCTCAAGCAATCCGGGTTCGCAACCTTCGGGATCCATCGGTTGGTCTGGTGATCAACGTGATGGATTTGACGGATGGCAAAAAGCTACCTTTCAACTTGATAATTTAATTGGTGCACCCAATGTTAAATTCAGAGTCTCGTTTGGAAGCCGCGATGGCGCGCGCCAGGAAGGATTTGGGTTTGATAATATTTTTATTGGCGAACGTAGTCGAACTGTTTTGGTTGAGAATTTTACTAATTCTTCTGCTGGTGTTAATGCCCGCAATCAAAATTCATTCTTCAATTCTCTTACATCAAACGAGATCGCCAAAATACAATATCATACAAGTATTCCAGGCGCAGATCCTATAAATGCAAGTAGTCCTTCGTTGTATGATTCGAGAGCCGCTTTCTATGGAATAACTTCAATACCCGCAGCACGACTTGATGGTGGATATCAAAATGGGCTCTTTGTGGATTGGGGTCCGGGCGTCTACGATGCACAGGTTTTATCACCTTCTCCACTTGAAATGGATCTTGGTACAACCAAGTTACCTGATGGCACAGTAGAGATCAATGTTACACTACGAAATACAACCCAAAACATTATTCCTGCAGGAACCTATGTATTTACAGTCATTGCTGATTTGTCCGTGACTAATGCATCCTTGCTGGGAGCTAGTGGAAATACAGAATTCATATATGTTGCCAGAGAAATGCTCCCTTCTCCTGCAGGGTTTAGACTTCCGCAAGATATACCTGCGAATGGAACGTACACAATTCCAAGTGGTACCCTTTTATGGAAAGAACAAAAATTGTTTACTCCCGACAATGGCTCTGTCATTGTGTTTGTTCAAAGCGATAACACTAATTCAAAACCAGTTCATCAGGCAAAGGTTGATAATAATCCACTTCACCCTGATGTTATTACAGCTATTGAGTCCTCATATTATGCTGATCAAATAGTTCTTTACCCTAACCCTGCCAGTGAAAGCTTCATCATCGAGTTGCCTTCAAAAACCGAAACCCGGTTGTCGGTCAATCTGATTGACCCGGTAGGCCGACCTATACAAGAGTTGTTCTTTGAAAAAGGAGAACAACGTAAAACGGTAAACACACAAGAACTGGCCGGGGGCATTTATGTTGTGCAAATCGGGGCCGGTAAATCAGGCGCGATCAGAAAGAAGGTAATGGTGGTGCATAAACAATAAAAGCATTAGCCACAGATTCACAGAGATTAATTTCTGTGAATCTGTGGCTTTTTCTACACGTACTTATTCAGAAAAGTCTTTGCATCCAGAACTTCCAGCTCAGAAAAAAAGAAATCGTCACCATCTTCAGTCACCATACATTTACACGCTGCTCCTTTGGCTGAATAATATTCAAGTCCATCTTCAAAATCCTTAATCGCTTTGTTGGCTATGGTTTTAAAAACAACATCCTCATCGGTTGTTGTAACCTTCATATGCTCGGCCAGTAATGTGATTTTTTTTCTTGCCATCGCACCACCTGATTTCTTCTCCGCAAAATACAATGCAATAGCGAGGCAAATAGGAGAAGTATAAATTTCAAAACCCGGTTTATCGGCCAGGCTCAGCAGCTTCGCAGCATAGGGAAACAAGGGGTATTCTTTATTTAAGACTGTAACCAGAATATGGGCATCGAGAAAAATTTTCATTTCTTCGATTTGAAGTATTCTGCTTTCAGCGATTTACGACTACTTCTTTTGGTTTTATAAACAGCCGCTCCTTCCGCCACCTGATTAACCCAATTTGATACCGGCATTTCTTCCAGGGTTTGGTGTGCATGGCTTGTTATCCGGTCATAGAGATATTCGGTTAACCGCGATAAACTAATGTTCTTTTCATCCGCAAATTTTTTTGCCCGGCTGATTACTTCCGCATTAAAACTTAAGGTTACTTTGGCATCCATGATAAATCATTTATACGACAAACTTAATATTATTATACGTATAAATCATTGCCCTGTTTACTTTTGAGGATGAGGTATAGGACCGATGTAATGCGATTGATCCAAATCTTCAATTTTGAGTCAAATTAAGGGTTTTTTCTTTACCGAGGTCAGTTTCAAATGTAAGTTCCTTTGTCTAATTTGTACGATTAAAATTCAGTTTAACCCCGGTCTATAGGTATGGAAATGTTTCTCAAAGCCGACACCTGGCTTGCCTTGCTTACGCTCTGTTTTCTCGAAATCGTATTGGGCATTGACAACATCATTTTCATTTCTATTGTCTCGAACAAGCTTCCCGAAGAACAGCGGGCCAAAGCCCGCAATACAGGCTTGTTCCTCGCCATGTTTGTTCGCATCGTTCTGTTGCTTTGTATCACCTGGATCATTGGCTTTGTAGAACCTTTATTTACCGTACCTGCCAACTTTCTGATTAAACATGATATGGCGTTTAGCGGCAAAGATTTGATTCTCGGTTTTGGTGGTTTATTCCTGATTGCCAAAAGTACGCTTGAAATTAATCACGAGATGGAGGGTGATGAAGAGGAAGAGGAAACCGTAAAAGCGTTGGGCCCCACCTTTGCCGCTACCATTGTGCAGATTATCCTACTGGATATAATTTTCTCCTTCGATTCCATTTTAACAGCGGTGGGTATTGTGCCTCCCGAGCAAGTGGCCATCATGATTATTGCGGTAATTGTTTCCATTATCGTGATGATGTTTTTCTCAGGCTCCATCAGCAACTTTATCAAAGATCATCCCTCCATGGAAGTACTCGCGCTCGGCTTCCTCATCCTGATTGGATTCACCCTCCTGCTGGAAGGACTGCATCAGGAAATCCCGAAAGGGTATATTTATTTTGCCGTGGCTTTCTCGTTGCTTATTGAATTTACAAACATCCGCGTGCGTAAAAAGCGCAAGAAAAAGTCCAAGCCTGTTCAATTAAAGAAAGGATATAACGAAGAAGACAGGAAAGAAGCTGTAGAAGAGCTTAACAAATAAAGTTAATTTGTGTTGGTGATGGAAGAATTAAGGTATCCGATTGGAAAATTTACGGCTGAACAAACTTATACAAAAGAAGAAGTGGATGCATTTATTCAACGCATCCAGTCCCTTCCTCAAAAGCTCGAAGCAGCCATCCAGGGTTTGTCTGACCAACAGCTAGACACACCTTATCGCGAAGGCGGTTGGACTGTTCGGCAAGTGGTGCATCATGTGGCGGATAGTCACATGAACGCTTACATCCGGGTAAAATGGATGTTGACAGAAGACAAACCCGTTATCAAAGCGTACAATGAAAAGTTGTGGGCGGAAACAGGTGAGACTAAAGCACATCCGGAGTTATCGATTGGATTACTTAAGGCCCTGCACGCTAAGTGGAGTGCATTATTAAAATCATTAGACTCCGTTCAATTACAAAAGGAGTTTATTCACCCGGAAACAAAAAAGAATGTAGCCCTACATAATCTTATGGGTATGTATGCCTGGCATGGTGAGCATCACCTCGCGCACATCACAGAACTAAAAAAGCACATGCACTGGTAGGTATGGTGAGCTATCAACCACCGGCTATTCTTTTTGCCAGTCATCTTGAAACTATTTATCCGGCCCTCTTCCGCAAAGTATCTGGCATTGCCTATGAGCGTGAGCGGATCACCACGCCCGATCATGATTTTCTTGATCTGGATTGGCTGAAACAAGGTGCTGAAAAATTGATTGTTATTTCACACGGCCTGGAAGGAAATAGCGACCGCTCGTACATACGCGGCATGGCAAAGATTTTTTATAATCATGGTTATGATGTGCTAGCCTGGAACTACCGGGGGTGCAGTGGCGAGATGAATCGGAAAATTCGCTTCTACCACAGTGGAGCTACTGACGATCTTGACTTTACGATTCGCCACGCGGCAACGCTGGGGTATAAAGAAATCAATCTGATTGGCTTTAGTCTGGGTGGAAATCTCACGCTTAAATACATGGGCGAACAAGGCGCTCAGCTTCCTCCTCAAATAAAAAAGGCAGTCGCTTTCTCTGTTCCACTCAACCTGAAAACGAGTTGTGAAAAAATCTCAGCCCCAGCCAACTGGATTTATTCACAACGCTTTCTCAAAAGCCTTACTAAGAAAGTCATTGATAAATCAAAATTGATTTCGGAACTGGATACCACACCCCTGAGGCGTGTAAAGACATTGCTTGAATTTGATGATGCCTTTACAGCACCCATCCATGGATTCAAAAATGCTGTCGACTATTATGAACAATGCAGTGCCATCCGGTTTCTTTCCACTATTCAACGACCCGCGTTGGTTGTCAATGCACTCAACGATCCATTTCTGAGTCCTGAATGTTATCCGGCCCATTTTTCTGAGCATCCTTACCTAACCTTTGAGTATCCACAGCGTGGCGGACATGTTGGTTTCACGCTATTCGATAAAAATGGTTTATATTGGTCCGAACTCAGAGCATTGAAATTTATTCAAGACACTTTATGATCGAACGTTATTCGATCCCGGCCACGATTACCCAACTCATCGAACGTTTTCAAATAGAAGACTCACCGCCCTATAAACCAAAATACAATGCAGCACCGGCTCACTTACTGCCGGTGATCACCCACGAGAGCCCGCAAGGACTCTCCTACTTTTATTGGGGCACGGCACCGCAGTGGGCCCGTAATAAAACAGTCGCTGAACGAATTATCAATACCCGCGCTGAAGTGATCGGGGAAAAACCTGTGTTAAAAAAAAATCTGATGCATCATCGGTGCATCATTCCGGCTGATGGATTTTATGCGTGGAAAAAGGTTGGGAAAAAAACTTCCATCCCGTGGCGTTTCATGCCAAAATCAAAAAAGCTCATCTCCTTCGCTGGACTGTGGGAAGAATTTGATGATCCGGATGGAAATGCATTTCATACGTTCTCGATCATTACGCAAGCTGCAAACGAACCTGTCGCATCAGTAACGGAGCGAATGCCAGTAATTTTTACCAGGCCCGAAGAAGTAATATGGTTGAGTCAAGACTCCAACGAGGAAACGCTCCTAAGCCTTTTGAAAAAGTCAGCAATCACAGATTTGGAAGGCTATACCGTTTCTCATGGAATCAATTCTACGGAAGTTGAACGTGCTTCACTGATTCTACCAGCTCCGGCAACCGATCAGTTCGGAAACTTAACGTTGTTTGATTAGAAATATTTAAGGGAAGGCGTGATAAGACTTGAGGTTAAAACCCATCATCCTCTTCCTTCCTGGCAGGATCTGTCTTCTTTTCAGGATCTGTTGATTCTACCTTTGGCTTCTTCTTAAACAATCCACCCAGGAATTTCTTTTTGGGTTTGGCGTCAGTAGAATCTGACACCACAGGCTCACTAACTACATCCGCAGTCGTGGAATCTTTCTTATTCTTTTTCTTAAACAAATTCTTAAAGAATCCACCTTTTGCTTTCTTCGATGATTTTTTAGAAGCCGCCTTTGCCACCCCTTCTTCCATCATGGCTGCACGCACATCGGGCAACACCAATACATCCCGGAAGTACCACATGTAGATATCCTGGTCCATGTTGTATTTCTCTTTGGTTTTTGTAATGGCATATACACTGTCCACAGCTGGTTTGGTAGTGACATCCTGTGCTGTAAGAGTATCGGTTATACTTCGGGCTGCGCTATCCAATTCACTTTTTATATCAAGAGAATCCGGCTTCTTCGGATATACCGGCTTCATCTCCACTGTGCGAAGTGATCTCAATGCTTGCTTATAAGTCTTTTCGGGTAACAATAAATAACGTCCTTTTTTTGAGCGCCTTACCTGGGGTAATGCCGGCCCTTTCATGGCATCGCTCTTTAGCCATGTAGAGTCACGGGGTGGCAGGGTAATGGTCTTACTGTTGGAGGCCAACACTTCGCGTGGTTGTGTTGGGTTCTCATTGTAATAGACAAATTTCTCGCGTTGCGTAGGCTTATCGTAGATGAATGCACTCTGGTAAGCAGGGCAAATAAGACGCTGTGTACAGGAACCCAGTACTAAAAGAAGTGCTACACTTGGTATTAAAGCCCGGGTCATTCCAAACGGATTGATCACAATCAACAAAAATAATTAATTAACCTAAGTAATCCGAAGGAAGCACGAAAACTAACCGGATCGTAAATCGCTGATTATCAGTTTAAAGACCAGTTAATTCCTGCCGGAGCGGCTTACTAAGACTGGCCACCACCAAATCGTATGAATCATCAATCCAACTCCTGATCGTCTTGTCCGGAATACTCCCATCCATCAGCACCGTGTTCCAATGCTTTTTGCTCATATGATACCCCGGCAGAACAGCCGGAAACTCTTCCCGTAATTGCATCGCCCGTTCCGGATCGCATTTCAGGTTCACACTTTCAAATTGTTCGAGGTCCGTGAGCGCAAACATCTTGCCCATGACTTTATATACCAGGGTATTTTCATCAAACGGAAATTCCTCCGTTACGCCTTTCTTAGCAAGGCAGTAGCTCCGGAATGATTCGATGTTCAAAGGAAACGTTTCAGGATGAGATATAGTACACCAATCAGAAAAACGAGGATGGAAATTTTGTTGATGCCATGCATCATTTTGAGGTTGATATTCGAAGGTCGGTTCGGATCTTTTTTACGAAAAAAATACCCTCCTACTTCACCCATGGAAAAAAAATCCCGTAAGGACAATTTCTTCTTCTCGCCACCTGTCTGATTTTCCATACTATTATTGATTTAGAGCCTGCGGCTCAATCCAGTTTTTATCTTCACGTATAAGATCGATCAACGCATCGACTGCCTGCGGAGTAGGCACATTTTTCTTCACCACTTCTTTGCCCCGATAAAGTGTTATCCTTCCGGGTCCCGATCCCACATAGCCATAATCCGCATCCGCCATTTCACCAGGGCCGTTTACAATACAACCCATAATCCCGATTTTAATTCCTTTCAGGTGACTTGTTCGCGATCTGATTTTAGCTGTCGTCTCTTGCAGATCAAAAAGTGTTCTTCCACACGATGGGCAAGAAATGTATTCTGTTTTTGAGATGCGCGTTCGGGTAGCTTGTAAAATACCAAAACCGGTTTCATTGATCATCTTGTCCGATCCACAACGTTCGGCAGCAATAAATACTCCATCGCCCAACCCATCGATCAGTAAACCACCTAAATCTGTTGCCGCATATAATTGCAATTGATCGGAAGTTAAATTAGCATACGCGCGGCCAATGATTACCGGAACCTGACAATCGTTGTTCATTAATTCAACAAATAATCTCCGTTGCTCGGCAAGACCATGATCATTATAGGTATCAATTAACAAAACCGCGGTAGCATCACTTTTTACTTTTTCAAAAAAAACTTCCGTTAAGTCCGCCAATTGGGTATAGATAAAATTCAGTTGGCTGGATTGCTCCACACCGGTTAAATAATCTTTTGGATTGATGAAGGGATAACTCCGGGCTTTATTTTTCTGACTTAACCACGTGGCGTGATTATAAATAAGACCCAGTGTGCCGGGAATCTCGAAGTCAATCGTTTGGTCGCCCAGGAAAATATAATCGCAGGCAAGGTCGGTTATATTCCATTTATCCAACGGAACCGAGTACTGATACCCTAAGGCGAAAAGAGATGCAGCCGTAATTTTTTCTTTCGCTGAAAAATCTGCCACAACCCTAGGAACCTGGTGGCCTCCGATATTCATTACTTCCCGCGTAGGTCTTCTCGAATAACCGAAAGGATCTATCGGATAGTTTTTAATCTCCTGAATTACATAAGAAGTTTTTCTTGTTACATATCGGTCCGCCAAAGCTTTTGCTACCGGAACTTCGGCTTCAGGTTCTTCTGTTAACGAAACCCGAATCGTATCGCCCAGACCATCCTGCAGCAAGGTACCAATACCTACGGAAGATTTTATCCGACCATCTTCACCATCACCCGCTTCGGTAACACCCAGATGCAAGGGATAGGGTTGAAAATTTTCTTCCTCTAACTTTTGAACTAAAAGTCGGTAAGCCTGCACCATCACTTGCGGGTTGCTAGCCTTCATCGATAACACGATGTCATAATAATTCAGGTCTTCGCAAATACGTAAAAATTCCAGCGCAGATTCTACCATGCCCAGTGGAGTATCACCGTAGCGACTCATAATGCGATCTGACAAAGATCCGTGGTTCGTGCCTATGCGCATGGCAGTGCCATACTCTTTACAAATTTTCACAAGCGGAGTAAACTTCTGACGGATGCGATCTAATTCAGCCTGGTAAGTACTATCGGTATAGTCAATTTCTTCAAAACGTTTTTTATCGGCATAGTTGCCCGGATTCACACGCACTTTTTCAACAATACGGGCTGCTAATTCAGCCGCGTTCGGAGTGAAGTGGATGTCGGCAATGAGCGGTACCGAATAACCTCGGGAACGCAATTCCTTTTTAATCACTTCTAGATTTTGCGCTTCCTTTAAACTGGGTGCAGTGATTCGAACATATTCACAACCCGCCTCCACCATCCGGATTGTTTGTTCCACGGATCCCTTTGTATCCATGGTATCGATGGTGGTCATGGATTGGATGCGAATGGGATTATCACCTCCCATGGGAACCCCACCAATATCGACAACGCGGGTCTTTCTACGGCTGTAGCTGACTAAACTATTGCAATACTGCTTCAATTGAATTTTCTGGCTGTTCACACGCAACTATTTACAGCAAAAATAACCCTTTGGCAGCTACTTTTGTTCGAACCCTTAAAAACTTAAATATCACCCAATTGCGGCCTGATTAGGATCTCTTCTACCACGCTATGAGGTGACAGGGAATAAGCTGAAAAAACAGCTTCTGCGACATCCTCAGGTTTCATAAAACGGCTGTCTGGTAAGGTACTGCCAGCCCAACTTGCAGTTTTTGTTGCGCCAGGTAATACAGCAGTCACCCGGATCCCAAACTCCTTCAATTCTTCACGCAATACCTTCGTGAATCCCAGCAGTGCAAATTTTGAAATAGCATAGGAGCCACCGTTCGGATAGGCTTTAATGCTTGCTATGGAACACATATTAAAAATATGGCCCGACTTGTTGGCCTTCATAGAACTAACAACGCCACGTGTTGTATAATAGGCACTATAAACATTGCCCTCCATCATTCCTTCCAAAGTTCCGTCTGGCTCTTCCGTTACCTGACCTGGCATAAAATAACCCGCATTGTTAACCAATACATCCACGGGTCGGCCCAGTTTATTTACAAAATCAGCGAAGCTTTTAACCTGTGCTTTATCCGACATATCAGCAACCTGAACAAAGGCATTAACCTTGTGATTTTGCTCCACCTCTTCCTTCAACGTAAGTAAATCGGGTCGTTTACGGGCACAGGTTACAATATCAAATCCCTGCGCAGCAAATTTTTCCAGAATTGCCCGGCCTATACCCTTGGTGCCTCCGGTTACCACCATCAATTTGTTCATGAGAATTTATTTTATCTTTGGGCAATATAGCATTAGAACTTAATTGCATGAAGGGTTTTGGACGGTACATGATCTTTTTAGGATCGCTTTTCGTAAGGCGCGAAACATTCAAAACCTATTACACACTAACGCTTGAAGAGTGTGTACAAATTGGCGTGAAGTCGGTGTTATTATTTATGCTGGTGTCTACGTTTATGGGTGCGGTAACTACCATCCAGACAGCCGCTAACCTGGTAAGTCCGTTTGTACCCCGATTCGTGATTTCGCAGGTGGTACGCGAAATGACCATACTTGAACTCGCACCGACCATTATGGCGATTATCTATGCGGGAAAAGTAGGATCCAGCATGTCCGGAGGCCTGGGCACCATGCGCATCACAGAGCAAATCGATGCCCTCGAAGTAATGGGTATTAATTCAGCTTCGTATCTCGTACTCCCAAAAATTGTAGCTTCTATCCTGATGTATCCGCTGCTGGTAATTTTTGCAGGCGTGTGTGCCATTATGGGTGGCTATATTGTTGGAAGTCTGACAGGATCCCTTACTCCAACCGAATATGTGTATGGAATCCGGTATGCCTTTAATCCTTACTTCATCACCTTTGCTTTGATAAAGTCGTTTGCTTTTGCTTTTCTGATAAGTTCTATATCTTCTTTTAAAGGTTATTATACACAAGGAGGTGCCCTTGAAGTAGGTATAGCCAGCACACAGGCTGTAACCACCAGTATTATTGCCGTTTTACTAGCTGACTACTTTCTAGCCTATCTGCTTTTATAATATCATGATTAAGATTAAAAACATCTCAAAATCATTTGCCGATAAGGTGATCCTGAGTGACATCTCGGGAGAATTTGTAAAAGGAAAAACCAATCTGATTATCGGATCGAGTGGTACAGGGAAAAGTGTGTTGTTAAAATGCATCGTGGGTCTGTTAGTGCCCGATACAGGTACTGTATTTTATGACTTCCGTAATTTCACGGAGGCTGATAAGGAAATGAAAACTCAAATCCGGAGAGAAATCGGGATGCTCTTTCAGGGCGGAGCCTTATTCGATTCGAAAAATGTTGAGGAGAATGTTATGTTCCCACTCAATATTCTTACTACCATGCCTCAGGATGAAAAAATAGAACGCGTTAATTTTTGTTTAAAACGGGTGGGGTTAGAAGGAGTTAACAAAAAGATGCCTTCCGAAATCAGCGGTGGAATGAAGAAGCGGGTGGGGATAGCCCGGGCTATAGTAAATAATCCAAATTATCTTTTCTGTGATGAACCCAATTCAGGATTAGATCCGCAGACATCGATCGTGATTGATGAACTCATCATGGAGATTACACACGAATTTGACATTACTACCATTGTTGTTACTCACGACATGAATTCTGTAATGGGTATTGGTGAAAAAATCATGTTCCTTTATAAGGGTAATAAACTGTGGGAAGGGTCCAACCAGGAGATCATGGATTCGGGGGTAAAAGAATTCGATGACTTTGTGTTCACGAACAAAGTAATGCGAAGCTTGAAACATAAATAGCCAGTCTATCTCATACAAGCAAAAGCTTAATATAAAATGTAGTCCCTTTACCGGGTTCCGATTCAAACCAGATCTCGCCACCACTTTGTTCAATACCCTGTTTGGCAATGGCAAGTCCTAAACCCGAACCTGACTTTTTTGTAGAGAAATAAGGTGAAAATATTTTTTCCTTCAGGTCCTGGTCGATGCCTTTACCGTCATCATGAAATCCAATTACAACGTGCTGAAGTTCTTTTTGCAGGGAAATTTTAACGTGAATCTTTTTGTCTTCCCTTGCCTGCAAGGCATTGAGAATAATATTTGAAAATATTCTATTTAACAGTTGATCATCACCCATTACATACAAAGGCGAGCCTGTATCCTGAAAGCTTACCATGCCAGCTTCATCACTGGCATACAAATCAACACACTTTCTAACTAGCCCCACCAATTCAATTTTTTGTAAAATAGGCGCTGGCATCCGGGCAAAGGCGCTGAACGAAGAGGCAATCTCATTAAGAATATCTACCTGAGTAAGTAGCGTTTTAATAGATTGATCCGTTTTTGCTTTATCCTGTTCGCCTCTGAGAATTGCGTGCTCCATCTGTTGCAACGTTAACTTCATCGGAGTGAGCGGATTCTTGATCTCATGCGCAACTTGCTTGGCAATTTCGCGCCAGGCACTTTCTTTTTGGCTTCGGGCCAATTCAACTTTACTTTGTTCCAGGTTCTCAACCATTCGGTTATATTCGGTTACCATTAATCCAATTTCATCATTGGATTTCCATTCCAGCAGTTTGTTGGTTCCGGTAAGCGTTGTGCGGCTTAGCGTTTTGGTAATAAATCGCAATGGAAATGTGAGTGCATCCACCACGAAAAAAGATAACAGGGAAAATAAAATAAATATCATAGTGAATACCGTCAATATGTTTGCCAGAACATTGATCTGCGTTACCTCCAGAGATAAAGCCGATTCAAAAAACGGAACACTCAATACACCAATCAACGATCCTGAGTCGGGAGATTTAAGACCCACATAAGAATTATTAAATCGTAAGGATCCGATCTTTTCATTTAAGATCAAGGTGTTGTCACCAGCCTCAAAAATTCTTTCCCAGGCAAAGCGGTTCATGATACCGGACGTCAGTTGGCTCTCCACAATCACGGGCTGGCTTGTAACGAGTATTTTCCCTGTTGGATCATATAAAGTGACATCCATATTCGCGAACTTTGCCACGTTCGCTAATTGCCCCTCCAATTCCGTACGTAAATTTTCCGGATCTTGATTATAGGAGGCCAGGGCGGGAATAAAATTTTCCCCCAAAAGTCTTGACTTATTCTGAAAATCCTGATTGAGTTGTGCCTCCGCAGATTTGCTTACCCGGTTAAGAGTAGTTACTGTTACGATAACAAGCGGCACAGCAAACGCCAGGTAGATATAGAGTTGAATTCTGGCGGCATAATTTATTCGGTCTCCTTTTATCCAGGTTGTTAGTCCATAGATAGCAAGCCCAAACCCGAGGGCAAAAATTCCAAGTACAAAGAAAAAAGAAAAGTTGGTCAGAATAAAAAATGCCGGATACACGAGTGATGTAACTATGGCCACTTTGCCCGATTCGTCTTCGATACCAGCATGAATGAATCCCTGTTTTCTAACCCCTTTGCTGTAAAACTCAGGATCTTCCAGCATGGAAAAATCAAAATCATGTTCATAGTTAAAATTCCCAAAACTACTTAGAATCCGATTTTCAGCGATAAAGGCAAAACTCTTATCCCGATTCTCGAAGTATTCATTGAATCGATTGTCTACCAATAATTCAGGATAAACATTCTGTGGAATTATTCTTTTAAGTGATAAATCAAGGGCGATATACCCGATGGTCTGATCAAATCGGGTAATGGGAATAATTGTAAAATAACGTTTACCGGTTTGCACCCCCATGGAACGGATGTAATAGATTCCTTTGTACTCCGTGGCATTTTCTTCTGTCGCCAGAGTTTCTTCCAGCTGGGTGAAACTACCTGTGGTCTGTTCATCATAAGGTTCTTTTAACGCATTTACTAAATGAATCTGAACATCATAACGATCGAAGTAGGAATTAAGATGAACCTGCTTTACTTTCTGACGGACCGGAGATTTACCTAAAAAAGGACTGGCAAACCGGCTTTGCACAAATGCATCAGCAGCAATTCTTTTAATACTTTCATTTAACAAATACTCTGCAAACACATCGCGGCCTATTAAGTAACTGGTGGCAAATTTAAATTTAGACTCCACCCGTTCCTCTTCCACAAATCGTCTTACACTAAATGCGGCTTGAACCCCAAAGGCTGATATCGTTAGAAATAAATACAGGAAAGTAACATAGCTGATCCGCCCAAGCGAAGAACTTAAGTTAGTGAAGTATAGAATAAGCAAATAAGGGATTACAACACCCACCGTAATCCAATAGTCGCGGGATTCAAAAATAAAATAGGCAACAAAAATTAAGATGGCCCCCGCCAAAGCAATCGCATATTGCCAAAAGGCAGCAGAAAGAGATTTACTGAGTTGAAAAAATATATGAGTAAATAAAAAGGCACTGATCGTTCCAATGATCACCGAGAGTAGGGTTAGTATTCGCAGGGCATCAAAGGTTAATGTTTGAGTGATATCCAGCGAGATAGCCGAGTTATGAAAGAGAGTCTCAATAAACAAGAAGGGATAGAGGAAAGAAAAAATAGTCACGAGGAGCATGATACCACTTAATACCCAACGAAATAAACCCGTTGTCTTTAAAAGCCTTTCAACCAAAGGCCATTTCGAATAAGTTAAAAAAGCATACGTACACAAACAAAGTATACCCAGCGAATTCAGGAACAAATCGCCCAGCGAAGCATTATAGGTTGATGAAGCAAATTCCTGAGGGCTAAATATTTTTGACACATACCAGCGCCCCGGAAAATTCCATTGAACCATCAAAATTCGCACTACCACAAAGGCTACGGTGGCAACCAGAAACACAAATTGATAGCGTTTCTGTTTATGACTGGATGACAATAAAATGACGAGTCCAACAAGAAGCGTCAGTAATGAAACGATGGCTAGCAATAACGATGCACTATTTTGCCGGGGTGAGTTTTCAGTGCTAACAATTTTAAAGATTGGCATTCCATACAGTGTGATCTCCGTTCCGTCTGGCGCATCCGGCCTGAGGATTCTTCCGGTAAAATTCGTAAAGACAGATTTATTCCACTGCGGAGATAAGTACTTATTAAGTATCGGGTATTTCTTATAAAGAGGCAGTACAGTAAGTAAAAAGTGTGATGAGTCTATGGGATACTTTCGCACTAAAAAATCGCCTGCCGAATTCTGATGCAGTCGTATACGTATCGAGTCTTGGAGTAATCGTGTATCTGGTAAAAATTCATTTTGGCTCCAGGCGAGCACGGTTGTCCCTTCCATCAAAAAGTGAGATCCTGCAAGTGATGACCATCGGGTTTTTTCAAGGTCCTGAAGAATCCGTCCAGCCTCATCATCATGAGCTTCCATTACCTTCTGAAGATTAAGAGAAATCTTTTGAGATATGGCATCGGAAGAATGCTCATTTGCATACTCCAGGCTTACACTGGCCAGGGCACAGATAATTGAAATCCCCAAAAAAATAATAGGCTTTACGTTACCCATGCTTCCAGACAATATTTAAAAATAAGAAAATCCGGAGTAAGATTACTTACCCTGAAGCCCGCCAAACCAATAGAGAAAGAGGATTCTTGAATATCGAAATATGAAAGGAATGGATAAGATGGAGGCCACGATCAACGAAACTCCGTACACCCAATCGGGTGGTTTAATGAATACATATAGGATAATCGATATCGCAACCAACAACGCAACATTGAATGCGTAGCTTACAAAGAGGGCACCAAAATAAAAGCCCGGTTCAGGAGTAAAGGATGCTCCACACTGCGGACAATGTGAATTCATGGAAGCAAACTTTAAGACGTGAGAGAATGGATACTTAAAAATATCACCCTCGTGACAGCGTGGACATTTACCGAGCCACACTGCGTTTGATGGCTTCATTACGGTTACTGTTTTTACTTGCTCTATACCAGAAAAACGCGATCAGTCCGATGACAAAATAAGGGGCTACAAATAAGTATAAGATACCGAAGTTAATTCCGGCTGCAATTCCGATATTCCCATTGCTTACATTGTTCTCCAGGGAAGCCCTGCACATTGCGCATTGTGCGGAGGCTGAACTGGTAAGAAAAAATAACCCCAGGCTAACAAGCAAAAATTTTAATCTTTCTCCTCTTTTCATCTCACGCTATGTTAAGTTATCGAACATAATAAGGACTAATCATAAGGTAAACAATTACACCGGTGACTGCCACGTATAACCAGATCGGAAATGTAAATCTAGCCAATGCTTTATGCCTTTCAAAATTGCCCGATAGAGCCCTTGAAAACGTAAAAAGCACGAAAGGAACCACAACTACCGACAATAGGATATGACTGATCAAAATAACGTAGTATACAACTCGCATGGGGCCTTCGCCTCCATAGGGTGTTGAATCGCTGGTCATATGATAGAGTACATACATCACCAAAAAAACGGCAGACAACCCTATGCACGTCTTCATCAGGTTTTCATGCAGCTTCCTTTTGTTATTCTTGATGGCTACGACCGCCACAATTAACAAAATAGCTGTAAGTCCATTGATGGATGCATAGATGGGTGGCAAAAAACGCAGATCATAACCGGGTATCTTAACCTTAAATAGAACGGCCACTGCAATCGGTAAAATTATCGATAGCGCGATGATTACTTTTTGATAAGGTTGCTTCTCTTCTGCCATGTTAATACTGCTTCAATAAAATTTTCATTTCAACAATCAGTCGGTCCATTTCCTCACGGGTTATTGGTGCGTAGTACCCTCTTATTTTCTTGTCAGAATCAATCAACACCACAGACCAGGGCTTATTGAGAAAGAAAAAGCAAGCATACCAATGATCTTGTAAAGTACTTTCTTCCGATGGATTGAGAAGTTGAAAATCAGTTGTGTCAAACTCTTCCTGTAATCGCTTTAAATTAACCTTTACTACTTCAGTCGTGTCCGCCACAAACAATGTTACAGGACTTTCTCCTGTCCAACCCGATCGCTGTAATACTGAGTCGGGAATGGAATATGGAACTGAATAGGTGTAGTCGCAACCCGGTTGTACCACATCGACCACGCCTTGCTCATAGTAAACCGGAATTGAGAACTCATTTTTACCAAAGGTGCGAAGAAATACAAAAACGGCTATGGGCAACAGTAAGGCCAGAATCAGATAGATGATTTTTTTCGACATAGCTATAGTTTCAACATAAAAAGAAGGCTAAAGTTCATCACCTTAGCCTTCCTGATAAATAATATTCTTCTGACCCTAGTTGAAGACAGGCATCTTCATGCCCTCATACACAAATGCAACGAGCATCCAGATAATAAATAAAATCGGAATCAAGATCGCCCAGAAAAGCACTTTAACTTCATACTTCAGGTGCATGAACTCACCTACAATATAACCGGCCTTCACAATCGTCAAGATCACAAACAAGAAGGTTTTGGCAGTTCCATGCGACATGGTAAAAGCAATAACAAACTCTACTGCCGTAACCGCGCCCAGGATGGCGGCAACAGTCCAAAGTTTTTTAATCTTTTCTTTATCAGGAGGAAGAACAGTTACCTGAGGTTCATTTGAATGATGTGCCATGAGTAAAAAATTTATACCAGATAAAAGAATGTAAATACAAATACCCAAACCAGGTCTACAAAGTGCCAGTACAACCCAACTTTTTCAACCATTTCATAATGACCTCTACGCTCATACACACCTGTAACTGTGTTATAATAAATCAGGAAATTGAACATCACCCCACTGAATACGTGGAACCCGTGAAAGCCTGTGATAAAGAAAAAGAAGTCAGCAAATACCTGCGGACCATATTGATTCTGCCGAAGATTTGCACCAAAGAAAGTAGTACCCTCAGCTACAGCATCGCCAGAAAAAGCACCATGAATAAAGTGATTCCACTCCCACGCCTGACAGCCTAAGAAAGCAAAGCCACCCAAAATTGTCCACAGCATCCATTTTTCCACCGCTTTTCTATCCATACGATGACCTGCCTCTACAGCTAGCACCATCGTAACAGAACTCATAATCAAAATGAAAGTCATGATACCTACAAAGACCAGCGGCAGTGACATTCCACCATGATAGAAAGGAATTGCATCAAAAACCTTTTCAGGGATCGGCCAATATTCAGTGCTAAAAGTGAACGACTCCACCAATCCTTCAAACGCAGGATGAGAAGAACGAACCAGACCATACGTGATCAGCAAACCAGAGAATGTAAAGGCATCAGAAAGCAGGAAGAACCACATCATGAGCTTGCCATAACTGGCGCCCATGGGTGAAGTTCCGCCATCCCAAACGCTTTGTCCGTGTGCTGCAGTGGCTGTACTATGTGCCATATTCAGGGTTTAGATTTTATCGGTACAATAATAGGAATACAAACAAATATAGCCAAAGTCCGCCCAAAAAATGCCAATAGGTTGTGCACATTTCCATCTGGGTCAGGTTCCTGGAGTGCACCTTATAGCGGTAGGTAGCTACCAAAACGATCAGCAGGAAAATTATGGCGCTAATCAGGTGCAGTCCATGAAGGCCCGTAATAATGTACAAAAATGAGCCAGATGGATTGCCCACAAGATAGACCTGATTGGCTACCAACTCCTTCCAGCCCTCAAATTGAAGCACAAGAAAAGCCAGCCCTAAAATACTGGTTGCCGTAACCATTATTTTAACCATTTCCAGATTATCCTTTTTCGCTGACCAATAAGCCCATTGCATGGCAACGCTACTTAGCAGGATCACAATCGTTGAGGTAGTAAATAATCCGGGAAGCTCAAAAAACAACCAGTTGCCTTCCGCCTGACGTACAATGTAGGCGGAGGTAAGTGCCGCAAACAACATCACTACGCTACCTATGAACAGCCACATCGCAAATTTCTTTGGATTCATGGCCAACGTTTTCTTTGGTTCCTCTACAATCCTAAACTCTGCTGACACCGACTTCTCCATCTCTTTCACATTTAAATTTTATCCAACAAATAAGCGATCTGCACAATGGGCAGATATAAAAACGAACCAAACATAATACGCAAGGCCGATTGTCTGCTACCGGTTTTCATTAATGAAAACGTCTGCGCAAGAAAAGCTACGCCACACACCGTTGCCACAATAGCAGAATCAATGCCGGTAATCCCGAACTTAGCGGGTAGTAATCCTAACGGGATCAGAAATAAGGTGTAGATCATAATCTGGATGGCGGTGTTGATGTCCTTGCCACCTCCTGAAGGGAGCAACTTAAAACCGGCCTTTTTATAATCTTCATCGGCCACCCAGGCTATCGCCCAGAAGTGTGGAAACTGCCATATGAATTGAATCCCAAAAATTATTAAAGCCTCATGGGTGATGGTTCCCGTGGCTGCAATCCAACCCAACAATGGCGGTAATGCCCCTGGTATCGCGCCTACAAAAACAGCAATCGGTCCTACCCTCTTTAACGGAGTGTAAACGAAGCTGTATAGCAGCATGGAAAGAAAAGAGAGTGCTACTGTAATCAGATTAGTGAAAACCCATAACAGGATCAAACTCGCAATCAGGCAAACAATAGCAAACGTAGTTGCTTCATTTACGGAAACCCGGCCGGTGGGAAGAGGACGACTAAGAGTGCGTGACATTAAACGATCGAGATCCTTTTCAATAATCTGATTGATGGTAACCGAGGCTCCGGAAAGAAGAAAGCCCGAAAAAGTTAACATGATTAAAATCGTCCAATCAACACTACCACGGGTTGCCAACCCATATCCAAATGCACAGGAAAAAGCCACCAACATAGAAAGCCGTGGCTTCAATAATTCAACGTACGCCTTACCCTTATAGAGGGCCATGGAACCTGAAGACATTGGTTGAACATTCGAAATCATATTACTTCAATAACACATTTACACGACTTGTGTTGAGTCTTAAAAATAAAAGAAACTGAATCCCAAATGTGACTGTAGCAACCAACAAATGAAGAGGCTGAAGAAAGGCCGGAACAGCAAAATAGGCCATTCCCGCACCGCTCACAATCGTGAGCAAAATTAATAGGATCAAGCTAAGAGTTAAAGGATTTCGGCCGTTAGTTTTAATTAACAATCCTGCAAAAACACCGTTAAAAATAACTACGATCCACGAAAATGACCGATGTAAAACGAATTCAGACCATGCCTCAGAAATCCAGATTTCTCGGGGCATCAGTAGCGAAGAAATTTTATCAATAGCGGCCCTGACCTCAGTCCCTAAAATAACCTGAACTATCAGCATTACCATGCAGGCGGCTAATAAAACCTTCACGCCTACGGTTGATGGAATGGTCTGAGGTTCTCCACTCTTTACATAGAGCATGACCAGCATGGCAACCAAAACAAAAGCTAATAGCATGTGGATGGTAATGGTCCAGGAAGTAAGATTGGTGGAAACCACGATCGAGCCAAACCAGCCCTGAATGATCACAAGGATTAAGGTAGCTAATGAAAGCCAGAAGAACGCAGGTTTCTCAATCCTGAATTTGAATGACCTGTAAAACAAAGCCACGATTAATAGACCGATGACAGCACCCAATAACCGATTTAAATATTCAATCCATGTTTTGGTTGCATTGAAGTCTGCCTCCACTAAAACTGACTCATCAGTAAGGATTGCATTCGCTGTGCTTTCAAAGCCGATCAACGATAGGTATCGGGCAAATTTTTGATTTTTCTGATCGCGAAGAGAAGAAAATTTCTCTTTGTAATCACTAGGCAGTTGATCAACGGAAGTTGGTGGCACCCAATACCCAAAACATTTTGGCCAATCGGGGCAGCCCATGCCCGAACCCGTAGTGCGAACAATACCGCCCACCAGGATTAAAATATAAACAGCGACCAAGGTCGATAAGCAAAGCTTATGAAATCCTTTGGTCGCTGTTGTATTCAATTTTTAAACAATCGAATCAGTGCTTTTTATCTTCTACAACAATGGCACCCTCATTGATTTCCAATTTGATCAACTCATTTTCATGAGGCAAGTTGGATTCGGGAGTTTCAGAATAAGGAATATGTTGAGGTATAAAATCATCTTTCGCTCCGGGCTTGCTGTAGTCATACGGCCAACGATACACGGTAGGAATTTCTCCGGGCCAGTTTCCGTGTCCAGGACTGCGAGGGGTAGTCCACTCCAGTGTATTGGAGTTCCAGGGATTTGCGGGGGCTGCCTTACCGCGGAAAATGCTATAGATAAAGTTGAACAGGAAGATAAACTGCGCTGATAACGTGATGATCGCAGCAACACTCACCAACATGTTCAAATCAGCAAAGCCCGAGAATGTTTCAAAGTTAGTCCAGCTGTAGTAACGTCTTGGGAAACCAGCAATACCAATATAATGCATTGGGAAAAACACCAGATAAACACCTACAAAAGTTAGCCAGAAGTGAATGGTACCTAATTTTTCATTCAACATTCTTCCAAACATTTTAGGGAACCAATGATACACACCGGCCATCATACCAAAGAAGGAAGCGCTACCCATTACCAGGTGGAAGTGTGCAACCACAAAGTATGTATCGTGCAGCTGGATATCAATGGCAGAGTTACCAAGGAAAATACCGGTAATACCGCCCGTTAAGAAGAAGGAAACCAGACCAATAGAAAACAACATTGCTGCTGTAAACCGAATGTTTCCTTTCCAAAGCGTAGTTACGTAATTAAAAATTTTAACCGCGGAGGGTACCGCAATGATCAACGTAAGCAGGGTAAAAATCGATCCCAGGAAAGGGTTCATACCCGTTACAAACATGTGATGCGCCCACACTACGAAGGAAAGAATCGCAATAAACAACATAGACCCAACCATGGCTTTGTATCCAAAGATTGGCTTACGCGAATTGGTCGCTATGATTTCAGACGTGATACCCAAAGCCGGTAACAACACGATATAAACTTCCGGGTGACCTAAGAACCAGAATAAGTGCTGAAATAAAATGGGACTTCCACCTTGATTTGGTAGCGCTTCACCACCAATATAAATATCGGATAAGTAAAAGCTCGTGCCAAAGCTGCGATCGAAGATCAACAATAACGCAGCAGCGAAAAGTACCGGGAAAGAAAGAACTCCAATAATAGCTGTGAAGAAGAATGCCCAGATGGTTAAGGGCAACTTCGTAAACGACATTCCTTTGGTGCGAAGGTTAATTACCGTGGTGATGTAATTAATACCACCCAGCAAGGAACTTACAATGAACAACGCCATGGCTACCAGCCACAAGGTCATTCCCAAACCAGAACCTTGCATTGCCTGCGGCAACGCACTGAGCGGAGGATAAATAACCCAACCACCGGAGGCCGGCCCTGTAGAAATGAATAACGAAGTAAACATGACCACGCTGGAGAGGAAGAAGAACCAATAGGAAAGCATGTTCATAAAACCGCTGGCCATATCACGTGCGCCAATCTGCAATGGAATCAGGAAGTTGCTGAACGTACCGCTCAAGCCGGCTGTCAGCACGAAGAATACCATGATGGTTCCGTGCATAGTCACCAGCGCCAGATAAAATTCAGGATCAATTTTTCCTTCCGGAGTTAACCAGCCGCCTAAGATGGGTCTTAACCAGGAAAGATCTGCTTCGGGAAACCCTAACTGCAAACGGAAAAGAACTGATAAGATACCTCCGATAAGAGCCCATGCCATACCCGTAATAAGGAATTGCTTGGCAATTACTTTGTGATCTTCGGAGAAAATATAATTGGTCCAGAAATTACCATGATGCTCATGGTCATGTTCATGATCATCGTGATGGTGAGTGGTCGATTGAGGATGTATATCTATTGTTGCCATGCTTGGAAATATCGTTGTTTAAAATTTAGCAGTCACTGTAACGGGTGCAGCCATAATGGCTTCTTTGCTATCCATCGGGATACCAGCCTTAATCATTGCTGCTTCCCGTAACTCTACCGGAACACGTTCCAGGTATTCCGGATTTTGTTTTAACCATGCTTCCTGCGAAGACATCCATTTTTCATAATCTTCCACTGAGTCATGTACAAACACCGGGAATCGCATTGAAAAATGACCGCGGCCACAGATTTCTGTGCAAGCCATCTCATAATTGAAATTGGGATTCCCCGTCTCTTCACGCATTTCAGCAGTAGATTTAGTTGGGATGAATTTAAATGTAGTATGCATCCCGGGAACCGCATCCATTTTCAGACGGAAGTGCGGTAAAAAAACACTGTGCAAAACATCTTTCGCGCGAATCATCAGTTGCACCTCTTTACCCTTCGGCAAATGAAGTTCAAGTGATTTAAAATCATCAAAGGTATTTTTATCGGATAGGTCCAGACCAAATTCATTGGAGGCATCAATCATTTTATAATTATGCTTTCCTAACTGCGCATCCTTAACACCTGGATAACGAGCGGTCCATAAGAACTGCTGACCGATCAATTCAATTACAACCGCATCTTTCGAAGCGGGTCCAGTGATGTCATTCCAGGCACGGAGTCCACTGAAGATGAGAAGCGCCAAAACAATGGCAGGTATAACAGTCCATACAATTTCAAGACGGTGATCATCGGATACGAATGAGGCCTTTCTACCTTCGCTGTAGCGGTACTTAAACGTGAACCAAAACATCACGATGGTGATAATAACAAATGCAACTACTGTTATGACCATGGTAACCCAAAACAAATAATCTGTTACTGCCCCATGCTCAGAAGCCACCGGAAGATTATACGAGTCAAAATGAGCTACAGAATACCACACAAAAGCCACCAGGCTGCCTATCATGAAGAACATGAATAAGTAAGCATTCAATGTATTCCATGACGAAACATCATCTTTCGAGCCTTTCACCAAACCCACCAGATTTCCAATCCTGAAAATCAGGTAAAGGATGGCAAGCACCAACACTACTCCCAAACCGATTATCAAACTCATCATATGTTTACTTTATATCAGCGTTTCAAATTAAATATGGTGATTAAGGCTTTCTGCCATCATCGGGTGATTCTTGGCAACCAGCGGAACTTTAGACAATGCACTTAATGTAACCAACATAAAAAGGGCGAAGAAGATAAAGGCTAACCCAATTTCCAACAACCCTAAATCCCCATTGTACTGCATAACCCCGGGCGTTACCATGTTATAAAAATCAAACCAATGACCCACAATTATAATCGGACAAACCACCTTTAACATAGAAGCTTGTCGCTTTGCATCTCTCGTCATCAATAACAAAAAGGGTAGCACGAAGTTTAGAATCAAATTCAAATAAAATATCCAGGAGTAAGGAGCATGCTTGAGACGTTCAATGAAGTACACGGTTTCTTCAGGAATATTGGCGTAGTAGATCAACATAAACTGACTAAACCAGATGTAGGTCCAGAAGATACTAAACGCAAACATAAATTTTCCAAGGTCATGCAGGTGATTGGAGTTTACCATTTTCAGGTACCCTGCATCTTTCAAACTCACTACAATCCAGGTAATGGTGGCCAAACCGGCAACCCACCAGCTTGCAAATACATACCAGCCAAACATGGTGCTGAACCAATGAGGATCGATGCTCATTACCCAATCCCAGGCGGCTACCGATGAACTATATCCAAAGAATACTAAAAAGATAGCGGACCATTTTCTTGCTGACAACCAATTTCCGGTTCCGCCTTCAATATCCTCAGCTAAAATTTTCTTTTTGATTTGAGTGAAAAACCAATACCACAAGCCAAAGAATAATACCATTCTTAGGATGTAGAACGTTGGAAAACCGCCCTTCTCCCCCAACCAAAAGAAATAGCCACTTTTCTTATCTAATATCGGATCATAATCTTCACCCCCTGCTACATACAGGTCATGGTGTGTCCAATGAAAGACATCGCCCTTTACAACAAACCACAACACCAACATTAAGAGGCCCGAGATCGGGATCCAATGACCCATAGCCAATGGTATTCTTTTAATGGGAGCCGACCATCCGGCCTGAGCCGCATATTGTATAGCTACAAAAAATAAACCAATCAGTCCTAAGCCTGTAAAGAAAACATTGTTGTGCCACAGTGAGGTATAAATCTTTTTCAACCAGGTGGGGCTTCCATGATGACCGCCTGCTTCTTCCGTGGGCTCAGCAGCTTCTATGCTGGCCACCAGACTTTTGCTTACTTCCAGGGAACCGTGATCACCACCACCTCCATGCTCGCCTGAGTTCATGGCCATAAAAATGCCAATCACAAAAAGCAGAATACCTACACCCAACAAAATGAAAAGTTTCCGTTTTGTTTCTGGTTTAAAAATATACTGTTCGTCCGCTACCATTTGGTTTGATATCTAGTAAGTATTAATTCTTTTGTAACTCTTTCACATACTTGGCAATCTTCCAGCGATCGGCTTCGCTTACCTGCGAACCATGCGCACCCATCAGGCCCTTACCGTAGGTAATCACATGAAAAATATGTCCTTCACTAACTCCTTTGATGGCATCCCCTGTAAGATTAGCTACACCGGGATACTTATCAGCGACTTTTCCATCACCCGCACCTTTGGCACCATGACAATGTTTGCAGTTTGATTCATACAACACTTTTCCCTGATCAAGAATGGCAGGGGTTGCGGTATATGGACTTACCAAATTATTCGATAATCGAAGCCCGGTAGTATCATTCGCACCCCGATAAGGCAACCAGCCATTGGCGTTTCTGCTTACAGTATTGGGAGCCGGCAAACGCATGTTCATCCGGAATGGATTGTAGTTATTAGAGTTATAATATTCTCCTCTGTCTTTGTCGGAAGAATTTACCCAACGGCCCGCATCTTCATCGGTAATTTGAGATAAGGGTTCATAAGCCACCGAGTGATACATGTTGGGTGCATACTCCAACCCTTGATTGTCACCTCCGGACTTACAACCCGAGAGCAACGTGGCAGCTACCACACTTACCAATCCTATTTGTATAAAACGCATAGACTGCATCATGATTAAAAGTTCTTTTCGTTTACTTCAGAAGCACCGTTATCTTTTAGAATCCGGCTTATATCTTCTTTGCTCAACTTGTTCGAGGCCAGATTAATCGCCATCACATGTTTGTCATCCGTGCTACGAATGTCATAGGAACGCGGGGTTTTGTAAGGCTTCATGTCACTCACAATAAAAAAGGTTGCCACCATACCCAGTGCCGACAATAATACGGTAAGCTCAAACGTAACAGGAATAAAAGGTGGCAAGGAAACAAAGTTCTTACCGCCAATGATCATCGGCCAGTCGAAGCCCAGCATCCAGATTTGCATAGTCAACGCAAGAATGGTACCCGTCATGCCAAAAAGAAAAGCTGCGATGGGCAAACGCGAACGTTTATAACCCAATGCTTCGTCCAGGCCATGTACGGGAAAGGGTGTGTAGACCTCATGAATCTTCACGCCTTTGTCGCGAATACCATCTACACCGTGAAGCAAGATGTCTTCATCATCAAAAATGCCTACTAAATATTTTTCGCTCGTGCTGCTCATAATTTATTAATGCTTCTTTTCGGAAGATGATTTAATAATACTTTTTACTTCAGCCATGTTAATAACCGGGAAGAATTTCGCAAACAGGAAGAAGGCTGTAAAGAAAAATCCAAACGTTAAGATGTATTCCCCCACGTCATACATGGTAGGATAAAACATCGACCAGCTTGATGGGAGATAATCGCGGTGAATAGAGGTTACGATAATTACGAAACGCTCGAACCACATTCCAATATTTACAATGATCGACAGCACAAACGTAGCCACAATGTTGGTACGCAATTTCTTAAACCAGAAAAGCTGGGGAGAAATTACATTACATGTCATCATCGACCAGTAGGCCCACCAGTAAGGACCCGTTGCACGGTTATAGAAAGCATAATATTCCGCAGGCACCATGCCATACCAGGCTATAAAAAACTCAGTGATGTAGGCAATACCCACAATCGAACCTGTAATGATGATGATGATATTCATCAACTCAATGTGGTAGATCGTGATGTAGTCTTCGAGCTTAAACACTTTACGGGTTACAATGAGAAGTGTAAGCACCATGGCGAAGCCTGAGAAAATTGCACCAGCCACAAAATATGGCGGGAAGATAGTTGTATGCCAACCAGGCACTACAGAGGTTGCGAAGTCGAAGGATACAATGGTGTGAACGGAAAGTACAAGTGGAGTTGAAAGGCCTGCCAGAATCAAGGCCACAGATTCGTAACGCATCCAGGTTTTAGCGGCCCCATCCCATCCAAAACTTAACGCATTATAAATGGTGGCGCGGGTCTTGTTCCCCATGCGGATCGCCCGGTCGCGGATCACCGCAAAGTCTGGAATCAAACCAATGTACCAGAATACAAGCGATACAGTAAAATATGTTGTGATGGCAAATACGTCCCACAACAAAGGCGAATTAAAGTTAGCCCAGAGAGAACCCCACGTATTCGGTAGAGGAAGCACCCAATACAATCCTAACCACAAACGCCCCATGTGCACCAGGGGAAATGTTGCAGCACAGATAACGGCAAAGATTGTCATCGCTTCGGCAGCCCGGTTGATGGACATTCTCCACTTCTGGCGGAACAACAAAAGAATAGCTGAAATCAATGTACCCGCGTGACCGATACCGACCCACCAAACGAAGTTGGTAATATCCCACGCCCAGCCAACTGTTTTATTCAATCCCCAGACACCAATGCCTTCCCATAAAACGGTAACAAGACAATAGACACCGAACATCAAGAGGACTACGGAAATACTAAACGCCACCCACCACAGGCGAGTAGGTTTTCCCTCCACTTGGCGGCTGATGTCTTCGGAAACGTCACGTACCGTTTTTCCGCCTGTTATTAAGGATTCACGTAATGATGAAGTTGCTTGCATACTTTAGTTTCGTATCAATTCCCTTGTCAAAATATTTTATGCGTTCTCTTTTTCCTTGTCTTTGTTTCTGATCTTGGTGAGGTAGAAAATATTTGGCTTCACACCAATTTCTTCCAGTACCCGATAAGCTCTAGGATTTTTGTAGTTCTTATCTATACCGTAGTTGAACACCTTTTCAACTTTACCATCCTTTTCAACCTCTTTGTAATGATCAATATCCAACAACTTGCTGATTTTACTTTCCGGATTATTCATATCACCAAACACAATGGCACCGGTTGAGCAGGCCGCCTGGCAGGCTGTAACAACTTCTCCGTCTTGCAAGGGTCTGCGTTCCTTCTTGGCAGTTAACTTGCTTGTTTGAATGCGTTGCACGCAGAATGAACATTTCTCCATTACACCGCGTGAACGAACCGTAACTTCCGGATTCAAAACCATGCGACCCAAGTCGGTATTCATGGCAGGGTTTGCCTGTGTGAACTGCTGGTTGTCATGATACTTAAACCAATTGAAGCGTCTTACTTTATACGGACAGTTGTTGGCACAATAACGTGTTCCAATGCAACGGTTATACGTCATTTGATTGAGACCTTCGGTGCTATGGGTAGTTGCTGCCACCGGACAAACAGTTTCGCAAGGAGCGTTGTTGCAATGCTGACATAACATCGGTTGGAAAACAACTTCAGGATTTTCAGAGGCAATTTCAGCTGCTTTATAATCTTCCGGACTTGCATCACTTGTATAGTAACGGTCGATGCGCAACCAATGCATTTCTCTGCGATTGATTACTTCCTGCTTACCAACAATCGCTACGTTGTTCTCCACATTACAAGCCACCACACAAGCCCCACAACCTGTGCAGGTGTTCAAGTCAATAGACATGCCCCAATGGTGATTCTTATACTCGTGACCTTTCCATAAACTCAATGAGGAAGGTTCTACTTTCTTATCCCACGATGTAATTTTAGCAGCCTTTTCCCGCCACTCCTCCGGGTTCTTATTATAATCTGCCAGTATGGATTCCTGAATAACATTTTCACGACCCATATAGGTCTGGTGAATCTGGGTTTGTGCCAATTGGAAAGCTGTGTCAGTCTTTTCTACAGCAACACCAGTAAGAATACTGTATCCCAACGTTTCGCCAACGGCTACCAAAGGGTAAGCATTGGCTCCTATGTTCTCGCCTACTTTACCAACTTTTGTGCGACCATAACCTAAAGCAACTCCCAACGTGCCCGGGGCCTGACCTGGCTGAACCAAAGCTGCCACAGAAATTGTCTTTCCGTTAGCGGTTAGGTTAACCAATTGCGTTCTGCCTTCTGCATCATTTTCAATACCCAGGGCAGTGGCATCTTTTAATGAGATCGTTACATAATGATCCCATGTTGCTTTGGTGATCGGATCCGGCAACTCTTGTAGTAGTGGGTTATTTGCCTGAGAGCCATTTCCAAGTCCATAGCTTTCATACACAACCAACTCTAGTCCTGAACTCGAAGCTTTATAGGTAGAATTAATTGTTGCCAGGGCTGCATCAACATTTCCTGCAAAGGAATAAGCAGTAGCCGGTGAGGCTACTTCCAATACGCCATCGTATAAACACTTGTCCCAGAAGTTTTGAAAATCAAGACCTGCACCAGCACTATAAAAACGAGTTCTCCAATATTCTTTTACGAATGAGAAATAGTCGGTATTGCTTTCGCCAGCCCAAACCAAAAAGCTTTCTTGTGCCTGTCGGGTTTTGAATAGCGGAGTGATAGCGGGTTGAGAAAGGCTGAATGAATTTAGTTTAGGCTCCGCATCATTCCAGGATTCGAGATAATGATGATCGGGCGCCAGGTAAGCAGCGGCTGATGCTGTCTCATCGGGTGTGGTGGACGTGGATACGGTTAATGAAATATTTTTAAGCGCTGCCGCTAACGTCTGTCCTTGCGGATGGTCGTAAACGGGATTACAGTTATAAAAGATTACAGCATCCACTTTACCGCCCTGCACATCGGCAATAAAGGCCGCCATTTCCTCATCATTTCCCTGACGGAAATTAACCGGAGCGGATGGAAGAATAGTAGTGCCGTAACTTCCCAATAGATTATTGATTGCGTTGACAACAAGCTGAACAGATTTGTCATTCGAGCCGCACACCACAAGGGCTTTGCCCTGGTTTGCTTTTAGTTCAGCAGCAGCTTTTTCCAGATAAGCGATCTTTTCGATGCTATTGATTCCGTTACCGGAAAGAATATTATAAATCTGTGCTACTACCAATCCTTCCTGTGAAGGTTTGATCATCGAACGATAATCTGCGTTCGCTCCTGTTAACGATAAATTAGATTCAAACTGATACAGACGCGACATGTCGCGCTTATCATTGGTGACTTCTCTGTTTACCGCAAACTGTTTTGTGAATTCTATGGGAGATAACCAGGTGCCTAAGAAATCAGCACCAATACTTACAATCACCTTTGCCTTGCTGAAATCATAGGAAGGAATCATGGCAGCACCAAACGACTCCTTATTAGCTTTCAGAATTCCGTAGTTCGAGATCGAATCATATTGAACATGCGAAGTGGTAGGATACTTGGCCTTGAATTTATCAATAGTGGCTTTTGTGCTCGGGCTTAAAACGGTATTGCTTACAATCCGGATTTGACCACCCTTGCCCGCGATCTCAGTTAATTTGGCAATAACTTCCTTGTCAATAGTTTCCCAATCTGCGGAAGCGTCTTTTATCTTAGGACCCCGTAAACGATAATTATCATACAACGACAACACAGAGGCTTCTACCTGTGCGTTGGTTCCTCCCATCGTAACTTTGGAAAGACTATTTCCTTCAATTTTAATGGGGCGACCATCTCTTACCTTCACAACAATGCTGCAATAATCACCACCATTTACATAACTGGATGCGTAGTAGTTTGGTATTCCCGGATCAGCATCAACAGGCTTGTTAATATAAGGTATGGCTTTGCGGATGGGTGCTTCGCAGGCAGCCAGAGAGGCAGCGGCTACACTAAAGCCCATCATTTTCAGAAAGTCTCTGCGCGAATGTCCGGGATCTTCCTGAACACCCAAGTCCACAAACTCCTTATCGGCATGCTTAACAAACTCCGAATCGTTTTTCAGTTGTGGTAATCCTTTCCAGTATGTCTTCTTCGTATTGCTCATAGATTCAAAATCCTGTCGAGGTCAAGTATATATTAATAGTGGCACTTTGCACACTCCAATCCACCGATGTCTTCTACTTTCATAGCCTTCTTGCTGTTATGTAGTTCAATCAGTTTATCGTAGTAGGCATTTCCTTTTGTATTCACATCTGTTTTGCGATGGCAATCGATACACCAGCCCATCGTCAAAAGCGAATATTGTTTTACCACATCCATTTCCTGTACCGGACCATGGCAGGTCTGGCATTCTACGGCCGCTACATTAACGTGTTGTGAGTGATTGAAATAGGCCAGGTCGGGCAAGTTGTGAATGCGCACCCACTCGATTGGTTTTTGTTTGCCGGTATAGGACCCCGTTACCGGATCGTACCCAATGGCCGCATAAATTTTTGCAATCTCACCGGTGCCGGTATTGGTACCTTCTTTAATTTGAGAGTGGCAGTTCATACAAATGTTGGCCGAGGGAATGTTGGCTTGCTTGCCCTTTATCGCTCCGGTATGACAGTATTTACAATCAATTTCATACTGGCCGGCATGGATTTTATGCGAGAAAGCAATAGGCTGCTTAGGTGCATAATTCTGCTGAATTCCAATGGAATACAAACCATCAATTACGGTTTTAAAAGTAATAGAGGCCACCAGGAAAATCACCAGGAAAATAAACCCAGAACTACGAACCATGGAACCCAGTGTGTATTTGGAGTGAACGATCTCCTTATCTTCTTCACTGAGGTCTTTTTGATCAAGGTATTTTTTTAATGCGTTGATAATGAGGGCCAGAATAACTAGCAATAACAAAAGGATCACAATCATCCCAATCAGGATTGCATTCAGGTAGCCGGTGGGTACACCACTTTGTGCGCCACCATCGGCCGTTGTTGTTGTTCCGGGAGCCGGAGCTTCTACTTTTTCAGCTTCTGCTTTTACGTAAGCCAGAATGCTCATGATCTGCTCGTCCGTATAATTGGTAAAAGCCGTCATCTGGCTCTTATTATACTCCTCATAAATTTTTACTGCATAGGCATCTCCGCTCGCGATCATTTTTGCGGGATTGCGAACCCAGGAATAAATCCAATCAATAGATGGCACGCGGGTCTCAACTCCGGCCAATGCTGGCCCTACTAATTTTTGCTTTACCCGGTGGCAGGATTTACAGTTACCATTAAACAATGCCTCCCCTGCACTGATGACGGCTGCATCCGTTGGAATTTCTTGTGCGAAGGAATTTAAACTTAGTGTGAGGGAGAATAATAGGAGTGTTAGAAACTTAACGGGATCAGACAATCGTTTCTTCATCGTGACGCGTTTAGGGGATCCGCTTTTTTACGGAATCGCACAAATCTACATGGTGAATGCATTATTTCAAATTTATTTTAATGGCCCGGGAAATTATTTTGGTCTTGTTTAATGCGCCTTGACGACTCACATCAGACAAAAAATAACTTTGAAAACACCTTTCTTTATGAATTCAAATTCCGGTTTTAACTTTATTTAGAATGAGTTTAAATAATCAATTAGATTTCATAAAAGACTTTAACTTTCGAAATGACACCCTTTGAATATGTTAGCGTGCTCATTTCCATTGTCTTAGGCCTTGGAATAACGCAGATAGTTTCAGGTGTTGCTGATATTGTCCATCAATGGGACAAGGTAAAACTTTACTGGCCGCACCTGATGTGGATAGCTTTTGTTTTCTTCCTGCACATTCAGGAGTGGTGGGTACTTTATGAACTTCGAACTTTAGACGAATGGAAGCTTCCTACATTTCTTTTCATCATCCTGTATCCGATTAATCTGTTCATCCTCGCAAGAATCCTTTTTCCAAGCGCAGGTGCTAATGCTGGCACTGACTTTAAAAAATTCTACTTTGAAAACTTCAGGAAGTTTTTTGTTTGGGCGGTCATTCTGATTGCACTATCCTTAAGCGACAACATTTTGTTTAACGATTACTCCTGGATAGACCAACCGGTGCATATTTTTCTGCTCATTGCCCTTCCCTATTTTATAATTAAGGATTTCCGGCAGGAGTGGCTTCATAAACTTACAGTTATCATACTCACCGCGCTGTTAGTCGCTAGTCTTTTCCTGGTCGACTGGACGTTAAAGATTTAGGTAGCCGGGAATAATCCCAATTTATGTTGAAACACCCGGGCTATGCTGTGAGCGCGGTCTTTAACTTCTTGTGCCTGATTGCCTTCAAAATTTTCATCTACTGTAGCCTCAAACAATTTTAACCACTGATCAAAGTGTTGAGCTTGCAAAGGAAGTGGAACATGCTTTTGAAAGGGATTTCCCTGATAGCTCTGGTCACCCAACAACATCGATGACCAAAAGTTGTACATGATGGGTAGATGGTGTGGCCAATCGACATGGGCAAAAACAGGAGCTAATAAAGCATCGGTTTTTACTTTGTCATAAAATTTATTCACCAATATTTCTATATCACTTCTGGTTTCTATCCGCATAAAAGTTAAAAATAAGTAAATCGAAAACTCAATCCAGTAAGCACAAATGAAACGGCCAGTAGTGTAGCCAACACTATATGAAATGCCAACATAGGCAGACGCTCAGGGGTTAATTTCGGAATAATAAACAGACGTGCATGAACTGCCAATACAATCGTGGCTAATAATAAGAATATCTTGATCCATAAATAATAATGATGGGGCGAGGCCAGACTCCACCAATATTTAAAGGGCACATAATAAAGAACCATCCAAAAACCTGTGATCACTTGTGTGATCAGGGCCGGAATCCCAATCATTTCATAATGTGTTTCAAAGTTTACGATTATGGAGATATCTCTTTCTTTTAAAGCACGAGGTAAAAATCCAACAGAGAGAATCAAATGCCCACCTGCCCAAATGGTTGCCCCTAAAACATGGAAAAGAATCAACCATTTCATAAGTCTTTTTTATTAAAGATTCTTAACGCGATATAAATCGGAATAATGGCCCAGAGAAAAAGTATGGAGGATGAAAACAATACACCCATATTGCTGCCAAAGAAATTTTTATAAAATGCACCGGTATATCCCATCAAGGCCGATATATCAAGTTGCAGTAGCATGATGATACGGGCCAGGTCAACCGGATTAAAGGCGATGAGTGTTAAGGTTACTTTTTCGAGGGGGTAATCGCTAAAGCTGTAGATAATCCACAATACGAATCCATCATAGATCAAAGAAAAATAAAACCAGAAGAGCAATGCAATGCCAATGGCTTTTGATTTATCGCGCGTGAGTACCGAAGACAGAAAAGCAAGTGACACAAAAACCAGTGTAAGGAAAACACCCGTGACTAAAAGTGAAATTACACTTTGGCCTGCACCGAACATGATAAAAGGAACACCTACCCCTATCAAATAAGCCAAGCACAGCGAAGATGCCACGGCAAGATATTCGCTTAAGAAAATCACTCTCCTATTGATGGGCTGTGCGAGCATCAACTCTATAAATTCATAGGAGCTGAAAAAATGAATTGTAGTAAATATCACGCTTACCAAAGGAACCACCATCAATACGATGTTCAGCAAGCTCAGTACAATTTTACCAAAGTCGCTGTCGAGCTGAAAAAGGGCAAAAGTGGTGAGTAGCAAAAACCCTGTATAAAAAAGAATGAAGCGGGTTCTTAAAATGTCGTTGAAGATATATCGGATTACGCGTGTCATATCTGTTCGGTAACGGAGTTCAATAATTCCTTTTGCCTGATCAGGGTAGTCACCGCCTTATTCAATCGTGATTCATGGGTTTCTTCTTTCAACGCCTCAATCGAATTGTTATACTGCACCTTCCCTTCAAAAATGTAAACCATCTCGGTAGATAACTCATCCAGGTCACTGAGAATATGTGACGTGATGATCATTAGTTTTCCCATGCGCCTTTCATGCAATATTTTCTCTTTCAGAATTTCTACCGAGATAGGATCCAATCCGGCAGTGGGTTCATCCAGAATTAACACCGGTGCATGAAACAAGAAAGCGAGTGAAGCACTCACTTTCTGACGTGTGCCTCCGGAGAGTGTATGCATTCGCTTATCGTAAATCTTATAGAGTTTAAAGGCATCAATCAACTCTTCGTCTACCGTCTTGACTTCCTTACGGATATTCTTCATCATATCGATGAGCTCTCCGATGCGCATGTTTTCAGGATACCTGCCGATCTGAGGCATGTATCCGATCTGCTCGCGATACCTCCACTCGTTGGCAATATCCTTTCCGTTGAATTGAATCAAACCGGAAGAAGGTCGCACCATACCCAACACACTTTTGATAAGCGTGGTTTTACCAGATCCATTCGGGCCTACGAGTGCATAACTTTTTCCGGAACCTAAATTCAGGTTAACCTGATCAAGTACAGTCAGCTTACCAAATTTTTTACACAAATCATTTATTAAAATCATACGCTTTCATAGCGGGTAAATTATCTTTTAAATTTTCAGGCGTGATGACGGGAATCGCTTTCTCTGCACGATCTAATAAGAACACAAGAAAGCTGCGCCACAGCAACACTGCGGTGGGCATTCTTTCTACAATCATTCCGTACATACTGATGGGCCGGTAAGGCACATCACCGACCTGGTCGCGGTTAAGGTCATACCCTTCATAGCGGTCCCAGTAATTGCTTTCAATTTTGTTTAGAACCAGGCTACCGTTGGTGACAAGGTCAAATGTATTTTGCTGAAAGTTATTGCGCTCTATCACATTGTCATCACAACTGGCCTGCAATTTAAAAGCATAGCCATTGCGGATAAATTCATTTTCTCTGAATTCAATACGACTACTCCCTTCCGCATGGATGCCTACCGAGTTTTCTACAAATTCATTGCCCGTTACAAAGCTGTCACTAATATCTTTCAGAAGCAGACCATAAGAAGAAGAACCCCAGTTATGAAGAAAATGATTGTTGATCATCTTCACCCCTTTTGTGTACATCACGGCTACACCCGCTCCATTGTTGATGAAGGTATTGTCGCGGTATTCATCATTGTGAGAAAACATAAAATGAAGTCCATAACGCATATTGCCTTCACTGTAATTATTCGTAATCAAAGAGTTGGTGACAAATTCAAAATAGATACCATCGCGATGACCTTTTATTTTATTCCGGTTGATGGTGATATACTGACACTTCCACAGGTGAATGCCGTTTCCAATCTGATGCTCGGCTTCAGCTTCTGATTTCAATTCATTATTTTCTATCCAGACGTTTGAAGAATTGGATAGGTAAATGCCAAAAAAAGTATTTTCAAATTGATTATTGAGAATGTGAAGATTTTTTGAATCCAGGATTTTAATAGCTGCCTTATCCTCAATGCTGCCTGTACCTGTATTAATGAATTTTAATCCTTTGATGACAGCATTTTGAGTATGAACCGTTAATGTTTCATATTCATTCTCCCCATCTAAAACGGGATATCCATCACCTATCAGTACAATTGATTTTTGCAAAATGATATTGCCTTCGCGATAAACACCAGGATAGATAAGCAGCGTATCACCCGGATTTGCCAATGCAATGGCATCTTTAATGCGGGTCACCTCGTGTGATGAACCTACTCTTATTATTTTACCTGCAATAGAATACGCAGGGAAAAAAAAGGCGATAATCAATAATATCAATTGTACTTTTTTCATTTTGAGTGGCGCTTCAAAATTGAAAACGAATACTACTTAAACTGGGTATTGGTTTCTCCCCAACTCATTAATATGGCTTTCCATTCTTTTTTATACCGAACATATTCATCTTCTGTTGCAAAGGCTGCTATTCCACTAGCCATCGGACTTCTAATCAAATCAGACTTTAAATACCAGGAATTGGTAGCATCAATCAATTGCTTCGGTTGGGCAAAATTGATAACAAGTAAATGGGCTATGTTACCTTGTTCTTCAAAATCAGCATGATAAAAACCAAGCATACAATTAACATCGTCAAACTTATAAACCTTACCTTTCTTAGTAACAATCTCAGCTCCAAACTTAGGATCCATCAAGGTCATCTTGCACGTGTGGCACATATCGGTTCCATAAACCAGTGGCTCCGGCTCAACGGTGCATCCGTAGGTTAATCCAGCTAACATTATGATTAACAACAATCTCATACCTGCTTTTTGCTTTTATAAATTTCGAAGACAAGCGACCCAATGACCATCACAGCAGATACAATAAAAATCCAGCCCCCGATATCCGGACCGGAGAATGCAGTGAAATTCAAAAGCTGCTTTGTTCCGATCAAGGGAGGTTGATACGACATGCCGGGCACTATAATGGCGGCTGTGGGATCCAGATTATGGCCATAGTCATATCCCCACAACCAGAAATCAACCAACGCGGCAACGCCTGTAGCAAGAAGTATAATAACATACGTCCATAACATAAATCGTTTGTTGACAAGTGCAGTAATCAATCCGAAGGCAATGAGAAAACCCACGATATAAATCATGTAGGTAAACTCGGGAAACATCTGAACTTCAATGTGCTTCATACCAATGTAATGGTTGAGTGCACTGATGATTTTTACATCACCCTTGATATCATTGATCCAGATATCCATTTCCAGTCCTTCGGGGTACTGCGGTGCCCACATCAGGATTTGCCACAACGGCACAAAATAGGCACTGATCATCAGCAATGCAGCGATGGCAACCAGCGCGCGCGATATGGGTATAAGTGGCTTCATATAAATTTCTTTTTAAGGGCTGACCAAAAGGTCTAATATTAATCGAAGTGTCATTCCGGGCCTGACCCGGAATCCCGAATTGTGTGTACTCCGCGGGATCGCGGCCCAAGGCCGCGATGACAGATTGACCTTTTGGTCAGCCCCATGAATATTTACTGACCCGCGCCACTTGCCTGGTCTTCGATCTTACCGGTTGAAAACTTTAAGGGAACGTTACTTCCCGCAGGAGATACACGAATGTAGCCTTGCATTTCCTGGTGTAGTGCGGAACAGAAATCTGTGCAATAGAATGGGAAGATGCCTGTGCTCAATGGCTTCCATCGAAGTGTTGATGTTTCACCGGGCATCACTAATATTTCAGCATTGTTTGCACCTTTCACAGCAAAGCCATGTGGCACATCCCAATCTTGCTCAAGGTTCGTTACATGGAAGAAAACCTCATCCCCTAACTTCACACCTTCAATATTATCCGGTGTTAAGTGTGAACGAATGGCCGTCATAGACACGTGCACTTCTTTTCCTTTACGCTCTACTTTAGTCATGCCTTCACCTTTCGAGACGTAAGGGTGATTGTTATCTTCTATTTTATAAATTTTCACCGAGTTGGGCATAATCATTTCAGCCGGTATCGACTCAGCATAATGTGGTTCACCCGTGGTAGGAAAATCCAGGATAAGTTTCATCTTATCACCACTGATATCATATAATTGAGCAGATTGTGTTAACTCAGGACCTGTAGGCAGATAACGATCTTTTGTAATCTTGTTATAGGCAACTACATATTTACCATGAGGTTTTGTGGTAGGACCACCCGGTACAGACAAGTGACCGATAGAATAATAGGTAGGTACGCGATCCAATATTTCCAATGACTTCACATTCCATTTTACAATTTCAGATGACACGAAGAACGATGTATAGGCATTACCATTGTTATCAAACTCGGTATGCAATGGGCCAAGGCCTGGCTTTTTCACTTCACCATGAAGCGCTGCTTCATATTTGATAACCGGAATGCCGGCAAACTCACCTTCAAACTCCTTGTTGGCAATAGCTGCTTGAATTTTTGTGAAAGAGAAGACAGGAATTAATGCTGCCAGTTTTCCGCTACCTACGATATATTCACCGGTGGGATCAGTATCACAACCATGTGGTGACTTAGGGCAGGGAATAAAATAAATGATATCCTTTAATTCGGCAGGATCTAACTGAAGCACTTCATCCATAATGGTAGAGACTCCGGTGTGGGTGCTTTCGTCCCAAACGTTATGAGCATATTTTGCTTTTGATTTTGTGCCCTTTCCGGCTTTGATATATTCTTCTGCTTTTTTCCAGTTCACTGCCATGATAAAGTCCTTATCCTTTTGTGAAGCATTTACTTCCAAAAGTGTGTAGGCTTGTTCCGTATTATAGGTAGAGAAGAAGAACCAACCATGAGATGGACCTTTGCCAGCACGGGCCAGATCAAAACTTACACCGGGTGTTTTCAACTGAAAAGCGATTTTCATTTCCCCATCTTCCGGATCGATGGAAATAAAACTGATGTACCCTTTGAAGTTCTCCTTAAAGGAACTGATAGGCACATCGGTATTTTCACCAACGGGAACACTAAAGCGGGTTCCGGCAACAATGTATTCTGAATTTTCAGTGATGAATGGAGAGGAGTGATTACCGCCACTGTTAGGCAATTCCAAAATCTCTACAGTCTTGAAGGTTTTCATATCCACACGGGCAACGCGAGGTGTGTTGTTTGCATTTCCAAATGCCCAACGTCCATCGTGCTCGCCTTTTGTTACTGACAATGAGATATGGTGTAAATCATCCCAGGGCACAAAACCATGTGAAGTATTCAACATCGGTTTTGTTTCTTCACTATAACCCCAGCCATTTTCCGGAAATTGTGAGAAGACGGGAATGATGCGGAACAATCTTCCGGAAGGAAGGCCGTAGATACTCATTTGTCCGTTGAATCCTCCGGACACTACATTATAAAATTCATCATATTTTCCTGGGGCAACATAGGCCTGTGATGCAGCATCACCGGTGGTGACGCTGCCAGGCGCCTTAGGTTTGCATCCCTGCCAGAGAACAACGGTGGCTAAAACTACGAGTACCGAAAGTACCCGATGTATAGTGTGAGTTTTCATAGTCATTTATTTATAGTTGGTTGAATTAATTATTTATTTCTTATCGGGAGGGAGTAACACAGCATCAATCACATAAACGACTCCATTGGATGCTTTTACCACACCCAGTACATTGGCACCATTCACAGTAATTTTACCATCCTTTTTATTCAGCGTTACGTTATCAAGATTAACCTGATTCAATTTCATTCCATCCTGAACATAGTCTTCGCGTATGGCGCCCACATACACATGGTACTCCAATATATTTTGCAACGCGGCTTTACTTTCAGGTTTTAATAAACCTTCAACAGTTCCTGCTGGAAGTTTATCAAATGCTGCATTGGTAGGAGCAAAAACAGTGAAGGGTCCTGCATTGGAAAGTGCATCCACATACTCAGCCGTCTTTAATGCTGTAACAAGTGTGGTATGATCAGGAGATCCAACCGCAATTCGAACAACATCGGGTTCGGAGGTATCATCTTTTACAGCCGATTGTCCGGCACCTGGTGCTTCTGCGGCTGCGGCATTCTCTGTACTGGTCGGTTGCTGACCACAGGAAAAGGCGAACAGTGCAATCAGAAAAATAAATCTATAGTATTTCATAGGTAGTTTGTTTTTGGTGATTCGATTCTATTTCTCGCCATCGTTTTGGCGCATGAACTCAAGAATATCGCGTCCATCGCCAATGGATAAGTTTTGATTGGGCATGCGCATCAAACAAAGCTCAAGCAGCTTTTGAGCTTCTTCATCTTGTTCTAGCATCACATCTACATTCAAAATCATATTCATAATCCATTCCGGCTTTCTGCGCTTTGTGATGTCTTTCCATCCGGGTCCTACCACACGCTTTTCATCCAACGTATGACACGCCTGGCATTTCATGTTGTAGATTTCTACGCCTCTTTTTATTCGTTCCTGATCCAACGGAGTATTCATGGTTACATTTTTAATAGCACCAATCCCTTTCGTAGGATCTGTGATTGCCTCCACAGCACTTTTGTTTGCATCGGATTCCTTTATATCCCCAGCCGGCTTATCAGGGGCACAGGAAATGATCAAACCGGTGAGAACAATTCCAAATAAGTATTTCATAGCTTGTTAGTTTGGTTATAAGGTTATTTTTCTTCCGATTAATTTAAGCTTGCCTTCCTCCTCCATTTTTTTTACTGTGCGGATTACAGTTTCAACCCGTAAGCCACTCATATCAGCTAATTGCTGCCGGGTGAAAGGCACTATATAAGTATCCGTATCACGTACCCTTCCGGGATTTTTATCATGCTGATTATCTGACTCAGCTTTCAAATACTTGAGTAAACTCGAAATCCGATGTTCCGGATCGTGAAACGAGATCTCAGACAGCACCATAGATTTGTAGCGCAGTCGCTGACACAACACTCTGTCTAAATGAATATGTATATCAAAGTTTTCTCGCAGGAGTGTGAAAAACTTTTCTTTCGCTAATTTTATAATCAACGTTGGTTCTAATGCGATGGCATTGCTGGGATAGGGAAATGAACAGAAAAGAGGTGGCTCACCGAAACTATCATTCGCTTTAAAAACTCCTTGAATGAACTCTTGCCCATCCGGACTATTGGTAATCATCTTGATGGAACCCTGTTGTACCTGAAAATAATTCTGAGCCTCCTCCCCTTCACGAAATAGCATTTCATCTTTTTGAAGGTGAACTTCCCTGGCACCATAACTCTGCAACACGACCTGGTCAATCATAAGTCTTTTGTTTTTATGACATAAACCTACCGGAGCATTCGTTTGCGAAAAATGATTTTCATCACCATGATCACTGACGTTTTTTGAAAAAGCCTCCAATACGGGGTTCCAGAGCGAATTATAGTCTGTGAGGCTAGATGGAAAGTTGGTTTTCTTCATAGCTATCGGCCATCAAAGATTGTGACTGGATCATATTTCGTTTATGATCCTGATCATATCACGAAAGATTTTTCAAAAATCTTCTGGTTGAATGGCTACTGTGAGTGTTGAAATAAAAAAAGCAAAGCGATCAGGCTTTGCTTAGGTGTATTTCTTGTTTTGGCTATTCCTTATTTCTCACCATCATTCTGGCGCATAAATTCAAGAACATCGCGTGCATCACTTAACGACATCGTTTCAACCTTCATTCGTGTGTCGCAAGATTCCAATAACTTTTGCGCTTCCTCATCATTATCCAGCATCACGTCTACATTGGTAATCATGTTCATAATCCACTCTGGTTTTCTGCGGTTGGTAATGTCTTTCCACCCCGGGCCTACGGTGAGTTGATCATCCAATGTATGACAAGACTTGCATTCGGCCTGATAGATTGCTCGGCCTCGCTCTACTTTATCCAACTCGAGGGGGTTGGTGAGTGCTACATTTCGTACAATCCCAAGTCCTTTGGCTGGATCTGTTAACGAATCTAACTCCTGGTTACTGAGTGTCTCGTGGGCATTTTTCTGTGTGCAAGAAAACATTACGAGACTAAGAACAATTCCAACTAAATATTTCATAACGATGTGGTTTTAAACTACTTTCCGGATCAGTCCTTGACCTATTCTAACGAGTTAAAACTAACCCAACCACCCGCAATAAAAAATGATATTGATCAGCCCGATAACTGACTTGCATGGTATCCCCTGTCGTACTTCGAATGCTTGTTAAAAGAGAATTTGAAGTTTCAATTTTCTTGCTCCCGTAAGAGCCAGGCGAGTTTATTTATGACAGAACAATTATTCTACACTAAACTTATAAACCGTCTTTTGCTTATACACCTCACCCGGTCTGAGCGTGGTAGAAGGAAAGTTGGGCTGGTTAGGGGAGTCTGGAAAGTGTTGTGCTTCAAGGCAAATGGCTGAGCGGTATTGATATTTCTTACCCCCTTTTCCAAGATCGGTACCGTCCAGAAAATTCCCTGAGTAAAATTGCAAGCCAGGTTCAGTTGTCCAAACTTCCATTACCCGGCCAGTAGTGGGTTCTTTTACCGTGGCCGCAAGCGCAAATTCATTTACGCTTTTTGTCAGCACCCAGTTATGATCATATCCTTTTCCGTTTTCCAATTGTTCATCCTTTAGATTGATCCGCTCACCAATTCTGGTTGGCTTCGTAAAATCAAAAGGAGTTCCATTTACTGACTTGAGTTCACCGGTTGGAATGAGGCCCAGATCCACCGGGGTAAACCGATCGGCATGAATCATTAATTCATGATTCAGAATATCACCTGTGCCAGCCCCAGCAAGATTAAAAAATGAGTGATGCGTCAGATTTACGATCGTAGGCGCATCGGTGGTGGCTTCATATTCAATAACCAGTTCGTTATCATCGGATAATGTATAACTAATGCGGGTTTTGAGATTTCCGGGATATCCCTCTTCTCCGTCTTTGCTTAAATAACTTAAAATAATACTACTGGAATCCGAACCATCTTTATGCCACAACACATTGTGAAAGCCGCCAGGTCCGCCATGTAAACTATTCACTCCATTATTAATGGGTAATTGATAGATCTTTTCATCCAGTGTAAATCTTCCCTTGGCAATACGATTTCCATAACGGCCGATCATGGCGCCAAAGTAGGGATTACCGGAAATGTATTGCTCTGCCGAATCATACCCTAGCACAACATCGCCCAATTTTCCATTCCGGTCGGGCACCCATAAGGAAATTAACTTCCCTCCATAGGGAGTAATAATCGCGACCAGTCCATGTTTATTAATTAAAGTGTCGGTAGACTCGTGTAAGGAGGCAGTTCCTTCAGTATGCTGCATAGCGTCTTGCTTTTTTTCAGTGGAACAACCTGCAGCCAGCAGGACGAGAATGCCCACATAGATTATTTTCATTGCATTAAGATAAATAAAAAAGCTGATCTAAAAAGTCATAAAATGATGATTGGAAAACCATAGTAAAGTTTGTGCGGATGCTTGTCTAGATGAGGTTCTGCTCCATAAACTGTGTGGGCTGTTCAACATCACTGATCAAACACTGCCTGTCGGCAGTATTTTTTTTATTGGATCATGTCCGGGCAAGCAAAGTTTGCCTCACACACTCCAATAAAAAAACCCTTCCAGAAACTGGAAGGGTTGGTCGGTGATGTTGAGGTCTCGAGCGGATTCGAACCGCTGTAGGAGCTTTTGCAGAGCTCAGCCTAGCCACTCGGCCACGAGACCTTATTTTACCTTACTTTGACAAAACTATAAAAATCAACTCGTAATAACGAATTAAAAAAGAAGGTGACCGTAGCCACCTTCCTTTATATTTCAGAAACGAAAATTATTTCGCTTCGTCTGATGGCTTCGCTTTGGCGGCACTCATCTTCTCTTTCAGCGCACTCAATGCTTCGATATCGCCCAAGGTAGATTTCTCTGACTCCTGGTTAACCTTATCGATGCCTTTGCCCTTGGCGGCAACCTTTTTCTTAGGTTGTGCAGCCTGTGCTGCAGGTTGCGCTGCTTTCTCTTCTTCTGCAGACCAGGTGGCTTTCAGACTCAACACAATGCGTCTTTCATCTTTCGAAAACTCAAGCACTTTAAAGTCGTATGCTTCGCCTACTTCCGGTTTGCTTTCATCTTCCTTCACCAAATTCTTGGTTGAACAGAAACCTTCGATTCCGTACGGTAACTCAAGAACAGCGCCTTTATCATTCTTGCTGATGATGGTGCACTTGTGTAAAGAGCCTGATGTGAAAATTGTTTCGAATGTATCCCAAGGGTTCTCCTCCAGATGCTTGTGGCTTAACGCCAGTCTTCGGTTAGTGCCATCCAATTCCAAAACCTGCACATCCAAAGACTCTCCTACTTTGATAAACTCAGAAGGATGTTTGATCTTTTTAGTCCAGCTCAAATCGGACACGTGAACCAATCCATCGATACCTTCTTCCAACTCGATAAACAAGCCGAAGTTGGTGAGGTTGCGAACGATACCTTTATGACGGGTACCCACCGCATACTTAGCCAATACATCTTGTCTTGTCCATGGATCTTCGGTAAGTTGTTTAATGCCTAATGACATCTTGCGCTCATCGCGATCGATGGTCAGCACAACCGCTTCCAACTCATCTCCTACTTTAATGAAATCCTGTGGATTACGGAGATGTTGTGACCAGCTCATTTCTGAAACGTGAATCAAACCTTCAACGCCTGGTTGCAGTTCTAGGAATGCACCGTAGTCTGCTACGTTTACAATTTTGCCCTTCACTTTGGAGCCCACTGCGATATCAGAACCCAGAGATTCCCAAGGATGAGGCGTTAATTGCTTCATACCTAATGAAATTCTCTTCTTATCTTCATCGAAGTCCAACACTACTACTTTCACCACCTGATCGAGTTTCAACAACTCGTCTGGATGGCTGATGCGACCCCATGAGATATCGGTAATATGAAGTAGACCATCTACACCACCTAAGTCGATGAATACACCGAAGTTGGTCATGTTCTTGATCACACCTTCCAGTACTTGTCCTTTCTCCAGGTTGGTAAGAATTACTGCCTTTTGTTGTTCAAGATCTTTCTCGATCAACACTTTGTGCGATACTACTACGTTGTCGTTGGTGTAGTTGATTTTAACCACCTTCACCTCGATGTTCTTATTTACATAAATATCAAAGTCGCGGATGGGTTTCACATCAATTTGTGAACCTGGTAAGAAAGCTTCGATACCAAATACATCCACGATCAAACCACCTTTTGTTCTGCGCTTCACAAAACCTTCAATCACTTCATCTTTATCAAGAGCTTTCTGCACATTCTCCCAGCCCTTCAACAACTTGGCTTTTCTGCGGGAAAGTACCAATTGACCCATGGCATTTTCACGTTCTTCAATAAAGAGGTCTACGATATCGCCAATCTTGAGTGTTGGTTGATCTTTAAATTCAGCCAAAGGCACTAGTCCATCTGACTTAAATCCTATGTTCAGAATCACATCACGATCATTAATACCTACAACAGTACCAACAACAAGTTCGCTTTCATTAACAGAAGTAACCGTTCCTTCGTATTGCTTCAGCAAAGCATCGCGGTCTTTGGTGGAGTATCCTTCGCCAAAACCTTTACGATCGTAAGCATCCCAATCAAAATTCTCAGTTGAAACCGTAGAGTCGGTAGCCGCTATACGTGCGGTTACATCGCGAATCATGCGGCTGATGCCTTCTTCTTCTTCCGCCTTTTTGGCTTGCTTAAATTCCGTGAGTTCATCTTTTTCAAAGAGTTCTTCAGCGGCTGCGCCTTTCACGGCTTTCTTTACCGGAGCATCGTCAATAACAGGTTTGCTGCTTTTTACCTTAGGCTCTTCGGATTTTTCTTTTTGGACTTTCGCCATAATTGATCTGCCCTGTTTACATGCCGTGGACGGGCTGACCACGACAAATTTGTTTATTAAGCTCGTTTTTAACCCAAAAACAAGCCCTGCTTACTTAGCAGGGCTGCAAATGTAGTAAAATTTGATTATTTCCTGATCCTAAGATCAATATTGAATGCCTTCGATCTTAAGGGTTCCTGTAGCGTATTCCAATAATACTTTCTGGAAAATTAGTCTGTATTCAGCCTGAGCTTTATCCGTTTGAGATTGCACCAGGGTGCGGTTAGCTTGCGCAAAATCTACAAAGTTGGTAACCCCTAACGTATAGCGTTCGGATTCTAATTGAAATGCTAGCTCTGCTGCTTCTAATTGGGCAACGCTAACTGTATACGATTTTCTTCCTACTTCAAAATTCTTTGCCGCGCGAAGCACATCCGTCTTCACTTGAATCTCCGTGTTGTCCCTTGTCAACTTGTTATTGCGATAGGTAGTCTTTTGTTGAATTACGCGATTGCGGGTTTGGAAACCGTTAAGGATCGGTATTGACATCGAAAGTCCATAACTTTTATACACGTTATCTTCCCGAAACTGGTCATTAAAATCGCGGTTAATGCTTGGATTGTTCGCCAAAACAGAATCGGGTATATCATGCTGATAATTATAAGCCGAACCATAATTGAAGAACGCTCCCAGCGAGGGTGCCAGCAGTCCCCGGGTTGCCATCAATCCATATCGGGATGCATCCTCGTTCTTAATGGCGCGTTGAAGATCACCCCGGTTTTCTTTGGCGAGGGTGTACATTTCGTCAATTTTAGGATCAACCAACGCCATATCGGAAATCGTCCAAATAGGCTTTTCAATTTCAATTTCAAGAAACGGATCCAGCAGCAATGTTTGAGTGAGTAAAGCTTTATCGTTAGTGAGATTTATTTCTGCCTGCAACATCCGTAGTTCAGCAGCTTTGGTTTGACCTTCCTGATTATATTCATCAACGGGAGAGCGACTACCCACAGCTACCTGCTCTTTAATTTGACCTAATTGTACATTAAGTGCTTCAAAGTTCTCCTGGGCAATTTTAAGTAACTCAATATCCAGCAGCACCTGCAAAAATTGTCCGGACACGGTATTGATAACATCTTCGGTTGTTCTTTTTACAAAATAACTCTGGGCATCCAACTGACTACTTGCAGCCCGCATACCATTGACAATGCTAAATCCATTGAAAATCGGAAGGCTCGTATTAATAGAACCATTAACAGCGTCCCGCACTCCATTTACCGCGCGACCTTGCTGCTGATTAAAAGAGTTTCCATTAAACTGTTGAACAAATCCATTTATATTAACCGTAGGTGCGGCAGCCATAATACTGGCTGTCTTTTGCATCTGACTTGCCTCCAGTTGGTTTCGTTGTTGACCTAGGGTTACGTTATTTTTCAACGCTATATTGACAGCCTCTTCAAAAGTAAGTTTCATGGGCGCACCAATCTCCTGGGCCATAGGCTGGAGTGAAACTAAAAGAAGGGCCAGAATTACACACTGTTTCATACTGATTTTAGATAGCTTAATTCACTTTATTGTCAGATTCAATAGCTCCATCCGCAATTCTTACAACTCGTTTACTCCGTTGTGCATTTTCTTCGGAATGGGTTACCTGGATAATTGTTATGCCTTCCTCATTAAGTTTCTGGAAAATATCCATGATGTGTTTGCCTTGCTCTGAGTGAAGATTTCCGGTTGGTTCATCGGCTAGTAATAACTTTGGTTGCCCTACAATGGCACGGGCAATGCCTACCAATTGTTGTTGTCCGCCTGAGAGTTGTTCCGGAAACAAATCTTTTTTGGCCACCATGTTAAAACGATCTAACATTTCGGCCACCATACTTTTTCGCTGGCCACTACTCACGCCTTTGTATAATAAGGGAGTTTCAATATTTTCATAAACCGTTAATTCATCAATCAAATGATACGCCTGGAAGATGAAGCCAATGTAATTTTTGTGCATTTCACTTTTCTGCTTCTCCTTCATTTTATGAACAGGCTCATCAAAGAAGTAATACTCTCCGGCCGATTGCTCATCCAACATCCCCACAATATTCATCAGGGTTGATTTGCCCGAACCGCTTGGACCCATAATAGTCACGAATTCACCCTGAGCAACGTCAAGATCAATTCCTTTCAAAATAAAAGTGCGCTGAAAACGGGAGTCAATGTACTTATCAATGTTTTTTAAACTGATCATGAAAATGGCTTTTAAAATTGAGCCTTCTTGCCAATTTGCCTTTCTGTTGGCTAATTACATGCCAAGACGGAATACGGGATTAGACGTGTAAAAAGGGGATTAGTTGCATCCGAACTCGTCCGTAAGTGAAAAAAGGTGTCCGAAAGCGGATAAATTTTGGGCTGATTTGATTCAGAATCAAGTCAGAAGACCAGAGGATGTAGGATAACATCCACGCGTCTATTCATACGCATGCCACTGCGGCTGTTGTTTTGATAAACAGGATTTTCGAGTCCCCAATCCTTAATGCTAATAAACCGTTCGGGTATATCTTTCATCATCAATACATCGAATACCGATTGACTTCTCATTTTTGATAGCCACTCATTGAATTCTTTACCACCAATGGGATCGGTATGACTAATTAATTGAATCTGATATTTGTCGAGCAGGTTGGGAATAGAATCAAGCCAATCTGAAAGCATGGACACCTGATCTTCATCGATGTAATAACTGCCGCCATTGAAATAAATGCTTTTGCGCAGTTCATCCTGCCCGGTTTGAGCATAGGATACCCATGAAGTAAAACATAGAATGAATGTCAGCAGCCGCATGTCAACACGAGAAGTCTTCAACGAATTTACTCAACTCAGGCTGGAAATAAAATCCACCCCTTACTTTCTATGCCAGAAAATCCACAACAGCAATACAGGATGCACAATCAAAAGCCGAACCCAGTTTACCCATACAGGCACACAAACAGAATCCAGACAACCGCCCACCTCAATATGATGCACATGTGCAGGAATAAAAGCGATCATTAAAATGATTAATCCGATTACTGCATAACCTCTTGTCTTTGGGATTAAAAGTAAAACTCCTAAAACAATCTCGGCAACACCACTTACCCAATTTATTAATTCGGGAGCTGGAAAATAAGGTGGAATAAGCGGCAAATAAAATGTAGGATTTATAAAATGATTGATCCCAGCGAATACAAAAAATCCAGATAAAATATATAGACTTATTTTTTTGATCATAAATGTGAGTTATTGAATTTCTTCTATTAAGGGTGATCAAAAAGTGAAAATATCAATCAAAGTGTAATTTGGGGCTTAACACGGGTAAGCCTTAATAACTCAACCACACTACTTTTGTATTCTTACCTTTTTCAATAACCGTAACGATCAGTACATTTTCATACTCGGTATCTGCAAAGTCTTTATAGCTTTCCTTTCCCGTAAGGTAGTTGGCAACCCAGGGAATGTTATTGGAATGACCCGAGATTACAATAGTGCCTCCCGCATGTTTATTAAGCATCTTGTCTATTGCATCAGTTTTAAAAGCGTCATAGTCGGTAACACCGATTCCTTTGGAACTAGCCAGTGGAGCAACTGTATTGCGTGTGCGTTTGTAGTTTGTAGTTTGTTGAATAAATAGCATCAACCTGAGTCTTGCCAAGCAGGGTAGCCAAACGCTTCGCCCGTGCGTTACCAGTTTCTGTCAAGTCAGGATCTTTGGTGCCATCGTCTCCTTTTTCTGCATGGCGTACCAAAATAAAAGTGGTCGCTGTCTGAGCGTTGACCAATGAGAGCGTGCTGAAAAGTAAAAGTGTAAATAGATATTTCATAGTCGAATTGTAGGTTTCTTGATTTGCTGCTTATTTAAACAGATCACTCACAGTGGTAGGTATTTCGCACCCTGTGGTCTGGCGGGTATCAGCCAAATGAATGATCTTCCATTCTTTGTCATACTTAACCAACTGAAAGGCATCAATCCCACAATGACTGAATTTTTTTCCTACATAAAACGCGTACCGGGTCCAAACCTGTGCAAATGTTTCATCCACCTCAATGTGGGCATCCCAGATGGGTTCGCTCCAGGGCTCGGGATGGGGCGTGCCCACTGCCTTCAGGAATCCTGTCAGGGAAGATTCTCTTCGCACAACCTGATTTCCCGCTTTGTCTTTTGAGACCGTTGCCATGGTAACTTCTTTCGCAAAAGCACTTCGCACCATAGCGCTGTCACCCAGGTTCATTCCTGTAAAGAGGCGGACGATCGGTTGCATGATGGCCATGCCCTCAGCATCCTGTTGTGCATTTGAGGGGAATGATAACATCAACGCAAATACAAAAAGTAATTTCTTCATAAACACTAATCAATGAGTGTACAAGATTGAAATTTAAGATAAAATGACGTACCGAAGGTATAAGAATGATAGAATTCAAGGTTCACAAATAAAATCTTAAATTTAACACCGATAAAATCGATCTATGAAGCCCGTTTACCTCCTTCTCATTGTATTTCTAGCCTCTAACCATTCTTTTGCCCAACCTAAAGTAGATAGTCTGGAGAATGTCCTGATCACTGCCAAGGGTGACTTAAAAGTGAAAACATTGAATGAACTCTTCCGGGCTCACCTAAGCTCTGATCCTGTAAAAGCGATTGCCTACACACGCGAGGCTCTTGCACTGGCTACTGATATTGATGATAAAAAAGGTATGGCAGCATCGTATAATAACCTTGGGGTTGCTTACCGCAATCAGGGAGCACTCGATAAATCGCTCGAGTATTATCTGATTTCACTACAGATCTATGAAACATTGGATAACAAAGATGGCATTGCCACTACAAAAAATAATATTGGAAATATTTATTCCTTCAAAAAAGATTATGGTCAGGCCATGAAGTACTTTGAAGAGTCGCATACCCAGTTTATGGAATTGAACGACAAGGAAAAAATTATTGGTTCCATGAACAACCTGGGAAACCTGCATAACGATTTACAACTTTATGAACAAGCCCTTAAATACTATTCCGAATCTTTTCAACTTAGTCAACAGAGTGGAAAGGCGTATGCTGATCCGCTCAACAACATTGGTAATCTTTATTTCAAACAAGGTAATTACCAGCGTGCTGTAGAATATTATAATCGTGCCCTTGCATTAGCCCGGCAGGAAAATGATCAGTTGGTGGTGTTAAACGTTCTCACCAGCATGGGCGAAGTATATGCCCGGGCAGGGCAGTTCAAAAATGCGCAGGCTTACCTGGACAGTGCTTTGACCATGAGTGGCGAGATGCAGGCTTTCATTTTTGAGCCAAATATTTTGAAAAGCATGGCCCTTAATTATTCGAAGCAAGGAAAGATGAAGGAAGCTTATGAGTTGATGGTGCGGTATGATATAGCGAAAGAAAAAATTTATGGTGAAGAAAGTAGCCGGAAAATTGCCCAGATGGAAATTGCCCTTGATCTGCAGGAGAAAGAAAAAGAAATGGAACTTGTGAAAAGTGAAAGTGAAATAAATGCTCTGGAGTTGCAAAAGACCCGAATGATTATCACGATAACCATTCTGGCAATCGGGCTCGTTTTAGGAGGTTTTAACCTGGTCTATTCAAAACGAAAGGGTATTAAAAGAAAATGATTACACGCGTCCAGGCTAAAGAACTGCTCTTACGTCTCACAAAAAATCCAAGTCTGCTTCGCCATATGCGTACCCTCGAATTGGTGATGGAGGCATACGCAGAAAAATTGGGAGAAGATAAAGAAGAATGGGCTATTGCAGGCTTGCTTCATGATGCAGACTATGAGGCCTATCCCGAGAAACATCCGCAAGTGATTGTGGAGAAATTAATGACGCTTCATGAACCGAAGATTGCCCACGCTATTTCAGCCCACTACACCAAGTGGAATGTTCCGTACGATACCTTGCTGGATAAAGCCTTGCTGGCGTGCGATGAACTCACAGGTTTCATAGTTGCCTGTTGCCAGGTGCGGCCGGATGGCATTGCAGCGCTGGAACCTAAATCGGTGATTAAGAAATTGAAAGACAAAGGTTTTGCTGCCAAAGTAGAACGCGATGAAGTATACAAAGGCATAGAATTGCTGGGTCTTGACCTGACCGAACACATAACATTCATCATTGAGGTTTTAAAGAAAAACCGCCAGGAACTAGGAATTTAACTTGAATTTCAGGCTCCCGCTTGTGGGGATTTGGTGGAAACTATTACCTTTGACCACCTTAAACACAGAAAAATTATGTTCGAGCAAAATGTAGCAGACGGTGCCAATTTATTCGTGATCATTGTAGCTGTTATCATTGGGTTTGTATCTGCACTAGGATACCTCGATCACCGGAAGACAACCAAGAATCAAAGCAAAGAAGATTAGCATTACCTAAACCAAAATAAAAAGCCTCCCGCTACACAAGCAGGAGGCTTTCTTTTTGATAGACAACTTACTTACCACCAGACGATCCCGAAGACGGAATTATCTGACTGTAAGGAGATTTATATTCTTTTTGATAGTCCTGAAAAGCAAGCTTTTTATAGAAATCACCACTTACAAAGCTGACGAAGATGTGGAACTCTTCGGGTTTGCGGTAGCCGGGCAAGGATGTATAGCCTTCAATAATAGGAACGATGCGAAACTCTTCATCGAGAAAAACAAAATTGGGGTAGCTCATTTGATTATTCAATAAAGCCATCGCTAATTGATGCGAACCTTTGTTTCCGTAAGGAATAAATTTGAATGTTGTACCTCTGAACTGAACATCAGCCGTTTGTTCGGCATCGAACTTAACCGGATAAAACTGCTCATTAAGAAGTTTGGCAATCTTTGGATCCGTAAAGGTGTTTTTGTCCATCACCTTACACCATCCGCACCAATCGGTATATACATCAATAAAGATTTTGCGTTTTTCGGTTTTGGATTTTTCCACCGCCTCTTCGAAGGTAAGCCATTTTACAGGCGAGGCCTCTGCTATCTTAACCTGGGCATTCACCTGCCCAAACCATCCTAAAAACGCTAATAGAAAATATTTTTTCATTTTTCTGTAATTCATTGACTGCAGATGTAACAAAGTTATAAAGAAAAGAAGTTCAATCCGAAGCTAAATAAGCAAAGAGCAAGCCGGAGTAACCGGGTAAACTGTTCGAATATATGCTGTAAGGTTGTACGAAACTGAACATGAGAACTAGCATAAACCCGCAAAATGATATGAATTCGCCAGATTCTAGTGTTGGCACCGGTTTTGGAAAGATTGAAACCGTGCGACTCAAACTCACCCATAAAGATTTTATCCTGTTAGCCGGAATTGTGGTAGCGGTAATCATTGCCCTCACTACACTGATTATGGAATCTAACCTAACGCAGGGTGAAGTTAATCTGAAACTTCCATCCCTCATTAATTCTGCACCATCACCAACTGTTATTATTCAAAAACTTGGTCAGAGCTTTTTTAACAGATAACGTTACTCATGTTCGGTATACATAATATTGGAGCACTGTTTCTATCGCCCGCCTAATCGCTTCGTTAACCGGATAAAAATTCTTTGTTAACTCAAAATCAATTGCATGTAGTTGCATGTAATACTGATTCATCACCGGCACTTCCATTCCGCCTTCAATATTAACTACCGCCTGCTCATACGCTTCGCTTTGTTCTGACTTTATAATCTGGCAGGTAACCAATTCTTTCTTTCCATACTTGTTGGTGCGGGCTGAGTAGCCAAATAATCGACAGATTAAGCCGCGATGCGGATATTCCGTGCAAAGTCCGGCTCCAGATTGTGTAGGGTTTAGAATCAGGCAAATGGTTGAGTCCGACTGACTAATTTTTTCCAGCCATTCTTCGGCCTTGTTTTGCTGATGGAGATAGAAAGCAAACGGAAGGAATTCAAGCACAGTAGCTTCAAGATCGGCTTTGAAGCAACATTTTCCACACCCAAATTTGCAGTGAAGAGTGGTGGCCGTTTGAAAATAAGCAATCTGTTGATCCAGATTTTCAAATACCCGGTGTACGGCCGCCACTTTTTCTTCCAATTGCATTGCGCAAAAATACACAATCCCATCACGAATGGCATTCAGGTAATTACGCCATTTAAAACCTAACGCGCTTTATTTCGTATTTTCACTTACGAAATCCAAAATCCCATGAAAAAGGTTTTAGTACTTCTCTTTCTGCTTGCCTGCATGCACACCAGCTATTCGCAATGGAGCCGGGAGTGGTCCATGGGCTATACGTTTGCCAACCCCACGGGCAAAATGCAACAAAATATAAATCAAGGCCACGGGTTTGTGATGGATTTTCACATGATCGCACCCAGCGATAAATATGCACTGGGTCTCGACTTAAATTATTCTATTTACGGCTACGATCAATCGCGCCAGCAATATATGTTTCCGGATGGCACCACTGCCGACATGGACATTAATGTATCTAATTCTTTTATGAACCTCATGGCTTCGGGGCGATATAATTTGATTACTGGAAAAACAATCACTCCGTATGTCGGAGCAAAGGCTGGTTACTCCTGGTTTAGAACAGACCTGAATATTTACGATCCCAATGATTTCGATAATTGCGCACCTGTTGAAACAGATTTATTACAGAAAGACGGCACGTGGATTTATTCAATCGGTGGTGGTTTACGATACGATCTGTCATCCATTTTTAAGAAACTTGCCAAAGACCGGATGGCTTTGAATCTAAGCGCTTACTATACCCAGGGCGGTACGGTTAACTATATGAATACCGATGCCCCGGATGCACATCATACGAACACACCACCTAACCGTGCCAGCGATTTAGAAGCAGAGTTTATCAATACTCAAACACAGGTTATTCATAAACATCATGTGGGGTACGTGTATTCAAGCTTTGCACAAATGATGGACTACAGACTTACCATTATCTTCCGGTCGGCCCGTTAAGAAGAGTCATACAACCGGATCAAGTTTTTCCTTCTTGCGTTGCTCGGCAATCCATTTCGTGCCGAAGGTTAACTTCGCTGCAAGGGTCATTTTTGGATTGATGACCCGCCAAATAGGAGTGATTTTATTCAGCGCTTTTCCTTGCTGAAGTTGTTCATTTGCTGCTTCGGCTACAATCCTGAGAAAGATTCCCGTTGTTACCGGACACGTTACCTCCGCATCATGTTCAATGGCCAGATCGTTGCGCATCGTTTTTATATCCACCGATTTTCCTTTTGGAATATTTCGAATATAAGCATCTATGGTTCGTGGGTTTGAGATGTACATAATACTGCCCGCCTTCATATCAGCAAAATCTTTATCCAATACTTTCACTACCGAATGATCTTGCTCCATTTTATCAATCCACAATTTCTTGCTGGCAATTTTCTTCTTGCTGTCCTTTACCGCCATGGTCTTCCTTTTCGATTTCATCTTCTGTTTTGTGAATATAGAAAAAATCAGTTCAGCAAATCTGGCTGATACTTCAATGACACGAGACCAGTTTCGTACGTTTTACTTTCAACAAGTTTAAGTTTCTTTCGCGTAGAAATATCATGAAACAGCGGCTTACCTGCACCCAGTAAAATCGGGTGTATCGAAAGCCAATACTCATCAATCAGGTTGAGATTAATGAACTGTGTGGTAAGATCGGCTCCACCAAAAAGCCATATGTCTTTACCTTCTTGTTGTTTGAGCTGTTTGATTATTTCTTCCACGTCTCCCTTCAGCAACTCTATGCCCGGTGTAACGGGCAAGGTGTGGGAGAACACATAGGTTTTCGCATGACTCCATGGAGTTGCACCGTCATAACCCTTCATCATTTCGTAGGTTTTACGGCCCATCACCAACGCATCTATCCGCTTCGAAAATTCATTCAGACCATAATCCTGATCGGTAAAGCACCAATCGTATTCTCCGTTCGGTCCTTCAATAAATCCATCCAGGCTTACTGCAAGACCAAGAATAATTTTTCTCATAATCGTACTATTTAAAATTTTCCAGGCGTCTGACCTTTCTAAGCGGTCTGACGCCTTTAAATTAATTCAGCTCCTCACAAATAAATCCCTGATAAGACAACAACTGAATTGCCTGCTGTGGTTGCACCGAAGCGGAAACTATGCGAAGGATACGGTCGCAATCATCGAGTGCAAAATTCCATTGCCCTTGTCCTGCCAATCTATTTAACAAAGGTGCCAGCTGATTCACGCTTTCATGATTCTGTACCGATGTCTTAAAAACCAATACTTCCATACGTAAAAAGAATTATACATGTTGTTAAACAAGCGATCAGAAATCCTACAACCAATATCATTAACCTGGTGCGACTCATGCTACCCCCAATTGTATTTCCGTTGAATTAGCGTCCGGAAAATTAAAGTCGGCATTAATGTAGATTTCCCTATTTACACCAACCGGCAGCAAAGATTCTTTCTTAATATACTCCATCAGTTTTTCATAGCTCGCAGGAATTTCAAGCCAGTTGCCTTCATGTCGTATACTCATACACTTAAATTCTTCGGTGCGCTTAAAATGAAATTTACCATCATAATCTGCAAGCACCTCGGCCACCGGTAATGAAATTTCAAGTATGAATGGCTTTGTTGCATCGCCCATAAAACCGACATAATGCCAATGGATGGGGCCTGTGATTGTAAGATTGTTGACTACGGCTTCCTTAAATAACTCAGGCGCTACCCAAAAAAGTTTATTCAACTCCCCTACCGTAGTTTCAGTTCGGTAAAACAGAAAATTAATGGGTTTTACTTTACGAAGTTCAGGGATTGATTCTGTTGTTGGTTCCATACATCTAAATTTTATGCTAATCAACGGTCAGTGTATGACAACCCTATGTCAATAGAAAAAATTTATTTTAAGTTTTTTTTAAACGAGTGACAGCCCTATGTCAGGAGGAAATGAATTGGGAATTGGGTATTGGGAAATGGGAAATGGGAAATGGGAAGCCCGATTAGGATTTAGTTGTTTCCTTAGGTAAGCGTGAATGGTGCAGGAATAGTTCTTCGGAGAGTTGGGCAACCCGCTCACGCAGAATGTCCGGGCTCTCAACTTCTACCCCACTGCCATACATCAACAACCAGCGGGCAATGAAGTCGACACTATCCATCATAAATTCAGCCCGGATGCGATCTCCCAAATCTGTTTGTGTAGTAGTTGAGCTGAGTGTTCTTTCTTTCAAAACCTTTTTATCAAAGACAACCACAGCCTGTACCAGATTTTGATTGGAATGATACATCGCCTGAAAATATTCCTTTAATGAAACTGTACTGCGACCTTCAAATTTTTCATCTGTCGTAACCAGATTTTTAATCCGGTCGGCTCTAAAATCGCGATAGCCATTGCGCAGCCTGCACCACCCAATCAGATGCCAGGCCAAGCTGTAATAGAATATACCTGCTGGCTCAACCAACCGGGAGGATACTTCGCCCGAACTACTGCAATAGTCAATTTTAACAACCCGTTTTTGAGCCACTGCCCGTTGAATCTCCGTCATGAAATGATTTGGAAAAGATTCGTCCTGGCCATCCTTGCGGCCTCGAAAGTAAACCTCCATGTTAGAATCGAGGGTTTCGAGACTGTCCTTATCGGTATCGTTTAGCACTGACTTGATTTTATAAAGAGCCGAATCAAAAGCTATACGAACAGATTTATCTGCAATCTTTTCAACCAGCTTTCCCGCCAGCATCATCGAGTTGGCTTCATCCTGGGTAAACATAACCGGTGGCAAATGAAAGCCATCCACAATAAAATATCCTTTGCCGGCCTCCGAACCAATGGGCACACCTGCTTCCATCAGTGCCTTCACATCCCGGTAAACGGTGCGTTGGCTCATGCCAAATCGATCCGCAATTTCTTCAGCCTTCACCACCCGCTTGGTTTGCAAATGGATAAGAATAGCAGTAAGGCGATCGATGCGGTTCATAAATCAAAAATAATAAACCCCGATCAATCGGGGTTTATTAGTCATCTCAAACTATCTAATGATATTACCAGAAAATTGCATAAAGAATGGCACAGATGATAAGAATAACAGTAGCGCCAATATTGAAGGCTGGACTTGTTTTGAAAAGTTCTGCTGTAAGATTGATTCCTTTTTCATTCACTTTTCCCTTTCCTTCCAGATAGCTTATTACCAAAATGATGGTAATAGAGGCAAGGGCGGTAATAAACATCTGGTCCATAAAAGGAATGTTCACAAAGATGGCAGCATCAGACCAGCCATTGGGTGCAACCTTAAAGTAAAGAGCGATGGGAATAGAAAGAATTACACCCCAGATAGCCGCATTGTTCGTTGCCCGTTTCCAGAATAAACCCGTGAGGAATACGGCCAGAATACCCGGACTAACAACACCGGTATACTCCTGGATAAAGATGAAAGCTTGTCCTAAATTTCCGAGCGCAGGTGCAATAATCATGGCAATCACCAAGGCTACGGCACCGCTGATACGACCTACATTTACCGTCAATTTATCCGAAGCATTTTTATTGATGTATGGACGGAAGATATCCATCGTAAAAATAGTAGAGGTTGAATTTAACATCGATGCCAGGGAAGAAACTATTGCGGCTGCCAGCGCTGCCAATACCAGTCCTTTTAGTCCTGTGGGGATAAAACTTCTCACCAGCCAGGGAAAAGCATTGTCGTTAATTACGCCACCGGTCTTGTTTACAAAGCTTGGATCCAATGTTTGTGACGTTAACTGACCGGAAGCATCGGCATTCATCACATAAGCAATGATACCGGGAACCACGACAATAAGAGGGATGATCATTTTTAAAGCTGCCGCAAACACAATTCCTTTCTGTGACTCTTCTAAACTTTTGGCCGCTAATGTTCTTTGAATAATGTACTGGTTAAATCCCCAATAATAAATATTGGCAATCCACATACCACCTATAAGAACAGACAAACCGGGCAATGACCACCAGGCATCTACTCCATCCGGGGTAAGTATCTCTCCCTTGGATAGAATCATGGAAAATTTACCCGGCACCGTATTGTACACATGCACGAATCCATCGATAATACCCCCGGTCGGTGAAACTTTTTCAAGGGTAATATAAGTTGTTACCAATCCACCGAACACCAAGAGGACTACCTGTACTACATCCGTCCAGGCCACGGCAGAGAGCCCTCCCCATAGCGAATACGCGGCCGCGAACAAACCGAGTGCAAGGATGCTATACATCATCAGGCTTCCATCACCAGTACCTATCACGGTATCCATAGCGCGGGCACCGAGGTATAAAACAGTGGTAAGATTGACAAATACAAACAGTGCAATCCAGAAAACTGCCAGAATCGTTTTCAGGTTGGTACTGAACCGTTTCTCAACGAACTCAGGGATCGTATAAATCTCCTTCTTAATGAAGATGGGGAGGAAGAACTTACCTACCACCAATAAAGTTATGGCTGCCATCCATTCGTAACTGGCAATAGCCAAACCAATGGCAAATCCTGAGCCTGACATCCCAATAAATTGTTCCGCTGAAATATTTGCGGCAATCAAAGAAGCCCCAATAGCCCACCAGGGTAGTGATTTACTGGCTAAAAAATAATCTTCGGCATTCTTCTGATGGCCTTCTTTATCACGCGAAACCCACAGGCCAATACCCAGGATTAACGCACAATAGGCGGTAAATACAACAATGTCTAATCCGGATAAACTCATAGGTAGAACGGTTAGGTATAAGAATGATTATTGCTTAGGTAAAAATTACGAATTTCAAATGAACACCTTCTTTTAATGTTACCAAATAAAAATCAGGTTCTTTTTTGAAACTAGCAACATATTTCTCCCGGACTTTCTGATAATAATTATCAATGGCACCTTTCGGAATCAGATTTATGACATAACCCCCAAGTCCACCCATAAACATCTCTGGAAGCGGTGCGGTTAACCGAGCCAAAAAGTTTGACTCCAGGTTAATCTTTACGAGAAATTGAAGAAGCTATATAACTTTGGATGTATGAGTAGAATCTGCTTGTCTATAAAATCGAATAGCAGATATCCATATTGAAGCCTTCTGCCATCGAACAACAAGACAGCAACTTACTCTTCAATCAACTTGCATTATTTAGTCCTGATAACCTAGACGCCAGCTCCTGAAATAATAATCGAACAATGAATAAGCTTAAATTCTGAATTCTCCTGTGGCTGATGAACATTAGACTTCACCTGGAAAATGCCCCTCGTTCGACCGTAAACGGACGCTTACCTTCAGGTTCGGACAACAAATGAATTGTAAAAGTGCTTAAAAGACCCGGAAAAGGTGTTATCCCTGTTGGTACATGCTTTGGATAGGTAATTAAAATCATCGTGCATGCTTAAAAACTATCTGCTCCTCTTTTCACGCAACCTCCGAAGACAAAAATTATTTTCATTCATTAACCTGCTGGGGCTTACCGTAAGCATTGTAAGCACACTGGTGATTTATCTATATGTACGTCACGAATTTAGTTACGATCGGTTCCACAACGATGCCGATCGCATTTACCGCATTAACCAGACTTTTATCTGGGGCGAAGGCAATAACAATCAGCAGTTTTCTTCAACTGGCCCCGGTGTAGCCTATGCGATAGACGCTGAGATGGCAGAAGTAGAACTACTAACGAGTATTCATACGCCTGGTAATTTCATTGTTTCGTATACCAATCCTTCTCACGAAGTTATTTCGTTTGAAGAATCCAACGTACTGGCTGCCGATTCAAATTTTTTTAAGATGTTCAACTTTCCCATCATCATGGGAAACAAAGAAACTCCACTGGAGCATGCCAACACGATGGTTATGGTGGAGTCAACCGCAAAATACTATTTTGGAGATGAAGACCCAATCGGCAAACTCGTGTATCTGGGTAACCTGGGTGTGGATGGCGAAAAGAGAACCTTTGAGGTTACTGCTGTTGTAAAAGACCTGCCCGACAATTCGTACATCGAATTTGATGTTCTTCTTTCGATGAACAGTTTTCCGCAGGTAAAAAGAATTTATTGGAGTTGGATCTGGACACAACTGGAAACCTATGTGCGGCTCGATAAAAATGCAGACCTCCCAACTGTTAAAAGTAAACTCGCCCAAATTCCGCGCAAGCATGCTGAACAGACTTTGCAGCGTATTATGAACACTACCTTTGAAGATTACATAAAGTCTGGAAAAAAATGGGAGCTATTTTTACAACCTCTCACCGACATTCACCTTCCTGAACAGGCAGTGATTAACAGGCTTAATGATTCCGGGAATATAAAAGTAATCTATTCGTTTATCGGGGCGGCCATCTTTATCCTTTTACTCTCCTGTGTTAATTTCATGAATCTGTCAACCGCTCAATTTACGCGCAGGATTAAAGAAGCAAGTGTGCGCAAAATTCTTGGGCTCGGGCGAAAGGAATTGAGTATTAACTACTTTACGGAAGCCTTTTTATTTTGCTTACTCGCATTGATAGCTGCTTTAGCTATCGCACAACTATTATTGCCGGGCTTTAATCTTATAACAGGAAAATCGCTTGAGCTTAATTTAATGAGTGACCCGACATTGATCCTGACTCTATTTGCTCTTATTTCTGTGATGGCTTTGGTTTCAAGCAGTTATCCTGCACTTTTCTTAAGTTCTTTTAACCCGGTGGAAGCTATTAAGGGCAAATTGAAAAGTGGAAAGAAAAGCAGAACATTTCGCAATGGGTTGGTTGTATTTCAATTCAGTGTTTCCATTATACTGATCATTTGCACAACCGTTGTATACGACCAGCTCAAGTATGTTTCAGAAATAGATCTAGGATTTAACAAAGAAAACCTCCTGGTAGTCAATCATATTGAAGGCATAAAAGATGGTGAGAGTTTCGCCAACGCAGCACGTAATGTACCAGGCGTGGTCAGCTCTTCCTGGTGCTCGTCTGTGCCGCCAACTATTTGGGGTAGCGATAAGTTTAGTGCTGAGGGCATGAATGCCCAAACCTTTGCCCTCAATTACACTTCGGCTGACGATGCGTTTATCAACACCCTGGATATTAAATTAAAACTTGGACGCAATTTTTCTAAAGAAACTCCGGGCGATGTTGATCGGGTAATCTTAAATGAAACAGCTATCCACAGAATTGGCTGGAGCCTGGATGAATCGGTAATCGGAAAGAAAATAACAACTCCTGGAGGCGAAGAAACCTTTGAAGTAGTAGGTGTAGTTTCAGACTTTAATTACTGGTCGTTGGAGACAGACATCGAACCATTGGCAATTTTTCATATCAATAACAAAAACGCAAGTTTGAACGCAGGCGATAAACAGTTTATGGTATTACGCGTTGCAGGCCAAAGCAGCGAAGCGTGGAAATCAACCCTTAAACAGCTTACTTCGCTATGGAAAGTTCATGCTGGAGATTCGCCCTTTCAATATTCTTTTGTTGATCAGTCCTTTGCCCAAACCTTCAAAACTCAGCAACAATTTGGCAGTGTGCTTACGATTATGGCCACTCTGGCTATACTTATTGCCAGCCTGGGACTATTGGGTATGATCATTTATTCTCTGGAACAAAGGGCGAAGGAAATTGGAATCCGCAAGGTTTCCGGAGCTTCTGTCTGGAATATTTTAACGCTGATTTCAAGAGGGTATACGCGCCTGATTGTTTTAGCTTTTATTATCGGAGCCCCACTTTCTTATTGGATTACACAACAATGGTTACAGGATTTCTCGTATCGTATAACGCCATCGTGGTGGATGTTTGGATTGGTTGGGATATGCACCTTGTTCCTGGCTATGCTCATCACGGGTTATCACTCCGTGAAGGCTGCTTTAACCAATCCGGTTGATGTACTGAAAGACGAATAATTAATCTTTTTTCAAACTCCAGCCAAAACTACCTAAAACGACCAGCAACAAAAGCCAACCCGAGGCCATCGTGATTTTATTGCCAACTACGTAGGGCCTGGGTTCAAATTTAAATTCGATCGTGTGCTTGCCTGCAGGAACTTCTAATGCCCGTAAAACATAATTGGCGCGAACAATAGGAACCTCGTTGCCATCGATAAATGCATGCCAGCCTTTGGGGTAAAATATTTCGGAGAACACAACCAGTCCATTTGATGTTGACGCAGATTCATATTTGAGATAAGGTGGAGTTCTCTCAACTAATTGGATTGATGATAAGCTGTCTACGGTCAACGGTTGACTGTCAACGGTCGACTGTTGACTGCTAACTACTGCCACTTGCCTTGAATCCACTCTTCCGGTTTGATGCAATTCCTCTGCTGGTGTATTAACCTTCACTACTTCCCGTGCAAACCAGGCTGGCCCATTCGCTGCAGGATTGAGAATCACATTTTCTTTATCCGGCCCGTATACAATGTATTTGGCATTGAGCATGTTCAGGCTCGTGTACGATTCAAAGCGCGGATCTCCCTTTTGAAAATCCTCAATTAGTTTACGTGTGTCTTTTGAAATACAAGAGTCATATAAATCCTGGTAGCGTCTTAACTTGGCTCCATGATAACCTCCCACCGAATTATGAAAGTAAGAAGTGCGGGCTTCCGTGAACGGACTTTGCAAATTATATACCCGATAAAAACTTTTGTCTTTTAAAATTTCCTGATCGGCAGCCGTAGCTACTGCAAATGTATTTTCGCGTTTACGTTTGTAGTTATCCTTGGTAAAGTAACGACTGTCCACAAAGCCGAGATCAACCCATACCAGCACAATGAATACCGGGTAAATAATCATTGGTTTCAGATAATTCTTTAGCAAAGCAAAAATGCCCGCGCTAAAAAGCAGAACCAACCAAAGTGCACGCCAGGCATCTGATCGAAGTAAAGCAACACGATCCTTTTGTAACGCATTTCGAAACCAGGCTGGCAGTTGAACATCTTCAGGTCTCAGAAAACTTCCAAGGCTTCCAACTAAGAGAAAGAAAAATATTAATCCTACTGTAATTAAAAAGGGCCAGATTAATTTTCGTTGAGTTTGTTTATTCCAACCTTGTTTCAATAAATTCTCTAATCCCAGCATCCCCAATAAAGGCATCGAGAAAAGTATAATCACCAGTGCAAAATTGACAGATCTGAATTTATTGTAGCCCGGAAAATAATCAAACATGAAATAATTGAAAGACGAGAAGCTATCCCCCCAACTTAGCATGATACTTAATACACTTAACGATACCAGCCACCACACATATTTTCGTTCTGCAAAAACAATCCCGATCAGGAAAAGAAAACAAACAATTACTCCTGCATAATACGCTCCTATTGTAAAATCCTGCGGCCCCCAATAAGCTGAAGTACGGTTGGCTAATTGATTAATTGTTTCGTTATCTCCGGATTGAACCAATGCTTTGTACGAAGCACTGTTCTGATCTTCCATGAAAAAAGTACGACTGCTGCCACCATAAAAATTTGGTATAAATAAAGTCAGGGGTTCCCAGATACCATACTTGTATTGAAAGGCATACGATTTGGAAAGACCAGATGCATCCTGTTCTGTTTTGGGAGTGGCAATTTCAGAAGGTCCGCGAATCGAATACTGTGTATATTCACTGATTGCCCAAAACTGACCCAAGAAAGTACCCGTAGCAATCACCACGGCCGGAATCAAAATCAAAATCGACTTGAAAAACCCTGCCAGTTGTTTTTCGCGAAATGCAAGTATTAAATGAACGAGTCCGTAAACAAGAACTATTAACATCAAGTAATAGGTAATCTGCAAATGGTTCTCACGTAAGTGGAGCGCAAGCCCGGCTGCGGTGACTCCAAAACCCAGGATTCGTTTTCCTGAAAAGGCGAGATGAATACCGGCAAACACCAACGGCATAAAGGCAATCGCACCAATGCGCGCATTATGTCCTGCCGAAAGCCCGATGATCATATAGGACGATAAACCAAAAGCCAACGCACCCGCAATAGCGAACCACGGCCGTACGCGGAACGATAGCAGCAAAATATAATAGCAGACAAAAGCCAGAAAAATATTTGAAACAGGGTGTGGAAGAAAAACAGCCAGTACCTTTTTCATTCCTAACACAACTCCATCGCTCCAACTTATATTAACGAGATAAGCAGGCATACCAGAAAACATGGAACCTGCCCACAGTCCCTCCTCGCCCGTTTGATCCCTATAATCGCGAAGTTCTTTGGATGAACCGCTCCATTGCTCAATGTCGCCCTGCGAAATAGCCTTGTTATCAAAGAAGACCGGATTAAAAAAGAGTACTGTCACCACGAGGAAAACAATACCCGCAATCAGGTGTGGAAGTATATGGTCAGAGAATTGGATTTTTTTCATCGCGATTGCAAAATAAAGATGCGCAAAATAGGAAGGATTAGGCAAATAAGGTCTGTGATTTACCGATTTTGTATATTGAACTCCACTATCTTATAGGTATGCGTACACTTTTGATTTTCGCTTTTTACTGCGTGCTATTTTTGCCCGCAACTAGTTCAGGCTTTCAATCCGGCAAGATTTCGGGAATTGTTTATCATGACAAAAATAATAATGGGAATCGCGATACGGGTGAAGAAGGGATGGCCGGGGTTTCCGTCTCTGATCAGATTCAGGTTATCACAACCGATGCAATGGGTCGTTATGAAATTGCCCAATCAACAGGGTATGGTTTTGTATTTATCAGTCTACCAACTGGCTTTAAAACAGCCCAGTGGTGGAAGAAAATAACATCGCAAAACTCAGCTTCGGTTGATTTTGCCTTGACAAGTTCACCGGCTCAGGGAACCTTTACATTTATTCACGCTTCGGATACACACATCAGCGATAAAAGTGTTGACCGCATGCAGAAATTACAAGAGATTGTTACCGCAACCAAACCTGATTTCATTTTAGTGACCGGAGATCTGGTAAAAGATGCACTGCGCGTTTCCGAAAAGGAAGCCAGCGGTTACTTTGAACTCTATAAAAGAGAAATCGAAAAGTTTTCAGTTCCTGTCTTTAATGTTCCCGGCAACCATGAAATTTTTGGTATTGAGCGACATCTATCACTGGTTAGCAAGATTCATCCATTATATGGGAAGAAAATGTATCATCATTACCTCGGACCCAACTACTATTCTTTCAACTATGGTGGGGTTCATTTTGTTGGATTGGATGATGTCGACTTTGAAGACCTTTGGTATTATGGCCATGTTGATTCCACACAAATGAAATGGCTTAAAAACGATCTTGCCAAAGTCCCAGCAACTACTCCCGTTATTACCTTTAATCACATTCCATTTTATTCCGGTGGATTGAGTACGGAAGCATTTACTGAAACAGGTCCATCGCGCACATTGGAGCGCGAGCAGGGCGTATTACAATTCAGGCATGTAGTCTCGAATGCTGATGAAATTGTGAAAGCTATTAAAACACATCCATACCCCATAGCCCTGGCTGGTCATTATCATGTACGGCAGGTTTTTTGGTATGAAACCGAAAGCCAGAAAACAAGATTTGAACAAACCGCTGCCGTAGTGGACGCCAGCCGAAGTGAGCATGAAGTGATGCCTTCAGGTGTAACTCTTTATTCTGTTAAAGATGGAAAAGTTGACGAAGGAAAGTTTATTCGACTAGATAAAAAATAAATACGATTAATCTTCAATCTCAGATTAGAATTTTAGAACCGCATAGCCTTTTAGTTGATGTGTGGTGAGCGTTGTGAGTGCTGATGTTGCAACTTTCACTTCGGGTACCATTTTAAACCGATCTATTTTACGTGCTATTAACGACTGACCGCACACAAACATTTTTACACCTGCCTGTTGTAATTCCTGATAGAGCTTTTGATTTGGATTATCAGTACCATACTTTGCCTTGTACGCTTCATTATTCAACACCGTAAAGGCTGCGCTTCCATGAATGACCACCACTACCTGAATTTTTTCTTTAGGCACTCCCCCCATCACGTGTAGATTAATCATACGCGCAACATTAAAGAGTGGCCAGTTAATTGAATCGTATTTTTCAGTATTGGAAACAACTTCAACAATGATCTTGTAATCAAGCGTTGGATCAGGCTTTTCTTCCGCATAGGGAATTTCAAAAATACCACCAAAGTTTTTAACAACCGGATTTACCCGATTTTGTGATGCTGCGCTTAACGACAAACAAAAAAGGAAAATTGAAAGAATAAATTTCATAAATGATCTTTTAAAATATTCAAAGCTGCTACGAAAATAAGAACAGCAGTTATCCTTCTGATGTAAATCGAGTTAAAGGTTTTCGATCCAAGGCGCGATCCGATTTGTCCGCCCACCAACACAGCCAGTAATAACGGAAAAATAAACGCCCAATCAATAGTGTGTGTTCCTGCAACAAACTGACCTACCAATCCACCCATTGAATTTACCAGAATGAAAGCACTTGCCAGGGCAGAGATTTTTTTTGCTTCACCCCAGTTGATCAGATGCAAAACGGGCGATAAAAAGATACCCCCACCAATACTCACCAAACCCGAAAGCAACCCAATGCCACCACCTACTGCAATCTGACTGGTTAAATTCAACTGCTTGCCGTTTCCTGCAACCGGTTTTATCCAAAGGAAAATTGCAGCCAGCAAAAGCGTGAATCCCAAAAGAATAAAAAAGGTAGAGTCATTTAATTTCCAAAAACCACCTAGCATTGCCATGGGCACACTCGCCACCAGAAACGGCCAGATTTCTTTCCAGGATAATTTACCATCGCGATAAAAAATAATGACACCACCCGTTACTACCACAATATTGCACAGCAAAGCCGCAGGTCGGATCGTTTCCGGAAGTAATCCAAAGAAAGGCTGCGCCATGAGTGCGAGATAACTCGAGCCGCCCCCAAAGCCTACGGATGAATAAATTAAGGCAACAAAAAAAAAGCAAATCAGTAGTATGTATAGCTCCATGACTAGCGAGCTCGCTTTACATCAATGGACGTTAAGGACTTAACGTATCTCCTACCCGTTATGTAATCCTTCGATGAAATTATAAGAATTGATTCATCAAGGTCACTTATTTTTATACCGTTCTTTGAAGTGACTAAAAATACGGTTTCACCAGTGGGTGAATTAAAAAGTTCATTCCATGAATACACTACCAAATATCCATCAGCCGCTTTACATTGAAAATAAAATTCACTTAGTACTTTGGGGCTTTCTGTATTGATCTCAACTTTTTGCAATACTTCCTTTAGCAACACCCCCTTAAGGGCTTTCTGTTCACTTTTCTTTTCGCCCAGGTGATTTGTTATTGTAACATCACCAATTGATAGTTCAGGATACTTTGTCAAATCCGACAGGGTAATAGTTACCGGTGATTTTACTTCTCCCGAAATAACAAAGGAGGTTGTACGTCCTGGAGCTTTCTGGCTGAATCCTGCAAAACTTATTAAAGTGCAGAGAAGTAGGCTTATTATTTTCATAAACTCAAATAAATTTTATCCACCTATGGTTGACATTGACTCTATGGCAGGGGTACCGCTCCTTCTTTCTTCCGCTTCGAACCCATCCTTCGGTCGGTTGCTGAATGCCTTCAGTAATTCTGCTTTTATTTCATCATCACTTCTACCTTCCCGCATCAGGTTTTTAACATTCAACACACCTTCATCATACAAACAGGTTTTCAAAACTCCTTGTGCGGTTACCCGGATGCGGTTACAGGTGCCACAAAAGGTACGACTAAACGCTGCGATAATTCCGATATCACCTGCGTAACCCGGAATTTTATAGTTGGATGAAGTTGAATGTGGCGGGTCGGGTAATCGTTCCAACATAGGATAATGACTGCGAATCAACTCAAGAATTTTCTTGTACGTCCATGGCAATGAAGTGTAATGATTTCCCTCGCCATTAAATGGCATCTCTTCAATAAAACGTACCGAAACCGGATGCTGACGGGTTAACTCAACTAAAGGAAGAATATCGTCAATATTCTTTCCGTCCATCACCACAGCATTGATCTTTACGGGAATCTGAGCTTTGAGTAGTAATTGCAAGGTATACCATGTCTTCTCAAACTCATCCCTGCGGGTAATCGTTTTGAACCGCTCCCGATCCAAGGTATCCAGACTTAAATTCACGGAAGCAATTCCTAATGATTTAAGTTCCGGAATGTGCGGGCCGGTAAGAATGCCATTGGTGGTGAGACGGACATCGTTAATACCTTCAATGCTTACGATTCTGCGAATCAAACTCATCAGATCAGTTCGCACAAAAGGCTCACCTCCTGTCAGTCTTACTTTGGAAATACCCATGCTGGCGAGCAACGTAATGAGTCGCTCAATTTCTTCGAAGGTTAATAATTGCTTTTTAGGAAGGTACTTGATTCCCTCCTCGGGCATGCAATAAAAACAACGCAGGTTACACCGGTCTGTTACCGCCAGTCGCAGGTAGTTGAGTGGCCGGCCGTGATTATCATATAGTTGCGAAGGTTGCATCCGAAACGCAAGATAGATATGAACGATGTAATTATACGAATGATTGGAGTATGTATATTTGTTAAATGATCGTAAAAATCAAAACGTTTGGCATCTCACGCGATATCCTCGGGGGCCGCGATGTAAGTATGGAACTAACCGGAACTTCTGTCGGTGACTTGCGCAAGTCGCTATCAAAACAGTTTCCGGCCCTGGACAAATTGAATTCGCTTTTTATTGCCGTTAATCAGGAATATGCACCGGACGAAAAAGTGCTTTCCGTAACAGATGAGATTGCATTAATCCCACCGGTTAGCGGAGGCTAGTCAATTTAAAAATTCTGATGATTGAGATTACCGAACAGCCCATTGTGGTACAAAAAGTTATTGATGCGGCTTCATTAAAAGAAGCCGGTGCAATCAATACGTTTATTGGCACGGTGCGCAACCAGACTGCAGGTAAAAAGGTTGTCAAACTAGAATATGAAGCGTATGATGCGATGGCTATTGCTGAAATTCAAAAAATAATTGATCGAGCTACTCTACAATGGAACCTAACCGGTTGGGCCATAAGCCATCGCATAGGAACTTTGTTTCCGGGAGAGATTGCAGTAGTAGTGGCCGTTTCAACCCCGCATAGAAAAGAATCTTTTGCCGCCTGTCAGTTTATTATCGACAGCTTAAAACAGACGGTTCCCATCTGGAAAAAAGAGTTTTTTGAAGATGGAGACCAATGGGTTTCGGCTCATCCTTAATTTGGTTCTTTAGAAGAAGCGGAAAATAAAAAAGCGTCAGAATTATCTGACGCTTTTACTTTCGGGTATTACCCAGAATTAAATTTGACTTGCTATCATCACCAAAAGCGTAATGATTGCTATTGCAATCAACAACCCCGATGAGATTACAATCAGCAAATCCCGATTAATCGGGTTAAGCTGAAAGCCATTTAATAGATTTCTTCCAATTGATTTCATAGCCAACATTTTTAGACATACAAATTTAACATTTCGATTGTTAAAAAGTTCATGAATAGACAAATCAAAAATCTGAATTGTCATTTCATTCGTTTGCAGAAAAATTTACTTGGAGAATCAGTTAATAGATTGTGCCCTAAAAGATTAATAAATCGTCACTTACGGAAATTTTATTAAAAATTATCCTTTATAAGATTGTCAGATTTCCAGGCTTGCTATTTAGTCTTTCTTAGAAAATCCTTCTTGCCCCCTCGCTTTTCCATCAGTTTTATCTCCTCAATAACGATGTCATGCGAAAGCGCTTTACACATATCATAAATAGTAAGTGCAGCTACCGATGCGGCTGTTAAGGCTTCCATTTCAACTCCGGTTTTCGATGTTATGATTGTTTCTGTATGAATGATCGCTTTTTGATTCTTAACAGAAATATGAATCTGGCAATCTTCAAGATTTAACGGATGACAAAATGGAATAAGGTCATGGGTTCTTTTGACTGCCATCACTCCGGCAATGATGGCCGTCTGGAACACCGGACCTTTTTTAGTGATCAGCTCATCGCCATCCATTTTCGAGAGAATTTCTTTGCCTAAAAACACGATGGCTTGCGCTTTCGCAATCCTTTTGGTAGGCTTTTTCCCCGATACATCTACCATTTGGGGGTTGCCGGAGGCGTCAATATGTGTAAATTGTTTCTTCATTGTAGTCGAGCACGCAAGTAAATCAAAGGTAACAATTCATGATCAGCGTTTCAGAGGCTTCATCAATAATTCTCTCGCACTCAATTGATACCGGTGTCGAAGAAATTTCTATTCAGGAATCTTGTGGTCGCATTTTGCGCGAAGAAGTGCGGGCCGATCGCGACTTTCCACCCTTCAATCGCGTGGCGATGGATGGTATCGCGATCGATTCGGCAGCCTGGAAAAATGGAATCCGAAAATTTCCCATCGAAAACATACAGGCAGCCGGAAAACAGCAATTGCGATTAAGTAAATCAGAATCTTGTATGGAAGTGATGACAGGCGCCATGCTTCCACTCGGTACGGACACCGTTATCCGATACGAAGACCTGGAAATAAAAGCGCAAACAGCTACCGTGTTGATCCATGAAATTCAAACGGGTGATAACATTCACAAACAAAGCCAGGATGCCAAACACAATGACGTTCTGCTTGCGCCCGGAGTAAAAATTTCGCCAGCCGAAGTTGCTTTGATGGCCTCCGTGGGGATGAAAAAAGTATCAGTCTCTTCTTTTCCAAAAACGGCCATCATTTCCACGGGCGATGAATTGGTTCCAGTTGATCTCATTCCGCTGCCCTATCAAATAAGAAGATCAAACAGTTATGCCTTACAGGCTGCCTTACTGGAAATAGGTTGCCCGGCTGATCAGTTTCATATTCCCGATCAGCAAGAAATTCTTGAAACTGAGGTGCGGAAAATTCTGGAGCACTATCAACTAATCATTTTTTCCGGTGGCGTGTCAAAAGGAAAATTTGATTTCGTTCCTCAAACCCTCGAGCGAAATGGAATTCAGAAACGATTTCACCAGGTGAGTCAAAAACCCGGCAAGCCACTTTGGTTTGGCACCTCACGCAAACACGTTGTCTTTGCCCTTCCGGGGAATCCTGTTTCCACCTACATGTGTTTTTACCGTTACATAAAACCCTGGCTGATGAAAAGTTTGAATGGAGCGCTTGAGCAAAAGCAAGTTGTACTTGCAGCCAATTTTTCTTTCAAGCCACCGCTCACATACTTTTTACAAGTGCAGGTTGAAAATGAACGCGGACAATTGAAAGCTTATCCAAAAGCCGGTGGCGGGTCAGGAGACTTTGCGAACCTGAAAGAAGTCACCGGTTTTATTGAGCTGCCGGCTGAAGCAACGGAGTTTAAAGCGGGTCAGGCCTTCGATTATTATACTTTCAGAAATTAAATAAGGGGAATGCTTCAAATCATTACTGCGCTGATAGTTTCCATAACCTCACTCATTGCTGCTTCCCGGTATTTGAAACTCCATCCTTTCTTCTCATTAATACTGGCATCTCTTCTCTTTGGCATCCTGATGGGCAAACCTATACTCGAAATTTTCATTTCTATGCAAGCTGGGTTTGGATCGTTGCTACAGCAGATTGGCTTTCTGGTGGCCATTGGTTCGTGTTTAGGAATTGTACTGGAACGAACAGGCGCAATGACAACTATCGGCAGCAGAATCATCGTTGCGTTCGGACCAAAGAAAACAGTTTTAGCGATGTCGATGATCGGAGTGCTGGTGGGCATTCCCGTATTTTGTGATTCCGGATTTATAATTCTCTCGCGTTTGATACCAGCCTTATCTGCATCGGGTGTCAATCCGGCCCAACTGTCGCTTGCACTTTCTTCCGGACTCTATACTTCACATACGCTGGTTGCGCCTACGCCCGGTCCGTTAGCGGCTGCCGCCAATCTGGGAGTTGCCTCAAACCTGGGCATCGTAATTTTAATTGGATTGATGGGTTCCGTTCCGGTAGCGTTGGTTTCGTATTTCTTTTCAAAAAGACTTGGCGCCAACATTACTACTACACAATCCACCCAAACTGAAATACCACCAGGCAAACATTCCTTCCTATTGACAATTTTACCGTTGGTCTTGCCCATCATATTGATTGCTTCCGGTTCGTTTGCTCATCTCATTCCAACACTAACAAAAGGTGTCAACGTTCTTCAAATCATCGGCAATCCTTCTATTGCACTTTTGGTTGGCTTATTATGTTCTACAATACTGATTTCGAAAAGTCAAAAAACCGAATGGCCGGGCTGGATTTCTGAAGCGCTGAAAGATGCTGGAATTATTCTGCTGATCACCGGAGCCGGTGGAGCCTTTGGTGGAGTCATAAAATCAAGTGGTGTAGATGTTATTCTGAAAGAGTATATGGCAAACTCAGAAGCTGGTGGAATTATCTTTTTATTAATCGGGTTTGTGCTTGCCGCGATTTTAAAAACTGCACAGGGCTCTTCCACATCGGCCATTATCATTACCAGTTCATTACTCGTTCCGCTCACGTCCACCGCAGGATTTGTCTCTCCTGTTGATCTATCAATCTTAATTCTGGCGATTGGGGGTGGCGCCATGACGGTTTCGCATGCCAATGATTCTTACTTCTGGGTGGTATCGCAATTCAGTGGTATCCGTGAACGTGATGCCTATCGTAGCTATACCGTTGTAACCCTGGCGCAAGGACTTACCGCATTGGTGACGGCAATGCTATTATTCATTGTGTTATGAAAGTAGTTATAGCACCGGATAAATTTAAAGGGTCTCTTTCAGCAGCGGAAGTATGCATTGCCATTGAACGTGGTTTAAAACGTATTAACCCTTCGATCAAAATTATTTCAGTGCCCATGGCCGATGGCGGAGAAGGGACGTGCGAATTACTAACCACGCATTCAAAAGGTACGATTGTTACTTGTAGTATTTCTAATCCATTGTTCAGAAAAATCAATACCTCGTATGGTATTTCTGGCGATGGCTCCACCGCCTTTATTGAAATGGCGAGTGCTTCGGGTTTGCAGTTGCTAAAGCCAGAAGAACGTAATCCACTCAACACCACAACCTATGGCACCGGAGAACTAATCGCACATGCCATTAAACAAGGTGTAAAAAAAATAGTACTTGCGATTGGTGGCAGCGCTACGAATGATGCGGGCATTGGCATGGCAGCTGCGTTGGGTATGAAATTTCTTGATAAGCATGGGCAACCACTTGACCCGATTGGTGAAAATCTGATTCATGTTCATTCCATAATTGATGACAACTTCGTATTAAACCAAAAGCCTATTGAAGCAATTGTACTTTGTGATGTTGACAACGAACTGTTTGGCCCACGGGGCGCAGCTTATGTTTATGGTCCGCAGAAAGGAGCCGATGAACAAGCTATTCAGGTTCTTGATTCAGGTCTTAGAAATTTTGCCCGTGTTGTCAAATCACAAATGAAGTTAAACCCTGACTTTCCCGGTGCCGGTGCAGCGGGTGGATTAGGGGCCGGGGCAAAAGTATTTTTGAAGGCAGCTTTTTTTCGTGGGGTTGAGTACTTATTGAATGTAATGAGGTTAGAAGATGAAATTAAACAGACTGATCTTGTCATTACCGGAGAAGGAAAGATGGACGAACAAACATTATCCGGCAAGGTGGTTATGGGTGTAACTGAACTCGCACATAAACATCACAAACCCGTTATCGCCCTAGCTGGAATAAATCAACTATCGGATAAAGAGATCCAAAGCCTTGGCTTACAAAAGGTGATAACACTCGTAAACGAGCATACGACCGCGACCGAAGCAATAGCAAACGCCTCTGAGTTAATTTCGAACCGTATTTACGAGAATCTGAAAGACGATCAGTCCTTCTTTACAAAGAGATAATCCATAGACTTTCCGTCACCCGAAATTGTTGCTTTTAGATTTTTACCATCCAGTTGGTAAGAAATTTTCTTGGGAAAATCATGTGCTGGGTTTTCGCAAACAAACCCGTTGGACGTTAGCTCAGTAAATTTAAAATAGATCGGTTCTTTGTTCTCAGGCACATCGGCAACATAATTAAGTTCATTGTTCTTTAACACGATTCTGATCTTTTCAACAAACGAGGTATCCGATCCATTCATAGAAATTCCCCAACCCTGCAAGTCATTATTTTCGGTTCTTATCCATCGTTCGTTAGCGGTACGGCCGGGCTTTACGTTGGTGCGATTCCAGGTACCTTCCAGCCATGAAAGATCCTTCAATTTTTGTTGAACTGATGCCGGTTGCGAAAAAGCAACTTGAGAAAAGAGCAGCACAAGGATCAGAATTCTCATAAGGTTATTTTATGTAAGTTGCGCGGGATGCCTCAAAATTCAAAATAAGAATGTCGTTATCTACAGACGAACTGCTTGTATTACAAAAACTTTCAACAGCGGGTGGCACCGGAAATGTGATGGAATTTCTGAACTACCGTGCTGCCGATTTCGATAAGGCATTTCAGTTCGCCAACAACCTTCAAAACAAAGATCTGGTGAAACTACTCTATTCGAATTTCAATAAGAACCTGGTGGTAGTAGAGTTAACCTTGCTGGGGTACCAGGCTTGGAAAAAAGACAAGTGATTTTCTCCTGATTGTTCCAATTCGATCAATTAAGCCGCCCAATAAGAAAACCTCGCCCCCATTTGCACAGGGCTGGCCACAAGGCTAAATTTGTAGCCCCGTAATTAAATTAATCTCAGATGTTCGATAGTTTAAGTATTAAGTTGGAAAAGGCCTTTCAAACCCTGAAAGGCCAGGGAAGGATTACAGAAATTAACGTTGCCACCACCGTAAAAGAAATTCGCAAGGCCCTGATTGATGCGGACGTAAACTATAAGGTAGCCAAAGAAGTAACGGACGAAATCAAAGAAAAAGCAATGGGGCAAAATGTGCTCACCGCTGTTTCTCCGGGCCAATTACTCACAAAAATCACAAATGATGAACTCACCCAGTTAATGGGTGGCGAAAATGAAGATATTTCGATTGAAGGCAACCCCGCCATTATTCTGATTGCCGGGTTGCAAGGTTCCGGTAAAACTACCTTCTCGGGCAAACTCGCTAACTACCTGAAGCGTCAGGGAAGACAAGTACTGTTAACCGCCTGCGATATTTATCGGCCGGCTGCTATTAATCAGTTGAAGGTATTGGGCGAGCAGGTGGGCGTGGAAGTCTATGCCGAGCCCGACAACAAAGATGCAGTAAAGATCGCGAAGGCGGCTATTGAACATGCGAAGAAAAATAATTTCCGCATTGTGATTGTGGATACAGCCGGTCGTCTTGCTGTTGACGAAGCGATGATGGATGAGATTGCCCGATTGAAGGAAGCACTCAAACCATCCGAAACATTGTTTGTGGTTGACGCGATGACAGGCCAGGATGCGGTGAATACCGCGAAGGCATTCAATGATCGGTTGAATTTTAATGGTGTGGTGCTCACCAAACTGGATGGCGACACCCGTGGTGGTGCGGCTCTTTCCATTCGCAGAATAGTTGACAAACCAATTAAGTTTATTAGCTCGGGCGAAAAAATGGAGGCGATTGATCGTTTTTACCCCGATCGGATGGCGAGCAGGATCCTGGGCATGGGTGATGTGGTGAGTTTGGTAGAAAAAGCGCAGCAAACTTTTGATGAAGATGAAGCGAAAAGGCTCAACGCTAAAATGCGTAAGAACCAGTTCGACTTCAACGACTTTCTTTCTCAGCTTGAACAGATCAAGAAGATGGGTAACATGAAAGATCTTTTAGGCATGATCCCCGGCATGGGTAAGGCCATGAAAGGTGTGGACATCGATGATAATTCGTTTAAACCCATTGAGGCGATTATTCGGTCGATGACGATTGAAGAACGAGAAAATCCGGATAAAATAAACCCAAGCCGTAAAAACAGAATTGCGAAAGGGAGCGGCACCAATGTGCAACAGGTAAATCAGTTGCTGAAGCAGTTTGAAGACATGCGCAAATTGATGAAGACCATGAATAAAATGGGTGGTGGCAAACGGGCCCTCAATGCATTAAATCCTTTTGGAAGGTAATTTGGGGCTGTCTCAAAAGTCTTTCGGTCATCGCGGGCTTTGACCCGCGATCCAGTTTCGTCAAGGTAAGATGGGATTCCTGCTCAAGGCCTGAATGACATTTAAATTTTAAATGACTTTTGAGATAGCCTGTTTATAAGCTTATTTCCGTTGGGGAATAAATGCTTGAATCAGGTTGTCTAAGATCCACAAACCGAATCTTGTTGGTCAATTTCGAAACATACCTTTCATGTCATGAAATCAATCGTAAAACTTTGCTTGTTGGTTTCCATACTTGCCATCAGCCCATTCAGTCAGGCGCAAACAAAATCTGACCTGGATAAAAAAGTCGAACAATTTTTGAATACTCATAAACGTGAGTGGCGCGACATGAATGTTCCTTACGAGGATGGAAAAATTCTCTACGACCTGATTGTAAAAAATGGCTATACATCAGCCTTGGAAATTGGCACCTCAACGGGGCACTCCACAATTTGGCTTGCCTGGGCGATGAGTAAAACCGGTGGCAAAGTAATTACACTCGAACTGAATGAACGCAGATATAAAGAAGCTTTAAAGAACATTGCCGAGGCCGGGCTTTCTGAATTTGTAGATGCTCGATTGGGAAATGCGCACGACCTGGTAAAACAATTGCCCGGTCCATTCGATTTTATTTTTTCCGATGCCGACAAAGACTGGTATAAGCAGTACTTCATCGATCTCGAATCAAAGCTTAAGGCTGGAGGCTGCTTCACCACCCATAATGTAGCAGATGGCCAGGCTGATGCTGACTTTATGAACTATGTAAAAAATCATACTCAGTTTACCACCAGCATCGATCGAACCAGCCGGGCTGGTATTATGATTAGCTACAAAAAGAAATGATTCTCGTCATCCGGTAAAAAGTATTACAGATTATCTTTACAACCTTAAACCCTCATTATGAAACTCACGGCCCGCAACACCCACCGGGATATTGCTTACTTCTACCTCGGTCTTATTATCGCTTTTTCCTTTTCAGGGATTTTTCTAAACCACCGCCAGGACTGGCACCCCAGAAGATACACCTACAATTCGCAGGAAATACAACTTAAAACACAAATAGTGAAAGACTCTGTGAACGATCGGTTTATTGCAGCTTTTACAGACGAATTTAAAATCAAAGATAATTTAAGGCGGTTCTCGGTAGATGGAAACAACCTGAGAATCTCCTATGTAAACAATGATGTTCAGGTAGACCTTGCTACGGGAAAAGGGAAAATTGAATCGTATAAAATCACTCCGGTGCTGGGGCAAATGACTATCCTACACGTAGATACAAGTAAATGGTGGATCTACTATTCCGATGTTTTTGGTGTTGCCATGTTGGTCATTGCCTTTACAGGCATGTTCATTCAAAAGGGTGAAAATAGTTTTTGGGGCCGAGGCTGGAAGTTGGCGTTGATAGGTCTTATCTTTCCATTAATCTTTCTGTTTTTACTTTCCTAACAAATACATATGTCGGCTACCGATTCGCTTTTTCAATCTTTATTAAAAGATGAAGTCTCAACATTCGGACAGCTGAAAAAATTTACAGCGGGTTCAGTAATCCTGCAAGAAGACAGCTTCATCAAGGCTATTCCATTGGTATTAAATGGAAGTCTAAAAGTACTGCGCACAGATTCAGATGGACATGAAATTCTTCTTTATTACATTACACCCGGAGAAAGTTGTATCATGTCTTTTCTCGGTGGCATCCACAACGAGACCAGCAAGGTGAAAGCAATTGTGGAAGAAGATGCCGAGATTCTTTTCATCCCGGTAGAAAAAGCCAGCGAATGGGTGAAGAAGTTTCCGGAATGGTCTGATTTTATTTTCAGACTCTATCACAAACGCTTTGAGGAATTACTCACCGCGGTCAATGCTATCGCATTTCAAAAACTGGACACGCGTCTTCTCCAATTATTAAAACAAAAGTCAGAGTTGTATCAATCGAAAGAAATTAAGGTCACCCACCAGCAACTGGCTGATGAATTGGGTACAGCTAGGGAGGCAGTTTCGCGGGTGATGAAACAAATGGAGAACGAAGGTCTGGTGCAGCTTTCGAGAAACAAAATAACACTTCTGTAACCCTTATCACAAAACATCTTAAACGTGTCTGGTAATTTTGCATCCACAAATGCAGATAACCATGACAATTCTTAAAAAGTACTGGCTCCCTTTCATAGGCATCATAGTGGGCCTGGGGGCAGGTTATTTATACTGGCAGCAAATAGGTTGTTTATCGGGTACCTGCCCGATTACATCCAATCCTGTTAATTCATCCCTTTATGGAGCACTTATGGGTGGACTCCTCTTTTCAATGTTTCAAAAAGAAAAAAATAAATTAAATCAATAAATAGTTATGAGCGTAAATCAAATTATCCAAAATCAGGAAGGCACCATTGTAGATGTAAGGACTCACGCTGAATTTCAGGGTGGCCATGTTGCCGGATCAATGAATATTCCTGTCAATGAACTATCGCAAAGAATAGAAGAATTAAAAAGTTTAAAATCTCCCTTGATATTGTGTTGCGCATCAGGCGGCCGTAGTGCCATGGCGGCTCATTTACTGAAACAACAAGGTATTGCTTGTTATGATGGAGGTTCGTGGCTTTCCGTGAATTATTTGAAGAACCAATCTGTTAGCGTATTATGATAGAGGCCTTAAAAAGTCTGTTGGGATTCGGTCCTAAGGTTGATTACTCCGAATTGGTAAAGAAAGGAGCGGTTGTTTTGGATGTACGATCAAAGAGCGAATATGCCGCAGGTCATATCCGTGGATCAGTCAATATACCAGTCGATCAACTTAATAATAATACAAATCGCCTATCGGATAAAAATAAAGTGATTATCACTTGTTGTGTTTCCGGCAATCGGAGTGGCATGGCAAAGAGAATTTTGACAGCCAAAGGTTACACACAAGTGTATAACGGTGGCGGTTGGATGAGTTTGAAAAATAAATTATAACCATCATGGACGCACATTTTTATAATGTTCAAATCGAGTGGAACAAAGACCGGAAAGGTGTTATGTGTTCACCCGAACTCAATGCTCCTACCCAGGGCGGAGGCTGTATTGAGGTTGCTACTCCTCCCGAATTCCCAAAAGGAATCCCGGGCATCTGGTCACCAGAGCATTTGTTTACTGCGTCCGTAAGTAGTTGTTTGATGACAACCTTTTTGGCCATTGCCGAAAACTCAAAGTTAGAATTCACGAAGTTTCATTGCGACTCTAAGGGAAAACTGGATCAGGTAGAGGGAAAGTTTATGATGACGGAAGTTATCTTAGAACCCACCGTTACAATACCACATGAAAAAGATCGGGAGCGGGCCGAGCGTGTACTTACAAAGGCCGAAGCCGCTTGCCTGATTTCGAATTCGATCAAATCAAAAGTGACGATGATCCCTAAAATTATAGTGGCTGAATTGGAAACTACAGTTAATTAAAAATGGCCAAAGGAGATTTTTTTGAATTAATCAAGAGCGATGTGCCAACGCTGGTCGATTTCTCGGCTGAGTGGTGTGGGCCGTGCAAAATGATGAAGCCAATTTTGGAAGACCTGAAATTAAAAGTAGGCGACAAGGCAAAAGTGGTTAAGATTGATGTTGATAAGAATCCTTCACTCGCCCAAACCTTTCGGGTTCAGGGTGTTCCTACGTTAATAATCTTTCAGAACGGAGAACCCAAATGGCGTCAATCGGGTGTGGTTCAATCAGAATTTTTAAAGCGGCAGATCGAGCAATTGCTTTAACACCACTACCATTTATCAAATAAACTAGGCAAATCCGGTTCCTGATGAACATTTAAGGGCCGGATTTCGTTTTTCCGGATGTCAGATGATTTCTATATTTAATCTCTGATTACCAAACTCATCACAAAACTTCAGACTATGAAAAAATTAAAATTTATCACCTTAGTTATTCTATTGCTGGCAGCCACAAGCCAATTTTCAACAGCTCAAAAATTACCAGCCGTTGATCCAAGTCCTGCTGACATTGCTTATTTCAGACCGAATGGCCGGGGTACTACCCCTGTAGCCAAAATTGTATATGGACGTCCTATGAAAAAAGGTCGCACCATGTTGGGAGGTTCAGAAGCGTATGGAAAAATCTGGCGACTTGGCGCAAATGAAACTACGGAAATTAAACTTTATCAGGATGTTACTTTTGGTGACAAACTAGTAAAGGCCGGCACCTATTCAGTATATGCGATTCCCGACAAAACCGAATGGACTATTGTTTTCAATTCCAAGTTGGATACCTGGGGTGCCTATGAATATGATGAATCAAAAGACATAGCGAGAGTAAAAGTTCCGGCAGGAAAATCGGAATCTGAAGTTGAAGCATTTACGATCATGTTTGATGGCAAAGATGCAACGGCCGCTATGGTAATTGCCTGGGAGAACACGATGGTTAAAGTTCCCTTAAAGTACTAAGAACACTTTTCGTTTTCTTTTGGCACGATAAGTGACATTAATAATCGATTTTAAACAAAAATAAACGTATGAAAAAACAAGCAAGTATGTTTCTCACCTTGATAGCATTGGTATTTTCGATAAGTGCATGGGCACAAAAACCCGCTAGCCCCCCGGCCAAAGCAGAAGGTTCAATTGATGGAGTAAAAGTTACCGTAGATTATGCACAGCCCTCCGCCAAAGGACGTAAAATCATGGGCGAATTGGTACCCTTTGGAGAAGTGTGGCGCACCGGTGCTAATGCTGTCAGTGCCATCGAATTTAGTGCTGATGTAAAAGTAGAGGGCAAAGCGTTGCCAAAAGGAAAATACGGTTTATTTACAATCCCTGGCGAAAATGAGTGGGTTATTATTTTCAGCAAGCAGAATTCCGGAAGCCCTTTTGACTATTCCGATAAAAAAGATGCCTTGAGAGTAAATGTTAAACCCGGTAAAGCGGATGCATTTGTTGAAACATTTACAATTGCCGTTGAAAAGAATAACGTAGTGTTAAAGTGGGAGAATACAGCTGTTGCATTTAAAGTTGCTAAGTAATCAGTAATTCAATATCCTATAAGGAGGCTGTACTTTGTGACAGCCTCTTTTTTATTTTTAGAAAATTGAGGTAGCTTGAGAAACTATACTTTCTATGCAAACTCTTGGACGATCCGATCGTGTCGATTTACCCGGTCTGGGCTTATCCGACATTCATGCCAAAATAGATACGGGCGCGTACAATTGTAGTCTTCATTGCTCACGAGCCGAAGTTGTTGACGGTAAATTAGAGTTTGTTTTGCTTGATGAAGAGCATCCTGAATTTACCGGTATGAAATTCGTATTCAAAAAATTTGATCGCAGAGAAATAAGAAATTCCTTTGGTGAAGCGGAACTGCGCTATGTTATTAAAACTACCATCAAAATTTACGATTATTTAATACGGGCCGAGTTCTCCTTGAGTAATCGCGGAAATCTGAAGTTTCCGGTACTGTTAGGTCGCAAAATCTTACGCGATCGTTTTCTGATAGACGTGACTAAAAAAGATTTATCTTTCGAACACAAACAAACAGGCGCATGAACATCGCCATACTTTCAAGAGATCCAAAATTATACTCCACCAAACGCTTGAAAGAAGCGGGCGAAAAGCGAGGTCACCGTGTGGAAATCATCGACCACATGAAGTGTGTGTTGCTGATTGAAAAGAAAAACCCGATGGTGTGGTATAACGGGCGCAGGCTGGATTACTTCGATGCTATCATTCCGCGCATTGGTGCTTCCGTAACTTTTTATGGTGCAGCCGTGGTTCGTCAGTTTGAAATGATGAAAGTCTTTTCTGCAGTTGAGTCACAGGCTCTCATTCGTTCGCGCGATAAGTTGCGCAGCCTTCAGATACTTTCTCGTGCCGGACTCGGCTTACCCAAAACCATTTTCATGGATTACTCGCGCGATACTGAAGGAATCATCGAAGCCGTGGGTGGCGCCCCGGTGGTGATTAAGTTGTTGGAAGGAACTCAGGGATTGGGTGTGGTGCTTGCTGAAAACAAAAAAGCTGCCCAATCTGTAATCGAAGCCTTTCACGGTGTAAAGACCCGCATCATTGTACAAGAGTTTATCAAGGAAGCAAAAGGTGCCGACATCCGTGCATTTGTGGTCAATGGTGAAGTAGTGGGTTCGATGCGAAGACAAGCAACGCGTGAAGGAGAATTCCGATCCAATCTGCACCGGGGTGGGATTGCTACGGTAGTAAAACTCGATCGTCATGAAAAACATGCCGCTATTGAAGCTGCTAAAAAAATGGGACTTGGCGTTGCTGGTGTAGATATGCTCAATTCAAAACGCGGTCCACTCATTATTGAAGTAAACTCTTCTCCCGGCCTCGAAGGAATTGAAGGCGCAACCAAAGTAGATATTGCCGGAAAAATTTTTCAATACATAGAAAAGAATGCCGGGACCAAGAAAATACAGAAAGATAAAATTAATGCCTAATCGGACCACCGTTGACTGTCAACTGTTGTCGGTGGTCTTATAGATAAAGATAATGAAGGATGTAAAAATTGGTGAGCATCACCTCCGCCCCGGAGAATTTAAGGAGATCGTTATCAATATCGCTCGCCTCCCCTCGCGCACTCAAATTGATACTCCAATTTATGCCTATCGTGGATTAGAAGATGGCCCTGTACTGGCACTTACGGCAGGTATGCACGGTGACGAAATCAATGGCATGGAGATCGTGCGGAGAATTCTGGATGTTGGTCATAATCGCGTAAAGCGTGGTACCGTTATCTGTATGCCCATTATTAATATCTATGGCTTTTTGAATTATTCGCGCGAAGTACCTGATGGCAAAGATGTCAATCGTTCTTTTCCGGGAAGTAAAAATGGGTCACTTGCATCACGAGTTGCCTATCATCTGACTCACGATGTTATACCATTTATTGATTATGGTATAGACTTTCACACCGGTGGGGCCATGCGCACAAACTATCCGCAGATCCGATGCGTAATGTCAGATGAAAAAAATGTTGAGTTGGCCAATGCCTTCCATGCACCTTTTACCATAGACGCTCCTTTCCGGCCACACTCCATCCGGCAAATCGCAGCCAAACATGGAAAAAATATTATTGTATACGAAGGTGGGGAATCATTGCGCTTCGATCAGCATGCCATTGAAGAAGGTGTTAACGGAACCCTTCGTTTAATGAAACATCTTAACATGATTGACTGGGCTCCGGAACCTAAGGAAGAAAATAAAATTATCTGGAATTCATCGTGGGCACGGGCACATCATGCGGGCTTATTTCAATCCATCATCCGATGTGGCGACCTGGTGCACAAGCATCAAATTATTGGAACAATAACCGATCCCTTTGGCGAATTCAAGGAAGAAATAAAATCTCCCTCTACCGGTTATGTGGTAGGACTCAACAATCATCCGGTAGTTAATGCAGGAGATGCCTTGCTGCACATTGGCATGGATAATCTTTGCAAGATTGATGGAAGTGGGGAGGAGTAAATGGTTGCTGGTTTCTCGTTGCTGGTCTCTGGTTTGATTGACCGTAATTTATAAGGTCTGGGTTTTTTATAACGACATTCACGAACAGTTACAGCGACTGGGAAGAAAATTGAACAACTTATTTAAATTGTCAATAATAGCCAGTGACCAGAGGCGAGAAACCAGAGGCCCGTGACAAGCAACCAGCCTTAGAAATCCGGGCACGGAATCATTAACTTATCCTTCGGTGGCTTGCGCGGATTGCGCGTGGACCAGGAATACACTAAACTAAATTCGTGCGCACCACCACTGCCCGGCCCAAGTTGTGAAATGGTGTAATCATAACTATAGCCAATGTTCATAATATCCTTCTGCCCCTTTTTTGTAAACCCAACCAGCAAAACAATCGATTCATTATTTGAAAATCCATTCACCGGTTTGAAGGGAACGCCACGATACCAGGTACCAATGATCAGCGGCTCGAAGGTGAAATAAAATCCAACATCCATCTGATCAAACTCCCCCTGATGGCGGTATTGAATAGCCGGTGCCACGCTTCGCTCGCGCGGTTTGGCGTAAAAACCATCGCCCATTTCACCCGGTTTAAAATAAAACTTCAATCCGGCATGGCCGGAAAGCTTTCGTGGAAGTCTACTCTCTTCACCTATCAACGATTGATTGGGTTGCGTTAAATGATGGGCAGCAAACCCCAACCACGCGCGCTTGCTGTAAAACAAACCACCAAAAGAGATATCCGGAAAAAATTTTGATTGGCCTGTATTTAACCCTTCCGCTGATTGCGGATTAATAACTTGTCCCGTAAGGGGATCGAACTGATCGCCAAAGGTGAGTTTATCAAAATTGATGGAGCGATTATAAATGGCAGCCTGAAATCCGGGGCGGAAAGAAAGACCCTCTACTATTTTAAGATCGTATGAATATTGAACTGCAAGACTGATCGATTGTAATCCCAGAATCCCTTCCCGATCACGGGTCATTAAAACCCCGATGCCACTATTCTTATCTTCGATGTAGGTATCGTAAAAAGCCGAGATTGTATTAAAGTTTGCATCAATAGCCGGCCATTGATTGCGGTAGTTGACTCCCACCCGACTTTGATTGGTAGAACCTGCAAAGGCAGGATTTAAATAAAGCGGGGCTGCATAAAATTGTGAGTACTGCGGGTCTTGTGCAGTTACCGACCCCACAACCAACAGCATACATGCACAAACAAAAACGACAATCCGATGCATTAATTCACGTTTAGACCTGGCTCTATCAAAGCAAATTAAATTCTTTCAGAACATTAAAAAAAACATTTGCCGACAAATAGAGGGCTTTCGTCTGCTTAACGATATTTTCGATCAAATTGTATTACTTTAGTGTTATTTGACGTTTTAATTTAGTCTTGAAAACAGAATCAACAAAGGCAAGCGAATATGAGGGTGGTAGGTAAGCAGCACGAAAGAAACATAGTGGGGATAAAAATACTCGGGGTATTGATTTTTATAGCCTCCCTGAATCCTCTTTTCGCGCAGGATCTTTCACAACACAATTGGTATTTTGGTAATTCAATCAATGGTATCCGGTTTAACCGGGCTACTAATGTTGCCCAATCTGTTACCAATCAGGCTCTCCCCTTTTCGCGGGGCGGCTCGGCTGTAGCCACCGATCCGGCAACTGCCAACTTGCTTTTTTATACCGATGGGGTTCGTGTGTATGATGCCTGTCATTTGCCTATGCCTAACGGAACAGGTCTTAATGGACAACCCGATGCAAATCAACCCGTGGCCATAGCACCGATGCCCGGCCAAACCAATCGTCATTATATTTTCACTAACTCCGCCAACTTCACAACGGGGGGTTCCATCACTCACAGTGTCGTAGACCTCAACCAATTTGGAAATGCCGTGTTTCCGGCACCCGCATTGGGAGTTGTTGATGCAGCAAAAAACGTTGCCGTTCCGGGATTATCAAATCGTTCGGAAGGAATGATTGTGGTGCCACATGCAAACCGCACAGACTTCTGGCTTATCTCCCATCAGAATGGTTCTCAGAATTATTCCGCTTCTTTGATTGATGCAACGGCTACATTCTCTACAATTGTTTCGTCTGGTATCGGATTTCCTACATCGGTAGCGAACTTTTCTTATCATGAACAAACCGGCAAGATTGCCGTATCACCACAAGATGCCAACACCGATGCATTGATTCTTAACTTCGATAATGCAACCGGCTTAATCACATTCGATCGATTTATTTTTAACTCCGCGACAGCGGCCACCAACAGTCAATCTATTTATGATATTGAATGGGACACACAAGGGAGATACTTATACCTTTCCCGTCATGGTGATACTGGCATCACCGCCAATGTACTACAATACGATTATCTGAATCCTTCTATTACGTTGGCACCGGTTTTATCCGCGCCAGTCTTTAGAAGTTATGGATTACAGATTGCACCTGACAGTGCCATTTATCATTTATATCAGGTCGCATCGGGTGGGCCGTTTTTATTAGGCAGGTTTACCAATACTGACACAGTTGCCAGTGAAGTAATTAATACGCAAGCACTTTTTACCGCGGCCGACTTTAATAGTTCTCAGTTCCCTGCCTTTAAGCCAAAAGACAGTGTTGTGCTAGACATAGATTTTACGTTCGATGGTATTTGTCAGAATTCGCCCACCAGTTTCTTTCCTGTTGTTACGCCCAATGCCGATAGTTTACGTTGGGATTTTGGAGATGGAAGCGGTTCCGGAAACTGGAGTCCGATTTATACCTATGGCGCACCCGGAACCTTTAATGTAACACTGAATGCTTTTTATCGGGGCCAAACACAATCGACTACATTACCAGTAACTATTAATCCGTTTGCACTGGAACTGCAATTAGTTCAAGACACTACGGCATGTAAAGACGAATTCCCTCCACCGCGGGGCACTTCATCCCCTACACAATTTTCAGTAACGGTAAACATACAAGGTGGAACACCGGCATCCATTGTTTGGTCGAATGGCGATTTAGGAGCCACCCTCACACCTGATTCAGCAGGGTATTATTACGTAGTAGTAACCGATGCATCGGGATGTTCAGCTTATGCGGGCGTAAATGTGAAAGAATATGGATTGCAAGATCAGCGATTTAATGTCTGGCATTTCGGAAATACGGCAGGGATAGACTTTAACGAACAACCTCCTGTACCCTTGGATAACAGTGTTATGGATGCACCGGAAGGTTGCGCCATTGTCTGCGATAGAAACGGAGATGTGATCTTCTACACAGATGGCGATAAAGTGTATGATAAAACGGATACGGAAATTGATAGTGGCATCGGGGGTGATCCGGCTGCTTCACAATCTTCTATTATTGTTCCCGTTCCCGGGGATGAAACGTTGTATTATATTTTCACGACACAGGCTATTAATGGCACAGCTCCGTATGAAGTTCGTTATTCGTTATTTGATTTAAAATTGAATTCCGGAAATGGGGCACTGGTTGAGAAGAGTGTTTTATTATTTTCAAAAAGTACAGAACGTGTAACCTCCAATGGCCGCTGGGTAATTGTGCATGAGTATGGTAATAACATCTTTCGCTCCTACCCGATCACCCAGGATGGAATAGGTCAACCCGTTTATTCAGAAACCGGTTCGGATCACTCTTTTAAAACCCAGCAGAATGGGGAAGGCTACATGAAGATTGGTCCACGAAACAATGTGGCTGTAGCACTTTCAACACCCGGCATCAGCAACCTCGTTGAATTATTCACTTTAAATGACAGCACCGGTCGCCTGGATAATTTCCGTCAGATCAATTTGAATGAACCCAATGGACAGGTTTACGGAATTGAATTTTCTCCAGGTGGAAACAAAGTATTTGCCACGGTAAAAGGAACACCATCACCTTCTCAGATTTTTGAATATTTCCTCGATTCGCTGGAGCGGCCTTTCTTTAAGCAACGCATTCAGCAAGCTACTGAACTTGGCGCAATTCAACTTGGCCCTGATGGCCAGATTTATGTTGCCATCAATGGCAGTGGTGTATTAGGAACCATCCAGGCCACTGATGATACCACTCAATTATCCGTCTACAATCCATCAGGGTTCAATCTATTGGGTGGAACTAACAGCCGGCTGGGCTTACCGAATTTTGTTCAGATACAAAGCAATGCTTTTGGCGGACCCGGTTTTACTGTCGAAGGTATTTGCTTTGGTGATTCAACACGCTTTGCAGGCACAGCAACAGATGCGATTGATGAATTTCAGTGGTCGTTTGGAGATGGAGCCTCCAGCACGGAAGCAGCACCCGTCCATTTTTATACCGCACCGGGTTTGTATACAGTATCCATGCGACTCACTAACCGATGCAGTCTCGATACAACCATTGTTCAACAAGTAAGAATTTTTAGTCCACCGGCACTGCCCACTATACCTGGTGCTGCGGTCTTGTGTACCGGACCTGTAACCCTTGATGCAAATACAACAAATACACCCGGGCTTACTCATTTATGGTCGAGCGGAGAAACCACTCAAACCATTACGATTGATCAACAATCTTTTGTATCGGTTACCAATACCGATGTTAATGGCTGTACTTCTTTTGCACAAACTATAGTCGCGGATAACCGACCGCAAGTTGATCTGGGTCCCGACTTAACTATTTGTGAAGATAATGCAACCCCTACCCTGGATGCACAAAATCCGGGTGCAAATATTCTTTGGAGAATCGATGGTGTAAATGCAAGTACTATCCAGACGCAAGCAGTGGATACTTCATTGCCAGGCGTGTTTACCTATGAGGTTACAGTAACAGATCCGGTAACAACCTGTACCATCACAGACGAGAAGGTATTTACTATCAATGTGTCACCTTCGTTTGTTTTATCAGGTACTAATCCAGTGGGATGTGGAACTGCTACGGGTTCTATTACTGTTCAGTTAAACACTTCTGTTCCACCCGCTGGTCCGTACTCTTATTTTCTTACCGGCCCTAATAGTTTTAATCAACAAGGTATTGATCAATTGGCTCCTTCCACCATTGGTCCGATTGGTGGACAAACTGCAGGAACGTTCTCTGCGATTGTAACCGATCAGATTTCTGGCTGTACCATTTCAAGTTCATTTGGTTTAACAGATGCTACTTTTACGGCAACCGCATTGGCGCAAGCACCTAATTGCGATCCGGTAACGGTGCGGGTAACCACAGTAGGGGGCTTTAGCTTGCCGCTGCAATATACTGTCACGAATAACGGTACGGGGCAAATAACAGGACCCACAAGTTCGGCAACGGCCGTGTTTGACATTGCTCCGGGTTTACCTGCGGGCACCTACACCATTGAAGTACGAGATAACACAGGTTGTATTTTTAACATCAACAATTTTGCGGTTACGCCAGCTGCACCTGTTAATGTTTCATTTACGCCTAACCTGTGTGTGGCAACCCCTACGCTCACAGCATCCGGAGGAACAGCCTATTCATGGACAACGAACGTACCGGGAAGTATTGTTGGAGCCACCAATGGTGCGACAATACAATTATTACCGGGTGCCGGAACCGTAACGTATACAGTCACAGCCACGGGTGCAGGTTGTCCTTCTACGGTAAGTACAACGATTGATGTGCCCGGAACGGTTACCCCTACCTTTACACAAAGTGGTGCGTGTGCCGATGTTGTTATCTTAAATGCACAACCTTCCGGTAATTTTACCTACCGATGGTTTAGAAATGGCGTACTGCAAGGGCTTGGTCAACAGATCTCGTTAGGCATTCTTGATAATGGTGCTTCTTATGAAGTTGAAGTGGTGAACACCGTTTCAGGCTGTGTTATTCGATCAACACCACAAACTGTTGAAGTCATTGGTCAGGTTACGGCTGCGCTTACCGGCACGCAAGCTTGCGATGATAATCTGCCCTTCACACTGACTGCAACCACCAACGCAACCGGAGCAACCTTTGCCTGGTTTAGAGATAACATTTTGATTAGTGGAGTGACGACAGCAACAACCAACCAGACTGCGGCTGGCATTTATCGTGTAGAAGTAAGTAAAGGAAGTTGCACGACAACTACACAAATACAAGTGATTAAAGCACCTCTGCCTCAAGGCGAACTTCCTGATCGAGTTATTATCTGTAATGATCCTGACAATAACGACCCCAGCACGGCCAGTGTAGAGCTGGATCCCGGAGCATTCGTTACCTACAACTGGTTTAAAAATCAACTTACGCTCAATTACACTACGCAAGTTCTTACCGCAGATAGCGAAGGACTTTACGAAGTCGATATCACCAATTCTTTTGGCTGTATTGCCCGCGATCAAACAGAAGTATTAAATGATTGCGTTCCAAAAATTGTAGCCCCCACTGCTTTCAGACCCAGCAGTTCGGTACCCACAAACAAAGACTTTTTTGTGTACAGTTATTTTATCACCGATAATTTCCAGGTATTGATTTATAACCGGTGGGGTGAGTTGGTGTATCAATCCGCTGATAGAAATTTTAAATGGAATGGTGGCTATAACAACAATCCAGGACAACCATTGCCTGTAGGCACCTATGCTTATATTGTGAAGTATGTAAGCTCCTTCCGCCCTGATAAAGGCATTCAGGAAAAACGTGGTGGCGTTGCCCTGATCCGGTAATTAAAGGTATTGATAGAAATTTAAGAGGCTGTCTCAAAAGTCAATTTAAATTGAAATGTCATTCCGGCCTTGTGCCGGAATCTCATTCTACATTCTCAAATCTGGGATCGCGGGTCAATGCCCGCGATGACTGGATGACTTTTGAGACAGCCTTTCTTTTTTTCCATGGTTTGCGTAACTATGTATCTGTATTTTGTAATCAAACCAATTCAACCATGAAATCATTACTATTCATACTTTTTGTTGCTACCACGTCCGTTTCATTTGTTAGTCAACCTGCACAGATTTTTAATACCTCCTTGACTATTACCGTGCGTGATGAAGTGGGAAACACGGTGAGTGGCGCAGAAGTAAAGTTGTTTAAAAATGAGCAAGATTACCTGAAAGAAGAAAATGTTGTCATGGAAGCAACTTCAGATGCAAAAGGCCTCGTGAAACTCAAAAAGCTGGAAGGCATTTCTTATTACGTTATCGTACGTAAGGCCGACAAAGACAACTCAGGGGGTGGTGAAATTATTGGCAAGCTCGAAGAGGGTAAATTCAATAAAGCAACTATCGTTATCCAATAGTTGAATGGATAGAATTTCATTACTTCAATTCTTCGAACAATATAAACCCATAGGTCCCGAAGAAGAAGTTTTTATTCCTCAATTTCTTGACTTGCTAACTCAGGCTCCTTGCTTTGAGCGAAACCATTTGCCCGGACACATTACGGGCTCGGCATGGATTGTTAACCCCGACCGAACCCAGGCTTTGTTAGTACATCACGCCAAATTAAATAAATGGGTACAACCCGGTGGCCATGCTGATGGAGATGAAAATATTTTGGGCGTGGCACTGCGCGAAGCCGAAGAAGAAACCGGATTAAAAAATCTAACCATTGTAACCCGAGCTCCTTTTGATGTGGACATTCATACTATTCCACAACGACCTGACTTTCCGGAACATTTTCATTATGACATTCGCTTTCTTTTTGAAGCTTCCCTGGAGGAAACCATTCAAGTGAGTGAAGAATCGCATGCGGTTACCTGGATCCCACTCCATGCACTTGAAAATTTTACCCGGGAGCGATCGGTGTTACGAATGCGTGATAAACTACTTCGAACTGATCAGCATTAATCCAAACCCAATCACCACGATCCAGAACTTGTAAACAGCTATGGCAGGAATGATAATGATCTTCAGTTCCATAAGCACCGCAAGCAATACAAGAATTACTGCAATGGCCTTTAGAATCGAGCGGGTTTTGTTACTCATGATTTTTTCATTTTAATACCAACATACAGCCTTTATCACATCCTCACAAATTAATTTTAGCTTTGCGGATTGATGGCTGAGATTGGAAAAGATATTACCAAAGCAAAAAAACTACTGGAGCAAGGTGAACTTGTGGGTATTCCCACCGAGACAGTATATGGTCTTGCCGGCAACGCGTTGGATGAAAATGCTGTGGTGAAAATCTTTACGGTTAAAGACAGGCCGCGGTTTGACCCTTTGATCGTTCATGTTGCCAACCTTGCACAAGCCCGTCAGCTTGTAGTATCTTTCCCTGACAAAGCTGAAAAACTGGCCACACAATTTTGGCCCGGCCCGGTAACCTTCCTTTTGAAAAAGAAGGACATAATTCCGGACCTGGTAACTTCCGGAATGAACACGGTAGGGATACGGTGTCCGGATCATGCATTAACCCAAGACCTGCTCCAATCACTTTCCTTTCCTTTGGCAGCGCCAAGTGCAAATCCGTTTGGTTATGTAAGCCCTACTCATCCGGATCACGTCAATGCCCAGCTTGGTGATAGAATTAAATATATTCTGAATGGCGGGGCATGTCGTGTGGGTATTGAATCGACCATTATCGGATTCGAAAATCAAATCCCCACTATCTTTCGTCTTGGGGGCCTAAGCGTTGAAGAAATAGAGAAAACAATTGGTCCTGTTGAGTTACAACTTAATACATCGTCTGATCCAAAATCACCCGGTCAATTGAAGAGTCATTATTCGCCACGCAAGAAAGTTGTCTGGGGTGCACTGGCAGAATTAGTGGAGCGCTACTCAGCCCTAAAGATTGGCGTGCTTGCTTTCAAGGCTCAGGTTGACGGGGTTGAACTGGAAAACCAATTGGTATTATCCCCAACCGGTAGTTTGGAAGAAGCCGCCAAACATCTGTTTGGAAATCTAAGGGTATTGGATAAAAAGAATATTGACATAATCCTGGCAGAAGAAGTACCCGACATAGGCTTGGGCAAAGCAATTAACGACCGCTTGCGTAGGGCGGCAGCGGAATAAAAAAAATCCTACCTAATCCCTTTCGTTTTAATTCCTTATTAAGATATTCATATTTCTTATAGACCTTAAGGCAAGATCTATACTTATTAGAACCCGATTAGAAAATGACAAAGAAGATTCTCATACTCACCGGTGGTGGGGATGCCCCTGGGCTTAATGCAGTAATACGTGGGGTGTGCAAACGTGCCCGCAGAGAAGGTGTATCAGGCACCAAAGAAGAATGGGAAGTGTATGGTAGTATTGAGGCATTTAATGGTGTTTTGAGCAATCCGCAAGAGATTGTAAAGCTCACCAGCAAACGAACCGCAGGTATTCATGTAAAAGGTGGCACCATCCTTAAAACAACAAACAAAGGGAACCCCATCCAGTTTCCGGTTCCACAACCCGATGGCACTGTTCGGTTTACAGATCGGTCAGATGAACTGGTTAAGAAATTGAAGGAATTAAACTTCGATGCAATTATCAATATTGGGGGTGACGGTTCACAGAAAATTTCCAAGACACTTTTCGATAAAGGTATGCCCATGATTGGTGTTCCTAAAACTATTGATAATGACCTGTCAGCCACAGACCTCACCTTTGGTTTTCAAACAGCGGTTCAAATTGCTACAGATAGTTTTGACAAACTTGTAACGACAGCAGAAAGTCATCATCGCACGATGATTATGGAAGTGATGGGACGGGATGCCGGCTGGATTGCCTTGCATACCGCTATTGCAGGTGGAGCAGAAATTTGTCTGATCCCCGAAATCCCGTATGACATCAATAAGCTCGTTCGCAAAATTGACAATCGATATAAAAAAGGTCGTGGGTTTGTTAACATCGTAGTGGCGGAAGGTGCGAAACCGAAACAGGGTACAATCACGGCATCAGCCGGAGAAAAAGGCTCTGAACATGTTCGGTTGGGTGGCGTGGCTTATCAGCTATCTCGCCAACTCAAAGAGGCTGGCTGTCAGGCTGAGATCAGAGAGACAGTACTAGGCCATGTGCAGCGTGGCGGAACCCCCATTGCCTTTGATCGTGTACTGGCTTCACTCTTTGGTGTAAAAGCCTTCGAACTTGCCCTCGAAAAGAATTTTGGACGCATGGTGGCGCTAAAAAATAATTCAATCACTTCAGTTTCATTGGAAGATGCAACAAAAGAATATAACACACTTCAGCAAGATTCCTACCTGGTGCAAGCAGCAAAAGGATTGGGAATCACCTTTGGAGATTAAACAGAACACGAATGAACAAAATCGAACTTACCACACTTATTCTGGCTCCCATTGAGTTATGCTTTGATCTGGCCCGCAGCATCGATTTACACAAAATCTCTGTGCAGCACACGCAGGAAGAAGCTGTAGGAGGTGTTACCCGTGGACTTATTGGACCTAACCAAAAAGTATTGTGGCAGGCAACTCACCTGGGATTTCGGCAAACATTGGAAACTCAAATCGTAAAGTTCACAAGACCATTCTTCTTTACAGATGAGATGGTAAGTGGAATTTTCAAAACCATGATTCACGATCATTTCTTCTATTCGATGAATGAGGACACCGTGATGATTGATCATTTTTATTTTGAATCACCCATGGGCCTTATTGGCGAAGCTGCAGATTTTATCTTTGTAAAAAGGTACCTGACCAAACTGCTCGAACAGCGAAACGAAACCATAAAACAGTATGCAGAAACAGATAAATGGAAAGAAATTCTTCCGATTTCTGTAGAAGAACCTTCAATCGTTTGTTGAAAAATAGAAGTAATTAATCACCCTACCCACCATTGGATTTTGTACCTTCGTCCACCAAAAAAGGTGAAGTATGAAAACCATTCATGATATTAATTTCAACGGCAAACGAGCCCTCATTCGGGTAGATTTTAATGTGCCGCTTAATAAAAGTTTTGAAGTAACAGATGATAATCGTATCCGGGCCACCATTCCAACGATAAAAAAAATCCTCAAGGATGGCGGAAGTTGCATTTTGATGTCGCACCTGGGGCGACCTAAAGATGGACCGGAAGATAAGTATTCACTGAAGCACACCATTAAAACAACAGAAGCGCTTTTGGGCGTACCTGTTAAGTTCGCTCCGGATTGTATTGGTGAAGAAGGATTTAAGCTATCGGGTGCTTTAAAATCAGGCGAGGTATTACTGCTTGAAAATCTACGCTTCTATAAACAAGAAGAAAAAGGTGATGTCGCTTTCGCGGAAAAACTAGCGAAGCATGGAGATATTTATGTAAACGATGCATTTGGTACGGCACACCGCGCCCACGCTTCTACCACCATGGTGGCTCAGTTCTTCAAAGAAAAATGTGCCGGAGATGTAATGGCTGCCGAGTTGGAGAATGCAAAAAAAGTGTTGGAGAATTCTGTAAAACCATTTACCGCGATCATGGGTGGTGCAAAAATTTCTGATAAAATTTTACTTATTGAAAAACTCCTCGACAAAGTAAACCATTTGATTATTGGCGGTGGCATGTCGTATACATTCTTTAAAGCGCTGGGTGGCACTATTGGCAATTCGTTGGTTGAACTGGATAAACTGGATCTCGCCAAAGAACTCATACAAAAAGCAAAAGCAAAAGGTGTAGAACTTCATCTACCGATCGACTCGATTGCAGGTGATAAATTTGACGCTAATGCAAATACGCAAACCGTGAATAACAATTCAATTCCTGATGGTTGGATGGGATTGGATATTGGACCACAGGCAACACAGGTTTTCGCGAAGGTAATTGAAGGATCAAAAACCATTTTGTGGAACGGACCCATGGGCGTTTTTGAAATGGAGAAGTTTGAAAAAGGAACCAAGTCGGTAGCAGAGGCGGTTGTACGAGCCACTGAAAATGGTGCGTTTTCGCTAATTGGTGGTGGTGATTCAGCAGCCGCTGTTGCCAAATTCGGATTTGAAGAAAAAGTAAGCTATGTATCGACTGGCGGTGGCGCCCTGTTGGAATACTTTGAGGGAAAAGTGTTGCCGGGCGTTGCCGCGCTTGAGTAATATTTAATAAAATTGCACGTTAAAGTCAGGTCAGTTAGGTCTGACTTTTTTATTACCTTATAAACGTTCCGATATTCAAATTCAAAAAGCATGAATTTAAAAATGGTTTCCTATCTATCGCTGCTCATCATCTTGCTTTCATGCAATGAGAATAGGAGCTCATTGAAGCTAACAGAATCGCAGAATGAAGACCTTGCAAAGGTTGCATCCTTTAGCCCAAATAGTGAGGAGCCTGACAACGAGGAAAGTATTTTAAACGAGCGGAAACTAATCCGCAATGGCCAGCTTGATTTTAAAACAAAAAGCGTAAAATCAACCAAATCAGAAATTGAAAAAATCAGCAAAGACTTAAATGCTTACATCGCTGGTGAGAATGAAAATAATTATGGCGACCGATTACAGTACACCCAGACTATTCGGGTGCCGGCCGATCAGTTTGACAACCTTATTAAAAGAATTGAGCCGCTGGCTGATAAGATTGAAAACAAAAGTATAAACACCCAGGATGTGACTGAGGAGTTTATCGATGTGGAAGCCCGTCTCGCAACCAAGAAAGAACTGGAAGCCCGCTTTCGCGACATTCTAAAGCAAGCAAAAACGGTAGAAGAGATTGTTTCCATTGAAAGTCAGATTGCCAATGTGCGTGCAGAAATTGAATCGATGGAAGGCAGACTGAAGTATCTTCAAAACCAGGTCTCGTTTAGTACCCTCCATGTTTCTTATTATGAAGTTATTGGAACTGACTTTGGCTTTGCGTCAAAGTTTGTTGAATCCTTGAAAGGTGGCTGGGATAACCTACTTTCGTTCCTGATCTTTATGGTAAATCTTTGGCCGTTTGTTATTGGCCTAGCAGCAGTCTTATTTTGGTGGGTTCGTAGACGAAAGCGCAGACTACAAAAGTAGCATTAGTTCTCCGCTTTTACATGATCCTTATTAGTTGGGTCGACCTAGCCTTAACACCCAAAACTCATCATACGCAATTTGTGCCGAGTCCACCATCTCGCGCACTACGTCAATAAATAATTCCTTTTCTTTCGGGTCAACTGCTGTCTCGAGATCCTCGACAGTCATTGGTTTTTGTTTCAGTAAATAAAGGATCTGATCTTCATAATCTTTGAGCATAGCCAGATTCTCAGTTTTGCGCTTACTGATACAGACATCACACATGCCACAAGCTGTATACGTTTCTTCATCAAAGTATTCCTGAATCACTTGCATCCGGCACCGATGATCCTGCTCAACATAATTTTTCATGGCCTCCATTTTGGTCAAATGAAGTTCACGCCTGCGATCAAATTCTTTACGATCAATGGGTAATCTGTTGGCATCCTGGCGGGCTAATACAAACGTAATTTTTGGATTTTCATTTACCGGCTCATAAACCAATACCTGAAGGTTGTGCAATTGCCCCAACTCCAATTTAATGGTAGACACTGACTGTTTCATCATCAAGGCAATCTGATTTTCAGCTATAGGGGTGAAATCAGAATACAACTCTCCACCATAGAGTCTGAGCAAAGCTTTAATGAGTAAATCAAATCGTTCATGTGCAATCTGAAATTCATATAACTTCTTTTTATCAAAAGCGAAATGAAGTAAAGAAGGCCGATAAAAACTTTCGTTGAATTCCAGTAGCCCAAATTCTTCCAATTTTTTTAAGGCCGGATAAACATCCGTGACTTTAAAAGAGAATTTTTTACAGAATCCATCCAAATCAAAATCATAACTTTCCCCCTGGCTACTCCCCTCTGCTACTTGAAAATGATTGGCAATTGCCTGATAGATTTTTTTCAGAGCGTCAAGCTCGGGCTGAGACTGTCGCACCTTTTTCTCCAGAGCTTGCACATCCACCTCATGAAATATGATGGCGGCATAGGATCTACTTCCATCGCGGCCTGCCCGTCCGGCTTCCTGATAATAGGATTCAAGGTTTTCGGGTAAATCCATATGCACTACCACTCTTACATCTGGCTTATCGATGCCCATGCCAAAGGCATTGGTAGCCACCATCACCCTGCGTTGGTTCGTGATCCACTCCTCTTGACGTGACATGCGTTCCAGGTGAGTTAACCCCGCATGATAAAACGTTGCAGAAATTTTATTCTTATTCAAAAACTCAGCCAGGGTAGCGGTGGATTTTCTGGAACGTACATATACAATCGCTGAACCCGGAACTTTGCGAAGAACTTCCAACAATTTTTTTTCCTTCGTCTCTGTTTTGCGTACCACAAAAGAAAGATTTTCGCGTGCAAAACTCTTTTGAAAAAGTGCTGGCTTGGAAAGATTCAACTTCGCTATGATATCTTCTTTAACAAGAGTAGTAGCGGTAGCTGTTAACGCAATAAACGGTACATCCGGTTTCACCTCCCTGAGTTCAGCTATTTGCAAATAAGGAGGCCTGAAGTCATAGCCCCATTGCGATATACAATGCGCCTCATCAATCGCCACAAGGCACACATTCATCCGCTTTACTCTTTCTTTGAATAAATCGGTTTGTAATCGTTCGGGCGAAACGTATAAAAATTTTTGTTTCCCATAAACACAATTATCGAGTGTGATGTCGATCTCACGTGGATGCATACCGGCATGTACTGCTACCGCTGCAATGCCACGTTGCTTGAGTTGCTTTACCTGATCTTGCATAAGCGCAATAAGGGGCGTGATCACAAGACAAACTCCGTCTTGCATCAAGGCTGGCACCTGAAAACAAATGGACTTTCCTCCTCCGGTAGGTAGAATGGCTAACACATCACGTTTCTCCATCACCGCCTGAATAATGTCATCCTGAGGCGGACGAAAGTTTGTGTATCCCCAATGTTGCTTAAGTATTTCAAGAGAACTCACGATCAAAAATAGGCATTAAGCGTGGGTCTAAAAACTGGTCCATGAATTCGTCCGACCGCTGATCCTAGCACTAATGAGTTATCCAACGCCTTAGGTTAATCATAAGCAATATGACATTTGTTTTACCAGCGCAGCTCTTGCTTATTCAGAAAAGCGGAGATCCCCTTTTTACAATCTTCCGTAGCACGGGCATGTGCATTCATGGTGGCCGCCAGGTCCAGTGCCTCCTTCAATGGCAACGTGTGTACATCCTGGATCAACTGCTTGGTCAACTGCATGGACTGTTCGGAATTTGAATTAATGAGGGTCTGCGCAAACTGGTATACAGCAGTCTCCAGATCGTGGCGTTCTACAACAGAGTTAATGAGTCCCTTATTTAAGGCTTCTTGCGCCTTGATTATTTCACCGGTAAGTAACAAGTGTCGTGCTTTTTGTTCGCCAATCTTTCGAACGAGAAACACAGCCACCAAGGCGGGAATAAATCCAATCTTTACTTCCGTGTAACCAAACTTTGCTTCCGGAACAGCAAATGCAAAATCACAGACGGTGGCCAATCCGCAGCCACCTGCCAGTGCATGACCCTGCACCTGGGCAATCACAATCTTCTTAAGCGAATAAATTTTCAGAAAAAGATCTTTCAAATGATTTGAGTCCGCCAGATTTTCTTCAAAAGAAAAATTTTGTAATTGCTGGAGATAAGCAAGATCTGCCCCGGCACAAAAAGCTTCACCGTTTGCCTTAAGGACAACTACCTTTACATGCGGATCAACTTCAGCCTTTGAAAATGCCTCCATCAACTCAATCACCAATTCGCGATTTAATGCATTTCTTTTATCGGGTCGGTTTAAGGTAATATACCCAATCCTGTCTTTCACTGAATAAATAACTACACTCATATCATTGGGTTAAAACAAAAGCTCCATCTTCTAAAACTACATGTAAGCGGTCTTTATCGATTACTTTTTTTAGTCTGTTAACATAGCTACGGGAATTACTACCATCCAAAATAATCTTCTTTGCAGAAAGGCCATTCAGCGCTTCGGGTGCCACTGCATTACGAGCGACAACAAGGTAATCGATTTCTGCTAATTGAGGTAATTGCGCTTCCTTATTCTGAGCTAAAAGAATTTTATTGTCTTTCCAATAAACTGCTTCAATCCCCTTAGGCAGAATTTTTGAAAAAGGTATCTTGGTATTAACCAATGAAACCCCTCGTTTTAACCGATTGGGTCGGATATGAAATCGCATCCGTTCCTGATCTTCCTGTAATGCAGAGTCTGCTTTAAAATAACTAACACCGTGGTCAATCCACTCGAGTGCTGAATAGCCAGAAACACTATACACAACAAATTGTTCGCGTTTGACCCATTGGTGTAGGTGAAGGTATTGAGTTCCTACAAAAACAATGGCAATAAAAACTGCAGTGTACATCCATCTTACAGATCTAAACTGAATCATAAAAGTCAGCGTACACAAGCCACCAATCAGCAACCAACATTGAAAAGTTGTAAGATATATATCACTGATCAGACTGAATGGCATCTCCTCTGTTTTGAAAACAAGCCAGTTAAGCAACTTAATTAATTGTTGAAGTCCCGCACCAACTATACCAGCCAAAGCAGACCATGCACTAACCACTAAAAGCACAATACCACTTATTAAAACTAGTGTTGACAAGGGGATAACAAATAGATTAGATACTAAAAAGTAAACCGGAAACTGGTGAAAATATAACATACCGAGAGCAAACGTTGCAATTTGTGCGGCAATGGAAACACATGTAATCTGCCACACCCAATCGCCAACACGATTGTCAATTTCCCACAGATTGTAAATTGGTCGTTGTAAATAGACTATACCAATAACTGCCAAATAGGACAACTGAAATCCTACTGACATAATTAAATAAGGGTTGTAAATAAGTAACACAAATGCTGAAGCAGCCAACGTATTGTAAATGTTAGAATGCCATCCTAACGGCCTTGCCAGCGCAATGAAAGAAAACATGGTGACTGCGCGCAAAACGGAAGGCGATAGACCCGTTACGAAAGCAAACGACCAAAGTAAAAGTATGCTGATACATGCCACTACCCAGCGGCTCCATGCATATCTATGTAGCGGACGAAGCAACAGTAAAATAATTCCATAGATTATACCCACATGCAAACCTGATACTGCCAGCACATGCATCGCACCGCTTGCCGCGTAGGCACTTTGTAAATCGGTATCAATACCTTCCGTAACACCCAAGACCAACGCCATGGCAATCGCCTGTTCTTGCTGACCCGGTAAATTTTTTCTGATTACATCAGTGGCCCAGGCTCGCACCCGGTGTGAATAATAAATGAAGCCTTTCCTTTCGGCATGATCGATAAATCGAATCTGATCACTCAACACAAACTGCTGGTGATAAATATTGCGGAAACTTAAAAACCGTTTGAAATCAAACTCATTTGGGTTAGCAGGGGGTTGTAACTGATTTGGAGTTCCTTTTATCAAAAGTCTGTCTCCATACACCCAGGGAATTTGCTCCATTGTCTTTTTTGAAACATAGAGCATCACATGACCACTGCTTTCTCTCCAGTTATCTGTTTTTACCCGAAGCACTTCTACCTGAAGTTTCCACGACTTTGCTTTCGACTCAGGGGCACTTCGCACAATTGCTTCATAAGCAACCACTTCATCGGTCTCATTAACAAGATGATCACTTTGCCGACTGCTGGTATTGATTAATAAATGAAGATACCCAAAAAAGAAAATAGCCGACAAACCTATAAAGCCATTGAATATTTTTGACCACCGCCATAAACGTAGGGTGAAAGCAGAAATCAGGTAAATACAGACCAGAGAAAATAAAATGTAAAAAGTAATTTGTTCGGAAATCAGCCCGGGCCTATAGATAGCTAACAGTATTCCTCCCGTAAGGAATAAGGTGATACGTACCATAGCAAAAGGCACCCAACTAATCATGAGTGAATTTACCCAGTGATTTTTAGTAAAACAACATGATGGTATTTATTGCTTCTTGAAATGTCGCAACCACTTTTCAAGCTCCACCAGATGAAACACGATGGCTGCAGCCCCAAAACAAATCAATAATTCCTTTACCGTGAGTGCAGAGGTATTAAAAATATTCTGCAAGAAAGGAACATAAACAATAGCCAATTGCAAGGCCACTGTAACAAGTACCGTTACCAGCAAGATCTTATTTCTGAAAAATCCATGTTTAAAGATAAATGTGTCGGCACTCCGAATGGCGATTACATGCGCTAACTGGCAAAGAGACAATGTGGTGAATACGAGTGTTTGCCAATGGTCAATGCCTTGCTTGATGGCCACTGCCTGAATTACCAAACACAAAGCCCCGATCAGCAAGCCTACCCATAAAATATGGATGCCAACGCCATCTGAAAATACATTTGTGCCTGCGCTACGGGGTGGGCGTTTCATGATGGTTGATTCTGCCGGTTCATTAGCCAACGCGAGACTAGGCAATCCGTCCGTAACGAGATTGATCCATAAAATATGAATCGGGAGTAAGGGAATCGGTAGGCCCACCAGGGGTGCGAGGAAAATAGTCCAGATCTCGCCCGCATTGCCCGTCATTATATATCGGATGAACTTACGGATGTTATCAAAAATTCTCCGGCCTTCCCGTACTGCTTTTACGATAGTCGAAAAGTTATCATCCAACAGTACCATGTGGGCAGCTTGTTTGGAAACATCGGTTCCTGTAATTCCCATCGCCACACCAATGTTCGCCATCTTCAGTGAAGGCGCATCATTCACTCCATCGCCCGTCATAGCAACATAATGTCCTTGTGCCTGTAACGCTTTTACAATACTTAATTTTTGCCCGGCACTAACACGGGCGTAAACCCGAACCCGTTCTACCTTCGCCCTTAATTGCTCGAAACTCAACTCCGCCATTTCCGATCCTGCCAATACTTCATCCTGCTCTTGCATAATCCCAACTTCACGGGCAATGGTCACGGCTGTTTTGGGATGATCACCCGTAATCATAACCGGTGTAATGCCCGCTTCCCTGCATTCTTTTACGGCTTCAATTACTTCTGGCCGCGGTGGGTCGATCATCCCTATTATTCCAATAAACTTCAGTTCCTGTTCCAGCAACTGAAGTTTAGAAGAATCTAATTCATTTTTATCAATTACTTTAGCTGCATACGCCAACGTACGCATTCCATTTTCAGCAATCGAGTCGGCTTTGCGAAGGATTTGATCTTTATCAATTTGTTTGCAAATAACAAGAACTGATTCAACGGCTCCTTTGGTGATCACCAGATATTGATTATTGAATTGATGAACAGTAGTCATCATTCTTCGCTCACTATCAAATGGAATTTCTTCTACCCGGGGAAAAGTTGTTGTTGCCAGACCGAGTTCCTGATTATTTTCAATAGCAAAATGTACAGCTGCTATTTCGGTAGAATCGCCAACGAGTTCTGCCCCACTTTGTTGGGTGTCCTGATTGAGGCTCATGGCCAGCAGCAAAGCCTCTTTTGCATTCATTCCAATCATGGGTGCCTCATCCTGTTCGCACCAGATTTCCCGAACTGACATTTTATTTTCGGTGAGTGTTCCGGTTTTATCTGTGCAGATATAATTTACCGAACCCAAAGTTTCGACAGCAGGTAATTTTCGGATCAATGCATTCTTTTTAACCATCCTTCGCGCACCTAATGCCAACGCTACTGTAATTACGGCAGGTAATGCTTCCGGAATGGCGGCTACCGCTACCGAAATCGCTGTCATTAACATAAGCATGTGTTCTTCGCCACGCAGCAATCCAACACCATAAATCACCAAACAAATCAACACGATAATGATCGAGAGCTTTTTGCTGAAGTCAGTCATTCTGATCTGAAGCGGAGTTTTGGTTTCATCTTCCTGCAACATGGAAGCAATTTTACCAATCTCAGTTTCCATGCCTGTGGCAACCACCACGGCTACTGCCCGGCCATGACTGACCAACGTAGATTTAAATGCCATGTTGAGGCGATCTCCAACAGAAGCCTTTTCATCGGTTATAATATCTGTATTTTTTTCTACCGGATAGGACTCTCCCGTTAAGGAAGCTTCTTCAATCTTCAGTGCATGCGTTTCCACCAATCGAGCATCAGCCGGCACACTATCTCCGGCTTCCAGACGGATGATATCCCCGGGCACAAGTTCTGCCGAAGGAATATTTTTTACTTCCCCTTTCCGGACTACGTGTGCCAACGTTGCGGCCAGCTTTTTTAATTCGTCCATTGCCTTCTCGGCATTGTACTCTTGCACAAACCCAACTACAGCATTGAGAATAACAATAATCAAAATGATAATTGCATCTTTCGCATCTCCAATAAAAAATGAAATGATGGCAGCCGCCAATAAAATCAAAATCATGATTTCCTTGAACTGACCTAAGAGGATCAGCCAGGGAGATCTTCGTCCTTGTGTTTTAAGTTCATTTTTTCCGTGCTTGAGTATTCGCTGCTTAACTTCCGCATCGTCCAGACCTTGAAGCGTGGTGCTGGTCTTCTCTAACGTTTCTTGTGCCGAGATCTGAAACCAGTTCATGAAGTGAATTGAATTGAAAACGGTTGAAGTTGATGAATTTTTTTCAACTTACCCTCCTTTCCATCATTAGAATGAAATTGGATTTTATCCTTCAAACCCTGGTACCAAAATCATCCGGGTATGGGCTGTGCGTTGGCGCAGTGCTTTGGCTGGTGCATATTCTTCTGACGCCCACCACGAATTTGCTAACTCTGCCGTGGGGAACTCAAGCACCACAATACGCTGTGGATTCCATTCCCCTTCCAGTGTTTCCGTCTTGCCACCGCGCACAATAAACTTACCCTGATAGTTTTTTAACGAACCGGGGGTGAGTTTTTTGTAATCTTCATATTCGGTTGGGTTGTGCACAGTAACTTCTACGATGATGTAAGCAGGCATAATGTTTTATAGTTTGGTTTGACCGGAAGGATCTACTTTTCCATAGGCTTCGATAATATCGCGCACCAATCGATGGCGTACCACATCGCGTTCGTTCAGTTCTACAAAACCAATCCCCTTCACTTCATTTAAAATACGCACTGCCTCTTTAAGTCCAGAGCGTTGATTGTGGGGCAAATCTATCTGTGAAGTATCACCGGTTACAATCATTTTGGAGTCCGGACCCATTCGGGTAAGAAACATCTTCATTTGCATGGGCGTAGTGTTCTGAGCTTCATCCAGTAAAATGAAAGCATTGTTAAGTGTGCGGCCACGCATATAGGCAAGAGGCGCAATTTCAATGATCTCGCGCTCCATATAATATTTCAGCTTTTCAAAGGGCACCATATCGTTGAGCGCATCGTAGATCGGTCTTAAGTAAGGATCTATCTTTTCTTTCAGGTCGCCTGGTAAGAAACCCAGATTCTCCCCTGCCTCCACAGCCGGGCGGGTAATGATGAGCTTTTTAACCTGCTTATTTTTTAAGGCCTTAATAGCCATTGCCACCGAAACAAACGTTTTACCCGTTCCTGCAGGGCCAAGAGCAAAAACCAGATCATGGTCTTTCACTGCCTTTACCAGTTTTTGCTGATTGACTGTTTTTGCCTTAATGGCTGCTCCTTTTGTACCATACAAGATGATGCCATCCGGGGAATCTTCCGGTACAAACTCCTGCCGCTCTTGCGTAATGTACCCGCGCACATTTTCCTCAGTTACCCGTCCAAACTGATGAAAGTGATCCATGAGTGAATTCAGGATATCCGTAATTTGCAGAATATCGGGAGCTTCACCCTTCATCAGAATTTCATTGCCACGCGAAATGATTTTACTCTTCGGAAAAGCAGCTGCAAGTTCAAGGATGTTTTTATTCTCTACGCCCAGAAAGTCGGTGAGTGGAATATTTTCGAGTGTGATGGTTTTTTCTATCAATGAAGTATTGTGGTTGAAATCAATTAATTTTGTCGCATAAAAGTAAACAAATCCCGTCCAAGCAAAAACACCGGGTCAAGGATTAACGTTCGCGAATGGCCATCATAACCCTTCTTACCGACAGTGGAGAAAGCGATCATTACGTGGCCGCAATAAAAGCCAGGATTCTCAGTATTAATCCGGAACTCAATCTGATCGACATTAGTCATAAAATTGCTGCCAACGATATTGCTCATGGTGCCTATGTGTTGAAATCTGTTTTCCGCGATTTTCCAAAAGGCACAGTGCACCTGGTGGGCGTTGATTCTTCAGGTAATCGCGATGATGCCTATCTTGCACTGCAACTGGAAGATCATTTTTTCCTGGGTGTTGATAATGGTTTGTTCGGACTGATCAGTGATCAGGATCATCAAAATGTGATAGATATTAACTCCATCAATCCCATTCAAACCACCTTTGCGGAAAAAGATATTCTGGCCCCGGCCGCAGCCCGCCTTGCTAGCGGTGTGGCTATCGCTACATTAGGAAAGTCGCTTCCTGGTTTCCGTAAAATGATGAACCGGCAAGTAAAGGCAACAAGGCGCATTATTGCCGGACATGTAATGCGCGTGGATAACTACGGGAACCTGATTACCAACATTGTGAAACAGGACTTTGACATCTTAACAAAGGGGCGATCTTATACCATTCAGTTTGGCGGAGAAAAATTCAGACGCATACACACCAACTATTTTCAAACCGAGCAAGGGGAATGTTTTCTGATTTTTAATAGTTTGGGATTATTAGAGATAGGTATATATAAAGGCAACGCAAGCGAGCTTTTAGGGTTGCAATACGATAGTCCTGTGAATGTTACTTTTGACGAATAATTAGTGGAGAGATTTGAGACGTGAGTATTGAGAATCCAATATTTCACATCTGACTCTTAGATCTCAATACTCACATCTCAATACTATTTTTATGATTATCCGAATTGTACGCATGCATTTTACAGAAGCCGGGGTAGAAGAGTTTCTGGAAATCTTTAATCGAAATAAAGATGCGATCCGGAGTTTTCCGGGGTGTTTGCATCTCCAGTTATTGAAAGATACTGAGGACGCTAACTGTTATACAACCTTGAGTCATTGGGATGGGCCACTAAGTCTTGAGAATTATCGCAAGTCGGAATTATTTGGCAAGGTTTGGGGCCGGGTAAAAACGCTGTTCTCAGAGCGGACACAGGCTTTTTCGCTCGAGAAATTTATTGAGCTTTGAATTTTGGTGAAAACTAAGTTTTATACATCTTTGCAACCCGTTCGTAATACGGATCAGGTAAACGAGCCTGAGTGGCGGAACTGGTAGACGCGCACGACTCAAAATCGTGTGCCTTCGGGCGTGCCGGTTCGATTCCGGCCTTAGGTACCATCAATGGGTCTTTCAGTATTGAAAGACCCATTTAATTAAGCCCAAACATTCCTCTCACAGAAAACCATTTTAAAACTAATTTTAAACCAGAAATGCCTGGAAACTCTTCGGCATTTCACAAATCAAAAACGCATGCAAATCACCAAACACAAAGTTGCCGCCATTCATTATACACTTACTGACAATGATGGAAATATTTTAGATTCCAGCTCAGGCCGTGATCCATTACACTACATACACGGCATTGGTAATCTCATCCCCGGTATGGAAGAAGGTCTGGAAGGAAAATCCAAAGGCGACAAATTAAATCTGAAAGTAAGCCCCGAGAAAGGTTATGGCTTAAAAAGTGATGCGTTAATGCAACAAGTTCCACGCTCCGCGTTTGGCGATCAGAAAATTGATTTGGGCATGCAATTTCAAACCAATCAGGGTCAGGTGGTAACAGTCACCAAAGTTGGTCTTGATTCTATTACCGTAGATGCCAACCATCCTTTGGCTGGAGTTGAATTGAACTTCGCAGTAGAAGTATTGGAAATTCGCGAAGCTACGGAAGAAGAACTTGCTCATGGTCATGTTCATGGCCCAGGCGGTCATCATCATTAATAGATTTCATTCACCAAAAAAATACCCACTCAAACGACAAAGGGTTGGCTTGCGCCAACCCTTTCATATTAAGAAACATCTATCCTAAACCTAATCCACATCAGTGAAAGTTATTTTTGCGGATTTTAGATAGATCGTACTGCCGGGCGCCCCCCGGCCTACGGCAAACGTTTTACCGTCAGCATTGGTAGCACTCTCCAACGTAATGGTGAGGCTTTTATCTCCATCGTCAACACCATCCGCAACAGCGCGAATGCCGAGATTCACAAAATCGAAATCGGCTGTACCGGCAGGTGTTTGATTTCTCTTTATAATAATAGTACCCCCAGAGGCAGTAACTGTTCCTCCGGCTGTAGAAACAACAGTAAAGTCTGTGCCCAATACCGCATTGCCACTAAATGTATATGCAACCGTTACATTCGAAAGTGAACCTGTCGCTACTTCGATGCGCAGATTCTGAACAGCCGTTGATGTTTCAGTCACAATTCTGTCTATCGGTGTAATCGTTCCCCCGGCATTGGCAAATGCAACATAACCAGGCAACTCTTTCACTCGTATAGTCTGTTCTTCCAGATCAAGGTCGGTGCAGGATACAAACACAAGGCCTGCAAATAATAATATGATTATCTTTTTCATTGCTCGTTAATTTTAATTTTCAAACCACATAGGCACATCGGTCAACACATCCACAGGTGTGTTCACGTTTGCTGCACGTTCAACTGGTGAATACAACAAACGTTTTAACATGGTAGTAATAGTAGAACCCGGTGCCGCTTCAATAGCAGGTACTTTGGTTCTGCGAACATGGTTCCACGATACAATAGGGCACCAAAACGTTGCCAGGTATTGCTGTTCGCCTATAGCCTGCAGTTGTTGGGATTGAGTAAGTGCACTGATGTTCGGAAGCCCCGTAACAAATGTTGTAATCTGAGCTGGCGAAAGTGTTTGCTGTGCCCCTGGAATACTTTGTCCCCAGAACTGCAATGTTTCAGTTACCGCCTGGCGATACAGAGCATTCACATCACCAGCAAGCACACCCTTCGCTACCAATTCAGCTCTGTAAAAAGTAATCTCCGCAGGCAACAACCAGATGTCGGGTAGGTTACCACGAATCAAATTGTTTGAGTACCGAGCTTCCTCATCTGTAGGAAATACACCAATTTCTGTGGCTTCATAATTTCCCGCTGTGCCATTCACACAATAAAGTTGTAGCCGTGGATCACCTTCAAGCAAATCGCGTATCACAGGTGATGGACCAAAGTAATTGGTAGTTTCATTCGAACCTGTACCAAACGCGGTTACAATCTGCAACCACGCGTTTTGATTTCCGGTTGTACCGGGATAGCGCAACAGTGTAGCTTGTGCGTTGCTGGAAATGTAAGGTTCATTTAATGCTGCCACGATTTGTGTATCGACTGAGGTATCTTTATTTCGCAACAACATCAATACGCGGATCTTCAATGAGTTTGCAAAGGCCCGCCAATTGGTCATGTTACCACCATAAATCAAGTCACCTTGAGCTACATTAAATGTACCAGAGGCAGGCAAAGCATCGATCAGATCTATCGCATCATCAAGCATCTCCACAATACCATGCAATACATCTTCTTGTGCATCGAACATGGGTTGAGGAAACTCGTTGGCTTTCAGTGTCTGCGAAAATGGAACATCACCAAACAAAGAAGTAGCATCAAAGAAAGCCAATGCTTTTAAAGTAACTGCAATCGCAGCCACGTTATTGTTGGAAACACCAGCCGCACGTGCGTTATTCTCAACCAAGGTGAGATTTGGAAGCATAATCGCGTAAAGCATACCCCACTGGTTGCTCGATAAAAATCCACCGGCATTACTACCCCCACCACGTGGCGAGTTAAAGGTAGCCGATGCGTGTTGATACACATCAACCATTCGGGTACCAATTTCGGTAGTAGTTCTGTTACTGTATTGCACTATTACAAAAGGCAGCACAGCATTAGGATCAGCTGTGGATGCTGTAAGCGGATTACGATTGATATCCAATTGATCCGCGCAAGACAACGGAATCATCATCACAGCTGCACTAAAAAATATGATTAATAATTTTTTCATCATTTCCTTAATTTATTGATTAGAAGGTAAGGCGTACATTAAATCCTATACTTCGGGTGGACGGAACGGCAGCTCGCTCAACTCCAAAACCATCTGCACCAGCACCAAACAAGTTTGCTTCCGGATCAATATGTGGAACTTTGGAATATAATAAGGCCAGGTTTCTACCTTCCACACCAACCTGGAGTTGCCTTACAAAGCGGGTTCCCAGGATGTGTTGTGGCACTGTGTAGGAAAGTCCAACTTCGCGAAGTTTGGCAAATGAGGCATCAAAAATAGTGGCATCTGCTGCGCCACCCGGAGCTAAACCAGTCCAGAAAGTTTGTGCACTGCGAACTGGAATATCGTTTTCACGAAACGTGCCATCACCATTGGCTAATACACCGTGTGTATCGATAAAGGTTCCTTCACGGTTAACAGCCGTTTCTGTGGTGGCACCCGAAGCCCACAGCGCTGCTACCGTTGCTGAGTGAATTAACCCCCCTTGACGCCAATCAATAGTGGCCGATAAGGTAAATCCTTTGTATGAGAATGAATTGATAAAGCCCATGGTGAAGTCAGGCATTACAGTTCCGCGTGAAGCGACTGGCCCCGATTGTCTCAATCCATTGGCTGGATTAATAATCGGGCGACCACTTACAGGGTCGGATAAATAGGTAGTAGTGAACAACTGAAACTCACGACCGGGAACTGCTACCACCTGGATGTTATTAAATTCGCTGGCGATAAGAATGCGTTCGGTGCCTTTAGCGAGACTTTTCACGGTGGATTCATTATGTGTAAAGTTTACGATCGAATTCCATTTGAAGTTTTTGCCGTCCACAACCTTTGCATCTAATGAAACTTCTACACCCTCTTGTACCACTTCACCAACATTAAGTGTTTGAGTAGCAAAGCCAGTTGATTGCGGAATAGGAATCGCGAGAATCTGATTCTTGTTACTGGAATTGAAATAAGAAACATCTAACGTGAGACGACTATTTAAGAATTGCAACTCGGCACCAAACTCGAATGTTGTTTGCCGCTCGGGTAAAAGATTAACGGGTGGAATTCTGTTCTGGGCCTGAAAACCCAACCGTCCGTTGAATGGGAAATTCTGATTAAGACTATACTGACCGGTAGCCACAGCCACTGGAATGAAATTAAAGTCCAGTTGATAAGGATCGGTATCGTTACCAACTTGTGCAGCACTGGCTCGCAGTTTACCATAGTTCAATACTTTGCTCTTCATTCCCAACGCATCGGTTAGAACTACGGCCAAACTTGCTGATGGATAAAAGTAAGACCGGTTATCCGCAGGAAGTGTAGACGTCCAATCGTTTCTTCCAGTTATTGATAAGGTTGCCCACTCTTTATAACTCAATGAAGCTTCGCCATAAGCCCCAAACAATACTTGTTCCGCAAAACCCCGTGTGGGCACGTTGGCCAATGCATTGGATGGATTAAACAATTCAGGAATACTTAGATTCTGCGAAAACAAGGTTTCGCTACTGAATCCACGTTTATTGTAATTAAACCCGCCCAACAATTTAAGATTAAAATCGCTGCCGAAATTTTTGAAGTAGGTAGCAATCAAATCAACATTAAATTGTTTACGATTGATTTTGTCAACGGTAAAATCACCGGTTGCTCGTAATCGCGTTCCTACACGATTTGTTATCAATCGGTTGTCCTGATCAAAATCATACCCAAGCCGGGCCGTCAAATTCAATTCCTGAATGGGACTGAAAGTTGTCTCAAAGTTTCCAAGAAAGCGTTCGTCTTCGCGTTCGTTCTTGTTTTCATGTTGAATCCAGAATGGATTGTTATCTAATTGATTTGCAAAACCCAATTGATTTCCGTTTTCATCAATCCACGGTTGAAAGTTTTTAAAATTAGTAGATCGGATAAATCCTGCCAGACCAAACACGTTTGGATCGTTCGCACCTGCCACACCTGTACCTTGCGATTGTGTAGAAATGTATTGGATACCAAACCGGCTTCTTAGCTTGTCGGAATGTTTCATTCCTGCATTAAAACTGGTGGTTAACCGATCCAGTTCAGCATTTGGTAGAATACCGATCTGATTAAGTGAAGTAACACTCAGGCGGTAGTCACCCTTATCATTACCATCCGAAAAAGCAATGTTATTGATTAGCGTACGGCCTGTGCGATAAAAATCTTTATAATTTTCATCATAAGCCTGCAACGCTACACGATCGCCAGTTCCTAACTCGGTAACCTGTTGCCCCCCAATGAGCGGACCCCAATTGTTAGCGGTTGCGGAGGAGTCATACTTAAAATTAGCACCACCGGCATATTCATTTTGATATTCGGGCACACGAAAGAGATTATCAAACCTTAAAGATGAATTTACGGTTACCGTTGCACGACCTTGCCCGCTCTTTCCTTTCTTGGTGGTTACTAAAATTACCCCTGCAGCTGCACGCGAACCATACAGCGCAGTAGCCGCGGCACCCTTTAACACATTAATAGATTCTACATCATCTGGATTAATTACTGCAGAACCACCTGCAAAATCGCGATTACCTGTAATGCGTGAAGTAGTATTGTCTTGTGCATCATTAATGGGCACACCATCTACCACCCACAGCGGATTGTTTCTTCCACTGAGTGATGAAACGCCCCGTACAATAACTTTTGTTGAGCCACCCAGGTTGCCCGAACTTTGCGTGATTGTAACGCCTGTTACTTTTCCTTGCAATGCATTCAGAATATTTGCTTCCCGCGAAACAGTAAGGTCTGATGATTTAACTCCGGAGATTCCATAACCCAATTCGCGCGATTGTTTCTCTACACCCAAGGCAGTAACCACAACCTCTGAAAGCTGTGTTATATCTGCGCTAAGTGAAGCATCAATCGATGTCTTCTCAGCGATAGGCACATCGAGAGATTGAAAGCCGATGAACGAAAACACAAGTGTGCCACCAGCATCCGGCACAACCAACCGATAATTTCCGTTAGTATCAGTCACCGTTCCTATTGCGGTTCCTTTCAGCAATACGTTTACACCGGGAAGTGCACTTCCATCTTCACCCGAAGTTACCCTTCCGCTTATTGTTCTCTCCTGAGCATTTACATGCAGAAAAGAACAGCAAAAAATCAATAGTAATATTTTTCGCATAGATTAATTTTTGGTTTAACAATTCTTTTAGATCGGATGTGAAATTAGAGGAGTAATTGATACGAAACACAGGCAATCAAGTACCTTAGTTACTTTGTAAACAGAGAGTATCTCTTCATCAATGAATAGCGAAAATTCATCAATAAATATTTTTGTGTAAATATGGACGTAACAACATGGCTCAAGGATAAGAGCAACACGAACATGAAACGCTACGTTTTTTACTTTGAGATTGACAAAGACTCAAAGATTATCTCAGCTGCGAGTTGACTTCCGGTTAGGGAAGGATGAAATCCATCAGATCCATAATAGGAAAAATCCTGTGTGCTATCGATATAACCTTTCCACACCTTGCCTACCGGGCAAAGAATAGATTTTGTATGGGATGCAGCCAGTGAATAATTGGCGATTACTCCTTCAAAGGTGTGATAGTTAATCCGTGCCGGCCATACCATATAGAAAGCCAGTTTTGTATCCTGTTTATCGCACAAAGATTTTATTCGCTCACCATACTCCAGCAACATGGCTTTACCATCGGCCTGCGATGACGGACCTTGCTGCACCACCACATAATCATAATCACCATTCGTTATTAAAGATTGTAACTCACCATCGTTCCAATGATCTTCCAATGCATAGTTTGAATAGGCTAGCATATCGGTTTGGATACGAATATCATTTCTCGTGGCCACTTTTTTTACAAGCTGTGGCAGATTGTTGGCATAGGTAAGACTATTTCCTACAAAAAGAATTCGTACATGGCCAAGCTCAGGCTGTTGAGCACACAAGGTGCAACAAAGGCACAACCAGAGCCACGCGCAACCTCTCATCTTTAGTTCAATGAATTCATAATCAACTGAAAACTCACCCAGTAAAGATTTCCATTTCCATTTAGCGGTTGGTCCTTAAGCTGATAGATAGTTTGATAGTCGGTTTGGGAAGAGAATGAAATGGGCAGCTGATGACGATCACTGGTAAAGAACAAACTTTTTCTATCAGGCGAAACAAAGGGGCAATAATCCAATTGTTTCGAATTTAGTTGATTCAGGTTCTGCGATGCCTTCCAGTTCCCGTTCTGATCTTTTATGCTGATATATAAATCACCACCACCGCTATCATCCTTCCGGCCATAGGAAGTAAAAAGAATGTAATCTTCATCGGGTGATACAAAAGCATTAAACTCATAGAACTTTGTATTCACAGCAGTATCTAATGCTACTGGCTTTTGATACTGATTTTGTTGGAAGCGTGATACATAAATATCTTCCCGACCTGGTCCACCCGGATATGTAGCTGTAAAATATAGATTACCATTTTTCGCAACCGAAGGATAAAATTCATCCGTGTCAGTGTTTACAGTTGTGCCCAGATTTTCAGGCTGGCCCCAGGAATTGCCTTCGCGAGTAACTTTCCAGATGTCAAAATCTTTTACTGCATTTCCCTCTAATGGACGATTGGATGCAAAATACAAGGTGTTTCCATCGGCACTAAAAGCAGGTTCAAGGTCAGTGAAGAATCCGGCAAAAGGAGCCACTTCAGGCTTTGACCAACCCCCTTTTACCTTTCTGCAAAACACAATAGTTTGAAACGTAGACTTAGGCGTGGAGATGGTGAAATATATTTCCTTTCCATCGGGAGACAGAGCAAAATCTCGCTCGTTCATTGCTGTTGACAAAAAACCTGGCGCAAGTAAACTTACACTATTGGGTGGAACTGCAAAAGAAATCTGATTTTGACCATTAACGGATAAACTAACTATCCAGAGGACTATACAACCTAATTGTTTCATACTGCTTATAATTTCTTGGCCCAAACTAACTCATTACACTTCTAGCATCACAACGTGATCAGCATAAAATAGCTACGCGTCAACCAATAGGCAAATTCTCTTAATAAAGACTCCGTCTTTCGATAATACAATACAAGATTTGCGAATTTTATCAGCAATTCCATCTAACCTGATTTCAACACAATTTTTCATCAACCAAAACTCCGTTTCTGTCAACGTAAACATGATTTGTGTCAACGTAAGGATGTGATTTTTACGTATACAGATATAATTTCAGTTTGCTTTAAACTTAATTAGTGAGTTGTTTTGCGAAGTTTCTATGAAAAGAATTAGTACTCACATTCTGTTTTGGACAGCCTATGTGTTGTTCAAAACCTATCTGAACATTTCAACAGGTGCAGATACTTTCTTTACCGATCATCCGATTGATTGGATGAACATTCTACTTCACACAAGAATTCAAGTTATCTTATTGATCATAAAAGTACCGTTGGTATACTTTGCATTCTTTGCACTGGACAAATTTATTTCACACAAATGGAATCTGGCTTTAGTGGGTACAGCTTTATCAGGCGCCTTTATCGTGAGTTCCATTTCACTTTCAGCGATTTATAAGGTATATATCTTACCGAACTTATTGGACTATACCGGGAATCATGAAATTCTTAATATAAGTAGCCTGGTTTATTATTTCTTCACACTCGCCTTTGTTGTAGGTATTGCCAGCTCTATTCGTTTACTCAAACGTCAATATCAATCGAGGATTCGAGAAGCAGAACTTCAAAAAGAAAAAACACAAGCTGAACTAAAATACTTGAAAGGGCAAATCAATCCTCACTTTCTTTTCAACACATTAAATAATATTTATTCATTGGCTAGAAAGGGTTCCGATCAGACTTCTGATGCAGTACTCAAACTATCCAAGCTAATGCGTTTCATGTTATATGAAGCCAGTCGCGATAGTATCTTACTAACGGATGAATTGAAGCTCATTCAGGATTACATTGCATTAGAAAAACTTAGGTATGGAGATCGGCTGACGATAACCTATCAAGAAACGCTTGACAATCCACAACAAACTATCGCCCCGCTTATTTTGATCCACTTTATTGAGAACGCCTTCAAACACGGTGTAAGTGAATCTAGGTTTGACTCTTTCATCTCCATTAAAATTTCGTTAGCTCATCAGGTACTGAGTGCTATCATCATCAACTCAAAAGCGGATGCAACACCCAAATCCGAAAATCAGATTGGGATAGAAAACATAAGGCGACAACTTGAATTAGTCTATCCAAAGCACACATTACTGTTGCAGGACGACTTGGATCGGTTTTCGGTTTCGTTAACAATACCCCTACCTTTGCAATCATGATCCGTTGTTTGATTATTGAAGATGAACCCCTGGCTTCCGATATCCTTCGCGATTACATTGGCCAGGTTTCTTTTTTGAAATTGCAAAGTGTGTGCACCGATGCGGTAAGTGCACTTGAATTTCTACGGGCCCAACCTGTAGATCTGCTATTTCTCGATATTCATTTACCTGGATTGAAAGGCCTTGACTTTTTAAGAACACTCAAAAATCCACCTGCGGTTATTTTAACAACAGCCTATCACGACTATGCTGTGGAAAGCTATGAACTAAATGTGGTTGACTATTTATTAAAGCCGATTGAATTTAAACGCTTTGTAGAAGCCATCAACAAAGTGAAATTGCAACATCAACATACAACACCAGAAACCATTACCGTTCACAGCGAAAAAAAATCAGTAATAATTCCTACCCAGGAAATTATATATATCGAGAGTCAGAAAGAGTATATCAAAATACAAACCACACAATCGTCACACATCACCAAATATGCCCTAAGCAAAATAGAAGAAGAGTTAAACCCAACTCAGTTTTTACGCATACACCGTTCATTCATTATCTCAATTGCAAAAATTAAAGCGTTCAACGGTCATGAAGTTGAGGTTACTGGCAAAACGATTCCTATCGGTGGCAATTATCGCGAGTCGGTAAGCAGTCGATTAAAAAGTTTGTTCGTGTAGATCAGCGCATCAGCACAATCTTTCCCGTTGCTGATTTTTTTATTTCGCCAGCTTTAAGCTGCAAGCGATACACATAAAATCCACGCGGAAGAAATCCACCCATAGCATCACGTCCATCCCACATCAGTTCGTTTGTGCCGATAGTGAATTGCTGAATATCATCGATGGTGAAGGTGCGCAAGCGTTGGCCCTGTGAGGTAAATATTTCCAGATTGAATTCAGTGGGTAATTCGTTTCCCGTCAGTATAAAACTGAAGAAGAATGCATCAGTAGAAGGATTGGGATAAACACTTGAAAACTCTAAAGTTGGCTCGGATTTCACATTAAATGAAATTTCATAGGGAACGGATCCACTCAGATTACCACTCGCATCAGCTACCTGGGCTGAAAGCGTATAGGCGCCATCCGCAAGTTGTGGTGTAAACTCAATCCGGAAGTCGGAACTTTCTGTTGCTGCAAACCATTTTACATCATTGCCACTCAACGAAATTCTGGTAAACGGACAGGATGCGTTTCCGCAGGGGTACCTTAGAAGCAAAGTGATTCCCACTGTATCGGACTTAAATCGAAAAGAGTTTTCATCAATCATTAAAAGTGTAATCAAGGGAGTTGATGAAATAAAATCGCCAGGGCGTAAGGTCCGGTTATCAAACCTAACATCCAGCATCGGTGGTGTTTTGTCAGCTTGCACATTCAGGTAGTCAGGCAGACTAATAAAATTGTTATCATAATAAGGCTCGGCTAAAATTCTTTTGTTAACAAATACATTCACATCGTTCTTTCCAATCTTTGTTAGGGTGGTAGAAGTAATTTCAAAAAAGGTTGTGTCACCCGGGGCCGGTGGATCAATCATAAAACTTTGTTGCTCACGAAGCTGACTTTCTTTGGTGAAAATCTCTACGTCAGTTTGTAGTGGTCCACTAAAATTCTTTGACGAGATATTTGTAAAGCCAAACCGGGTGCTCCAGGCCTGACCTTCTTGCACCGTCACCGAATTCTCCATTCCCTTCCAAATCAAAACTCCTTCGGCTACTGGCTCAAACAACACCGCCCAATTATTCCACTGCGCAGGTGTAAGATTAATTTCATCGCGTGTATGGAAATTGACTTTTAAATAAGGGTAATCCTCCACAGGAATTCCCGAAAGATCAAGATTATTACCAACAACATCCATCAAAAAATCCTCAACACCATCCAACCGGATTCCATAAATAGAAAAAGTAATCTGATCTTCAGTATCAGGTTGTGTGGCTTTCGAAATAAATTGTTTCCATTCCGATGCCGGACCTATTGTCACCGATTTCATAAAGCCTTCAGACTTTCTACCGGTGATACTTCCATTGACAGTAATCAGTTGTTCGGATAGGGGTGCTAAAAGAGAGCGCGTAATAGAAGCCATACCCGGTGCCGAACCTTTTCTTCCAAAAATTATTATCGGCTCACCAGCCTGAAGTGCATCCAAATCAGCTTGTGAAATTCCGAGTTCGCCCAGTTGTAACTTTACGTTGGTCGACCATGAAGTGTAGCCAGGATTGCCAATGGAAAAAAGAATTACCGAATCGCTCACACCTACAGCATCCACAAAGGCGGCCAGATCATCATTCAACCCCGTCTCTAATTCAGAAAGCAAAAAGCTATTGATCAATTGAGGTTCGCGGCCACACGTGCGCGGATCTTGAAAATTAAAAGGCAACGGTGCATACGGAATAGCGGTTGTCTTGTTAAAGGCAATCAGGTTAAGGGTATTGTTGCGGCAAGGTTGAAACTGCGTGGCAAGATTATATTCGGCACCGTTAATCTTCACGGAGACATCGGTAAAAGGTAATGGACTATCACTTCCAAAAGTTGTAATGGAAACTGTTGTTAAGGATTCTTCAAAGGTGAATTTGGTGCCCTCCTCCGTTGGAACAAGGTTACTAAAGAAATTCTCTTTGACCTGTTGCGAACTGATTTGCGCCCAGCCTGCGGGACTTCCTTTTATAAATGAAAACGTAGAGGTTGTCCATTCACTGCTTTCACCAGGTTGTGGAGTTTTGAATCGTGTGCGCCAGAAATAGACAACCGAATCGAATGGTAACAGATTTACTTCGGTGCTGGCAATAATTTTACCGGTAACGGTTAAATTTTTTAAAAACGGACTATTGAATTGATCGGTTGTATCGATCTCAACCAGAAACTCGCGCGCATCAGAAAGTAAATTAGTGGATTGCCAGATCAACTTTGCCGTTGATTGATTTACAATTCCGTAGGCAGCTGGAAACAGATTGAGTGTGGCGTTGGAAGGAATGAATGTATTGAGCGTAGCTTCATTATTATCTTCCTTCATTTCATCGATTTCATTTTCAGGATCAATCATTACGGTGAATTGATTGTTGCCGCCATCCGAACTTCCCTCACGATATTGAATAAATCTTAAAGTGTCCACATTGAGCACAGGTGAAAACAACGAGTCATAACTTACTTCTCCGCCACTCTCGCGTGTGCGGATCAAGCGAATGTTAAGCGGATCCGTGTTCGCCAAACCAAGATTTTTTACAACAATTTTTACAGCAAACGAATCGCTGCTTGCGGTTACGGGCTTGTTGTCAAACGACTCCAGCGAAAGCGATGCATTCGTAATCTCATAGTCAGGTTTGTCGAAATTAAATAGTTTAACGGCCGGATCTCCCAACAACATCATCTGTTGCACTTGAGTGATATTGGCCATCGTTGCAGGAGCTGCGAGCATATATTGTCGTGCAACCTCCTTTTGCACATCCCCTACTCCTTTCTTAATAAAGATAGAATCCGCCAATCCAATTTTATAAAATAAATCAGTGTAATACCTCAGCGTAGATACATAACCAAAGGAGCTATGCGCAATAAAATTGCGGGCACCTTTATTCGAGGTTAAAATCCAATCCTCACCAAAAGCCATATTATTTGAGAAGAAATTACCCGCATTACATCCGTTGATTAAAAAAGTCGGATACTTACCCGGATTGCTATAACCCATGGTGGGGTCCGATACAAATCCAATGTCGATATCAATGGTGCTGGGCGAAGAGTGTCCAAAAAATGTAATCAGGTTTACACCCGCATTGACTTTATCTGAAATATTAATCAACTCAACCGGATTGGGATCACGTTTCGCTATGGTTGTTATTTTTCCGCCCCAAAATTCATTCTCACCAATTGATTTAAAGCCATCCATGTATGATCGAAACGTAACTAACTCTGCTGGTTGTATACCTCCACTTAAATGCAAGCCCTCCTTTTGCCAAGGTTGTGGCACATTACTGGTTTCAATCTCTTTGATTTTATTGAGATACGCGGCTACCTGAAGAGATGTGCTTGCCGATAATCGGCCCGTAGGCACTGCAGGTTCATAGGTGGTTCCATTTAACCCCGCAGTAAATGCCATATCTGCACTTGGTAAACCTGCCGAAGGCACAAGGTCTTTCAAAATGGTCGATGCCGGATTGATCAATCGATGAAATCCGGAACTTACATCGCGTCCTTTTCCAATTAAAAAAAGATAGCGTGGCGAACCTTCATTCACCAGATAGCGCATGAATTCATACACCGCACGGGGTGAAGTTTCTCCATAATTAAATTGATTGTAAAGTTGATCGATGTTCACCACCAACGTATCATAAGAGCCACCGGCTACAGATGCTCGATACCCGGCATAAGCTTTCACTGGATTTGCATAACCCAAAGCTGATTGCATCAATAGCTTATTTGAAATAATAACAAAGTCAGCCTGATCCGGATGGATGGTGCGAAATGTAACCGGTTTAATAAGTGGTGTTGTAGTCGAGTTAAAAACAAATAACGATCGGGCCGACTGCGTATTCGGCACGATGGCCTTCATTGTCGCACCGGTAGTGGTCGTGCCAATCGAAGTAATAGACTGTAAATCGGTAACATCCCAAATCCGAAGATCATTGGCTGCATTATCTAGTTCCAGGTAAGATTTATTGGCAGGATTAGGTGCGAGCGTAAATGACTTTTCAGTAACACCCGTGGCATTGAAACTTTGTGGGAAAACAATCCTAATATACGAGGCACTAAACTGAAATCGGTTGTTCGCTTCGGGTGGTGCTGAGAATCGAACCCATAGCCGGCCATCTGCTCCAACATCACTCCATGCAAGTGAGTAGGAAAGTTTCTCAGCAACAAATCCACCGAAGCTATGGGAATCCAATAAACGAAGGGAGCCTGCATTCGGTCCTACGAAAATGTTAGCTGTGTGTGGAATCTGGTCTCTACCGACTAACAAAATTTCCAGTTGTGGATCTCCCGAAGCAGGAACAGTTTGTATAATTTGTTCGACTATGTAGTCGACACTTTGATTTTGACGAATGGCCGTGCCTGTCCAGCCTTCCCCTTCATCAAACTGCGTGAACTGAATTACATCGCTGAGTTTATTTCCCGTTGCATATTCATTTTTGTTGATAAGCATTCGAGCTTCCGCATGATAAATTTCTTTGGGTATGTTGGTAACGTTGATCTCTGAAAAATTACTGATTCGTTTGCCCGGTACTGCGGAGAGTTGCCAGGTTAAAAAATAAGCTGTTGTGTCGCTGTAGAGATTATAATATGCATGGGGTTGGGCAGCGGCAGGTTTGTAAAGGTCTTTATCTAGCGTTCCATCATTGGTAACTCCATAAAACTCGAGGTAATCACCGGCATCAAGAACCGCATCGGATTGCCCCTGAACAAAAATGGCTTGCTCCTGACCGCGATGAAAAATCTGAATGCGTCTTGGGTCAATAGCCGCGACAGGAACACCTGCAGCCTGTAAATCGGAAGCAGTAAGCCTATACACTCCTTTTTTTGCAACGGGTATTCGATAATAGGTTTGCCCTTGCTTGATCCAATCGTGCGAATATTGAGAAAAACTCAACAGAGGCAGTACTAAAAGGAAGATCAAAAGCCTGAAACCTAACCCCACAGTTTTTCTAAGATAAGATGTATCGAAGGTGAATACGACTGCAAAATTACTGGTAACTGTGGTATTAACCCTTCGAATTCAGCGAAATTAAGCCGATTTTAAAAATATTTTAAATATTTTCATCCAGTACTTGGTCATACATAGTACTTTCACCGTATAAGCCCTTAGATCTGATCTTAACTAATATGGATGTATGAACCTTGAAAACACACAAGTACAGATGAGAAAAGGCATATTGGAATACTGCATCCTGCACATTATTGCGCGCGGTGAGGTGTACGCCTCAGACATGTTGGATGAATTGACAGCCGCCAAGATGATTGTAGTGGAAGGAACCCTTTATCCCCTGCTCACCCGCCTGAAGAATGCTGGCCTGTTGGAATACAAATGGGTGGAATCTAAATCGGGGCCACCACGTAAGTATTATACTTTAACGGAAGAAGGAACTAAATTTCTCAACGGTTTAACAGAAACCTGGGAAGACCTCGTTCATTCTACTCAAATGATTAAAACTAAATCTACTAGCTAAACTCCAAATCCCAGTTCATAACGATCTTTCAGCTATGAAAAAGAACATCAGTATAAACATAAGCGGCATCATTTTCCACATTGAAGAAGACGGGTACGAAACCCTTCGCAAATACCTGGATTCAATCAAGCGCTACTTCGCTTCGTTTGAAGACGCAAGCGAAATTCTTTCAGACATCGAGAGCCGCATTGCCGAAATATTTTTAGCCAAGCTCAACGAGGGCAAGCAGGTTATTACGGCTGAGGATGTAAGCAGCCTGATTGCTACCATGGGTAGTGTAAATGATTTCAAGGCGGCCGAAGAACAGGAGTTTGCCGGAGAATTTGCGCAGGCACAGGACGCCTCGCAAAAACAACATCAGTCGGGGCCGAGTGCAGCTACCAAAAAACTACAACGTGACGAAAAAAGAAAAATTCTGGGTGGTGTATGTGCCGGCTTCGGGCACTACTTCAACATCGACCCGGTGTGGCCACGTTTACTCTTCGCTTTACTGGTATTGGGCAGCTACGGTAGTTTGATTTTGGTTTATATCATTTTATGGATTGTGTTGCCTGCTTCCGCAGATCTGGAAGATGAACCTTCTGTAAAGAAAATGTTTCGCGACACAGAAAAGAAAGTGATCGGTGGCGTGGCGAGTGGTGTTGCCGCCTTTTTTGGTGCCGACATTGCATTGATCCGCGTTCTATTTGTAATTGCTGCCATCTTTGGTGGCCTCGGCCTGATCGTTTATATAATTCTATGGATTGCCTTACCCCAGGCAAAAACCATAACGGAGAGAATGCAAATGCAAGGCGAGCCTGTAACGCTCTCGAACATTGAGTCAACAGTAAAAAAGAATTTGAATGAAAAAGAGGGCGAAGAAGAAAACATTATAACCAAAATTGTTTTGTTTCCCTTCCGGCTTATCGCAATGGTGATCGAGGGGCTTACCAAAATATTAGGTCCGCTTTTCAAAGTAGCCATTGACGTGTTACGCGTAGCCATTGGTGTTGTCATCAGCTTAACCGGATTATTAATGATCATCGCCTTGATTATGGTGGCCGGTGTAATCTTTGGATTTTTTAATTTCTCAGAATTGCCCTGGTTTCAATTCCCGGTTAGCGAAACGGGTATACCCGTGGAAGCCATCCGCAATAGTTTCCCCACGTGGACAACCTTCTTTGCATTTACTGCGCTACTCGTGCCTGCTTTGTTTATAAATCTTATTGGCAATTCGATTATCGCCAAACGCGTGGTGTTCAATCCGCTGGTGGGCTGGTCATTGTTTGTTCTTTTCTTTGTAAGTATTGCTGTACTCAGTTTCAGTATCCCACAAATGATATATGCATTTAAAGAAGAAGGCGAACACAAAGTAGAAAAAACGTTTGCCCTTAATGGAAAGATTGCTGTATTGCGGGTGAATGAAATCGGTCTTGATGATTATGATGTTACTTCTCTTACGATTAAAGGGTATGAAGGAACCGAATATAAATTGATACAGCGCTTTGAAGCACAGGGCAACACCCGCAAGGCCGCCATGGAAAATGCGCAGATGGTGGAATACAACGTAGATCAACAAGACAGCATTCTTCTGTTTGATTCAAACATACGTTTTAAAAAAGATGCCCGGTTTAGAGCCCAACGGCTGGATATGGAATTGTATATTCCCATCAATACCCTCTTTGTTGTAGAGGAAGCGATGTGGCGGTTAATTGACAATAACTATCGGGATTATAATGGCTATATCGATTCGAATTTTAATCGTACCTGGAGAATGACAGATCGTGGGTTTGAATGTGTTAATTGTGAGCAACCCACAGAATCCAAAGCATTACGCTTACGCGATCAGTATGGTCTTCGTGATTTTAACCGGATTGATCTTACCGGGTTGTTTGATGTGCAAATAGAAAAGGGTGAAGACTTTGCCGTGGAAATGAATGGAGATGATAAGCAGAAAAAACGCTATGATATTTACCTTAGTGGCGAAACGCTGGTCATTGATTTTGATGATGACAAAAACTTTTTCTGGAAGAAGGACCTTTTTAAGGATGATAAAGTAAAAATCAAAATTACGATGCCGGAGTTGGAAGATCTGAAAATAAAAGGAGCCGGTCAATTGTATGTACGCGGTTTCGATGAAGATGATCTGGAAATAGATATTCTGGGTGCCGTGGAAGCGGAGGGAGAATTTAATGTACGAAATCTTACCATTGATCTTACGGGCGCCTCCACGTTGGAATTAAAAGGTCGTGGCAGGTTTATGGAAGCAAATGCAACCGGTGCTTCTGGATTAAGAGCGTACAATTACGAGGTCAATGAAGCAATAATTGGAGCTCATGGTGCTTCTTCCGCACGGGTATTTGTTACTGATAAACTGGAAATCACAAAAGGAATTGCTAGTTCAGTCTCCCATCGTGGTGAGCCGCAGGTAATCGAGCGAAACTAAGATTACTTTATAATTGAAAAAGGCAAGGCTCATGTACACGAGCCTTGCCTTTCTTTTTAATACCTTTAAGTACATTTCCGCAACTGTTGAATATCCATGAATGTACGACTGAAGTTTTTAGGAGCCGCCCAAAGCGTTACCGGATCGAAATACCTGCTTGAACTGGATAAAAAGAAAATTCTTATTGATTGTGGTTTATTCCAGGGACAAAAAGAACTTCGCTTGCGCAACTGGGAAAGTTTGCCTGTTGACCCTGCCAGCATTCATACGGTAATTATTACACACGCCCACATCGATCACATTGGTTACCTGCCCAAGCTGGTAAAAGATGGATTTCATGGACGCATTTTATGCACGCACGCTACCAAAGATCTCATGAAGATCATGTTGAGGGATGCCGGCAAACTGCAGGAAGAAGAAGCTCAGTTTGCTTTCAAAAAAGGCTATTCAAAGCATGAAAAGCCAGTACCTCTTTTTACGATCGAAGATGCTGAACGGGTCTTTCCTTTAGTCGATAGTACCCGGCTGGAAAAGGAGATAAAAGTATTGTCAAACGTCTCGCTCACTTTTTACAATGCCGGGCACATTCTGGGTTCAGCTATTGCCGAAGTGATCATCAAAACAGCGAGTCAATCAAAAAAAATTATTTTTTCCGGGGACCTGGGTCGGTATGACGATCCACTCATGTATCCACCACAAGCGCTTTCCGAAGCAGATATTTTATTGGTAGAGTCTACCTATGGCGATCGGCTCAATCCCATGGAGCAGGTAGAAGGGGACTTAACTCAACTTGTTAATGATGCAATAGCTCATGAAGGCACCATCCTGATACCGGCTTTCGCTGTAGGACGCACGCAGATTTTGATTTATTATTTTCATTTACTGATGCAGCGCAAGGTGATCCCTGCACTACCTATTTATATCGATAGTCCGATGGCCATTAACGTGACTGATTTGTATGAGCGGCATAGCGATAACCATAAAATAAAAGTAGCACGGGAAAATGGCGAACTGATAAGCATTTTTGATACCCCAAACATTCACTTTTGCAATACCCGCGAAAGTTCAAAGGCACTTAATGAAATTAAAAACCCAGCCATCATCATCTCCGCCAGTGGCATGGCTACCGGGGGCCGCATACTTCATCATTTATTTCATCGCCTAAGGAGAGAAAATGATACAGTTTTGTTAGCGGGGTATCAGGCAGAGGGTTCCCGAGGCAGACGACTGCAGGATGGAGAACCGTTTGTGAAAATATTCGGGGAAGAAGTTCCTGTGCGCTGTCATGTAAAAACCATTCACGGGCTATCTGCGCATGCCGATCAGAGCGAACTTTTAACATGGCTACGTAATTTCAAGCAAAGCCCCAAGCGGGTATTTATCACGCATGGTGAAATTGACAGTGCGACTACGCTTGCTGAAAAAATAAAAGCGATGGGCTGGGAGACAATCATTCCGGACTACCTGGAGTCTTTTGAATTATTTGATGGTATCTAAAACTATGATAAGATATCTGTTTGCCTTAATCCTTTTCCTGATTTTCAGCAACTGTGGTTCTTTGAATAAACAGGGTATTGTGGGTCAACTGAATTGGGTAACAGGCAACCAAATGCCTGGGCCGGATAAAAAACCGGTTGCCAGACAGGGGGTGGTGCGGGAGGTTCATATCTACCAGTTATTGAATCTAAATGATGTTGAAAGTGAAGGTGTATTCATCAAGAAAGTAAACAAACCTTTGGTTAAAACGGTCGTTTCAGATTCAAACGGAAATTTCAAAGTCAGTCTGCCACCAGGATCATACTCTATACTTGTAAAAGAGGCTAATGGTCTTTTTGCCAACCAATTCGATCACAACAACCATATCCAGCCCGTTATCGTAAAAGAGAAGGGATTTTCTGAGGTTACAATCACCATCAACTACGAGGCAGCTTATTAATAAGTCCTTGTGGTTCAGCGCCAAGTGGCATGACTGGTGGTACGCATAAATAATTGTTACTCCGTGCAACCTCCTCCACCCAACGTGCATCTTGGTATTGATTCAGAATTTAAATGGAATTTCAGATTTACCGCGCTAAAGACATTGAATTGATTGAAGGCTGCAGGCGACAGGATCGTCAGGCTCAAAAACGCCTGTATGATCAATATGCCTCAAAATTTTACGCACTCTGTTGCCGCTATGTCAAAGACAAGATGGAAGCGGAGGATGTCTTGATAACGGCTTTCACCAAAATTCTGAATCGGATTGATCAATATACAGGTGAAGGAAACTTTGAAGGTTGGATGCGCAAAGTGGTTGTGAATGATGCGCTTAGTTATCTGCGAAAAAACAAGAATATGTATCTGGAAACAGATATTAGCGCAGCCGACTACGAACCAGATTATGAAAAACTGGAAAATCAACTGGAGGCAGAAGACTTGCTCAAGATGATTGAATCGCTCCCTACCGGATATCGTATTGTTTTCAACCTCTATGCGATTGAAGGCTATTCGCATAAGGAAATTGCTGATCAGTTGGGCATCAGCGAAAACACTTCTAAGTCGCAACTAAGCCGGGCCCGGGCAGCGTTGCAAAAATATTTAATGGAATCAGAACAAAAATTGGTTCAAACGATAAATGAATATGAACAACCGAACGGATCAACTATTTAAGGATAAACTCTCGGACCACCGACTACCTCCCGCTGCGGAAACGTGGTCGAAAGTAGAAGCCGGGCTATCAAAAAAAAATAACGTAGTAATCCTATGGCGTGCAGCTGCTGTATTTGTTTTGTTCGGGTTGCTTACCGGTGCCTGGCTCTATTGGCAATCCGTACAAAAGAATCAACCACAGCAACTAGTAACTAAGCCAGCAGAAACCAATAACATACCTGAAGTTCAGAAGAATGTACTTGCTCAACAGGAGAAAGAAAATAGAACTCAGGTGGCGGCAGTCGAAAAAACAAGAGACATCAAAAAAGAAAAAAGTAAAATCACGGTAGATACTCAGGAGAAAATAAGTGAACCTATATCATCTGAAAATCTTCTTACCGAAGAAGCTGAGTTAGTCGCAGATTCAAAAGGGATACCCGTTGAACCACAGGAGAAATTAGAGAAACCGATTGTTATTGAGTTCACGTTGGATCCTGTTCCAGTCCGCACCCTGGTTGCACAAGCTGAAGGTGGGAATGAAAAAAGTAATGGCTTTGAGAAAATAATAGATAAAGCCCGGGATATTAAAAATGGGGATAGCGAATTGGGAAGTTTGAGAGATGTAAAAAATGAACTGTTCGCCTTGGACTTTAGAAAAGATAAAACAAAAAGAAATTAATTTTTATGAATATGAAAACTGTCTTTGCAGGTGCGCTGATGTTGGTAAGCATGGTCAGCCACGCACAAACCAAACCAGCCGATACTGTAATCATCAAAGTAGGTGAAAGCAGCAAAATCATTGTAGCCATTCAGGATAAAAAAGATCTGGAAACCATGAAGCAATATGATTTCCAGAAACTAATGAATGATCTAATCGCCAAGCTGGAAGAAAAAGATACAACAAATCAGCATAAACCTGCTGCCGACTACCTCAAAGAAGAACCTGTAAAGGAAGAGATAACTACGTTGGATGAAAATAATAATGATGAGGATTTTGACGATGAAGAGAATTGGACTTCGCATAATAAAAATGAGAATTGGCATCGCAGAAGAACCTATCACTCCATAAATTTTGACCTAGGTATGAACAACTATTTGTCGGACGGTACATTTCCAGATCAGGACAATAGTTTGTATACCGTAAAACCCTGGGGCTCGTGGTATGTAGGTATTAACTCAACGCAACGAACCCGGCTAACCAATAATTTCTTTCTGGAGTGGGCTTTGGGTGTGAGCTGGTATAATTTTAAGTTTCAAAACGAACAAACCCTAATCACCAAAGATGATAATTCGGTGTTGTTTACGCTGGATCAACGCGAGGCAGACTTCAAGAAAAGTAAATTAACAGCAACCTACCTAAACGCTTCTTTAGTGCCCATGATTGACTTTGGTGGCAATCGCAGAAAGCCAAGCTTCTTTGATGGCGATAATGCAGACTCATTCCGGATCGGTGCCGGACCTTATGTGGGTTACCGGATTGATAGTTATAGCAAACAAAAGTTTGAAGTAAATGGTGATGAGCAAAAGCCCCGGGACCACGACAACTTTTATCTGAACAACTTACGCTATGGCATCCGCATGCAAATGGGTTTTGATGATGTGGATTTATTTTTCAACTACGACCTGAATGAGCTCTTCATTGAAAACAAAGGACCCAAGTTAAATGCCTTCAGTTTTGGAATAACGTTCTAAAAAAAACTAAGCCACAGGTTCACTGATTTAAACTGTGAATCTGTGGCTTCCTATTTAAAAGCCTCACCCTTACTCAGCACCATTTCGCGTTCGTCACCCCGAAGCTTCAGTAATGCAGCAACCCGGCCTGGCGTGGGCCATTGCAGGAAAAACCAGGCGATCGTAACACCAAACAAAATGCTGAAAACCTGGTTGCCGGTTGCCAATAAACCCAGCGGCATGAACACGGTGATCACTGCTTTCCAAATCATCCTGGTGATCAACACCGAACCCAACTTTTCCAGTTTTATTCCTAATCCCACTTCGGATGCAATACGTGTTGCGCTCTTCCTTGTTTGTATGTGAACAGTTGTTAGGGTAATTACACTTATTCCAATTAACGCATATAACAAATAGGAATTAAACCTGGGTTCGATCAGGGGTTGGCTATCATAAAAGTAAGACTGACTGTAGAAGTAAATGAACAAGATCAGGGGCACCATCATCAGTTGATAGCCCGTGTTATTCAACTTGTAAAAATATTCTTTAACGGAATTAAACTTCATTTTCTATCAATCCGGAATTTTATCAAATTTAATTAATTAAATTAGCCTTCGATTTCGTCTACCATGGAAGCAGTAGGAAACTTATCCCGTAAAGAACAAGTAATCAGAAGTGCAGCAGCCTTATTCCGCGAGAAAGGATATGCTGCATCCTCGATGCGGGACCTGGCGCAAAAACTGGGTATTGAGGCTGCCAGTCTGTATTCGCATATCAAATCAAAAGAAGAAATTCTTCAACATCTTTGTTTCGATATGGCTGGCGAGTTTCGGAAGTCCTTGGCCGAAGTAGAAAAGAAAGATGTTACGGCTTCAGAAAAGCTTCGGTTGGGTATTATCGGTCATATTCAGGTTATGGCAAAAGACCTCACCGCTTCTGCGGTATTTATGAACGAACACCGCCATTTAAGCCAACCTTTTTTGCGCGACTTCCTGCTATTGCGCATCAATTACATTAACCGGTTCAAAGCAATTATTGAAGAAGGTGCCCGGGTGGGAGAATTTAAAGACTCCATAGATAAAAAATTAGCGGTAATGACCTTGTTCTCATCCCTTAATTGGATGCCGATGTGGTATGATCCCTCCAGCAAAATTGATCCTACCCAATTAGGGCATCAATTAGCAGATATGCTGGTGAATGGCTTGAAAAAAGTCTAATTCTTTCTTTCGCACTATTTTTTTGACCTACGGAACAACCCTTTCCGTCAGGTACTGTTATATTTGCAAACGATTGTTAGGCATAAAATCACTATTATGTACGGAGGTGGAAATACGTTTGAAGGAATCAAAACAGACAGCATCGCGCAGGAAGATCCGATTAAGCTTGCAGAGTTTGAAGCACGGATAGCAAGAGGTGAAAAAATCGAACCCTCCGACTGGATGCCTCAACTTTACCGCAAGCAACTCATTCGCATGATTGAGCAACATGCCCATAGTGAAATCATTGGCGCACTTCCAGAGGGAACCTGGATTACCCGCGCACCGGGTTTTAAAAGAAAAATGTCGTTGATGGCCAAAGTGCAGGACGAAGTTGGTCATGGCCAACTTTTATACAGCGCTGCCGAAACGCTGGGTAAACCACGCGAGCAAATGATCGAAGACCTGATCAACGGCAAGTCAAAATATTCTAACATCTTTAACTATCCCACATTTACCTGGGCCGACTGTTGTTTTATATCCTGGCTGGTAGATGCTGGCGCGATTGTGAATCAGTTGGCCAATGCCAAAGGCAGCTACGGTCCTTATTGCCGGGCTTTAGACCGCATCTGTGCTGAAGAATCTTTTCACCTGAAGTACGGACATCATTGTGTTATTTATCTTGCCAGTGGCACTGCCAAACAACGGCAAATGTTTCAGGAGGCATTGAACCGCTGGTGGCCACCCATGATGCACTTCTTCGGACCGTCCGATAAAATTTCGGCACATACCGAAGTGCTGATGCGCTGGAAAGTAAAAATGGGTACTAACGATGACATGCGGAATCAGTTTTTAGATATGTATGTGCATAAAATCTGGGAGTTGGGTTTTACCATACCAGACCCAAATCTTAAAAAGAATCCCGAGACGGGTCGATGGGATTATACGGAACCTGATTGGGAAGAGTTTAAACGCGTGATCAATGGTGATGGTCCGTGCAATAAAGAACGATTGGAAGTAAGAAGGATCGCTGAAGAAAGAGGACGATGGGTGCGCGAAGCACTTAAAACTTCTAAAACTGCTTATGTGACTCCGTTAGCGTAAAGAAGACTTTAGATTTGAGATATGAGTATTGAGAATTTAGTACCGGTTCAAGATTCATTCATTACATCAATCTCTCATCTCACTTCTCGAATCTCATATCTTAAATAACCATGGCCTCCCTCGATCCCCGTGTAAACCGATTACCTGCCATTACAGAATTTGTAAGTCCAAAAGCTCCATTGGATCAGTTTGGCACGTATGAAGTTTTTGTTCAGCCCAAAGAAGGAAAGGCTTTCCAACACGAAGGCATTGTCCATGCACCCAATCTTGAGATGGCCTATGTATTAGCCAAAGAAGCATTCACCCGCAGGTTTACATGTTCTTCCCTATATGTGGTTGACACGCGGGAAGTCTTTACCTCGCCCATGACTGAAGGTGAAAAAAATTCTTATGATTTTATTGAGGATGGGTTCGAAGAAGAAGGTACTAAAGTGAGTTTTGAAATTTATCACCTTGCAAAAAGAGGAAAACAACATGTTCACGTTGGATCTGTTACTGCAAGCAGTCCTCGGGAAGCGATGGTGTTAGCCAAAGCCAAATTCAATACCGGTAAAGTAGTTTACAATGTGTGGGCAATTCAATCCGACAAAATTCGATTTACTTCCGAAGAAGAAAAAGAACTTTGGCTAACCTTGCCGGAGAAAAAATTCCGCGATGCGTCTGATTATAAGGGAGGAGATAAATTAAAGGAGTTTTTGGAAAAAGTTAAATAAGCATTCATGAGCGAAATCGCACTAAAAGAACTTTTGTACAAAATGGCCGATGATCAATTGATCCTCGGGCATCGTAATTCAGAATGGACCGGCATGGGTCCGTTGCTGGAAGAAGATATTGCTTTTTCTTCGATGGCGCAGGATAAAGTCGGGCAGAGCCTTGCTCTTTATACGTTATTAAACCAACTAGGGGAAAGCGATCCTGATACAATAGCCTTTACACGAAATGCAAATCAGTTTCACAATTGTGTTTTGGTAGAACTTCCCAATCAGGAATATGACTTTAGTTTGATTCGTCATTTCTTATTTGATACGGCTGAAGCACTACGATTTGAAATGCTAACCCACTCCTCGTATGCGCCACTCGCACAACTGGCAACAAAAATAAGGGGCGAGCTGCGCTATCACACACTTCACGCAAATACCTGGATAAAACAATTAGGCTCTGCAACCCCTGAAAGTATTGGTCGGTTACAAAAATCGCTGGACTATGCGATGCCCTATGCACTTGGAATTTTCGAAGTCTCTCCCTATGAAGATGATCTGATTAAAAGTGGAATCTTTGAGGGCGAGGAAAAATTAAAAGCGCAATGGGTTACTAAGGTCGAGGCAATCATTGCACAAACCAGTTTGCATTTGCCAGATTGGAAACTGGTGCAACCTCTTTCCGGTGGAAGACAAGGCAATCACAGTGAACACCTTCAACCGCTGCTGGATGAAATGAGTGAAGTATTCAAGATTGACCCTACAGCTGAGTGGTGAATCTTAAAAGATGGCAGTAGACAATAAGTAGTAAGCTGAAGGTGGTGATCGGTAAACATCAATCACACATCCAATAATAATCCATGGACGAAAAAATCCTGCACATCCTCGAAACCGTAAAAGATCCGGAGATACCCGTGCTCTCGCTCGTGGATCTTGGCGTGATTACGAATGTGATGGTAGAGGGCACCAACGTAGTGGTAACTATGACTCCTACTTTTGTGGGTTGTCCGGCTATGAATTATATGAAATCCGAAGTTGAAACCGCATTGCTGCAACATGGATTTGAACCACGTGTTGAAATTACCTTTGAAAAACCCTGGAGTTCAGATTTAATCTCTGAAAAAGGAAAAGCAGCCTTGAAAAAATATGGCCTGGCTCCACCTCCTTCCAATAAAATTTTTACTGATCTCGAAATACTTGAAACGGCTATATGCCCGCGCTGCGATGGTTCAAATACTGAAATGAAAAGTCCCTTTGGACCTACTCTTTGCCGGGCTTTGTATTATTGCCACGATTGTAAAGAAGCCTTTGAACAATTTAAGCCTCTATAATTATACCACATAGACACATAGATTTTATAGATTCCTATGTTTTCTATGTTCCTATGTGGTTAAAAAATTAATACCGCTTAGTCCTCCTTCGGGAAGCATCTCCACCACCCGAACCACTGCGTTCACGATAGGAACCTTGTGGTTTAGAACCGTAAAACCGCTCCTTCTTTTTCTCTGAATATTTTTCTTTGTGCGGCTCTGTCATTTCAAGGCGCACTTTTCTTCCGCGGAGTTCCACTCCTTCAAAGCCTTTCATTACTTGTGCAGTCTTATCCTTCTGAATTTCAAAAAAGGAATAAGCACCTTTCAGATCAATTTTACCAATGGCCGCACTGGTTACTTCACCAAAATCACAAATCAATTCCAACAGATTTCCTTTTTCAAGGCCATCCATTTTACCAACATTTATAAAGATGCGATCACCGTCCGTGTATCGCTCCCCATCACCATCCGATTCAAACGACTTGGTTCTTTCTGATTTACCGTTCAGGTCGCGTGCATCGCGATAGTATTCTAAAAAGCGATTGAACTCAATCGATGCAAACCGTTTGATAATGTCCTCCTTAGAAAGATCTTTTAATTCATGATATACTTCGGGCAAGAATGAATCAATCTCCTCTTCATTGACTTCCACTTGTCTTACCTTATGTACCAGATCCAGGATTTTTTTCTGACAAACCTCATCACCTGTTGGTACCGGTATTCTGGTAAATTTTCTTTTCAGACCACGTTCCACCTGTTGAATTTTCCCAACTTCTCTTCGGGAAACAATGGCGAGTGAAATACCTTTTTTACCGGCCCGCGCTGTGCGACCACTGCGGTGGGTATAGTATTCCATTTCGTCAGGCATGTTCATGTGAATTACATGGGTGATACCGGTTACATCAATTCCGCGGGCAGCTACATCGGTAGCTACCAACAATTGCAAAGTCTTATTCTTGAAATTCCGCATTACCCGGTCACGCTGTTGTTGTGTCAGATCGCCATGAAGGGAATCTGCACTGTAACCATCCTTAATCAGGTGTTCAGCTATTTTTTGTGTGTCAATTTTTGTACGGCAAAAGATTACTCCAAAAATATCAGGCGCATAATCTACGAACCGTTTTAAGGCCATGTATTTATCTCGTTCGTCAACCATCATATACTGATGGTCAATGTTCTCGTTACCCTGATTTCGTTCACCCATAGTAACTTCTTCGGGATTGCGCATATAGTTTTTCGCAATCTCACGAACTTCGCGGGGCATGGTGGCCGAGAACAACCAAACGTTTTTATCTTTTGGAGTGGTGGAAAGAATCTCATCGATATCTTCTTTAAAACCCATGTTCAGCATTTCATCTGCTTCGTCCAACACTACATACTTTACTGTAGTCAGGTCAACAACCTTACGGGCAAGCAAATCGATCAAACGGCCCGGAGTAGCAACAATGATCTGCGCACCCTTTCTAATCTTCCGGATTTGTTCGCTGATGCTCGCACCGCCATACACGGTAACAATATTCAACTTCATGATCGAAGCTGAAAATTTTTCCAGATCGCTGGTAATCTGCACGCTAAGTTCGCGTGTTGGCGCTACGATAAGTGCCTGCGTTGAGCGATCCGATTCGTTTACCAATTGCAACAAGGGTAAACCAAAGGCAGCGGTCTTTCCGGTTCCAGTTTGTGCCAAACCAACCAAATCAACATTTCCTTTTAAAAGTATTGGGATCGCCTTTTCCTGAATCGGTGTGGGTGATTCAAAACCCATTTGGCGGATAACTTCCACCAGTTGCCCGGAGAGTCCCAGGCCATCAAATGATTCCATTAAGTGTGTTATATAATAAGCTGCAAAGGTAGGCTAATTAATTGAAAGTGATATTATTGGGTGTTTTTACCAGCAACTTATAATTGATATGGTATTATACAAAGGCACCTCCTTTTCTTTGGTTGTTTGATTGAATCGCCTTTCATTTTGTAAATTGGACCGATGAGAATCCTCAAGAAGATCGGATTTTTTACTGCTTTCATCCTGCCGGCACTGGTACTTACCGGTTTTTACCTGGGTGGATGGTGGAATTTTATTACGCTGGGCTTTGTATTTGTGATTATTACAATGATCGACCATCTGGCTGGACTGGATGAAGAGAATGTAACCGAACAAGAAGCTAAACTTATTAGCGAAGCCCTTTATTATCGATTTGTTACCTACCTATGGACTTACTTTCAATTTGCGTTCTTAATCTGGGCATTTTATGCGGTAAGTACCGGTGCGCTAACAACCTTGTATGAATGGGCTGGCTTTGTAATTAGCACCGGGTTGGTAACCGGTGGCATCGGCATCACCGTGGCTCACGAGCTTGGTCATAAAAAATCAACATTAGAGAGATTTTATAGCAAAGCTCTATTGATGACAGTTTGTTACATGCATTTTTATATTGAACATAACCGGGGGCATCATGTACAGGTAGCCACTCCTGAAGATCCTGCTACCGCCAGAAAAAATGAAAACTTCTATTCATTCTGGGTACGGTCTGTTTGTATGGGATATATTCATGCGTGGAAACTTGAAACAACACGCCTGAAGCAAAAAGGAATTTCCTGGTTTTCGTTGAGAAACGAGATGATATCGTTTACGCTGTTGCCGATCCTCTTTTGTGTTTTGATTACCCTCGCGTTCAGTTTGTATCAAAACCATTTTGTATGGCAAATACCTGTTTTCTTTTTTACCCAAAGTTATATTGCCTTTTCGTTGCTTGAACTAGTAAATTATGTAGAGCACTACGGGATTGTACGGAAACAAAATTCCGCTGGAAATTATGAGCGTGTTAATCCGCTTCATTCCTGGAATGCCAGTCACCTGATCAGTAATTTTTTTCTTTTTCAACTGCAACGACACTCAGATCATCACGCCAATGCCATTAAACGATATCAGGTACTGAACCATTATGACCAAAGTCCACAGTTACCTTATGGTTACCCCACCATGATTTTGCTGGCGTTGATTCCACCCCTATGGTTTGCAACTATGAACCCGCGGCTAGATTCGTGGTCAGAAAAAATTTATCAGCCAACCACCTGGGCGCGTTAATCCTCGTATGCGCGTAGCTCATAAATTTGATTTCAAACAATTCACAGTACATCACGACCGAACAACTATGAAGGTGGGTACTGATGGTGTTTTGCTGGGTGCGTGGGCAATAGTAACCCATTCAACCAGGATTCTGGATGTTGGCACAGGCTCAGGTGTAATAGCACTCATGCTTGCCCAGCGTTCAAATTCTGAGGCTCAAATTGATGCAATCGATATTTCTCAGGATGCTTGTGAGCAGGCTCGTGAAAATATTAGTCAATCGCCCTGGCCGAAAAAAATTTCTGTAACTCATACACCTCTTCAGAAATTTGATAGTCAGCCCTATGATTTAATTATCAGTAATCCACCCTTTTTTAGTAATAGTTATAAACCCCCTTCTTCCGGACGCATCGTTGCCCGTCATACGGAAACACTCACACACACTGAATTACTTACCCACAGTAAACGATTGCTACAACCAGCCGGGAGATTGAATGTTGTGCTTCCGGAAGCAGAAGCCAAGCAATTGAAAACTGTGGCCGAGCATAACAACTGGTTTTGTACACGCAAATGTGTTTTCCGATCCCGGATTTCAAAACCACCCAAACGGATCCTGATGGAATTTAAATTAGAAGCAACTCCTTTACAGGAGGAGGAATTGATTCTCTACGAGAATGATCAATGGTCTGCAGCCTACCGGGCGTTAACAAAAGATTTTTATTTAAAATTATAGCGTTGACAAACCAATAAGCCCTCTTATCAAAATTATCTTCACCTGCAGTCACGATTGCCTAAACTTGAAATTTAATCCTCTTTAATCTGTGCTTTCACGATTGATCACAAGCTTGTTGTTACTTACAAGTTTCATAGGCTTTAGTCAACCTGCCTTAATGATCAGAAAAGCAACAGGACCCATTGTGCTGGATGCCCAGATTCTTGAGCCTGATTGGCAAACGGCAGAGATAGCTTCCCGGTTTAAGCAATACTTTCCTTACGATTCATCGTATGCAAATGCACAAACCGAAGTCCGGGTAACGTACGATGAGCAGTTTATCTATGTGGCGGCAAAAATGTATAACCTCGGGCCACGCATTAACTATGTTACTCCATCTTTGCGAAGAGACTATCGGGGTGAGGCCAACGATGGCGTGTCTGTAGTATTTGATACGTTTCAAGATCGAACGAACGGATTTGTATTTGGTGTAAATCCTTTTGGTGTGCAGCGCGAAGGTCTGATCTCGAATGGTGGTAGTATTGGCTCCACCGATTTTACACTGAACTGGGACAATAAGTGGTACTCAGAAGTTAAGATTTATGAAGATCATTGGATTGCCGAGATGGCAATTCCCTTTAAGACCCTTCGCTTTAAAGAAAATCTTTCAAGTTGGAATGTAAACTTCTACCGCATCGACAGTCAATATGCGGAGCGGTCAACGTGGTCACCGATTCCACGAAACTTCGACATTGTTAATCTGGCGTTTAACAAAGAATTGATTTGGGATAAACCACTTGAAAAGCCCGGTGGCAATGTTTCGCTGATCCCCTATGTGGCAAGCAACTCGCAACGCAATTTTGAAGAAGGTACTCCTGCCACAACAAAACTCCAGGCCGGAGGTGATGCAAAAATTGGCATCGGCCCAGCTTTGAATCTTGACTTAACCGTCAATCCCGATTTTTCGCAAGTTGAAGTTGATGAGCAGGTAACTAACCTCGATCGCTTTGAGATTTTCTTCCCCGAACGAAGGCAATTCTTTCTTGAAAATGCCGATTTGTTTGCAACGTTTGGACTGGAAGGCACCCGGCCCTTCTTTTCCCGAAGAATAGGCGTTGCCCGTGACTCATCAACCGGACAAAATATTCAAAATACTATTTATGCAGGTGGACGTCTAAGCGGGAAAATAAATAACAATACCCGCATCGGAATTTTAACCATGCAAGCAGGCGAGGATAAAAAAATTAATCTTCCTTCTACCAACTACACGGTAGCAACCATTCAACAAAAGGTATTTGCCCGTTCCAATATTGGAATGATCCTGATCAACAAACAAGCCTTTCAGGATTCCATAGGTGGCGAATTCACCAACAACCCCATGAATTACTCACGCGCTGCCGGCCTGGATTTTAACCTCGCATCCAAAGACAACCGGTGGACCGGAAAAGCATTTTATCATCACTCGTTTGATGAACAAAAGAAAGATTCTGCGTTTGCTTATGGTGGCTTTATAAATTATAGTACACTGAAATGGAATGTGAATGTGTTGACACGGGTTGTAGGCGCTAACTACAATCCCGAAGTTGGATTTGTAAGAAGGCAAGATATACAACAACTCGCTTCTACCACCTGGTATAACTTTTATCCAGCCCATGGAAAAATACAAAGCCATGGACCAGGTGTGGACTTCGACATTGTTAGTAATGAAACCTATGGTCTTTTAGATTGGGATTATAATTTTTTATATCGCATGCGGTTTAAGAGCACCGCGCTTTGGTCTTTACGTTTGCGCGAAGAGTACACCTACTTATTTGATCCCTTTGATCCGAGTGGCACGGAAGGCCCTCAATTAGTAGCTAATACCTCGTATAGGAATTATGTATTCGTGGGCAGTTACACGTCAGATGCACGAAAGCGTTTTTTCTTTAATCTTGGTACACGTGCCGGTGGGTATTTTAATGGTAATCGGGCAAACTTTACGGGAATTATAACCTACCGCTATCAACCCTGGGGCTCTGCATCTTTAAACTTCAGTTATGATGGTATCCGCCTTCCTGAGCCTTATAACAGTTCCGATTTACTACTCATTGGTCCAAGAATCGACTTTACATTTTCCCGAAAAGTATTCTGGACTACGTTTGTACAATACAATAGCCAGATCAATAACCTGAACATCAATAGTCGGTTTCAGTGGCGTTTTAAACCTGTATCAGACTTGTTCATCGTTTACACCGACAACTATTTTGCTGAATCGTTTGAAAATGGAAATGTGTTTTATATCGGCCAACCGAAAAGCCGTGCGCTGGTTATAAAACTCACCTATTGGCTTAATTTATAAGGTTGCCCGCCTAATGGTTCAGTTATTTATAAATTTTTACCCCCTGATTAACAAGTCTTTAACAAAATAAAAATACATGTTTAAACATCTATTTTAAAAACTGGTGTTATACTTGCACAGCAAACAAAAACTAAAATTAAACTATGAAAAAAATCAACTTAATGGCAGCCTTTTTATTGGTTGCCGGATTTGCAACAGCACAAACAACCTGGAAAATTGACAAAAGCCACTCCAAAGTGGGCTTTAGCGTAGTTCACATGCTTGTTTCTGATGCAGAAGGAAAATTTAATGATTTCGATGCCTCTGTGGTAAGCAAGGCCGAAGATTTCAACGGTGCAGAAGTAGAATTCTCTGCGAAAGTAGCTTCCATCGACACTGACAACGAAAGACGTGATGGTCACCTTAAGTCGGCCGATTTTTTTGATGCTGAGAAATTTGCTGATATCAAATTCAAAGGTACCTTGGTAAAAGAAGGCGGTAAGTATGTACTGAAAGGTAAATTTACCATGAAGGAGGTAACAAAAGATGTAACGTTTGATGTGACCTACGGTGGTCAGGTAAATACCGGCCGCGGCATTAAAGCCGGCTTCAAATTAACCGGTGTTATTAACCGTCAGGATTATGGAGTTAAATGGGCTAACAAACTTCAAGACGGAGGAGCTGTAGTAAGTGATGAAGTAACCATATCTTGTAAAATCGAACTTGACAAGCAAGCTTAGTCCATAAAGTAGCTGTCTCAAAAGTCATTCTGTCATCGCCCCGTATCGGGGCGATCTTAGATTTGTGAGGTTGGAATGAGATTCCGGCTCAAACGCCGGAATGACATTCAATTTTAAATTGACTTTTGAGACAGCTTATTCATTTTATGAAAATAGATGGAGAAATAAAACAATCAAAATTCAAAAGTCCACACCAGAAAGCGGTCCTAAACCTACTATTCACTGCCAATTGGATTCAGAATAAACAACGAGAACTTTTTGAGCCTTACGGAATCACCAATCAACAATACAACATCCTTCGAATTTTAAGAGGGCAACATCCCGGAAGTATTTCGGGTGCCGAGATTAAAAGCAGAATGCTCGATAAAAATTCGGATGTCTCGCGCTTGCTCGACCGAATGATTGGAAAAAAACTTGTTTCAAAAAGTCAATGCCCCGAGGATAAGCGTGCTTCTAATGTGATAATAACAAATGCGGGTTTGGAGCTGCTTCAAAAATTAGATCAAGACATCAACAGCATGGATAAACAACTGATTTCTCTTTCTAAAGAAGAAGCCACCCTACTGAGTTCTCTGCTCGATAAGTGCCGGGGTTAAATTTTACTAAACTCCTCTCTAATAAAATCCATTAACTCCTTTATATAGGGTCTGCTGAAATCAAACTTAATATCAGCTGCTTTATAAATTTCTGGTATCGTAGTCAGGTTGCCTAGTTTAAGCGCATTCATATAACCCTGCAGTCCCTTCTTTTTGTCGCGCTTATAATTACGCCACAACGCGATTGCTCCTAATTGCGCCATACCATATTCAATATAATAGAAGGGTACTTCATACAAGTGAAGTTGGCGTTGCCACAAGTAATCCCGGTTTTCTTCCAAACCACTCCAGTCCGTTACGGTATCACTAAACCTGGCAAATACTTTATTCCATTGCTGAATTCTTTCTGCTGAAGTATGAGTTGGATTTTCATACAAGCCATGTTGAAACTGGTCAATGGTAGCCACCCACGGCAACGTTTCAATAATGTCTTCCAGTTGTTCGCGCTTTGCCCGCTTGAGATCTTCCTCATTCGAAAAGAAAATTTGCCACTGATCCATCGAAATCAATTCCATTGACATGGATGCCAACTCAGCAACTTCCATGGGTGGTGATTTAAAATCACCCAACGCGAGGTCTTTGGTTAAAAAATTATGAACTGCATGGCCACCTTCATGCATAATAGTAGTCATATCGCGCATGGTGGAAGTTGCATTCATAAAAATAAAAGGCACCCCAATTTCTGCCAGCGGATAGTTATAACCACCGGGTGCTTTTCCCTTGCGGGATTCAAGATCGAGGTGACCCATCTCATTCATGATAGACAAGCATTGACCCAGAAATGGATCCAATCGGCTGAAGCATTCGATGGATTTCGCGGTGAGATCTTTCCCATTTTCAAACGCCTTCAACGGCTCACGACCTTCCGGATCTACGGCTTTATCCCAGGGACGCAACGTATCAACTTTTAATTTTTCTTTGCGCTCTTTGCTTAACTCATTGAGGATAGGAACTACTTCCACCGCAATCGCTTCATGAAAGTTAAAACAGTCCTGAGGGGTATAGTCGAAGCGACCATACGATTTAAACATGTAATCACGAAAGTTTGCCTGACCCGCGTTGGTAGCCGCGCGATGTCGCAACGCAATAAGCTTTGTAAATAATTGATCCAACGTTTCTTTATCTGCCAGGCGCCTCGTGGCAATTTTATGGTAGGCTTCTTCCCGCTTTGCACGATCGGTTGATTGTAAGATCACGCCAGCTTGTTGCAACGTCATCTCCTGACCGTTGATCTCCACCATCATAGCACCGGAAAGCTGAGCGTACTTCTGTGTTTCTGTATTGATCTCGGTGAACACGGGAATATTCTCCTCCCTAAAAAGTTCTATGTCTTTCTTTAGGTTACGAATTAGAATTTTAAATCCTGGTTCTTGTTCCAAAGAAGATAAGAAAGGTGAGTCGGCAAGTTTTTTATTCAGCAGGTCAGAATACGGAGCCATTTGTGGCTGAAGATTTTCAATAAAGTCTTTGTAGCTTTTACTGTGTTCCTCGTTATCAGTATAACAGGTCATGCGAATGTAGCGCCACCCTAAGTCTTCGCTTATTAAGGATTCCAGTTCGCTGCGGTCGCGCAGCCAGTTCCTTAATTCATCCACATTGGTTAATGAACGGGCCAGTAAATTATCAAAATAGGGCTTTAAATCTTCCCACGTGGTGATTGTATATTGTTCGGGTAAAAAACCACGTTTAGGGCGTTTCGGAATTTCCAGGGAAGTACTCATTCTTTCATAAATTATCCGGCAAAATAGGCATATTCAAAATGATTTTGAATTCGAATCACATTTAAACGTCAATTTCTGAAACATGATAAATAAACATAACGTAATGCAGGATTACACGAGATTCGTAAACATCCTCATTTGTTAACCATGACCCCTCTTTACATTTTCACTGCCGGTGGATTTATCTTGCTTACCGTTATCTTCTTTGGTCTGTTTTTTCGACTCCTAAAGTCGGCCATTGAGCAGGCCCCCTGGACAACCGAGCGCAAGAAAAACATATCGTATCGGATTCTGCTAGTGTTATTTATTTGGGCTGGATTGGTAAGTGCAGCTTCTTTGTCAGGCTTCACACGTAACTTTAACAACTTTCCTTTCAATGTCATGCCGTTGTTGCTGATCCCGTTGACGACCACTTTACTATTACTTTTTTCGGGCGGAGTAAAAACTGTCTTAAAATATCTTTCACTAAAGGAGCTTACGCGGCTTCAGTTTTTCCGAGTATTCGTAGAGATACTTCTCTGGCTATTATTTATTCAAAGTCTATTACCCGAACAAATGACTTTCGAGGGAAGAAACTGGGATATACTTACTGGATTAACTGCTTTATTGGCTGCCCGGTTTTTCCTGAACTCCAAAGGCTGGATGATAGCCTGGAATATTATGGGCTTGGGTCTACTGATTAACATCGTAACGGTGGCCCTGCTTTCCATGCCCACCCCATTCAGGTATTTTGAAAATGAACCTGCCAATACCATTGTAACCTTCTTTCCATTTATTCTTCTCCCTGCATTTCTGGTTCCATTGGCCTACATACTTCACTTTATGTCCCTTCGTAAATTATTGATGAAACCATAGTCGATTTTTTTATACCTTCCATCGGAAAACCGAAACCGATGAGAACCTTTTTATTAGTCACACTTTTATTAAGTGCCTGCAGTACGAAAGTAAAAACTATTGGCAGCATCGATCGCCTGGATCCGGCAATCGATAATCTTGTTTCATCCACAGCTTCAATAGAAATACTGGCCGAAGGCTTTGATTGGAGTGAAGGACCAGTGTGGGTGGCTAAAGAAAATATGCTCTTATTTTCTGATGTCCCAAAAAATACAATTCATAAGTGGACTGAAAAAAGTGGAACAGAAGTTTACCTGACGCCCTCGGGCTTTACCGGAGAATCAACCGCAAGTCGAGAGCCTGGTTCCAACGGACTCATCATTCATAATGACTCTTTGATTCTTTGTCAGCACGGCAATAGACAAATGGCTAAAATGAATGCTTCCCTCGCGAATCCCAAACCCGAATTTATTACACTTGCCAATACCTATAACGGAAAGCGCTTCAGTAGTCCAAACGATGCTGTGTACCGAAGCAACGGAGATTTATTCTTCACGGACCCACCCTATGGATTGCCGAAACAATCCGATGATGATCCGGATAAAGAGCAACCCCACAACGGGGTTTATAAAGTAACTCCTTCGGGGGTTGTATCGCTGCTGGTTGATTCTGTCACAAGACCGAACGGAATTATTTTAATGCCGGAGGAGAAAAAGCTTATCGTGGCGAACTCTGATCCTGCGAAAGCAATCTGGTACGAATTTGAAATCAGTGAAAATGATTCACTTACCCATGCAAGAATTTTTTATGATGCCACTCCTCATCTAAAAACAGACAACGGTTTGCCGGACGGACTTAAAGCAGACAGCAAGGGAAATATTTTTGCTTCAGGTCCTGGCGGAATCTGGATTTTTGATTCAGGTGGGAAGGTATTGGGCAGGTTAAAAATACCTGCATTAGTTGCAAACTGTGCGCTATCACCCGATGAAAAAACACTATACATCACTGCGGACATGTATTTGTTGCGCGTAAAAATGAGAGATTAATCGAATGGAATTGTTAATAGAAATTCTCGGATGGGTGGGTTCTATTGAAGTCGTTGCAGCCTACGCACTCAATAGTTATCAAAAAATCAAATCTGATTCGCTTACCTTTCAACTGCTAAATTTATCGGGAGCAATCTTTCTAATCATTAATAGTGTTTATAAGAAAGCCTATCCATTCACTTTTATAAATTCAGTATGGTCGGTGATTGCCATTGTTGCCATTATTGGAATAATCCGAAAAAAATAAAACTTGGAAGCCGCACATCGAAATATCCGGATTCAACGCATGGTGGTGGTGGTCGCCTTTTTTTTGCTTGCGATCAAACTTACCGCGTACTGGCTAACCAATTCAGTAGCCATTCTTACGGATGCCCTTGAAAGCATCGTGAATGTTGTAGCAGGCCTGCTCGGGTTATATAGTCTTACCATCTCTGCACGACCTCGCGATAAAGATCATCCTTATGGGCATGGAAAAATTGAATTCATTTCTTCTGCCATTGAGGGAACGATGATTCTGTTTGCCGGCATACTTATTATCTATGAATCCGTTCAGGCCCTGTTAAACCCTCACATACTCCAACAATTAGACTATGGCTTGGTCCTGATATCTTTTACGGCCGCTATTAACTTTGTGATGGGTACTATTTGTGTGCGGGCCGGAAGAAAAAGTAATTCGCACGCTTTGATTGCCAGTGGCAAACACCTGCAAACTGATACATACTCTACGCTGGGCATTATTATTGGCTTATTGATTATCTACTTTTCAAATCTTCAATGGTTGGATAGTTTTATTGCTATTCTGTTTGCCGGCATCATCATTATCACGGGCTATAAAATTATTCGTCAATCCATAGCCGGAATTATGGATGAAACAGATCAGGAACTACTGGTGAAGATGGTAGCTACCCTAAACGCCAATCGCCAGGAAAATTGGATTGATTTACATAATCTACGCATCATTAAGTTTGGCCCCATCCTTCATTTGGATGCCCATCTCACTCAACCATGGTATTTAAATTTGCATGATGCCCATAAGGACATCGATACCCTGGCAGACCTTGTTAGAAAAGAATTTGGAGAATCACTTGAGTTATTCATACACTCCGATGGATGTCTTGAATTTTCTTGTAAAATTTGTAGCAAAATGAATTGCCCGGTTCGTCAACACCCCTTTGAAAAGCGCATTGAATGGACGATCGAAAATATCTCATCAAACCAAAAACACGAAATCAATACCCTTTAACTGATTTAGATCATGATAAATTACCTGATCAATAAATGGCGCGAACGCAAAGCAAAAAAGACGTTTAAAGAATACGAATTCAAAACCGTAACCTTTAACCTGGCTGAGGATGGCCCGGTTCAATATGCGCAATGGCTGCATCCGGGTGAATTTGGAAATGAAGTGACGCAAGAAAATGTAAACTTCTATAAGCAGATTATTAACAAAGGAGATTTTATTATCGATGTCGGTGCCAATGAAGGAGACACTACGGTGCCCATGGCCATAGCAGCCGGTGCAGAAGGTACCACGCTGGCGCTGGAACCTAATCCTCACGTCTTTAAAGTTTTGACAGCCAACGCTGAATTCAATAAAAACAAAACGAATATTATCCCTTTAAATTTTGCTGCCACAGCACAGGATGGAGAATTTACATTTGGCTCCAGTGATCCGTCCTATGGAAATGGTGGTATTGTTGGATTTACACATAACAGAAAAAGAAATACCCGCTACACGTTTCAGGTAACAGGAAAAAATCTGGAACAATACCTTACGCAAGAATACGCTCCGTTGCTCCCCAGGTTGAAGTTTATAAAAATCGATGCCGAAGGCTATGACAAAGAAATAATAAAAACTATTCCGGGCATCATTGAAACCTACAGACCTTATCTGGCAACTGAATGTTTTGGTCCGGCAACAGCAGCTGAAAAAATTGAACTATTCGATCTGTTGACAGATAAAAGATATAATTTATATAGAACTGACTTTACTCAAAAATCAACGACCAAAATTACGCGCGAAACAATGGCTGTTAGGAGTACCTATGATATTCTGGCTATACCGCAGGAAAAAGAAAAATGATTTCACTATAGATCAAATGCATTCATGTCGGGTGCTGCGTTTGATCTGGCTCGGACATGATTCTTGGACCCGGTTCTTTCAGATTTTAAAAACAGTAGCTTAATAATTACCCAATGAAAATATTTTTTTTAATTCTATTTGCCCTAGTTGCCAATTCCATTCAAGGCCAAACACTTGAAACCAAAGTGAAAGAGTTTGATGCTTATGTGGAGAGCTCGCGAAAACTATTTCAGATACCAGGTCTGGCCATTACGGTAGTAAAAGATGGAAAAGTAATTCTTAAGAAAGGATATGGCGTGCGTCAATTAGGTACCACCCATGCTGTGGATACCCAGACTCTTTTTGCTTGTGCGTCTACCACAAAAGCGATGACCGCTACCTGCATGGCGATGTTGGTGGATGAAGGAAAAGTGAAGTGGGATGATCGGGTGATCGACTACCTGCCCGATTTCCAATTGTATGATCCCGCGGTAACAAGGGAACTTAAGATCCGCGATTTATTTACCCATAACTCGGGTGTTGGGAATGCCGATTTTCTTTGGAGTTTTATGGATATTCCTTCAGACGAAGTGCTGGTAAAAATGAAGCAAGTGAAACCCAGTTATTCGTTGCGCTCCAGCTTTATCTATCAAAATATTTTTTATCTCGCAGCCGGAAAGGTAATTGAAAAAGTGAGTGGTCAGCCGTGGACGGCTTTTATTCAAAAGAGAATCTTTGAACCCTTACAAATGACACGCACATTTCCGGTGTTGAGTCAGGTGAAAGATCCAAATCAATCCATGCCGCATTATTTTTTTGATAACAGGATTCAGGTGATTCAACGCACGAGTGCGGATGCCATCGGGCCAGCCGGCAGTGTATGGTCCTGTGTGGATGATATGAGCAAATGGGCTTTGTGTATGTTAGACAGCAGTAAATATGCGGGTGGCCGACTTGTAAAGCCTGCTACCTGGGCTGAATTGTTTAATCCGCAGGTAATGGTTACCCCAACTCAATTTTATCCCACCGCCAAACTCACCAAACCAAACTGGAAAACTTACAGCCTGGGTTGGTTTCAACAAGACTATAAAGGAAGAAAAGTAAATTTTCACACGGGTAGTCTGGCTGGTGAAACCGCTATGCACGGACAATTACCTGCTGAAAATTTAGCTGTCTACATATTCGGGAATCTTGATCATGCAGAAGTAAGACATGCGTTGACGTTTAAGGCCTTTGATCATTTTGCCCTGGGGGGCTCACGCGACTGGAGTGCAAAAGTGCATGACTTGCATAAGAAACAAACTGAAGCGGGTGAGCTACAAGTAAAAAAGTTTGAAAATGAACGGGTTGCAAATACTAAGCATACACTCGATCTGGCTACCTATGCGGGAACCTATACCGATCCACTCTATGGCGAGTTAACAGTAGCTGTTCAAAATAATTCCTTGGTAGTTACCGCCAACAATGTGGTAAAAGCCACGCTGGATCATTGGCACTACGATACTTTTCGGGGTTTCTTTGAAAAGCTGTGGTGGGGCAAAACCAATGCAACCTTTAATTTCAACAATCAGGGAAAAATAAGTTCAGTGACTTTTGCCGGCATGGAGTTCAGGAGGAAGTAATAAAAGATCAGCTGAATCAATCCGTTCGAAGAACTGATTACGAGAGAGAACAATATTATGAAATACCTATTTGCAATTTTCATGCTTGTATTTTCCATTAGTGCCGGGGCATCATACGATTTGATCCACGAAAGTGAAAGCACTCAAATCAAGGATGAAGAAAATAAACATGCTATGAGCACCAACATTAAAATAAAAATTGGCAACCAAACCTTTACAGCTACCCTGCTGGATAATGCCACGACCAAAGCTCTCAGCGCTATGCTGCCCCTTACCGTAACCATGACCGAATTGAACGGCAACGAAAAGTTCTTTCGGCTTGCTAAAAATCTACCCACCAACTCTTTAAATCCCGGTACCATCGCCATAGGCGACCTGATGCTATGGGGTTCCAATACATTGGTCCTGTTCTACGAAAGTTTCTCCACATCTTACGACTATACCCGCCTTGGAAAAATCGATAATCCAACCGGACTTGCCGCGGCTTTGGGTGCAGGAAATGTAGTCGTTACTTTTGATGTGGAATAAAATCTTCAGAACAATAGATGGCTAGGATTTTTATAACCGGTTCGGCAGATGGACTTGGGCTACTGGCCGCTAAGGCGTTGGTTGATCAAGGTCATCAGGTTGCCTTGCATGCGCGTAATCAGGAACGCAAACTTGATACGCTGAATAAGGTGCCAGGCGCAGAATCAATCTTCACGGCCGATTTATCCAACATCGAAGAAACAAAAAAACTTGCCGATGAAGTAAATGAGTCAGGTCCGTTCGATGCAGTGATACACAATGCCGGAGTCTATCAAGCTCCTGCATCGCAGATTCTTGCAGTCAATACCTTAGCACCTTATATTCTTACGTGTTTAATACATAAACCGAAGCGGCTGGTTTATCTGAGTTCGGGCATGCACTTACAAGGTCACCCTAACTTCGCGCAGATAATAAACGATACTTCCCGCTTAAGCTACTCCGATTCCAAATTGCACGTGGTCATGCTCTCGATGGCAGTTGCCCGCTTGTGGCCGAATGTTTTTTCCAATGCGGTTGATCCCGGATGGGTGCCTACCAGAATGGGTGGTAAGAGTGCGCCAGACAATCTGCAAAAAGGGTATGAAACACAAGTCTGGCTTGCGGTGAGTGAGGATGAAAAAGCAAAAGTAAGCGGCAAATACTTTTATCATCAGAAAGAAAAAAACTGCAATCCAATCGCTACGGATGTAGACTTACAAGATAAATTTCTGGAACTGTGTTTGGAGTTAACCGGTGTTCCTCTTCCTTCTTGAAGAACTTTTTATCGTATTTATGATCGAGATTCCCGTTGCGTCTCTGCGCCATTGCCGTGAATTTTTTAACGCAGAGGCGATGATTACTTTTTACTGAGTCCGGCTTCAGATACTAAAGTGAGGAGGGCAAGCTTAATGGCATCGGTTCCTTTTTCGTCCAGCCACCATTCGTTGAGGGCATGCGCATTGGCGCTTTTGCCGCCCCAGCCCAACGTTACTGCAGGAACACCTTTTGAAATGGGCAGGTTTGCATTGCCCGACATAGCTCCTAACGTTGGCGTTATTCCAAAGTATTGTGTGGCTGCCATCGACCGTTGAACTAATGGAGCACGTTCATCAACGGTTCCGGACGGACGAAGTCCAACCTGCGTAATTTTCATAGTCAATGCCGGGCCCATGTTGCGATTGCTATTGTATTCCTCCAATCCTTTTTTGAGTGAAGCCTTGAAAATGGAATCCATTGCATGAAGGCTTTTGTTATCTTCTGAACGCATGTCTACTTCCATCCACGATTCAAAGGGAATGGAGTTGACAGAAGTGCCTCCGCCTATGATACCCACATTAAAACTAGTTTTTGTTTTGGCAGTGGGAGCGAAACGGGCAGCGTTGTCTGAAAAGTAGTTGATCATTTTTGCCAATGCATGGTGAGGATTGCCTAATCCGAAGTCACCCCACGAATGACCACCGGGCCCAGCCACCGCAACGCGATAGCGCACCGAGCCTGTGCCCTGATTATACACACCTCCCGTGCCATCGGTGTCAATAGAAATCCAGGATGTAATATTCAGATTACTTTTCGCGAAGAGATATTTTACGCCACGCAAATCACCCAAACCTTCTTCGCCCACGGTGCCGAGAAACAGAATATCATCGTTGGTTTTAATATTCGCTTTTTCCATAGCACGCAGGATGGTAAGCACGGCAACGAGTCCGCGACCGTTATCACCGATGCCGGGTGCAAAGAGTGTATCGCCTTTCATCTTCACCTTCACATCCGTGGCTGCAGGGAATACAGTATCCAAATGCCCATCCAGGGCGACCACACGTTCACTTTTTGTGCCTTTGCGGAGGGCCAACACATTACCGATACTATCCATCCAAACCTTGACACCTCCAACTTCTTCCAGCATTTGTTTGTACTTTTTTGCACGTTCGCTTTCTTTAAAAGGTGGCGCAGGAATTTCCGTAAGCATGATTAATTCCTTGATGGTTGTAGGATTAAGCCTATCGATCTCAGTAAAAGCGGCAACCATCATTTTATCTTGCGCAAGGGTATTGACTTCCTTCACAAACTTTTCTTCTACGCTTATTTTTTTAACCTGTGCAAATGAAGTGATGGAAAGAGCAACCAACCAGACAGCAAGAATTATAAATTTCATAGACCCAGTATGTAAAAGATTATCTACTGTTATTAAAGATTACGTTGGCGGATTGCTGATTTAATCTTGAAAAGGAAATAAAACTTTCAGACTAAATACACCAGGATTACTATTACCCAATTTCAATAACGACATCATCCGTCATCGGGTGACCCACACAGGTAAGGACATAACCTTCTTCACGCTCGGACTTAGAAAGCCCTTCTTCTTCATCCAGTTTTACTTGTCCGCTTAACGCTTTCCCGCGGCAAGCGGTGCACAATCCACTTTGACAGGAATACGGTAAGTCAATTCCTTGGTCCAACGCTGTCTCTAAAATCGTTCGGTTGGGTTCTACCACAAACTTATACTCTTGTCCATCGTATCGGATTGTCACCTCGCGCGCTTTCTTTTCGCCAGCAGGTTTTGCCACTTCCTTTTTCTCTTCTTTATTGATTGTGCCTTGCACAAAACTCTCTTTGAATATTTTCTCTTTTGGAATTTTTTGTTCGTCCAAAAGCCTCTCAACATTCTTCATCATTCCCTCGGGGCCACACATCAGGTAGGTGGTGTTATCAATGCCCCAATTAGGAATCCGTTCAAATAGCTTGACGAGCATATCGTGGTTCAACAATCCGGAATATCCCTGCCAGTTCATGGGGGCATTATCCAATACATGAATCACATGCAAGCGACCGGCATGCGTGATCTGAAGTTTTTCAAATTCATCTTTGAAAATAATACTATCAATATCGCGGTTGCAATAAATCAGGGAACAAATGCTTTCAGGTTCCTGAGTAAGTGTACTTTTGATTAACGACATCATGGGGGTGATGCCCGAGCCACCCGCAAACATAATCAGGTGTCGCTTGTTCTCTTTTTTATACTCGGTAGTAAAGTGACCCGTGGGCGCCATCACTTTGACAGTTGTGCCCACCTTCAAATTATCCGGCAACCAGTTTGACATAAGCCCCTTGTCAACACGCTTTACGGTCACTGTTAAATCCGGATCTGTAAACGGTGAAGAACTTAATGAATAGGCTCTTCGTACTTCCTTTCCGCCTATAGTTGTAATCAGTGTTAAAAACTGACCTGCTTTATAGGTGATTTTTTTTTCTGGTTGCTCAAACACAATGCTAATGGCATCTTTTGTTTCCTGAATAATGTTCTTCACTTTCAAATCAAAGTAATGGGGCCCGCTATGCACCGGTGCCTCTTCCTTTTTCTCACTCTTCTTAAAGAATCCAAATGCCATCTGCTTAGAAAATTAACGTGGCACAAAATTAAGGATAAAGTATCAATCCCAAAGGGATAATAAGTTCAGTCGATATCAGATATTAAGCCAATAGGTAAACTTTATGACCAACGCCCTGTTTTTACTGATTAGCTGTTGCGGCAGATAGTTTTCTGTATACACGATAAAAAAGTCAGAGGCTGGCTTATAACGCCATTGAAAGCGTGCGTTGAGGTTTACATTATCATAGCGATCGTTATATTGAACAAACGTAGTAAGGAACAACTTGTCGGTTAGCGTAAAATCAACCCGCGGACTCAACAATAGGAATTTAGCACTTCCATAAGCTGGTGGCAGGTCGATGTCGTTATAATCTCCCGTAAGGGAAATACTACCATAGGGTTGGATGCGATACGACACCGTGCCGCCTACATTGGTTCTTGTACCATTATAAAACTCGCCACCGCTGAGGGTAATAATATAGGTAAAAAGTTTACGGGTGTCTGATGTGTATCTGATTTCAAATTCATTCCACTGATATTCCTCCCCTTTTAGCAGAATCGAATCCCCCTCTGGATCCAACACATCAAAATCGGCCGGTAGTTTTTGAAAAATATTTCTAGCCGATGCTGTCAGCGCGGCCGTGGTGCGGAAGTTCATGGAATAGCGTAACGACATCGTACGATCTGTCATCGTTCCATCGGGAATGTAATTGGTATCAAACATCACGCCCGGCATCATCAGCACCAGCGGTCCTGATTTAGGATAAATTTTATAATCTGCCATGACTACACCCCCCACGGTACCGGGATATACCGCGAGGTTGGGAACAAAGCCCACTTCGGCATTGTAATTTTTACCTAACCCGATGAACCCACTCATGAGGCTTACCTTTCGGGTGTTATAAGAAGCAAACCCGCCAAAGGAGTAGCGATCCTTCTCAGAAAAATTATCAAATGAATAGTGGTAGTAAGCCTTGCCTGCCCACTTATTGTTAGCAGTAATCAGATTGAAGTCAGTACCGATAACCCGATTGTAAACATTGAGCTTAGCTACGGTATCCGATCCATTCCAAACTTCTTTCACCAGACTTTCATGATAAAATTTTGTGGGATCATACTCACCAGCACCCAGCGATTCTTTGTTCACCAGAAAAACATCGAAGTTGGATCGCTCAAGAATTTGTTTCTGCAATACAGCGACCGTATAATTTTGGGCGGGCAATCCTAACGACTTCGTCTCCTTGGTCTGGAGATTCATGAGCCCCACGCGCCATTTTGATCCTAATTTTCCACTGACGCGGGCTCCATATAAAATAGGAACGCGTACCAGATTATCGGCTGTGTCATTCGCCAATCCAATCCTCCGTGAAAAAAAAGGTTGCGTAATAGAAGTGAAACCTGGTGCCGAAAATAAATCACTGTTTTCTAAAAAAAACTGTCTCCGCTCCGGAAACTGAAACTCAAATCGCGTGAGGTTAATTACCTGCCGGTCTACTTCCACGGTAGAGAAATCGGGATTTACCGTAAGGTCAAGATTTAAGGAAGGCGTAATAGCAACCTTCGCATCAAACCCAGCCGTGATCAGGTTTTCGGTGGTTCCCTTTTCGTTGTCCTTCGATAGCGAGGTTACACCATAGGGTATCAGCGAGATATTGGTGCCCGCATGGGGAGCAGGACTCTGCCATTGTAATTTACCACTGTAGGCAAAAGAGGCAGGAATGAATTGTATCGGGGTAGCAATCCAACTGGAGACTTCGTTACGTTTTAGATCCTGACGAACAAAGGTGACATTCCAGGTTGGCTGGCTTTGATTGTAGCGAAATGACTTAAAGGGGATTGCCAATTCGGCCACCCACCGATCAGCATGGCGGGTTACAGCGGAGTACCATTTGTTATCCCAATTATTGTTATAGGATTGCTCCGGATCAGAGCCACCATACGCCATGCTTCCTTCTGATTGCACCCCATAAGGTGTGATGGTAAAGTAGAACCCATTGGTAAAATCATTGAAGGGATCGAGGTACATGCCTACGTTATCATTCAACTCCCATTGAATGTCTCTCCGCAACGACTGCACCACACTGGGCTTGCTATCGTCATAACAAACAAATGACACATAGAAAAAATCATCATCAAAAGTTAGTCGTGCCTCGGTTTGAAAAGAGGGTGGCAGGGAGTCAACCGGATAATTAAGAAAGAAATTGGTGGCGGCCATGGCCGACTTCCAATCCTCTTCTTCTAAAATTCCATCTACTTTAATAACACCTTTTGCTTTTGAAATAGAGAGATCGGTGCCGGGTTTGTTTTGAGCTGCAAGGCCAAAACTTATAAAAAGCAAAAGTAGCGACCTGACAATGTGCGTATTCATAAAGTCCGCAAAACTAGGAAAAAGGGGGATTATAAATGAACCTTAACGGTTTTCGGGGTAAGAGGTTTTCCGGGTGGGATAGGCGGTGATAAATACCTTATAAGCTTCAAAACCTCACGGGGTGATGCGGCTACAAAAAAGTTAGCAAAATCTGTAATAAGTGATCACCTGTTGTATCTGAATAGAAAAACGAAATCTTTATGAAAAAACTATTCATGCTTTTGCTATTGGTAGGTGCAGCAAGCCAGGCATTTACCCAATCGGCTGTTCGGATTGCGAAATCAGGCAAAGGAACGCCTGTTATTTTGCTACCCGGCTTTATTACCCCTGGATCGATGTGGGATGAAACTGTTAAAAATCTTAACGGGAAGTATGAATGCTATCAGGTATCCTATGCCGGTTTTAATGGCATCGACCCAATACCGATGCCGTGGTATGATGCCATCAAGAAAGAACTGGTGGCCTACATAAAAACAAATCAATTAACCAACCTGATCTTGATTGGTCACAGTATGGGGGGTAACCTCGCGGTGGATTTAGCCGCAGAAATTGGGTCTTCTGTGGATCGTGTGATTATTGTGGATGCACTCGCCTGTATGCGCGAAGTAATGATGCCCGGTTTACCTGCAGAAGCTTTACGTTATGAAAGTCCGTACAATAAACAAATGCTGGAAGCCACTGATGAAGCCTTTCAAAATACTGCCACCCTGATGGCGCAAGGCATGACAACGGTTACAGAAAAACAAGACCTGATCAAGTCCTGGATTCTGGAAGCTGATCGTAAAACATACGTGTATGGATATACTGATTTATTGAAATTGGATCTGCGACCTGCCTTAGCATCGATAAAAGTACCTGTGCTTATTTTAGGCGCACCCTTCCCCAGTAAAGAAATAGTGATGCCTAACTATGAAAAACAATATGCGAATTTAACTAACAAAACTCTTGTGATAGCACCTGCAGGCCGGCACTATATTATGTTCGATCAGCCCGAGTGGCTTTATAGCCAGATCAATAGTTTCTTGAAAAACTAATAATACCTTGCTCTGTTTATCCTTGCAATTTGAAAATTTAAAAATAAAAGTTATGGTAGACCAAAAGACGTTTGATCAATTGCGCATTGAACTTTCTTTAAAAGCCAAAAACGGAATAGACTTTATAACCGCGGCAAGTATCGTTTGGCTAGCCATCAGTTACTTATGGACACTGAAGACAACACCTTATAATCAATCTATCTTAACGTTTTGTGTAGGTGCAGTTATGCTTCCACTGGCCCTTTTGTTTTCTAAATTTTTTAGAACATCGTGGAAGATAAAGGGTAATCCCCTCGAGCCGCTCGGGCTATGGCTAAATTTTGCCCAATTGTTCTACTTCCCGTTCTTGTTTTTCACTCTATCAAAAATGCCGGAATACTTTGTGATGGTATACGCTATTATTACAGGCGCACACTTTTTTCCCTATAGCTGGTATTATAAAAATAAACTCTATGCTATTTCAGCAGGTGTGATTTCACTTGGCTCATTTCTGCTTGGCTCATTTCTGCCAGACAAAATTTACCTCATACCTTTACTCATGAGCTTTTACCTGATGGCACTGGCAATCTTGCTATATTTTGATTTCAAAGGCAAAGAACAAATATCCGCAGTACATGGATAATGTATTCCCCGTATAACCCGATATGAATCAGGACCACCTACTTGTATATGAGAAGATATACACCCAATACTTTAGTATGGTGTTGAACCTGTGCCGGGGTTTTATGAAAGGCGATCGCGATCTGGCCTATGATTTAACACAGGATGTATTCATTAATGTGTGGAATGCCTTGCCGGGATACCGGGCGGATGCCTCTTATAAGACGTGGATTTACCGCATCGCTGTCAACACGTGTTTATTACAGATCCGCAAAGAAAAAAATAAAGTCCGAGTCCCCCTCGAAGCCGCGATTCACACCACAGAATCTGAAGGCCATAGCGACTCTACCGAAATTGAAAAGATTCTTTATAAAGCTATTGGCCGGCTGGATGAAGTAGAACGACTGATGATGATGATGGTGCTTGAAGAAGTGGAGTATGAAGAAATTGCCCGCATCATGGGTATTACAGAAAATAACTTACGTGTAAAAATTCATCGCATCAAAGCGAAACTCAAAACATGGATTGAAGATGAACAACGAATTGGATGATCTAAAGGCTCTGTGGCAAAAAGCCAAGAGCGGCACTGAAACACAGGCTGCAAAGCCCGACATTGCAGCGCTGATTGCACAAGGTGAAGTAAAAAAGAAAAGTACATTGGCCGCACACTATGGAAATGCAGCCGTGTTGTCGGTAACAGTAGCCTTTCTGGTTTTCTATTTTTATTATCTCTATAACTTTCAGGATTTGCTTAGCAACATCGGTATTAATCTGATGATAGGTGGATTGACAATAAGGATTGTGATTGAAATCTTTAGTGCCCTTCGTTCCCGGAGAATCAACATTTCAGATACTGCCACACAATCCCTTCAAAATTCAGTTTCCTTTCACGAATTTCGTAAACGCATTCATGGACCGGTGACCATGATCATTTTCGGATTATACTTTGTGGGCTTCTACATGCTTACGCCAGAGTATAGCCGACATATTTCGATGGGTTGGCTTATCGCCATGGATGTTTCTGCCTTGATGGTGGCCGCAGTTTTGATAGTCTTTATTCGAAAAGGAATTCGGCAGGAGCTACGCGATCTTGAGAAGTTAGTAGAACTACAACGAAGTTTAGCGAAGGAGAGTTAATTGGTTCTGTATAGCTATTTTTGGCCACAATTTAATCTAAGATTGTTCGCGTTAAATTTTTCCTTAACTTTGATTATATGAGAAAGGTTGAAGTTATTTCAATAGAGGAAAAAGAGAAGGAAAACTCAATCGCTGCTTTGTGCTCTACACCATCTGAACGAATCATTACCATGTTCCGCCTCATGGAACTTTCCTATTATCTTGGCAATCAAAATAAAATAGTCGTCAGTTCGTTAGATCAATCTAATGTTATTGAATTGAAGTTTGTGAATGGATCTAAGTGAGCGTTTGAAAAGTCTTTTAGAGAACTTTATAAATACCTTCAATCAGTATGAAGTTGATTATTTAGCTGTGGGTGGTATTGCTGTTAATCATCATGGTTACTCAAGGGCTAGTAATGATATAGATTTTTGGTATAAGCCTACCATCGAAAATTTTGAGAAAATTATTCTTGCCCTTGAAATACTTGGGTACGATACCAGCCGCTTAAAATCAATAGTTTTTGATCCTGAGAAAACAATTTTAAGATTACCACTTGATTATTTTAAGGTAGAACTTTTACCAATAATCTATCAAGGAATGAAATCGGAAGAATCTCGCAAAGGATTTAATCAGTCCTATAAAGTCGCTGATGAAAATCAGATTGGAAAAGCGACATTTAAAGTGTTAGGATTCGATGACTTAATCAAGTACAAAGAATTATCGGGTCGCCCAAAAGATTTACTAGATATTTTAGAATTAAAAAATATCAAGAAAATCCAAAGCAAAGGATGATGCTATAATCAAGATTCATTTTGTAATTTCATGCCATATTAAGTATTCCGTGCAGCTCAATTCCCTTACCGCTATCTCCCCGCTCGATGGACGCTACTTTGGACAAACCCAAAGCCTGTCACCCTACTTTTCTGAATTTGGATTGATGTACTATCGGGTGCGCGTGGAAGTGGAATACTTCATCGCTTTAACCTATGCCCTACCCGAACTCGCAAGTTTTTCTAAAGACAAGGAAACCTCCCTGCGAGCTATTTTTGAAACCTTCAACGAAGCGGATGCCACAACCATTAAAGAGATTGAAAAAACAACCAACCACGATGTAAAAGCGGTGGAGTATTTCCTGAAAAAGAAATTTGACGACCTGGGCCTTTCACAATACAAAGAGTTTATTCACTTCGGACTTACTTCACAGGACATCAACAACACCGCCATCCCGTTATCGCTAAAAGAATATATGGATCGGGAATTTCTGCCATGCCTTGAGAAGTTAGTGAATACACTCACTGGCTTGTCGGTAGAATGGAAGGATATCCCCATGCTGGCGCGCACCCACGGACAACCGGCATCCCCCACCCGATTAGGCAAAGAGATTTTTGTTTTCGTGGAACGTATTAACCGTCAGCTTGACTTATTAAAACCTATTCCCTATTCAGCAAAATTTGGTGGTGCTACCGGTAACTTCAATGCGCATCACATTGCGTACCCGGAAATTAATTGGAATCATTTTGCCAATTTGTTCGTAACGGTGCAACTGGGTTTATCCCGCAGTCAGCCAACCACACAGATTGAACATTACGATAATCTTGCAGCGTTGTTTGACAATCTAAAACGGATAAACACCATTCTTATTGATTTCAGTCGCGATGTGTGGCAGTATGTGGCGATGAATTACTTCAAGCAGAAAATAAAATCCGGTGAAATCGGTTCGAGTGCCATGCCGCACAAAGTAAATCCTATCGACTTTGAAAATGCCGAAGGAAATTTAGGATTAGCCAATGCGCTCTTTGAACATCTGTCGGCTAAACTTCCTATCTCACGTTTGCAACGCGATCTAACTGACTCTACCGTTCTAAGAAACATTGGCGTACCCTTAGCGCATACGTTCCTGGCATTAAAGTCATTGGAGAAAGGCCTAGGCAAACTAGAACTCAATCAAGCTGCCATCGATCATGACCTCGAAGAAAACTGGGCGGTTGTGGCGGAAGCCATACAAACTGTGTTAAGAAAAGAAGGTTTTTCTAATCCCTATGAAGCGTTAAAAGAGTTGACACGGAAGAATGAGAAAATAACCAAAGGAAGTATCCATCAGTTTATTGACGGCCTAAGTATTAAAGCCGAATTAAAAGCAAGGCTGAAGGAAATCTCTCCGTTTAATTATACGGGAATTTAATTACAGCCCATTAATTCTAACCAAATAGGCATATAGTTCACATAGTATAGTCATCGGCTATGTTTTCTATGTGCTATGTGGATTTTGGGTTCACACTCTTAATTACATCCAAAACATACCGAACAGTTTCCTCAATCCGAATCCAATCCTTTTTTTCAAAAACTTCTTTGGTAAATAGCTGCGAACCTAATCCCACGCAAGTGGCCCCGGCATGAAACCATTCCGAAATACTTTTTTCGGTAGGTTCAACCCCACCAGTAATCATAAGTTGAAGATCAGGAACTACAGGCATGATGGCTTTTACAAAGCCCGGCCCCAGCACCGAACCTGGAAAGAGCTTAATCAATTCCGCTCCCTGTTCTTTTGCCATCACTATTTCAGTAAGCGTGGCACAGCCGGGTACCCACAGCGTATTATGTGCGTGACACACAGTTGCCATCTCATGTTTCAGTATGGGAGAAATAATAAAGTGTGCGCCTGCCTGAATGAATTTTTCAGTAGTAGAAGCATTCATAATGGTGCCAATCCCCAACGTGAGACCGGGAAGCGTTTCGGCTACCTTCAACAAATGTGTAAACACCTCAAAAGAATTAGGCTGACGATTCGTGTACTCAAATGCACGTACACCTCCACGATAAGCCGCCTCCATAGCCAGTTGCGCCAGGTTTGAATCATTGTGCGAAAGTAAGGGCACTAAGCCGGTCTCTTTAATAATGGATAGGTTTTCCTGTTTACTGAATGTCATTACCGTAAAAGTTTACCTACATTTTCACCACGCACCAATGCTTCAATCTCATCGGTTGAACAAATATTTACATCGCCTTCAATAGAATGTTTCAACGCACAAGAAGCCGTTGCAAACTCTAAGGTATCCACATCAGATTTGGATTGAAGCCAACCTGCAATTAGACCAGCCATAAAGGCATCGCCTGCACCAACACGATCAACAATATGCGTAAGATCGTAGGTTTTTGATTTCAGTAATGATTTGCCACTAATAATCTGCGCTGAAATTTTATTATGTGATGAACTGACTGACGCACGTTCTGTCGTGGCTATTTTCTTAATAGCGGGATGCGCCTTCATTACTGATTTACAAGCAGATTCAAAATCACTGCCGGAAATTCCAAGACTGTTTTCAAAATCGGTAATGCCACCCACTACGATTTCGCTCAAGCTGATTAACGCAGGCATTACTTCATGTGCCTGCTTACCATACTGCCATAAATTTCTGCGATAGTTAATGTCTCCGGAAACGGGGACATTAAATTTGCGTGCTGTTTCGATAGCCTGCAAACAAACATCGGCTGCAACTTGCGATAGTGCCGGGGTAATACCCGACCAATGAAACCAGGAAGCCTGCTGCATGATTTCATCCCAGTCAATCATGTTGGGCTGGATGTTTGCAAAAGCAGAATCAAACCGATCGTACACAATACGAGAGGCCCGTTGCATGGCACCATTCTCTAAAAAATAAACCCCTAATCGTTCGGGGCCATATAGGATATAGGATGTATCCACTCCGCATTTGCGTAGTGCTTCGGTGGCAGCGCGGCCAAAATCATTTTCAGGAAACCGGGTAACATGGGCCGAAGGAAAACCCCACCCTGCAAGCGCTGAGGTAACGTTTGCTTCCGATCCGGCATACCGAACTTCAAAAGTTTCGGCTTGAACAAACCGCGAATAGCCAGGTGTGGAGAGCCGCATCATTACATCGCCCAATGAAATAACCTTTTTCTTCATTATGAGGGAATCTGTTTTAAAAATACATCATAAACATTAAAAATTAATACCTTCACCCACTTAATCATAAAAGTTAACAACGTTACATGGGCACCAGTGTGTTGAAGATAAACCCCGCTGATACGGTGTGGGTTGCACTCACCGATTTATCAGCAGGTGAAAAAATAGCATGCAATGGCCGACAGATTACGCTCGTGCATGCCATTCCAGCTAAACACAAGTTTGTAGAAAGAACCTTGCTACCCGGGGAAGAGATTATCATGTATGGCGTGGTAGTAGGCAAAGCGATTACTATCATCCCGGAAGGAAGCGCCATTACTTCACAAAATGTAAAGCATGAGGCCGCAGCTTATGCAGGAAGAACCAATACATATACCTGGCAGGCACCCGATGTAAGTGCATGGAAAGACAAAACATTTTTGGGTTATCATCGCCCGGATGGACAAGTGGGCACAGCCAACTACTGGATTGTGGTGCCCTTGGTATTCTGCGAAAACCGGAATGTGAATGTTATTCGTGAAGCCTTTGAAGAAGCCCTCGGCTTTGGTAAACACAATCCTTATAAAAGTTATGTACAAGAGTTGGTAGATCTGTATCGACAGGGTGCAACTAATAAGATCACTAAAACTTCTTTTCAGGATTTTAATGCCCCCACGCAGCATAAACTTTTTACTAACATTGATGGAATCAAATTTCTTACCCATGAAGGTGGTTGTGGTGGCACCCGACAAGATTCGGATGCTTTGTGTGCCTTACTGGCCGGGTATATCAATAATCCCAATGTCGCAGGTGCTACAGTTTTAAGTCTGGGTTGCCAACATGCACAAACTTCCATACTGCAAGAAAAAATTAAACAACATAACCCGGCCTTTGCCAAACCATTAATTGTTTTGGAACAACAGACCGAAGGCACCGAACAGGAGTTGTTAGCCCGCGCGATTCGCGAAACTTTTTTAGCATTAACCGAAGTCAACAAACAAACACGAGAGCCTGCGCCACTCAATAAATTAGTGGTGGGCTTAGAGTGTGGCGGATCAGATGGTTTCTCAGGCATCTCTGCCAATCCGGCAATAGGTCATACGGCCGACTTGATTGCGGCCCTGGGTGGCTCAACAATACTTTCTGAATTTCCTGAATTATGCGGAGTAGAGCAAGAACTGATCAACCGCACCACGAACGATAAGGTGGCGAACCGCTTTACACAATTAATGCGTGCTTATTCACGTGCCGCGGAGTCAGTGGGTTCTGGCTTTGATATGAATCCTTCACCGGGCAATATTAAAGATGGGTTGATAACGGATGCGATGAAATCGGCCGGGGCTGCAAAGAAAGGCGGCACTTCACCTGTAACAGATGTATTAGACTTTGGTGAATATGTAAAAGAACCCGGACTCACATTATTATGTACACCGGGTAATGATGTTGAAAGTACAACAGCAATGGCAGGTGCCGGTGCCAATGTAATGTTGTTCACTACGGGGTTAGGTACCCCTACCGGCAATCCGATTACACCTGTCATCAAAATTTCCACCAACACGAAGCTTGCGCAGAAGATGCCGGATATTATTGACATCAACTGCGGACCGATTATTTCGGGTGAGAAAGATATTGAGCAAATGGGTGAAGAAATTCTTGACTTTGTAATTGAAGTGGCGAGTGGCCGAATAAAGCCCAAAGCAGTTGCTTTAAGTCAGGATGATTTTATTCCGTGGAAACGGGGTGTTTCGTTGTAGACGATTTTAAAAATAAAATGTATCACAAATGATACATTTTCGTAAAATGATCTTAACTAATTGATTTACAGATATTTTTAATTGAGTACTTTTTTAACAAAACTTATAATGAGGAGCTAATTAGCGCGAAAACCAAAATATCTGGAAGCATTATCATGACAGATATCTTGTACAATACCGCCCAATAGGTTCAGATCATCAGGCAGTTCGCCTTTCGCAACATCACGACCGATTAAATCACAGAGTATCCTTCTAAAATATTCGTGACGCGGAAACGAAAGAAAACTTCGCGAATCCGTTACCATCCCGACAAAGCGCGAAAGCAAGCCCATATTGGAAAGTGCGTTGAGTTGCTTTTCCATTCCGTCTTTCTGATCTAAAAACCACCAGCCACTTCCCCATTGAATTTTCCCAGGAATGGAGCCATCCGAAAAATTACCCAACATAGTAGCAAACACTTCATTGTCTGCCGGGTTGAGATTATATAAAATCGTTTTTGCTAATTGATTCGTTGTATCCAGGGCATTGAGGTAACGTGACATATGTTTTGCCTGTGGAAAATCTCCTATTGAATCGAAACCGGAATCCGCACCTATCGTTCGCATCATGCGCGAATTATTATTTCGTATAGCCCCAATATGAAACTGTTGTGCCCAACCTTTGGCATGATAGGCACGAGAAAGAACTAACAACACTGCACACCTAAATAAATCCTGTTCCTGGGAATCGAGTTCTTTTCCACTTCTCAATTTTAAGAACAAGGCGGGGGCTTTATCCTCGGCCTGCTCATCATAATATAAATATTCAAGTCCATGATCGGATGCGCGGCATCCCATAGAATCAAAGAAATCAATTCTGTTTTGTAATGCGTCCAGTAAGTCATTAAACTTGCTAATCGACCGATTCGAAGTTGCCTCTAATTTATCTATGTATTGATTATAAGCTACCACATCGCCCGTGGTGTAAGCTTTGTCGGGCCTGAACGATGGCACCATATTAAAACTCGCGCTTTGCTCTGCAAACTGTTTATGATAGACCAGCGAGTCGGTGGGGTCATCCGTTGTGCCTACTACTTCCACCTTCATGTTGCTTAACAAAGACTGCACCCTGAAATCTGGTTGCTGTAATTTTTCAGAACAAAGAGCATAAATACGGGCGGTAGAATCTTTATTCAGCAATTCATCAATGCCGAAATAATTTTTTAATTCCAAGTGAGTCCAATGATACAAGGGGTTACGAATGGTAAACGGAACTGTGCCTGCCCAGGCTTTGAATTTTTCTTCAGGACTGGCATCGCCAGTGCAATATTTTTCACTGATGCCATTGATGCGCATAGCGCGCCATTTATAATGATCTCCTTCTAACCAGGCTTCTGTCAAGTTGTTGAACTGCCTGTTTTCAGCTATATCTTTTGGGGAGAGGTGATTATGATAATCAATAATACCACATGGAGCGGCAAACTTTTCATAGAGCGCTTCGGAAGTGCTGGTTGTTAATAAAAACTCCGGGGTCAAAAAATTATTTTGCTGGCTCATGCACAAAGGTTAAAAAATACCTTACAAAGAAAATGAAATTTATTCACCTTGTTGAGTTGTGGGATTGAGAAACGTAACGGTACATTTTTGCGAAGGATTGCCGATGTACCGACCGGCAAACCAATACTATTTAAGATTTAGATCAATTTTTGTCATTATCTTCAAAAGAAACAATTTATTTTTACACTCCTACTCAGGCTCAAATACCGCTGTGCCAATTTTTTTGTACCTTAAGTGACTGAAACGAACACTCAGTGAGTTCCTTTAAAATTGTAATTCTGTTTGTCTTCTTGAGTTTGCTGGGGGTGATGGTGATTCCCTCCCTTCCTGTTGACCTACAGCCCACCAAAACAGTTCCTGTATTAACCATCTCCTACACACTGCCGGATGCTACTCCAGAAATTGTAGAGCGAATGGCCACTTCACCACTCGAAAATGTGCTGTCGCAACTAACCCAAATTAAAAATATCTACAGCATTTCTGGCTATAATCAAGGCTCTATTCAAATCACGTTTAATTCCAAGACCAATATCGATTTCAAAAAATTTGAAGTTGCATCAGTTATCAGGCAAGTTTATCCCAAACTGAATGATGCATTAAGCTATCCCATGGTGGAACATAGAAGTCACGAGTCTGAAGCCAGGAGGGTACTTTTAGCTTATAGGATAAATGCAAAACTTGCTCCCTATCAACTAAAGAAAACAGCTATTGATATTTTCAAAACTGACCTTTCAAGGATCCGTGGTGTAAAAGAGGTGCAAATTTCAGGGGGTGATGATATTCAACTTACTATTGACTATGACCTTAAAAAACTGCAGCAGTTTAAAATAACCCCGCAAGTTTTGTTAAAGTCCTTATCGGAAGGCTTCCAAACCTCTTTCCCTGGTTTTTTTAAGACCGGAAGCGGCCAACGTTTTTCACTTAAAGTGGAGAATACCTTAGAAGACATTCGGCAACTGCACTCTTTAAAAATTAAGAGTGACAGTAGTTATGTTCAGTTAAAAGATTTAGCCCATATATACATGGAAGAGTCTCAACCCAGGCACTACTTCCGGATTAATGGCGATAACTCTGTTGCTGTTAGCATTTATGCGGATGAATCTATTAACCGGATTGCGTTAGCAAATACAATTAAGGGCGAAATAACCCGGCTAAGCTCGAATTTGCCCGATGGCTACAGCTTACAACCTGAGTATGATGATACGGAATACCTGGTGAAAGAGATCAATAAAAATTTAATGCGCTCTACGCTGGCTATTTGCATCTTACTACTATTTATCATCATTACCTACAGAAAATGGAAACATTTGGTTTTGTTAGCCTGTAGCATTGTCATTAATTTATTAATAGCATTATTGCTCATTAAACTTCTAGGTGTTTCCATTCACTTGTATACACTAGCGGGCCTTACTATCTCCTTCGGGTTATTAATAGACAACGCTATTGTAATGTTAGACCACCTTAATAGAAATAAAAAAAGCAAAATTTCTACAGCCATATTGGGCGCAAGTTTAACTACCATAATAGCGCTTTTATTGGTGTTTTTATTGCCAGAAGAAGACCAACAAAACCTGACAGAATTTTGCATAGCAGTAGCCGTTACACTTTCTGTTTCAATAGGAGTAGCTATTTTCTTTGTTCCGGCCTTTCATGCTTTGCTCCTGAACAAGCCTAACTACGAAATGCAAAAACGGTCAATCAAAAGCCTACGCATACGTGTAGTTTGGTTTTTGAGGTACATCCGTTTAATTACTTTCCTGGGGCGATATAAAAAAACAGTAGCGTTTGCGCTTGTGCTTGCGTTTGGACTGCCTGTCTTTCTTTTACCTTCTACTTGGGAAGGCCAAAATTGGTACAACCAAAGCATAGGCAGCGATGCGTACCAGGAAAAGATAAGACCTTATACTGATAAATTTTTAGGTGGGGCGTTGCGGCTGTTTGTTCGCAACGTTTATGAACGCTCAGGTTATCGAACACTCGAAAAAACGCGGCTATATGTAAATGCCAAACTCCCTCACGGACATACACTGCAAGACATGGATCAACTGCTACAGAAGATTGAGCACTATTTGAAAACCGTTATCGGAATTGATAAATATATAACCTATGTAGCCTCTGGTGAACGTGGATCCATTGAAATCATGTTCGAACAACCCTATGAAGCTGGCGCCCTGCCCTATCAATTAAAGAGTCGATTAATTGCCCAATCGCTCGATTTGGGTGGTGCCGAATGGAATATTTACGGTGTTGGTCGTGGTTTTAGTAACAGCGCAGGCGAAAGCCTCCCTAACTTCAAAGTGGAAATGCGGGGTTACAATTATCATGAATTGGAAAATCACGCCAATGTGTTGGCCCGTGAACTTCTGGTGCATAAACGAATTCAAAAAGTAAACACCAATGAACGCCTGAATTGGAATGAAAAATCTGTTGATGAACTTGCCCTTCAAATTGATAAGTTCTCATTAGGTATGCAAGGTATTACCCCGCAGGAGGTGGCCACCTCCTTAATACAAAGTACCCAATCTAATTATCCTGCCATCTGGATACCGTATCAAAATAACCGCGTACCGGTTTTTATACAACCCGTAGGCGGAGAGCAGTTTTCTACCTACCACCTTATGAACAACCAGTTGCCTACTGGTGATAAAACTATTCGGATAGCCAACGTTGCGCAACTTGCCACCCAACGCACTGCTAATGCCATACACAAGGAAAACCGCCAATACATACGCCAGGTTGGCTTTGACTATTATGGCAGTTCTCAGTTTGGTGATAAATATCTGAATGAAATCCTGGATAAAGTTACGCCCCAGCTACCAGCAGGGTACACTGCAAAGAAAATCTCGTGGAGCTTTAGCTGGAATAAAACCAAGAGGCAATATGGGTTATTACTATTATTATGTGCAGGCATTTTTATACTCAGTACCATTCTATTTGAAAGTTTTAAACTTCCCTGGTACATTATACTTTCTATTCCTGTTTCTTTCATTGGATTGTTTCTGAGTTTTGGTTGGTTTGAGTTTTACTTTGATCAGGGTGGTTATGCAGCCTTTATACTACTTGGTGGGTTGGTTGTAAATTCAACCATTTTTATTGTAAGCGACCTTGTTCAATTGAAAGGAAGAACTAACCGAACTGTACTTAAAACTGTTATTTACAAACTAAAACCGATATTGCTTACTATACTCTCCACTTGTCTGGGATTGCTTCCTTTTCTAATAGGTGGCCAAACAGAAGTATTTTGGTTTGCGTTGGCCGTGGGTACAATAGGTGGGTTGCTTGTATCAACACTTTATACAACTTTTATCCTCCCTGTATTCATTACCCAGCAAAAACAGCTAAGTATTAGTTAGACTGCGTTACTCTCAAAGTTAAATGATTCCAGGTATTCTATTATTTAGTAAAAGAATAATATTCTAATTGATCTCCGCTTGTATTGTATGCTAATATATTAAGATTGTCATCTACAGCAAAAGATGAGTACCATGTACCCGAAAGACTCACGATTGATTTAAATTTTAACCCCTCATCATTTAAAGAAAGTACTATTAACTCATTACACTTAGGACTGCTTCGTCCTGAAATCGAAAGTAAATAAAGGTGGCCATCTGAAAAATACGCATCCTGAAATAAAGAATGAAACGAATTCGGCTTCTTTATTGCATTTTCACTGAAATAACCCCGTTCCTTGATGGGCTCTATAAAGCCAATGTCTTCTTCCCACTTTAAATTGCCGTTAACATCAAAAACTCTAATTAAAGGAGTATTATCTGATACTGTTATTATATCATCGGAATCACTAGACTTCAAAACGAATGAACAATTTCGAATGAGCGACTCGAAAGATGTTTGAAAGGGCACTAAACTTCCAAAACTAAATAAGACTTGAGAAGCTTGATCAAATACGGCAACAGTGCTTCCGGAAGCCGGAGCAGAGATAAAATATTTTCCATCTATTGCTGCGAATCGAGTATTTAATGTTGTTCCCAGAATAGCTGGAGGAAGTTTAACTGTATTAGTATGTTGTGAGGAAATTTCATCAAAAATTTCAATCGATTGCTTACCTTGATTTAAGCAAGAAATATTTCTATGATCAACAACCAGACTCAATGCCCCCAAAAACTCACCAGGCCCATCGCCATTACTACCAAATGTTTTCAATACTTCCAAGTCGCGGTTTAATTGAATCACCTGGCCGCGATTAAAATCGGAAAAGTAAAAGCTATCATCCCTAAACTCAATACTCCTTATATCGGAAATAAAAGTAGAGTCAGATAAAGTACTAAACGATTTTGTTAATAAATATTGAAATCGTATTTGCTCAAGATTAGACTTACACTGTACACAAATTAAGCCTATGAAAATGAAAAAATAGAGGTAGCCTATATTTTTGCTACCTCTATTGAATATAGATAACTTTAACATGGAATAAATATTTTTATCTGATTGATAGTGTTCCTTTTTTCGATTATTTTGACACCGAATCATCATCCAAATGAATAAGATTTGGAAAGAAAAGAACATTGAGACTGAATATCTAACAAGAGGTAAATTTAATCGACAATCTCACTTATATCATAAACTAAGAGTGGATATCTTTCCATTTCCGGGCCATAATTTACAGCATATATCTTTCCTGCTTTTTCATTAACAGTAAATTGACCCACATTAAATCTTTGTAATTCCCAACGGCCTCTATACTTACCTTGCCAGTCAAATACATATAACTGATACTCTAAGTCAGGACGCCTTTTATTCTCTACTCTCCTATCCTCACACATTACGTAAATAAATTTACTATCACTACTAATCCGGGAGAAGTGAAAATAGGTTCCTTCGGGATAAGGATAACCCTCTGTTCTAAGCAAAGGTTGCTTAATGGGCATATCCGAAAATTGAACGGTTTTGACAATGTTTCCAGTCGAATCAAAATAATCAATCCGCTTAAACAATTGCATAGCTGATACCATTGTTTTGGTTTGTTCATTGTATGTGCTAAAACCATAATAAAACTGACCAAGTACGTCATTCGAAATTTTGACTGTAAGTTTAGGTTCATTAGGTATAAAATTTACTGTATGGGCCTCTAAGTTCCATAAAAATGTTCGCCCTGACTTTGTCCAAGAACTTCCAATATAAATTTTACTATTTATCTTAAAAATCTCCAACCAACCAGGAGCAATATCTGAATGGATATCTTCAATCTTTATAAATTCGTTAGGCTCACCACCAAGCAGCTTTGAGATATTAAGCCGATATAAGATATGTGCATTAAAATCAGAAACGTGGATAAAAAGGCTATCACCCTCCCGAAAGGATCTACCTTCAAACTTTGGAGTGATAAATTCGAAGGGGCCATTACCTCTTTTAGCTGTAGTGGCTATTTTTGTAAAGTCTTTAAGACTATACAAGCTAATTGCCGGATCAGAGCCAGAATCGATCACTAACAATAACGAATCGGTCACTAGTTCGATCTGCTCTATTGCTAAACCTCCCATAAGATCACCAGTAAGAGTATACGGTATCCTGCCCTTATATGAACCCGGACTCACAATTTCTTTAACTCCATCTCCGCTAGGTTGGCACGCAGCAACAAGTATTATAAGTATTATAATCTGAACCCTCATAAAAAATCAAAGAATATTCAATTCGCAAATATATAAAAGGCATGAAGATAAATTCCTCATGCCTTATTTGCTTACCAAAAATTAAGGTCTACAGGTACCAGAGTCGGAATAAGAATCCACATTATTTACTGATTGACAAGTACCACACCTGAATATAACGTTATTACCACCTGTGGAATAGGTAGAGTAGCAGGTTGCTTTATCTCCGCCTTCAAGACTTTCATCAGCTTGTACAGACAAAGAAAGTGATAGAATCAATACAATCGCACCAACCCCGGCAAACATAAATTTAATTTTCCTCATAAAATTTTAATTTTAATTTCTGCCTTATGGCATTACATCAAAGTAAACAACCCTCAGTGCCATTTTATGTCACCGGGTAAAATATTTTATAAAAATGTATATGATCCTTTTAATCGATTGTAAACCACCCTCCGCCCCTGTTTATTATTTTCGTTAATTTCCCCAATATACCGATACAACATGCGCTTCGATATTTGCAACCGGGCTGTCGGCTATTGAATTGTTGTTCTGATTTGATCCCATTCATCTAAAACACCAATGCGAAACCTAGAACGAAAACGCATATACTTCTGACTCAATTCTGTTTAAACCATAAATAACTCTTTTATTCCAATCAACACAAATAGAAATTACCGTATGATCAAGTGAAAATAGCGAGAGTGGATTACCTTCCCAATCTACAACCACTATAGTATCATAGTGGAAAGCTTCATCCCCGTCCTCTTTTGAAACAGTTCTTCCATTTGCATATAATAAGAATATCTCTTCCGAATTAGAAACCACATCTTGGTATGCAAATCTCGTTTTATCATATCTGAGCTTCATTGCTGGATGATTTCCACGATCCTTAAGCTCAAATTCTGGTACAAAAACATGTGGTCCGTGAATCCGCTTAGTCAAATTAAATCTTGAATTATAGAATTCAATCAGATCGGCATATTCATATACAAGGACAAACTGGTCTTTCTTAGGATGAACACTAATCCGCCCATTGAATACTTCGACTTTGGCAGTAGCCGGTATTTCTCTATTATAGTTAGGATATTCACTTACTTCTCCTTTTCGGGCACCATCTATATCATAAAGATAAAATCGTTTTAACGGGTTAATATCTTGCGTTGTCGCCCCAATTTGATCAGGTATTAAAAAAATTGCATTTGTGACTGGACCTTTTAATGAAACATCTTTTTGAGCTACCGCATAAATTGAATCTCCTTTAAAATCTATCTCAAATTTTTTCATTTTGGCCGTTACCGCATCATGTACCCAAAATGTTCCATCAATGTCAAAATCCATCCGCATTACGGATAACAGATCATCTGGGCCCATTCCATTGGTTACTATGCTGCCCACAGCAGAAAAGTCAGCATTCGAATTGTAAATTGATAAGTTCTTATCCAGTCCATTAGTTGCTACAAATAATAACGAATCGTAAAAATATATATGGATTGGAGCTAAAAGAGTACCTAAATCTATTCGTGTGCCTTTAAGGATTTTTCGTTCTTCAAATGATTCTAATGTAAACGTCTCATGCACATCTTGAAACTCACTTCTAGTCTCCTGCGAACACTTAATCAGCAGACTACTGATTAATATGACGAAAATTAAATGTGAAGTTTTCTTCATAATAATCTATAAAACGGAATGACAGTTGTACTATCATTCCGTTTTGCTTTTAATTAAATTACCTATTCAATTATACCCCGCTTACCGTAGCAGAAGGTCCAGGAACATACGTTGCCACTTTCGTCATATTGAGTAATATAGCACGAACTTCCACTACTACCACAGTCTGTGGAACAATTTGTCTGAGGGCAAGTGGCGTAGATAGTGGTAACACCAAAAGCCAAAAACAGCACAGTCAAAACAATTTTCATGCGTTTCATAAGAATTTACTTTTAATTTCTGCCTTATGGCATTACATCAAAGTAAACAACCCTCGGTGCCATTTTATGGCACTGAGAAAAATATCTTATAAAAATGTATATGATCCTTTTAAGCGATTGTAAACCACCCTCCGCCCCTGTTTATTATTTTCGTTAATTTCCTGAATATACCGATACAACATGCGCTTTGAGATTTGCAACCGGGCCGCTAGTTGTGCAGGGTTGCCAGTTGATTCTTTGGCGATTAATTCTTCTAGATATCCCAAACGCTCAAGGTATCTGGCAAACTGCATGCTGTGTATCTTATTCTATGTACTTTCTTTATTGAAAATAATGAAAAAATGCTTAGGCACATAAGAAGGGTGCAAATTTTCATTACATGGTTACATCCATTGCAATGCCTAACAAAGGATGCGCTGCTACATTAGATTTAGGTAATTGCAAAAAAAAAAAAAAACGAATTTTGCAAAAAAACCTTACATAAAGCGGACTGAATAAACTACAAATTCAGAAAAAAATATCCTTCCAATCCACACTTTTTAATGAAGTAACTCACCACTATCTTAGCATCATGCTCCGCTACCTATTGCTTCGTCCTATTGCTGTTTCTATGACATTGCTGGTAGCGTTAGTGCTAAGTGTAATCGCCTATACTCATTTGCCCGTATCGTTGTTACCCACCTTAGATGTACCAGAAATAACTATTACCATCCGCTACCCCAACGGCAGCCCAGAGGAAATTGAGCAGAGCATCCTTAAACCCATTCGTGAAAGCATGCTTACGCTTGGTGGAATTAAAACCAGCGAGAGCGTAGCACAAAATGAAACTGGCCGGGTTACCCTGCAATTTGACTATGGTACTGCCATGGATCTGGCCTACATCGAGGCTAATGAGAAAATTGATCGGTTAACTACTACCCTGCCGCGCAACCTGGAACGACCTATTGTTTTTAAGGCCACCACTGCGGATATACCGGTAGCTCGCATACAGGTAAGCACCAGCCCGGAAAACTGGATTGCTACCTCGGAGCTTGCCACGAAAGTTTTAAAAAAGAGGCTGGAACAACTGGAGGGTGTAGGGCTGGTGGATATTAACGGCACCGTTACCAAAGTTATTCGTGTTGAGCCCCGCTACTCGGTCATGCAAAGCTTGCAGGTAACCGAACAGCATATTCTGGAAACGATTGCCAATGCCAACCTTGAACTAGGATCACTCTCGGTGAAAGATGGCAACTATCGTTACTACCTCAAGCTGAATGCACAGGTACGCACACCGCAAGAACTTGAATTACTACCGGTAAGCCTGCCTGACCTACGCATGGTATTGCTTAAAGAAATAGCACACATCTACTCCGAACCTGAAAAGGCACTGGGGTTTCACTTGTTTGAAAATAAGTTGGCCCTGGCCATTACGGTACATAAACAAGCACAGGCCCGGTTGCCTGAATTAATGCCCCGCATGTATGCAGCTGTAAATCAATTTAAACAAGACTATCCGCAACATGCATTTGCCATAACCCAAGACCAGTCTTTACTGCTTACCTTAAGTATTGATAATTTATCGCAGGCGTTAGTCTTGGGCGGGGTGATTGCGTTTGCGGTATTGTTCATGTTTATGCGCGGTTGGCGTGAGCCAGTTATTATGGGTATAGTATTGCCTTTATCCTTGTTGTTGGCGTTTTCAATTTTTTACATTTTTGATATTTCGTTAAATATCATTTCGCTCAGCGGGCTGGCGCTGGGGCTGGGGATGTTGGTCGATAATTCAATCGTTGTGATAGACTCTATCATGCTGAAACGAAAAGAAGGCTTTGATGTACTGGACAGTTCTGTAAGCGGCACACAAGAAGTAATTGTGCCCCTTATCAGTTCTGCCCTTACCAACCTGGCTGTATTTGCTCCGCTCATTTTATTAAGCGGCCTTACCGGGGCTTTGTTTTACGACCAGGCTGTTTCCGTGGCCGCCATTTTATCGGTATCGTTGTTGTGTACATTCCTTGTGGTGCCTCTGCTCTATTTGTTGTTATTCCGAAACCGGCAACCAGAACACAAACAAGACAGTTGGTTGTTTTCAAAAATGTTAATGGGCTACAAAAGATCATTTGCATGGGTATGGCAACACAAATTAATAAGCATGTTGGGAATGGGCGCACTCCTTCCTATTGCGTTTTTATTATTGTACTTCCTGCCAAAAGTGGGCTTCCCAGAACTTTCACGCACCGAAACGATACTCTCCATTGATTGGAACGAACCCATAGATGCATTGGAATGTCGCAACCGCGTAGAAAATTTTTTAAGTACGAACCAGAATTTATTCGAGTTGTCAGAAGCAGAAGTGGGTTATCAGCAGTTTTTACTGAGTCCCGAAAACTATTCGGTGCAACATGCTGAAGTGTACCTAAAGTTTAGTTCGCAAGAGTATAAACAGACAGGCGATAAAACATTAAAAGCCTATCTCGAACAAAGATATCCGCAGGCCTCTATCTTGTTAAAAAATGCACCCAACGCATTTGAGCAATTATTTGCATCCACCGAACCAATGCTGATGGCTCGCTTGCGCAATGTAAAATCCAAACGACCACTTTCTGTTAACCAGGCAGATAGTTTGTTGAGCCTTGTAAGAACCGAGTCGTTAAAACCCGGTAAAGGATTTGAGAAAGAAACGATGGTGTTTGTACGTATCAATGCAGAAAAACTGCAACAATATAGAATTGCGTATGCCACTGTAATTGATAAACTGAAGATTGCGTTTGGCAATTATCTTATAACCGACTTTTCCGATTTTGGGGAAGTAACACCCGTATTATTTTCACCCTATACCGGAGATTTACCACAGGCACTGCGCGAACTTTCAGTAACGGCTGCGAATTCCAAAACTTATGCGTTACGCGAATTGGTTACTGTGCAACTACAGGAAAATTATAAATACATTACAGCCGATGCTTCAGGGATTTATCAATCGCTTGAAACGGATAAAAATATTGGCTTTGCCTTATTTCAAGAATCCATTCAGGTGCAAGCACAAAAGCTTGAGTTGGTCGCAGACTATAGCGGGCAATGGTTTACAAACCAGGAAACCTTTAAACAGTTAGGATTTATCCTTCTGGTATCCGTTGCTTTAATGTATTTTATATTAACAGCGGAATTTGAATCGCTAAAGCAACCGATGTTGGTGATGTTAACTTTACCGTTGGGCCTGGCCGGAAGTTTAATCCTGCTGTGGCTCACGGGCGGAACGCTGAACATCATGTCGGGCATTGGGCTTATTGTAGTGCTGGGCGTGCTAGATAATGATGCTATTCTGAAAATTGACCGGATAAACCGGCTACGCAAAACATTACCGCTTGAAGTGGCTATTAAGCAGGCAGGCATTGACAGATTAAAACCCATTGTAATGAATACGTTCACCAATGTGCTGGCCATTACGCCCATCATATTTTCCAGCGGGCTAGGGGCCGACCTACAACGCCCAGTAGCTATTGCAACCATTGGCGGGTTGATAGTGGGTACGTTTACTGCGCTGTATTTTGTGCCACTGTTGTATTGGTTTGTTACTAAAAAATAAACCAAAATTGATTATGCGTGAGATCATAAAGAGTGGGATTCTCAAAATCCGATTTTATTTCGCACCCTACCGGGTATTCAAAACAGAATGAACACTTCACTAAATTACATCTTACCTATAATATTGCAAGGGTAGTTGAGTAATTACGATTTCAGTACTTTAATATAACTCTTTTAAAATGAGTATGTTCGAAAAATATCTTCCCGTGTACTTCCTTAACCCTTAAAGTAAACTTTCCTGAACTGTCTGAAACAGTTCCAAAATTTGAACCTTCTGGAATAATATTAATACCAGGAATATTTATTCCATCCTTTTTACGTTGAACCTGACCTTTAATATAAATAATCTTCTCCGCACTACTTTGTGTATAGTAAATGATTAATTCTCCATTGTCAAACTTATTTTTGAAATCAGGTTCTTGATGCAATGTACTTACCCCTATAAATAAGATTATGTTTACATAATTAATCATATAATTGTTTGAGTTTAACAATATCATATTTATTCCCGGTGCTCAAAATCCATGTGCTGTCTATCTTTCCAATTCCAAAAAATAGCACCTCAGGATATTTAGAATAGAATCCATTATAAGGTAAGATATTATCGTAATCCATAAACACATTAGGATTAGACAAATAGTATTTAGGAATAAAATTACGAATTAGTTTTTTATCTGAAATGTTGGTAATAACAAATTTTATCTCCAAATCATTATCTATTGCATCTTTAAGTAGCAAAAATGCACTTTCAACGCAACTTACACAACCTGTTTGTGGGATTATGATAATTGTCTCATTTACTATTTGACGGCTTAAAAACTTCTCAATTATATCAGACTTCTCTACTTTTCCTTTACAGCAGCAAATAAATAGAAGGCCAAATAAAATATTTTTTTTCATCTTTCTACTGCCTCAAAAACATCAAACACGAGTTGATCCTCATTCTGATTGTATTTAGTTCGATTTGCTATATGTAAACCTTCCCTTCCAACGTAGGACATGATATGATGATAACCTTCTGGAAGCATGAATTCACCAATCTTTTGAAAATGCTTATTTAAAATAATAATAGTAATTCTTCCAAAAAATATAGATCGATGTTTGTCAGGATTTTCAACTGGTAAGAACGAAAACCTGTAATACACATCTCTATATTGGTCATACTTAATAGACTCATAAGCACCTGAAGTTGCTTCATACATAGCCGTTTGATTCGGATCTAGTAATTTAAATCTAGAAGGAGGAGAAATGCTTTTAAAATATTTACTACCGGCATAATACTTTTGTCTATTTTCCGCACTATCTATTACGTATAAATACTCATCATTTCCAAAACTTTGTACAATACTTTTGAGTTTAGGATTGTAATCATGATAATATCTATCAAGCATTCCGCCCATACCCCACTGTCCCGTTCTGTATTTTTCAGCCTTGGTATAATTAAATGAAACTGAGCGATCATTTAAATTCAGACTACATTCAGTATATATCTTCGAATAATCACTCACTACCTTTTGCGGAATTGAAAATAGACAAAAATGAAGATTTGCGTCTCGTCTAAAAACAGGGTTCATTGTTGTAACCATTATGTTCGTCTCAACTTCTGTGTCTATACTTTTTCTCATTTCAAACTTATCTAAAACCTTACCATATTGGTTAATCAAGAAAAGTTTTGAGGTGGAATTTGAATGAACAAAAATGGAATCAGGTCTATTAATGTAAATCCCACCCGGATTGGGAATTTTATTTGGTCCTTCGCTATCTAAATATATCTTTTTTATTAACTTACCATCATTGAGGTTATAAGCAGAAATAAACCTTTGATAGGAAATGTATAGGTAATCTATACTATCCTCATAATATTGAAGACTAATTGAAGAGAATCCCGTCAGTGAATCTAACGGTAATGATTTTGACCCCGAAATTTTAAACGTGTGAGTGTCAGCATCAACCACCTTAGTCTTACTTGAGCAGGATAAAACTAAAAGAGCAATAATAAATACTTTAATCATAGACAATTAAATGATTGAATCCACACATATGTATTAAGATTAGCTACTTAGTCTATCCCATATAGTTAAGGTAATGTGCTGATAAATGGTTGGCTGAATTTATTTTTACTCCGCAGATTTAGTTTTCATCGATGTCTTCAATACAGCTGTGCTGTTAGAAAATTAGATGCAATATTTCACACAATATCCTAAAGAATATCAAAAACCACCGTCCATTTATCAGTAATATGCAATCATTAAGTCAACAACCTGGAGGACATAAGGAGGCCTCAAAAGATGATTGGCCATCACAAGTATATGGTGCACTTGCAGTACAATACTGGTCGCACAACGAAAATTGATAACAGTAGCCCCAATTTTCAGCAGGCCCATCTATACAAATTACACAATCTGCTAAACTGTCTTGAAAGTTAAGTACAATCAATGCAATGAAAATAAAAATTAACTTTTTCATAAGATAAAAGATTTAAGTTTAAATTCATTTTTTAAGGCTCATCATAAATTTAAAATGATTTCATCTTTCTTAATTTAAAAAATCATTGTAAAACTTACATAGAAATTAAGATTTACATTAAGTTTCTTCTAACTTAAAAATAAAATTTACTGACCATTTAAAGTCTCTACTAAATAATATAGCAATGAGTCGTCAAGTTTTTTTGCAAAAAAAAAAACAAATCGATCCAAAACCTTACATCAATTTTTAGCCAAACTAACCAGCGCATCATGCGCTAACTGTAGATTATTGGTAACAATTACCTGCTGCCCTTCTTTCAACCCTTCCAGTATTTCCACCTCAGTGCCATTTTCGCGGCCAACAGTTACGTAATTCCATTTAGCTAATCCATTTTCAGCGGTAAACACTACCTGCCGTCCGCTGCGCACTACTACCGCCTCGCGCGGTACAACAATTACTTCTTCATGGGGCACCACTAGCGTAACCTGAGCTGTCATGCCTGGTAAAAGTCGGGCGTCATTAATCACTTGTAATGTAACTTTTACCAAACTGTTTTTTTCATCAACGCGTGGGTTAATTTGGCGCACAGTAGCCTTTACATTCTGCCCTGTGCCCAGCGTTTTAACAGTGGCTATCATACCCGCCTTTAATAATAAAGCATCGGCCTCCAAAAGTTCGGTTATCACCTGTAGTTGCCCCGTACTATGAATGCGGCAAATAGTTTGATTTGCAGATAACAAACTTCCTGCATTCACTTCAAGATTGGAAATAGTTCCATGCACCGGAGCTTTTATAAAAGTCTGCTCCCATGCCAACTGAGCCTCCTTAAAGCTTATTTCGGCCGCTGCAAGGCCGCTACTGATGCGGATGTTTTTTTTAGCTTGATTAAGTCGGATTGAGTCAGCTGCGTTATAGCTTAAGATAGCGTCCTGATAGTCAATCTCACGTTGCTGTAATTGCAAGTTTGCCTTATCACGGGCCAAAGTTTGTTGCGTATTGATGAGAGTGATTAATGTTTGGCCACGGGTTATCTGTGCTCCATTTGGAACCCACACCTTATCAACAATACCCCCGGTTTGTGATTGTATCTCAATATCAGTTTCTGCCTGTATTTTGCCGGTAGTATGGATCAAATACTCAAAAGGAATTCTACGGGCAGGTACCGTTTGCACCTCAGTGGGTGGCACTTCGTTGCGCAACTGTTGTGGATCTATCTCCGAAGTTCCCTGCTTACCTGAGCAAGCCGAGATTAAAACCACCCATATAAAGACGTTGATTACTCTCATCGGTGAAATCATTTACCGATGCCAAGATAGGATTAAATTCAAAAACTTTTCCTTTGAATCAGAAATTCAAAGGAAAGTTAAAACTTTAAATGAAATCAATCTGGAAATGGAAGTTGAGATAGGTTGTATATAATTATTGGAAATTCTTCCATATCATTTCCGTAATTTATAGCATACAGTTTTTTGTTTCTTTCGCTTACCGTAAATGGCCCAATGTTTGGCCTGCTCAGTATCCATTTACCCCTAAATTCCTGATCCCATGAAAACAGATACAACTCAAAATTATTAGATGGTGCTGGCTGATCTGCCCTTCGATTTTGGCTTAATGCAAAAAAATAACTAGAAGTTGAATAAGTTCTTCCGAAATAGAAATTATAGTCAGGAGGAAAAAGTGATCCGTCAGATTTAAACTCAGGGTGTAGATTATCTTTCTCGAACTTTAGAGATTTGAGATGATTGCCAGCTGAATCAAAGAAATCTACTTGTTTAAAAGTTTGCATGGCCGAAGCAAAGATTTTTTTCTTAGGGTTATACCCAACGAAGTTGGCATAAAAATATCCAATCTTATCCTTCGGGATATGCACCTTTGCCTCAGGAAAATTCGGTATAAATTTTACAGTTTGGTTATTTCTATTCCAGATAAACATTCTAGCATCACCATACCATAAGTTTCCAATTACAATTTTATCATTCACGGGAAACATATCTTGCCAACCTGGTGCGATAGTATAGTGAACATCATCAATCTTTTCAAACTCATCAGGTATTCCAGCAAGAAGTTTGGAAATATTAAGTCGATAAAGAATATGTGCATTAAAATCCGAGATGTACGCATAGAGTGTATCATTTAATGTAAATGATGAACCTTCAAGTTTAGGTGTAATGAACTCAAAAGGCCCGTTTCCTCTTTTACCCGCTGAAGCAATCTTTTTTAAATTCTTCAAGTTGTATATATTGATTGCGGGATCAGCATTTCGGTCAACGAGTAATAGTAATGAATCTGCAACGACATCAATCCATTCAGGTGTAAGCGCACCCATGCCGCCTAATAACTCAAATGAAAGATTTCCTGAAGACTTAATATCATAAAAACCTACTACAGATTCATGTCTTTTTGTTTTTGGTGCGCATGAGTAGACAAATATAAAGCACAGAAAAAATATAATTATTCTCATAAACTTGAATTATAATCGAGTTATGGTCAAGACAGAAATAGGGCTGCTTTCACAGCCCCATTTTTCATCACATAGGATTACACTTGCCTGAATCAGTAGGATTTTGGGCATTACTTATAGATTGGCAAGAGCCACATCTCCATATAGTGGTTGTACCACCAGTTTGGTAAGTTGCATAGCAAGTAGTTTTACTGTCACCCTCTAAACTCGCATCATCAGCCATTAATGATGGCGAAACTACCAAAATTAGAGAAAGAGCTACTACGCAATAAACCACAGATTTTAACTTGTTCATAAAAAATTTAAGATTAAGTTTCTGCCTTATAGCATTAGTCAAATTTAGAATGACTCTAACGTTGCTAGCAACAAAAAATCTGATCAAAAAGTGTTTGTGTAAGAATAAGATAAGATAAGATAATTCGTAAATTCAGTTGAATTTTCAACCTTCTCGAATGTTTTGAACTATGCAACTCATGTAAGGTTTAGTTGTTTTTTTTTAACTCTTTAGTGCACTTGCAAATTTAATGCAGCAAAAGGATTAAGAAAAAATGTACCCTCATTTTAACCCCTTTCATTTCATTCGCTTACACATCAATTCTCAGGAATGTACAATAATCTCTTATTAGCAAAATCATAAAGCGTCAGCCTGCGCAGATCATAGTAGGCGGTCCAGAATGATTTAAGTGCATCAAGGTAAGTTCTCTTCGCATCATCCTTTTCTTTGAGTGCGATATTCAAATTCGTAATGTCAATCTTACCAATCAGGTATCGGTTTTGGGCAACGTTATAACGCTCACCTGCTACTTCATCTGCCTTCTTTGAAATCTCGATTTGTAAACGCATCATTTCAAACTGTCGCACTTTCGTAATAATTTCCTGCTCAAAGATTATTTTACTCTGCTCAATCTCATAGTCTCGCAACTTTTTATTGGCAAGAGCGGTTTGCATCATTGCCTTTCTACGGCCCCAATCTACCAACGGTACGTTAAACCCAATATTGGCAATTTGCTGTTGCGAAGGATTGTCATATAAATCCGAAATCGAGGTGCCCACATTATTCAAGCCATAAGATGCTGTTAACGTTGTCTGGTAACGTTGCCCTTTCGCTTGAGCTACTTCGCTTTCAGCTTCCAATCTCCTGCGCTCAAAACCAATGTAGTCGGCCCGATTAAGTCTGGCATACGTCAACGCATCCTCCACCAGCACATCAAATACTGGAATATTATCAGGCAGTATTAAGCCAAAATCATCCCCATCTTTCAAACCAATATAGGCACGCAATTGAAGACGTGCATTTTCTAATTCCAACTGGGCCTGCGCTACTTCCTGTCGGGATCGAAGCAACTGCAATTCAACTTGTAAAAGTTTGTCTTGCGAAGTAGTACCTATATTATACCGTCCCTGTTCAATCTTATAGATCGTATCGTTATTGGCCAGGTTAAAGCGAGCTACTTGTTCGTTTACCTGCTGCCTCAATACATCGAAGAATAAACTAACGGCATCGCGCGAAATCTCCTCCTGCCGCTCTACAAAAATCCGCTTTGATTCTTCATAGACAACCGGCCGGATCCTTTTATCCCATTTCAGCGGATTGTAGGCAAATACAGGTTGCGTCAATTGTACATTCATGACGGTTCCACTCCACTGGGTTGCGTCTGCGGTAATGTCATTGAAGAAATTATAATTTGTATTGGCGGATATAGTGCCCCCCGAAAAGCCAAGCGGCTGTTGTAAAGCAAAATTGAGATTGGGATTGATCTGATTAACCGGTAAGTACAACAAGGATCCATCCGGTTGACGTACCGGAGTTACGTAGTTGGTATAGCTTGGTAAATTGCCATTTAACCGAAGCTGTGGATTATAATTGGTACGAAAAGACCGGTATTGCCAATAGCTCGTTTCCCGTTGTGTTTCTGCTTGCTTAGAGAAAATAGACTGCTGCTTGGCGCGATCGATGATGTCTTCGATACTAAATGTATTTTGAGCGCTTGCATGGAACATCAACATACACGCAAGGCCACTGAGTAGTGTTTTTTTATTCATATCGTAATGAAGCTATTGGATCCTGACTGGCTGCTTTGCGTGCGGGTGCAATGCCGAATATCAATCCGACAGTAGCTGCAACACCAAACGAAAGCAAAATAGAAGTAAAACTGACAATGGTAGGAATATCAGCCACTGTTGAAACAATAAATGCCATAGATACGCCCAGCACAACACCAATCAAACCACCACTAACGCTTATCATCACGGCTTCAAACAAAAACTGTTGTACGATATCACTTTTTTGAGCACCTATAGAAAGACGCAACCCAATTTCCTTAATGCGTTCCAGCACCGAAGCCAACATAATATTCATGATACCGATGCCACCCACCAAAAGCGAAATACCAGCAATAGCTCCCAATACATAATTAAAAATATCATTGGTGCGCTGCTGTTGTTTTAATAACAACTCGGGAATCTCAATTTCAAAATCTACTACTTCGTAATGTTTGCGCGAAAGCATCCGCGAAAGGATTTCTGCAGTAGCCTGCAACTTGGTTGTCTCTTCTACCTGAATAACAAGCCGGTCAAGCTGATGATAATTCTTTTTTTCGAGTTCGCTTTCGGCATCTGACTCACTCGTTGATGAAATAATCACCATCCCCCGGCTTCGCATGGCAGCCATACGCAACGCCTCGGTTGTAATAAGATCGCGATTCTCATAGCGTATCAAAACGCTTTGTAAAGGTGCGTACACATCCATATTAAAATCCCGGATGCCCAACTTACTGATACTGTTTTCCGAAACCAGTCGCTCGCGCAGAACACCTACAATGGTAAGCCAATGCGGACCTACTTTAATACTTTTACCCAATGGATTTTCTGTTGGAAAAAACCGGCTTTTCAAGGCCGAACCAATTATACAAACCGGGGCACCAACTTTTAATTGCTCGCTGTTGAAGAGTTGGCCTTCGGCTAACTGGAAATCATAGATTTCAAAATAAGCTGGCTCCACGCCCACTAATTTTGCAGATCTCCGAATTCCATCCCGGATTACATAGGTATTAAGAATAATCTCCGGGCTTACCCGGGCCAATCCGGGAATCGTTGATTGGATACTGTGGACATCGCGGATCGTTAGCCCGGGAGAAAACTTTTTCTTTTCTTTTTTTCCACCTGCTTGCTCATTGAGGTTTTCTTCCTTTTGTTCGATAATAGGCTTTACTACAATATTATTCACACCCACCAGCTTGATCTGATTAAGAATTTCCTGTTGGGCACCATTGCCAATGGCTAACATGGCAATAACAGCTGCTACTCCAAAAATGATTCCGAGTGCTGTTAACAGTGAACGTACTTTGTTTGCAATTACTGCATCGATAGCAATATAAAGATTAGCCATCAAGCGAGGCGAGAAATACCGATTCTTGAGTATCACCGGATTATTTGCTTGGGTTTGACACAATCTTTATATCGGCAGGGGCTTCCTCTTTATCTTTCTTTCCCCGCTTTCCATTCATTTGTGGCAGCAGTTCAATTTCCTGATCTTCCAATTTCGCGGGCACAGAAAGAAATACCCGATCATCCTTTTTAAGTCCACCGAGAATAACCGCATCGTTTGCATTCGTTTCACCCACTATAACTTCCTGTTTCACGGTATTGATTCCATCCTTTTTAAATACATAGGTTATTGAATCAAACTGACTATGAAGACTTTCCAGCGGAACATAAAGAACACTATCCAGCACACTGGCTATAATTTTGTTGCTGGTAGTCATAGAAGGTCTTAGGGTCGCGTCTGTTCCGCTAATTTCAACCGATACTTCAAAGACCTTGGCATCAGAGTTGGGTCGTTGCTCACCCACATTGGCAACCCGCATCACAGCCCCGGTTAGTTTCTTATCGGGATAAGCATCGAGTCCGACCTCTACTTGTTGCCCTACTTTAACTTTGCGTACATCTACCTCGTTGACATAGGTCTTTGACATCATGGTTGTAAGATCAGGCAATGTGGCAACCGTGGGTTCCCACATCTGAATTTGCGAGCCCGCTTTGATGGGTTTACCATCCCAACCCTTTTCGTAAATCACCATACCATCCTCAGGGGCCATTACATTAAAGGCTTCCAATACTGTGTTCATACTTTCAAACTCAGATTGCACTTTGCGCAATTCCGCATAGACCTCACGCATCTTCTCAATGTTCTGATTCTTTTTGATTTTATAATTTTCTACTGCTTGTTCGTACGCACGTTTGGCTTTATCCATATTGATCTCTGCTTGCTTGATGGTAGCGGGAGGTTCAAACTTGGATTGTTCAAGAACTATTCCTGTTTCTTCAACCGCATATTTCAGATTAATCAATTCATCGCGCGACTGCCTAAGTATCAGGGTGGTGTCTAATTGGGTTTGGTTGAATTTCGAATTAGCCTTATCGAGTTCAATCTGTTTGGCAGCAAACTTATTTTGAAACTCTGAGCGATCCAGGGTTGCTACCCAGTCACCTTTCTTTACCACTGTACCTTCGTTGATGATATTTTGTATCGTAACCTGCCAGATCTGAAAATTCCTAAGAGATTGCGGTCCCAGGATCTTTACAGAATTTTTAGCTTCCAGTTCTCCGGTGGTTTCTATATCAATCCTGAACTGCCCCTCTTTTACAGTGGCCATGATGGAGGCAGATTCGCTGTTTTTATCGCCCCGCACAACAAAATAACCAACCAGCAACACAACCACCGCGCCTGCTCCAATAAGTAAATTTCTTCTATTCATAGACATGGGCTTTATAGATTTAAGTATAACAGGGAGTAGACAGGTTTTAGTATAAAGATAGTACTCATAATCCACTTCCAGGGTTACAAGTCACACGAAGAATAAATAATAACGGCAATAAAAAAGGGTGAAAGGCATTTTCTTATCCCATCACCCTATAAAATATTATTGATTGTTTCCTCTTTTAACCATCAATTTAGCCAGGGCCGCATCTTTCGTGAGCTTACCGGCAGCATAGTCTTTCAACACATCAGCCTTAATGCTTATCTCTAAGGACGCTGGGATATTGCAGGCCTCACACTTAGTTACTTTTACATCAAACACAAGCAATTCATTAGGCTGAAGACTTTTTACTGTGCGCCCATATTCAAGTATGTCTGCCTTCAGGTCTCTTTCAAATTGGGGATATATTTCTTTTACTTTCGCATCTCTTTCTTCCTGGCTCAAGCCTTGCAAACCCAGCGTAGGCATAATATACTTTCTGTCGTAATCACTTTGGTTACTGGAATAAACCTGTAAATAATAAATCACACCATAATCTTTGAGTTTCTCATAATATACATTCTCCTCTGTGAAATATGTTTTAGAAAGATCTTTGCGATACAGACGATTAAAAATACTAGTTAACAATTCAAGATCAGGCTGGAGTTCATCATCCATTACACTGTTGATTACTTTAATATTTTTCTTGAACTGTTCACGCGTAATTTTTCCTTGCCGGAATTGGGTAAGCTCAGCTTTGGTTGCCTCCACTGAAACATAACTTGGACGTGAGGCATTCACAAACGCACCATACCAGATGCGCTCGCCATCGCCACGGTTCGTGATCATGATCTTTTCATCAGGCGCCAACTGGGTGATCAAGTCACCATAGTCAGTAATAAACTCTTTACAAGCCTCAATGATTTTATCAGTAGATACCTCACGAATACTATCTGTATTGACCCTCCGAGGAGATGTTGATGCGGTAGCAGCTCGACCTGTGCCGCGAATAGTTTCGTTTTTAATTCGACCCTCTTGATCCAGAATCCGGGCTAATTCGGCCTGCTCTCCGGAAGGAAACTCAAACGTATAATTAAACGATCGGCCATCCAAAACTTGATAATCGACACCCGGTGCGCCCCAAATCATTGGGCCATTAAATTCATACGGCAATCGATAGGTTATACCATGGCCTTCGCGATACTCGCCCCTGATTTCCATCGGAAAAAAAGAACGCTTCTCAAAATGTTGCTTAATCAGCGTACTCAGAATATTTTCGGTTACCTCTATATCCCGTTGCATACGTTCCTGATCTATCTTTCCTTGTGCCTGTGCGGCAGTTGCCAAAACTACTAATCCTATCGTCACAAAAATCCTCGCTACGTTATTCATATCTATACAATTTTTAATAGTTGTTTACTTTTTTAAATGTGTTTCCTGGGTTGGCGATTATACTTGCCAGAATTTGTTCTGTCTCTAATTTAAACTGATCGGTGTTTTTCTCGATGCTGCTCATGCGGGTTTGAAACAACATAAGATCTTGTTTGCGCTGTTCCTGCAGGTATTTTGAAAAATCAACCAGTAAATTTTCTACATACACTTGCTGATCTTTCGTTGAAAGTGCCATGTAGTCCTTCATCAATTGCAGGTTATCTTGTTGCAAACCAGCCACGAAGGTCCGCACCTGATCTTGTGAAGCTTGCGAAGCAACTTTCATCAACTCATCAATTTTTGCCGAGTTACTTGCCAGATTGTTTTGTAAAGAGGTCTGCATCTTTTTATTGTTGATTTCCCATTCGGTTGCAATCAATTCATTGTTTTTTATCAATGATGTGTTGATCATATCCTGAACCTCATGCGAAGTGAGTGCGGGCTTCGGATCGTATTGCACGGCAGGTTGTTCGATAGGTGTTGCTTCCTTAAAGCTAATTCTTAATTCACCTTTCGAATAAGAAATCTCCGGACCCATCAACCGGGCGGCCACAAGCAAAAGCAGAAACGAAGCGGCTATACTCAAAATCGTTTTAACATAGCCACTTTGCCAAAACCGCGAAGCTTGACTCGGGCCATCCATAAATATCGGTGGAGCAATCACCTCCTGATCTTCGGTAGCCTTGAGTGCATTTCTTACTTCCGTTAACTGTTGAAGTTTACCGAGTTCCTCCGGGTGTTGAAGGAAGTATTCTTGTAGCTTCGCTGTTTCCTTTGCATCCAACTCTCCATACAGATAAGAGATCAGGGTGCTTTCGTCCGGTTTATAATTCATAACCAATTGTTTCCTTAGTGATATTCTTGCGTTCCAAAATCTTCTTCAATCCATCCAGGCCATAATACATTCTCGACTTCACTGTGTTCTCCGAAATCTGAAGAGCCTCTGCTATTTCCCTGAACTTCAGTCCTTCGTACTCTTTCATGATCACCACTTCGCGTTGCTCATCGCTTAGTTCCATCAAACATTGATGCAGCAAGTCCGATAATTCTGATTGTCTAAGCTGTCGTTCAGGGTTTTCCCCCCGTCCGCTGCTCGCTTCCCACGCAAAACTCTCTTCGCTTTCTCCGGGTCGCAGGTCGTGCAGGGAAACCGATCGGTTCGCCTTCCTTTTTCGCAATTCCTCGCGGCAATAGTTTACGGCAATGGTGTAAAGCCAGGACCGAAATCGGGTAACTTCGTGTAGCCCTTCCAGATTGCGATGCATACTGATGAAGGTCTTTTGCGAAACCTCCATCGCCAGGTCGTGGTCAAAAAAGAATTTATAGGAGAAATTATAAATGCGTTTGTACCACAACTGCACAAGTTTACCCTGAGCATTCTTGTCTCCCTCGCGGGCCCGGGTAATCAGGGCATCAGAATGCATCATAGCTATGTCAAGTAAGGTTCCGGCCACGGAAAACTATAATTTTGAGCTCTTTTTCTGGTTTCCAGTATAAAGATGGGGGATTGAAGGAAATAGTTTTAATGATTAACAAAATATGTCAATGGGTCACTATAGGCAGTCTGTAGCAGACTATTGAGTAAATATTAACTTTGCCGCCCATGAAGTATGTGATAGCCCTTCTTATAAGGTTTGTTCCCCGCAAATACCTGCAACTTATTAGCGGCATTGGATTAAAGACGGTAGGAATTTTCTATAAAGGAAATAAAATAGAATGCCCCATTTGTAAAAGTCACTACCGAAAGTTTCTTCCCTATGGCCGAATCAATCCACGACCCAATGCCCTTTGCCCGAGTTGCCTGAGTTTGGAACGACATCGATTAATCTGGCTCTATCTCACTGAGAAGACTAATTTTTTTTCTTCTCAACTCAATGTTTTGCACATAGCTCCCGAACCTTGTTTTATGAAGCGTTTCGAAAAACAGCATGGCGACAAATACATTACGGCCGATTTAGAATCGCCTCTTGCCAAAGTGAAAATGGACATTCATCACATACCTTTCGGGGAAAATCATTTTGATGTGGTGCTCTGCAACCATGTGCTGGAACATGTACAAGACGACATCAAAGCCATGAGTGAAATCTATCGCGTACTAAAACCAGGAGGTTGGGCGATTATGCAGGTACCTTTTTTCTCACCAATTCCGGAGGTTACGTTTGAGGATTCTTCCATCACCCATCCGCGCGAACGTGAAAAGATTTTTGGTCAGGATGATCATGTGCGAAAATTTGGATTTGATTATCCTGCAAGAATTGAACGCGCTGGCTTAAAAGCTGAAGCCAGTGCTTATGCTTCCATGCTACCCGACTCAACCTCACACCGATTTGGATTGCAAAAGGGCGAAGTGCTTTATGTAGGACATAAATAGAACTTCAAAGTTTAGAGAATACCGTTAGCGGATATGGCAACTGAAATTTCAGACAAGGAAAGAAAAGGACCCGGGTGGCGTTGGTTGGTAATTCGGATTGGTGGTGCACTTGCAGGTCTTCTTTTAGTATACTACACGACTACGTATATTTTCCATAAGGTTTATTCAAGCGATAAAACCACGGATGCGCTTGTGGAATATCAAAATCATTACCTCGCTTTTACGGATGCTTTCATTACCAGCGAGGATTTGATTGTGGAAACTACCGCGGATCCTACCATACTCACCCGTTTTTTCAGCCAAGGAATACTTGTTTTTCTTGGCGCTGGAATAATAGCTCTGTTGATAGGAATTATACCTTTTACACGGAAGGCGCTGCCGTATGTGGGCTACTTTTTGTTTTTACCCGTGGCCCTGTTAGTCTTCATTCACAGTTCATTCTTTCCCTCTATAAAAACTGAATTTGACCGGAAAGAAAAAAAGATGATTCTAACTACCTACCAAAATTATTTTATTCCATCCAAAAAAGAAATTCCTTTTGAGTGGATCAATGGCTTTGATTATTCATTCTATGATTTCACTAATTATTCAACCCGGCAACATGCTGAGGTTGTTTGGATTTATGCTTTTGTAGGCAATCAGCGGGTGCTGATAGGCGGAAACAGAATTGGTACTCACCCCTTTGAGGATACAAACTGGAGCGAGCGCGTTGAACTTGAGAATAAAGAAAAAGTTTTAGTGGTTATATCCAGCCTGCAAAAACTGGTGAGCGTGCAATAAATCTAAAAGTAATGCGCACAAAAAAAGTCAGGTGAACCTGACTTTTTACTTATCTACGGTTTGTATTCTACTAGCTCAACTTATCCAATACTTCCATCACTTCCTTCACATGCTTGCGGCTGGTTTCAAGCAAAGCTTTCTCATCGCTGTTTAAGTCTAGCTCAATTACCTTTTCAATTCCCTTTTTGCCGAGTACCACAGGCACACCCAAATAACAATCCTTTATTCCATACTCGCCATCCAGTTGCATACATACGGGCAAGATTCTCTTTTGGTCTTTTACAATAGCCTCCACCATTTGTGCAGCCGCAGAGCCCGGTGCATACCAGGCCGAAGTGCCCATCAGTTTTACTAGCTCACCACCACCCACTTTTGTGCGTTCGATGATTGCGTTTAATTTATCCTTGTCTATTAATTCAGTTACTGGAATACCTGATACAGTTGTATAACGAGGAAGTGGAACCATGGTATCACCATGACCGCCCAGCAATAACGCCTGGATATCCTTAGGTGATATATTCAGCGCTTCAGCTAAAAATGCCCGGTACCGGGCTGTGTCCAGAATGCCGGCCATGCCCATCACCCGGGTGCGAGGCAATTTGGAAGTGATGTGAGCCTGATAAGTCATTACATCCAACGGATTTGAAACCACGATGATGATTGCATTAGGAGAATGTTTTACAACATTTTCGGTAACCGATTTTACAATACCTGCATTGGTCGTAATCAAATCATCGCGGGTCATGCCCGGCTTCCGTGGCAAGCCCGAGGTAATAACCACCACCTCAGAACCAGCCGTTTTGGTATAGTCGTTGGTAGAACCAATCGTGCGACTATCATATAAATCGATGGGAGCTTTTTGCCAGATATCAAGCGCTTTGCCTTCTGCAAAACCTTCGCGGATATCCACCAACACAATTTCATTTGCTATTTCTTTGTACGCAAGGACATCCGCACAGGTAGCTCCTACGTTTCCGGCACCAACAACAGTTATTTTCATAATATTAATAAGATTAGGTCTTTCAAATCGGGCCGCAATTTATCAATCAGGGAGCCAAAAGAAAAAGCTATTGCTATAAATATGGCTGAATAAAAAAGGATAATCCCCTTGTGGATTCGGGCGTTAATCTAAAACGATTGTCGATACGGTGCCCCACCACCCATACTATTTCTCCTGCCGACTCGAGTATGGTCACAAAATCCTTCTCGCCCCTCGAAATCTTGGTATCAATCAAAAAATCACTGATTTTTTTACGATGTGTCATCCCCAAAGGATAAAAGAAATCACCGGCCTTCCACCTTCTCCAGACGAGAGGAAAAGTTACCTTATCAAAATCAACAATAGCCATTTGCGGATCAGTAGATGGGGTTAATTCATTAAGTGGCTTTATTAGCATTTTGTGCGGACCCAGAACTGCACTTTCCTGAGTAGCCTCAATGATTACCTCCTCAACGATTTGAAAAACGGGAGTAATGATCAGAAAATCCCGATCCACGACCAATTTGTGTGTAGTTGAAATAAACTGTTTACCGGACTGACCTGATAAGACACGAAGAATATCTTCACTTTGTGAATAGCTAAACCCATATTGCCTGATATAATGCCAGAGGAATGCCTTGCCTTCCATAGGCAAGATTCCATGTTTATTGATCCGGGTAATTTCCCCATCCTGATGAACATGATGATTTATCCATTCAGCAAGTGCATTTTTAAAAATCACTAGTTCGCCCTGAATTTTAGAGGTGGTTTCCCGGAACGTCTCTTCAAGAGATGGATTTAGTTTTTGGAGCTGCGGCACGATATGATGCCGGATAAAATTTCGCTGGTAGTCATCCGTCAGGTTACTGGAATCTTCCCGCCAGGAAATTTCATTTTCAGCAGCATATCTTTCAATCTCCGAACGGGTAGCAAAGAGCAAGGGTCGAATTCGATTTCCTGCTTTTGGAGCGATGCCGGCCATGCCTTCCATCCCGCTACCTCTTGCCAGGTTAATCAACACAGTCTCCAGCGAATCATTTAACTGATGAGCTGTTGCAATAAAGTGAAAGTTTCCTTTTGTCAATACTTCCTCAAACCACTGATACCGAAGCGCACGGGCAGCCATCTGGATTGAAAGTTTATTCTCCGTGGCATAATTGTTGGTCTCAAACCGGGCACTATAAAACGGAATCTGCCGGTGCTGACACCAGTCTTTCACAAACTGCTCATCTCCGTCCGACTCCACTCCTCGCAATTGGAAATTAACATGGGCCACCCCAAACGTATAGCCGCAAGTTTGAAACAGATGGGCCATCACCATCGAGTCGAGTCCGCCACTTACAGTCAGCAAGGGTTTGTAGGCAGTTCGCCTATTCAAGCCCAACCCTTCCAGGTAGTTGAGAAATTGTTCTTTCACAGGCTCAAAGATAGTACTTCATTAATGAGTAGCTCAACATGAATCCCTCAGGCATGTATTGTATGTACCAAACTTCAATACCATTAACTTTTCTCTATTTTTGAACCCGCATGCTACGCTTCGCAATATTCTTATTTACACTCATCAGCTTCACACCTGCCTTTGCCCAAAAGAAAGTAAAACTTAAAAAGGCAGATGAATGGTTGGGTAGTGTAAAAGACGGCCAACGTTTTGACAGAGTGCTGGGCAATGTCATTTTTATCCAAAATAAAACTACCATTTACTGCGACTCAGCACACTTCTTTAAAAGTCAAAACCGGATTGAAGCTTTTGGGAAAATTCATATTACAGAAGGAGATTCCGTAGATGCTACCTCGAATGGCTTGTCTTACGATGGCAATAAAAAGATTGCCTACCTGCGAAAGAATGTAGTTTTCACCAAACTCGGTATTGCTACGCTGTACACCGATTTTCTGGATTACGATCGGCCAAAGAATGAAGCCCGTTATTTCAATGGTGGCAAACTGGTAGATACCACCAATGTACTCACCAGCAAAAAAGGGTATTACGATATCCGCACCAATCTGGCATCTTTTAAAACAAACGTTGTTGGCGTTAACCCTGATTACACGCTAACATCTGACACCCTTCAATATAACTCGAAAACAAAAATCATTTACTTCCGCGATAGCACAACCGTAACTGACAAGGAGGGTGGAGTTGCCGTTTACAAAAGTGGATTTTATAATACCAGCAGGAAGGAATCCATCCTCAACCTGGGCCAGATTGAAACTGCCGAATATAAAATCAAAGGTGATGAATATCTCATTGATGATGCCAGCAAAATGTATAAGGCTAAAGGCCATGTTGTCATGACATCCAAAGAAGAGAACATGATCATCTATGGCGATAATAGTTTCTATGACAAGAAGAGTGGGATTTCCAAAGTGTATGGCAATGCGTATGTAGCCAAGATCGGAGATGCACTGGATACCCTCTACATTACGGCTGATACCCTTGTATCCATCGAAAGCAAAGATCCCAAAAAGAAAAGATTGCTTGCTTACAATAAAGTGAAAATTTTCAAGACCGATATGCAGGGTGTGGCAGACTCCCTTGTCTATATAGCCATAGATTCAACCATCCATTTTTTTACCAATCCAATTCTCTGGAGCGATGAGAACCAGATCACGGCAGACTCTATCCGGATGTTATTGAAGGATAAAAAGATTGATAGAATTTACATGATTGCCAATTCGTTTGTGGCGTCTCAGGATTCATTAGAGAATTACAATCAAATCAAAGGGCGGAGAATGACGGCCTATTTTGCCGGAAGCATGATGAGTCATGTGGTGGTTGAAGGGAATGGCGAGAGTATCTATTTTCCTTTACAGGAAAAAGAACTTGAAGCCGACAGCAAGAAGTACAAACTCACCTATATCGCAGGCATGAATAAAATGATCTGCAGTAACATGCGCATCAATTTCAAGGAGGGCAAAGTGAACAATATTAGTGCCTATGTCATGCCCGATGCATCCTTTATTCCTCCACACGAAATAAAAGAAGCCGACAAAAAGTTAAAGGGCTTTGATTGGAAAGGAAAGTTCCGACCCACCCGGGCGGATGTGGTAAAAAATTCCCGCTAACGAAATGAAACGTTACTAAATTGTGAATTCGTAGAATTTTTTTTGGTTTTCGGTAGGGAAAAAAAACTTTTTATAATATCTTTCCCTTGAATCATTCTATCCTGTGATGAGAGCTTGGGTTATTATCATTTTTCTTTTGATAATCAGTCTCCCGGGGCTGACCCAAAATTTCAGTCTTCTGGATCAACAGGAGAACTTTCAGGCTACCATTGGTGAAACATTAAGGATTCCGATAAAGATCAAAAACACCTCAGAAAAGCCGCAATTCTATGTTATCCGGAAACTTCAATCCGATCTAAGTTCCACTCAAAAAGGATATTTCTGCCTTGATAAAACCTGCCTTGAGTTTGGCATAAATGAATTTTCCAAGCGGATCGAGCCTGGAGAAACCCTGCAACATCTGATGTACGTAGTGGAAGGCAATATGCTAACAACCCATAATTCGATCCGGTTTCAGGTTTTCCCTAAGAGCAATCCCCAAGAAATTGAAGAATATGCCGTAGGAATTTCCATTAACGAAAGGTCAGAAAAGCCGGCTTTATTTCAGTCTAAAGACATCACCATCAACGATGTATATCCTAATCCGGTGCAAGATCAGGCCTTTATTGAATACCGCCTTCACAACGAGGATGTAAAAGCAAAACTGGTTATTCATAATATTCTGGGTAAACCTATGAATGAATTTGATTTGCCCACTTCAGAGACCCGGGTCAAACTTCAAACTGAAGAATTTACTTCTGGCATATATTTCTACACGCTTTACCTCGATAACAACGGAGTTCTGACCCGTAAGCTCATCATCAGAAAATAAGGACGGTGGTTATTCGTTAGGAAGCAGCAAGGGGCCAAATTGCTATTTTACCCTCATGTCGTATATTTGCAGGCTTAATTAGACCACAACCCTTGATTTTAAGGATTTTGAGACACGTTAGTTACCGAACATTACCAATAAACAGGCTGGCCATTGTGGGGTTGACACTCATTATGATTACCAGTGCCTGCAGTAATTTCAGGAAAATAGAAAAGAGCGAAGACTGGCGGGTGAAATACGAAGCTGGATTAAATTACTTTGCTAAAAAGGATTACTATCGATCGTCTATTCTCTTTGAGCAAATTCTTCCGATTGTTCGAGGTTTGCCGGAAGGAGAAAAAGTAGAATTTAATCTGGCCTATTGCCAGTATTACGAGAGGTTGTATTTATTGGCCTCTGATCAGTTCAAGACCTTCTATGAAACGTATGGTCGCAGCTCTTTTGCAGAGGAGGCTAATTTTATGTACGCTTATTCATTGTATGTTTCCTCTCCCGATCATAACAAAGACCAGAGCAGTAGCATCGAGGCAATGAATGCCATGCAAAATTTTTTAAACCGATATCCCGGTAGTCAGTATATGAGCCAGGCGGTTGATGTGATTACAACCAGTCAGCAAAAACTTGAACAGAAAGGATTTGAAAATGCACGGCAGTATTTGAAGTTGAGAATGTATGGCGCTGCAGTAGAGTCCCTTGATAATTTCAAGCAGAACTTTCCGGATTCAAAATACCTGGAGCAAGCTGCCTATTTAAAAGTGGAAGCCGAATATCTTCTGGCCAATCAAAGTATTCCGAGCAAACAATTGGAACGCTACAATGCCACACTTGAGTACTATAAAGAATTGGTAGATAATTTTCCTAATAGTACTTATTTGAAGGACGCAGAACGTTATTACTCTGAAAGTTTATCGAAAGTGAATAAGTTAAAAAAATATAAATCCTAAAATTATGGCCATTCAACCGTCAATTGTAACCCGTGATGTAGATAAGATCGCAGCCCCCACCGGCAATCTGTATGATTCTGTTGTCATCATTTCAAAACGCGCACGTCAGATTGCTGTCAACATCAAAGAAGAGTTGAACAACAAACTTGCGGAGTTCGCTACAACTGTCGATAACCTCGAAGAAGTTTTTGAAAATCGTGAGCAAATAGAAATCTCCCGCTACTATGAGCGGATGCCAAAGCCAACCTCTACAGCTATTGAAGAATTTCTGGAAGGCAAGCTCAATTATCGGTTGCGATCAGAAACTGAGACGGAAGCAAAACCTGAATAGGGAATGCTTGCCGGAAGGAGAATTCTGTTGGGTGTAAGTGGCAGTATTGCGGCTTATAAATCCGCCATTCTCACAAGGCTACTGGTTAAAAGTGGGGCTGAAGTAAAAGTTGTGATGACCCAGGCGGCTCATGATTTTATTACTCCACTTACCCTCGCAACACTTTCTAAAAATCCTGTGCTGACTCAATTTAGTGAACCTGTATCAGGCACCTGGAACAATCATGTAGAGCTAGGTCTGTGGGCAGATGCCATGGTGATAGCTCCGGCCAGCGCTAATACATTATCAAAAATGGCAGGTGGCACCTGCGATAATCTGCTGATTGCTGTTTATCTATCTGCCCGTTGCCCGGTTTTTTTTGCTCCCGCGATGGATTTGGATATGCTGCAACATCCCTCTACCAAAAAAAATATTGAATCATTAATTAGTTGGGGTAATCATCAGATTAATCCCACCCATGGAGAGTTAGCCAGCGGCCTGGTCGGTACCGGCCGAATGGCAGAACCTGAAGAGATCGTTACCCAACTTCAGGATTTTTTTTCATCCGGACCACTAACTGGTAAAAAGGCGCTTGTAACCGCTGGCCCAACGCATGAAGCTATTGATCCTGTTCGTTTTATTGGTAATCACTCAACCGGAAAAATGGGGTTTGCCATTGCCGAAGAATTGGCTCATAAAGGCGCACAGGTTACTATTGTTACTGGCCCCACGCAGCTTAACTCGCACGTTCCCGGGGTAGAAATCATACCGGTTACTTCAGCAGAAGAAATGTATCAGGCATGCGTATCCCGTTTTCCCAATGCTGACATAACAGTGCTATCTGCTGCGGTAGCTGATTATAGACCCGCTCAGCAAGCCGGGCAAAAAATAAAAAAGACGAATCAGGCACTCACCCTTGAATTAGTGAATACCCGCGACATTGCTGCCGAATTGGGTAAGCTAAAATCAAATGGTCAGTTCGTTGTTGGTTTTGCGCTGGAGACCGAAAATGAGCGAGCTCATGCAGAAAAAAAACTGTCTTCGAAGAATTTCGACCTGATTGTGTTGAACTCACTCAACGACCCAGGTGCAGGATTCGGCCACGATACTAACAAAGTGACTTTAATTGATGCCAGCCATAAGGCAAAAGAATTTAATCTTAAATCCAAGAAAGAAGTAGCCCGGGATATCGTTAATACGGTAATCGAACTCACCCATGCGTAAACTTTTTATCCTGGTTTTTTTTAATTCGATGTCCAGCCTGTTATTGGGTCAGGAACTAAATTTTAAAGTCACCGTAAATGCTGAGCAAATCCAAACCTCCGACCGGGCAGTTTTTAAGGATATGGAACGAGCCTTTGCAAACTTTTTAAATACGCGCAAATGGACCAACGACTCCTATAAAAATCATGAGAAAATTAATTGTTCGTTATTCCTGAACATCAGCAAAATGCCTTCCATCGGAAATTTTGTTGCCAATGTTCAAATCACAGCGGCACGTCCTATTTACAATAGCAATTATGAATCGGTGCTCTTTAATTTTGCCGACCGGGATTGGGAGTTTGAATACATAGAATCTCTCCCGCTCGAATACAACGACAATACCTACATAGCCAACCTTACCTCCATGCTGGCCTTTTATGCCTATGTAGTGCTGGCTATGGACTATGATTCGTTTAGTGAAATGGGTGGTAGCAGTTATGTTCAGAAAGCACTCATCGTTGTAAACAATGCCCAAACTGCCAATCGGGCCGGCTGGGCTGCACTGGGTAATAATCGTAATCGGTATGCCCTGATTGAAAATATGAACAACCCACAAATGGTGGATATCCGAAAAAGCACCTATCGTTACCATCGTCTGGCTCTTGACACATTTGACAAATCGCCTGACCAAAGTCGTGAGATCGTATTAGGCATATTAAAGGATATCAAGAAAGTGTGGACGATTTATCCCAATTCAATTTTTGTTATTTCTTTTTTTGATGCCAAAGCTTCTGAACTGGTGAACATCTTTTCGGAAGGTAACCTCCAGGTGCGCAGAGAGGCTTATGATATTCTTACCTCGCTGGACCCCAAGCGCAATATTTATCAAAAAATCGTTTCCAACTAGGTAGTTTCTGCGGGCCTAGTATTTAATTTACAGGTTCATAGCTGAAATCCGGATGCTAACCCATCTTACCATAAAAAATTATGCCCTGATCAAACACCTGGAGTTTACGCCTTCGGCAAATCTCAATGTAATAACGGGGGAAACCGGGGCTGGAAAATCGATCATGCTGGGAGCTATGGGATTACTATTAGGCAACCGGGCCGATAGTAAAACTTTGTGGGATGAAAATGAAAAATGCGTTACGGAAGGAGTCTTTGATATTTCTGCCTATGCACTTAAAGACTTGTTCGAATCCGAAAACTTGGATTACGATAAACAAACCGTTATCCGTAGAGAGATAAGCACCAACGGAAAAAGTCGCGCCTTCATTAATGATACTCCGGTAACATTGGACGTGATGCGAAAAATTGGTTCACGTTTGATGGATATTCACTCGCAGCATGAAACCCTTGAATTAGGAACCAAGTCCTTTCAATTGGGATTGATCGATTCCTTTGCCTCCAATGGGGTGTTGAGAGATTCGTATCTCACTGCATGGAAAAAATTTACAACTGCAAAAGACGAGTTTGAAAAATTGAAAGAAGAATCCGTAGCGCTAAAAAAAGAAGCTGATTTTATTTCCTTTCAACTGGTTGAACTAATAAAGGCAGATCTTAAAGAAGGTGAAGTTGAAAAACTGGAATCGGATCTGAAGATTCAGGAACATGCGGAAGAAATAAAAATACAGTTTAATGCGATCATTGAACAACTAGGGCGATCTGAGTTCTCTGTAAACACCTCCCTGGCAACCGTTCGTGCTCAACTTCAATCCATTGCCTCCTATTCGCCCGACTACACACAACTTTTACAACGGTTGGAAAGTGCGCGTATTGAGCTCGATGATATTTTACAGGAAGTAGAACAAGCGGAGGAAAAAATTGAGTTTGATCCCCAGCAAACGGAAGAACTAAAAGATCGTGTTAGTCTGATCTATCAATTACAACAAAAACACCGGCTCCAGGATGTCGCTCAATTGATTGAATTGCGGAATTCGTTACAATTAAAAGCTGATAAAACCAGTAACCTTGATGTGTTACTGGTTCAGGCACAGGCTAGCTTTACCCAGGCAGAGAAAGAACTTAATCAGGTGGCCGTTGAACTTAGTAAATCACGGCAAAAAACTTTTAGTCCCTTAACAAAACAACTTACGCAACTCTTAAAAGAATTGGGTATTCCGGATGCTTTACTCACCGTAGAGCATACACCCATTAACCCCGGACCCAAAGGAGCCGACTCAATAGAAATTCTTTTCAGTGCAAATAAAGGAATGCCTCCACGACCTTTGGCACAAGTTGCATCGGGTGGTGAATTCTCGCGCGTGATGTTTAGTATCAAATACATCATGGCTGAAAAAACAGCTTTACCCACCTTGATTCTTGATGAGATAGATACCGGGGTGTCGGGCGAAATTGCCATCCGGCTTGGCAGCAGAATGAAAGAAATGGCTAAACGCCACCAGGTAATTGCTATCAGTCATCTGCCACAAATTGCAGCTAAGGCCGAAGCCCACTTTTTTGTATTTAAAGATAACTCGTCCGATCGTACCATTACAGCCATGAAAAAATTGGACGATTCAGACAGAGTACATGAAATCGCACAAATGATTGCAGGTGCCAAACCTTCCGAACTGGCCCTTGAAAATGCGCGTGAATTGATGAAGCAATAAGGCCGCACAGTCTTTCGGCTTGAAAATATTGGGATTAATTTCTATTTTGTTCATGGATAGCTTATAAAAGGTCAGTTTTCGCTATTCAGAATCAAATTTTCAACATTAATTCTTGTTAGTATGAACATTTTCGTTGCCCGATTGAACTTCAAGACCCGTTCTGAGGAACTTCAAGCAGCCTTTGCCAAATTTGGCGAAGTCTCTTCAGCAAAGATTGTTAAAGACCGAGATACTGGTCGCTCAAAAGGATTTGGGTTTGTAGAAATGCCCAATGATGATGAAGCAAAACAAGCCATAGCCGCGCTCAATGAAACTGAATTGGATGGTCGCACCATCGTAGTTAAACCTGCAAACCCAAAGGCACCCGCTGAAGGTGGATAAGGATATTGATTTTCATTTATAAAATGAAATAGCGAGACCAACCAGCTCGCTATTTTTGTTTCCATAAAACAACGCTTGTAATACCTATCCTGAATCTTTACTTTGACGAAGTAATGATCATACAATAACCATGGACGAGGATCACGTTTCCAGTTCGGCAACAATCAAAAGATTTGGGTTTCTGGCCGGACCTATTTCGTTTCTGCTGATTTTGCTGTTGGTAGATAATGATTTTCTATCACCGGGGGCAAATAAAGTACTTGCTGTTGCCCTGTGGATGATTGTATGGTGGATCAGTGAAGCCGCTCCTGTTCCCGTTACAGCCTTACTACCTCTTATCTTATTCCCCTTATTAAGTGTGATGAAGATGAGTGAAGCTGCCGCCCCCTACGCAAACCCTATCATTTTTCTCTTCATGGGTGGATTTATGATTGCTTTAGGTTTAGAGAAACACCGTTTGCACGAACGCATTGCTTTGAATCTTATAAAATTCACAGGCACTTCGGGTAATGGAATTATCCTTGGATTTTTAATTGCGACCGGGTTTATCAGTATGTGGATCAGCAATACGGCCACTGCGATGATGATGTTGCCCATTGCGATTTCGGTTATCAACTTGTTAAGCACCGAGAGAAAAAATTCACCGGAGACAGAAACAATGGGCGAAAGAAATTTTGGCATTGGGCTCATGTTAGTGATTGCCTATGCCGCTAACATTGGGGGCGTGGCTACCATTATTGGTACGCCCCCCAACGTAGTCTTTGTGGGATTGTTGGATCAATTTTATCAGCAGAAAATGGAATTTGGAAAGTGGATGTTGGTGGGGGTTCCCGTCAGCATTCTACTTTTAACTTGTTGTTACCTGGTCATTACCCGGGTTATTTTTCCTAACCGACTTAACAAAATCTATGGGGCTGATACGCTGATCAAAAATAAGCTGCACGAACTGGGCAACATTCGCCATGAAGAAAAACTTGTCATGTTGATTTTTGGATTGACTTGCATGCTCTGGATTTTTCAACAGCCGCTTAATCTTCTTTTCGAAAAGGACCTGCTCAATGATACCAACATTGCAATGGCCGGTGGTTGCATGATGTTTGTCGTGCCGAGTAGCTTAAAAAATTTCAAGTTTCTTTTGCACTGGAAAGACACAGAGAAACTTTCGTGGGGAATTTTGATTCTGTTTGGTGGGGGATTATGCCTGGCACAAGGACTCTCCAACGCAGGGATCATACAGGCCGTGGGTGCACGCATTGCCGAACAAAGTTCTTCGGTTAACTGGCTCTTGTTGGGATTAATCACAGCTTCCATTTTTATTACGGAACTGATGAGTAATGTGGCGCTGGTTCAGATTTTTATTCCGGTGGTTTTTGGCATTGCAGTTAACCTGGGATTAAACCCTATCCTGTTGGGAATGCCAGTAGCTATGGGTGCGAGCATGGCATTCATGTTTCCGGTTGCAACCCCTCCCAATGCAATTGTTTTTTCAAGCGGGCACATGAAAGTAAAGGATATGATGCGCGCTGGGATAGTCATGAATGTGATTTCCGTAGCACTCATCTATATAATTGCAAAAACTCTTATTTCCTGGATTTATTGAAAAAAGACCTCAAATACTACTTTTGAAATTCTTGAGACTTCGGGATGACCCCGTGCTGGTATTTTGAAATGAGTCCAATAAAAAAAGTCTCAGTTTCCTGAGACTTGAAATTCTTTGTCTTTATCCAATTATTTATTGTTGGCTGATTTCTTCTCTTCAATTAAGTAAGCGAGTCCTAATCCAAGACCACCAAAAATGAATATCATGGAAAAGTATGCTACTTCTTCCATATCAAAAGCCCGGTCGAGCGAATAGCCAATCAACAAACCCAACCCTGCGCCTATTAATAAAAAGGACGCCCGTAACGTGCCCGAAGAATTACGTTCTCTTTTAAATAAATCCGGGCTAAGCCCTTTATCGATGATGGCCATTCGTTCTATGTTGTCATACTTGCGGATATACACAATCATAATAAAAGCCCCTAGTGTAATTATGATGGGCAACATGATACCAAGTACCGGAATGATTAATGGTTCGTCCATAATTGTAATTGTTAATTTGCCTCTATGACGCAGCCTTGTTTAAGCCGGTTACAGGCAACGCAAAAATAATTTGCCAAGAGCTAAGGCTTGTGTGGTTTTGAGCAGCCAGAAGACTCTCCTAAATAGTAAAGTAATATGTAACTTCGACACAAAATCAAGCGTCCAAGGGTCGTGATCACAACGGAAGACGAATACGCACTTATAGACAGGATTTTGGCGGGAGAAAAGCAACTTTATGCCACCCTGGTGGATAAGTATAAAAGTTATGCCTATACCATTGCCATGAAAATTCTGGAAAACAGGTCGGATGCTGAAGAAGCCGCACAGGATGGTTTCATTAAAGCCTTTCATTATCTGAAGAATTTTAACCGTCAGGCTAAGTTCAGCACCTGGTTGTACCGGATTGTTTTTAATACTGCTATCAGTTACAAGCGCAAAGTAAAACCAGCCTTTCAAAGTATTGAAACAAGTATTATTGAATACTCTGAGCGGGCCGATCATCAAACTGAACAGGACGATAAACAGGTATATTTAGTAAAAGCAATGAATAGTTTGAATGAAGCTGACCGGCTTGCGATACAGCTTTTTTATATTAAAGAGTTTAATATGGAAGAGGTGGCTGAAATGATGGGGCAAAATCTCAATACTATAAAAGTACGCATCCACCGGGCGCGCCAACGACTGGCAGATGAATTGACAAAGATTTTAAAACAAGAAGCATTAACTTTATAGAATACATGAAGAAGTTATCGCAGGAAAAAGATGATCAATTACTTCACTATCTGGATGGTGAATTAAATGCGAAGGAGGTAGAAGCCTTTGAAAAAGAACTTTTACTATCCCCTGATCTGAATCTACGCATGGAAGAACTACGTAGTGTGCGTGCGCTACTGATAAAAAAAGCACAACTTGAAATTCCTTCAAAAAACTTCACACAGAAGGTGATGAGTGGACTGGATGCAAAGCCAGCAAGGTCGGTATTTTCCTATCGACAGGGGCTTTTACTTTTGATAGGCTCGGTTATAGCCTCAGGCATTGCATTGGCATTGCTTTCGGCCGGAGTTTTTGACGCGCCTACTACTCCTTTAATTGTAGACTCACCCTTAAAGAATGACTGGCTTAACGTACCAAGCATCAGCATTCCGTTTAACGGTAAAATCCTGGTGAATGGAATTATCTTTTTTAATCTTGGACTAGCATTTATATTATTGGACCGCACTATTCTGCGTCCACTATTTCAAAGAAGAAATTCGATGGGGTATTGAGAATTTATAAGTCATTTTTTTCAAAACAAGAAGGCATCCACTCAGATGCCTTCTTGATAAGTTAATATCAAAGTTATTACGATGCCCAGGTCTTTCCATTACCTGCTTCGGATAATGGAATACAGCCTTTGTAAGAGCCGGGAACGGCTACATACTGCAACACTTGCGTAGCACCCGGTTCGGAGGTGAAGAAACCCAATAAGGTGAGTTCTTTCGCCATCAAAATAAAAGGACGTTTTGCTTCTCTGTTTTCCTTGGCTTCAGCCAGAGCGGCCGCGTGAGTCTTGGTTACTAACTCCACTTGCTGCTCAGGTTTGCAATAGATAAAGCTATCGCCATAGGCAGTTTTTGCTTCTGCATCAAAAGCAGTGAGCCCTGCAATAAATCGATCCTGATCTTCCTTCTTGTAGCAGTCTTTTAGCATGAGATCAATAAAGCCCGGGACCCCGGCATCCTTTGCTCCCGGTGTATCCGTTTTTGGAATAATAATTTCCGCCACTTCCATTACGATACGCGCCTGATCTTCGGTAAAGAATTGAGGTGTGTACGTCAGTTCGGGTGTAGCCTTACAACCTTGCAGAATTCCGGTCAATGCAGAGGCTGATACAGCCGCGCCCATCAGCAGGGCTGTTTTGCGGAGCGCTTCTCTTCTATCGATGAGTTGATTCATAGTCATTCAATATTTAAAGATGTTACAAGTTACCTTTTTTTAATTCTTCTACCGCATAGTTAGCCGCCCGGGCTGTAAACGCCATATAGCCAAGAGATGGATTCTGACAACCGGCTGAGGTCATAAAGGACCCATCGGTAACGAACACATTCTTGCAGGCATGTACCTGGTTCCACTTATTGAGTACCGAAGTTTTAGGATCTTTGCCCATTCGAGCCGTTCCCATTTCGTGGATTCCAAGGCCTACGCCTGTTTCACGATCATACTTGCGGATGTTTTTAAAACCAGCTGCCTCCAACATCTCAGCAGCATCATCCGCCATGTCCTTTCTCATTTTTAATTCATTGTCTCGTAAGATTGCATCGAACGAAAGTGTAGGCAGACCATGCTTATCTTTCTTGTCTTTGTTGATGGTGACTTTATTATTGTGATATGGAAGAATCTCACCAAAACCGCCCAGGTTCATTGACCAACCACCCGGAGTAGCGAGCGCTTGCTTCAAATCGGCACCAAGCAATTGTTCCTCGGCACTGCGTGACCAACCTGCACGGCTGGCGCCCCCTTGATAACCAAAACCACGCAGATAATCGCGCTTATCTTTTCCAATGTTGCGGAAGCGTGGGATATAAACACCATTGGCACGTCTTCCAGAATAATATTGGTCTTCATAACCATCCACCTGAGCTCCGGCACCTACACCGAGTTGGTGATCCATAATATTACAACCCAGTTCACCACTATCATTGCCAAAGCCATTCGGAAAACGATTGGAGATAGAGTTCAACATAATGAAGGTAGAACCAAAAGTTGAAGCACACAGGAAAATTACTTTTGCATAAAATTCCATTTGCTCTCCGGTTTCTCCATCCAATACTTTTACTCCGGTAGCTTTTCCTTTTTGTTCATCATAAATGAGTTCATAAACTACCGAGTTAGGTCTCAGTGTCATGTTGCCCGATTTGTCACCCGCTGGAAGGGTACATGAGTTACTGCTAAAATATCCACCATAAGGGCACCCACGACTACAAAGATTCCGGTATTGACAAGTACCTCGCCACGGGGTATGTGGTAGCGGAGCTGTAGCGTGAGCCACACGACCAATGGTTAAGGAACGACCAAATTTATCTTTCATTGATTTTTTCAAATCCAACTCAACGCAATTGAGTTCCATCGGGGGAAGGAACTTTCCATCGGGCAAATTTGGAATATTCTCAATAGAGCCACTGATACCAACATATTGCTCTACATAATCGTACCATGGCTCAATTTCTTTATAACGAATAGGCCAGTCGATGGCGATCCCATCTTTTGCATTGGCTTCAAAATCCATTTCGCTAAAGCGGTAACTCTGGCGACCCCACATAATGGAACGACCACCCACATGATAACCACGCATCCAGTCGAACCGATTTACTTCCGTGTAAGGATGTTCCAGGTCATTCACAAACCAATGGCTGGTGGAAGGACGAACAGTATAACCGGTGCGCGCCTGCACCTTTTGTTTTTCAAGATCTTCCACGGTAGGACGATCGCCATTCGGCAATTGCCATGGATCTTTTGTTGCGGTTGGATAGTCGGGGTGCTTAACATCACGACCTCTTTCAAGAACCAGCGTTTTAAGTCCCTTTTCGCTAAGTTCTTTGGCGGCCCACCCCCCGCTGATCCCTGTACCTACTACAATGGCATCATAGGTATTTTCTTTCTCTGCGTCAATATTCAAATTCATAGTTTAAATTGAGTTGATACGAATGCAAAAGATAAAAACATTTTCACAACAGTTGTATCACCGTTCGTCATATTTTGAGTGTAAAAACTGAATTTAAAACCGCTCTGAAATTCCTAACCCAAATAGTGCAAAGTCGTATTTGACAGGATCCGTGGGATCCAATTTGCGAAGGTTGGTAGTAAGCTCCAAAGCAGTTTGCCAATTCATTCCTTTGCCACGGATAAGTTTGAATTTTCGTGCCACCCGCTCTACATGAACATCGCACGGGCATACTAATTGCGATGGCGAAATTTTCTTCCAGATTCCAAAGTCAACGCCTTTGTTATCTTGTCTAACCATCCAGCGCAAATACATATTCAATCTTTTACAAGCCGATTTACGGGCCGGTGTAGAAACATGTTTTATGGTTCGTTTGGGATAATCCGGTAAGCTAAAAAATGTATGATGAAAGTTGATCAATCCGGCCTCAATCGGAAATTCCTGATTAGGTACCTCTTTGCCTATAAATGCACTTTCGAGCGAATTGTTTTTTTTGTAAAAGGTTGACAGAGATTCGATGAAATAAAGGGCATCGGTTGCATTGAATGTTCGATGTTTGAATTTTTCGAACGGTTTCAAATCTGATAAAGTATGATGGATCAGAAAATCATGCGGAGTATTACCCATCATGGCCAGAAATTCTTTGCATTTGTTGATGATGGTTACTCGTTGGCCCCAGGCAAGCGTGGCAGCAAAAAAACCTGCAATTTCTATGTCTTGTTTTTTTGAATATTGATGCGGAATCAAGATTGGATCTAACGTGATAAACTCCGGACGATTATACAATTCTACTTTCGCTTCCAGAAATTCCTTTAGTTCATCATAATTTATTTTAGTGCGCGGCATTAGTTCAAAAATCGTAACTCCACCCTGCGGTTCGTAGATCGCGCTGTTTCATTTGTGCCACTAACAAGAGGTGTTTGTTTTCCAAAGCCCTGGGTTTTTATTCGAGCCGGATCAATTCCATTGTCAATTAAATAATCGGCAACGCTGCCTGCACGATGCAACGATAATTCGAGGTTGTAGGCTTCACTGCCCACATCATCGGTATGGCCACTTACTACCACTTTCCAGGTTTTATGAAATCGCATAATCTCCACTAGTTTTTTCAATTCCGGATATGATGATTCAAGTAATGTAAAATCATTAAACCTGAATTGGATATTCTTCATTATATAGCTCTCATCTGTTTTGATTTCCGGGTAACCGGTTAATACAGGTTCCTGTGGTGTGCCTCCCACTTTAATCACTTTCACATCATCAATAAAAAAATAGGCTGCTTTAGCCAGCATGGGCTCGGTGCTTTGCGAATTGGGAATTAAAAGCTTTCTGGTTTTTTGGTCGTCCGAAAAATTACCAATAATGAGATGCTTCTCACCACCCGTTGCCATGTGCACGTAGGAAAATCGCGTCCACAGTCCGGTGCCCCGTGTATAAATCTCCCGGTTTATACGCTCATAGGTTGCTGAAACCGGAAACACTTCATCATTCATTATAGTAAAAGTTGAATCCGTAAGCAGGAAACCAATTCTGTCTATGCTGTATTTTGAATTAGACGACAACTTAAAATAAAACTCAACCCTATATTCTGCTCCGGCTTCCAGCGGGGTTTGCAAGTTTGATTGCAAATACTCTCGATAGGTTTTGCTGCCTCTTATAATAAAAGCATAAATGCCTGCATAGCCAGAACCTGAATAAGCTTTGGTGTAGCCGGCCCAATTGGTAGGCACACCTGCATCACCTATGCTACAGGTATTAAAAATATCGGGTGTTCCCATGGTTGGCGATTGCCAACCTGGAGCTATTTCTCCTTTTGAAGAGTAGTTGAATGACCCCGGGCATTTATAATATTGTTCAAACCCCGGATTGGTCACAAGATTTTGAGCAACGAGATGCTGAGTGGCCAGAAAAAAAAGGCATACCCAGACCCTCATAAAAGTTATTTGTAATACGTGACTTCCACGCGAAATTTAGGATCAATCGCACCGAGCCGATCGTAGGCTGATTTGGAAATTTTTATAACCACATTGTTATTGATGCCCGTATTGGGCAACTCGCCTGCCACGCGAACAAAAACTTCGCGATTGTTTAATTCATTCCGGACTTTCAGAATGGTGCCTACTTTAGCCGTGCGATGCAAAGCAAGATATTTACGATTGCCATCCGTGCCTTCAATCAATTCGGCAAGGCCACCCTCTTTCACTTCATCCGAGCCGGTAACCTTTTCTGAAATTCGTATCGTAGTTTCCTTGACTTCAGGTTGGGTTTTTATTTCTGGTTTTACTACGGCTACAGGTTCTTTTGTTTCGGGCTTGGTTTCAGTAACTTTTATTTCTTGTTTAACCTCTGTAGGTTTTCCATACATGGGCTGAGCGACAAACAGTGTTTGTCCCAATTTCACTTCGTCACCCGTAATACCATTCCACTCTTTAAGCTGCTGCACGGTAATTCCATATTGCCTTGCGATAGAGTACATTGTCTCTTTTGAGGCAACTGTATGCACTCCATTCAACGATTTTGTTTCGGGCAACTTTGTTTGTGTGAGCGTAGTGCCCTTTTTTATTATCAACTCCTGTCCTGTGGAAAGCGAATTGTCTTTTAGATTGTTCCATGCTTTAATTTCATCTACCGAAACATCGTAGAGTTTTGAAATAGAGAAGAGTGTTTCCTTCGGAGCTACTTTATGGATTCGGGTGCCACTGCCAGATTGAGTTTTTGCTTTGGGGACATAAGGAATTTTCAACGTTTGCCCAACGGCTAACCCGCCATCCGCAGTAGGATTTTGTTCAAGAATAGCTGTGATCGCCACGCCATACCTTCTGGAAATTCCGTAAAGTGTTTCTTTCGGATCTATCTGATGAATAATAAATTGCTTTCCATTGATCGTTTCCAATCGCAACGAATCCATCGGTGCTGCAGGATGGGTCCAGGAAACAAGAGTTAAAAAAATTACTTTAATCATAGCTTAAACAATGCGAAAAGTTACCAATTCTGATCTGTTCTTCACAAAAAATAAGTAGTCAGAGACCACAAAGAACGTATTTACACCAATCCCTTTCAAATTCGTGCCAATTTCATCCTGCCAAAGTAAATCTCCGGCTGTAGAAAAACACGCTAACTGATTCGTAAAGGCAGCCGGGGCTCCAAAATAGAAAGAAATAAAAATAAAAGCTTTGTGCTCCAGATAATCAGCGCCCAAAATCGGCACGATATGTAATCGGGTCTTTAAAAATTTACTCACAGTTTCAAAATCAGGTTCACCTGCCAGATACTGAAACGGCTGAATAAGTTCATTCGTATGTTGATCCTCTTCCAATTGCTTTTCTTGTTGCTTTCCCTCCATTACGGAAAGTGCCAGCCAATGGGTTAGATCGGGATTGGTCGTGTTTTCAAAGATTTTAAGGAGAACCTGGTTATGCGTAACAGCTACGAGATTGATCCACCAGGCTTCTGACAACGAATCATTCCTCCATACCACTCTCTTTTGGACATAATCAATAGCGGAGAAGGAAACCCTTCGCGATGTTTCATCACGCTCTTCTATTACCACCCAAAATTTGCCCGGTACCGGCAAAACATTCCAGATAGGCGCATGGGTATATGCGGTAAAATGATGAAAGGGTTTTTCGATCAAGACTTAGTATTTTTATATCAAAAATAAGATAAAACCATGCGAAATCTGCTGTTGTTGGTATGTGTGATCGGATTGATGCCTTTGATAACAAAGGCACAAGAGGGGAAAAAGAAAGTAATGGTGATGGAAATCAAAGCTGAGATTGATCCCCGCATGTCCCGGTATGTGAAACTTGCCCTTGATCATGCCGAAAAATCGAAAGCAGATATTATCATCATTGATATGGACACCTTTGGTGGTGCCCTCAACGATGCGAAAGAAATTGTAGACCGGATTATGGATGTGAAAGTGCCCGTTTGGGTATTTGTAAATTCTGATGCTGCCTCGGCCGGAGCTCTCATTTCCATTGCCTGCGATAGTATTTATATGGCACCGGGCGCAACCATTGGAGCGGCCACCGTGGTGGATGGATCTGGCGCTGCCGCTCCCGATAAATATCAATCTTACATGCGATCCATTATGCGATCCACGGCTGAAGAAAATGGGCGCGATCCACGAATTGCCGAAGGCATGGTTGACGAAAATGTTGTAATCGATAGTTTAAAGCAGGCAGGCAAAGTAATCACCTTTACAACTTCTGAAGCCATCGAGAATGGTTACTGTGAAGCTAAGGTTGAATCCATTGAAGAAATTCTGAAACGCAATTCTGTTGAATCCTATGAGTTGGAGACCTACCAGCTAGGCGCTACTGAAAAAATCATTGCAGTTTTTTTGAATCCCTTTATCAGTGGAATTCTTATCCTTGTAATTATTGGCGGCATCTATTTTGAACTACAAACTCCGGGTGTTGGCTTTCCGCTGATTGCCGCTATTGTAGCGTTGGTACTTTACCTGGTTCCCTATTACCTGAACGGATTGGCAGAGTATTGGGAAATCATTGCGCTCTTTGTCGGTGTCTTACTCATTATTGCAGAAATCTTTGTGATACCCGGATTTGGGGTTGCAGGCATTGCCGGTATTTCACTTACCGTAATTTCTATGATTTTGATCATGCTTAACAACGACTTCTTTAATTTTGAATTTGTTCCGCTGGGCGACATCATAGTCGCCTCCTTCGCCACGCTGGGTGGATTGGCCGGTGGAATTTTACTACTCTTCTTTGGAGGCGCAAAATTGACTCAGACCAAGGCGTTTCAAAGAATTACCCTTAATGATACCCAGGAAGTTAAAGATGGTTATTCCGTAAACACCTTTAACGCAAACCTGATCGGACAAAAAGGAAAAGCGTATACGATTCTACGTCCGAGTGGCAAAGTGATCATCAATGAACAGATATACGATGCTTTTACACGAGGAGATTATGTCGAAAAAGACGAGGCGATTGAGGTCATAGGCGCGGAAGGCGTTACCTTAAAAGTTAAAAGGATACAATGAAAATTCTGGGGATCATTCCGGCTCGCTATGCCTCCACCCGCTTTCCGGCCAAACCGCTGGCTGACGTAGGAGGTAAGTCGATGATCAGGCGCGTTTATACCCAAGCAAAAAAAAGTGATTCACTCACCAAAATAGTTGTTGCTACCGATCATCTGGATATTTTTCAACATGTTATTGACTTTGGAGGAAATGTATGTATGACTTCAGAAGCACATGCCAGTGGCACAGACCGTTGCTTTGAAGTGTTGTCGAAAGAAAAAGAAAAATTTGAGTACGTAATCAATATTCAGGGTGATGAACCTTTTATTGCGCCCGAACAAATTGAGTTGCTGGCTTCGTTGCTGGATGGCAAAACAGAATTGGCCACACTTATCAAACGACTTGAAAATCAGGAGCAACTTTTAAATCCAAACATTGTAAAGGTTGTTTTTAATAAAAATCATGAAGCTCTGTACTTCAGCCGCTCACCCATCCCCCATTGGCGTGGAAAAGAAAATGATTGGGTGCATCATCATCATTATTACAAACACATTGGCATGTATGCCTACCGCAGCGATATCCTGGAAAAGATTACTGCATTAAAAGTTTCATCGCTGGAAAGAGCCGAATCACTGGAACAGTTACGCTGGCTGGAAAATGGCTATAAAATAAAAGTAGCTGAAACTTCATTCGAGACGGTGGGCATTGATACGCCTGAAGATCTGGAGCATGCACGTCATCATTTGAGAATCAATCATGACTGAAGTGCCAGAAGTTGAACATTCGCGGGAACCGACACTGGCATTTTTCCGTGACTACACGCACCAACAAAAAACTTTTCTACAGGGAAAAGTTGTTTGCGATCTTTCAGCCGGTCGCGGATACATGGCCCAGCTTTTTGAAGATGCCGGAGCAATCGTAAAAGCATTCGACCTGTTTCCTGATCAAAATAAATTTGCCAAATCGACTGTCAGTAAAATTGATTTGCAACAAAAGTTTCCCATCCAAGATGCCTCTATCGATATAGCCATTTGTTGTGAAACCATTGAGCACCTTCCCAATCAATATTTTTTATTTCAGGAAGTTGCTCGAATTATTAAACCGGGTGGAATTTTTATTCTTACCACACCCAACAGTTCTTCGTTACGCAGTCGCTTTTCACAATTCATGATGGAAAGTGAACATTATGGAGCCCCGGCTCCCAACGAGTTAAATGCATTTACCACCTGGGAAGGAAGCAAGGATGGCTACTTCAGCAAACTTTTTATCAGCGGGGTATTAAGACTGCGAACTCTGGCTGCGCTCAATCAACTTGCTTTGAAGAAAATTCATCCCACCAAAAGAAGTTCAACCTCTGCCCTCCTACTTTTCTGGTATCCCGTACTCTACTACGTTAATCGGAAGGCTTTGAAGAAGCAGGTTAAAAATGATCCTGCCAATGCAGATACCTATAGAACCATTTTCAAAATAAACACTTCCATGGATGTGTTATTAGGTAAGCACCTGATTATGGAGTTTGAGAAAGCCTGAATGTCTGAGCGGTCTGACCGCTACTTTGCAAGAGTTTTAGCGGTCTGACCGCTTTCAATCTAATATTTCAAAATGTCATTGAGTGTCTTTAAAGCACGATCAAGTTGATTGGGCTCTACACTTCCCATCTTTTTTATAAGTCTGTCCTTAGACATTGAGCGAATATGAAAAATCAACATCTCCGATTCACTCTTTAGTCCATTCACTTTTGTTGGACTTAAGATCGGATTGCCTTTATACTTTTTAATTTTCGTTGTCAGTGGAACGGTAATAACAACATTCAAATGCTGGTTTAAGAGATTACCGCTTACAATCACCACCGGTCTAGACCTAGCTTGTTCACTTCCTTTGGTAGGATTGAGATCCGCACTCCAGATTTCGCCTTGCCTCATTCTTCCAACTGCTTGAAATACTCAGCCATTCCCTCTTCCGCAATGGCCATAATATTCGCATCCTGTGATGCCATTTTATAGGACTTTATATATTCAGCTTTTTCGAGATGCTCAAGATATAGGCGCACAGCATTTTCAATTAGTTTGTTCTTAGGCACTGAAAGGGCTTGAGCTTTCTCAGAAAGCATCTGTAGAAGGTTATCGGGTAGAGTACTAGTAAAAGTGGCCATTTTGATAGATTAAAGAGCAAAAATACAAATTATACGTATAATATATAAGTACAATCCATACTTATTTTAGTTATGAATTCTTTCAATTTCATCAGATTTTGAAGTCCAACAACTATCGGGATGAGTTAGCTGTCAGACCGCTTTCAAGAAAGGCTTATAAACTCTGGCCTACTTTCTTTAATCGCTCCACCATCTCCAACACAGCCGAACACACTAGTGTATTCTTATATGTTAAATCCATAATCTGTACCATCTTCTTTCGATCGGTGTGTGGATACTCACGACAGGCCTTGGGTCGGCTTTCATACACTTTGCAATAATTCTCAGAATCCAGGAAAGGACATGGAGATGATTTCAACACATAATCACGGTCTTCATCAATGCGCAGGTATTGTTCGATAAAGTCACCGGGCTTCATTCGTAACGATTTTGCCACACGTTCGATATCGGTTTGATAAAAAATCGGACTGGTCGTTTTGCAGCAGTTGGCACAGGTAAGACAATCGACTTCTTCAAATACTTCTTCATGCACTTGATGAAACGCATCATCTACACTGCGTGCATCCTGCTTCTTGAGTGATTGAAGAAACTTTTTATTCTCAGTCGACTTATTTTTTGCTTTTTCGCGGAAGCGATCTAAATCCATATTCAAAGGTAAAGCATTTGCGCTCGTGAGAAAATCGCAAAATCAGTTCTGTCTGCTATCTTCGCGATTATGGACCGCAACATTCTATCGCACATTACCCGACATGTGACTCTTACCAAGGAAGAAGAGGATTTCTTTATTTCCATGCTGCTTCCTCAGAAATTAAAACAAGGCGAGTTTGCCCAAAAATCAGGTGAGATCACGTACAATTTTATTCACGTTAATACAGGCTGCCTGATGACTTACTTTACCGACCCAAAAGACAATGACCAGGTAATTCAATTTGCCACATCAGGATGGTGGACGGGTGACTTGCACAGTCTTACTACTCAACAACCCTCCATCTATACCACCCGCGCTCTGGCCGATAGTGAAATATTACTTCTACCAAAAGTCAGGATGGAAGAGTTGCTGGAGCGATACCCGGTATTTGAACGATACTTTCGGATCATGTTCCAGAATTCTTTGGTAACTCATCAAAACAGGCTCATTGAAGCTTTTGCAATCACAGCTGAGGAGCGCTATTCTAATTTTCAGAAAAAATACCCGCACCTCGAGCAGTTTGTTCCTTTAAAATATATTGCCTCTTACCTCGGCATCACACCAGAGTTTCTAAGTAAGATCAGGAGACGGAAGACAGTTTAAAAAAGTTGACATTGGGCAATTGACAATCTCAAATTTGAAAGCAATAATTAATTGTCAATTATCCATTGTTCATTGTCCATTAGAAAATCTTAACCTGGTTCAAGTCTGATCACCCCCTTTCTTAACCTGGTTCAATAGACTCGGGCAGAAGGCCAACCTACCTTTGTATCGCAATCGGAAATAAAGCGAAAGCACTTTACCGAGGCAATAAAACTTAAAAACTATAAAATCATGTCAACAGCAACATTAGCAACAACTAAGTGGGGAATCGATACAACTCACACCGAAGTACAATTTAAAGTGAAGCACCTGGTGATTTCAACCGTAACGGGTTTCTTCAAAAAATTCAGCGGCAGCGTAGAAAGCGAAACGGAAGATTTCGATGGAGCTTCGGTAAACTTTAGTCTTGATGTAAACAGCATTGATACCAATCAGGCTGATCGTGACACACACCTGAAGTCACCCGATTTCTTTGCTGCTGAGCAATACCCTTCCGTTGATTTTACAGGAACGTTAAAGAAAGTTTCTGGTAACGACTATAAGCTTGATGGTGCACTCACCATGCGTGGCATCACCAAGGCCGTAATATTGGATGTAGAATTTGGAGGCATCATGGTTGATCCATGGGGAAATACAAAGGCCGGATTTGAAATCAACGGCAAATTAAATCGCAAGGACTTTGGTCTGAACTGGAATGCACTGACTGAAGTTGGCGGCATGGTAGTAAGCGAAGAAGTGAAACTTCACATCAACGCAGAATTAGCTAAAGGGTAATAACATATTGGGGTTAGGGTAAAAGTCCGGCTGGTCTCCGGACTTTTTTTATTTTGAGCCAGTCAGTCTTCGAGTGCCTCAGACTGACAATTTAATAGAGTCAGTCTTCGAGAGCCTCAGACTGACAGAGTGCTCAGACAGCTTTCCTTCGCTATCACCCTGAGGTTCTCGTACCAGACACTCAAAAAGTTACTGTCACCCTGAGGCACTCGAAGGGTGACAAACTTACTTTTACGTACGGCCCCGAAGGGTTACACTCACTTTAGAGTTTCCCGCAACCCCTCTTTATACGATGTAGCCTTTTCATTTAAAAACCTTGCAGCTTTACTACTGTCGAAGACATAGTCGTTTTCAAACTGATACATCATCTCCACAAATTCACGAAGTACGGGAATAAATAAACCCAACAGGCGCACGCCAGTTTTCGACATGCCTTGCACACCCTTGTTCGGCATGTTCATAATTTCATAAGCCATGCGAATTAATTCTTCACCGGTCATTTTCTCAGCGCTGGTCAATGCATGCCAGGTTTGATTGTACGCTTCCTCTGAATTTCCAAGCAAGGCAACGGTCTTTCCTGCATCCGGAGTGTAGGTAAACGTGTGGACTTTTTTCTTGTCACCAATCCACTGTGCGCCTTTGCCCGCTTTCAACCGTTCGGTTACCGTAGAGTGAATTAAACTTAAGGTTGCACCTGGACCATAGAAATCTGCCGCACGGATAATCATGCCCTTAACATTTCCGGCTTTGATTTCATCTAACAAGTGTGTAGCTATCTTCGCGCGCACTTCTCCTTTTTTACTGGTAGGATTAAAGGGAGTTTCCTCCGTCATGATACCGTTTACCTGACCATAGGCATAGACGTTATCAAAGAACACAAGTTTACTGTTATGCTTCTTACAGGCATCAATTGTATTCTGCATCACTGCGGGCCATTGCTGGTGCCACACCTTGGCATCATATTTTAAACCTGCCACCAGATACACCACATCACTTCCTGCTACGGCCTTTTCGACTTCCGCATAATTTAAAAGATCGGCTTTCATTAGCTCATCAGCCATATTCACCTTTTGAGGATTCCGGCTCACCTGCCGAATCTGTGATGTTAGTCGGGGAAGGTGCTTGGAAAGTTCTTTCCCGATAATTCCACCGGCTCCTAGTATCGTTTGCATAGGGTTTATTGATTAGTCGTATCCTGTATGATTATATTTTACCTGTAACAGATATTCTTATACGGACAAAACTCGCAGGTCTTGGTATCCGTTGTTTGATCAAACACCTCTTCCGGATTAAAAATTTCTTCCAACAACGTTGTAAGGTGCATGCTGAATTCCTCCATCAGCGGAAGCACATTGTAAACCCGTCTTTTGTTCATTTCCAATCCAAACTCGGCATTGCCAAATAGCAATTCACGATTCAAAATACCGGTAAGCATCTGGTCATCGGCCTTGAGCGGGAAATTGGTTTGATACAGAAACGCATACAACAACGTTTGGAACACAGCCTTTTGTCGCTTTTTACTGGTGCGATCAAACAAAGCAGCAACAGTATCAAAATCCAGTTTATCACTTCCGGTTTTATAATCTACAATGCGCAACACGTTATCCTTCCTGTCTACCCGATCTATCTTTCCACCCAATACCACATAACCCGGGGCATGACTGATTTTGATGCGGTGCAGTAGTCCATCCTGTTCAACAGCTTCCATAACAAAGGGCGCCATTGCTTTATCGTTCTCTAAAATCCGCTCGGCAAAGTTTTGCACCAATTTCTGTATGATTACGCTTTGCCCTTCATACTCCACTTTCTTACCGGGCTCCATGTTGTAGGTGGCGGTAAACTCTTCGTCCAATAATTTATTGATAACCTGACTTGCATCCGTAAAGTCCCCGGCTTCTACAAGTTTATTCCGCTTACGCTGCGCCAGGTTCTTGTAAAACTTTTCCATCACCTTATGCAGAAAATTTCCCAACTCGCGCGCACCCAGTTCATCCTCCACTTCGTTGGGTTCTCGGATTCTAGCCACGTGTTTAAAATAAAACCTCAGTTTGCAATCCAGGTAAGCCGCCAGGGCAGAGGGTGAGATTCCTTTAAAGTACGTGTTGCCTTCATTCAGTTTCATAATAGCCTCCTGCACCTCCGCTGTCTTTTCAATCACTATCGGGTCAACCGCCAACGGCATGGGTGAATTGTGCAGCACCTGGGATTCCATCTTTAGTCCACTTTCAAAAATAAGTTGCTGCAGATATCTACTCTTCTCGCCCTGCCCTAATTGATCGGTTTCAGTATTGTAAAACAGAAACACATTTTCGGCCCTTTGCAACATGCGATAAAATAAATACGCATACATCGCGTCCTGATGCTCGGTGGTTGGCAAGGCGTAAGCTTTACGAATGTTGAAGGGAATGTATGATCCCTTTCCGCCAAAGGAAGGAAACGCACCTTCATTCAGCGAAAGCACAAATACATTTTTATAATCGAGGTTACGGGTTTCGAGCACACCCATAATCTGCAAACCTTTTAAAGGCTCGCCACTAAATGGAATTTTTTCTGCGCGCGCCAATTGACGCAGTAATCGCAAAAATGATTTCATCGATTTAACAAATTCCTTTCGGTCGGCCGGATCGGGTATTTGTAATCCGACTATATCTTGTAACCTGTTCAATAACTTCACAAACTGAAAAGCAAACTCCCGATCCAGATCGAGAATTGATTCGAGCGAACCAATCTCTTTTAACACATATTGCAGGTATCGTAGTAACCCTTCTGACAAGTCACCAAAAATCAATCGATGCAATGGATTCTCACTGGCCAGATATCCTTGTGGTATCTGCATCCAATTACTCCTTAGAATTTCCTTGCGCTTGAAATTGGCCAAACCCGGATCGGCAGCAATGACATACGGATGCGATAATAACGACAACACCTGCCGGTGGCTATAATATTCTTTTCGCTTACCAATCTGCAACTCTACCAGCAACTCCAACAAATTATAGAATGAAGTATTACCCAACGAATACCCCATCGTGACATTCAACTTTTCGATGCTTTGTGGCAATCCATAAAGTACCGGCATCAACAACTTCTCATCGGGCAGCACAATCAATGTATCTTCCGGTACCAACCCTTTGTTCAATTCCTCTTGCAGAATCTGACCCAGTAACTTGGCCTGACCTATCGGTTGTGCCGCTCCAAAAACTCTTATTGACTTAGGATTGCGAAAGTTGGATGGAAACTCCTGATTGAAAGTTTGTTTTAAAACAGCGTGGTCTTGATACTCACGAAAGAACTCACCGGCTTCCTGGGCTTTATTGTTTACATAATACTCGTCACCATCCCATACCATCCGGCTGCCCTGCGCCACAAAATGACAAATAATTTTTTCCTCGGCTTTCGTTAAAGCATTAAAACCCACAAAGCGAATCTGTGCGGGTGTGTATTTGTTTGCAGATAGCAAAACAATATTTTCAGCTACTTCCCGATGCACCAAACCTTCATAAGCAAGGCCTAGTTGTTGCAAGTGCTGACGGTAGGTTTGATACAGATTGAACAACTTACTCCATACATTCAGAAACTGCTGTTTATTATCTGTAATATTTGCTTCAAACTCTTTCCAGAAATCAAGCAGAATTTTTTTCTGGTCTTCCGTGAGGTAATCGAAGCTGGTATCCAGTTCTTTCTGGTTCCGTAAATCGCGAAATAATTGTTCGGCATTCACGAGGTATTTGTCAATCTCATTAAAATCGCGCAGCAACATTTCGCCCCAGAAATAAAACTCATCGAAATTTTCCTTACGCGAACCTATTACTTCGTTGTAAATCCCATGCAGTTTATGCACCAACTCCAGTTTATCCGGAATCTGATAGAACGAGAAAGAGGCAATAAAATCTTCGATTGTAATCAGCCGGGGCGCAAACACCGGTTTGGTAATTACCTCGGATAAATGTTTCCGAAAATAAAGAGCCGCCCTGCGGTTAGGAAAAATAAAAGTCAACTGCTCAAACTGAGGTTCGGCATTAACTTTTCGGGCCAGCTCTTTTAAAAATGATTCCATTCTAAAAATCTAATCCAAGTTGATTCTTATTCTGTTTTGTTGTTTTGGTCGGTTTACCCGAGGGCACAGCAACCACTTCACCTGTTTTAATATAAAGCAGGTATCCTTTCACATCCTGAAAATTCATTTTGCGAAGTGTTTCCAGATATCCATTTACCTGTTGCGGATCGGTTTTGGAGGGATTACCTGTTTTAAAGTCTACCACCACCGCCTGCTGGTCTTTGGTTATTAGCCGATCAATACGACTTTCTTCCCCACCCGGTATCAGCACCGGCACTTCAGTGCGCACTTCCCACTCTTTTTCAAACCATGAAGCAATGGTTTCATTGCTTAAAAGTTCCTCTACCAATTCACGAACTTCAGGCTTCTCTTGCTCGTTGATAATGCCCGCATGTTGCAACACTGCAAATGTTTCATCTAATTCTTCGCGATAACGAATGCGTGAGAGAATGGTATGCAAATGAATTCCGTATTTAATCCGTTTGGTAGTCTCACTTTCCTGTTCCTGAAAATGTCCCGCAGCATGATGTCGAATGACCAACTTACTCCGCCACGAACTGGCCGCATACTGTTTCAGCGAAAGCGAAGCTACCGGAAGTGAACGTTGCTCATCATAGTTAGTCCATGCCCCCGATTTCCAAACTTTTTCATTCCCGTTCCAGTTCGCAGCTAATTCCGGTTGCTGAACTACATGGTAAAGCAAATACCCCACGTTACTAAGGTTATTGCTCTTCACAGAATAAGGAGCCGAAACAATCAACCCATGTTCAGCGCGAGTTAACGCTACATATAATAGATTAAGATTATCAAGGTAGCAGCGAATGCGTTCTTCTTTGTAATAATCCACAAAGAAAGATTCTTCCAATTTACTTGCATAGTTAACCGGCAGAAAACCGGCTTTATCAAACGGTGGCTGATCCGACTTTACCCACATCATCGGGCCCCGTTTATGATCTAATTCCCACGCGCAAAACGGAATGATCACATATTTAAACTGCAAGCCTTTTGATTTATGGACGGTAATAATCTGGGCCGCATCAACGTCACCCGAAACCTGAATTGATTTTTTCCTTCCGGTTTCATCCCACCAATCCAGAAAGGCTCCAATATCATTGCGCTCACGACTCGAAAAATTCAGGACTTCATTTTGAAATGTTTGCAGGTACTCTAATTCGCCCAACACCTTACCCAAACCAAATAGCTCAACCAGTGTTTCGGTAAGTTCAAACAAAGGCATCTTCTTCAACGCGCCCTTTTGCTTTGTGAAACTATCCGGAAGATTGCTTTCAAAAGTAGTCTGGTTAGTAACCGTAAACGTCTGGTGTAAATCATCCGTATTCTTCCTCAACCGCGCATATTCATAAGATAACTGGGCACGGGCAATATCGTTATCCGGATTTTGGAGGTACTGCAAGGTGCTGATCAAAAAGTTAATCGATCCCGCTCCATCCAATTGCAACGATTCGTTGGAGACCACATCGTACTTAAAATTATCTTTTGCTTTCCCTGAATGTTTGTACTCCAGCAAATGGGCAACGATGCGTTGACCCTCATAGTTGGTACGCACCAGAATGGCAATATCTTTTAACCCAATCTGTAAAGCCTGTAACCGCTCCAGTTGTTCAGGTATCCGTTGCAAGGCAATCTCATCCCACTTTTCGTCCTCTTCACCTTTCAGAAAAGAAACTTCTACAAACCCATCAGATTTTTTCTGAATTCCCTGGGCTACGTCTTCATACACCTGCGTGGCGATAGCAGCACCGGTTTCTTGTGCCACCAGTTGTGCAGCTGAATGAAAAACCGCGTTGTTAAAGGATACAATCTGCTTACTGCTTCGGTAATTGGTCGTAAGTTCAAATGGCTCTAAACGATGCTTACCAATTTCATCTGCTATTCCTTTCTGCAACAGATATAAATCGCCCGAGCGCCAACGATAAATAGCCTGTTTTACATCGCCCACAATAATACTCGTGTGGCCGGAATCAAGACTGTTAATTATAAGCGGCTTAAAGTTTTTCCATTGCAGTCCTGAGGTGTCCTGAAACTCATCGATCAGAAAATTCTTGTAAAAGGAGCCAACCTTTTCATAGACAAAAGGCGTGTCGCTTTCACCAATTACCGAGTTAAGAAAATACGGTGCATCGGAAAGCAACATCATATTGTTTTCCTTCTTGTAATCTTTCAGCTTGCGCGAGATGTCTGCAATCAGCCCAAAGGCATAAAAGTTATTGAGAACGACTTCGGCACTTAACGCCTGCACCCCAAACTTTTTATAGTGCTCGTTTATTTCTTTCAGGAGCGGAACTAAAAGTTTCTCTGCCAGTTCCAATACATCGTGCTTTCGGGGTGACTTATCATTCGGAACGCCTTTTGGAATGGTAAATTCATTTTCCGCGCGGGCCCTGCTATCCGGATAATCTTTTACGTTTTTTAATCCACTCAACTTTACAAAATGTGTATACAAGCTTCCTTTGGTAGCATATTTAAAATCGTTTACCGTCAGCTCTCGTTTATGAATGGCTTGCATAGCCGTACTGGCCCTTGATCTGATATAGTTGATGAACAGACTGCGATGTTTGAATAACTCGGCCTTCAGCTTTGCAAAGAACGTTGGGTCGGAAGTAACTTCTGAAATTCCATTTTCCACCAGCCTGAACTCCTCTTTAAAAATTTCTTTGGCAAACTCGCGCAAGCCAGGGCGCACATCCCACCCTTTGTCTTCTTCCAGATTTTTATTGGCTAGCTCAACGACTAATTTTGTGAGCTCTTTGTTAGAACCTAACTCTTCCATCAGGTTGCTGATCACTTCATCCACCACTTCGTCTTGCTCCACTTCTAACCGGTAATCCCCGGATAAGCCCGCCTCGCGTGTAAACGCACGAATAACCCGTTGAAAAAAAGCATCTATCGTGCTGATAGAGAAATGCGAATACTTGTGGAGAATTTCACTGCGTACTTCCTGCGCATGCTGTTTAAAGGTAGGCGCATCCAAACTCAATTCCTGCTGAAGTTCCTGTGCCAGTTCCTGTGCGCGATCATGCGAAAAATCATCCAAGTATGCCAGGATGCGGTCCTTCATTTCCTGCGTGGACTTATTAGTAAACGTAACGGCCAGAATATGTTTGAAATAATCAGAACGATAGCGAAGTGCCAGTTTGAGATATTCCTTGGCCAGCGTTCTGGTTTTGCCAGAGCCAGCCGAAGAACGATAGATAGAAAATGTTTTAGTCAAATCCGGAATTAATTAGAGAATACGATTTACGAATTTTGAACCATACCACATAGTTTTGGAGATGATCTAAATTTCATATCTTGAAGGGTCTACCATGAGAAAGCTTTATCTCTTTATTCCCAAATTGTTTTACTCCTTCCCTATTCAGTTGCTGCTGAATAACCTGAGGCGCAATCATGTTTTAATACTTTGCTGGATCATCTTGTTTGCCATGATCACCGGCAATTTTGGCAAATACCTCGGCATCCCCTACCTGTTTCTTGATCCCGAATACTTAAACAAAGTAAGCTTCACCAGTTTTTTTATGATGGGGCTGCTGACGGCTGGCTTTACCATGGCCTTTCATATCACCTGCTATATTTCAGACGGCCACCGGTTTTCATTTATAGGCACGTTGTCCAATCCGTTTAAAAAATTCACCGTCAACAATAGTATTATTCCGGCCGCATTTCTGATTACCTATGTGTACCAGATCATTGGCTTTCAGCTCAGTAATGAGTATAGCTCAACCTCCGAACTGATAAAGAATTTAGCGGGTCTGTTTTGTGGCTATATAACCATGACGCTTTTATTCTCCATCTACTTCCGGCTTACCAACAAAGACATTTTTAAATATGTCGTTTGCCGGATTGATGAGAAAATTAAACAGAATGTAAAAGTGACGCGCGCCAGTGCATTAAAAAAACTGGACATCGTTAAGAAAAAACAGGAACGTGTTGACTATTACCTGACCGGCTACCTGAAAGCCGAGCCGGTGGAACCCAATTCATTTTATGACCGCGCCACCGTGCTGCAGGTCTTCGATCAAAATCATTTTAACCTGGTGGTGATTGAGCTTTTTATTTTTGCCATGATCCTGGTGCTTGGCATTTTTAAGGACTACCCTGCCTTTCAGATTCCGGCTGCCTGCAGCGCCATGATTTTTCTCACCGTGTTTGTTATGCTCTCAGGCGCATTTTCATATTGGTTCGGAGGCTGGTCGGCCACTACCGGATTAATTTTGTTTCTGTTTTTTAATCACCTGGTAGGCGAAGATTTCTTTACCAAAAAATACGAAGCCTTTGGCATGGATTACGGAGTGCAACCAGCAGAGTATTCTGTAGCGGCACTTCAAAACCAGCTCGATAGCGCCACCATGGAAGAAGATCGATTGGCAGTATTAAATCAATTAAAAAACTGGCGCGCCAAATTTGACCCCAACACAAAACCCAAAATGGTTTTTCTGTGTGCCAGTGGTGGTGGTAAACGCGCTTCCTTGTGGACACTCGCTGCATTGCAAAAAGCCGACAGTCTTACACACGGCAAACTGATGGCAAACAGTGTTCTTATTACCGGAGCCTCCGGGGGATTAATTGGTGCCAGTTATTTCCGCGAATTAAAATTACGCGATCAACTCGGGGAATCCATTAATCCTTACGGGAGCATTCACCGGCAAAAAATTTCCAGCGACAATTTAAACCCGCTCATCTTCAGTTTGCTTGCCAACGACTTGTTTGTAGGCTTCACCAAGTTTGAATATGCTGGCAAGTCTTATCAGCGCGATCGGGCCTTTACCTTTGAAGACCAATTGAACAACATCACCGAAGGGTTGATGGACAAACCCATTCGCGCCTATGCGGAAGCAGAGAGCAAGGGAATTACCCCCATGGTAATCCTTACGCCCACGGTAGTCAATGATGGTCGCAAAATATTTATTGCCTCGCGGCCGGTTTCCTTTATGAATGCCGAAGTGTATAACTTCGCTGACTACCAGCAGGTGAAAGTAAGTGGTATTGACTTTCTTCGCTTCTTTAAAAATCAGGATGCTGAAGATCTGAGATTTCTTTCGGCACTGCGGATGAGTGCTACGTTTCCCTACATTACACCTAATACAACCTTACCGACCGAACCTCCGATCCAGATTATGGATGCCGGCATCTCCGATAATTTTGGAATGTCGGATGCCATTCGTTTTCTCTATGCTTTTAATGAGTGGATCTCGGAAAACACCAGTGGCGTGATTTTTCTTTCCATTCGCGATTCGCCCAAGTTAGGAACCATCATGGCAAAAAAAGGACAAACCATTATTGACGATGTAACCCAGCCGATCAGCAGTGTGTATAATAATTTCGAAAACTTTCAGGATATCACGAGTGATATGTTATTGGGGCAGGCACACTCATGGCTACGGGTGCCTATTGATCGGCTGGACCTGCAATATCAATCAGAAAATTATTTACCCATTTTACAAAAGATGGACAGCATCCGGCAGACGAGTGCCCGCGCCTCGCTTAGTTGGCGCCTGACCACCCGTGAAAAAGATGGAGTGGTAAACAGCATCAACTCCGATCGCAATCAGGAAGAGTTGAAGAAGTTGGTAAGGTTGTTGGGAGAGTAAGTATGAGAACACATGCGACACTTCTATTTCTTTTCTTAAGTCTTCATTTACGCGGTCAATCAAGGATTCCAGATTGGGGACAGGTTAGATTTAATAAACTTTCTGACAAATACTCAATGGCAAATTTTTTAAAACCCCAGTACTTAGAGACAGACTTCTCTGGAGACAAAAAAGTTGACCTGGCATTATTGATAGAAAGAAAAACTGATAAGAAAAAGGGAATACTAATTCTGTTTAGTGAAAACGATAAATACTTCATGCTAGGTGCTGGTGTCAGAGTTTCAAATGGAAGTGATGATTTTATGTGGGCCGATAGTTGGGAGATATTTACCGATAAACATACCTATGAAACTACCTTCAATGATAACCTTGACATTGAAGGTGAGAGAAATGTAAAGCTTGACAGACCAGCTATAAAAATAAGACAACAAGAAGGGTCGGGCGGCCTTCTTTATTTTGATGGAGAGAAATTTATATGGATTCATCAAGGAGATTAAAAACACTACTAGGCAAATTTTACCTATACCCGAGAGAATACCAATTTTAAGAATATATCCGCATGATAAAAGAGTACGCTCGAATTATTGACTGGAAACCAACATGGAACATCGGAGCACCTATGCCCCAGGTTTTCTCAACTGGTTACAAGACCTTTCTTATCTATTTGGTTAACGAACCAAACCCAAACTGGGATGGAACATCTATTAGTGTTATTGACAATACAAGTGCAACAATATACCCACTCGCATTAGTCGAATTTATCCACCCACATACTCACAGATTTGGGACTGTTAATGATGAAGCCGGGAGCGGTCATTCGCTTTACAAAAAAGGACTTGAATTTTACTCAGCACATATTGTTGAAAACTCTAATTGGATAAGAGAGCTTAAAAATATTCATAAAGTTCACCCCTATTTTAATGAAAGTTCGTGGGTAGATAGAAAGCATTTTTTACTTTTTTTCCATGACGAAATGTTTGAGATTGTTGCTAATGATTATAAAATAGAAACATATAGAACGACATTTTTAGACTTAGCGACAGAGGTAATTAAACGAATAAACTCCACAACATAGCACCAACTACTATATTGAATTGTTCGTTTACAAGTGGTGACACATAGGACACCGGCAAGATTGACAACTGATGGACAAACAATTTAGACTGAGGCTACAAATACTTCTTGGACTGTTAATACTACTTTTATTATCAAATCTGTATTACTTTCTCGTAAAAATTGGTGGGTTCATTTTCCTTATCGAAGGACTTATCCAATTAACAATATTCATATGCGTGACAATTTGGACAAGTAGCCTCATTTGGCGAATTATAAGAAATTCAGAATGGAGAACTCTCCTCAATGTTTTGACAATCTTAGCTGTTCCACTTGCAGTCATTATTTCAGGATTCGATACCCTTACCGCAGATGAGAATACATTTCAAAGTGATGTTAAAATAAGGGCATGTTATGAGGGTACGATGAACACTTCAAGGCTATACTTTCGGGAAAATGGTGAGTTTGAGGACTATAATATTGGTTTATTTGCACATGTGAGTTATGTGAGCGGGACATGGAAAATGAATGGGGACACAATCAGGTTAACAATTAAATCTGGATATCATAACATACTAAAAGACCGGATAATAATAAGGGACAATTTTCTTTATGCAATTGAACAAGACACCATCAAGCCGACATTCTATTACATTGGTCGATGCAAAGGATTGAATTGAAAGCACCTATGTTCTTGTTATTCGCTAACTAACAAGCGTTCACAGCCATCTAATTTTAGCCTACCCAGAAAAATATTTAGCTTTACTTCTCAGCCGCGAAGGTAGGCCTGCTCAAATTTATTTGATTGCAGGTCAGGTGCCCCCACAACAAAAGATAAGAAGTAAATGGACAGCCCTGCTGAAAAAATAAATTTTAAGATAAAAGCATACTTATTTGTTTTTTGCATTGCGCTTATTTTTTCTTGTAAGTCAGTTAACAAACCATACAACCACAAACAGTTTCCTGATAATTTTTCAGAGATCCAGCGCGATTATGAAAGCTACTATCACCTGAGTGGTTGTTAGCCGGGAGAAACAATAGCGAGCATTGGTGCAGGAAATGGAATAAAGGAAATTCAGATTTCATGCTTCATGGAAGGTATTACATGGTACTTACAGGAGATTGACTCTGTGCGGTTATATCAGTTCGAAAAAGTTTTGGCATACCATGAACAGCTAACCGAATCACCTATTAAGGCAGATTTTAAACTTGTTGTAGGAACCGAAATTTCGACAGGTTTACCGCCTAGGATATTTGATAGAGTTTTGATGTTCAATGTATTTCATGAAATCGAATCGAGCGAGGGGGTTATGATGGAAATCCATGATTTGCTTAATGAAAACGGTGTGCTGGTAATAATGGAAAGAATGGCCAAAACAGAGGGTGAGGTTCACGGTGATTGTGGGTATCCTAAGTTGATAGAGCCAGGCTTTCTACAAAAAATGCATGACTATGGATATACATTGAATGGAAAACAACTTGGCGAAAAAATGTCAAACCTCATGTTTTATACTTTTGAATCGAGGAAATAAAAGGTCCGCACTCAAGAGATTAAGAATAGAACTTACACACAAAGAGAATAATCTTACACATCCTTGTGTAAAATTCTATCCAGTCCTAAAATATTGTTATTAACAATCCGTCTAATTAAACGTTTTAATCCTGCTATTACGTTTGATTCATGTGAACAAGACGTATAGTCTTGTTTTACATCTACAAAATTTCAACAACAAAATATAAATGAATACCTGGAATCCCTCACACTATCCTTCTTATCAAGGCAAAGTTGCCATCATCACAGGCTCTAACAGTGGAATTGGCTTTGATACAGCGCTTCAGCTAGCAAAAAAAGACATGACCGTGATTATTGCGTGCAGAAGATTAGAGGCAGGGGAGAAAGCGAAAGCAGACATCTTGAAAATTTATAGCGCTGCGCAAGTAATACACATGAAAGTTGACTTGAGTAGTCTACAGGACGTGCGACAATTTGCCACAGCTTTTCAAAATCGATTTAACCGGTTAGACCTGCTTATCAACAATGCCGGCATCATGATGTCTCCCTACAAGGAAACTGAAGATGGTTTTGAAAATCAGCTTGCTACCAACTTCATCGGTCATTTTGCACTCACGGGCCTTTTACTGAAACTATTACTTAATACTCCGGATTCCCGGGTCGTTTCGCTTAGTAGTCTGGCCCATAAGTGGGCACCCATTAACTTTTCCGACTTGCATTTTAAAAATGGCTACAATAAAAGGAAAGCCTATGGGCAAAGTAAAAGAGCATGTTTGGTATTTGCCTATGAGCTAAACAGACGTTTATCCGCGGCTGGAAAAAAGACCATTTCCCTGGCAGCACATCCCGGGGTAGCAACAACAAATCTGGGTCGGTATTTCCCTGCTATTTTCAAACAACTGGGAAGTTTATTTTTACAAAGTTCAGACAAGGGGGCCCTCCCTGTTTTATATGCTGCTTTAGAAAAAGGGTTGAAAGGCGGTGAATATATCGGACCGGATGGATTTAAGGAAATGCGCGGCAATGCGACCCGGGTGGATTCCGATGAAGCCTCAAAAGATAAAAATATTGCTATTCAACTATGGAAAGTAGCCGAAGACATAACTGGTGTTCATTACACATTCGGTTAAGTTTCTGAATTGAGTAAAGAATTTCTTAATTTAGAACGATGCGGTAGGACAGGCTGCGGAAAGACAAACCGCGATAACACTAATCCCTGTCGTGTATTGTTGTGAAATAAAAAGGGATGAGCATACTAACTATTTTTTCCTACATAGTATGGGACATAAACCCTAACATATTTACTATTCCAATTATTAATCATCCTGTTAGGTGGTATGGAGTACTTTTCGCGTTAGCATTTCTAATCAGTCAACAGATAATGTATTTCATTTATAAAAAAGACGGGCGCCCAATTGCAGAAATAGACACGTTGACTATTTATATGGTCGTTGCAACAATTGTAGGTGAGCGGTTGGGGCACGTATTATTCTATGACCCTGTACATTATTTTCAAAACCCGCTTAAAATATTTATGATCTGGGAGGGCGGCCTGGCGAGTCATGGTGGGGTGATTGGTATTCTGATAGCTATTTTTTTATTCGCCAAAAAAACTCAAGTACGTTACTTGTGGGCGCTCGATCGAATTTCGATAGTAGCATCATTAACCTTCTGCATGATAAGATTAGGAAATCTGATGAATTCAGAAATGATTGGCATACCTACAAATCTGCCATGGGGATTTATCTTTACAATCAAAGACAATATCCCCCGACATCCGGCTCAACTATATGAAGCCATCCATTACTTTATTTGGTTTATCATCTTGTTTGGGGCTTGGTATAAACTAAAAGATAGAATAAAAAACGGATTTCTTTTTAGTTGGTCATTAATAGTACTTTTTAGTCTAAGATTTATTGACGAATTCTTTAAGATCAATCAAGAACAGTTTGAGGACGGATTGATTTTAAACATGGGGCAGCTATTAAGCATTCCATTCATTTTGACAGGAATAGTGTTATTAATTTTTATTCTTGGTAAGAAACAAGAGACCATTACGACTGATAATGTTATGTCTAACCAAGAAGAAATCAGGCCAGATTAATCATCTCTCGAAGTAGGTTTTGACATTTTGCCATTAAAATGAGAATTAAATTATGAGCGCTCTTCAAATACAAATACTGGAAACGATAGTCATACTTGTCTTATATGTGATTATCTTTTTTATTAATAAGAAAGTCATCAACAATGCTTTAAAAAACACCCAGCTTCAAAGAGTAAGAAGGAAGATTATAATCAAGGCCCTCAATCTTTTTACTACCCTCACGGCCCTTGTTTTGATAGCCGGGATCTGGGGTTTAGAGCAAAATGAAATTGCTGTATTTGCAACCACGATTCTCACCGCTTTAGGGATTGCCTTCTTTGCGCAATGGTCCCTCCTATCGAATATAACCTCCAGTATTATACTATTCTTTAATCATCCCCTAAAAGTAGGAGACACCATCAAAGTGCTGGATAAAGATTATCCCTTTGAGGGAGAAGTAACAGAGTTAACGTACTTTTTTATTCATCTAAAAACAAAAGAAGGTGAGACGATCACGCTACCCAACTCAGTAGCGTTACAAAAATCAATAGCGCTGATCGAAAAACAAGATGTTTAGTTATACCTATCCAGGATTTTAATCATTGTTGTTCTGCCTCCGTATTTGTAGCTTGACGTCCTAAATAGCAATGATGATGGGGTTTCTTTTCACGCTCAAGTTCTTAAAGATTGCCGCGGCTTCGGTTTTCATTTTTGTACTGCTGGATTTTCTGTGGCTCGCCATAGTTGCCTCTAAACTATACCGGCAGTCGTTAGGATACCTGGCAGAACTGGATCCTGAAGGAAAAATAATTTTTAATATTCCCATGGGCCTGTTGGCGCAAGTTGCCATCTCATTATGTTTGAGTGTATTTATTGTTATGGCTTTGCAGTTGGATAACCGACTGATGACAGCCATGGGTACGGGCGCATTTTTGGGCATGATGATGTACGTGACATTCGACTTCACCAATCTTTCGTTTGTAAAAGGCTGGCCGCTGTGGATCAGCGTGATCGATGTGGTGTGGGGCTCGGTGCAGGGGGCGTTGGCCGGACTGTATGTTTTTTATTTTACACGATGGTTTTAACGATTAAAAGTGCTTTTCTTTAGCGGGCGATGCTAAAAAAGATTCTCCAAAAACTTCAACTCTATTACCGGCTTATCAAGCGGTCGCTCACGGATAAAGTTATCAATCAGGGGCGATTTACCATACGGCAAAGTCTACGTGCATTTTACCGCATCAGCATTGCACTAATTCCACTCACCACCTTACTGGCCGTTGCATTAATTATCTATGATTTTGGATTCAATCCCTTCTATAGCCACTTTACTAACTTATACACGGGGTTGCTCCTTGTGCTGCTGAGTTTTAAAATTCTATTTGTTATTCGGTTTATTTCTGAGTGGGTTGAAGTAAGAAGCTTCAAAGCCCACGCCTACAGCCTGGCCCTGGTTATTCTGGTCTTTTACCTGCATCATTTGGGTAAAGAAATTGTACTGACAAAGCCGTCTCAATCAACGGATTTTCTGATTGACAAATTGTTGCTTTATGCGGGGTTGTTCTTTCTATTCCTCACGGAAGCCTCCAGTCTGTTAAAATATATACACCGAAAAAGACAAAACACCTCTTTCCTGTTCATTCTCAGCTTTGGCGTTATTATCCTGGTGGGCGCGCTGTTGCTCATGTTGCCGAACGCCACTACAAAAGGTATCGATGTGGTTGATGCATTTTTTACCTCGGCCAGTGCCGTGTGTGTTACCGGGCTTACCGTTATTGACACAGCTTCGCGTTTTACCATTGTAGGAAAAACAATTTTGCTGCTGCTTATTCAAATCGGTGGCCTCGGCATCATGACTTTTACGGGATTACTGGCCTACCTCGCAGCGGGCTCTGTATCCTTTCACAACCAGATGGCCCTTAAAAGTATGGTAAGCAGCAACCGACTTAGCAACGTCATTACCATCATCGGAAGAATCCTGCTCGTTACCTTATTCTTTGAAGCCATCGGAGCGTCCTTGCTTTATGTTAGTATAGACAAAACACTTTTTGACCGTAAGATTGATCAGCTTTTCTTTGCTGTCTTTCATGCCGTATCTGCATTTTGTAATGCCGGATTCTCTACCTTTTCATTGGGTTTGAATGATCCGGAGATTAAATTCAATTACCCGCTACACCTGATCATTGCCACCCTCGTGATTGTGGGTGGCATGGGCTTTCCTATCGCGTTTAATATTTTTTCTTATATCCGGTCTAAGGCCATCAACCTGATTAATCAACTGCTCAACAATTCAAAACGCGAATCCTATACCCGCATCATTCAGCTAAACTCAAAACTCGCTCTTACTGCAACGCTCACATTACTGGTATTTGGTTTTCTCTGCTACCTGATTTTTGAATGGGATGCCTCGTTAAAAGAACACACCTCGCTGGCAGGTAAAATTGTAACTTCGTTTTTCGGATCGGTCACTCCGCGTACCGCTGGTTTTAATACCGTGAACTTCAGCGCCCTTTCCCTTCCTACTCTTCTGATCTATATGTTGCTCATGTGGATTGGTGCATCACCCTCGTCCACAGGAGGTGGAATAAAAACCACTACAGCCGCTATTGCCTTTCTGAATTTGAGAAACATCATGCGGGGTAAAAACAGAATTGATGTATTTCGCACACAAATCAGTGAACAGTCCATCAATAGAGCCTTTGCCGCTATTGTAATTTCTTTACTCATCATTGGCGCTTCCATTTTGTTGATCTCACTCAAAGACGGCCATCACGGTTTGCTGAAAATTGCATTTGAGTCATTCTCTGCTTTCAGCACGGTAGGTCTTACATTGGGGATTACACCCGAGCTATCGGAAACCAGTAAAGTTGTTTTAATCTTTGTCATGTTTATTGGCCGGGTGGGAGCCTTAACCGTGCTTATCGCGTTTGTAAACCAGGCCAAGCAACAAGCTTATCAATACCCTGTGGAAGAAATTATGTACTAAACTGATGCTTTATGAAATTCATTGTGTTTGGAATCGGTAGCTATGGAGCCTCACTGGCTACCAAGTTAGTAGAACTGGGTCATGAAGTTTTTGGTGTGGACTCCAGACAGGAGCGAACTGAAAAATTAAAAAACCGCATTACCTACACCGTAGCGATGGATGCCACCAATCGCGAAGCCATTCAGGATTTGCCATTGAAAGAAGCCGATGCCGTAATTATTGCCATCGGAGAAAATGAAGGCACGATAATTTTGCTGGCTGCCCTTCTGAAACAAATCGGAGTGCAACGAATTATCTGCCGGGTAACATCCACGTTGCAAAAGACGGTATTGGAAACAATGGGCATCAATGAGTTTGTTTATCCTGAACAAAATTCGGCAGGCCGCATGGCACAACAACTTAGCTTTGGCGGAGTAATCGATTCGCATCGGGTTTGTGACCGGTTCCTGTTTGTTGAAGTTCAAATTCCAAGCCGGTTAATCGGCAGCAAAGTGGGCGATGTGGACTTCATTCGGGACTATGAAATTCAGTTGGTATCGGTAAAGCGGGATGTAGAAGAAAAAAATATTCTGGGTACGATAAGGCACACCAAACAAACGATTGGCATCCTCACCAAAAATATTGAGTTGCGCCATGGCGATTCGCTCATCTTATTTGGGGACTCAAAAAAACTGAAAACCTTTCTGGAACTTTAAATGGCGGCTGAGTTCTTTTCGGAACGGGTACTACATTTTTTTTCAACACTTAGGTTAACAGCATCGCTCCCGCGAGGCGTGCAGGTATTGAACCCTTATCAGGATAAAGTCGTATTCGATTTATGTAAACAATTCTACACGAAGTATTATGCGGATACGAATAAACGCAGGATTATTATCGGTATTAACCCCGGAAGATTTGGCGGTGGCCTTACCGGCATCCCGTTTACGGATCCCCTTAAACTTCAAACCATCTGCACCATAGAAAATGATCTTGCCAAAAAGCAGGAGCTCTCTTCTGATTTTATTTACAGGATGATTGCAGCTTATGGAGGGCCTGAACATTTTTACAGAGAGTTTTATTTTACTTCGGTTTCACCATTGGGATTTACGAAAGAACAGAAAAATCTAAACTACTATGATGATCCCCAACTCACCGAGCGCTTAAAACCCTTTATGCTGGAATGTATGCATAAACAGCTGGAGTTTGGTATTAACACCGCCACAGCATATTGTCTGGGCGAAGGAGAAAATTACAAATTCATTTCGCGATTCAATGATGAACATCACTTCTTTGAAAACATTATCCCACTCCCCCACCCACGGTTCATCATGCAGTATAAAAGAAAAAGTCTGAATGCGTACCTTGATAAATACCTGAAAGTGTTTGATCAGTCTTCCTGAAAAGGTCGCTTCTTAATCATGCCGCCCTTTACATCATTGATGCTATTCTCTACTACAAATGCATCATGATCTATTTTGGTGATCTCCGTTTTCAGTCGTTGCAATTCCAGTCGCGTAACAACTGAAAGCAAAACATCGATATCCGTGGTGCGGTGCCCCTTCTTGCCGAAGCCGCTTTTACCTTTCAGAATGGTGACGCCACGACCCATTTTATTCACGATCGCATCTTTGATTTCATCACTCTTATCGGATATGATCATCACGCTGGTGTATTCCTCAATACCATGTACTACGAAATCAACTGTTTTAGAAGCTACGAGGTAGGTAAGAATTGCATACAGGGCTGTCTCTATATTAATGATGTAGGCAGCTGTAGAAAAGATGATAATGTTAAGGATCAGAATGACATCCCCCACAGACAACGTTGTTTTACGACTGGAATAGATGGCAAGGACTTCGGTGCCGTCAATGACACTTCCACCCCGGATGGAAAGACCAATGCCTGCACCAAGAAAAAATCCTCCAAAAACGGCAATCAAAAGTTTATCGTGTGTGATGATGGGAAATTCAACAATCGCCAACGTGATCGCCAGCAGCGATATGGCTATTAAGGTTTTAACGGCAAACTTTTTTGAAACCTGTGTGTAAGCAATCGCAACAAAGGGAAGATTGATCAATACGACCAACAAAGAAAGATTGACACCCGAAACTATATTCGCGAGCAAGGAAATACCCATCACGCCCCCATCCAGAAACCGATTGGGCAACAAAAATCCCTTAAGACCAAAGGCGGCAGCGGCTACACCAAAGACAATAAACAGAATATCTTTGATCGCTCGTTCGAGGTTGATTCTGCGAATGCGAAGCCGTTGAAGTTGAAGAAGCCGTTGACTCGTACTCATGGCCAAAAGGTAAATAATTTAACATTGGTTTGCACATATTTTTATCTATGTCGCAGGGAATGCATCTTTGCGCCACGATTCTATGACTTCGCAACAACAACTTCAAAAAACATTAGAACTGATTAAACTGGAGCGACAGGCCGACCTGGAACAATACCGCCAAAAGGTGTTGATGCGATCGCTTACCCAACGAACTAAAGACGGGGTAACCTGGTACCCGGTACGACTCAATAAAGATTATATTGGCACGGGCGAACGGATCATCGTGGAACTGGAAAGACATCACAACCTCGACCAACCGCATAGTTTCTCCAGCGGTAAATTAGTGAGTGTATTTTCCAATGCTTCCGGCAAGCCTGAGAAAGAGCATGTAAACGGAGTAGTCAATTATGTGCGCGAGAATATTTTGGTTGTTACGCTGAATGGAGATGACTTGCCTGATTGGATAGACCACGGTCAACTAGGAGTGGATGTGATGTTTGATGAGATGACCTATAAGGAAATGGAATTCGCTATCAAATCAATAATAAAGGCCGATGACAATCGGGCAGCGGAATTGCGGGAGATTTTTCTTGGCGGAACAAAAAGTGCACAGAAAATAAAAAATGATCAACAGCGCGCAGCCAGTATCCAGTATCAGGAGTCGACCAAACTATTAAATGCAAGCCAGGTAAAAGCAATTGATCGAATCCTGGAAACGGAAGATGTTGCCTTCATTCACGGACCACCGGGCACCGGAAAAACAACCACGCTGGTGCAAGGCATTTTACTAACCGCAAAAAAAGAAGGTCAGGTTCTTGTATGCACGCCCAGTAATGCAGCCATCGATCTGCTGGTAGAAAAGCTGACTGATCAAAACTTAAATGTTGTACGCATTGGTCACCCGGCCCGGGTAACAGAGCAAACCTTGAGTAAAACACTGGATGCCAGGATTGCAACACATTCCAATTACTCCGAGCTACGAACCCTTCGAAAGAAAATGGAACAGGTGCGGGCCCTGGCAGGCAAATTCAAACGCAACTTTGGGTATTCTGAAAAAGAGCAACGAAGACAATTAAAAGAAGAAGCGCGAGCGTTGAAGTCCGATGCTGATATGCTCGAGTTTTATATTATGAACGATTTACTGGAAGCAGCCGATGTGATTTGCAGTACACTGGTGGGCTCATCACACCCGGTGATCCGCGGAAGAAAGTTTAAAACCGTATTTATTGACGAGGCCGCACAATCATTAGAGCCAGCCTGTTGGATTCCGATTTTAAAATCGCAGCGGGTAATTCTGGCGGGAGATCATTTTCAATTACCACCCACCATCAAATCGAATGATGCAGCCCGGGAAGGATTGTCAGTAACACTTTTCGAAAAAGGAATTGCCAAACATCCGGAGATGGCCACGATGTTAAGGGTGCAATACCGGATGCACGAAGCCATCATGAAATTCTCTTCAAAATACTTTTATAAGAATGATCTGGAGGCGCATTCATCCGTAAAAACAGAACTGTTAAGACCCAACCAACTCCCCATAGATTTTATCGACACGGCCGGATGTGGATATGCTGAACAGCAAGATCCCGAAACATTAAGCCGGTTTAATCTGGAGGAAGCATCGTTACTAATTAATCAGGCTGAAAAACTGGTGGAAGAAATCGGATTGGATAATTGGGTACTGGAAAATATAAGCATGGGCATCATTACGCCTTATCGCGCACAGGTAGATCATCTACATAAACTGGCGGAAGCCTCATCTTTGTTAGAACCTTTACACAAATTAGTTACCATTAATACAGTAGATGCCTTTCAGGGACAAGAGCGGGATGTAATTGCCATTAGCTTTGTGCGTAGTAACGAAAAAGCCGAAGTTGGATTTCTCGGTGACATACGCAGAACCAATGTTGCTATGACACGCGCAAGAAAAAAACTTATTATGATTGGTGATAGTGCCACGTTGGGAGCGCACCCATTTTATATTGAGTTGCTGGAATACGTTCAGGCCAATGGATTTTACAGAAGTGCCTTTGAGATTTAATTCTATAATATTGATTTAGGCACAACATTTCGTAACCAGGCGTTAAATCTTTTTAGCCGTCCGGCCTCCGCGTCAGGATTGAAAGACGCGGTTGTATTCCATGCATTTTCAGGTTTCCTGTCTTCTTCCATAGCTTCGTGCAACTGACCGGCAATGCCGGGATCATAAATTATTGCAATACATTCTGTATTTAAATTTGCACTTCTGGGATCAAGATTGAACGTGCCTATCACTGCAATCTCCCTATCAATTACCATCGACTTAGCGTGTAGTCCGAAGATGGGGGTAAAATCAATTTCTTTCTGAAGCACTCCTGTCATGATTTTATAGCGCACAGCCGCATCGGGTTTAAATTCATAAATATTTATTCCTGTTTTCAACAACGCTTCACGTTCACGTTGATAGCCATTGAATGCTTCAAGGTTATCCGTAGACGATAAGCTGTTGGTTAAGATATCAACTTCAACTCCACGGTGTACCGCTTCCCTAAAAAGTTGCTGACTCAATTCCGTAGTAACCAGATAAGGGGATTGTATGGAGATAGATTTCTTAGCTCTTTTGATAAGATTAATCAGCGCATCGGTGCTCGCACCACCACCTTTCAATCCCTGATCGCCTTCGTTTTTGCCAGGATCATCAGAAACAAATAACACACTATCAACCCAAACCAGACTACCGGAGTCTTGTATTTTTTGAAACGCTACGGGTACCGTTTTTATTTTCTCCCGTACCTGAGGCCAAAAATTTAACGGATTGCAGGCATACTGATGCAGGTATTCGTACTTGACGGATGTATTCAATTTTGCATCCTCAACCGTTATAATGCTTCCAATCGGAACACTCAACTCATTATCCCAAAAGAGATTGAACGATTGTTGTACGACCGAAGCCGTCTTTCCGATCAGCAACACATCCCGGTCGCGGAAGTTATACTCATGATCATAATCAAAATATTCGTCTGCAATGTTTCTTCCTCCGGTAATCACAACTTTGCCATCTACAATAAACGTTTTGTTATGCATCCGTTGATTGAATCCCCTGAAGTCGGTGGCTAAGTTGTAGAGCTTACCCGGCAGATTTTTGCCGATGTTAGCCGTTGGGTTATAAATTTTAATATCCAGGTTAGGATGAGCATCCAGGGCCAGTAACTCATCCGCATCTGCTTCCACCATAATGTCATCTACCAGTAGTCGAACTTTCACGCCCCGGTCGGCAGCGCGTATCAAGTAATCAATCGCTATCAATCCTATATTGTCGGCAGAAAAAATAAAGTATTGGATGTCAATGGTTTTTTCTGCCGCTTCACTCAGCCAGGCTCTGCCAATCATGGAGATATCACCTTCTTCTAACGTGAACACACCGGTTTTAGAAGTTAACAATGAATCAAACGGAGCCAGATATTCGGAAAGCCGGTGATTCTCAGCATGTATTTGTGAACAAAAGTCCTCATCCATGGATGGATATTTGTTTTCTCCGGAAGAGCAGGCCACAAGAAAAACTATCCAAATCGGGAAAGTAAATTTAGAGAGAAATGAAAATTTTACTTTACATACCATTTATTAAAACATTCGATAGAGTGGAATTTGTAATTCATTGGCTATGCGTTTCATCTCGGCTCCGAAAGAATCATAACTTACCTGGCGAGTCAGTTCAAGGGATTGATCATCATACTCCAGGATAGCAATATATTCAAAGAAATCAGTTTGCCCCGTTCGGGCCCGGCTGTTGGCCGTATAGCTGTGCCGTTCCTTATTCAACCGAATTCCCTTGAGCGTTTGAAAGGTGCATTGCTCTGATTTTGTTGTGAACCACAAGACCTCAAAAGAATCTGTTATTCTTTTTTCAATCGGATCAATCTCTATCTGACTCCGGGTTGAAAACATTATCAAACTAAAAACAACCAGCACAATTACAATCCACTCATAGTCGGATTTAAAAATCAATAATCCACTGGCAACCAAACTGCCAATAAGGAAGGTCCACTTCAATGTATCGGAGAAATAGGATTCTTTCAGTGATGATTTCAAGAGACAGAATATTCAATTAAAGATAGGAAAAATCAACTAAGTTGAAATGCGAGGCACAGAACTCAACCATCAAATCTCTAAAACTCTCGCGACTTGCTTTTCATTCACCCAGTCTGGCGTAATTCTTAAAAGCATATTTCTGAATTTAGTCAATACCGGATTCTCCCATTGAGACAACTTTCCTAATTGATAACTAGTATTAACTATATAGTGTGCCCTGGGTACTCTCCTACGCTCAAAAGACTTAAAGGCACTTGCAATCTCGTTTGATTGTCTACTAATCTCATTCGCTACATCAAGTGCATCTTCAATCGCCATGCAAGCACCCTGACCCAGGTTGGGTGTGGTGGCATGCGCTGCATCACCCAACAATAAAATCCTATTGAAGGCATACTGCGAAATTGGCTTCAGATCAACGATATCATTCCAGATTAAATCTGTATCTGATGTATGTTTTATAATTTCAGGGATAGGATGAGCATAATTTTTAAAATTATCAACCAGGTCCCCGATCCTAAATAAACTCATCATCTCATCTTTTATCGGGGCATTTTTACAGGCAAACCAATAAATTTTGCTGTTGCCAATGGGCACATACCCAAACCTGCCGTTCGCACCCCAGGCTTCAACTGCATTTCTCTGAACATTCCATCTATTTTCAACCAAACCCCGCCAGCAGGTATACCCCGAATAACGAGGACTTACCCCTGGCAATAATTTTTTCCGAATCCTGGAATGTATTCCATCAGCAATAATCGCTGCAGCGCCTTCCTCCTGACTACCATCTTCGAAAAAAATAGTAAGCCCGTCAGATCGCTCTTCAAAATCAATGGCTACTTTCCCAGTGAAAATCTTATGGGGATCAACATTATCCAATAACACCTGATGCAGATCAGCCCGATGTATTGCGATATTTTCCAATCCATGTTCACGACTGAGCTTTTCAGCATCCATTACAGAGATAAGTCTGCCTTGATCATCTTCAATAATCATGGAGGAAATCGCATGACCCCTCTTTTTTATCGCTTCATCCAGACCCAACTTTTTTAGTGCCCGCATGGCATTGCCTGCCAGGCTGATTCCAGCACCCACTGTTTTAATTTCAGGCACGGCTTCAAAGACTTTAAAGTCTATATTTTTCTGCTGTAGGGCTATGGCTGTGGTAAGACCTGCAATGCCCCCACCTATAATGAGTATACTGCTTCTCATAAATCAATTTTCATTTACACTATATACGCAAAGTCAGGCAGCTTGAATTTTACATATGTTAAATTCACAAGCTATTGCTTTCCGGCACGAATCCGGCTGATACTTACCTGCGTAACACCCAGATAAGATGCGATGTGTTTTAGTGGCGCACGATTACTTATTCCCGGATAGAGTTTTTCAAGTTCATCATATTTTTCTTTAGCCGAAAAAAAACGAATGCTTTCAATTCGCTTTTGTCCCTCCAGCATACCGATGATTGACATTTTGCGTGCAGCTCGTTCTAGATCATGATGCCGTTCACAAAGTTTGTCAAATGCCGTGTATGAAAAATATTCAATTTCTGAATCTTCCAGGACTTCAATTGCCTTATGGGATGGTTGTTGACTGAACAGCGCTGGTAAAGCCCCAATAAATTGATTATCGATAGCAAAGTAGTCTGTAACATCCTGTTCCTTCCGAACATAATACACCCGTGCTAAACCCTTAGTGATAAAATAAAAATTCCCGGGTACCTGTCCTACACGCAATAGCAGCTCTCCCTTCTTACACGATTTATGTTCAATGATAGCCTCCATCCCCTCTCTGGTTTGATTTGAAAGAGACTGAAGTTGTTCAAGCACGGAGATAATGGGACTCACAATAATCTAAGGGAAGAGGAAGAAAAGGTTCATGAGGATAGGTAAAATCTTTGATCCAATGTACACTATTTTTTACTTACGGATCCTATCTCAGAAACAGCTTTGATACTTCCCGTTGTCTGGTAACAAAAATTGTATTTCACACATCCATTCAATACTTTAGTTTAGTAAATAAGATCCGCCTTATGCTTGATAAGTTCTGCAATTCCATTTCCGATGAAGCACAATTAAGAATTGCCCTCACGATGGGTAATCTTGCTCTTCCGGTGTGGGAGGATTACTTCGCCAAAAATCCAACTGCCTTGGATCAGCTTAACGCGCTGATTGAAGATAAGAACCGGGTGCAGGGGGGATTAGATAAAATTGATCTTGAGTTTCCAAAACGTGCACTAGAAAAAATTGAACGGAGCCTAGCCGCTGCAAAAGAAAAATCTCCAAACCGGCCCATACCCATCATGAAAAGCGATGCCACGCTTTCACCTTTGCTGGCAACCTGTATGCAGCCATTAAGCAATCCGCAATGGGACAATACACTGAACCAATCGGTGCGATTAGTTTTTACATCAGTCTTTAACATCCTGATGTGGATCCTAAAAAGACGTAAAACAGATTTTCATGAAACTCACATTTATGTGGCCATCAACCAAGGGGTAGATGTGTTGCTACGCGAGACAATACGATCGCAACGGAATATTAATGTAATCCTGAATGAGTACGAACAATATAAAAGGCAGGACACCGAAGACAGCGACTGGGAAAGTGCCTTACCCGTTGGAAGAAGTGAGCCGCTTGACCAGGAAGATGTCTACAAAAAAATCATCGGTGAAAAAGTAGCTAAAGACCAGGCCGGCACAACAGTGGCACAAGAAGTATTGAGACAAATGCGCGAAGAGGGAAAATCATATTGGAACATGATCGATGAATACTCGACCGGAACAAAGATCACCTATTCGTATTCGAAAGAGACACAGGGTTACTCACGCCATGAATTTGATGCCATCGCAGGCAGTTTTTCCAATACCTATCCGATGACAGAAAGTGAAATGCTTAGCTATATCGCACAACAAAACCTGGTAGATTTAAGAGAGTCGGGGTTTGAGGTGTAGGTAATCTGCAGAAAAGTCAGTGTTGGAGTTGGAAGTAAAGTTATGATTTATACACTTGGTTAGAAATATTATTTACATCTTTACAAGTTCTATGGCTCTTTCGAGTACTTCATCTTTTCCTTCTTGAATACCTTGTATTGTACGTTTCACAACTACATCTATTTTTATTCCCCTTCTTTGTGTTTCCGTCTCATCTGGATAAAATATTCCAATCCCAGTCATTAAAGTCTTTGCTCCTCCAGTCATTTCTATTACACTTGTATTACCGTCAGCACCCGATGTCTGGCTACCAATCGTTATTACATTATCACCTGTTTGCAAACACATTATGGAAAATTCAGCGTGGCTTTGAGACTTTTCATTAACTAATAATGCTACTTTTCCTTTATATTTAAGTTTGCCCCTATTTCCACAAGTAGTTCCGTTTCTCCAAATAAACTTTCCAGGATAATTCAAATCAGGATAAATCGCCTTATAAAAATGCTTTTTTCCTGAGGTTATGTAATTCGCAACTGAATATAGAGTTCCTTGTGGGTAATTTCGAATGTCGAATACTATTGCTTTAGTTTCTTTAAGTGCTTCCATAACCTTACTTACATCTTTCACCGATAAGACCCCCATATTTACATAGCCAATATTATCTTCAAGAATTTTAAAACTCCCTTTATTTGTCTTCTTAGGAAGAAGTAGATCTTCATACAAATACCTAGAAATTAACTTTGTGTGAGTGTGATTATTTCTTATAAATTCAATTGATATAGAGTCTGTTGAACCATTGAAGATGGCATAGAAGGAATTATAAATTTTTCTTGGCCTATTTGAACCATTTATATACTTCTGTTTATTGTTGAAAATACTTTCAATTGTGTGATTGTCCACTTTTGTAATGATATCCCCGATTTTCAAATCATCTTTCCTTGCTAAGTCTTCATTATAAAATCCTGTGATAATTGCTTTATTATCTATTATCTCAAAAGATGTTGGAATCCAATACTTACCAAAGAATTGGCTTATCTGTCCAGTGTAGAGGCCCGCGTGACTATCATCAATATTTACAATTAGTTCCAACATTGCTAAGTGAAAATCCAATTCGGTCTTTGGGTTTGAGAATTTAGGAATCATCTGGTTTAATACCTCGTTCCATTCAATATCCGTTTGATATTTATATGGAAAGAAGTATTCAATAATGTTCCAGTAACGAAATAAAGTTAGTAACCTTAAATTTTCGTTCGTCCAATCAAAGTCTTTGTAAACTTCGTTAGAGATTTTTATGCCACCAATATTCTTATCTGCATATACGTAATACTTTTTTCCTTGCATCCTATTTTGTTCAATAAAAATTAATTTTTTAGAAAGTTCGGAGGTAAATAGTTTAGTACTTCTTATCCAGCTTAGATTAAAATTCTTTTCAAAATAATCATAGTTACTTTCTGATTGGCATTTCTTACAATGCTTAACTTGCCCTAAACCTTCAATCCATTCGATATAGACTATTGATAAATCTTCCTTAGTGGTAGCTATTTTTACTGAGGGTAAAAGATTAAATAGCTCCTCATCCCAATTGAATTTTCCAGCTGCTACGTTTGGATGATAGTACTTTAGAAAACCCCATATTTTTGCTGTTATAGCAATTTTTTCTGTTTCTGAAATCGGTTGCTGAGCAATAGCTATGTTTAAACAGATGATTAATCCAAAAAAAGTTAAAATTGATCTCTTCATTTTTCTAATATTAGCGCTAACACCTTTATACTCTGTGTTCTATTTGGCCCTATTTTCATATTAATATAAAACCTTATCTACCCCAATCCGCATTATTGGGCATAAAAAAACCTCCACGATAAAATATCTGGGAGGTCTTATAAATCACTTTTACTATACCTACATCTTCTCCCCCAACTTCACTCCTTTCATTTCCTCTTGTAACGTGAAGGGTTGATTGTATACGCGCTTACCGGTAGCTTTAAAAATAGCATTGGCAACAGCACCCCCTGTTGGTGGCAAGGCTGGCTCGCCTAAACCTGTAGGATCAATACCATTATCTACAAAATGCACTTCTACATCAGGCACTTCATTAAAACGAATGAGCCGGTAATTATTAAAGTTGCGTTGCTCCACTGCTCCATCTTTAAAAGTTACCTGGCTGTACAAAGCATGACCGAGTCCATCCACAATGCCGCCCATTACCTGTTGTTTGGCACCACTCATATTTACTACTATTCCACAATCGGCAGCGGCATAAATTTTCTTCAACACAGGTTTGCTTTTTACCATCTCCACCTCAGCAACCTGCGCTACATAAGATCGATGTGAAAAATAAACACTGAATCCCTGGGCCAGATTTTTCTTTTTACCCCATCCCGATTTTTCTGCAGCCAGATTGATAACTCCTTTCATCCGGTCGATATCATATTTAATCGCCCCCGCGGGTGATTGTTTTGCCTTGTCTAGCAAGTCGAGACGAAACTGAACCGGATCTTTCTTTGCAGCGACAGCAACCTCGTCCAAAAACGCCTGCTCCGCGAAAGCGAGGAAGTTTGTAATCGGAGCTCGCCATGCACCTGTCGTGATCGGTGACTGATGGTCTATGGAATCAATTAATAAATTTTCAACGGCTCCACTTGGAAAGTTATCTTCGCGGGTACTATTGCCAGCATTGATGCCCACACCTCGTAGTTTATAACCAATTAAATTTCCTTTTGCATCCAGCGCGGCTTCAAAGCGATAGCGCACTGCAGGGCGATAACTTCCGCCCATCATATCGTCTTCCCGTGTCCATGTTACTTTAACCGGGGCTTTGATGATGCTGGAAAGTTCTGCAGCTTCCAGCGCATAGTCGGCCTGCAACCTGCGACCAAAACCTCCACCGAGGCGAGTTAACTCTAAAGTTATTTTTTCAGGAGCAACACCCAACAACGTAGCGGTTGCCATTCTTGCCCGGTCCGGAGTTTGTGATGGACCTACCAACTCAACACCATCTGCACGTACGTGCGCGAAAAAGTTCATCGGCTCCATAGGTGCGTGTGATAAAAACGGGCACTGATACTCGCGTTTGATCACGGTGGCCGCTGATTTGAAAGCTGCCTCCACATCGCCATCCTTGCGCCTAACGGTTGCTTCGGGTTTATCCAGAAGTTCTTTGAAGAGACGATCATGATCGGAAGTACTTTCGATGTTGCCTTCTTTCTCGTATTCAACCTTCAACACCTTGCGGGCCTTGTTCACTTCCCAGGTGGATTTGCCAACAACGGCAACATTATTCTTGAATGTAACTACATCAACAATACCCGGCATTGCTTTCGCGGCTGCTGCATCTACTGATTTTATTTTCATACCAAAGGAGGCAGGCCGTTGAATCATCGCGTGCAGCATGCCTTCGCGATAAAAATCCAAACCATACAAAGGCTTGCCCGTAATCATTTCGAGATTATCCACGTTGTGGATAGCCTGACCGATTAGTTTAAAATCTTTTTTGTCTTTCAACTTCACTTCCGTGGGAACAGGAATTGCTGATGCCTCGGTGGCAAGTTCGCCATAGGTTAGTTTACGACCATCCGAATGAATTACATAGCCATTGCTTGCAGTGAGTGAACCGGATGATGTGTTCCATCGCTTTGCAGCAGCTTCGATCAACATGTGGCGTGCTGTAGCACCGGCTTTGCGTAGGCGTTCCCAGCTATGCGGAATAGCACCACTTCCACCGGTAAGCTGACGCTCAAATCTTTTAGTATCGAGTGCAGCCTGCACTACTTTCACTTTTTTCCAATCCGCATCGAGCTCCTCGGCAACGATCATCGGAAAAGAAGTTTTAATATTTTGTCCCAACTCCGGATTCGGTGAAAAAATCGTAATCACATCGTCCGGTGAAATGGATAAAAAGCTATTGAAATTAATTTCTCCTGCAGGCACGGAAGCTCCGTTAAAAACCTCCAGACCGGAGGCGGATGTATTGCTCCAATGAAAACCTAACACCAGACCACCCGTGGCCGTCAAACCCAACTTCAGGAAATCGCGTCTGTTTGTTTTAGTTATTGTCTCCATATTTAGTTACTTAAGTTTATTTGAGGCCAACACGATTGCTTCTTTCACTCGATGGTAGGTACCACAGCGACAAATATTTCCATTCATGGCTGTTTCGATTTGTTGATCATTAGGCGAAGGTGTTTTACTCAGCAAGGCAGCGGCACTCATAATCTGACCCGCCTGACAATACCCGCATTGAGGCACATCAACTTCCATCCATGCCTGTTGTACAGGATGACTTCCATCTTTTGAAAGCCCTTCAATAGTCGTGATTTTACTACTACCCACAGCTGATACCGGCAAAGAGCACGAACGAACCGCTGTGCCATTTACATGAACTGTGCATGCGCCACATTGTGCAATTCCACAACCGTACTTAGTGCCAACAAGGCCCAGGCTATCCCGAAGCACCCAGAGCAAGGGTGTATCTGAGGCTACATCTACATTGCGACTCTCACCGTTTACGTTAATTGAATAAGCTGCCATGATTTATTTGTTGTTAAATGTGAAAAGCATTTTTGAGAATGGTAGGAAATATAGGCAATTCTGGCAGGAATTCGAACCAAAAAAATTTCAGTAGCCGCATGGGTGGATGAATGGCAAGATAGGTATTGGGAATTGGGTATTAGGAGGTAGGGAAGCTGGAGGTGAGGAAATAGAAATTATAACCCGGCTAACTGAGTGCGCTGTATTTGAGTCAATTTAAAGTTATCCGAAGATTTCCTATCCAGCTCCCGGATTGCTTGTTTATACATTGCGGGTAAAATGAGTTCTTTTATTGCACCATCCAGTTTTATCAGTCTGGCTAATTTATAGAGCGCCAGCACAGGGTACATCAATGAAAATCTGCGAAAGCCTAATAGGTGTTGCACATGAGCGGGTACAATTTGGTTTTGCACTTCAACCAGTATCCGGTAACGTACTGCTCCAAGATGTTTACGATATTGATTAAAAAGATCTTTGGTGTATGTACTGTGTTGTAGATTTTGCAATAAATGAGTCTGGCGCATGGATTGCCATTTCTCAAAACAAGCTGGCAAACCGTTCAATTTCATCCGCGTGCCCAGGCGATGAAAGACCTGAAATACTTCGTTTTTTTCTGTAGCCGTCAGTTTGTGTTCCAGTACTTCAAACGAACGAATGGAATAATCAATCAGCATAAACAACACATCGCGATAGGCCCAATCAGGAATAGTTGCACCACGCTTGTTTTCTACTTGTGCGTGAATGTGGGCCATGGCATCGATAGTGCGCAGCGCAGTTTCTTTCTCTGAAAACATAATAGCCCGCGCATACGAAACGGTAGAAAAAAGCCGGCCAATCGGATCGGCTGGAAGGCGACCCGTGAAGTACAGCCAGTCCACGGCTTTGTTAAGTGCAAACTCCGCAGCAGCTCCTGCAAAAATAAAAAGTACTGTATCACTCCTACCCCAGATCTGTCGCACAATAGAATGCTGATCAACAAAATATTCCTTGCTCATACCGTTTTTTTCAACACTTGTTTCTCTACAACCAACACCATACCAATACCCACCACATAGGCCAACAAATCCAGCCAGGCGAATGATGTACCCATAACAGTTCGCGCCAGATTTGATTTCTCGAACCCTAATACATTAACAATTTTGATGTATTGAAGAAACTCTATCGCAAATGCGAAAAGTAAAACGCCCAGAGCCAATACAAAGTCCGGGAGGTTAAGAAATGATTTTACAAAACAATAGATAAGAATTACCACCAGCACATCGCCTACATAGGGCCGCACAAAATTGTCATGCACAAACAAGGCAATCACAACTTCAATCACAAAAAGCAATACGGCCAGCGCAAAATAGTTTTTGTTGAACCGTAACATGGCTCGGACAGGAAATGAAAAGAATTACATTTCCGATTTCTCAGGTGTTCGTTGCAAGGCCAGGAACCGAAACAACAAACCTGAAATGCAATACAGAAATGCAAAGAAAGCATTCACAGATATAATTTCCGCTACTGAACTATTGGGGTATGATTGCATGTTCGCCAACAATGCAATTACAGCAACGAGTACAATCGAGAAGGCAGCACTAAACATAGTTAACTCCATCCCTTTGGCAGTAAACCGAGAGAAGTATGTGCCGATAATCACCACGGCTACAACGCCTATGTACATCAAGTTGCCTGCATGTGGTCCTGCACCAATTAAACCAACCGCGAGGTTAGCCCATATCATTAAAAACGTAGTACCTAGGGCTGAACCAATGGCAGCGCGATGAATAAAGTTAGATGCATAGCGGGCTAACAAAACATAAGCAACTGCCATACTGAAAATAAGAATGCCCATAACAATGAAGTCACCCACACCCCAGTCTACCTCCTGGGTAAACTGCATGGCAATAAGCGGTATGGATAAGATGAGCAACGTAATTACTGCGGCTCCGGGAATGGTATGGAGAAATTTACTAAGGGTATTCATACAGGTGTTGTTTGAATGCTTTTGTGTTTTTATAACGACTCAAAAGTACTTTGCATTTAAAAGTAAAACAACAAATTGTGAGAAATTTTATTTAGGATGGCGAATTTTAAAGAAAATGAAGGATTTAGGTACTTTGCAAAACATGTATACCCGCGAAGAATCATCCCGTTTACGGCAAGCGTTCTGGACTACGTTTGGGCGTTACATGAATCCGGTACCCTCTTCTGGGGGAAACAAAGTGAACTGGATCAACTACCACACCGGTGTGCGCGAGGTGTACTTTCGCATGAATGCCGATGGTCATGAAGCCAGTATTGCCATTACGTTAGAACATCGAGAAGCAGCTATGCAAGAGCTATACTTCGCACAGTTTACAGAATTAAAAACACTACTTCATTCCGAACTGCATGAAGAATGGGTCTGGCAATTACATGACAAGAGCGACCCCGATCGTATGATCAGCCGTATTTATAAAACCTTACCGGATGTTTCGGTTTACAACAAAGCACACTGGCCGGATATGATTTCATTTTTAAAGCCGCGCATCATCGCGCTCGACAGTTTCTGGGAAAATGCAAAGTATAGGTTTGAAGGGTTGTGATTGGTTTAAATATCTGACCCCTGATTTCCTCTCTGTGTCTTTCTCTGTGTTCTCTGTGGTAAAAATGGAATTACGACCATAGAGAACACAGAGGGTCACAGAGAATGTATAAATGACGTCACATCTTTGCAACCAATACATGATCCATCAGGTTGGAAGCCAGATAACAGGAAACATCAATCGGGAAGTCCTGGCAAGGTTTCGATCCTAAAAAATAAGGAGATATAAATTCCTGATAAATTGTTAGTTTAGATAATGGATTTACCATTTCATGAAAATGCTTCGTGGAGAATATTCGAAAACGCCCGGTCATTAAAAAAAGTAATGACACCTGCAGAAAATCTTCTATGGCAAAATCTGAGGAACAGAAAAGTTAGTAATCATAAATTCAGAAGGCAGCATCCCATATCAAAGTACATCGTTGATTTTTATTGCCACGAGGCCAAGCTTGTTATTGAGGTAGATGGTGGAATTCATTTTATAAATGATAATCCTGAGTATGATCAGTTCAGAACCTATAAGTTAGAAGAGATTGGATTAAAAGTGATTCGGTTTAGAAATGAGGAAGTTTTAGAAAATATCTCGAAGGTTTTGGCAGAGATCAGAAAGCACCTCACCCCTAGCCCCTCTCCTTTGGGAGAGGGGAAAAGTAACTCTTAAGTCGTAGATTGTTCCCTTCTCCTTGAGGAGAAGGGTTAGGGATGAGGTGTCCTCCGTTTCGCCCCCCTTATCGCTTCAGCCGTCCACGGGTCTTCGGGCCAGTGATGGCGCGGGTATCGCATACGTAACTCCTTCCGAACATCATGATAGGTAGTCTGCCAGAAACTTTTTAAGTCTTGCGTTACCTGCACAGGTTTATAGCCGGGTGAAAGTAAATGCAACAAAACTTTCGTTCGACCTTCATTCACCGTGGGAGTTTCCAGCAAACCAAACATTTCCTGCAGGCGTACTTCAATTACCGGTGGCCTGCCATCTATAAAATAAGTTACCTTGATTTGCGACCCACTAGGAACCTGCAACCGTATTGGCGCAATTTTATCCAACTTGTTTGCCAACTCCCACGGCAACAAGCTTACTACTATGTTTTGTAAATCGAGGCGCTGAAAGTCACTTCGCTTTGTTATTTGTGTGAGATACGGTGCCAACCATACATCAGCAGTTTGTAAAAGATGAATATCACTTACTTCGGGCCAGTTTTCATCAGGTCGCCAGCTTCGTACATTTTGTACACGCGCCTGCCATTCCTGTTGTGCTTCGCTCCAGCCTAACAATTTTAATCCTTCCTCACGCAATGCATCGCATAAAATTTTAATGCGCTGTTCATCCGGAATTTTTGTGAGTGATTTAGTCGAAAGTATTGTATTGCCGATTCGTTTCTCCAGTGCGGCAACGATCATCCCGCGTTGTGCATCCCAGATAACTGTTTCAATTTCCTGGGCACGGTGGACCACATCTTTTTCGTTTAGCGGAGCCGCCAGGAATATTTTTCCCTCATTGTTTCCGGCATCGAGATGGGCAACCGAAAGCCACGACTCCCGCATCAACGGATCGTGATCGGGCAACTTCACAATACGTCCATTTGCTAACTTATAGCGTAGGCTTTGCTTACCTTGTTGTTGCGCGATGCGTTCCGGATACGCCTCAGCTACCAATCTTCCAATTTCGGAATCAATGGGTGCACGGTTATCCACTTCGATTTTAAAAATCCTGCGCCATGAAGCAGCAAGTCTTTCTATTCGCTCCAATACATTTCGTTCCGCAGTAACGCGCTCACCACTTCGCCATTTGCGCAATACTTCAATACGCAAGGATAAATCGGCACCCGATTCTTTGGGCAATGGATCGCGTTCTTCAAGTACGGCAGCGATGTCGGAAGAAAGCCCCTCACCCCAACCTACGCTTTCGCTGCGGTTGGCAAGCCCCGCCCCTTTCTCCGGGGAGAGGGCAGAAAGCAACATATGTGCAATGCGTGGGTGTGTTGGTAACTTCAGCATCTCTTTACCCCGCGCAGTAATTTTATTTCCATCCAGCGCTTCTAGGTTTTGCAACAACTCGCGGGCTTGATTCACTGATCCTTCGGGTGGCGGAGTGATCCACGTAAGTTCATTCAGGTTTTGAATTCCCCAATTTGCAAGTTCCAAAACAAATGAGGCAAGGTCGGCTTCCAGAATTTCAGGCTGTCGTGAAAGTTGTAAAGTATGATGCGTTGCCTCCGACCATAACCGGTAACAAACTCCGGGACCCAATCGAGCAGCACGACCGGCCCGTTGATCTGCCGCATCTTTGGTAACACGCACGGTTTCCAATCGGGTGAGTCCACTGCGGGGATCAAATCGCGGTACACGCGAATAACCTGAATCCACTACCGTTGTAATACCTTCAATGGTGAGTGAGGTCTCAGCGATGGAAGTAGCGAGTACTATTTTTCGTACCCCTTGCGGATGTGGAAGGATTGCTTCCTGTTGTTTCTTGAAAGGAAGATCGCCATAAAGCAGAACTACTTGTGCAGAAACATTTTCTTGCTCCAGCATGCCTGCTACACGCTGGATTTCTCCGGCTCCCGGTAAAAAAACAAGCACATCTCCACGTTGTTCACTTAATGCTCTTTTTATAACTCGGGCCGTGGAAACGGAAAGCGAATCATTTTTATCCGGGGCGTTGTATTTTATTGTGTTTGGAAACTGTTGGCCTAAACTGGTGAGTATCGGAGCTTGGTTCAGCATAGCGGAAATTTTTTCACCATCCAGCGTGGCAGACATAATGAGGATGCGTAAATCATCGCGTAGAATATTTTGTGATTGTGTACAAAGCGCCAGTGCAAGATCGGCCTGCAAACTACGCTCGTGAAATTCATCAAAGATCACTAGTCCTACTCCTTCCAATGAATTATCCGATTGAATCATGCGGGTTAGTATTCCTTCGGTTACAACTTCAATCCTGGTTTTATCACTAACCACATTTTCAAATCGCACGCGATAGCCTACGGTTTTCCCGATTTCTTCATCCAATAAATTAGCCATACGGATTGCTACAGAGCGTGCCGCGAGTCGTCTGGGTTCGAGCATAATGATTTTTTTCTGCAGAAGCCAAGGCTCATTTATAATTTGCAAAGGCAATACGGTACTCTTACCCGCACCGGGTTGTGCTTGTAGAATAATAATTTTCTGACGAATGAACCTTTCTTTTAACTGCGGAACAACTTCGAATACTGGGTATTGCATGACTGCAAGATAAGGTAGTTGACGGTAATCAAGTTATCGGTGGTCGGTATTCAGGGAAACGGTGATCAGTAATCAGTAACCAGAAGCTAGAAACTAGTAACCAGCGCCTAGTGAATATCCACATGATACACATCCAACTCATTGCGTTTGATACCAGACACAAAGAACCCACCCGACTGCGGAATATCTTCCAGCATATCAAATACTTTGCAATCTTTTGGCAGGGCCGAGAAGATCAATAAAAACGAGAATGTTTTTTTACCTGGAATGATGGTCCACTGCGGAGCATATGAAATATTCTCGGCATGAATCAATTCACTACGCGCGCCACTTGCCTTATCAATTAAAAAGGTAGAGCGCCAAACTCGAATCAGCATTTCATCCAGATCATTCTTAAAATAACAATGCACGTAAACATGAGCATCTTCCAATACACCAGGATCAATGGAAGTTAATACTTCCGTTTCTACAAGAGGTTTAGTTACCGGTTCTTTTATAATGGGGGCTGCAAAAATCGGGGTCATCTTCATTTCACTTCCGTGGAATCCAGGGCAAAAATGCATTGGTTTTGCGAATATACTCGCTGTATTCCGGTTTGGAGGTTTTCAGCGATCGTTCGAGCATAGCTACACCTGAAACTTTTAACAACAGAAACGTCATCAACACACAACCCAAAACCGGCCAATAACTTTCCGCGGCAACGCTATACAACCCAAACCCCCACCATACACAAGCGTCACCAAAATAGTTAGGATGGCGTGTATAACGCCAGAGGCCTGTATTCATAACTTTCCCTTGATTGGCAGGATTCGATTTAAACTTTACAAGTTGGTAGTCACCGCCAGCTTCAAAAATAAATCCAATTAGCCAAAAGCAGATAGCGATTCCGTCAAGCAACCCAAGGTTTTGGTTATAATATTGTGCGGATAGTAATGGTGCCGAGATCAGCCACAATAAAACACCTTGCAAAACAAACACTTGAAAAAAACTAACCCACCAATACCGGTGTGCGCCATACTCATTTCTAAACTGAGCATACCGATAATCTTCCGGCTTGCCATAACTCCGCCACAGCAAATAGGCAAATAGACGTAAGCCCCAGACTGTTACCAGTGTCAGCACGATAACTTTTCTTAATGAATCATTCGCTGTTGATAGATCATAATAAACGGCAACGACCACAAAGCCCAATCCCCAGCAGGGATCGGCAATACTTGCCTTTTTTATGACAAGACTTACTACCCAAACTGCTACCATAAAACCAAGGATAAGCAGCAATCCCTTTCCATAAATGGTTAAAAATTCCATGGGAGTTAAACTCTATTGAGCTTGTATTCTTCAACAAGTTGAACAAAATATTGTTGATACTTGAATTTCACTATATTGTATTTTGTTCTCAAGTAATTAATTACGCATGGCTGCTTTACTGATCAGTAGTTTTGAGGAATTCGCAACCTATAATGGCAAGGAACTAGGGGTTTCTGAGTACCTCAAAATCACCCAGGAGCAAATCAATCTGTTTGCCGATGCCACGCTGGATCATCAGTGGATTCATACCGATCCTAAACGAGCCGCGACCGAAACACAATTTAAAAGTACCATTGCCCATGGGTATCTAACACTTTCCCTGGTTCCTCACTTATGGGATCAGATTGCCGAATTCAGAAACATCAAGATGATGATCAACTATGGCATTGAAAAGTTTAAGTTCAATCAGCCAGTCCTGGTAAACAACGAAGTAAGGTTACGCGCGAAACTTCATTCCATTGCTAACCTGCGGGGTATCACCAAATTTGAGGTGGATGTAACATTGGAGATCAAAGACAATCCCAAACCAGCATTTAATGGATTGTTGGTTTTCTTATATCACTTTAATCCCTAGTTCTTATTTATGGTTTCTAGTTGCTGGTAATGTCTGCTTTATTATCGTGATTACCCTCCTTTAATTAAGATGATCACAGCGATAAACAAGTAAACCGTTACACATCTGGCTCGCCTTCATAAAACTCAGCCAGCGAACCAAAGTAGGCATCATTCCAACCCTCAACAATATCCTCATAATCCGTGTCCGGAATATTGGTATGTCTTAATTCCACAGAAGTGCCCTGAGGATGCGGGTGTAGTTTTATGGTTACGATTGAATCCTCGGGCTGATCCCCAAAGTACCATTGCTGGACGATTTTTTTATCCTTTTCGAACTCAAGATTTTTACCAACAATGCTGCCATCCCACAAAGAAAATTCAGATTCGGGTTCGGCCTTCATTTCGGCTATATCCCCACTCCAAAGTTGAATAGTGGCTTCCGTGGTAAGGGCCAGGTAGACTTGGTCGGGTGCAGTCGGGATAATAAAGTATTTTTTGAAATCTTTCATTGCCATAAAGATACTTCTTTCCTTAAAAGACTTATTTCTGTTCTGTATTTTTAGGCCGGTTTTTACCTGAACCTACTAGAACCCATGGACTTCTATCTGATCTTTGTTATCATTCTGATGGCTATCGCTGTGGTAGACCTGATTGTAGGTGTAAGCAATGATGCGGTAAATTTTCTCAATTCAGCCATCGGGTCGAAAGTAGCCCCCTTTCGCACCATTTTAGTAGTTGCCAGTTTAGGCATTTTGGCGGGTTCCCTTTTCTCCAGTGGCATGATGGAGATTGCCCGCAATGGTATCTTCAATCCTAATTTCTTTACGTTCGATAAAATCATTATTGTATTTCTGGCAGTAATGCTCACCGATATTATTCTTCTCGACTTTTTTAACTCTTTAGGATTACCTACTTCCACCACCGTATCCCTTGTCTTTGAATTATTAGGTGCCGCGCTTGTAACGGGTTTACTTATTTCCTTTGATCGAGCCGAGGGTTTTGAAACCTGGCAAAACATTATCAACTACTCGAGTGCCGTAACAATTATTGTCGGAATATTTTTATCAGTGTTTTTATCATTCATTGTTGGCGCTGTGGTGCAGCATGTAGCGCGCATCATTTTTACGTTTAAGTTAAAGAAAACATTAAAACGTTATGGCGCCATTTTCAGTGGCCTGGCCATATCGGCTATCATTTACTTTTTATTAATTAAAGGCGCCAAAGGAAGTTCTTTCATTACCGATGCCCAGGTAAAATGGATTACTGCCAACACATTAGTAATCATGGTGATTTCAGTGGTGATGTGGTCTATTCTTATTCAGGCGCTGATGTGGTGGAAAAAAATTAATCCTCTGAAAATTGTGGTGTTACTGGGCACATTCTCATTGGCCATGGCCTTTGCGGGAAACGACCTTGTCAATTTCATTGGAGTAAGTGTTGCTGGCCTGGTTTCTTTTCAAGCGTGGACTGCGGCTGGTGTTCCCGCTTCTGATTTTACCATGAGTATCTTGAACGAAAAGATTGCAACCCCTTCCTGGATTTTATTTGCAGGTGGGCTCGTGATGGTGATTACCTTATGGACCAATGCTAAAAGTCGCAAGGTAACTGAAACTGAGGTATCCCTGGGGCGGCAAGATGAAGGTGATGAACGTTTCAAACCCAATATTGTATCACGTGCCCTCGTTGGTAGCGCTATGTGGATGGGCCGGTTGGTTGAAAAAACCGTACCCGAAAGCTGGACAAAAAACCTTGCCATTCGATTTGAGAAAGACAACACAGGTAATGTTGCCGCAGACCAAGCCTCATTTGATTTGATTCGTGCAAGTATCAATATGGTGGTAGCCAGTATTCTTATCGCCTATGGTACTTCTCAAAAACTTCCATTAAGTACCACGTTTGTAACATTTATGGTTGCGATGGGCTCTTCTTTTGCCGACCAGGCCTGGGGCAGGGAAAGTGCCGTGTATCGTGTAGCCGGTGTAATCAATGTAATCGCAGGCTGGTTAGTTACTGCTATTGTTGCTTTACTGGCAAGCGGACTTCTGGCCTTTATCTTATATCACACCGGAATGGCCGGACCACTTGTACTAACTGTAGTCGCAGCGTTTTTATTAATACGAAGTCATGTTGTTTTTGCGCGAAAAGAAAAAGAAGAAAAAGCTGATAATCGTTTGCTGGAAGAAAAGCAATTGAGCATTCACCAGGCTGTTCAGGAAAGCAAAAAGAATACCGCCCAGGCCCTTAAGACGATCAAGCAGGTTGTTACACAGAGCTTGCGTGCGCTGCAGAAGGAAGATCCGGATCTGCTACGCAAAACGCGTAATGAATTAGAAAAACTGAAAGTTCAAAACGAGAAGTTTGATTCAAAAATCATCAAGTATGTACGCAAAATGGAAAAAGGCAATCTGCTTACCGGACGCCTTTACATTCTTGTTTTTGATCTCATGCAGGATTTGTATCAAAGTGCATTGTTGGTAAACGAAGTAATTATGTCACATGTCGTTAATCACCATTCGCCACCCAAAAAGAAATATGCCGAACTGATGGCAGCCCTGGAGCGCGACTTGGGCAGCTATGCAACCCGGCTATCCGATCATATTGGTTCCAATGCTATTGGTAATCCTGCCTTACTCGAGGATCAGAAAAAATTAATCCAGTTGATCAATAAATCCCTGGATGATTTAGTGGTTGACATTCAAAAGGACGACATTGGCAATCGTATGGGTTTGTTACAAACCCGAATACTCCTGGAACTTCGCGACATCGTTACAGAATTGGGCGATCTGCAGTTGGTATATGATGATAATATCCGTCCGGTGTAGCGGAGTTTTGGTACTTAATGCCTTTGCTCGAAAAATTTTTAATCGTAAAGAAATCGCGACTACCCGATGCAGGTAAAGGACTTTTCACAAAAGTTGCCATTAAAAAAGGAACCCGCATCGTAGAATACAAAGGTCGCCTTCAATCCTGGAAGGAAGTAAAAGATCAGGATGGACACAACGGATATCTGATGTACATCAGCCGCAAGGCCGTAATCAATGCATTACGCGCTCTAAAAACCTTTGGCCGTTATGCCAATGACGCTATGGGTTTAACCCGCGTTGCTGGCATGCGCAATAATGCAGAATACGTAAGCGAAGGCAACCGATGTTATATTGATGCCACGCGCAATATTGAACCCAACGAAGAAATTCTGGTTGGGTATGGACGCGCATACTGGACGCTGATTAAACGGATACAGAAACTTTCAAAAACAAAATCGGCAAGCTCAGTGACGAGAAAATCATAAGCCATTTGATTTGGTTTTCAATCTCCTTCAGCCCATTCTTTCAATCAATTTCTTGGTCGCAATGATTCCCTCTTCATTACTAACGAATCCGGATTGCCCGGCCATCTGCATGATACCTCCTTCGTACTCAACGCCAATAATACCTTTGAATTTCGACTTCCTTATGATATCAAACATGCGAACAAAATCGACATCTATATCGTTACCCTGTGCATCAAACTTGTGTGTCTTTGCACTCACACCCTTTGCATAAGGCATTAGTTCTTCGACACCCTTGTACTTATCATATTCTTCGAGACACTTCGTATTCATATAACCGGCAATATCCATGGTGGCTGGCTTGGTTCGCTTGGTGCAGAAATTACCAAAGTCGGGAAGCACCCCCGCATATTTGTTATTAACTTTTTTCATAATGTCAGCGAGCCATTTTCCATTGCATGAATGACCTACATGGTTTTCAACAATGATGTTAAGATCATTTTTAGCACCATACTCAAGCAGTTTACTGTATCCTTCCAATGCCGCATCGGCTACTTCTTCGGCAGTACCTTCCTGGTCAAGGCTTCCCAGGTTTACACGAATAGAGCTGCAGTTAAGAACCTTTGCCGCATCTACCCACTTATAATGACTCTCCACGGCATGAGCTCGTTTGTTTTTGTCCAGATCAGCAATGTTTTCACCATCCACCATAATTAAATGATTTCGGACGCCCACATCCTCAGCCCGTTTCTTTAACTCCTTGATAAAATCGTTGCTATCAATTTTGTCACCAAAAAACATAGCCACATATTCTACGATGCTGATGCCGAATTCATTTTTTGCCCGTGCCGGAAAATCCAGAATATTATCTTTTCCAGAAAAATAACCAGAGGCTAACGAGAACTGAGCCAATGAAATCTCATAGTGACTCGTCCTGAAAAAAGTTTACACTTTTTGGTTAGAAGTCCTGATTCAAATTTACACTTTTTAGTTAGTCCTGAAATCGCTTTACATTTGATTACCGGATGAAGCGGAATCGGGCAATGCTGAG